>VFQU01000013.1_pt1 | contig 486428 bp, 493 predicted proteins | sample 3512311 | NCBI WGS metagenome assembly VFQU01 (sample SAMN10412377, study PRJNA504923) | tailings metagenome | isolation source: Relicate 3 Philex TSF3 active mining site | place: Philippines: Tuba, Benguet | collected 2017-08-29 | reverse complement strand
ACATCGAGCACCTCATCCACGCCCTCTCCAGCCTCTGGTCCCAGTGCGCGCTGGCGAGGCACGTGGCTTGAAGCTATAGGGACGCTGCGATGAAAGCAGACGAAGACCAGCTTCCGATCCCCGCCATCGACGCCGATGGCGGGCTCTACCCGGCCCCGAAACTGGAGGTCCACCGGACCGGCCAGCAGCACGTGGCCGTGTCGGTCTTCGTCTTCTGCGGCGACGAGTTGCTGATCCAGCAGCGCGCCGAGGGCAAGTATCACAGTGCCGGCAAGTGGGCGAACACCTGCTGCACGCATCCGCACTGGGGCGAGACGCCTGCCGCCTGTGCGCGCCGGCGGCTTGAAGAAGAGGTCGGGCTCGATCTCGACCTGGTGCCGGGCGGCATCGTCGATTACCGCGCCGAGGTCGGCAACGGCCTGATCGAGAATGAGCGCGTCAACGTCTTCTTCGGCCGGGTTTCACGCAAGCCGGCAAGGCTCGCCTTCGATCCGGACGAGGTGTCGGCGCTGCGCTGGATCGGCCTCGATGATCTGCGGCGCGAGGTTCAGGCTGCACCCGAGCGCTTCTCGGCCTGGCTGGCGATCTATCTCGACCGCTGGTCGGAACTCGCGATCCGCCCTGCCGCCTAACCGGCTGCGGCAAGCTCCGGTTTCTCGTCCGGGCAGGCTTCCGGCGGGCCGAAGGCGTCGCCCGCGATCCTGGCCTCGACGGCGGCAGCGATGGGCGCGAGGTCGACCGTCTCGCCCGCTACCTTGCGGATCGCCGCCTCGACCAGTTCGGGCGCGACCCAGTCCGGCTTGTGCCCCATATTGTGCAGCCACACGATCTCGGCGCCGGGAATGTCGCGCACGAGGCCGCCCGAATGGATGTCCTCGAACACGACCGTGTCGCGGTCGCCGGTGATCACCACCGTCGGCGCATCAATCGATGGGTAGCGGGGTGCCGCCTCCACGACATGCTCATAGAGCCCGGCCACGTCGCGCGCGTTCGCGATGAAGGCCGACGGGCGCAGCAGCAGTTCGATCGCGGCATCCTTGAGATAGCCCTCGGGCATCGCATTCGGGGCGAAGACGCAGGCCGAGGCCTGCGCGATGCGCATTCGCGCTGCGGGCGCGGCAATCGTCTCAGCGAAAACGCGCCCGATCACGGGCACGGCGGTGAGCTTGTAGTACCAGGACGTCCCGGCGCCCGGCCAAGGATGAGTCGCCGCCGCCAGGAAGACGAGCCCGGCCGTCCGCTGTGGATGCTCCAGCGCAAACGCGGCCGCGACCGCACCGCCGAAGGAATGGCCGACGATGATCGCCTGCTCGATCCCGAGCCGGCTCATCAGCCCGGCGATCGTGCCGGCCTGCTCGTAGGGGTTGCCGTTGCGCCTGCCGCGCTCCGACCAGCCATGGCCCGGACGGTCGAGAAAAAGCATCTCGGCCTGGCCCTCGAGCCGCGCGCGGATCGGCACCATCGCGTCGAGCAGATTGCCGCTCGCACCATGGATGAAGACGATCGCCGGCAGCGTGCCATCGGCGGGGCCCGGGACGTGAACGTGATGGATGCGCGCATCGTCGACGGTGATGAACGAGCCGACGGGCGGACTGCGGCTCTCGATGAAATGCGCGCCGATGCGCGTGACACCGGCAAGCGCCGCGAGCAGCGCGACGAGGAAGAACAGGATACCGAGGAAAAGCTGCAAGGCGAGGCCAGTTCACGCAGTGGGGATGAGCTTGATACGCAGGCTGCCGACGGTCAGATGCCCTCGCCGGCGATCTCGTCGGCAAGCCTGCCCGCCTCGTCCTGCGCGCTGCGCAGCTGCGGATAGACCTCGAGCACCCTCAGATAGGCTTCGAGCGCACGTTCGGTGCTGCCATTGTCGCGCATGATCTGCGCCATGCCCGACAGCGCCCCGAAATGATGCGGGTCGAGGCGCAGCGTGCGCTGGATGTCGACCATCGACTTGGCCGGGTCGTTCATCATGTAATGCAGCGTCGCGCGACGGTTCCAGGCCTCGGCATAGTCCGGCGCCATCACGACGAGCTGATCGAGGAAGTCGAGCGCGACATCGTTGCGGCTCTCGGCCATCGCGTCGCTCGCCCAGCGCAGCATCAGATCGTAGGTCGCGCTGCCGGAATCCATCCAGGCCTGGCGGATTCGCGCGGCGACGCGCTCGGCCGCCTGCGGCGAGGGTGCGCGCTTGAGTTCGTCGTAGAGCGTGGCGAGCTGCTCGCTCTTCTCGACCGGCACGGAAAGCGGACGGCCCGTCTGCCCGGTACGGTCCTGCGCGAGCGCGGGGCTTGCGAGCAAAAGGGCAGTGAGCAGGAGCAAAAACGGCTTCATGCCCGCGAGACTAGTCCCGCGGGCATGAAGCACAACTGAAATCGACGTGAAGCCGGCAGGCGAGGCGATAGCCTCAGCCCTGGCGCGCCTTGTAGCGCGGAGCCGTCTTGTTGATGATGTAGATGCGGCCCTTGCGACGGACCATGCGGCAGTCGCGGTGACGGCCCTTGAGAGCCTTGAGCGAATTCTTGATCTTCATTGTCCTGAGCCCGTCTTTCGGCCCTGCGGGCCCACAACCGGAAAGGCGCGCCGATGAGCGCGCCCTGAATTCGAGGTGGACATAGACGAGGCGCTTGCGCCTTGTCAACCAGAACCGGGCGACGAACGACCCGTGAGCCGCGTGAAATGACCCATCTTGCGGCCTGCGCGGATTTCCGCCTTGCCATAGTCGTGAACGACGACGCCGGCCTCGCCGGCAAGCGTTTCGATCTGCGCGATTTCGTCCCCGATCAGGTTCTCCATGACGCAGTCGCTGTGGCGCGCGGTGCCGCCGAGCGGCAGGCCGAGTACGGCGCGCATGTGCAGCTCGAACTGCGAGACGAAGCAGGCCGCTTCCGTCCAGTGCCCGGAATTGTGCACCCTTGGCGCGATCTCGTTGACCAAAAGCGTGCCGTCCCGCGCCACGAAGAACTCGACCCCCATGACGCCGACATAATCGAGCTTGGCGAGGATCGAGAATGCGATCTGTCTCGCGGCCTCGACAGTTGAGGGAGCGACGCCTGCCGGCACCGTCGAGCGCCGCAAGATGCCGTTTTCGTGCAGGTTGCGCGCCGGTTCGTAAGCGAGCATCTCGCCATCGACCGACCGCGCGGCGACGATCGAGATCTCACAGTCGAACGCGATGAACTCCTCGAAGATCGCCGGCTTCGGGCCGATCGCGGCAAACGCCTCAGCGGCATCGGAGCCGGCCTTCACGACTGCCTGTCCCTTGCCGTCATAGCCGAAGCGCCGCGTCTTCAGGATACCGCCGCCGGCAAACGCACCCAGCGCGGCCGCCGCATCGGCGCCACTGTCGACCGCGCGAAACCCGGCCGTCCTGATACCGATCTCGTTGAGGAAACTTTTCTCGACGATCCGGTCCTGCGCCACCTCCAGCGCCCGCGCGCCCGGCCTCACCGGTATGCGCTCTGCAAGCCGCTTTGCGGCAACGACAGGCACGTTTTCGAACTCGTAGGTGACGACGTCGCAGCGCGAGGCGAGAAGGTCGAGCGAGGCTTCGTCGTCATAGGCTGCAACGATCTGATCCGCAGCGACTTCCGCTGCCGGACAGCCAGGGTCCGGGTCGAGGATCACGACATGGACGCCAAGCCGCGCAGCCGCCATCGCCAGCATGCGGCCGAGTTGCCCGCCGCCGAGGATGCCGACGGTGGCGAGCCGAGAGAACCGCGCGCTCACTGCTCGTCCGAAGGATATTCGGCGACGGCTGCCGTGCGCTCGGCCCTCCAGGCTTCGAGCCGGTCGGCCAGCATGTCGTCGGAAAGCGCCAGCACGGCGGCGGCCATCAGCGCGGCGTTGGTCGCGCCGGCCTTGCCGATCGCCAGCGTGCCGACAGGGATGCCGGCCGGCATCTGCACGATCGAATAGAGCGAATCGACACCCGACAGCGCGCGCGATTCGACCGGCACGCCGAAGACCGGCAGCGTCGTCATGGCGGCGGCCATGCCGGGCAGGTGAGCCGCACCGCCGGCGCCGGCGATCACCACCTTGAAGCCGGCCTCGCGCGCGCCCTTGGCGAAGGAATAGAGCCGGTCGGGCGTGCGATGCGCCGAGACGATCAGCGCCTCGTAGTCGATGCCGAGTTCTTCAAGCGTCTCGGCGGCGTGACGCATGGTCGGCCAGTCGGACTGGCTGCCCATGATGATGGCGACCGGCGGGGCTTCTTCGACCATGTCCGCCTCAGGCAATGATATCTGGAATGATGCGATCCTCGTACTCGCGCAGCTTGTCCTTCAGCGCGAGCTTTTTCTTCTTCATCCGCTGGATCTGGAGCGGATCGCAGCCGGTCGCCATCATGGCGTTGATGGCTGCGTCGAAGTCGGCATGTTCCTGCTTGGCCCGCGCATAGGCTAGGCGAATCTCGGCCTGTTCCTGTTCCGACATGCGTTCCGTTCGATCGGTCTGAAGGGCCTTGAGCGGCCGTGGCGGGCAAGCGGCCGGACGCTATTGCGCAGCCGCGGCGACGCTACCACATTTCACTGTGTCAGGAAATGCTACTACGCGACGTTCGACAGATGAACGGGCCGGTGGCAGACTGTCATAACGCCGTCACAAGGGCGTTCGTCGAGCGCTTGGAATGACGGTGCAACGAGGAACGAAGGGAGAGCCCGACGATGTCACTTGCATCCCATCTTGCGGAACTTCAGCGCAGGCATGGCGATCTCGAAAAGGAGATCGACCAGGCCATGCTGCATCCATCCGTTGACGACCTGGAGGTCTCGCGCCTCAAGCGTCGCAAGCTGGCACTCAAGGACCAAATCGAGAGGCTGAAGGGAAGCCCGACGCGGCACTGATTCCCAGGCACTTACCTCAGGCAGCGGCCCCGTCTTCGGCGGGGCCTTTTCTTTTCGCCCTCAGTCGGCGGACCAGAACTGGTCGAGCCAGAGATTGAGCTTCAGAAAGCCACGGTCGTCGAGCGCGTAGATACGTTTCGTCCCTTGCGCCGAAACGCTGACGAGCCCGCAATCGAGCAGCACCTTGAGATGCTGCGAGACCGCCGGACGCGAGACGGGCAAGCCGGCGGCGAGTTCGTTGACCGTCTGCGGCGAACGGCGCAGCTCTTCGAGAAGATGCCGGCGGTTGGGATCGGCGATGGCGTCGAAGGCGTCCGTCTGGCGCATGGCGGCTCCCGCGGCAAGGGCAGGCGCAAGCATGCGGCAAAGCCGCCGGCCGATCAACTCAGGCCGGCCGCACGATCCGCCTGACGATGGCCCGCACGAAAGGCGCCACGACGGTCATGATCGGCGCGGCGAACGCCCAGGACGTCATCCACGCACCGAACCAGGTGCGGGGAAAAGCCGGGTCGGCGATGCCGAGGGCAAGCGCCGTCGAAATGCCCGAGATCATGCAGGTCATGATGAAAGTGACCAGCACGGCGAAGGCGACGCCTTCGAAGCGACGGGGAATGAAGGGCGTCACGCTTGCGGGCCTTGTCTCGAAAAAGGGCGCTCAGGCCCAGGGGCGGCTTTCGGCGTTGGCCTTCTCGAAAGTCTCGATCGCCGGCGCCTTCTCCATCGTCAGGCCGATGTCGTCGAGCCCGTTGAGCAGGCATTGGCGACGGAAGGCATCGATGTCGAACGAGATCGTGCCGCCGTCCGGACCGCGGATTTCCTGCGCCTCGAGATCGATCGTCAGGCGTGCGTTCTCGCCGCGCGAGGCGTCGTCGAGCAGCTTCTCGAGGTCCTCGGGGCTGACCGTGATCGGCAGGATGCCGTTCTTGAAGCAGTTGTTGTAGAAGATGTCGGCGAACGAGGTCGAGATGACGCAGCGGATGCCGAAATCGAGCAGCGCCCACGGCGCATGCTCGCGGCTCGAGCCGCAGCCGAAATTGTCGCCTGCCACCAGGATCTGCGCGTTGCGGTAGGCCGGCTTGTTGAGGACGAAGTCCGGGTTCTCGCTGCCGTCCTCCAGATAGCGCTTCTCGGAGAAGAGGCCCGTGCCGAGGCCGGTGCGCTTGATCGTCTTCAGGTAGTCCTTCGGGATGATCATGTCCGTGTCGATGTTGACGATCGGCAGGGGCGCGGCGACGCCGGTGAGGGTCGTGAATTTCTGCATGGTCGCAAATCCGGTCAGGCTTCCGTTGCGGCCGGATGTATACCAAGCGCGCAACGATTCAAAGTGGGCTCCATCGCTGCTCGATTTTTTCCCGGCCGGCGACGTAGGATTGTCGACCGTCCCGGCGTCCTATGGACCGCATGCGACAACGGAGGAAGAAAAATGACTTATGTCGACGGTTTCGTGCTGGCCGTGCCCAAGGCGCAGATCGAGCGCTACCGCGAACTGGCGAGCCGCGCCTGCACCGTCTGGATGGAGCATGGCGCGCTGTCCTATGTCGAGACGGTCGCCGACGACGTGCCCTATGGCGAGCTGACGTCCTTTCCGCGCGCCGTCCAGACGAAGGACGACGAGACGGTCGTCTTCGCCTGGATCACCTATCCTTCGAGAGAGGTTCGCGACATCTGCAACAAGAAGGTCATGACCGACCCGCGCATGCAGAGCGAGGATTACAAGGACGTCTTCGACGGCCGCCGCATGATCTATGGCGGCTTCAAGGCGATCGTCGAATCCTGAGCCTCAGCAATAGCGCTCCACGCTGTTGTACTGCGCATCCGAATAGCGATCGCCATCGGCAAAGCCCACCGGCAGGATGGTCTCGATCTCGGCGATATCGGCCGGCGACAGCGTGATCGAGGCGCCTGCGACCAGCTCTTCGAGATGCGCGGCCGTGCGCGTGCCGGGGATCGAGTGGATGTGCTCGCCCTTGGCAAGACCCCAGGCGACCGCAAGGGCTGCCGGCGAATGGCCGTGGTCGGCGGCATAGGCCTGGAAGCGCTCGATATAGCCTTTGTTCCACGAGAAGCGCGGCTCCGTGAAGCGCGGATTGCGGGTGCGGAAATCGCCCTTGCCGAAGGTGGCGGGATCGGGGATTTCGCGCGCGAAGATGCCGCGACCGAGCGGCGAGAACGCCACGAAAGCCGTGCCGAGGTCTTCGCAGGCCTGCAACACGCCGAGTTCCGGCTGGCGCACCCAGAGCGAATATTCGCTCTGCACGGCTGCGACGGGGTGGACCGCATGCGCCCGGCGCAGGGTGGCCGGCGAGATCTCCGAGAAGCCGATCCCGCCGATCTTGCCTTCCTCGACGAAGCCCTTGAGCGTGCCCATCACATCCTCGATCGGCACCGAATGGTCGCGCCGGTGGATGTAATAGAGCTCGACATGGTCGACGCCGAGGCGCTGCAGCGAGGTTTCGAGGCAGGTGCGCAGATAGGCGGCCGAATTGTCGACGCCACGCGGCGGGCCGATCACGATGCCGCCCTTGGTGGCGATGGTGAACTTGCCGGGATTGGCCTTCAGGAACGAGCCGATGACCGTTTCCGAGATGCCCTCGCCGTAGATGAAGGCAGTGTCGAGATGATCGACGCCGAGATCGAGCGCCCGCTTGAGCGTCGCATGGCTTTCGGCCTCGTCGGTCGGTCCGTACATGCCGCCGAAGCTCATGCAGCCGAGCCCGATTGCCCCCACCATCGGGCCGTCCTGCCCGAGCCTGCGCTTTTGCATGCGATCATCTCCTGCACGTCGTCGAAGGCGGGTTAACCCCCGCCGACGCGACGCGCAACAGATATCCGGTTTGCCTCAGGCGACAGGCACCTTTGCAACGATCGGAGGGCGCAGGAAGGCGAAGTCGCAGCCGTCCTCCGCCTGCATGACTTCCTGGGCATAGAGCCGGGCATAGCCACGCGCGGGTGCTTCGGGCTGCGGTGAAAGTTCTGCCCGTCGACGCGCGAGTTCACCCTCCGCCACGAGAAGATCGAGCCGCCCGGCCGGCACGTCGAGCCGGATGCGGTCGCCGGTCTCAACCAGCGCCAGCGGTCCGCCGGCGGCTGCCTCCGGGCTGATGTGGAGGACGATCGTGCCGAAGGCCGTGCCGCTCATGCGCGCATCGGACAGGCGCACCATGTCCTTCACGCCCTTGGCCGCCAGCACTTTCGGGATGGGGATGTAGCCGGCTTCCGGCATGCCGGGCGCACCGAGCGGTCCGGCATTGCGCAGCACCAGCACGTCGTCGGCGGCAACGTCGAGCGCCGGATCGTCGAGCCTTCTCGCCATGTCCTCAAGCCCGTCGAAGACGAATGCCCTGCCCTCATGCATCATCAGCGCCGGATCGGCCGCGGACTGCTTGATGATCGCCCCGTTCGGTGCGAGCGAGCCGGTGAGCACCCTTATGCCGCCTTCCGCCTTGAGCGGATCGGCGATCGGCCGCACGACGTCCTGAGCGAAGGCCGGCGGCGCAGCTGCGATCTCCTCGGCGAGCGTGCGGCCCGAGATGGTGAGGCAATCGAGCGCGAGATGCGCTTCGAGTTCGCGCAGGATCGTCGTGAGCCCGCCGGCCTTGTGCAGGTCCTCCATGTAGTGCTGGCCGGTCGGCTTCAGGTCGACGATCACCGGCGTGGCGCGGCCGAGCCGGTCGAAGCCGTCGAGATCGATGCCGATGCCGAGCCGGCCGGCGATCGCCGCCCAATGGATCAGCCCATTGGTTGACCCGCCTGCCGCGTGCAGCACGGTCAGCGCATTGGTGATCGCTTTCGGAGTCAGCACGCGATCGGGCGTCAGCCCCTCGGCGGCAAGCGCCACCGCGCGTGCGCCGGTGCGCTCGGCGTGGCGCAAGCGATCGGCATGGGCGGCGGGCGCGCTCGCACCGCCCGGAAGCATGATGCCGGCAACCTCCGCCGTCAGCGCCATGGTCGACGCCGTGCCCATCACCGAGCAGGTGCCGGCCGACGGCGCAAGCTGCGCATTCACCTCGTCGATCTCGGCCTGGCTGATACGTCCGCCGCGAAACTCGCCCCAGAGCCTGCGGCAGTCCGTGCAGGCGCCGATGCGCTCGCCGCGATGGCTGCCCGAAAGCATCGGTCCCGTCACCGTCAGGATAGCCGGCACGCCGGCGCTGGCCGCCCCCATCAGAAGCGCCGGCACCGTCTTGTCGCAGCCGCCGATCAGCACGACGGCATCCATCGGCTGCGCGCGGATCATCTCCTCGACGTCGATTGCCATCAGATTGCGCAGATACATCGAGGTCGGGTTGGCGAAGCTCTCATGGATCGAGATCACCGGGAAATCGATCGGCAGCCCGCCTGACAGCATGACCCCGCGCCGGATCGCCTCGATCATCTCCGGCACGTTGCGGTGGCAGGCATTGTAGCCGGAATAGGTGTTGACGATGCCGACGATCGGCCGTTCGAGCGCCTCGTCGGTGTAACCCATCGCCTTGATGAAGGCCTTGCGCAGGAAGAGCGAAAACTCCGCGTCGCCGTAATTCGCCCGCTTGGCGCGCAGGCCCTTGTCTCTGCTCATCGTCAGATCACGTTCAGTTCGCGGAAAGGCCGGCCGGAGGCGATGCGCTCATAGCCGAAGGGCGAGCAGTCGAGGCTCTTCCAGGTCCCAGTGAGGATGTATTCGGAAAGCGCCTTGCCGACCGCCGGCGCCTGCTGCAGCCCGTGGCCGGAAAATCCGTTTGCAAACAGGAATGCCGGCCGGTCCGGATGCGGGCCGATCACGGCGTTCTGGTCGAGCCGGTTGTAGTCGTAGTGCCCGGCCCAGGCGCGCGTCTGGCGGATTTCCTCGAAGGCCGGGATACGCGCGGCCAGCACCGGCCAGATACGCTCCTCGAAAAGCTGCCATTCCGGTTCGAAATCGGAAGGATCGGCGTCGCGATCCTCGTCGCCATGCTCTGCGCCGCCAGTGATATAGGTTGAGCCCTCTGGCCGCACATAGACGCCCGCTGGATCGACGATGAGCGGCATGTCCTCATAGCGCTCCTTCGCCTCGAAGACGAAGACCGAGCGCTTGCGCGGCGCGACCGGCAAAGCAAGCCCCGCCATCTCCGCGACGCGCCCTGCATTCGGCCCTGCTGCATTGACGATCAGCCCGGCCGAGATCGACGTCCCGTCATCGAGCGTCAGCGTCCCGCCATCCGGCCGCATGTCGATCGCCGTTACGCTCGCGCGGATGAGGTCGATGTCGCGTCCTTTGAGCGCCGTGCGCATCAGGCCGAGCAGCGCATGAGCGTCGAACCAGCCTTCGCCCGAAAGCCCGAGCGCGCCGGCCGCCAGCCCGTCCGCCGACAACCAGGGAAACCGCGCTTCGAGCGCGTCGGGCGCCATCAGCGCGACGTCCGCGCCCTCGCCCTTCTGCGTCTCCACATTGGCGGCGAGCGTCGCAAGGCCGGCTTCCGAGGCCAGGATCAGATAGCCGTTCTCGCGAAACGAAATGTCGGCCGACGCTCCAAAACGTTGCTTCAACTCGGAAAAGAAGCCGAGCGTGAAGCGCGAAAGCCGGATGTTCTCGGGGATCGAGAATTGCTGTCGGATCGAGGCGCAGGAGAGTGTCGTCGCCGCCGTCGCGAAGCCCGGATCGCGTTCGATCAGCGCGATCGAGCCGGAAAACCCCTCCTCGCGCAGGAAATAGGCGAGGCTCGATCCCATGATCGCGCCGCCGATGATCGCGATGTCTGCCGTCTTCATATGCACTCCGCGAGGTCTTCCGCCGCGACACAATCAGCTTCGATGCCGCCCCGCAAGCTTGCATGCGACCTTCCCTTGCGCGATGAAGGCGCCATGCCAGACCGCACTTTCGGCCCCCGCCGCACCGCCCTCTACGTACCCGCCACCAACGACAAGGCGCTGTCGAAGCTCGCGACGCTTTCGCCGGACGTCGTGATCGTCGATCTGGAGGATTCCGTCGCGCCCGAGCGCAAGGACGAGGCGCGCGAGACCGTCCGCCGCGTGGTGCGCGAGCGTGCCGGCAGCGCGCGCGAATGGGTTGTGCGCATCAACGCGCTCTCGACGCCGGACGGGCCGGAGGATCTGCTCGCTGCCGTCGCCGCCCGCCCCGACGCGATCCTCATTCCCAAGGTCGAGGGCCCGCGCGACATCATCGAGCTCGACGACGCGCTGGACGAGATGGACGTGCGCAAGGAACTCGGCATCTGGGCGATGATCGAGACGCCGCGCGCCATGATGAACCTCGGCCCCATCGCCGAACTCGGTCGCGATCCTGCGGCAAGGCTCGGCGCCTTCGTGGTCGGCCTCAACGATCTGTCGAAGCTGACCGGCGCCCGCATGACGCGCGACCGGCAGAACCTTCTGCCCTGGCTGTCGCAGATCGTGCTTGCCGCGCGTGCCGCGGGCATCACGCCGCTCGACAGCGCGTCGAACGATTTCCGCGATCTCGACGCGTTTGCAGCCGAGTGCCGGCAGGGCAACGATCTCGGCTTTGACGGAAAGACCCTGATCCACCCCGCGCAGATCGAGCCCTGCCGCGCGGCCTTCTCGCCGGCCGAAGCCGACATCGCCCGCGCGCTCGCCATTCGCGAGGCCTTTGCCCGGCCTGACGCCGTCGGCAAGGGCGCGATCCAGCTCGATGGCGAGATGATCGAACGCCTCCATCTCGACCAGGCCGAGGCGCTTCTTGCCCGCGCCGGCCTTTCCGGAGACCAGCCATGAAACTCTATCGCTTTCTGACCGGACCCGACGATTCAAGCTTCTGCCACAAGGTGACGGCCGCGTTGAACAAGGGCTGGGAGCTCTCCGGCTCCCCCACCTACGCCTTCGACGCCGCCACCGGCACCATGCGCTGCGGCCAGGCGGTGGTGAAAGAGGTCGCGGGCAAGGACTACGAGCCGGGCATGAAGCTCGGCGAGCAATAGAGCGCGGTGCGTCCTTCGAGGCTCGCTTTGCTCGCACCTCAGGATGGGGGATGTCGGGTGCTGTGTCGGAGGCTGGCCGTCGACGGGGCGCTTACCTTCCTCATCCTGAGGTGCTCGGCAAGGCCGAGCCTCGAAGGACGCACCCGAAACGCCTACTCCGCCGCTTCCTCGATCTTTTCCATGTCGTCGTCGGACAGGCCGAAATGGTGGCCGATCTCGTGGATGAGGACATGGGTGACGATGTCGCCGAGCGTTTCCTCGTTTTCCGCCCAGTAGTCGAGGATGGCGCGGCGGTAGAGGGTGACGCGGTTGGGGCCTTCTCCGGTCTGCGGGTTCCAGCGCTCCGCGATGCCGCGGCCCTCGAACAGGCCGAGCAGGTCGAACGGCGTTTCGAGCGCCAGGTCGTCCATGATCTCGTCTGTCGGGAATTCGGCGATCTGGATCACGATCTCGCCGGTGAGCGTGCGGAATTCTTCCGGCAGATGCGCATAGGTTTCGAGCGCGAGAAGCTCGAACTCCTCGATCGAGGGGGAAAGCTGGTCGTGCCAGGCACGGGTCTTGTAGATGCGAGCCATGATGTGTCCTTCAGGCCCGCGATATAGACGCTTGACGCCGCACTTGCGAGAGGACGACGCGAATCAGTCTTCGCCGTCGTCCAGGCGTCGCGCTTCGGACGGCAGCATGATCGGGATGCCGTCGCGCACCGGATAGGCAAGCCGCGCCACGCGCGAGACGAGCTCGCTCGTCTCCGGCACCCACCGAAGCGGGCCCTTGGAGACCGGGCAGGCCAGAAGCTCCAGCATCTTCACGTCGATCTTCGAGCCGGACGTCGCCGGCAGGCGCGGCGTTTCCGTCATGGCGTCACTGCAGGATCGTCCCGCCATCGTCGTGCTCCCGCGCGAGCGCCATCTCTGTGATGGCGATCAACGTCTCTGCCCGCGTCTTGAGGTCCGGCGCTTCCAGAAGCGCCTGCTTCTCGGCCGCCCCATAGGGCGCCATCATGGAGAGCGCGTTGACCAGCATGGCGTTTTCCGCCCGGCTGATGCTCTCCCAGTCGGCTTCGAGGCTGTTGGCGGAAAGATAGGCCTTGAACGCCTTGAGCAGCGCCGGCCGGTCGACCTCCCCGCCCATGGCGGCCTCCTCAAGATCGGTTATGAAGGGCGCGACGCGGCAGAGCCGGTAGGGCGAGCGCGTCGCCTCCTCCTCGATCACGCGGAACCGGCAGACGCCGTTGAGCGCAATGAGGTAGCGCCCGTCGCCCGTCTCGCCGAAGGAGGTGATGCGCCCGAGGCAGCCGACGGCGCTCAAGCCCGGCTCGCCATCCTCGCGCGTCGCGCCGTCAAGCGCCGGCTGGATCATGCCGATCAACCTGTCGCCGCCAAGCGCGTCGTCGATCATGGCGATATAGCGCGGCTCGAAGATGTTGAGCGGCATGCGCCCGCCCGGCAGAAGCAGCGCGCCCGTCAGCGGGAAGACCGGGACGACCTTCGGAAAGTCCGTCTCCTTGAGGTATCTCTGGTTGCCAGCCTGCACCATGACGACCTTGATGTCCCTTGTCCGACGCTTCTTCTCAGCACCTATCTGGGATGGTCGCGCGAAAACGCAACCGGCCCGTCAGGCAAAGAGCAGCGACGAGAGCTTGCGCCGGGCGGCAAGCGTCGCCGGATCGGTCGGCCCCCAGGCCTCGAAGAACTGCACCAGCTGCGTGCGCGCGCCGTCCTCTTTCCACGTCCGGTCGGCGCGCACGATGGCAAGCAGGCTGTCGGCCGCTGCCGTCCTGTCGCCGCGCGCGTTCTGGATCATGGCGAGGTCGAAGCGGGCCTGGTGGTCCTTTGGGTCGCGCTCGAGCCGGGCGGCGAGCTCCGTCGGGTCGCCGAGCCCTTCCACCTGGGCGGCGAGCTTCATCTTCGCGCGCACGGCCGCGACCACCGGAGCATCGGCCTTGTCGGCCGGCACGCGCGCCAGCATCTCCTCGGCCTCCGCCTCCTGGCCTGCCTCGAACAGGATGTCGGCGAGACCTGCCAGAGCCTCGATGTTTTCGGGCTCGTGCTCGGCGATCGCCGAATAGATCTGCACCGCGCCCTGCAGGTCGCCGGCCTCACGCGCCTGGCGGGCGGCGTCGAGCGCCTCGCCGATCTCCTCGCCGCGGCTGTCTGCCGTGATCTTGTCGATGAACTCGCGGATCTTGGAATCCGGGATCGCGCCCATGAAGCCGTCGACCGGGCGTCCGTCCTTGAAGGCGATGACGGCCGGGATCGACTGGATGCCGAGCTGGCCCGCGATCGACGGATGCTCGTCGATGTTCATCTTGACGAGCTTGACCCGTCCGCCGGCAGCCTTAACCGCCTGTTCCAGCACCGGCGTCAGCTGCTTGCACGGCCCGCACCAGGGCGCCCAGAAATCGACGAGCACCGGCTGGTTGCGCGATTCCTGGATCACGTCGGCGGGAAAGGTCGCCGTCGTCGTGTCCTTGATGACGCTGGCGTCGGAGGCAGGCGCAGGCGCTGCCGCACCGAACCCGCCCGCGCTCGTCACGGTCTGGCTGTAGCCGCCATTGCCAACTGCGTAGGGATTGCGCGGGTCGCTCATGCTCGTCTTCCTGTCGTCCGGATCGGCCCTCGGTGGGCTCAGGTGTCACGTTCCGGTGATGTGGCTATCACGCAGCGACTTTCAAGATAAGGGGCCGGTGTCCCGTCGCCTCGATGAAGCGCAGCATGTCCTCGCGCGAAACCGACGTCGTCGCCTCGTTGGTCAAGGGATGCGCGTTGATCGTCGCGTGTTCCAGAAGCCCCTCGTCGACCACGACCGTGACGCGGCCGTCGGCGTCGTTGACCAGCCCGAACAGCGTGACAGAGCCGGGCACGACGCCGAGCAGCTCCATCAGCGTCTCTTCCTTGCCGAACGACACGCGGCCCGACGCGCCGATCAGCGTGTGGATCGTCTTCAGGTCGACGACGGCGTCCTCATGCACGGTGACGAGGAAATGTCGCTCCTTGCGGTCGCGCAGGAACAGGTTCTTGGTGTGCCCGCCGGCAAGCGCGCCGCGCAGCGCCTGCGAATCCGCGACCGTGCGCAGAGGCGGGTGCTCGACTGTCGAATGCGCAATGCCGAGCCCGTCGAGATACGCCATCAACCCGTCCCGCGTCATCGCCATCGTCAGGAAGCCTTTCGTGCCAGCCGGGCCAAACCGCCCTTACGCTGCTTCCCTTATCGCCATTCATTTCCCTGTTGCAATCACCCGGCAGTTGGGCCATACAGCAGCCGCTTACGGCCTTTCCGGGCCGCGCGAGCGGGTGTAGCTCAGGGGTAGAGCACAACCTTGCCAAGGTTGGGGTCGAGGGTTCGAATCCCTTCGCCCGCTCCAAGTTTCCAATCTCGTCCAAAGCCGCGGTCCACCGCGGCTTTTGTCGTTTCTGGGGGGGGTGGCAACGGAAAGCGGGATGTGAGGCACCGGAAGGTCGGGGTTACCGATCGGTCACGGTAGACCGTAGTGCCCGCTTCCAGGCAGCTCGTTTAAACGCCTAATGAGCTTGGCGATGTCGGACGAACGGCGTCGAGAATGCGATCCCAAAGCAACACGCGGATGCCTTCACGGTGATACAGATGATTTAGCCGCAGCGCTAACGCCGCCGAGGCCAATTCGATATCGCGTGGGTCGGAAGGTTTGCGAAGCATTGTTTTCTGAGTTCCTATAATGATGCCGCCTGGCCGTATATTGTTACGCTTCATAACACCGAGTCGCACACGAGATGTCTCGCTGCCGATCGCTTCCTCAACATAGTGAAGAAGCTGGTTCTCAGCTTTCACCAAATCCGGACTTGGGCGACATCGGCGCTTGCTATCATCATACTCGAACAAATAGCACTGAGGCGCTTTAAGCTCCCAGAAATATGCAACCCGCTCAATAGTACCGGTGTCTGTAACAATATCGGCTACCACAGCGAGATCTGCATCACCAGAGTACGCCCGGATTTCAATATGACTAACGGCGCTCTTCAGCGTATGTTCGATCAGAATATTATTGGCATATTGAAGATACGGGCGGCATTTAAGCTCGGTTCGTCCTCCTGAATTTACAAGTTTTTCGAAGTCTCCGAAATCTTCTGATGTCATAACCATGTCAGGGCGCCGCTCGAAAATGGCGACTTATCAGAAGATCCAGAATATCGATGACCCAAAGGTCGGTGAGCTGTTCGCCACGCTGGAGTACGTAAAGTGAGCCGCCTACACTCCAGCCAACTTCGGTGGAAGTATCCTCAATCTCCAGACTTTCGAGTATTGCGGCCGCATTCGGCTTGAGGCGTAACACCGCGCCGCCAAAAGGCTTTTTGAAATCGCAAAGACGCACAATAACGCCTCGCTGTTGCGCATCAAGCGTAAGCGAAGCGGGTTCCCCTCTGTCGGCAAGCAGGCTGGGGAATGGCCTACCGGCACGCTCGGCTAACCGTTCGGCCTTCTGGATCGAGCCGTAAGATGCAATATGAACAACGAGGCAATCTCCGCTCGCCCACAGACGATAGCCGACCTGATCCGTGCCATAGAGGCTAGCCCGCTTTGCGGCGTCAGCTGCAAGGACTCGCCGAGCGAACACAGCATCAACGGCTGCTTCAACACGGTCAGATAACGAAGGTAGCCCGCGTAGCTGGCGGACGAGCAAGGTCTCAATTAAATCCTCAAGGGGCGTAAGATCTACCTTCCCCTTGTTCGCATAGCTTAAGTCTGCCACAGAGAGCGCATCAAAGTATTCGGCGCGACGGGCGTTTAATTGCTCGACAAGGGTTGCAGTTCCTGGCAGCAGCATACCAAATTTCAGGCTCAACACCAAGTAGCATAGCGCACGAGCAGTGCGGCCATTTCCGTCTCGAAAGGGATGAATCCAATTCAACCGCCATAGAGCGAATGCACCGAGATAAAGCGGACTCCTACTTTTCCAATTATCGTTGAGGTCGCGACAGAACGCAGCGACCTCGACTTCGACGTGGTCTGGCGAAGGAGGTCGGTGTGGGCTGCCATTGACATACACCTCTACCTTTCGGAAAGCGCCGTATCCGCTTTCTATACCCACGCCCGCCTCAGCATGGATTTGCTGGATCAACGCTGGAGTAAACTGGAGTGGTTCGGTTTGCTCGGCATGGGTGGCGATGAGCTGTTTGACCAACTGAATCTGCCGAACGGCCCCGTTAACGTCGAAAGGCAGTTGCGGGTCATCAAGCCCAACGGACATGCTGCCGATAAGTCGTGCGGGGTCCATAGCGATTTGTGGCACTGCTCGCGTCACCGTACCGCGGTGAACCTTAACGCCCTCGATAGTCGAGTTTCCTAGAATAAAGCTGATGTCTTGCTCTCGGTGCTCACGCGCGCTAATTTTGTGCTGTCGAGCACGCGGCAAGAGATGCTTTAGAATATTCTTGTCAGCGCTCATACCATCACGATTAATCAGATTGATCTCAACCGCACCAGCGACTTTTCCAGCACAGCCCGAATTCCGCATCCCGAGCCGCTTTCGATCGGTCACCTGAAGCGTTGAGAGCAAAGTTGGCCAGTTGCGCTTATTTTGCAAGACTAATGGTCGTGATCGGATAAGCGCCAATCGCATTATAACCCTCGACAAACTCAGCAAACTCAAGTCGTCGTCCGTTCAGTTTCATCCTTCGATACGAATGTCTGACATAGCCCGATGCGCCTTCCAAATTCCGCTTGCGATATCCCTGCGTCCTTGCGAGCCTGCACAAGCAATTCGATGACGCGACGCGAAAGGTCGGGACAAGTTAAAGACAATGAGCGTGCAAGTGCTAAATTCAGCGCTTCAATAAAACCGCGTTCTGAGTGGGCCAAGTTCGGACACTTCACTGTGACGCAGTAGACCAGGCGCCGCCGCCCGCGCCCCCACCAATTAACCATCCCACCCGTTCCTCCCTCCCCCACGCATCCCGCGCCTGTGACAAGCGTTAAGAAAAGGTTAATCTCCTTTTCCATCCGCCGTCCGGGAGGCTTGTCATGCGCAGGGGTTTGTTGGTTGCCGTCGGCCTCGTCGCCGCGTTCACGGGTCAGTCCGTTGCCGGGCCGGCATATGGTGATCGTGTCTATGCCGACAGCTACGGCAATCTCATCATCCACATGGCGGCCGGGCCGAAGCGAATTCTTGTCGGCGAGGGGCATCGGGCAGCCGAGATCGGCGGCTATCGCTATGAAGGCACTGCCGTTTTCTACGAGGAGAACGGCGCCTACGAGATGGTGGCCGAGCCGCGCGTCGTCCACCGATGCAGCCGCGCGCCGGTGGTGCTGCATGGCCGCAGCTACATGTACGGCCTTCCCGAAAACGTGATCCCGGTGCCGGACCGCATCTGCCCCTGACGCCCGGCCAAGTCGCCATTTGGCCATCATTGGCCGCCCAATGCTCGGGCTGAGGTTCGTTAAGGAGTTCTTCACCGGATGAGCGACGCGCAGGCAGCCATGAGGCTCAAGGACCAGATCGCATCGCTCAACACGATGACGCGCTTCGTGCTGGCGACGCTGGCTCTGGCGAGCGGCGTCTACACCTATCTCGGCGTGCGCGGCCTGCTCGACGGCGACGCGACGCTCGTCTTCTTCGCGGCCATCGTCTACTCGGTCGCCGTGTCCGTCGGCATCTACGGCTTCTGGACCTATCTCATCCGCTATCTGCCCGAGATGCGCGACGGCGCCTCGCGTGTCGCCATGTTCGGCGTGATGCTCGTCGGCTCGGTGATGATCATCGCCATGTCGTCCTGGCTGAACGCCGCCGCACTCGCCGGCTCCGCCGCCATCGAGCAGCATCTGGCGACCACGCAGGAAGGCTACACCGCCGATCTCGACCAGGCGCATTCCAACGCGCTCGGCGCGCTGTCGCTCCTGCCCGACATCCAGCGCGCCGGCGAGCGCTTCGCGCGGCTGGCCGAAGAGGAGCGCTCGTCGGGCGCGCTGACCGGTTCGTCCGGCTCGGGCTCCGTCGTGCAGCTCCTGTCGCAGATGTCGGCGCAGATGCGCGAGCTGGAGCAGGCGATCCAGGGTAATCGCGAGACGGTGACGACGCTGTTCGAACAGGGCCAAGGGCATCTCGCCACCATGCGCGGGCTGGTCTCCGGCCGCGGGCCCGTCGAGCCGCGCGCAGACGCCTTCGGCGATGCCGCCGTGTCGCTTTCGGGCGTCATCGCATCGCTCGAGCAGACCTCGATCGCGCCCTCCGTGCTGCGCGCAGCCCAGGACCTTTCGGCCGGCTTCATCGCGCCCGTCGCCGACGGCATGAGCGCCGACCTCGCCGGCCGCCAGGATGTGGTGATGGCGACGATCCGCACGTCGGTCGCCGGCCAGTCGCAGGCGCTGTCGGTCGCCGCGCAGGAGATCATCGACCAGCCGAGCGTGTCCGAACGCCGCTATGTGCCGCTCTCGGCCGCCGAAGCCGTCTTGCGCTATGCCGGCAGCTTCCTGCCGAGCTGGGCCGGCGCGATCTCGATCGACCTCCTGCCCGCCGTGCTCGTCGCCATGATGGTCGTCGTGCAGGCGCAGCTGCGCCGCGCCGAGGAAGGGCTGTCGTCCGCCGACCGCATCACGGCTGCCGAGATGCTGCGCTCGATCGAGATCCACGAGCAGATCCTCGCCCGCCGCCAGGCATTGGAGAAGGCGTCCGAGGCTCCCGTCGAGCCTGCGCCCGAGCCGGAAGAGACCCCGGTCGCGCGTCCGCCCGAAAACGTCACGCCGCTGACGCTCGGCGAGCGCAAGAGGGCCGATCCGTGAGCCTCGGCGAAAACGAAAACCGTCAGTCCGGCCTGGCGCGCCTCGTAGACCGGGTCGACGACGGCGCGATCATGCGCTGGTCGTTCCGCGCGCTGCTCGCAGGGGCAGTCGCGGTGCTGGCGCTCGACCTTCACGGTCTGGTCGGCTCCAATGCGGCCGTGCCGAACACCGCCCCCGGCGGCGCGATGCAGCCGATCCTGCCGCCCGCCGTCGACGCGCCCGGATCGACCACGCCCGGCGCCGACCCGCGCCGCCACGTGACGACCGACGAGACGATGCTGCGCCATCCGATGACGTTCGAGCTCGCCGGCGACGGCGTGCTCCTGGCGCGGGGCTCCATCGATCAGGGCGCGTCGCAGCGCTTCCGCGCCGAGCTCGATGCGCGCGGCGAGTATATCCGCACGGTACAGCTCGATTCGCCCGGCGGCGCGCTCGACGACGCCATGGCCATGGGCCGGCTGATCCGCGACCGGGGCTATGCCACCGAGGTCGCCGACGGTGCGCTCTGTGCCTCGTCCTGCCCGCTGATCTTTGCCGCCGGAGAGAGGCGGGTCGCGGGCGAAAAGGCCGCGATCGGCCTGCACCAGTTCTTCGCAGCCACCGGCACGCCACTCGAGCCCGCGCAGGTGATGGCCGACGCGCAGATGACGACGGCGCGCATCTCGCGCTACCTCACCGACATGGAGGTGGACCCGGCGCTCTGGCTGCACGCGCTCGATACGCCGCCGCGCTCGCTCTACTACCTGTCGCCCGAGGAAATGCAGCGCTACGCGCTGGTGACGCCCGGATCGGTCGCCATCGAGCGCTGACGGCCGAGCCCGCGCCCGCGCGCAAACGCGTCCGAGGTGCGTACGCAGTCGCGACCGTCCTGCTTGGCGCGGTAGAGCGCATGGTCGGCGCGGCGGAAGAGATCGTCCATCGTTTCGGCCTCCCCCATCTCCGCCACGCCGAAACTGGCGCTGAAGCGCTCCGTCGCCGGCATGTCGGCGATCGGCGTGCGGGTGAACGCGATGCGCACCGATTCCGCCAGAAGCCGGGCCGATCCGAGATTGGCGTTGTAGGCTAGGATCGCGAACTCCTCGCCGCCGATGCGGCCGACGAGATGCCGCTCTCCGACGGCCGAGAGAAGGCTGGCCGCAAAAGCCTCGATCAGGCGGTCGCCGGTCGCGTGGCCGTAGGAATCATTGACCGACTTGAAGCGGTCGAGATCGCTGACGATGAGCGACAGCGGCAGCCCGGTGCGCCGCGCCGCCTCGACCATGGGCGCCATCTTGGCCTCGAAACCGCGGCGGTTGAGAAGACCCGAGAGCACGTCTGTCTGCGAGGCGATCGTGATCCGCCCGAGAAGTTCGGTGACGAGAATGACGAGCAGCAGGAGCGCGACGGCAACCGAAAGCACCGCGCCGGTCGATTGCGAGATGAGCGCGTAGACCGTGCTCGAATAGTCCGCCGGCCGCGCACCCACGCCACCGACTGCAAGCGCGATGAAGGGCTTGGCGAGGAAATGGACGCCGGTAAAGGCGAGGAGCCCCACAAGCGCGACGTCCAGCCTGTTGCGCCGTGCCGACAGGACGATCGCGGCGCAGATCGCCTGCAGCACCGCATAGGGGGCCTGGTAGAGGAACTGGCGCAGCATGGAATCGCGCGGCAGGAGATCACTGCCGATCTTGACCGCGATACAGACCGCGAAGACGAGAGCAAGCTGGCTCATCGAGAGCGGATAGTCGTAGAATCTGGCCAGCCCGACGGTGAAGCAGGTCAACGCGCAGAGAAACGCGATATGCGCGACCGTCACGAAGGCCGTGCCGGCATCGACGAGCGGGATCGTGAATTCGATCACGAAATAGGCGATACCCCACACATAGGCTGCCGCAAACCAGCGCGCAGAAGGCCCGGTTCGCTCGAAGGTGGAGATGGCTAGGAAAGCGGCTGCGAGCAGCCCGGACACGCCAATGTTCACGGCCAGGATGAATTCGGCGCTGCCCATAGCTGTGTTCGCTGCTCCCGGTAGACTGGGAAGCATGCCCCAGACATGCAAAACCCGACCGGCTGATTAGAACACCGGTCGGGTTGGCAAGGGGTTAATCGCCGTTCCTATTTCCAGTCGCGGATGTCGACGAAGTGTCCCGCGATCGCGGCAGCCGCGGCCATGGCCGGCGAGACCAGATGCGTGCGGCCCTTGAAGCCCTGCCGACCTTCGAAATTGCGGTTCGAGGTCGACGCGCAGCGCTCATAGGGGTTGAGGCGATCGTCGTTCATGGCAAGGCACATCGAGCAGCCCGGCTCGCGCCAGTCGAAGCCGGCCTCGATGAAGATCCTGTCGAGACCCTCGGCTTCCGCCTGCGCCTTGACCACGCCGGAACCCGGCACGACCATCGCGCTGACCCGCCCGGAAACCTTGCGGCCGCGGATGACGTCGGCGGCGGCGCGCAGATCCTCGATGCGGCCGTTCGTGCACGAGCCGATGAAGACGCGGTCGATGGCGACATCCGTCATCTTCGTCCCGGCAGTCAGGCCCATATATTCCAGCGCGCGGATCTTCGAAGCACGCTTGTTTTCGTCTTCGATCGCGGCCGGATCCGGGACGACGCCGGTGACGGCGACCACGTCCTCGGGCGAAGAGCCCCAGGAGACGATCGGCGGCAGATTGGCGGCATCGAGCACGACGACCCGATCGAAATGCGCGCCTTCGTCGGATTGGAGCGTCTGCCAGTAGGCCTTGGCGCGCTCCCAGTTCTCGCCCTTCGGCGCACGGGGACGATCCTTCACATAAGCGAAGGTCTTCTCGTCCGGCGCGATCATGCCGGCGCGCGCACCAGCCTCGATCGACATGTTGCAGACCGTCATGCGGCCTTCCATCGACAGCGCGCGGATCGCCTCGCCGGCATATTCGATGACGTGGCCGGTGCCGCCGGCCGTGCCGATCTCGCCGATGATGGCGAGGATGATGTCCTTCGCGGTGACGCCGGCGGGCAGTTGCCCGTCCACACGCACCAGCATGTTCTTGGCCTTCTTCTGGATCAGCGTCTGGGTGGCGAGCACGTGCTCGACCTCCGACGTGCCGATGCCATGCGCCAGCGCCCCGAAGGCGCCATGCGTCGAAGTGTGGCTGTCGCCGCACACGATCGTCATGCCCGGCAGCGTGAAGCCCTGTTCGGGGCCGACGATGTGGACGATGCCTTGGCGGATATCGACCTCGTTATAATATTCGAGCCCGAAATCGGCGGCGTTCTTCGCGAGCGCCTCGACCTGGATGCGGCTTTCCTCATTCTTGATGCCCTGCCCGCGATCGGGCGAGGTCGGAACGTTGTGGTCGACCACTGCGAGCGTCTTCTGCGGCGCGCGGACCTTGCGGCCCGTCATGCGCAGCCCCTCGAAGGCCTGCGGGCTCGTTACCTCATGCACCAGGTGGCGGTCGATGTAGAGGAGGCAGGTACCGTCATCCTGCCGGTCGACGACGTGGTCGTCGAAGATCTTGTCGTAGAGTGTACGCGGTGCGCTCATGGCTTTTGTCCGTCGGAAAGAAATAGGCTGCAGCTTTTGGGGAGAGAGGCGGGCAAAGGCGCCCGCAGGCCGTCAGGCCGCTCGTCCGGACGTGAAGCCGCCGGAAATGCGCACGAAGAACCGGCTCGGCAGACGCTTGTGGTCGTCGATCGCGAAACGCTTGAAGGCCGGAACCGAAAACAGCTTTTCCATGAGCCGCTCAATACCAGCCTTTCGGTGGGGCGGCAATCGGGCGGCCGAGCTCGCTCAGTCCTCGGGCGAGCCCTGGACCTTGTTGCCTTCCCGGTCGCGCATGCCGGTCACCTTCTCGACCTGGTGAAGCATCGTCAGGACGATGAGCGCCATCAGCGTCGCGATGCCAGCGACCTGCCAGATGCCCAGGCCGGCTGCGAGCCCGATCGCACCGGCCAGCCACAAGCCTGCTCCCGTCGTCAGGCCCTTCACCTTGCCGCGGGCGAAGATGATCGTGCCGGCTGCGAGGAACGCGACGCCCGCCGTCACGGCCTCGATCAGGCGCAGCGGATCGAGCTGGATGTCGTCGGCTGCGAAATGCCGTGAGTGCACGATCTCGATGCCGAGAATGGCAAACGAGGCCGCTGCCAGCGAGACCAGCATGTGGGTGCGCAGGCCGGCCGGATGGCTGCGCCATTCCCGTTCGATTCCGATGAGCGCCCCGAAGAATGCCGCGCCGATCAGGCGCAGGACGATCACGGTGAACGGCATGAAGGTCGGAGCGATGACGTCGGAAAGGATGTCGTTCATGATTGTCCCGGCAGGCGCGGGGCCGATCGCCGGCCCCGCTTCGGATGGCCTAATGCGTAGCGGTGACGCCGAGTTCCTTGTCGCGTTCGCGTTTGCGCCGCGCAAGCATGTTCAGCGCTTCCACCGTCGCCGAGAAGCCCATTGCGGCATAGATGTAGCCCTTGGGCACGTGGAAGCCGAGCCCTTCGGCGATCAGCGTCATGCCGATCATCAGTAGGAAGGCGAGCGCCAGCATCACGATCGTCGGGTTCTTGGCGATGAAGTTGGCGAGCGGGTCGGCGGCCAGCAGCATCACCGTCACGGTAACGATGACGGCGATGTACATGATCGCGATCTCGTCCGTCATGCCGACGGCGGTGATGATCGAATCCACCGAAAAGACCAGGTCGAGGATCAGGATCTGCACGATCGCGCCCGTGATCGAGATCTTCACCGTCTGGCCGACGATCGTTTCCTTCGAGTCGACCGGGTCGACCGTGTGATGGATTTCCTTGGTCGCCTTCCACAACAGGAACAGACCGCCGGCGATCAGGATGATGTCGCGCCAGGACAGCGCGAAGCCGAGCGCGGTGACGACCGGGTCTGTCAACTGCACGATGATCGAGACGGTCGCCAGCAGCGCCAGGCGCATCACGAGCGCGCCGCCGATGCCGATCCGGCGTGCGCGGCTGCGCTGCTCTTCGGGCAGCTTGTTGGTCAGGATCGAGATGAAGATGAGGTTGTCGATGCCGAGCACGACCTCGAGCGCGACCAGCGTGGCAAGCGCGACCCAGGCAGCCGGGTCGTTGAGCCAGTCGAAATGTCCGGCCAGAAATTCCATGGGAAGAGACCCCGCAAAAGGAGCAAGCGGGCAAAAGCGTTAGGCCGCCGCCCGCGCGCCGTCAATCGGCGGCCCTTAACGCCAGAAGGCGGGGAAAGTTTCCTCCAGCCGAGGGCCCATGCGCAGGGGCGCGATTTTCTCGGCGAGGCCCGTGCGGTCGGAAATGTCGACGCCGACGCCGCAGATCGTGGCCGGGCCGTTGGCGGCCTCGAAGCGACCCTTCGGGACCTTGGACAGGAAGCGGTTGAGCGGCTCCTCCTTGTCCATGCCGAGCGACGAATCGTAGTCGCCGCACATGCCCGCATCCGTCAGGTAGCCCGTGCCGCCATTGAGGATCTGGTGGTCGGCGGTCGGGTGATGCGTATGCGTGCCGACGACGAGGCTTGCCCGGCCGTCGACGAAATGCGCAAAGCAGATCTTCTCCGACGTCGCCTCGGCGTGGAAATCGACGACCACCGCATCGGCCGCATCGCCGAGCGGGCAGGCCGCAAGCTCGCGCTCCGCCGTCTGGAACGGGTCGTCGAGCTCGGGATGCATGAAGACCCGGCCCATGATGTTGGAGACGAGCACCCGCGCGCCGTTCTTTGCCGTATAGACGCCCGTGCCGCGTCCCGGTGTGCCCTTGGGAAAGTTCGCAGGCCGCAGGAAGCGTTCCTCGCGCGGCGCGAAGGTCAGCGCCTCGCGCTGGTCCCAGACATGGTTTCCCGTCGTCACCACGTCGGCGCCGGCAGAGATCGTCTCCTGAAAAATGTCTTCGGTGATGCCGAAACCGCCGGCCGCGTTCTCGCCATTGACGATCACGAAATCGAGCCGGAAATCCGAGATGAGGCCGGGAAGGCGCTCCCATACAGCGGTGCGCCCCGAGCGCCCTACCATGTCGCCGAGAAAGAGAAGTCTCATCGAAGTGCCTTAGAGCATTTTGGCGCCCTTGGCCAAGTGCGGCTCATGCCGCAGGCCCGAGGCGGCGCATGCCGCTTTCCGTGAGAACGGCCGACAGCGCAACGTCATGCGGCTCGTCGGGAACGCGCTCGACCTCCTGGCAATCGAACGCGATGCCGACGAGCTGTGGCGTGAGCCCGCGTTCGCCTAGGGCCGCGATCGCCCGGTCGTAATAGCCGGCGCCATAGCCGATGCGATGCCCTCGCGCATCGAAGGCGGCGAGCGGAACCAGCAGGATCTGCGGGTCGAGCGTGACGGCGTCTGGGCCCGGACCATACGTCCCGAAGCCCATCTCGACGAGGTCGGCACCGCGCACCAGCTCGCGAAATATGATCGTGGTCCTGTCGAGGATCGCCGGCAGCACGAGCCGCGCACCCGTTTCGCGCAAGGCGAACATCAGCGGCCGCACGTCGACCTCCGAACGCATCGGCCAATAGCCGGCAACGACGGTGCCCGGCTCGGCCGCAATCTCCGCGATGCCGGTCGCCGATATGGCCAGCGACCGCTCGATCCGCTCGATCACGTCGAGCGAATCGCGCCGCGCGAGCGCGTCGGCGCGGAGGGATTTCTTGGTCTCGTTGGAGGAACTGGTCATCGCGCCATAGATGCCGCGTGACGGCCCCTTCGGCAAGCCGAAGCGGGTAAGTGACGATCCACGGCGACCGGTGGAGAGGTTGATCCCGGGAGCCTACAAAGTAGGTGGGCGCCGTGTGCCCAGACCCACGGGTCCAGGCAGGGACAGCTCCCTAGGGATCAATAAGGCCCCGGGGAAATGTTTCTCCTGTCGGGAAGCGCAGACCGTCGATCACGAATATAGGCTGCGCGGCCGCCTCGCGCCATAGCGAAGCGCCGCAATCCGCGCCTGCCAGATCACGAGAAGCGGAACCAGCACGAGTTCCGCGACAAGCCCGTAGAGATGGCCGGCAGACGGCGCCCCGTGGAGCCCGAAGGAGACGAAGCGCGCCACGCCGCCGGCAATCGTCATCGCCGCCAGAAGGCGAAACAGTCCGGCCTTGCGCGCGATCCTGGGGATACAGGCATACCAGGCGAGGCCGACGACGAGGAAGACTCCGGAGAGAAAGCGCACATGGCTGTCGAGATCGACCGGCCAGGGTTCCGCGACCCCGAGGAAGCGCGGACCAAGAACGATGCCCGCGAGCCCCGCCGCGACCGGCACGAAGGCCAGTACCGCGACGACAGCCTGAAACGCCCTCGTTTCAAGCTCGATGCCGGCTGCGTGTGACTGATAGGGCATGCTCCATTTACGCGGCAGACGCCCGAATAGTTTCCGTTCTTGTTTCCGGCCAGCCGCCTCTCTACCCTTACGCCCGACGAAAGAGACGGGATCGAGCACATGCGTTTTGAGGGAACGGCCGACTATGTGGCCGACAGGGACCTGATGGTGGCCGTCAACGCGGCGATCGCGCTGGAGCGACCGCTCCTCGTCAAGGGCGAGCCCGGCACCGGCAAAACGGAGCTTGCGCGCCAGCTCGCCTCAGCACTCGGCCTCGACCTCATCGAATGGCACGTCAAGTCGACGACGCGGGCCCAGCAGGGCCTTTACGAGTATGACGCGGTCACGCGCCTGCGCGACAGCCAGCTCGGCGACGAGCGCTTCTCCGACATCCGCAACTACATCAAGCGCGGCAAGCTCTGGGAGGCGTTTGCGTCCGGCCGCAAGGTCGTGCTCCTGATCGACGAGATCGACAAGGCCGACATCGAGTTCCCGAACGATCTCCTGCAGGAGCTCGATCGCATGGAGTTCTACGTCTACGAGACCGGCGAGACGGTGAAGGCGGTCAATCGGCCGATCGTCATCATCACGTCGAACAACGAGAAGGAGCTCCCCGACGCCTTCCTGCGCCGCTGCTTCTTCCACTACATCCGCTTCCCCGATGCCGACACGCTGCAGGCGATCGTCGACGTGCATTATCCGGGCATCAAACAGACCCTCGTGCGTGCGGCGCTGACCCAGTTCTACGAAATCCGCGAGGTGCCGGGCCTCAAGAAGAAGCCGTCGACCTCCGAGGCGCTCGACTGGATCCGCCTGCTCGTCGCCGACGACGTCGACCCCGCCGATCTGCGCGCCGACCCCAAGAACGCGCTGCCCAAGCTCCACGGCGCCCTGCTGAAGAACGAGCAGGACGTGCATCTGTTCGAGCGGCTGGCGTTCATGGCGCGCCGGAACGGGTAGCTTTAACTGGCTGCCAGACGATCCGAGATAGAAACCGCGCTGTCTTCGGATGACGCCGGATCACGCGAAGGCTTGGAGCGGAACGCAAAGGTCGCTCAGGGAACGAGGGCCTTTTTGACGGACGACGCGGACCAATCGCTCATCTTCCGTCACCAATCGATAATCACCGAGCACTGCCAGGGCGAGGTATAAGCAATCGTAAGCTGGATGGTCCAGATAGGCTGACAAATCGGTAGCCGACGACATGAGCTCGGCCAATGATACCGATGTGATATCGAGCTGCGTCAGCTTGTCCGCGGCCTCCACCGCTTCGGTCCTCGTAAGTTCGCCTTTGCGCACCTTCTGCCAGAGGACGTTGGCGCACTCTGCGAAGATCAGGTCGGGTGCGGCGATATCGTGGGTGACCAACAGTTTCCGCGCAATGGCCCAGTCGCGTTCGGGCACCAGCAACTTGATCGCGACGCTGGCATCGAGAACCAGCACTTCGGTCAACGTTCGTCCCGCGATTCCCGGACGAGTATCTCGGAGGGGGTGTGATGCCGCCCCTCGATCGACCGGCGAAAGACATCGGCGCGCGCAAGCCACTCGCTCTTGCGTGCAGCGGCTTCGTCAGCTCCATCGAGCGCCTTCGCCAGAATGTCGCGATGCTCCGCCTCCGCCGAGCGACCATTGCGCCGGGCACGTTCCTTCAGCTTCGCGACAATCTCGTCATTGACGTTTCGCACGTGCAGACTGGCCATGGTTCAACTCCCTTTCGGCCACGTATAGCATTTTGCTAGCACGCCGTACACCTTGCCAAGTTCCGGCTGCCGTCGCACAAAGTTGGCCATGTTCATTCCCTTCTTCCTCGAGCTGAAAGCCGCAAAGGTCCCGGTCTCGCTGCGCGAATATCTGTCGCTGCTGGAAGGCATGGATCGGCATCTGGTCGACTACGATGTCGAGGGCTTCTACTTTCTGGCGCGCGCCACGCTGGTGAAGGACGAACGCCATATCGACCGCTTCGACCAGGTCTTTTCCCGCGTCTTCAAGGGTCTGGAGGCGGTGTCCGGGACGGACGCGATCGATATCGCGAACCTGCCGGAGGAATGGCTGCGGCGCCTGGCCGAGAAGCATCTGACCCCGGAGGAGAAAAAGCTCGTCGAGGCGCTCGGCGGTTTCGACAAACTGATGGAGACGCTGCGCCAGCGGCTCGAGGAGCAGAAGGGTCGCCACCAGGGCGGCTCGAAATGGATCGGCACGGCTGGCACTTCGCCCTTCGGCGCCTATGGCTACAACCCCGAAGGCGTGCGCATCGGACAGCACGAAAGCCGCAACCGGCGTGCAGTAAAGGTCTGGGACAAGCGCGAGTTCAGGAATTTCGACGACACGGTCGAGCTCGGCACCCGCAACATCAAGGTCGCGCTGAAGCGGCTGCGCCGCTGGGTGCGCGAGGGTGCGAACGAGGAGTTCGACCTGCCCGGCACGATCAAGGCGACCGCCGAGCATGGCTATCTCGATCCGCAGACGAGGCCCGAGCGCCGCAATGCGGTGAAGCTCCTGATGTTCTTCGATGTCGGCGGCTCGATGGACGACCATATCCGCACCGTCGAGGAGCTCTTTTCAGCCGCTCGCGCCGAGTTCCGGCAGCTCGAGTATTTCTACTTTCACAACTGTCTCTACGAAGGCGTCTGGAATGACAATGGCCGCCGGCATTCCGACGTGCAGCCGACGCTCGATGTGCTGCGGCGCTACGGGCCCGACTATAAGGTGGTCTTCGTCGGCGACGCGTCCATGAGCCCCTATGAGATCGCCTATCCGGGCGGCTCTGTGGAGCATTGGAACGCGGAAGCAGGCATCGTCTGGCTCAACCGCGTCATCGCGCAATGGCCGAACTCGATCTGGATCAACCCCGTGCAGGAAAAGCACTGGAGCTACACGCACTCGATCCAGATGATCCGCGACATCTTTTCGAGCCGCATGTACCCGCTGACGCTCAAGGGTCTCGAAGACGCCACGCGGGAACTGAGCCGCCGGCACTGATCGGCCGGCCGGCTCGTCACCCAAACGCTATTCCATGCCCAGCGCGGCCATGTAGAGGTCGAGAACGGCCTCTTCCTCCTGGCGCTCGGACGAATCCTTCTTGCGCAGGCGGATGATCGTGCGGATCGCCTTGGTGTCGAAGCCGGTGCCCTTGGCCTCGGCATAGACGTCCTTGATGTCGTCCGCGATCGTCTGCTTTTCCTCTTCGAGCCGTTCGATGCGCTCGATCAGCGCGCGAAGCTGGCCAGCGGCCACGGTCTGCGCGGATTCCGTCGTGATGTCGTCAGCCATCCTGATTCCTGCCGGTTGAAACGAGAAAGGCGCTCTCGTTGCCCCGACCAAGCCGTCGGGTCAATGGTCTTTCGGCCGGTTCCCGGCAAAGGCCTGCTTCTGGGCGTCCGACGCTTCGGTCTGGTGGGCGGCCTGCCATTCGGCATAGGGCATGCCGTAAACGATCTCGCGCGACTGATCCTTGGAAAGGTCGACGCCTTCGGCCTCGGCTGCCTCCCGATACCAGTTCGACAGGCAGTTGCGGCAGAAGCCGGCGAGGTTCATCAGGTCGATGTTCTGCACGTCGCTGCGGGTGCGTAGATGCTCGACCAGCCGGCGGAAGGCGGCCGCCTCGAAGTCGCGGCGCTGGGTGTCGGTCATCTCTTCCATGGTATCAACCTCGTATGACGGGCCCGGTTCGCGAGCCGTGGTGCTCGACACGGTGAATATCGGGCCGGCGGTCGACGGCTTCAATGATCGGCGCCAGACGCGCCGCCCAGGCATCGGCGCCGGCATCGTCGGCGATCAGGTCCTGCCGGATCTCGATGAGAACATGCGCGTAGCCGTTGACGATCGCGTGGCGGTACATGGTGTCGCCGCGCAGCGCCCCGTCATAAGGCTCGTTGTCGCCGACGACGAGGTCGCCCCGCGCCTCCAGCATCTCGATCATCGGGCGTACCGCGCGCGGATCGTTGTCCCACAGGATGCCGACATGCCACGGCCGCTCCACGCCCTGCATGCGCGGCGTGAAGGAGTGGACGGAGACGATGAACGGCGCTTTGCCCGAAGCCTCGGCAACGGAGGCCGTCAGCGCGCCCACGGCATCGTGGTAGGGACGGTAGAACGCTTCCAGCCGCCTCTCCCTCTCCTGCACCGCCATCGGATAGTTTCCTGGCACGATCGTGCCGTCATAGAGCTGGCGGATCAGCGTCGGGTCGTCCTCGCCGCGATTGGGATCGATCAGGAGTCGGGAGAAGCAGGCCATCACGGCCGGCACGCCGAGCGCCGCGGCAAGCCCGCGCGTCACGCGCTCGACGCCGATATCATAGGCGATGTGGCGCTCGAACTCGCGCGGTGGCAGGCCGAGCAGCCCGTATTCGGCCGGCATGCGCCGCATCGCATGGTCGGCGACGATCATGATCCCGCGGCTGCGATCCCCCTCGACGATCTCGAAGGGGCGCACGAGCGCCGCGCGCGTCTGGCTACTGGATGGCTCGGTCATGGCGACCCTGTTTTCCAGATGCGGTCGCCGGGCGCAATGCCGTGCTTTCGACAATCTTCTCGCCGACGTGATGATGTGGCGCGACCGGTGCGTCGAAGAAGTGCGAGCCCGTCTAAATCGATTGGATCGCGATCTGCCCGCGCGTTGACATCGCCTCGGGCATTGCCGAAAAAGGACGAGGGACATGCTGATTCATCGTCTGATCCGTAATCCGCGGCCACGCCGGGCAGGCTCCGACGGAGCGGGCAGGCGCCCGCAGCCAAGGGGCAATGACATGAAACCGATCCTCCGCAAGGGGACCAAAGCCGCCGCGTGGCTGGCAGCGCTGCCGCTCGCCATGGCGGCAACCGCCTTTTCCACCTCTGCGGCCCATGCCGACTTCCGCGTCTGCAACGCCACGCAGGGCCTCGTCGGCGTGGCGATCGGCTACCGCGCCGAAACCGGCTGGGTGACCGAAGGCTGGTGGCACGTGGAAGGCTCGACCTGCAAGACGCTGATCGAGGGCGCGCTCGCCTCGCGCTACTACTACCTCTATGCCGAGGACGCCGAGCGCGGCGGACGCTGGGAGGGCGAGATCTCGATGTGCGTCGCCGAGCGCGAGTTCAAGATCGCGGGCGCCGGCGACTGCTTCGCGCGCGGCTTCCAGCGCGCGGGCTTCCAGGAATACGACACGGGCGAGCAGTCGAGCTGGATGGTGCAGTTGACCGACGAGGTGCCTGCCGCATCCCCGACGGTCTCCGCGGCTCCCGCACCGACCGTCACGGGCGGGACGCAGAACCAATGAAGCGCAGCCGCAAGGTCAAGATCCTCGCCACGCTCGGTCCCGCCTCGTCCGACGAGGCCACGATCCGCAAGCTCTGCGAAGCCGGCGCCGACGTCTTCCGCATCAATATGAGCCATGCCGACCACCCGCTGATGCGCAAGCTGGTCGGCATGCTGCGCAACGTGGAAAAGGCCGTCGGCCGGCCGATCGGCATCCTCGCCGACCTGCAGGGACCGAAGCTGCGCGTCGGCAAGTTCGCCGAAGGCCCGGTGACGCTCACGCCCGGCCAGAGCTTCACCTTCGACGATGATGCGACGCCGGGCGATGCGACGCGCGTTCATCTTCCGCACCCCGAGATTCTTCAGGCCGTCGCCGTCGGCGATCGCCTCTTGATCGACGATGGTCGCCTGCATCTGAAGGTGACGGAGACCGACGGCCGCAGGGTTACCTGCGAGGTCGTGTCCGGCACGAAGATTTCCGACCGCAAGGGCATCAGCCTGCCCGACACCGAGCTTCCCGTCGGCGCGCTGACGGAAAAGGACCGCAAGGATCTCGACGCGGTTCTGGCGACCGGCGTCGACTGGGTGGCGCTCTCCTTCGTCCAGCGGCCGGAGGACATCGCCGAGGTGCGCAAGATCGCGCGCGGCCGCGCGGCCATCATGTCGAAGATCGAGAAGCCGCAGGCGGTCGCCCGCCTGGCCGAGATCATCGAGCTTTCGGATGCGCTGATGGTGGCGCGCGGCGACCTCGGCGTCGAGATGCCGCTCGAGGCCGTGCCCGGCATCCAGAAGCAGATCACGCGCATGGCGCGCCGCGCCGGAAAGCCCGTCGTTGTCGCGACCCAGATGCTGGAATCGATGATCACCGCGCCGGTGCCGACCCGCGCCGAGGTCTCCGACGTCTCGATCGCCGTCTTCGAGGGCGCCGACGCGATCATGCTGTCGGCCGAATCGGCTGCCGGCGACTACCCGGTCGAAGCCGTAGAGACGATGAACAAGATCGCCGTGCAGGTCGAGCGCGATCCGCTTTATCCAGGCATCATCAACGCGCAACGCACGGAGCCGGACGCCACCGGCCCCGATGCGATTTCGCTCGCCTCGCGCCAGATCGCCGAAACGCTGAAGCTTGCTGCGATCGTCACCTACACGGCTTCGGGAACGACAGGCCTTCGCGCCGCACGCGAACGGCCGCAGGTGCCGATCATCGCCCTGTCGCCGGTGGTGGCAACCGCGCGCCGTCTGTCGCTGGTCTGGGGCATGCACTGTGTGGTGACGCCCGACGCCAACGATCTCGACGACATGGTCGACCGCGCCTGCCGCATCGCCTTCGAGGAAGGTTTCGCCAGGGCCGGCGAGCGCGTGATCATCACCGCCGGCGTGCCGCTGCGCACTCCCGGCGCGACCAACATGCTGCGCATCGCCTATGTCGGCGCCGACGGCAAGGGCGGCATCTGACGGCGCGAGCAGCCGGTCTCCACGATACGCAACCAAAACGGCCGGCAATGCCGGCCGTTTCCATGCGTGCCTGCTCCGTAGCCTTGCGAGCCCATCCGGACAGCCTGAGATCATGACGCAAAAAGAAAGCCCGACCTCGTGGCAAGGTCGGGCCTTCAGCGTCCTGCGTGACTTTGGAGGGTCTCGCCGCGCGGGACGTCGAGACGCTATTGGGCGTTCTCGATCTCTTCGGGAGCGGCGCTGTCGGCGGGCTCCTCTGCAGTCGCAGGGGCTGCAGGCGTCGTCGTGGTTGCCGGCGCCGGTGTGGCCGGAGCGGCAGGCTGCGTGGTCGCGGCTCCGTCGGCAGGTGCTGCGGGGGCCGGCGTAGCGGCCGGTGCAGGTGCCGGTGCCGCCGGCGCAGGGGCTGCGGGTGCCGGAGCAGCCGGAGCAGGTTCAGGCGCGGCAGGTGCTGCCGGCTCGGCCGCGGGCGGAACCTGGGCAGGCTCGCCTGCCGGCACGGTCGGCGTCATCGGGATGATCGCCGGCGGCTCGGCCTGGTCCTCGGGCGCAGCGTCGGCGACCTGGGGTGCTGCGGCGAACTCGGGATGATCCTGCAGCATTGACACGCCGCCAAGCGGCTTGTTCACGCCCTGGTGGCATGTGGCGCAGGCGACCTTGGCGATGTCGCCATTGGGCCCGAGCTGGCTCGCGGGCAAAACGGGCTGCAGCGGCAGCACGTAGTCCTCGTTGAGATCACGCACCATGTTGATGCCGTGCCAGGCCGTCAGGCGCTGGACGGGGCTCGTCTCCCAGCTCGCGAACGAGCGGGTGTTGTGGCAGGCCGTGCAGTTCACCCCGAGCGAGTTCGAGAAGTGCAGCATCAGGGCATAGGTGCCTTCGGCATCCTTGATCGAATTCGGATTGCCGGTCGGCAGCGCCGTCGTGCCGACGACGCGGATCGCCTGCGGGTTCTCGACGGCCGTCAGGTATTGCGTTAACGCGTCATAGGGCAGCGAGGAATAGGCCGCTTCCACCGAGGCCACGTTCTGGCCCTGGCGGCTGGCCGACATGCCGGCCGCCGAATCCGGACCAGGGTTCTCGTAGAAGGCGTATTCCGGGATCGGGTTGCCGCGGTGGCAGGTGTAGCAGGTGACGCCCGTGCCGCCCACATGGTCGCCCCAGTCCTCGTTGATGCGCCAGGTCATCTGCAGCATCCGCCGCGCGACAACCTTCGCGTAGACGGAATCGTCGGCGAGGTTTTCGGGGTTGTGGCAGTAGTTGCAGCCCTGCTCGACCGGCGCCACCCACTCGGTGATGTGCGCCATGACGCGGTTGAACTGCGCGTCGGAGAGATCGCCAAGGACCTGGACGTTCTCGTAGATCTCGCTTGCCCGCGGGCCCTCCGCCGATTCCGGCGGATAGAGCGCCTCGGGGATCGAGATGTCGCGTTCCGGCAGGCGTGGATTGGTCACCTGCTCCATGCCGGTGCCGCGATAGCCGATCTGCGCGACCTCCATGGGCGGACGTTCCCATGTCAGCATCATCGCGACCAATAGGAGGGCGCCGACGACGGCGCCGAGTAATGACAGGGCAATCCTCATGGTTGCCTCCTACTGTGCGAGGGCGGGATCGGGCACGGGTGCCCAGATTTCGGGATAGGTCGGCGCGACGCCGTGCTTCACGGCCCACAGGTACCAGTTGTCGACGACGGTGCCGGTGAGAAGGATGCCGATGCCGCCCGTCAGCGTCACGAGGACCGCGAACCACCAGGCCCAGCGATGGATGGATTCCATCGTGGCGTTGAAGCCCATGGTCCAGCGCCAGAACAGGCCCGCGCGCTCGGCCGCCGTGCCGCGGTCGTAGATCTGCTCGATCTCGCGTTCGCCGCCGAGCCGGCTCACCGCCAGGATGGTGGCCCCGTGCATGGCGAACAGGACGGCCGACCCGTAGAGGAAGGCGATCGAGAGCATGTGGAAGGGGTTGTAGAAGAGGTTGCCGTAGCGAAGCGAGAACGCTGCGGTCCAGTCGAGATGCGGAAAGATGCCGAACGGCACCGCCTCCGACCAGCTCCCCATGAGAAGCGGGCGGATGAAGCCGAGCGACAGATAGAGGAAGATCGCCGACGCGAAGGCCCAGGTGACATGCGTGCCGAGGCCGAGCGCCCGGGCGCGGGTATACATGCGCACCCACCACAACAGGATCGACGTGGTGAGGAAGAAGCCGGCCATCAGCCACCAGCCGCCTTCCGCCATCGGCGGGATGCGAAGGCCGTATTCGGGCGCCGGCGGCTCCAGCGCGAGCCAGGGCAACTGGCGCACGAACTGGACCGGATCCCAGCCGACCGAGGCCCACATGTTGAGGCCAATGATCTCGATGGCGACGATGCCGCAGATGATCGAGGCGATGCCGGTCCAGCCGAGATAGATCGGTCCGAATTGCACGTTGCCGAAATAGCCGGCAAGCCGCGAGAGGAAGGGCGTTCCCTGCCGTTCCCAGGCGCCGGTGCGCATCGGGACGCCGTAGTCCGGGGTCGAATGGACCTGAACGCGGGTGAAGATGTTCTGATATTCGAGCATTGTCGTTCTCCCCGGCCGCTGTCGCGGCCGCCTACGTTCGGTCAGGACCAGATCGGCAGCTGCAGCCACCAGTTCCACCATTCCGGCCAGCCACGCGACCAGAACGGGCCGCTGATGACGATGCAGACGGCGCTCCAGAAGGCGGCGCCGACGGCCAGGAACAGGCCCAGCCTGTGGATGCCGAGCGTGCCGATCGAGTAGCCGATCGTGTCGCGGAAATAGGTGTCTTCGTATTCGGGCGTCTTGACCATCTCGCCCCGCCCCGGATTGGTCGCCGACAGGATCAGGCCGCCATGCATCGAGAGCGCCAGCGCGTTCGTGAAGAAGAACGTGATCGCGATCATGTGCGCGGGATTGTAGTGGAAGTGCAGGTACTGGTAGCCGACGTTCGACACCCAATCGAGATGGCTCATGATCCCGTACGGGAAGCCATGGCCCCAGGCGCCGAGCAGTACCGGCCGCACCACGACGAGCGAAAGATAGGCGAGGATCGCGAAGGAGAAGGCGAAGGGGATGTGCAGCCCCATGCCGAGCTTGCGCGAGATCTCGGCCTGCCGCAGCGCCCAGGAGCAGAACGCGCCGATGGCGCAGATGGTGATGATCTGCCAGAGCCCGCCCTCCTTGAGCGGCGCGAGGCCGAGCCCGTAGGAGATGTCCGGCGGCGCGATCGAGATCTGCCAGAGATTCCAGGTCGGTCCGATCGCAGCGCCATAGACGATGAGCGCCGTGCCGAGCACGGTGAAGAAGATCGTGGTGACGCCGAAGAAGCCGACGTAGAAGGGTCCGACCCAGAAATCGAACAGGTCGCCGCCGAGCAACGTGCCGCCGCGCACCCTGTATTTACGTTCAAAGCTGAGCATTGCCATTTTGGGTCTCCCCTCGGGAAGCTGATAGTCCGCCAACGCAGACCGGTCGGCGGATTGGCGCGGGCGGCGGCATGCCGGCCGCCCGCGCCCTTGTTGATCCGCGCGAACTCGGCATCAGCCGAGACGCGACACGTCCTCGGTCACGACCGACGACGACGTCGTCGTTGCGCTTGCGCCTTCCAGCCAGTTGAACCGATCGGTGCTGAGCAGAATGAAATGGATCAGCAGCGCCAGTGCGAACAGGAAGGTGAACAGTGCCACCAGGGTTCGGCGGGGATCGAAAAGAAGCCAGACTCTCCACATCTCGTGGTCCTCCTATGCCAGGAACGACATGAGGGCGCCGACGACAGGCTGAATGCCTGTATCCAGCGATGCGTAGCCTTCCGGGCCGGGCAGCCACGGCCGCCACATCCAGACGAGGATGTGCGCGACGACCGCGACGGCGACGAACGCCAGGAAGCTACTCATGAACACGGAATGGAACTCTCTGGCTTCCGCTTCTGTGAGGCCCGACAGGGACCCGTCATGTGCAGCCATGGTTACCTCCTATGCTTGGCCTTGCGGCCCGCACCCTGCGGAAATCGCCTGATGCGTCGGCTGCCGGTCCTTGCGGGCGACAACCTGCCCCGACCGGTTGCCCGGGCGGGATGGGACATCCGTTCAGCGATAGGCGAACGGGATGCATGACGTGGTCGCGAGCCAGGCTTCGCGAATGATCGAGAGCTTGCGGCCCGGCACCTGCGGCCCGCGCATGCGCGATGGCAGGAGCCGCGACACGGCGACAGCCAGAAGGAAGAAGGCGAAGGAGACCCAGAGCACCAGATGGAACTGGCGACCCTCGGCGCGGCGCCGCGCCCTTGAGGTCTGTCCCTGATGCAAAACCATGTCGGTCATCACTGCTCTCCTCAGGTTCAGGCAGGCTCGCCGCGGCGTTCGAGAACGCCTGCGAAACTCGCCATGGTCACGGTGGCCTCGCCGCGAGAGCGGGCCTCCGCTTCGGCCCGGTCGCGCAGCCGCTTGGCAGCGGAGATGCGCGTCAGGACCGGATAGGTGTCGATCTCGCGATCGAGCCGTTCGGTGGCTGCCGCATCCCACGCAATCTGGCGCTCGGATCGCGCCGGCGTCGCCTCGACCTTGTCGAGCTCGGACGCCATGGGGAGTATGCGAAACAGCGCGTCGAAGAGCGCGTTGCAGACCTCCTGGACGAGGTAGGTCGCGCCCGCATAGCCCATGAAGGGCGTGCCCGTATGGCGACGGATGATGGCACCTGGGAACGAGGCGGCGATGTATGCCGAGCGGTTGCCGGCCTCGGCCGCATACATGCGCTCGTTGAAGGAGCCGAAGAGCACCAGCGGCGTCTTTTCGTGGATCAGGTCGCGCACGGCGTCATTGTCCGGCTTTTCGCCTGCCCGCCGCGAGACCGAGAACGAACAGGGCAGGCCGAGATCGTCGCGCAGGAAGCTCGTGATGCCGCGCGCATAGGTGTCGCAGGCGACGATGCCGAAACTCGCGGTGGCGAAGAAATCCTGCGTGACCGAGCGCCACAGATCCCAGATGGGCTTCAGCGTCGTGTGCTTCTCGCGCTCGATGAAGGGCTCGGCATCGAGGCCGGTCAGTTCGCTAAGCTTGCGCAGGAAGGCCGTCGTCGAGTTGAGGCCGATCGGCGCCTGCAGGTAGGGCCTGTCCAGCGCCTCGCAGAGCTTGCGGCCGAATTCGCGGTAGAGGCAGATGTTGACGTCGGCGTCGCCGAGCCGCGGCACGTCGGCGAGATCGGCCCCGAGCGGGAAGATGAGGTTGACCTCGCAGCCGATGCCTTCGACCAGCCGTTTGATCTCGGCGAGATCGGACGGCATGTTGAAGGTGCCGTAGATCGGCCCGATGATGTTGACCCGCGGGGCCCGGGGCGCGTCTGGCGCTTTCGCCTTCTTCGGCTTCTTCTTCGCGCCGAATTCCTTCCAGAGCCACGCAAGTGCGCGGTCGGCGCTCTGCCACTGGTCCTCGTCGATCGTGCGCGGCAGGAAGCGCATGATGCGCGTGCCTTCGGGCGTCACACCGCCGCCGATCATCTCGGCGATCGAGCCGGTGACGACGACGGCAGGCTTGGTCGGATCAAGCGTCGAATGCGCGCGCTTCATGGCGGCTTCGGTGCCGGTCTGGCCGAGCTCTTCCTCGGCAAGGCCGGTCACGACGATCGGCAGTTCGTGCGGCGGCAGCGCATCGGTGTAGTGGAGGACCGCCGTCACGGGCAGATTCTCGCAGCCGACGGGACCGTCGACGATCACCTGCAGGCCCTTGAGAGCCGAGAAGACGTAGACCGAACCCCAGTAGCCGCCGGCGCGATCATGATCGAGGACCAGCATCAGAAGTCCTCCATCTTGACGGAGGTCTTGGCCTCGACGAGCGGAGCGGCCTTCGGCGCATCGGGCAGGCGCGAGGCGTCCGGCCAGATGCCGGTGCGGTGCCCTTCGCCGACGCCGTCGAAGAAGGACGACATCGCGTTGAAGCGGGCCTTGCCGCCGGCTGCCGCATTGACGACGGCGACGAGCGACCCGGCGCCTGCAGCACCCATCAACGGGCGCGCCGAGATGAGATTGGTAAAGTAGAGCGACGGGATCGCGCGCTCCTTGGCATATTGCACGACCGGCGTGGTGCCGACCGCGAGATCCGGCTGGAAGGCTTCGACGGCCGCGAGATCGCTCTCGAGCGAGGCGCGGAAGACGACCTGGACGCCATGGGCCTCCAGCCAGGCGCGATCCTCCTCGTTCCAGCGCGTCTTCGGGCAGGCAGTGCCGACATAGCGCAGGTCGGCGCCCGCCTCCTTGAGGAGCCGGCCTACGATCAGTTCCGAGCCTTCATAGCCCGACAGCGTGATGCGGGCCTTGACCGCGGCGCCGCCGAGCGCGCCGGCGATCGATCGCCGCGCCTGGTTGCGGGCTTTGTCGATCGCCGCCTGGCCGATGCCGGTTGCCGAGCCGATCGCCTGCAGCCAGCTGTCGGTGCCTTCGACGCCGACCGGTGCGGAGCCGACGATGGGGCGGCCGGCCGCCTGGAACTCGCGGATCGAGGCCGTGTAGAAGGGGTGGATTGCGGCGACCGCCGCACAGTCGAGCGCGGCATAGAGCTCGCGCCATTCGCGCGTCGGCACGACGGGACCGGCCGCAAGCCCCATCGGCTCGAGCAGCCGGCCGATCGTGACCGGATCGGCGGGAAACATCTCGCCCAGAAGCGTGATCGAGGGCAGGTCGGTACGCGTGCGCGGCGCCTGCACCGGGCCGGCCTCGGCCTCCTGGCGCGCATAGGCCAGCATCGCGCCGGCGAGCACGTCCTTCGCCTCGGCGTGGGTCGGGATGCCGAAGCCCGGCACGTCGATGCCGATGATGCGCACGCCGTTGATGTCCTTCGGCAGCGCGCGCAGAGGCACGCCAGACGCTGTCGGCACGCAGAGATTGGTGACGACGACCGCATCGTAGAGCGCCGGATCGGCGAGCTTGTGCACCGCGTCGCGGATGTCCTCGTAGAGCTTGCCCGTCACCAGCGTCTCGGAATTGAACGGCACGTAGCCGACCGAGCGCTTGGCGCCGTAGAAATGCGAGGTGAAGGTGAGCCCGTAGACGCAGCAGGCCGAGCCCGACAGCACGGTTGCCGTGCGGCGCATGCGCAGGCCGACGCGCAGGGACCCGAAGGCCGGACACATGGATTGCGGCTGGTCGTGCGGACCCTGCGGATAGTCGGCGCGGAACTTCTCCAGAAGCTCCATGTTGCCGGCCGCTTCCGCCGCGCGCACCATCTCCGCCTTGCCGCCATGGCAGCCGGACCCCTCGGCGACGGGCGCCTCGGCTTCGCGGAGAAGGGTTGCGTCCTCGCTCATCGCATCAGACCGCGTCGTAGACGACTTCGAGGGAGGGGCGCACGACGATCTCGGCGCCGCGCATGTCGGCCTGTGTGGCAGGCTCGAGTTCGACATTCGCGCCGGTCTGATGCGCCTTGAAGAGCGCGAGCAGGCCGTCCTGGTCGAGCGGGTTCGGGCGCTGCGGGAGCGAATCCGTCACGGCCTGGGCAAGCCCGTCGAAGATGTCGCCCCAGCGACCGCCCGGGAAACCGATGATCTCGTAATTGGCCGACTTGCGGCGGATGTCGTCATCGGCCGGGATCGAGGCGAGCACCGGAATGCCGACGGCTTCCGCGAAGGCTGCCGCCTCGCCGGTGCCGTCATCCTTGTTGATGACCATGCCGGCGACGCCGACATTGCCGCCGAGCTTGCGGAAATACTCCACCGCCGAGCAGACATTGTTGGCGACGTAGAGGCTCTGCAGATCGTTGGAGCCGACGACGATGACCTTCTGGCACATGTCGCGCGCGATCGGCAGGCCGAAGCCGCCGCAGACCACGTCGCCCAGGAAGTCGAGCAGCACGTAGTCGAAGCCCCAGTCGTGGAAGCCGAGCTTCTCGAGCAGCTCGAAGCCGTGGATGATGCCGCGTCCGCCGCAGCCGCGACCGACTTCCGGCCCGCCGAGCTCCATGGCGAAGACGCCGCCCTTCTTGAAGCAGACGTCGCCGATCTCGACATCCTCGCCGGCGGCCTTCTTGCGCGACGAGGTCTCGATGATGGTGGGGCAGGCCTTGCCGCCGAAGAGCAGCGAGGTCGTGTCGCTCTTCGGATCACAGCCGATCAGGAGCACGCGCTTGCCCTGCTGCGCCATCATGTGGGAGAGGTTGGCGAGCGTGAACGACTTGCCGATGCCGCCCTTTCCGTAGATCGCGATGATCTGCGTTTCCTTCTTGGTCTCGCTCTGGACGGACACGGTCGGCTCCATCGCCGCCTCGCGCCGGACATTGGCGGTGACCGCCTCAAGCCCTTGCGGGGTCTTCATCGGCGCGTTCATTGGGTCACCCTCCAGTCGAGCGTCATCTTCAGGCAGGCCGGGTCTTCGAAGGCCTCGCGATAGGCATCCGCCGCGTCTTGCGCCCGGCGGGAGTGCGTGATCAGGCCGTCGAGCGACAGGCGCCCGTCGGAGACGAGCCGGCTCACGAGCCTGATGTCCTCGGCGCGCCATTCGGCTGCGATCCTGAGGCGCGCCTCCTTCATGAAGGCGGGCGCATAGGCGAAGGAGAGGCGGTCGTAGAAGCCGGCGATCACGATCTCGCCGCCATGGGCAAGACGCGGAACGATGCGGTCGAGCCCGGCCGCGTCACCGCTCGCCTCGACGACGCGGCGATAGTCGCGGCGCTGGTCGTCCTCGGCCGTGATGACCTGGTAGCCCGAAGCGCCATCCATGCGCTCGGCGCGCTTTTCCCAGACGAGCGGCGCAGCGCCACCAAGCGCAACGACGAGGCGCGCCATCAGCCGGCCGAGCACGCCGTGGCCGACGATGAGTTCGGGCGTCTGCTTCGGGTCGTGGCCGACGGCGTGGAGCGCGGTGGCGGCGAGCGCCATCAGCGTGGCACGGTCGCCGAGTGCAGGCTCGACGGCGACGACGCGCAGTGACGATGTGACGAGATGAGAGGCAGAGCCGCCGAAGAGGCCCTTAATTGCGCCGAAGCAGCTGGCGCCCGGCACGAAGACCGAACGTCCGATCAGCTTCCGGGCGTCGGCGCCGGCATCGACGATGCGCCCCGAGGCCTCGTAGCCGGGAACGAGCGGATAGGCCATTCCGGGGAAGGCGGGCATCGTGCCGTCCCAGAGCATGCGCTCCGTGCCGGTCGAGATCGCGCTGGCATCCACCTCCACGACGACGTCGTCGCGACCGGGATCGGCAAGGTCCAGCTGCGCGACGCTGACGGCTCCTGGCCTTTCGAACACGATCGCGCTTGCGTGCATGGTTGCCTCCCCTCCGATGACCGGATCTGCCCTGCAGATCGGCTTCGGTGCTCAGGGTGTAAGCATATCGGTACACCAAAATATGTCAAACTTATTATACACCGGAAGTGTCCGGCCGCGTTGTCACCGCGTTGCGGCGATCATCCCCGCCAGAAGCGGCATGGCCGTCGGTACCAGGCGCGGCTTGCGGAAACCGGCCTGCGTGAGAAGGGTCGATAGACGCTCCGCGGAACGCGGCTCGCCCTGGCGCATGGCCAGAAAGTAGAACCCGAAATAGGCGTCGCTCATACGCCTGGTGCCGGCACCTGCCATCGGTTCGTTGACGAGCAGCGTCGCACCGGGCGCGAGCGCTTCATGAGCGCGGCGCAGGATAACGCGCACGGCGTCGTCGCCATGGTCGTGCAGCACGCGGTTGAACGTCATGAGATCGGCGCCCTGCGGCAGCGGATCGTCGAGGAAGCTGCCCGAATGAACGCTTGCCGTAACGCCGTCATCCGCGAAACGCCGCCGCGCGATCTGGGCCACGGCCGGCAGGTCGAACAGCGAAAGTTCGAGGTGAGGCGCATGGCGATGGGCCGCACGCAGGAAGGTGCCGTCGCCGCCGCCGACATCGAGGAGCCGCCTGTGGCGCCGGAACGGCCACGCCGCCAGCACTTCCTCCGCGACGAACGCCTGCGAGGCCGACATCAGCCGCGAATAGGCGGCAGCGCCCTCGCGCTCCTCGCCATAGTCCCAGAAGCGCGAAAGCTCGGTCGGCCTGTCGGAAGACAGAAGGTCCAGCGGATCGGCAAGGTCGCGGTAGAGCACCTCGTGATGCAGGATCATCGCGCGCAGGCCGTCATTCCCGACGAGCGCGGCGCCGGAAGGCCCGAGCCGGTAGCGCCCGTCGCGTGTCTCTTCCGCAAGCTCCAGCGCCGCAGCGGCCTTCAGGAGCCGTGCCGCCCGCTCGGCCGATAGCCCGCAATGCCAGGCGATCTCCGTCAGGCTGCGGCTGCGGGTCGCCAGAAGATCGCACGCGCCGCTTTCGAGAAACGAGCGCAGGATCTGGCTGTAGACGAAGCCGGCGGTGAGGTCGAAGAGACGCGCGGCGGACCGCCTTGCGGTCGGCCGCGTCAGGGCGAGCCTGGTCGCCCAGCGGCGAAAGCGGGCATCCGCGATCTTGCGCGATCGCCAGTCGCGGAACCCGTCGAGGATGGCGCCGAAGGCCATGGTCAGGCCGCGTCCGCGGAAGCCTCGCGCGGCAGGAAGCGCGAAGCCTGCGCGCGGATCTGCTCGCAAAGCGCATCACGGCCGGTGCAGTCCGGCACCGAAGCGGCAGCCTGCTCGATGAGGCCGCGCAACCGTGCCGCCGCACCCGCGACGCCAAGGCTCGCAACTACGTTCGGCCGCCCCAGCGCCTCGTCCTGTCCGGCCGGCTTGCCGATTTCGGCCGGGCTGCAGAGCACGTCGCGAAGATCGTCGGCGACCTGATAGGCCTCGCCGAGGCAATGGCCGAGCTCGCCCCAGGGCGCGGGCCCCTGGCCGGCTGCCGCCGCCCCGGCCATCGCGGCGCCGGCAAAGAGGGCGCCGGTCTTGGCGCGCTGGTAGAGCGCGAGATCGGGTGACGGTTCGCTTTCCCAGCCCTGGCCCGCGACGATGCCGGAGGGCATGCCGACGGCCCGCGCGAGCACGCTGGAAAGCGACAGCGCTCGGCGCGGCTGGTCCTCGCCGGCCTCGGCGGCAAGCTCGAAGGCGAGCACGATCAGCCCGTCGCCCGCCAGCAGGGCCAGGGGCTCGGAGAATGCGACATGGACCGACGCCTTGCCGCGGCGAATGTCGGCATCGTCGAAGCAGGGCATGTCGTCATGGACGAGCGAAGCGCAGTGCAAAAACTCCACCGCCGCAGCCGCCGCATCGGCGATCTCCGGATGATCGTCCCCGCATGCCTTGGCCACCGACAGGGCGAGCCGCGGACGGATGCGCTGGCCGCCGGGAAACACCGCGTGGTTCATGGCGGCCGCGAGCTTCGGAGGCGCGCCGAGGGCGGTTCGAGACAGGGCGCGGTTGAGCGCCTGTTCGATGCGAAGTCCCGTTCCGTCCATCGACGCATCCTTTGTAAAGTTATGTTGTCAGTCTGCATGTAAATCATGTTATACACAAGACCATGCTGGATAAGGTCCGCTCACCGCATTCCATCGCACGCCGTCCGGGTCGGGTCGTTGTGATCGGCGGGGGTGTCGGCGGGCTGGTCGCAGCCCTAGTCGCCGCCTCTTCCGGCCACCCGGTCACGCTCTGCGAGGCAGGAGCCCGCACCGGCGGCAAGATGCGGGAGATCGACGTCGACGGCCTGCCGATCGACTCCGGGCCGACGGTCCTCACCATGCGCTGGGTCTTCGAGGAACTCTTCGCCTCGCTCGGCCTCGATTTTACGCGCGAGGTCGCCACGCGGCCGGCAGCCTTGCTCGCCCGCCACGCCTGGCCGGACGGCTCGCGTCTCGACCTCCATGCAGACGTCGATGAAAGTGCCGACGCGATCGGCGCCTTTGCCGGCAAGCGCGAGATGCTCGCCTATCGCGCCTGGCTGCGCCATATCGGCGACGTGTACCGCTCGCTGGAAGCACCGTTCCTGCGCAGCAGCAGGGCCAGTCCGGCTTCGCTGATGCTGGCATCTGGCCCGTCGGCGATGATGCGCCTGTCGGCCTTCTCCTCGCTGGCAAGCGTCGCGGCGCGCTTCTTCCGCGATCCGCGGCTGATCCAGCTTTATGGCCGCTATGCCACCTATTGCGGCTCCTCGCCCTATCTCGCCCCGGGCCCGCTGGCGCTCGTCGCTCATGTCGAGCAGGAAGGCGTCTGGCTCGTCGATGGCGGAATGATGCGGCTCGGCGAGGCGCTGCAGCGTCTCTGCGTTCAGCGCGGCATCGATATCCGCACCAACGCCCGCGTCACGGACATCATCACGCATGACCGGCGCTGCCGCGGCGTGCGGCTTGCCTCGGGCGAGGAGATTCTGGCCGACGCGGTCGTCTTCAATGGCGATCCGATGGCGATTGCCGGTGGCCAGCTTGGAGGTGGCGTGCGCAAGGCCTTGCCCGGCTGGCGCGCGAGCGAGCGCTCGCTTTCCGCGCTGACCTTCTCGATCGCGGCCCGCACGAGCGGCTTTCCGCTCGCCCGCCACACGGTCTTTTTCGGCGGGGCCTACGAGGCGGAGTTCGACGCGATCTTCGGCAGGGGCCGGCTACCCGACGACCCGACCATCTATGTCTGCGCGCAGGACCGTGACGAGACTGGCGTGAGCGGCGGGGAGCGCGAACGGCTGTTCATGATCGTCAACGCGCCGGCAAACGGCGACGGCGAGGCTTTCGAGCGGGAGGACATCGAACGATGCGAACGCCAGATGAAATCGAGGCTGGCGGCAGCGGGTCTGCAGCTGGACTGGGATATGGCGACGACGGTGCGCACCACGCCGGCCGATTTCGCGCGACTCTTCCCGGCGACGGGCGGAGCGCTCTACGGGCGGGCCTCGCATGGGCCGATGGCGACCTTCCGCCGCCCGGTGCCGGCGACCTCCATCCCCAACCTGTTCCTCGCGGGTGGCGCGGTCCATCCGGGACCGGGCGTGCCGATGGCGGCGCTGTCGGGCTGGCAGGCGGGTCTGCTGGCAGCCAGCTCACTCGCTTCGACCGCCCGGTCGTCTCCGGTGGCTATGCCTGGTGGTATGTCGACGCGCTGAGCGAGGATGGCGAGACGGCGCTGACCGTCATCGCCTTCGTCGGCAGCGTGTTTTCGCCCTACTATGCACGGGCCTGTGCAAAGGCCGGCCTCGCCGACCCGCAGAACCATGTCGCCATCAATGCGGTGCTCTACCGCCCCGGTGCCAAGCGCTGGGCGATGACGGAACGCGGCCGCGGGTCGCTGCACCGGGCGGCGGACCATTTCGCCGTCGGCCCGAGCAGCCTGCGCTGGAAGGGCGACGACCTCATCGTCGAGATCGACGAATGGTCGGTGCCGGTCCCGCGCCGCCTGCGCGGCACGATCACCATCCGCCCGCATGCGCTCGGCCGCCAGGGCTTCGACCTCGATCCTGCGCACCGACACCACTGGCGACCGGTCGCCCCGTCGGCAGACGTCGAATGCAGTTTCAGCGAGCCCGGCATCGCCTTTCGCGGACATGGCTATGTCGACATGAACTCCGGCAGCGAGCCGCTCGCCAAGGGGTTCCGCTCCTGGACATGGTCGCGCAGCATCGGCACGCACAGCGCGCTGATCGGCTACGACGTCGCGCTGCGCGGCGGCGGCAGCCGGCATCTGACGCTTGCGGCCAACCGCGACGGCTCGATCACCGAGACCCGCGCCCCCGGCTTCACGCCGCTCGAAAAGGGCCGCGTCTGGCGCGTCGCGCGTGCCATGCGGTCGGATGCGGAGCGCCCGGCGACAATCCTGCGCACGCTTGAGGACACACCCTTCTACACACGTTCGCTGGTGCGCGCCGCCTGGAACGGCGAGCGCCACGCCGCGATCATGGAAAGCGTCGATCTCGACCGGTTTTCAAGCCGCTGGGTGCAGACGCTGCTGCCCTTCCGCATGCCGCGCCTACGCTGACGGCGGCTCGCTTTCGCCGGAAAGGCGCCTAGCCTCCTGCTCGCGCTTCCAGCGGCGGTGGCTGAGGATTTCGCGCATGCCGAAGAAGAACGCGACGCCGAGCACCGCGGCGAGCTCCAGGAAGATGATCGCCCCGCTGCTCATGGCCGGCCGCCCTGCGGCAGGCGCGACAGCATTTCGACGAGATGCTCGGCCCGCGCACCAACCCGCCACCACGCCGGCAGCGGCTGGTGATGCCGTCGCGGGGCAGCGGCGACAGCGTCGATGAGATGCGCCGCCTGCGGCAGCACCGGCGCATCGAAATGGCCGATTCGCGATTCCAGCGCCAGTTGCGGCAGGAGCGACAGCTTCTGCGCGAGCGGCACGACCGCACGCTCGCGCACCGGATCGACGCCTTCGACGACCGCATGGCCGATCGCGCGGTAGAACAGCCGTGCGGCGCCGATGCCTGCCCGGCAGGAGCCGGGCAGCGCGTCGATGCCGCACAGCGCGCGATCGTAAAGCGTCTCGGCCTCTTCCAGCAGGCGCGCCACGACGCTGCGCACCGGCGCATCATAGACGAGCCCGATACCCGGCCAACCCAGGTCGGCGCCGGCGGCTTCGAGCATTTCCGTCGGAAGGTAGAGCCGCCCGTTGCGAGCGTCCTCGCCGACGTCGCGGCAGATGTTGGTGAGTTGCATCGCGACGCCGAGATCACACGCGCGCGCCAGCACGTGCTCGCCGTAGCGGCGCATGACGAGGCTCATCATCAGCCCGACGGTGCCGGCGACCCGCACCGCATAGCCGGTAAGGTCTCCGAGCGTCCGGTAGCGCTGGTTCTCGACATCCCAGGCCAGCCCTTCGACGAGCGCTTCGGGGATCGCGCGGGGTATGGCGAATTCGGAGACCACGTCGGCAAAGGCGCGCTCGATCGGGTCGGCGGCCGGTCGCCCGGCATAGGCGCGCTCGATGACGCCCGAAATCTGCGCGATGCCGCGGGCGCCGGCCCCTTCGGCGTCGATGACGTCGTCGGCCATGCGGCAGAAGGCATAGACGGCATAGGCCGGTTCGCGCACGCCGGCCGGCAGCAGCAGCGAGGCGAGATGGAATGAGCGCGAGCCCTGCCGGATGGAGGCGCGGCAGGCGGCCCGGTCGGCCGGCAGCGCGAAGACGCGCTCAGGCCGCAACGACATCGGGCACCACCTCGTCGAGGATCTTGGCGGACGAGAGCACTCCCGGCAGGCCGGCGCCCGGATGCGTGCCCGCACCCACGAGATAGAGATTGTCGAGGGTGCCGCTGCGATTGTGCGGCCGGAACCACGCGCTTTGCGTCAGCACCGGTTCAAGCCCGAAGCCCGCGCCGCGCTCCGACAGGTAGGAATGTTTGAAATCGAGCGGCGTGACGAAGCGCGAGGCGACGATGTGACGGCCGAAGCCGGGCAGCACGGTTGCAGACAGCCTCTGCGCCACTGCCCGGCGCCACGTCTCGCCGGTCTTCTCCCAGTCGACCCCGCTGTCGAGATTCGCCACCGGCGTCAGCGCGTAGAAACTGTCGCAGCCCGGCGGCGCGACGGATGGGTCGCTGGCACTCGGACGGTGGAGATAGATCGAAAAATCCTCGGTCGGCTTCTTGCGGTCGAAGATGTCGTGGAGGAGTTCACGGTAGCGCGGGCCGAGCACGATCGTGTGGTGGCCGACCGCCTCGAAGCGCCGGTCGAGGCCGAAATACCAGACGAATAGCCCCATGGAGTGCCGCGCTGCCTTGCCGCGCACCCCTAGGCCGGTGCCGGCCTTGCCCTTGAGCAACTTGCCATAGGTGAGAGCCGGATCGGCGTTCGACACGACGAGATCGCAGGCGATCCGCTCGCCATCGGCGAGCCGCACGCCCGTGACGGTGCGCCCGCTCGTCTCGATCTCCGCGACGTCGGCATTGAGCCGCACACGCCCGCCGAGCCGGGTGATGAGGCCGCACAGTCCCTCGACCAGCCTGTTAACGCCGCCCATCGGATAATGCACGCCCCAGCGCCGTTCGAGATCGGGGATCAGGCAATAGATCGCCGGCGCCCGGAACGGATTGCCGCCGATCAGCAGGGGATGGAAGCTCAGGATGAAGCGCAGCTTCTCGTTCTTCACGAAGCGCGAGACGTAGCCATGAACGCTGCGCCAGCCGCCGAGCCGAAGCAGGTCGGGCGCGATCCTGAGCATGTCAGCGATGGTCGAGAACGGCTTGGTGCCGAGCTCCTCGAAGCCGATGCGGCAGATTTCGCGCGATTGCTTGAGAAATGCGTCGTAGCCGGCCAGATCGTCGGGCGCGATGGCAAGCACCGTCTCGCGCATGCGGTCGAGATCGGCAGAGCATGGCAGTTCGGTGCCGTCGTCGAAGCGGATCGTGTAGAACGGATCGAGCGCCCGCATGTCGATCTCGTCTTCCATCTTTAACCCGGCAAGCGCCCAGAGATCGCCAAAGAGCTGCGGCGCCGTGACGATGGTCGGTCCGAGATCGAAGGTGAAGCCGTCATGCGTCTCGACGCCGGCGCGGCCGCCGGCCCTGCCGAGACGTTCGAGGACGGTCACGCGATAGCCGCGCGCGCCGAGGCGGACGGCAGCCGCAAGCCCGCCAAAGCCGCTTCCGATGACGATTGCGTGCGGCGCATTGGGCGACAGGCGGTGCGGAACTGTCAACATTGTTTGACGATACGCGAGCCTCGACAGATTGACAATCGAAAGCGTCAGCCCAACCGCGATTGGTCGAGCGCGTCGAGGATCAAGGCTGCGACAGCTTGTGGATGCTCTTCATGCGCGAGGTGTCCCCCGCGCTCAATGGCGATGACCCGCGACCCGGGCACGAGGGAGGCGACAAGCGTCGCATCGTTGGAAGGCACCGCGCGGTCGCCTCGCGCCGCAAGAAGCACGAGCTTGCAGCTGAGCTTCGGCAATCGGCGGGCAAAGCCTTCGAGATCCCAGTTGGCCATCATGCCGAGTGCGCCCGCCACATGGCCGGAATTGCGGAACAGCCTCTGGTAGAGCTCGACGCCTTTTCGATCGAGCGTCGACCCGGTTCCGGCCAGAACCCGCGCCACCGCGTCCTGACCTTTCGCGCGCCATGCGAACAGCCTCGGCATCAGCGGGTTGAGGAAGAGCAGGCCGGCAAGCGGCGACAGCAGCCGCGAATTGGCGATCGGCTGCAGCGCGCCGTTGATCGACACGATCGCCTGCGGCGCAAGATCGCCGGAAAGCGCAGCCTCGATCGCCACCGCGGCGCCTGAAGAATGCCCGACGATCGCCGCCGGTTCGACGGACAAAGACCGCATCAGCGCACCGACGAGCCCTGCCATGCCCGGCAGCGTGAGCCCGCCCCGCCCCGGCATGCCGGTAAAGCCATGGCCGGGGAGGTCGATCATCACCACGCGATAGTGCTCTGCCAGGATCGGCGCCAGATCGCGCCAGCTATGCGTCGAGGCGCCGGTGCCGTGGAGGAGCAGCATGACCGGTCCCGCGCCCATCTCCTGCACATGGAAGTCGAGCCCGCCTGCGCGCACGCGGCGGCTTGTGCTGCGATGCGGCCAGTCGGCCCCATCGGTCTCGAGGATCAGGCGGCTGGGTTCGGGAAACATGAAGGTCAAAGTGCGGCCACGGCCTGGCCGACGAGCTGCGGCCGGCCATGCGGCAGCGCCAGATAGCGCGCTCCCATCGCGTCTGCGATTTCGCGGGCAGCTGCCTGCGGCCGCGCACCGGAATCGACCACCAGTGCGCGCAGGCCGGATGCCTTCGCTTTCTTGGCGATGTCGAGCGCATCGAGCCGCGCCTGCGGCCTGCCCGGCGCGCCGGACAAGGTGATGTTCGCACGCCCGTCGGTGAGAAGCACCAGCGTCACCGACTGGCCCTTGCGCCGCTCGTCGAGCGCCAGCTGCAGCGCGTCGGAAAGCCCTCTTGCCAGCGGCGTACCGCCGCCCCCGGGAAGCGAGGTGAGCCGGCGCTTGGCGGCAAGCAGCGATCGGCTCGGCGGCAGCAACCGGTCGGCGACCGTGCCGCGAAAGGCGATCAGCGCGACGGCGTCACGACGGCTGTAGCATTCGGCCAGCAGCAGCTCGACCGCCCCCTTCGCCTCGCCCAGCCGCTCGACGGCAGCCGAACCCGAGGCATCGACCGCAAAGATCGTCGTCGTGCCTGCCGGCTCGGACAGGCGGCGATAGCGGAAGTCACTCTTGCGGATGGGGATGATCCCGTCTTGGCCGTTCGGTGGCCGCAGCCGCGCGAAGGGCAAAGCGGCCCGCAGCGTCGCGAGCACGTCGGGCATGGCATCGGGAAAAGGTGCTCTTTCGGAATACCCGATCGTCCGCCCGCGCCGCGTGCCGCGCAGGGCCTTGCCCTGCCGCCCGCCCGCGCCGCCCCGCGAATTGTTGGCATCCGCGCCGGCAAGCAGCCCGGCCGGCAGGCGCGCGGCGATCGCTTCGACGAGCATGTCGCCGCCTTCAGCGCCCTGACCGGGATCGCTGTCCGCGTCTTGCCCGGATGTCTCGGCGCCCTGGGGATCCTCGCCGCCTTCGGCTTCGGCCGGCGCGTCCGCAGCCTCCGGCGCCGACAGACGGCTCGCAAACGACAGCCGCAATGCGAGCGCCGCATCCGTCTCGTCGGCGACACTAGCCCCACGCAACGCAGCCGCGGCACGCATGATGCGCGCCATCAGCACCAGCCTGCGCGGCGACGCCTCGACGAGCCCCATCGTCATGGCGACGATTGCCTGCAGCAGCCTTTCGGGCAGCTTGATCGAACCGAGCGCTTCATGCGCCGCCTCGATCGATGCCCGGTCATGCACCGGCTGCGGCAGATCCATCAGTACGACGCTTCGCAGGTCCACCGCCAGCGCCAGACGCGTGCCAAGCACCTGTGGCAGCGCCTCGTCACCCTCGCCTTCGTCAAGTGCAATGAGTGCAACGGCGTGCCGATCCAGCGCCTGCGCGATCGTTCCGGCGACGCTCGCCTCCACGCGCTCGGCCAGCGCCAGGAGGATCGTCCCGCCTTCGTCCAGGAGCCCGCTCGTGCGAACAGGCCTTCCGGCGGCAAGCGATGCGGCGAGATCGACGCCTCCCGTCAGGCGGTCCAGCGGGATCGTCGGGGCGATGCGGGTCATGCGATGATTTGGACCCGCAAGGTCGCGGTAGCGCCCAAGGAGCCCGTCGCGCGCCGGCCCGGCCGGCGCCAGGATCCGCAGGCCTCCAAGCCCGCGCGGATCGACGGCGAGCAAGGCCGCGGCCGTCTGGGCGTCTGCCCAGAGTGCGAGCATTGCGTCACGGTTCATGAATGCAGCCAGTCGCCCAGCGCGCGCGCCACGCGGACGCCTGACCCCGCCTCGTCCAGCGGATCGCGGCGCAGACGGTGCGTCAGCGCGGAGGGCGCGATTTCGACGAGATGGGACCGCGTCACCGTCTCGGCACCTTCGAGCGCGGCAAGCGCGCGCGCGGCCCGAAGCAGCGTGAGCTCGCCGCGCATGCCGTCGATGCCGAGCCGCATGCAGAGCGTCGCGGCCTGTTCGAGAACCGCATCGGGCGAAGCGATCTCGTTGACGCGCTTGCGCGCGGCGGCGATGCGGCTTCTGAGCCGTGCATCCTTGCTCTTCCAGAGGCCTATGAACGCATCAGGGTCGCGGTCGAAGGCATCGCGCCGCTTCACCACCTCGACGCGCTCGGCGATGTCCTGCGAAGCCGCTACGTCGACGGCCAGCCCGAAGCGGTCGAGCAGCTGCGGGCGCAGTTCGCCCTCTTCCGGATTGCCGCTGCCCACCAGCACGAACCGCGCGGCATGGCGCAGGCTGAGGCCTTCGCGCTCGACGACATTGACGCCGGAGGCCGCCACGTCGAGCAGAAGATCGACCAGATGGTCTTCGAGAAGGTTCACCTCGTCGATATAGAGATAGCCGCGATTGGCGGCGGCGAGCAGGCCGGGCTCGAACGCCTTTTCGCCGCGCACCAGCGCCCGCTCGATGTCGAGCGAACCGGCCACGCGATCTTCCGATGCGCCAAGCGGCAGGTCGATGACCGGCGGCGTGCGCCTGACGATCTTGCGCCGCGCCGTGGAACAGTCCGGGCAGGTCTCGGCCGCGTCCCCGGGCCCGCAGGCGTAACGGCAGCCCTCGCGCACCTCAATGGCCGGCAGAAGCGAGGCGAGCCCGCGCACCGCGGTCGACTTGCCGGTGCCTCGATCGCCGAAGATCAACACGCCGCCCAGACGCGGATCGACCGCCGTCAGCACCAGCGCGCGTTTCATTTCATCCTGGCCGACAATGGCCGAAAAGGGATAGGCAGCCACGTCGCTCTCCCGCCAGAGTGACACGAATGGGTGTCAATGCAGCTTGTCGCAAGAATGCGCTGTCGCCGCCGACGATGCAACCCTGCGCGTCAAGACAGCTGCCGCAGCGTCAAATATTCTTGACGCCGCCACTTGAAGCGCGGTGCGGGCGGGATAACTCTCGGCACTGAAGGGAAGCCTTCAGGAGGAACATGATCATGAATATCGTCAAGTTTGCCCTCGCGAGCGCCGTCATCTTCACCGCCTCGAGCGCCGTCGCCCAGGACGCCGCGAACGGCCAGAAAATCTTCGCGCGCTGCGCCACCTGTCATGGCATCGGAGACGCCAACCGCGCCGTCGGCCCAAACCTCAACGGTGTCATCGGACGCACCGCAGGCACGCAGGCAGATTTCGCTGCGCGCTATTCGCCGGCCATGAAGGCCGCCGGCGAAGGCGGGCTGGTCTGGAACGAGGATACGATCAACCAGTACCTCGCCGATCCGCGCAGTTTCGTCGCTGGCAATCGCATGGCCTTTGCCGGCCTGCCGAGCGAAAGGGATCGGGCCGACGTCATCGCGTACATCAAGACCTACAGCGAGTAAGCAAGCGTCAACCTTTATTGACAACTCTCGATGTTCGCCTAGAGTGACGGCCTAGGCGGGTTTGGACGACCGCGTTTCTTCCCGCCGGGGACCAAGGCGAGCCGGACGACCGGCTCCCTCCCCCGAGGGAGGAAAACATGAGCGCAACGCCGCTACTCGACCGCATCGACAGTCCCGAGGCCGTTCGCCGATTGCCCGAGAAGGATCTGCCGCGCCTTTGCGCAGAGGTCCGCACGGAGACCATCGCATCCGTCTCGGAGACCGGCGGGCATCTGGGCGCGGGGCTCGGCGTCATCGAACTGACGGTCGCCATCCATTCCGTCTTCGACACCCCGCGCGACACGTTGATCTTCGACGTCGGGCATCAGTGCTACCCGCACAAGATCCTGACTGGGCGCCGCGAGCGTATGCGCACTCTGCGCCAGGAAAACGGACTGTCCGGCTTCACCCGCCGCGCCGAAAGCCAGTACGACCCGTTTGGTGCCGCACATTCCTCGACCTCGATCTCGGCCGGCCTCGGCTTTGCCGTCGCCAACGACCTGTCCCATCGCAAGGGTGATGTCGTCTGCGTCATCGGCGATGGTGCGCTGTCGGCCGGCATGGCCTATGAAGCGCTGAACAATGCCGGCAGCCTCGGCAAGCGGCTGATCGTCATCCTCAACGACAACGAGATGTCGATCGCCCGGCCGGTCGGCGCCATGTCGAAATACCTGACCGGGCTCTACGCCGAGAAGCCGTTTCAGGAGATCAAGGCAGCCGCCAAGGGCGCCGTCTCGCTTCTGCCGCCGCCGCTGCGCGAAGGCGCGCGCCGCGCCCGCGACCTGATGAAAGGCGCCGTCATAGGCGGTACGCTCTTCGAGCAGCTCGGCTTTTCCTATGTCGGGCCGGTCGACGGCCACGACGTGCGCGCTCTGGTCAAGCTTCTGCGCACCGTGCGCAGCCGCACCGATGGTCCGGTGCTGATCCACGCCATCACCCGCAAGGGCAAGGGCTACGCGCCCGCCGAACGCGCTGCCGACAAATATCACGGCGTGACGCGTTTCGATGTCGCCACCGGCGAGCAGAAAAAGCAGGCGACGAAGAGCCCGGCCTACACGAAAGTCTTCGCCGACGCGATCCTGCAGGCCGCCGAGACGGATCCCCGTATCGTGGCGATCACCGCCGCCATGCCGTCCGGCACCGGCCTCGACGCCTTTGCACGCCGCTTTCCCGATCGCTTTTTCGATGTCGGCATCGCCGAGCAGCACGCCGTCACCTTCGCCGCGGGGCTCGCCGCCGCCGGCATGCGGCCTTTTTGCGCGATCTACTCGACCTTCCTCCAGCGCGCCTACGACCAGATCGTCCACGACGTCGCGCTACAAAGACTTCCCGTCCGCTTCGCAATCGACCGCGCCGGGCTCGTCGGCGACGACGGCCCGACACACGCCGGCGCCTTCGACATCGCCTATCTCGCCAACCTGCCGGATTTCGTCGTCATGGCGGCAGCAGACGAGGTCGAGCTTGCGCGCATGGTTCTGACGGCGCAGGAGATCGACGACCGGCCGTCGGCCTTTCGCTATCCGCGCGGAACCGGGCCGGGCGTGGTCGCCGATGGCAGACTGGAGCCGCTCGAGGTCGGTCTTGGCCGGATCGTGCGCGAAGGCAGCCGCATCGCGCTCGTCTCGCTGGGCGGGAGGCTGGGCGAAGCGCTCGCTGCCGCCGATCGGATTGCCGAACGCGGCCATTCGGTGACAGTCGCCGACGCCCGCTTCGCAAAGCCCGTCGACCGCGATTTGATGCTGCGACTTGCCCGCTCGCACGAGGTCGTCGTGACGATCGAGGAAGGCGCCCGCGGCGGCTTCGGCGCCCATGTCCTGCATCTTTATTCGGAAGAAGGCGTGCTCGACCGCGGCCTGAAAATCCGCACGATGACCCTTCCCGACCGCTTCATCGAGCAGGCGTCGCCCACCGCCATGTACGACAAGGCCGGGCTGAACGCCTCGCACATTGCCGCAACCGCGCTCCGGGCGCTCGGTCAGCCGACAATCGTTCATTCAGGTGAGATCAGGACGGGGACGGACGGCGCCTGACGATCGTCAGTCGTCGTCGCGGTCGCGCATGTCGCTGACCATGCCGTAGACCTTGGCGATTTCGCTCAGGAGCCCGATGCGGACGAGTTCGAGGATGGCCTCCCCAATCGTCTCGACGCCGTTGGCGTCCTTCCAACCCCGCACGGCCTGGGCGAGTTCCCCATCGAGACCGACCGTGATGTTGCTTCCACCCTGTCGCCGATCCACGTCGATCGAGTCGGATGTGCGCAGGCCCAGTATGCCCTTATCGCCCGACACTGCTCCAACCCCATCCCGCGCCTCGGCTTAATGCCGAATGCTCGTTTCCTCTTGGCAACGAAGCTAGAGGAACTGGAAATTCCGGAAATCCGGGAAAAACCGAGGGACGGGCAGTGACCCGACGGCTTCAGCGCATCATCTTGATGAGGTCCGCCAGGCCGCGTGCTTCCATCTTCTCCCGGATGCGGGCCCGGTGGATTTCGACCGTGCGCTGGCTGATGCCGAGATCCTCGGCGATGGCCTTGTTCGTCTTCCCCAGCACCAGATGGTCGAGCACTTCCCGCTCGCGCTTGGTCAGCCGGTTCAGCCTCTCGGCGAGAAGCGCGGGCGGAAGCGGCGGGGTCGGCTGCTGCGACAGCGTCAGCCAGGCATCCTCGATCGCATCGAGCAGATCGCTCTCGGACCCCGGCTTCTCGATGAAGTTCGCAGCGCCGGATCGCATCGCCCGCACCGCGCTCGGCACGTCGCCATGAGCGGTGAGGATGATGATCGGCAGCCTTGCGTTGCGCCGCATCAGTTCGTCCTGCAGCGCTTCGCCGCCCATGCCGGGCATCTTCAGGTCCAGGAGGATGCAGCCGACAACGGACGGGTCATAGCCGGCGAGAAAGTCTTCGGCGCTGCCATAGCTCTCGGTCTTGAAACCATGTGCCGTGAGCAACGCGCTCAGCGAATGGCGAACCGCCGGATCGTCGTCGACCACGAACACCGTGGGTTTTGAATCAGCCATGTCTTGTCCCGGGTTCCAGCGGCAGCGTGAAGATCAGCTCGGCACCTTTGTCGACGGGCTCGAGCCAGATGCGGCCCCCATGCGCGTCGATGATGGAACGGCTTAGCGAAAGCCCGATACCCATGCCTCGTGTCGTCGAGGAGTGGAAGGGCTGGAAGAGCTTTTCGACATTTTCCGGCGGCACGCCCACGCCGCTGTCGCGGATGCTGACGCTGACCTCGCCGGCAAGCAGGCTGGTCTTCACATGCAGCCGGCGCACGCGGACATCGCGCATCGCCGCCAGGCTGTTGCGGGCGAGATTGAGCACAACCTGCCCGATCTGGATCGGGTCAGCCCAGACGGGCGGCACGCGATCGTCGAAATCGAGCCGGAGTTCCGGCATCGGGTCGCGGCTGGAATCGAGCGCAAGCTGGAGCGCCTGCCGGACGATCTCGTGCAGGTCGATCTTTTCGGAGACGAGCTCGCCCTGCGCGACGAAATTGCGAAGCCGGCGAACGAGGTTGCCGGCACGCGATGATTCCGCGACCGCATTGTCGATCAGCGTCGAGATTTCCGGTGGAACGACGATCGAATAGTTCGCAAGCTCCTGCCTGCAGGCGTTGAGATAGTTGGTCACCGCCGAAAGTGGCTGGTTGAGTTCGTGCGCGAGGGCCGAAGCGAGCTCGCCCATGGAGCTGCGCCGCGTCTCGTCGAGCAGCAGCACCCTCAGGCGCGACTCCTCGGCCTCGGCCTCGCGCTGGGCCGCGATCGCCGCCCGCTCGCGGTCCAGGCTGTTCAGCGCAAACAGGCAGCGGCGGATGATGCGCAGCACGTCGCGGTCGCTGTCTGTGAAAGGTTCACTCTGGCCGCGCCGCTCTTCGCGCCACAGGTCGAACGAGCCGCGCGGCGACAGGCGCACCGAGCCTTTGGCGTCGCGGCGCTCGATCTTTTCCGGCTTGCCGGCCCAGTTGATCGTGTCCTCGAACTCCTCGCGGAAGAAGACCACGCTGTCGCGTCCGTCTTCCGAAAGCTCCAGCACGGCTGCGCCGGCCGCTTTGTGAAGCTGGTCCGCAGACAGCTCGCCATACTGGTTGAGCGTGTCGGTCGTCGCGAGCCCTTCGGTCGCCGAGCGCCGCAGCGGCGTCACGTCGGGCAATGGCTGCGGCACGATGCCCACCGGCACGCGCCGATCGCCGATTTCGAGCACCATGCCCTTGGCGCCGACGATCGCCATCAGTGCGGCAGATTCGCGACGGACGATCTCCGACAGAGGCTCGCCCTTGCGCGCATCGCGTTCGATGGCATGCGCCTGCCGCTCCGCCTCGATGGAACGGCGCAGCTTGGCGGTGTTTTCGAGGCTCTGCAGCAGCGCCGACATCGTGCCGCCGATCAGTTCGCAAAAGCGCAGCGTGCTCCAGGGCACCTCGTGCGGCGCATAATGATGGCAGGCGACCAGCCCCCACAGCCGGTCGTTTGCGGTGAGCGAGATCGACATCGACGCCTGGACGCCCATGTTGTTGAGATACTCGATGTGGACCGGCGCCACGCCGCGCAGCTTCGAATAGGTCAGGTCGAGCGGATCGCGCGCCTCGACGCCCGCCTTCTCCCCGCCCGCCGCAAAGATCGGCACCGGCACCGCGTTGATGTCGGGGATCGCGCGGATGAAATTGAGCAGGAAATGCTTGCGCGCCGGGTCCGGGATATCAGATGCCGGATAGTGCAGACCCAGAAACGAATCGCTGCGCGAGGTGCTTTCGGCGATCACCTCGCCATGCTTGTCCTCGGCGAAGCGGTAGATCATGACCCGGTCGAAGCCGGTGACTTCGCGGATGATCTCGGCACTGACGCGTGCGAGTGCCGGCAACGTATCCGGCTGGATCAGCTCCGAAATGATGCGCTGGCGAAGAATATCCTCTTCCCAGACCGGCGCGGGCGACAGGTTCGGCCGCACGAATTCCATGACCAGCCGGCCGCCATGGATGTGCGGGAAACACTCCAGCGTCCTGCCGTTCAGCTCGACAAACCACGGACGCAGCAGATCCGGGCCCTGCGGTGCCAGCGGGCGGCGCATCAGGCTGTCGATCGACCCGCCGCCGAAGACCTCGCGGAGCGGCCGGCCGATCAGGGCATCATGCGGGATCCCGAGATAGTGCTCCGCATTGGCGCTCGCATGCAGGATGACCAGATCGTCGGTTCCGGCCGAAAGGAGCGCGCCATGCGGCTGCACGGTGCCGATGATGTGGATCGGCTCGGTATCGCAGGAGACGAGGTCGATCGGGGGCCGATCCGCCATGATCCCGTTCAAGCCGCGACTGCCCTTCCGGTCCGGTCGAGATGCGACGACAGCATCGCGAAAAGCTGGTCTGCCGCGCTCGCGGCCCGCTCACGGGCATCGGCATCAAGCGTTGCAGCGTTCATGATTCCGACCAGCGTCTTCCAGCGCTTCGGCCCGTTGTCGCGACACCATAGCCAGAAAGACGCGCCTTCAGCGCCCGCGAGTTCCTCGGCCCGTGTCGACATCAGCGTCGCGCCGAGCGTGGAGCCTTCGACGACGTAGAGCCAGCCGAGTGCCTCGGGCGATCCGGCAGGCGCCGTCACCCGGCAATCGGCGATCATGTGCGTCGCGCCCAGAGCCGCGGCGTCCACGACCAGGAACCGGCTCCGCGGCGCATAGGATGGCAAACTTGCGTCCCGGGCGGTTGCTGAAAGCAGCAACGGGTCGATCGCGCGGTAGAAGCCGGCAAGTCCCGCGGTGAGGCGTGCATAATCGTCGCGCGTGCCGGTGCGGCCCGCGAGCACCGCAAATGTCGGATGGCGGTGAAGCGCCTGATGCGCTGCATCGGTTCTGTCGCGCAGGAACATGCGAAGGCTGGCGTGCTCGGGCACTGCCTCGACAATTGTCACGATCGTCCTTTCTGGTCGCTCCCGACCCCGCCCCGGTAAGGCGATCAAGTGGACCCAATCTAGCGCTCATATCGACTTAGGCAAACTGTCCGTTTTTTATACGTATAAAGCGTCAGTTCGGGTTGACATTGTCGGTCACTATATCCATCTGACAGGCCAAGCCGCGCACTCCCGGGATGCTGGACGCCATGTACTCTCCCTTCGCCAAGGCCGACGCCCATCTATCGACCCTCGCTTCCGACAGACTCGCTTCGATGGTGGGTCGCATGTCCGACATCGCGCTCGTCCTCGACGACGAGAATGTGATCGAGGACGTTTCCTGTTCGATCGGCTCGTCGCCGGCACAGCTTGCGCGCGACTGGACGGGCTCCAGGCTGAACGACCTCCTCTTGGAGGCGAGCGCTCCCAAGGCGGACGCCCTGCTCAAGAATGCGCGCAACGGTCTCGACGTCGATGGCGTGGACCTCATTCATCGCAATCTGGAAGGCGAGAAGGCGGGCATCCGCTATTCGGCCTTCGGGCTTGAGGGCGGCCATCGCGTCATGATGGTCGGCCGGCTGATCCCGGCGACCGGCACCTCGGCGGAATACCGCAATCTCTTCGAGCTTGCCGACGTGGCCAAGGCCGACCAGGCGGAAGGGATCGATGCGCTGCTCGGCCAGGGGTCGATGAAGGACTTGGTGGAGCAGACCCGCGATGCGATCGAACGTCGATGCGTCGAGGCGGCGCTGCGGCTCACCGGCAACAACCGCGCGGCGGCTGCCAAGATCCTCGGCATCAGCCGCCAGGCGCTCTATCTCAAGCTCGAACGCTTCTCGATCGGCTCCGGCGGCGTCGACTGACCGCCATGGCGGGCGGCTGCGGCCAAGAGCAATCCCAGCATCAGCGCGTTGAGCAGGTGCCAGAGAAAATGCGTGCCGGGCGCATCTCCGCCTGAGCACAGCTGCATGTCGAGCGCCCGCGCCGTCACCGAGACGACGAAGACCCCAGCCGCGCCGACCAGCCAGCGACCGGCCGGGTGCCCCGCCAGCGCCGCTGCCGCACCGAACACGATCAGCGCCAGGAAGGCCGGCAGATACCCCGTGGACCCGTTCGAGGCCTCGACGAGTTCCTGCGGCAAATAGGCCGCAAGCAGTCCGGTCGTGGCGAAGAAGACGATCACGATCATCGCGGCGACGGCCCGGCCGAAGCCGAGATAGCAGTGAACCGCAAAGCCCGTGTACAGGATCGTGAAGATCGCGATCGGCAGCACATCGGCGAGCATCGTCAGCCTGTTCGCGAAGGTGTGAAAGAGCCCCGAGCCGACCCCGATCGCCACCACCCACCAAGAGAGGAATTCGACCGTGCGGCCGGCATCGCGCCTTCGCGCCTCGCGCACACCCCACAATCCCGCAGCGATGAAGGCGAGATTGGTCAGCGCGTTGACGGGTTCGGCCCAGAATTCGGGTCCGGCACGCTCGCAATAGAGGTCCACCGTAGTCAGCATCGGCACCACCGCGTCACCGCATCGTGACTTCCTGTTGTATACCGCGCCTGCCTACCGTATTGGCAAGGCGGGTGACGTGGGCCCCGCGCAATTTCGGGATCATCATGCCGTTTGCAGTGTTGTCGAGGCTGGCCGCGGCCGCAACGATCGTCATGGCCGGCGCGCTGTCCGTCGGCGCGCAGACGCTCGAAGCGACCTCGCGGCCGGTCGCCGTCGTCGAAGTCTTCACAAGCCAGGGCTGCAGCTCCTGCCCGCCGGCAGACGAAATCGTTGCCGAACTCGACGCGCGGCGCGACGTCATCGCGCTCTCCTATCACGTCGATTACTGGGACTATCGCGGCTGGCGCGACACCTTGGCGACGGCTGAAAACAGCGCCCGCCAGTATGATTACGCGAAGGCTCTCGGTCTGCGCTCGGTCTATACTCCGCAGGCGATCATCAACGGCACGCGACAGGTCAACGGCGCAAAGCGCAAGGCTGTCGATGCCGGGATTCGCGTCGCGGCACAAACCGGCGAACTGGCCGTCGATGTCGCGATCGACCGGACCGGCGACACGATCGTCATCGAGACGTCAGGCGGCTCGCCCGACCAGGGCCGGACGCGTCCCGAGGCGCATGTCCTCATCGTCTATTTCGACGCGCCGACGAGCATCGATATCCCCAAGGGCGAAAATGGCGGGCGCACGCTCACCTACCACCGTGCGGTGCGCGCCTATCACAGCGCCGGCATCTGGACGGGGACGCCGGCCCGGTTCGAGATGCCCGCGAGCGAGATGATGAAGAAGGCGACCGGCGGCTGTGCCGCGATCGTGCAGCAGGTGGCCGAGGACGGCCGCCCCGGCGCCATCATCGGCGCAGCGATGCTCGACTGGAACGAAGGCTCCTGACCGCCTGACGCTCAGGCCACGTCGAGCACGATCTTGCCGATGTGGTCGCCTTCCTCCATCCGCTCATGCGCCCGCCACGCATCGCGAAGCGGAAAGATCATGTCCATCACCGGCGCGATCCGCCGCTCGGCCAGCATCGGCCACACCTTGGCCTCGAGCTCGGCCGCAATGCCGGCCTTGAACGCGATCGTGCGCGGCCGCAGCGTCGAGCCTGTATGCGTCAGGCGCTTCATCATAAGCCGCGCGTAGTTGGCCTCGCCCTTCGGCCCGTTGAGCGTCGCGATCTGCACGATGCGCCCGTCCATCGCCGCCGCTTCATAATTGCGCGCGACATAGTCGCCACCGACCATGTCGAGGATCACGTCGGCGCCCTTGCCGTCCGTCTCGGCCTTCACCGCCTCGACGAAGTCTTCCTCGCGGTAGTTGATGGCGCGGGCAGCGCCCAGCCGCAGGCACGCGGCGGATTTTTCTTCGGAGCCCGCGGTCACGATGACCCTTGCCCCGAAGGCATGGCCAAGCTGGATCGCCGTCGTTCCGATGCCGGACGACCCGCCATGCACGAGAAGCGTCTCGCCGGCCTTCAGCCCGCCGCGTTCGAAGACATTGTGCCAGACCGTGAAGAAGGTCTCGGGGATCGCGGCCGCCTCTGTGAAGGTGAAACCGTGCGGGATCGGCAGGGCGTTGGTCTCGTGGACGAGGCAGAACTCGGCGTAGCCGCCGCCGGGCGTCAGCGCCGTCACCGGATCGCCGATGCGCCAGCGCTTGACACCCTCGCCGAGGGCCGCGACTTCACCGGCAGCCTCCAGTCCCGGCAGGTCGGACGCGCCGGGCGGCGCGGGATAGACGCCGCGACGCTGCGCGACGTCGGGACGGTTGACGCCCGCCGCCTTGACCCGGATCAGGATTTCGCCCGGGGCGGGCGTCGGCACGTCGCGCTTTTCGGGCTTCAGCACCAGGGGCCCGCCGGGCTCGGTGATCGCGACCGCCGTCATCCTTGTCGGCAATGTGGTGGCTTCGGCCATATCGTATCGCTCCCGTCGCGTGCTGGCGCTCGTGTGTCGCATTCCTGCCCGCCCTGCAAGCGCCACCTCAGGCACGACAAGAACGCAGACACGGATTTTGCGTCTCGGACTTTGCCATATAGGCTTGCGATAAAGGCAAGCAATCGACAGGAGGCGCCATGTCCATCTTCGACGACCAGCCCATCCGCAAACCCGTCCGCCACGAGATCGGCCAGGACCTCTCGCTGCTCTCGGTCGACGAGCTGACGACCCGGATCGGCGAACTGAAGGACGAGATCGTGCGGCTGGAGGCGGAACTCGCGGCCAAGGGCACGACACGATCGGCGGCGGAGGCTCTGTTTTCGCGCCGTTGAGCCCACGCCATCAAAGCGTCGCATCCAACGTGCGAGAGGCGCTTGGTTCCTGAAGATTCGATTCGAAAGCCTGCCCCCAAAGAATGTTTACATCGCTGAGACCGATCTTCGCCCTTCTCGCCGGCACCGCCTTCCTGCTGGCCGCCTCGGGCCTGCATGGCCTGCTCCTGCCGCTGCGTGGCCAGGCGGAAGGTTTTTCGACCACCTCGCTCGGCCTTCTGGGCACGGCGTGGGCCGGCGGCTTCATCGCCGGCTGCTTCCTTGCACCGCACCTCGTGCGCCGCGTCGGCCATATCCGCTCGTTTGCGGCGCTGACGTCGTTGGGCGCGATCGTGGCGCTCATGACGGGGATCTGGATCGGCGAGATCGGCTGGATCATCCTGCGCACCTTCACCGGCTTCACCATGGCCGGCTGCTTCATGATCATCGAAAGCTGGCTCAACGAGCGCAGCACCAACGAGAACCGAGGCCTGGTCTTCGGCCTTTACATGATGGTCACCTACGCAGCGATCACGGCAGGCCAGCTGGTGCTCGCCGTCGGCGACGTCACGCAGGCCTCGCTGTTTCTTTTTGCAGGCATTCTCTTCTGCGCGGCACTGATCCCGACCGCCGTTTCTTCGGCCGTCAGTCCCCAGCCGCTCGCCAAGGTCAATCTCGACCTTCGCTCGCTTTACGCGAACTCGCCGGTCTCCGTCGTAGGCTGCTTTCTCATCGGCATCGCCAACGGCGCCTGGGGAACGCTCGGTGCGGTCTATGGGGCCGAGATCGGCATCTCGACGGGCCAGATCGCCATCATGATGAGCGTGGTCGTGCTGGCGGGCGCCGCTTCGCAGCTGCCGGTCGGCCGCATCTCCGACAGGATCGGCGACCGGCGCCACGCTTTGGCCGGCGCGGCGCTCGGCGCCGCCTTCTTCGGCTTGCTCGTCTTCGTGATGGCACCGCGCGGTGCATGGACGATCGTTGCCCTCACAGGCCTCTACGGGGCGATGGCGTATACGCTCTATTCGATTGCCGTGGCGCATGCGAACGACCATGCGGATGCCAGCGACTTCGTGCGCGTCTCAGGCGGGCTGCTTCTTCTCTACGGCTTCGGCACCATGGTCGGACCGCTGGTCGGCGCAACCTTCATGGAGTGGTTCCGGCCCGAAAGCGTGTTCCTCACGACGGCCCTTGCCCATCTGGCGCTGGCCGCGTACTGCGCCCTTCGCGTCACGCAGAGGGCGGCGGTTCCCGTCGAGGATCGCGGGGCGTTCAAGACCATGCCGGCCGAACGCGCCGCCACCCCTCAGGCGGTGCTGCTCGATCCGCGCGCTGACGAGACGGAGAGCGGATCATGACAAGACGACTGATTTCAACCGGTTCCCCCTTCGAGAAGGAGGCCGGTTACAGCCGTGCCGTCGTCGACGGCGACTGGTGTTTCGTCTCCGGCACGACCGGATACGACTATGCAACCATGACCATGCCTGAGACGGTCGAAGAACAGGCCGCCAACGCGCTTTCCACCATCCGCAAGGCGCTCGAAGAGGCCGGCTTTTCCATGAAGGACGTCGTGCGCGCCCGCTACATGGTCGCCGACCGTGCCGACGTGGGCGCCAGCTTCCGTGCCGTCGGCGCCGTCTTCGGCGATATCCGCCCGGCCGCGACCATGATCGTCTGCGAGCTGGTCGAGCCCGCCATGAAGATCGAGATCGAGGTTACCGCCAAACGCAGTTGAGGCGGTGACGGAACAGCGGCCTGCGGAGGAGACGCGAGGGCCGCCTGAGGGAGGATTGGGATGAACCTGCACGCATTGCTCGCCCGGAGGGCCGATGAAGGCCGGCCTGTACGAGCCGGCCTGATCGGCGCCGGAAAGTTTGGCTCGATGTTCCTCTCACAGGTTCCGACCACGCGCGGGCTCGAAGTCGCGGCCATCGCGGACCTGTCGCCCGACCGCGCCCGCACGGCCTGTCGCGCCGTCGGATGGAGCGAGGAGCGCATCGCCGCGACCCACTTCATCGAAGACGGCCGGCAACTCGCCACGCTCGACGAGGTCGACGTCGTCATAGACGCGACGGGCGCGCCGGCCGTCGGCATCGCCCACGCGCTGGCCGCGATCGAGAACGGCAAGCACATCGTCATGGTCAATGTCGAGGCGGACGTGCTGGCCGGCCCGGCGCTGGCCGAGCGCGCCCGCAGGGCCGGCACGGTCTATTCGCTCGCCTATGGCGACCAGCCGGCCCTCGTCGCCGAGATGGTCGATTGGGCACGCGCCACGGGTTTTCATGTGCAGGCCGCTGGCAAGGGCACGAAATACCTGCCCGCCTACCATGCCGTGACGCCCGACGACGTCTGGGGCCATTACGGCCTGACGCCTGCCGAGGCGCGAGCGGGCGGCATGAATGCCCAGATGTTCAACTCCTTCCTCGACGGCACGAAATCCTCGATCGAGATGGCGGCGATCGCCAATGCGTGCGACCTCGCCGTTCCCGATGACGGCCTCGCCTTTCCACCCTGCGGCGTCGACGACCTTTCTCACATCATGCGCCCGCGCGAGCTGGGCGGCACGCTGTCCGGTCGCGGCATGGTCGAAGTGGTGTCGTCGCTGGAGCGAGACGGCCGCCCCGTCTTCCGCGACCTGCGCTGGGGCGTCTACGTCGTCATCGAGGCGCCGAACGACTACGCCGCCGCCTGCTTCCGGCAATATGGCCTGCCGACCGATTCGACGGGGCGCTTTGCCTCCATGTACAAGCCCTTCCACCTGATCGGGCTGGAGCTCGGCATCTCGGTGCTGTCGGCAGCCTTGCGTGGTGAGCCGACCGGCCAGGCTCGCCGCTTTGCCGGAGACGTGGTGGCGGTCGCCAAGCGCGACCTGAACCCTGGCGACACGCTCGATGGCGAAGGCGGATTTACCGTCTGGGGCAAGCTCATGCCCGCCACCCGGTCGGTCGCGGCAAAGGCGCTGCCGATCGGCTTCGCCCACGGCCTGAAGCTCATCCGCCCGGTCGCGGCAGGTAAAACGCTGACCCGCGACGACGTCGAGCCGCTGCGCGAAGGCCAGGCGCTCGAACTCAGGCGCGAGACGGAGGCGATGGCCGGCGGGTGAGTGTCAGGCCAGTTGCAGGCCTAGATGCTCGACCATGGGATCGAAATCCCGATCGTTATGGAGCAATGTTGCATCGTTCTCGATACACCAGGTACCGATCGCCATGTCGAAAGGTCCGCGCACGGTGATCCCACGGCGGCGGAGAAGCCGATAATTGGTGGCCGCCTGTCGCGCCAGCCGCACGCTCATGATTTCGACGATTTGAAATGCGCGCAGTTCCCGATCGATTTCTGCGGCGATGGCATCTGATGGTGCTCCCTGCAACACCTCGAGCAGGACGACCTCCGGCACGATGATCTGCCGTGTATCTTCGATCGCCTCAAGCTTGGCGGTCGCGGCGTCCTGTCTGCCGCGCAGCTTCGCGATCCAGACGGAGCTGTCGACGACGATCAATTGGAGCCTTCGTCTGAAAAGCGGCCGCGCCGCATCTCGTCAAGATCGCCTTCCCAGCCGAGACCATCGAGCTTCTTCAGCGCCCGTTTGTGGCGATTGAGCTCCAGGAGCTGACGCAACGCGGCTTCCACCGTCGCCTTCTTCGTTTTCTGCCCCGTCGCCTTCATGGCCTGCGCCATGAGCTCGTCGTCGATGTCGATGTTGGTTCGCATGATGCGCGGTCCGATGTGTATGGATCGCGACAGATATACACACTCGCCTTCGCGCGTTCAAATCCGCTATCCGTCTGGCGCGGCTTGCGCTTGGGCCAAGGGGCCGCTAGCAAGGCTGCCGTTCCGGAACCACCGCTGAAAGGCCAACTCCATGTCACGCAAGCTCTTCCTCCTCGCCGGCGACGGCATCGGCCCGGAAACCATGGCCGAGGTGAAGAAGCTTATCGCCGTGATGAATGACGAGATGGGCGCGGGCTTCGAGACCGAGGACGGCCTCGTTGGCGGTTGCGCATACGACGCGCACGGCAAGGCCATCTCCGAGGACGACATGGCGCGCGCGATGGCGGCCGATGCCGTGCTCTTCGGCGCCGTCGGCGGCCCGAAATGGGACGGCGTGCCCTACGAGGTCCGCCCCGAGGCGGGCCTGCTGCGCCTGCGCAAGGACATGGAGCTCTTCGCAAATCTGCGTCCGGCGATCTGCTATCCGGCGCTGGCGGAATCCTCGTCGCTCAAGAAGGACGTCGTCGAAGGCCTCGACATCCTGATCATCCGCGAACTGACCGGCGGCGTCTATTTCGGCGAGCCGAAGGAGATCATCGATCTCGGCAATGGCCAGAAGCGGGGCATCGACACGCAGGTCTACGACACGTTCGAGATCGAGCGCATCGCGGGCGTCGCCTTCGAGCTGGCGCGCACGCGGCGCAACGAAGTCTGTTCGATGGAAAAGCGCAACGTCATGAAGTCGGGCGTGCTGTGGAACGAGGTCGTCACGGCCACCCACAAGGCGCGCTATTCCGACGTGAAGCTCTCGCACATGCTGGCGGATGCCGGCGGCATGCAGCTCGTGCGCTGGCCCAAGCAGTTCGACGTCATCGTCACCGACAACCTGTTCGGCGACATGCTCTCCGACATCGCGGCGATGCTCACCGGCTCGATCGGCATGCTGCCCTCGGCCTCGCTCGGCGCGCCGGATCCGAAGACCGGCTCGCGCAAGGCGCTCTACGAGCCCGTCCATGGCTCGGCGCCGGACATCGCCGGCACGGGCGTCGCCAACCCCATCGCCATGATCGCCTCGTTCGCCATGTGCCTGCGCTATTCCTTCAACATGGTCGATGCGGCCGACCGCGTCGAAGCCGCGATTGCCGGCGTGCTCGACGACGGCATTCGCACCGGTGACATCATGTCGGACGGCGCCCGCAAGGTCGGAACCGTCGAGATGGGCGACGCGATCGTCGCGAAGTTCCGGGCCGGTCTCTGATCAGAACTTCGGGCGCCTGCCTGTCAACCAGGCGCCCGATTGACTCGGACGCCTGAAGGCGTAAAAGGCGGCAGCTCTCGGAAAGTGCGCGACATGGCCATTCGCCTCGACAGGTCCGGTATGTACCGCCGCCTTGCGGCCGTCGCTTCCGTGCGCCCGACCACCAAAACGCAGACCGCCACCAAGACCGTCACCACGGTCTGAGCTTCCGGCCTGCCCGCATCTCCGCCCCGGGTCCGGCCCGGGAGCCCGCCGCAGATGCGGCGTCCCCCACGACCCGCGGCGGAACCGATCAGGAGAGTACGGACATGGGTTTCAAGATCGCGATCGCAGGCGCCACGGGCAATGTGGGCCGCGAGATGCTCAACATCCTCGAGGAACGCGGCTTCCCGGCCGACGAGGTCGTGGCGCTCGCCTCGCGCCGCTCGGTCGGCACGGAAGTCTCCTATGGCGATCGCACGCTCAAGGTGAAGGACCTCGCGACCTACGATTTCTCCGACACCGACATCTGCCTGATGTCGGCCGGCGGCAACGTGTCGAAGGAATGGTCGCCCAAGATCGGCAGGCAGGGCTGCGTCGTCATCGATAATTCGTCGGCCTGGCGCTACGACCAGGACGTGCCGCTGATCGTGCCGGAAGTAAATCCGGACGCCATTGCCGGCTTCACGAAGAAGAACATCATCGCCAATCCCAACTGCTCGACGGCGCAGCTCGTCGTCGCGCTGAAGCCCCTGCACGACAAGGCCAAGATCCGCCGCGTCGTCGTCTCGACCTACCAGTCGGTGTCGGGCGCGGGCAAGGAAGGCATGGACGAGCTCTTCACGCAGACCCGTGCGGTGTTCGTGGCGGACCCGGTCGAGGCGAAGAAGTTCACCAAGCGCATCGCCTTCAACGTCATTCCCCATATCGACGTCTTCATGGATGACGGCTCGACCAAGGAAGAGTGGAAGGTCATGGCCGAGACCAAGAAGATGCTCGACCCGAAGATCAAGGTCACCTGCACGGCCGTGCGCGTGCCGGTCTTCATCGGCCATTCCGAAGCGGTCAACATCGAGTTCGAGAACCCGATCACGGCCGACGAGGCGCGCGACATCCTGCGCGAGGCCCCCGGCTGCCTCGTCATCGACAAGCGCGAGGACGGTGGCTACATCACGCCGCTCGAAAGCGCGGGCGAGGACGCCACCTATATCTCGCGCATCCGCGAGGACCAGACGATCGAAAACGGCCTCAACATGTGGGTCGTCTCCGACAATCTGCGCAAGGGCGCCGCCCTCAACACCGTCCAGATCGCCGAGCTGCTGCTCGCCAAGGGCCTGATCCAGCCAAAGCGCAAGGCCGCCTGAAGCGCTGAACCCTGACGCGGCATCCCTCCCCCTTGCGAGGAGGGAGTGTTCAGGCTGTCCGAGCGGCGACCGGTCTGTTCAGCTTCACCAACCGCCGTACTGCTCCCGTTAACCCTTCGATGTCATACCGGATGGACAGTCCGTATGCTTTTTGGGGGAGCATGGATGGGACCGAACGCGGTCGCGCTTCTGTCGGGCATCGCCATGGTGCAGTTCGTCATGGCGGCCGCCTTCTATCTGGCGGGGCGTCGCAGCGCCAGCGAGACCTATTGGCGATCCTGGTGCATTGCGAGCGCTTTGATCGGTCTCGCGGTCCTGCTCTTCGCCCTGTCCCATCGCCTTCCACTGCTTGTCGTCGTGCTGGCGCCGAACCTCATGCTCGTGGCGGGGTTCGGCTTTCGCTGGCGCGCCGCGCGTCAGTTTGCAGGGCGCCATGTGGCACGGCGCATGGTCATCGTCCCGGCTATGGTGCTGGCCGTTTTCTGCGCCCTGCCGTTCCTGGGGCGACCGTATGGCGACGTCTTCGTTGCGGCAAACCTCATCCTTACCGCCCTGTCGGCTGCCATCGCCTACGAGTTCTGGCGTGATCGCGCCGATCGGTTGCCGTCGCGCTACGGCCTCACCCTCTCCTATGCCGTGATCGCGGCCTCGTTTCTCATGCGCGGCACGCAGGGCCTGATGACGGGCCAGCGTTTCGAGGAGAATCTCGCCAACCAGCAGGAGCTCCTGCTCGTTCATCTGCTGGTCGGCATCTTCCATGCCGCAGGCACCGGAGCCTTTTCGCTGTCGCTTGCCTACGAGCGCGGTGCCGCCCGCCTGCGCCATGCTGCATCGCACGATTCGCTGACGGGACTGCTCAACCGCGGCGCATTCGATCAGGCGGCGCGGGCGCGCCTTGCCCAGGGCGACGGCCGTTTCGCCATCGCCCTCATCGACATCGACCATTTCAAGCGCATCAACGACCGCTTCGGACATGCAGCCGGTGACGCCGCGCTCCAGGCCTGCGCCCTTCTCTGCCGCCGCCATCTGCGCAGTTCCGACCTGATTGCCCGCGTCGGCGGCGAGGAATTCGCGGTCATCCTCGACGAGGCTTCCGAGGACGTTGCGCTGGCGACCATCGAGCGCATCCGCAGTGTCATCGCGACGTCGGCGATCGATCTCGACGGTGAGCATGTAGAGCTGACGATCAGCGCCGGGCTCTGCCACGGCGGCGAAGCACTTGGCTCCTTCGATGCCATGATGCGCACCGCGGATCTCCGCCTCTATGAGGCCAAGCGCAACGGCAGGAACCGCACGGTCCGCCGGGCCGCCTGATCGATCAGGCGTGGCAGTCTACTATTGTTGCGGTCGCTTGCGGATGAAGCGGGGCGAGGCGTCGAAGGAGATCGCGTGCCCAGCGTAGCGATGGCGGGCTCGCCGCCTCGTACCAGTCGCCGCTGGCGACAACCGCATGGACGGGATCGAGACGTGTCGGCTCTGCTTCGACCAGGAGCAACAAGTCGCCGATCAGGATGAGGTCGGCCGGCTCCCGTGATTCCGCCGGGCTCGGCGTATCCAGAAGGCCGTGCCAGTTTCCACCGACGACCCAGCCATCCCATTTGCCGAGCGGATTGCGCCAGAAGCCCGGCCGGCCGGCCTCGGGATCGCGTTCGGCATGGGGATCGTCGCGAAAGACGAAGTGAGGCTGGGTCCGCCCGCCGGAATCATCGGCATGAAACGGACGCAAAACCCCGGCGAGGTCGTCGCCGGGGTCGAGAATTGCGAGCAGGCAGAAATGCGCCATCGCATCTCTCCGTTTGAGAAGCAGGCAGCCGCGCGGACGCGGCCATCCGGTCCTCAGCTGGCGGCTTCGACCTCGGCCTCTGCCGGAGCAGCTGCAGCCTCGGCGGCGGCTGCCTCATCGGCTGCCTTCTTGGCGGCTGCGTCTTCCTCGGCCTTCTTCTGGGCAGCGATGCGCTCCTGGGCCTTCTTCCCCGGCTCGGCCTTGGTCGGGTTGTTGCGCGCTTCGCGCGTCGTCAGGCCGGCCTGGTCGAGGAAGCGGGCAACGCGGTCGGTCGGCAGCGCGCCGTTCGACAGCCAGTGCTTCACGCGCTCTTCGTTGATCTTCACGCGCTCGCCGTCCTTGGGCAGCATCGGGTTCCACGAACCGACCTGCTCGATGAAGCGGCCGTCGCGCGGGCTGCGCACGTCGGCAATCACGATGTGGTAGTAGGGGCGCTTCTTGGAGCCTGCGCGCGAAAGGCGGATCTTGAGGGCCATGGGTCGTCTCCTGTTCGTCTGATGTCTGGAATTGTCAGGTGGTCTGGTCGGTGCCGTTTCCAGCAGCGATCGCCTCGTGGTGGCGGATCACTTCGCGGACAATGAAGTTCAGGAACTTCTCCGCGAAATCGGGGTCGAGATTTGCATCCTTCGCCAGCTGGCGCAGGCGCGCGATCTGCTGGCTCTCTCGCGCCGGATCGGCCGGCGGCAGGCCATGTGTCGCCTTGAGATGGCCGACGGCCTGCGTGCAGCGGAAGCGTTCGGCAAGCATGTGAATCAGCGCCGCATCGATGTTGTCGATCGAGGCGCGGTAGCCCGAAAGCAGCGCCTTCGCCTTCTCGGTGTCGTTCATGATGGTGTCGTTCATTTCTTCGGCCCCTTGGGCAGGCCCGGCATGCCGCCGAGGCCCGGCAGCTTCGCGGCGCCGAGACCGGGCAGGCCGCCGCCGCCGAGGCCCGGAAGACCGCCGGGCAATTTCGGCATGCCGCCGCCGAGACCGGCGGCTTCCGCCTGCTTTTTCAGGGCTTCGAGCTGCTTGGTGTCCATCTTGGAGAGGTCCGGCATGCCGCCGCCGGGCATCAGGCCGCCGAGGCCCATCTTGGATGCCATGCCGCCCATCAGGCCGCGCATCATGCCGCCGCCTTTGCCCTTGCCGCCCATCGCCTTCATCATGTCGGCCATCTGGCGATGCATCTTCAGGAGCTTGTTGATCTGCGCGGCATCGGTGCCGGAGCCGGCCGCGATGCGCTTCTTGCGCGAATGCTTGAGAACGTCCGGATTGGCGCGCTCGGCTTTCGTCATCGACTGGATGATGGCGATCTGCCGGTTGAAGGTGCGGTCGTCGAACCCGGCATTCGCCATCTGGTCCTTCATCCCGCCCATGCCGGGCATCATGCCCATGATGCCGCCCATGCCGCCCATCTTCTGCATCTGGCGCAGCTGGTCGGCGAGGTCGTTCAGGTCGAACTTGCCCGCCTGCATCTTCTTGGCCATCGCCGCGGCCTTTTCCGCGTCGATGGTCTCGGAAGCACGTTCGACGAGCGAGACGATGTCGCCCATGCCGAGGATGCGGTCGGCGATGCGCTTGGGATGGAACTCCTCAAGCGCATCCATCTTCTCGCCGGTGCCGATCAGCTTGACCGGCCGGCCCGTGACGGCGCGCATCGAGAGCGCCGCGCCGCCGCGCCCGTCGCCATCCATGCGGGTGAGCACGAGGCCGGTGACGCCGACGCGCTCGTCGAAATTGCGCGCGAGGTTGACCGCGTCCTGGCCGGTCAGCGAATCGGCCACGAGCAGGATCTCGTGCGGGTTGGCCGCCTTCCTGATCTCGGCCATCTCGACCATCAGCGGCTCGTCGATATGCGTGCGGCCGGCCGTGTCGAGGATGATGACGTCGTGCCCGCCGAGGCGTGCGGCCTGCACGGCGCGCCTGGCGATCTCGACGGGACCCTGGCCCGCCACGATCGGCAGTGTCGGCACGGAAATCTGCTCGCCGAGCTGGCGCAGCTGCTCCTGCGCGGCGGGGCGCCGCGTGTCGAGCGAGGCCATCAGGACCTTCTTGCCCTGACGGTCATGCAGGCGCTTGGCGATCTTGGCCGACGTCGTCGTCTTGCCCGAGCCCTGCAGGCCGACCATCATCACGACGACCGGCGCGGGCGCATTGAGGTCGATCCCCTGCCCTTCGTCGCCGAGCATGGCGACGAGCTCGTCATGGACGATCTTGACGACCATCTGGCCGGGCTTGATCGACTTCAGGACCTCGGCACCGACGGCCTTGGCGCGGACCTTGTCGGTGAAGTCGCGCACGACTTCGAGTGCCACGTCCGCCTCGATCAGCGCGCGACGCACCTCACGCAGCGCCGCGGCCACGTCGGCGTCGGAAAGCGCGCCGCGGCCGGTCAGCCCGTTGAGGATCGTGCCCAGCCTTTGCTGGAGGGTCTCGAACATGGTCTCTTCCTTCACCTCGTGTCGCTTGCGCCCAGAGGTAGTGCCGTTTCCAGTGCGTTGAAACCCGCAAAGCCGAACGACACCCGGGGGCGCATCGCGCTGCCGGGTGTTGACCTCCGTGATCCCTCAGGCTCGGCCCAGGGTCACGGTCGGTGGCACGGAGTTTTCACTCGTCGCTGAAATCAGGCCGCTGAAGACACCAGAAATGCGGCAGAGTCAAGCCGCACGGCCGCTCACGCCGCCTGCGGCAGCGCGATCTGGCCCTTTGCCTGCACCAGTTCGTGCACGTAGCGCAGCTTTTCGGCCACCTGATCCGTGATCACGAACGGGTAGAGGTCGGGCAGGCCCATGCATCGGTTGATCATGTTGGAGGCTTCCGACAGCGCCAGCCAGCGCTCCAGGAGATCCTCGAACTCGCGCGGCAGCTTCAGGATCGGCGCCGCCTCGTGATCGACCTCGGCATCGGCAAAGCCGGTTTCGTTCGGCGGAAGGTCTTCGCTCGCCTCCGTGTTCAGCCTGCCAAGCGGCAGGTCGAGCGCCGCCACCATCTCCAGCGTATCGACGATATGGACGTAGTGCGCGAAGCTTTCGGCCCAGTCCTCCCATGCATGGCTCGCCGCATAGGCGGAGATGTGCGTCTGCTGCCAGCCCTCCGGCGGACCGTTCTCGTAATGCCGCTTCAGCGCCTCGGCGTAATCCTCCTCTTCATTGCCGAAGAGCAGGCGGAAGCGTTCGAGCCATTGCGGATCGTCGCGCACGAGGCGGTCCCAGTAATAATGGCCGAGCTCGTGGCGGAAATGGCCGAGCAGCGTGCGGTAGGGTTCGCCCATCTGCTCGCGCATTTCTTCGCGCACCGGCGCGTCGGCTTCGGAAATGTTGAGCGTGATGAGCCCGTCATCGTGGCCCGTCAGCACACGCTCGCCACCGGGGCCGGGGCCGATCGGATCGCCGAGAAAATCGAACGCGATGCCGTCCAGATCGCCGACGGCCTTCTTGGGCGAGATGTCGAGGCCGAACTCGATGAAGGTGTAAAGCGCTCGGCGCTTGGCCGCCTCGACCTTCGACCAGCGCGCATCGTTGCCCTCGACACCGAGGTCCGGAATTGTCCGGTTGAGCCGGCAGGCCGCGCACAACTCTTGGTCGTCATGCGGCGCCCAATTACAGTTGGCGTCGAACGCGTTCGAGCACTGGCGTACTTCGGCGCCAACGCCACCGAAGGCGCGCTCGAATGGCTTGTAGGCAACGATCGACGAGCAGTTGAGGCAGACGGCATTCTCGAAATAGAGCCGCGACGAACAGACGGGGCAGGAAAAGAGGCGCATGGACTGGGGGCTTTCTGCAAAGGCAGCTGAACTCCCGCAACGCGGCTTGTCAGCCAACGTTCCATTGACGCCTCCCGATCAATCCGGCGTCGCAGAAAGGCCGTCGAGAAATGTCGCCGCCTGGCGCCGCAGCGCCTGTTGCATCTCCGGATCCATCCGCTCCCAGCTGCGATAGGGCATGGCGAGGCGGTGGTTGGATTTCAGCGTCTCGCGGTTGCGTGCGAGGTAGTCCCAGTAAAGCGCGTTGAACGGACAGGCGTCCTTGCCGACGCGTTTCTTCACGTCATAGCGGCAGGACCCGCAATAGTCCGACATGCGGTCGATATAGGCGCCGCTCGCCGCATAGGGTTTGGAGCCGAGGATGCCGCCATCGGCAAACTGGCTCATGCCTATGACGTTGGGCAGCTCTACCCATTCGAAGGCGTCGGCATAGACGACGAGATACCATTCGTGGATCTGGCGCGGCTCGATGCCGGCAATGAGCGCGAAGGTGCCGGTCACCATCAGCCGCTGGATGTGGTGCGCGTAGGCATTGCGCTTCGTGGCGCCGATCGCCGACGCCATGCAGTTCATCTCGGTCTCGCCCGACCAGTAGAACCATGGCAGGTCGCGCTTCGCGTCGAGCGCGTTCATCTGCGCATAGTCCGGCATCTTCAGCCAGTAGACGCCGCGCACATATTCGCGCCAGCCGATGATCTGGCGGACGAAGCCTTCCGCCGCATTGAGCGGTACGCCGCCGGATCGCCACGCCTCCTCCACGCGCCGGCAGACTTCGAGCGGGTTCAGGAGCCCGATATTGATGTAGGGCGAGATGACCGCGTGGTAGAGGAAGTCCTCGTCCCGCAGCATGGCGTCCTGGTAGTCGCCGAAGCGCGGCAGCGCCTTTTCGACGAAGGCATCGAGCGCCGCGAGCGCGTCCTCGCGCGTCACCGCCCAGCCGAATCCGTCCAGATCGCCGAAATGGTCGGCGAAGCGCCCCGCGACGAGGGCGATGACCTCCTTCGTCACGGCATCCGGTTTGAACCGGTCCGGCCGTGGCATGAACAGGTCGCGGTCGGCCGGCTTGCGGTTCTCGGCGTCGAAGTTCCACCGTCCACCCTCGGGCCGGTCATGGTCCATCAGGAGCCCGGTCTTCCGCCGCATCTCGCGGTAGAAGAACTCCATGGTCAGCCCCTTGCGGCCCTCTGCCCAGGCGGCGAACTCCGCGCGGGTCGCCACGAAGCGGTCGTCATCGAGGATCTCGATCGGAACGCCGCTCGCCGCGCCCCAGCCTTCCATCGACTGGAGCACCCGCCATTCGCCAGGCTCGGTGACGAGGATCGCCGACGCCTTGTGGCGATGGACCGCGCGCTTCACTTCGCCGGCGAAGGACCCTGTATTCTCCAGATCGTCCAGCCGGACGTAGTCGACTGTCCATCCATCCTTCCTGAGCGCTTCGGCGAAGTGCCGCATCGCGGACAGGATCAGGACGATCTTCTGCTTGTGATGGCGGACATAAGTCGTTTCCTCGGCCACCTCGACCATCAGCACGACGTCGCAGCCGCGATCGCCCCTTTTCAGGCTGGCGAGGTCGAGCGACAGCTGGTCGCCCAGGATGGGAATGAGGGTCGGTCTTGGCATGGACGAGATACGCGGCCCGCGGACGGCCGGATCGACGGCCGAACGAAAAAGGGCCGGCACAATGGCCGGCCCTGATCAGGTTTGGGACTTAGCGAACCACGTAGACGATGCGGCGCGAGGACGGCTCGACGATGACCGGCTGCTGGTTCACGTAGACATAGCGATACTCGTAATCGGGAATCTCGCGAATTTCGACAGTATCCGGGATTTGGGCGCCGACGACGACTTCGCCGTCGAGGTAGACCGGGTCGACGCGGTTTTCGAGCACGTAGGTGCGGGCGTCCGGCGTGAGCACGTCCTCGGCGATATCACCCGTTGCGGCACCTGCGACGCCGCCGACGACCGCGCCGATCGGGCCGGCGATCAGTGCGCCTGCAACGGCGCCGGTCGTTGCGCCGGCCACGGCACCGCCGCCGGTCGTGGTCGAAGCCGTCGCTTCATATTCGACGACCGGGATTTCGACTTCGGCGGGGCGCTGCGTGACAATGACCTGCGTGCCTGCGCTGTCGAGGACGAGATAGTCGGAATAGGCCCAGCCGGTGCCGCCTTCGAACGAGACCTCGCACCACAGGCTGCCCTCGAGACAGCCATTGACGGTCGCCTGCTGCGACGCGCCGATGAAGCCGATCACTTCATACTGCGGGCCGGGGCCGGCACGGACGTTGAGATCGGTGGTGGCGCTGGCCATCGTCTGGGCGAGGCCTGGAGCAGCCGAAGCAGCGATAGCGAGGGCGGCGACGGAAACGGATAGCAGGGTCTTTTTCATTGTGGTGGTCTCCTGAATGTCCCTTCAGGCTCACCGAACGGCGCAAAGTTGGGTCGGTTCCCGATTTCGTGAACGTCGTCTGCCGCTGAACGACACGCGTGCATCGTTCACAAATGCAGCACGATGCATTCTCCGTGGTCGATCTTTCCATTCCGGCCCGGCTCCCGACATATGCAACCGACGGCGGCCCCGGCCGCTTACCGCTGACGGAGACAAGTCATGCTCGACCAGATCAAGGGCCTCCACCACGTCACCTCGATGGCGCGCGATGCCAACCGCAACAACGCCTTCTTCACCCAGGCGCTCGGCCTGCGCCGCGTGAAGAAGACCGTCAATTTCGACGCCCCCGACGTCTACCACCTCTACTACGCCGACGAGGTCGGAACGCCCGGCACCGTCATGACCTATTTCCCCTTCCCCGATATCGGCCGCGGTCGTCCGGGCACCGGCGAAGTCGGCACGACCGTCTTTTCCGTGCCCAAGGGCTCGCTCGGCTACTGGGAGAAGCGCCTTTCCGACCACGGCGCCTCTGCGCTGAAGCAGGGCGAAACCTTCGGCGAGAAGCGTCTTGCCTTCGAAGGTCCGGACGGCGATGGCTTCGCGCTCGTCGAGACGCCGGACGATGTCCGTGCGCCCTGGACTGGCAACGGCGTCGATGCCGACCACGCCATTCGCGGCTTCCACTCGGTTGCCATGCGCCTGCAGGATTCCGCGCAGACCGCAGAGCTGCTCTCCTTCATGGGCTATGAAGAGCGCGAGCGGTCCGGCAGCACGCGTCGCTTTGCCGTTCCCGGCGGCAATGGCGCCGACATCATCGACGTCGAGAGCCTGCCGCTCGTGAATTTCGCGCGCCAGGGGGCCGGTTCGGTGCATCACGTGGCCTTCGCCGTCGACGACCGCGCGCGCCAGCTCGAGGTGCGCAAGGCGATCGCCGACACCGGCTATCAGGTCACCCCGGTCATCGATCGCGATTATTTCTACGCGATCTATTTCCGCACGCCGGGCGGCGTCCTGTTCGAGATCGCGACCAACGAGCCCGGCTTCGACCGTGACGAGGACCTCGCGCATCTGGGCGAAGGTCTCAAGCTGCCGAGTCAGCACGAGCACCTGCGCGACCGGCTGGAAAAGCTGCTCCAGCCGATCGAGGACTGATCGATGGCAAAGACCTACACGCATCTGCGTCACGAAGGCGAAGGGGACACGGTCCTCTTCGTCTTCCACGGCACAGGCGGCGACGAGCGCCAGCTCTTCGGGCTCGGGCGCGAGCTCCTGCCCGATGCCACCATCGTCTCCCCGCGCGGCGACGTCTCGGAAGGCGGCGCGGCGCGGTTCTTCCGCCGCACCGGCGAAGGCGTCTACGACATGGACGACCTCGCCCGTGCGACCACGAAGATGTCGGCGTTCGTCAAGGAACAGGCGGGGGCCGCAAAGACCATCCTCGGCATAGGCTATTCGAACGGCGCGAACATCCTCGCGTCCACCCTTTTCGCCGAGCCGAAGCTGTTTGCAGGCGCGGTATTGATGCACCCGCTGATCCCGTTCCAGCCGCAGATTGAAGGTCCGCTCGAAACGCGTATCCTGATGACGGCCGGCCAACGCGATCCGATCTGCCCGCCGCAGTTCACCACGCGTCTCGAAAGCTGGCTGAAGGCAGCGGACGCCTCCGTCGAGACGATCTGGCACGAGGGCGGCCATGAAGTACGGCCCGCCGAAATCGAGGCCGCGAAGACTTTCCTGTCAAACTGGAGATGATCGATGAGCGACGACGGCATCACGCTTGAGGAAAGCGGCTCCAAGGGCCGCTACGTCTTTGCCGGACCGGATGGTGTCGAGGCCGAGATGACCTTTTCGAAGCTCGGCGCGAGCCGCATCATCATCGACCACACAGACGTACCTGACGCGTTCCGCGGCCAGGGCGTCGGCGTGAAGCTGGTGACGCGCGCCGTCGAGGACGCACGCGCGTCAGGCAAGACGATCATCCCGCTCTGCCCCTTCGCCGCCGCCCAGTTCAAGCGGCATGCCGAGTGGGCCGACGTGCTCGGCAAGCTGTAGCGACCTACAGCGCGCCTGGCTCGGCAGGCGGATGCGGCGCGGCGACCCGGGCCAGGATCGGCTCGGGCCGGGTGCGCCAGAACAGCCATCCCGAGATCGCCAGCACGCCCATGCAGGGCACCACGACGCCGAGCGCCAGCACAGGGTCGCCGATGAGCGAGGCGAGTAGGCTGCCAAGCAAACCCGTCCCGATCTGGATGAAGCCCGAAAGCGATGACGCTGCACCCGCCATATGCGGGAACGGCGCCAGCGCCGCTGTCGACATGGCCGGCATCACGAAGGCGATGCCGAAAGCATAGATGCCGATCGGCAGCATGACGGCGAGGAAGGACGGGTCGCCGGTGCGCAGCAGCATGTGCGCAAGCAGGAAGGCGGACGCCAGCCCCTGCAGGGTCAGGCCGATGGGCACAAGCCGCTTCGAGTTCGCACTGCGCAGGAGCCGCGCGACGACGACCGAGCCGAGGAAGAACAGGCCCGACTGCAGGAGCATGCCAAGCCCGAACTGGGACGGCGTAAGCCCGAGGCGGCCCATCAGAATGAACGGAAGGATGACCGCCACGGCATAGAGCGCGCCGATGGCACCGCCAAGCGACAGGCTCGACGCCATGAAATATCCGCTCTTCAGGAGCGTGCCATAGGAGCCGATGAGGGCTCTTGGCTTCAGCCGCGACATGTCGCGTGTCACCGTTTCGACCATGACGAAGCGCGCAGCCAGAATGATCACCACACCCATCACCACCATGGCGATGAAGATCGAATGCCAGCCGAAAGCCTCCATGAGAAAGCCGCCCAGAGTGGGTGAGGCCGCAGGCCCGATGCCAAGGATAAGGCCGATCACATTCATGATTCGCGCGGAGCGCTCGCCGGTGAAGAGATCGCGCACGAGCGCCCGCGAGATCGCGATGCCGGCGGCAGCGCCCACGCCCTGCAGAAGCCGCGCCACGATCAGGATCTCGACGCTGGGCGCGACGAAGGCGAGGAGCGAAGCTGCAAGATAGATGCCCATGAAGGCGTAGGTGACCGGCTTGCGGCCAAGCGCATCGGAAATGGGGCCGGCAAAGAGCTGGGCGATGGCAAAGCCCGCAAAATAGGAGGAGAGCGTGAGCTTGACGGCGGATTCCGTCGTGCCGAACACGCGAACGAGCTCTTCCATCGCAGGCGTGAAAAGAGCCATCGAAACCGGCCCTATAGCGGCGAGGAGCGCGCCCAGAATGGCGACGCGACGGGCCGTCATGAGGGGCTCGGCGGCTGCAGAGACGGGAGAATGCTGGTTCATGCCGCTTCGCTTTCTTCACGCTTGAGCGTCAGGACATTGTCGCGCGCCGTCTTGAGCACGCGCAGGAACACCGCCCAGTCGGCAGGATCGACGCCGCGCGACGCATCTTCGCGGATCGATTGGGCAATGACGCCCGCCTCGGCCAGGACCGGATCGGCGGCATCCGTCAGTTCGACGAGCTTGGCCCGGCGGTCGGCCGGATCGGCAACCCGCTGTACCAGCCCGCGCGCCTCCAGCCGGTCGACCAGCGTCGATAGCGTCATCGGCTCGACACCGAGCCGCTCGGCGAGCACGTTCTGGCGAACGGAGCCGGCGCGCGCGGCATGCGCAAGCGTTCGCACCTCCGCCGGCGTGACCGACAGGTTCGAAGTCGCGATGCGCCTGTCCATTTCGGTACGCAACAGGCGGGCAAGGTCGGTGGCCATGAAACCGAAGGCCTCCGGATCGAGGGTACGAGGCATTTGACTAAGGGGTCCTTATCGTAAGGTCCACTTAGTATTGTGCACCTGCGAAGTCAAGCGACGGCACGCCGCGAGCTGCCCGTTGCAAGCCGCGCCTCGGAATCCTAGATCGTTCGTGACAACCATCTCGCGTACCTGCCGCGCCCTCCCGCACCGGAGCCTTCTATGACAAGCGCCACGCCGGCCTTCGATCTCGCCTCGCATCCCCTGACGAACTGGAGCGGCGACCACGACCTTCCCGATTTCCGCGCCTTTTCCGATGCGGACTTCGCTCAGGCCTTCGACGCGGCCCTCGGCTCACACAAGGCCGAGATCGATGCGATCGCCAATGCCGAGGCGGAGCCGACCATCGACAACACGCTTGCCGCGCTCGAACTCGCCGGCGAACCGCTGTCGCGCGTCTCGGCGATCTTCTGGTGCAAGGCCGGCGCGCATACCAACGAGACGATCCAGGCACTGGAACGCGAGATCGCACCACGTATGGCCGCGCATTATTCGGCGATCCACATGGACCCGGCGCTTTTCGCCCGCATCGACGCGCTTTACGCCAAGCGCGCCGCGCTCGGTCTCGATGCCGAGACGCTGCGTGTCCTCGAAAAGGCATGGAAGCGCTTCGTGAAGGCCGGCGCCAAGCTCGGGGATGCCGACAAGAAGCGCCTTGCCGAGATCAACGGCGAGCTTGCCGGCCTTGGCACCCGGTTCGGCCAGAACGTGCTGGCCGACGAGAAGGAATGGATGCTGCTGCTCGACGCCGCCGATCTCGACGGGCTGCCGGAATTCGTCCGCGACGCCATGGCGGAGGCGGCTAGCGAGCGCGGCCAACAGGGCCGCTATGCCGTCACCCTGTCGCGCTCGATCTACGAGCCTTTCATGACCTTCTCGACCCGGCGCGATCTGCGCGAGAAGGCGTTTGCCGGCTTCACCGGCCGCGGCGCCCACGGCAACGCCAACGACAACCGCGCCCTGATCACCGAGACGCTTGCGCTGCGCGCGGAGAAGGCGAGGCTGCTCGGCTATGAGAGCTTCGCCGCGCTCAAGCTCGACGACACCATGGCCAAGACGCCCGGCGCCGTGATGGGCCTGCTTGAACCCGTCTGGGCCAAGGCAATCGAAAAGGCCGCGGAAGACGAGGAGAAACTGGCGGGTCTGGCAGCCGCCGAAGGTACGAACGACCCCATCGCTGCGTGGGACTGGCGTTTCTATTCGGAAAAGCTGCGGGCCGAGCGTTTCGCCTTCGACGAGGCGGAGCTCAAGCCCTATCTGCAGCTCGAACGCATCATAGACGCCTGCTTCGACGTGGCCGGCCGCCTGTTCGGCCTGACCTTCGTACCGCGCCCGGAGATCGCCGGCTGGCACGAGGATGTGCGCGCCTTCGAGGTGCTCGATGCCGACGGCCGGCACCGCGCGATCTTCCTCGGCGACTATTTCAACCGGCCCTCCAAGCGCTCCGGCGCCTGGATGAGCAGCCTGCGTTCCGGCTACCGGCTGGGCGGCGGCGAGACGCCCGTCATCTACAACGTCATGAACTTCGCCAAGCCTCCCAAGGGCCAGCCGGCGCTTCTGTCGATGGACGACGCGCGTACGCTCTTCCACGAGTTCGGCCACGCGCTGCACGGCATGCTGACGGACGTGACGTGGCCTTCGGTGTCGGGCACGTCCGTCTCGCGCGATTTCGTGGAACTGCCGTCGCAGCTCTACGAGCACTGGCTGACCGTGCCGGACATCCTGCGCAAGCACGCGGTCCACTACCGGACCGGCGAGCCGCTCCCGGAGGCCCTTCTGGAAAAGATGCTGGCGGCGCGCAATTTCGGAGCGGGCTTTGCCACCGTCGAATTCACGGCGTCGGCACTCGTCGACATGGCCTATCACGCGCGGCCTGATGCGCCGGCGGACCCGCTTGCCTTCGAGGCCGAGACGCTCGAGCGCCTGCGCAAGCCCGACGCGATCGCCATGCGCCACGCCAGCCCGCACTTCCTGCACGTCTTCTCCGGCGACGGCTATTCAGCCGGCTACTATTCCTACATGTGGTCGGAAGTACTCGACGCCGACGCCTTCGCGGCCTTCGAGGAGACGGGCGATCCGTTCGACCGCGAGACCGCCGACAAGCTCCGCCGCTTCATCTACGCATCGGGCGGCACGCGCGATCCCGAAGAGCTTTATCTGGAGTTCCGCGGGCGGATGCCTTCGCCGGAAGCGATGATGGCGAAGCGGGGGCTGGTGTAGGCGCCGCGCTCGCCCCCTCCACCACTTCGTGGTCCCCCTCCCCCCGTGAACGGGGGAGGATGGCGGAGACGTTGAGCTCCTACACCACATGCGACGGTCTTTGCGACGAAGAACCAAGTCGCTCCAGATGCTTAAAGGCAACAGCGCCTCACGCAAGGCGCTGGATCCTCCCCTGTTCACGGGGGAGGGGGACCATGCAAAGCATGGTGGAGGGGGCGGCCCGCCCTCCCCGATCACATATGGATCGACTTGAAGAACGTGCCGAGCGCCGCTTCCTTGACGGCTTCCGACATCGTGGGATGCGCGTGGCAGGTGCGGGCGAGGTCTTCCGACGAGCCGCCGAACTCCATCAGCACGGCGGCCTCGTGGATCATCTCGCCGGCGCCGAAGCCGACGATGTGGACACCGAGCACGCGGTCGGTCGCCGCATCTGCCAGCACCTTCACGAAGCCGTCGGTCGCCAGCATGGCGCGCGCACGGCCATTGGCCGAGAACGGGAACTTGCCGGCCTTGTAGGCGACGCCGTCGCGCTTCAGCTCTTCCTCGGTGCGGCCGACCGAGGCCACTTCCGGGCTCGTATAGACGACGCTCGGGATGACTTCGTAATTCACGTGGCCGGCCTGGCCCGCGAGGATTTCGGCAACCGCGACGCCTTCGTCCTCGGCCTTGTGCGCCAGCATGGGGCCGGCGATCACGTCGCCGATGGCGTAGATGCCCGACGCCGAGGTGCGGTAATGCCCATCGACTTCGACGCGGCCGCGCTTGTCGAGCGCGATGCCGACTGTCTCGAGCCCAAGCCCGTCCGTGTAGGGCCGGCGACCGGTCGCGACCAGCACGGCGTCTGCCGTGAGCGTTTCGGCCGCGCCGCCCTTTGCCGGCTCGAAGGTGACTTCCGCGCCGCTTGCGGTCTTCGCAACGGCCGTGACCTTGGCGCCCAGCTTGAACGCGATGCCCTGCTTGTCGAGGATCTTCTGAAACTGCTTGGCGACTTCGCCGTCCATGCCGCCGAGGATCGTGTCGAGATATTCGACCACCGTCACCTTCGCGCCAAGGCGCGCCCAGACGGAGCCGAGCTCGAGCCCGATCACGCCGCCACCGACGACGACCAGATGACCTGGCACCTTGTCGAACTCCAGCGCGCCGGTGGAGGTGACGATCACCTTCTCGTCGAAGGCGACGTCGACGCCGGGAATGCCGGCTACGTCAGAGCCAGTCGCGATGACGATGTTCTTCGCCGACAGCGCCGAGGTCTCGCCGGCATCGGTCGTGAGCGTCACCTTGCCCTCGCCCGCGATCGCGCCGGTGCCCTGCAGCCAGTCGATCTTGTTCTTCTTGATGAGGAAAGAGAGGCCCTTAACGTTGGCGTCGACCGTGCCCTGGCGATGCGCGAGCATCTTCGGCAGGTCGAGCTTCGGCGCCGGGATTTCGATGCCGAGCTCGGCGAACTGATGCCCGGCTTCCGCGAACTTCTCGGACGCGTAAAGCAGCGCCTTGGACGGAATGCAGCCGATATTGATGCAGGTGCCGCCGGCATTCGGCCGCTTGTCGATGAGGCCAACCTTCAAGCCGAGCTGCGCCGCCTTGATGGCGCAGACATAGCCGCCGGGGCCGGCACCGATGATGAGGACGTCGTAGCTGGTTTCGGACATGGGAAGCGGTCTCTCTGTCGGTCAGAAGATGAAGAGCTGGACGATCATCAGGACGATGCCCAGCATGGCGATGAGCCAGGCGATCGAACGCACATAGGCGACGCCGGCAAGATAGAGCGGAAGATAGGCGATGCGCGCAACGAGCCACAGCCCCGCGCCGATCTCGCCGACCGTCCCCGAACGTCCCGACACGACGAGCGCGAGCGCCATCGCGACGAAGGCCGGAAACGTCTCGTTGAAATTGTCGAGCGCGCGCCGTGCGCGGCCCGCCCGGACGCCGAGCGGTTCCGGTTCGCCGTCACGCGGGCCGGCGTTCCATTCGGTCCCGCGCTCGCGCGTCACGCTCGAGCCCTGGATGCCGACATGAACGAGGAGCAGCACGACGCCGAGCGCCAGCACGACAAGTTCGATCGGCAATCCAGTCATCGCAACCGTCTCCAGATAAGGGTCTGCGCCAAAAGCCTCAGCGGCCGCCGCCGATGTCGACCAGCGCACCGGTGATATAGGACGCCTCGTCGGACAGAAGGAAGAGCACGGCCTTCGCGACTTCTTCCGCCGTGCCGCCGCGCCCCATCGGCACCTGGTGCTTGAGCGCCGCGACACGATCGGGATTGCCGCCCGACGCGTGAATCTCGGTCTCGATCAGGCCCGGCCGCAGCGCGTTGACGCGAATGCCTTCGGCGGCGACTTCCTTCGCAAGGCCGACGGTGAAGATGTCGATCGCGGCCTTGGAGGCGGCATAGTCGACATACTCTCCCGGGCTGCCGAGCCGGGCAGCCGCCGATGACAGGTTGACGATGGCACCGCCCTGCCCGCCCTTCGTCGTCGACATGCGACGGACGGCTTCGCCGGCGCAGAGGAACGGTCCGACGACATTGGTCCGCATCATGCGATCGAGCCGCGCCTCGTCCATCTGGTCGACGCGCGATGACGGCGCCACGATGCCGGCATTGTTGACGAGGCCGGCAAGTCGCCCGCGCCGGTCGACCTCGGCGAAGATCGCCGCAACACCTGAGGCGGTCGAGGCATCACCCTGCACGGCAAAAGCACTTCCGCCGGCGGCCTCGATCGAGGCGACGACGGATGCGGCAGCCTCTGCATTGGCCAGATAGTTGACCGCGACATCATAGCCGGCCCGTCCTGCCAGAGCAGCGGTCGCGGCGCCTATGCCGCGACTGCCGCCGGTGATCAGCAGGATGCCCTTGCCAGCCATCTCGTCCAGCCCGGTCCCGTCCTCAAAGGTCGAGGACGAGGCGCTCCGGATCCTCCAGCACGTCCTTGACGCGCACGAGGAAGGTCACCGCTTCCTTGCCGTCGACGATGCGGTGATCGTAGGAAAGCGCGAGATACATCATCGGACGGATGACGACCTGCCCGTTCATGGCGATCGGACGCTCCTGGATCTTGTGCATGCCGAGAATGCCCGACTGCGGCGCGTTCAGGATCGGCGTCGACATCAGCGAACCGTAGACGCCGCCATTCGAGATGGTGAAGGTGCCGCCCTGCATGTCGGCCATCGAGAGCTTGCCGTCACGCGCGGCGGCGCCCAGGCGACCGATCTCGGCCTCGATCTCGGCGATCGACATGCGGTCGGCATCGCGCACCACGGGCACGACAAGGCCCTTCTCGGTGCCGACGGCCACGCCGATATGGGCGTAGTTCTTGTAGATGATGTCCGTGCCGTCGATCTCGGCATTGACCGCCGGGATTTCCTTCAGCGCCTGGCAGACGGCCTTGGTGAAGAAGCCCATGAAGCCGAGCTTCACGCCGTGCTTCTTCTCGAACAGATCCTTGTACTTGGTGCGCAGGTCCATGACCGGCTTCATGTCCACCTCGTTGAAGGTGGTGAGCATGGCAGCCGTGTCCTGCGCGTCCTTCAGGCGGCGCGCGATGGTCTGGCGCAGGCGGGTCATCTTCACGCGCTCTTCGCGCACCGAATCCTCCTGCGAGGACGGCGCGCGCGCGGCGGCCGGAGCGGCCGCGGGCTTGGCAGCCGCGCCACGCGAGATCGCGTCGAGCACGTCGCCCTTGAGCACCTGGCCACGCTTGCCCGAGCCGTCGATGCCGCCGGCATCAATATTGTTCTCGGCCATCAGCTTTGCGGCGGCCGGAGCGGCCGGCATCGCCGTCTGGGCGGCGGGCTGTGCGGGCTCCGCGGCCGGAGCAGGCTTGGCTTCCGCTTTCGGCTCTTCCTTCTTCGCGGCCGGCGCAGGCGCAGCGCCCGAGCCTTCGCCGATCATGCCGAGCAGCGCGCCGACTTCGACAGTGTCGCCTTCCTTGGCGGTGATCTCGGCGAGCACGCCGGCAGCAGGCGCGGGAACCTCGACCGTGACCTTGTCGGTCTCCAGTTCGACGATCGGCTCGTCGGCCTTGATCGCCTCGCCGGCCTTCTTGAACCACTTGCCGATGGTGGCTTCGCTAACGGACTCGCCCAGTGTCGGGACGCGGATTTCGGTGGCCATGAGATGGTTTCCGTCTTGTCTGATTGACTGTTTAGGAGCCGAGCGCGTCTTCGAGGAACGCTTCCAGCTGGGCGAGGTGCTTCGACATCAGGCCGGTCGCAGGCGATGCAGCGGCCGGACGGCCGGTGTAGCGCACGCGCTGGTGCTTGGCGTCGATATGGGCAAGCACCCATTCCAGATACGGATCGATGAAGGACCAGGCGCCCATGTTCTTGGGCTCTTCCTGGCACCACACCATCTCCGCATTGCGGAAGCGCGAAAGCTCGTTGATCAGCGCCTTGGCCGGGAACGGGTAGAGCTGCTCGACGCGCAGGAGGTAGACGTCGTCGATGCCGCGCTTCTCGCGCTCCTCGTAGAGGTCGTAATAGACCTTGCCCGAGCACATCACGACGCGGCGGATCTTCGAATCCTTCACCAGCTTGATCGGCTGGTCGCCGAGATATTGCGCATCGTCCCAAAGAAGGCGATGGAAGGAGCTTTCGCCCGACATTTCGGCCAGCGTCGAGACCGCGCGCTTGTGGCGAAGCAGCGACTTCGGCGTCATCAGGATCAGCGGCTTGCGGAAGTCGCGCTTCAGCTGCCGGCGCAGGATGTGGAAGTAGTTCGCCGGCGTGGTGACGTTGGCGACCTGCATGTTGTCTTCCGCGCACATCTGCAGGAAGCGTTCGAGACGCGCCGAGGAATGCTCGGGGCCCTGGCCCTCATAGCCGTGCGGCAAGAGGCAGACGAGGCCCGACATGCGCAGCCACTTGCGCTCGCCTGACGAGATGAACTGGTCGAACACGACCTGCGCACCGTTGGCGAAGTCGCCGAACTGGGCCTCCCACAGCGTCAGCGCGCGCGGTTCGGCGAGCGAGAAGCCGTATTCGAAGCCGAGCACCGCTTCTTCCGAGAGCATCGAGTTGATGACCTCGTAATAGGCCTGCTGGGGCCCGAGATTGTTCAGCGGGATGTATCGGTCCTCGCTGTTCTGGTCGTAGAGCACCGTATGGCGCTGCGAGAACGTGCCGCGCTCGGAATCCTGGCCGGACAGCCGGATCGGGTTGCCCTCCATGAGGATCGACGCGAAGGCCAGCGCCTCGCCGGTGGCCCAGTCGAGGCCCTCACCCGTGTCGATCATCTTCTTCCGGTTTTCCAGGAAGCGGCCGATCGTCTTGTGGACCTCGAACTCCTTCGGGACATCCGTCAGCTTGCGGCCGAGCTCCTTCAGCGTCTTGACCGGCATGGCCGTCTTGCCGCGGCGCATCTCGTCCTGGCTGTCGGCGGTACGCAGACCGGACCACGCGCCGTCGAGCCAGTCGGCCTTGTTCGGCTTGTAGGACTGACCGGATTCGAACTCGATCTCCAGATGGGCTCGCCAGTCGGCCCGCATCTTCTCGACCTCGTCCTCGGTGACGAGGCCTTCGCCGACCAGCTTTTCCGAATAAAGCTGCACCGTCGTGCGGTGTGCGCGGATGTTGCGGTACATGATCGGCTGCGTGAACGCCGGCTCGTCGCCCTCATTGTGGCCGAAGCGGCGATAGCAGAACATGTCGATGACGACCGGTTTGTGGAACGTCATGCGGAATTCGGTCGCGACCTTCGCCGCATAGACGACGGCTTCCGGATCGTCGCCGTTCACGTGCAGGATCGGCGCCTCGATCATCTTCGCCACGTCCGACGGATAGGGCGAGGAGCGCGAGAAGCGCGGATTGGTCGTGAACCCGATCTGGTTGTTGATGATGAAGTGGATCGAGCCCGCGACGCGGTGACCGCGCAGGCCGGAAAGCCCGAAACACTCGGCAACGACGCCCTGGCCGGCAAAGGCCGCATCGCCGTGCAGCAGCAGCGGCAGCACCTTGGAACGCTCCTCGAGCGGGACCACTTCCTCGCGCTTGCGGCCGTAGATCTGGTCCTGCTTGGCGCGCGCCTTGCCGAGCACGACCGGATTGACGATTTCGAGATGCGACGGGTTGGCGGTCAGCGACAAATGGACCTTGTTGCCGTCGAACTCGCGGTCCGACGAGGCGCCGAGATGGTACTTCACGTCGCCGGAGCCTTCGACGTCGTCGGGCGCATAGGAGCCGCCCTTGAACTCGTGGAAGATCGCGCGGTGGGGCTTTGACATCACCTGGCTGAGCACGTTGAGGCGTCCGCGATGGGCCATGCCCAGCACGATCTCCTTCAGCCCCATCTGGCCGCCGCGCTTGATGATCTGTTCCAGCGCCGGGATGAGCGATTCGCCACCATCGAGGCCGAAGCGCTTGGTGCCCTTGTACTTGACGTCGATGAACTGCTCGAAGCCTTCCGCCTCGATCAGCTTCTGCAGGATCGCCTTCTTGCCGTTGGCGGTGAACTCGATGCCCTTGTCCGGACCCTCGATGCGCTCCTGGATCCAGGCCTTCTCTTCCGGATTGGAGATGTGCATGAACTCGACGCCGAGCGTGGAGCAATAGGTGCGCTGCAGGATTTCCAGCATCTGGCGCACGGTCGCGAATTCGAGACCGAGCACGTTGTCGATGAAGATCAAGCGGTCGTAGTCGGCCTCGGTGAAGCCATAGGCCTCGGGCGACAGCTCGTTGTAGTCCTCGACCTTCTCGGCAAGCCCGAGCGGATCGAGCTTGGCGTGCAGATGGCCGCGCATGCGGAAGGCGCGGATCATCATGATGGCGCGGACCGAATCGCGCGTCGCGCGCTGGACGTCCGAATCCGACAGCGTCACGCCGCCGGCGGCCGCCTTTTCCTTGACCTTCTTGCCGACGTGGGTCTCGACCGTGGCCCAGTCACCATCGAGCGCGGAGACGAGTTCGCCATTGGCGCGCTGCGGCCAGTTCGAACGCTCCCAGGATGCGCCGCGCGCGTTCTTCTCGACGTCGGCCGAATTGTCCTTCAGCGCCCCGAAGAAATCGCGCCATTCCTGGTCGACGGACGCTGGGTCCTTCTGCCAGTCGGCATAGAGCTCCTCGATATAGGCGCCATTGCCGCCATAGAGGAACGAGGTGAGCGCGAATTGGTCGTTGGCCTGGTCCTGACGTGCCATCGTTGTTCGGGACGTTCCGTCCCGTCTCCTTGCGTATGCGGCCGCCTGCCGCTCATCACCGCCCGTCGGCGGCCTTCTGTCGATCTGGCGGGGCGGCGGCGATGCCGCCCTGCCTCATGCGCAATTGCGCCGCCAGCATGGCGGCAGGGCAATCAGCCCTTGATCGCTTCCACCAGCGTCTTGCCGAGGCGTGCCGGCGACGGCGAGACGCGGATGCCGGCCGCTTCCATCGCGGCGATCTTGTCTTCCGCGCCGCCCTTGCCGCCCGAAATGACGGCGCCGGCATGGCCCATGGTGCGCCCGGCAGGCGCCGTACGACCCGCGATGAACCCGGCCATCGGCTTCTTGCGGCCGCGCTTGGCCTCGTCACGCAGGAACTGGGCTGCGTCTTCCTCGGCCGAGCCGCCGATCTCGCCGATCATGATGATCGACTGGGTCTCGTCGTCGGCGAGGAACATCTCCAGCACGTCGATGAACTCGGTGCCCTTGACCGGATCGCCGCCGATGCCGACGGCTGTCGACTGGCCGAGGCCCTCGTTCGACGTCTGGAACACCGCCTCATAGGTAAGCGTGCCGGAGCGCGAAACAACGCCGACCGAACCCTTGCGGAAAATGGAGCCCGGCATGATGCCGATCTTGCACTCGTCCGGCGTCACGAGGCCCGGGCAGTTCGGGCCGATGAGGCGCGACGAGGACTTCTCGAGGCGGGCCTTCACCTTGACCATGTCCATCACCGGAATGCCTTCCGTGATGCAGACGATCAGCGGGATTTCCGCCTCGATCGCCTCGATGATCGCGGCTGCGGCACCTGCCGGCGGCACGTAGACGACGGAGGCGTCAGCGCCCGTCTTTTCGCGGCCCTCGGCGACGGAGGCGAAGATCGGCAGGCTCTCGCCCTTCGAACCCGTCCACGTCTCGCCGCCCTTCGACGGGTGGATACCGCCGACCATCTTTGTCCCGTGATAGGCAAGCGCCTGTTCGGTGTGGAAGGTGCCGGTCTTGCCGGTCAGGCCCTGGACGAGAACCTTCGTGTCTTTGTTGATCAGGATCGACATTACTTCTGGTCCTTCAAAATCCGTTAGCCTTCGATCGCCGCGACGATCTTCTTTGCGGCATCGTCCAGATCGTCGGCAGCCGTGATGGCCAGACCGGACTCGTTGAGGATCTTCTTGCCGAGCTCGACATTCGTGCCTTCGAGACGCACGACCAGCGGAACCTTGAGGCCCACTTCCTTCACCGCGGCAACGACGCCCTCGGCGATGACGTCGCACTTCATGATGCCGCCGAAGATGTTGACGAGGATGCCTTCGACGCGCGGATCGGCCGTGATGATCTTGAACGCCGCCGCGACCTTTTCCTTCGAAGCGCCGCCGCCGACGTCACAGAAGTTCGCCGGCTCCTTGCCGTAAAGCTTGATGATGTCCATCGTCGCCATGGCAAGGCCCGCGCCGTTGACCATGCAGCCGATATTGCCATCGAGCGCGACATAGGCGAGGTCCCACTTGGAGGCCTCGATCTCCTTGGCGTCTTCCTCGGTCTCGTCGCGCAGCGCCTTGACGTCGTCGTGGCGGAAGAGCGCATTGCCGTCGAAAGACATCTTGGCGTCCAGCACCCGCAGGTGGCCGTCCTTCATGACGATCAGCGGGTTGATCTCGAGCAGGCTCATGTCCTTCTCGACGAAGGCCTTGTAGAGGATCGGGAACAGCGCCTTGGCATCGTCTGCCGCAGCACCCGAAAGCTCCAGCGCCCTGGAGATCGCATCGATGTCCGCAGCCGTCACGCCCGCTTCCGGGTCGATCGCGATGGTCTGGATCTTTTCCGGCGTGTCGTGGGCGACCGCTTCGATGTCCATGCCGCCCTCGGTCGACACGACGAAGGCGACGCGGCCGACGGCGCGATCGACCAGCAGCGAACAGTAGAGCTCGCGCTCGATGTCGGCGCCGTCCTCGATGTAAAGGCGGTTCACCTGCTTGCCGGCTTCACCGGTCTGCTCGGTCACCAGCGTGTTGCCGAGCATGTCGCGGGCGTGTGCCTTTGCCTCGTCGATCGAGAACGCAAGACGGACGCCGCCCTTGGCGTCGGGGCCGAGCTCCTTGAACTTGCCCTTGCCGCGGCCGCCGGCGTGGATCTGGCTCTTCACGACGTAGAGCGGACCCGGCAGCGACTTGGCAGCAGCCTCGGCCTCGTCGGCCTTCATGATGGCGACGCCCGAAGCGACCGGTGCGCCATAGCCCTTCAGGAGGGCCTTTGCCTGGTATTCGTGGATGTTCATGGGGCCTGTGCCTTATTTCTTGAGGGCGGGCGCGATGCCGATGCAGGCTTCGCAGAGCCCCTCGACCGACGCGACCGACTTGTCGAACATCTTCTGCTCGGCCTTGTTCAGGTCGATCTCGATGACGCGCTCGACGCCGCCGGCGCCGATGACCACCGGCACGCCGACATAGAGGTTCTTGACGCCGTACTGGCCGGACAGGTGCGCCGCGCAGGGCAGGACGCGCTTCTTGTCCTTCAGGTAGCTCTCGGCCATCTGGATCGCCGAGGCAGCCGGCGCGTAATAGGCCGAGCCGGTCTTGAGCAGGCCGACGATCTCCGCGCCGCCGTCCCGGGTGCGCTGAACGATCTGGTCGAGCTTTTCCTTGGTGGTCCAGCCCATCTTGACGAGGTCCGGCAGGGGAATGCCCGACACCGTCGAGTAGCGCGTCAGCGGCACCATCGTGTCGCCATGGCCGCCGAGCACGAAGCCGGTGACGTCCTCGACCGACACCTTGAACTCTTCGGCCAGGAAATGGCGGAAGCGTGCGGAATCGAGCACGCCGGCCATGCCGACGACATGGCTCTTCGGGAGGCCTGAGAACTTCTGCAGCGCCCAGACCATGGCGTCGAGCGGGTTGGTGATGCAGATCACGAACGCCTTCGGCGCGTATTTGCGGATACCCGCACCGACCTGCTCCATGACCTTCAGATTGATGCCGAGAAGGTCGTCGCGGCTCATGCCAGGCTTGCGCGGCACACCGGCCGTCACGATGCAGACATCGGCGCCCTCAATCGCGGAATAGTCGTTCGCGCCGACGAAGCGGGCATCGAAGCCGTCGACTGGAGCCGACTGCGCGATGTCGAGACCCTTGCCCTGCGGCGTGCCTTCCGAGATATCGAACAGGACGACGTCGCCGAGTTCCTTCAGGCCGATCATGTGAGCGAGCGTGCCACCGATCATGCCCGAACCGATGAGGGCGATCTTGTTGCGAGCCATGTGAAGAAGTTCCCCTGATTGAGCCGTTGCCGGGATAGTCCGCCGGCCGGCCGCGTGGAGCCGAATTGCTTTGTGACGACGGGCGGGGGAAGCCGTCCGTTTCGGCGCCGGGAATACCATTACCGGCAAGAAATTCAACCGATTCTTCCCGGATGAAAGATTTCAATCGGTTACATTCTCGTCGATTGACGTTCACGTCAATATTTTAAGCGACCTTCCCGGCAGGCGGCCAGTCGCTGCCCCGCATTTCTGTCAGTCGCGAGACCGTTCGGGCGAACTCGAAGCCCTCTCGCCCGATGCCCTTGGCAAAGAGCCGGTCCGGCTCCGCCTCCGCGGTTGCGAAGAGCTTCACCCCGCGATCATAGAGCGTGTCGACGAGCAGGATAAACCGCTTCGCCTCGTTGCGCTGGTCGCGCCGGAGCACGGGGATCGCGTCGATGAAGATCGTGTCGAACTGGTCGGCAAGGGCGAGATAGTCGCGTGCGGCCAGCGGCTGTTCGCACAAATCGGCAAAGGAGAACCGCGCGGCCGTGCCGCTGGCGCGCGGCACCCGAACCTGGCGGCCCTTGACCTCGATGTCGCGGGGCAGCGCGACATGTCCCGATATTGCGGCCTCCCAGGCTTCGTCCATCGTTGCGGCCGCCGCTTGATCGAGCGGCGTCATGTAGACGGGAAGGCGCGAGAGTTTCTGCGTGCGGTAGTCCGTCCCGCCATCGATGGCGATGACTTCGCAATGCGCCTTCAGCGTCTCGATGAAGGTCAGGAAGAGCCCGCGATTGAGCCCGTCACGGTAGAGATCGTCTGGCGCGACGTTGGAGGTAGCGACGACCGTCACGCCATTCTCGAACAGCGCCGAAAACAGCCGCGACAGGATCATCGCGTCGGCGATGTCGGTCACCGTGAACTCGTCGAAGCAGAGCAGCCTCGCCTCGCGGGCGAGGTCGGCGGCGACGACCGGGATCGGATCCTTCTCTTTCGTGCGACCCTCCTTCAGCGCCGCGCGATGGGCCTGGATGCGGTCATGAGCATCCGCCATGAAATCGTTGAAATGCGCCCGGCGCTTTGCCGCAAACGGTACGCGGGCGAAGAACATGTCCATCAGCATGGTCTTGCCGCGACCGACGCCGCCATGAAGATAGAGCCCGCGCGGCCGCTCGATGGATTTCCGCGAGCGGCCGAAGAGCCATCCGAGCGCGCTCGACTTCGTCGCCGGCGCCGTCTCCGCCAGCCGGTCAAGCAGGTGATCGAGACGGCCGACGATGCTGTCCTGGACCGGATCGGGCCGGAGGCTGCCGGACGCGAGACGCCTGTCATACTCCTCCCGCACGGTGCGGAAACTCTTCAGGCCTTCATGCGGCATCGGCCAACGGCGCTCCAAAAGGAAACGGGCGCCCGCGCATAAAGCGCAAGCGCCCGCCCTGCAAGGTCGGTTCGGGGTCTATCGCGAGAGCGAGACCGCCTGCCCGGTCGAGGTCTGGCCGTCGAAGCGGCCCTGCCCGGACGAATAGAGCGTCGCGAGCTGGCTGCCGCTGTCGCCGAACAGGATCAGCTGCGAGCCCGAGACGTTCCATGAGCGAACGCCGTCAAGCGGCGCGGGGCAGCGCAGCGGACCGGCGCGGAATCCTTCGCCGAAGCGTGTCTGCGGGGTTGCGACGCGGCAGCTCTGGCCGGCGACACTGGCATTCCACACACCGGCGACCGAGCCGGCCGAAACTTCGGCTCCGCCGCCCTGAGGCGGCAAGGCTGCGACCTGCATTCCCGGCTGTGCGCCGGGTGCGGTCGGGAATTGCGACGGATCGGCCGTGCCGGCGGCAGAAGGCGGCGGCAGCTGGCTCGACTGAATCTGGCCCGCCGGCGCGGCGGAAAGCGGTGCCGGCGCCGCAGCGACGACGGGGCGCGTGTTGACGCCGGAGAAACGCTCGCTCTGGCAACCCGCCAGCGCAAGCGAGGACACCGCAATCGCGGCGAGTGCAAATCGGGAAATCATCATAGTCACCCTCCGGCGGCCCAACGCAAATGTCGGCTGCAGGTTCCATCTCTGGAAACCCCATCGCCGCCGACTATGGCGAGTTTCAGGTCGATCCCACCATTCCATGGTTAATTTGTCGTTTGTGTCCCGTGATGCAACCGTTCGCTTGTCCTTTTCGGTGGACCGTCTAGATCATGGACCCATGAACAGGCGGCGCTTCATGAAGATCATCGGACTGGGCGGTCTGGCGGCAGCCATAGGCGGTGGGCTCTTCGGCGTTTCGCGGGCGGCTGCCGGCAACCGCTATTACAGCGGTCCCGTCAGCGATCACTTCGACGGCAAGGTGTTCTTCAATCCCGGCGGAACGCCGCCAGCCTCTTTCACCGATCTGCTTCGCTGGCAGTTCGGCGGCGGGAAGGTGGCCTGGCCCGATAGATTCGAAAGCCCCTACCCGCCGGCCAGGCCGGATGCGCGCGTCGACGATCTGCGCATCACCATGGTCGGTCACGCCACGATGCTGGTGCAGGCGGCCGGCGTGAACATGCTCTTCGATCCGGTCTGGTCCGATCGCGCATCGCCCCTGTCCTTTGCCGGGCCGAAGCGCATCAACGCGCCGGGAATCGCGTTCGAGGACCTGCCGCCGATCGACGTCGTTCTGGTGAGCCACAATCATTACGACCATCTTGATGTCGCTACACTGGCAAGGCTGAAGGCCGAGCACGACCCGGTCGTACTGACCCCGCTCGGCAATGACACCATCATCCGCCGTGCCGTTCCCGACATGCGCACGGTCGCGAGAGACTGGGGCGAGACGGCCGAGTTCGGGCCGGTGAAGTTCCATCTGGAGCCCGTGCATCACTGGTCTGCACGCGGGACCGGCGATCGCCGCATGGCGCTCTGGGCCGGCTTCGTCATCGAGACGCCGGCGGGCACGATCTACCATGTCGGCGACACCGGCTTCGTCGGCGGCCGCAACTATGATGCCGTGCGCGAGAAATACGGCGCGATCCGTCTCGCGATCCTGCCTTTCGGAGCCTACGAACCACGCTGGTTCATGGAGCCGCAGCACCAGAACCCGGAAGAGGCGGTGGAGGGCATGGAGCGCTGCGGCGCGGCTTTCGTCGCCGGCCACCACTGGGCGACGTTCCAGCTGACCGACGAGGCGATCGAGGAGCCGCGTGATCGGCTCTACGCCGCGCTCGATGCACGCAGCATCGCGCGCGACAGGTTTCGCCCGATGCTCCCTGGAGAGGCCTGGGATGTTCCGGCAGCCGGAACCGTCGGCGTGCTTTAGCGTTCCCTCATTTAACGGCGCCAGCTCGGCGTCAAATGGTGCGGGAAAAAGTCATGCTTGAGTGGGTTCTCATCCTCCTGGTCATCGCGGCCGTCGCAGGCCTTCTCGGCCTCAACACGATTTCGGGCCTCGCGCTGACCGGCGCCAAGGTGCTCATCGGCATCGTACTCGTGCTCTTCCTGCTGCTGCTTCTTGGCGTCTTCGCCATCGTCTGATCCCCGGGGTGGCCGCCCGCGCTGGCATTTTGCGGGACGATCCGCCATATAGGCCGTGAACTGCCAGGACCGGCCATGACGACGCGTGCACCCTTCGCCAAGATGAACGGGCTCGGCAACGAGATCATCGTTGCCGACATGCGCGGTCGTGCCGACATCGTCACTCCGGACGCCGCGATCACCCTTGCGCGCGACCCGGCGACCGCCTTCGACCAGATCATGGCGATCCACGATCCGCGCACGCCCGGCACCGTCAACTACGTCTCGATCCTGAACTCGGACGGCTCGTTCGCGCAGGCCTGCGGCAACGGCATGCGTTGCGTCGTGCAGGCGCTGGCCGCCGAGACCGGGCAGAAGCTCTTCACCTTCGAGACCATCGCCGGCATCCTCAATGCCGAGGAGCATAAGGACGGCTCCATATCGGTCGATATGGGCAAACCGCGTTTCGACTGGCGGGACATCCCGCTCGCCGAAGAATTCCGCGACACCCGCATGATCGAGCTGCAGGTCGGCCCGATCGACGCCCCGGTCCTGCACTCCCCCTCGGTCGCCTCCATGGGCAACCCGCATGCGATCTTCTGGGTCGACCGCGACGTCTGGTCCTACGAGCTCGAGCGCTTCGGCCCGCTTCTCGAGAACCACCCGATCTTTCCCGAGCGCGCCAACATCACGATCGCGCAGGTCACCGCGCCGGATGCGCTGGTCATGCGCACCTGGGAGCGCGGCGCGGGTCTCACACGCGCCTGCGGCTCGGCCGCCTGTGCCGCCGTCGTCTCTGCCGCGCGCACCCGACGCGCGAGCCGCAAGGTGACCGCGACCGTGCCGGGCGGCGATCTCCTGATCGAATGGCGCGACGACGACCACGTCATCATGACCGGCCCGGCCGAATGGGAATTTTCAGGCCATTTCGATCCCGCGACCGGCGCCTGGGCCCGCGACCTCGAAGGGGCGGCCTGATGGGCGTCGAGATCGTCACCTTCGGCTGCCGGCTGAACACCTACGAATCCGAAGTGATGCGCCGCGAGGCCGAGGAGGCCGGGCTCGGCACGCTCCAGGGCGGCGCGGTCGTCATCAACACCTGCGCCGTGACGGCGGAAGCCGTGCGTCAGGCGCGCCAGGCGATCCGCAAGGCGCGGCGCGACAACCCGGCAGCGCGCATCATCGTCTCCGGCTGTGCCGCGCAGACCGAGCCGGACACGTTTGCCTCGATGGACGAGGTTGATCTCGTTCTCGGCAACGAGGAAAAGCTGAAGGCGCACAACTATCGTGCGCTGCCGGATTTCGGCGTGAACTTCTTCGAGAAGGCGCGCGTCAACGACATCATGTCGGTGCGCGAGACGGCCGGCCACATGGTCGATGCCATCGACGGCCGCGCGCGGGCCTTCGTGCAGGTCCAGAACGGCTGCGACCACCGCTGCACCTTCTGCATCATCCCCTACGGTCGCGGCAATTCGCGCTCGGTGCCGATGGGCGCCGTCGTCAACCAGGTCGCTCGGCTGGCCGATAACGGCCATGCCGAAGTCGTGCTCTCGGGCGTCGATCTGACGAGCTACGGCGCCGACCTGCCCGGCACGCCGCGCCTCGGCAGGCTTGTCGTGGCGATCCTCAAGGGCGTGCCTCAGCTCAAGCGACTGCGGCTCTCATCGATCGATTCGATCGAGGCTGATCCGATCCTGATGGAGGCGATCGCCGGCGAGCCGCGGTTGATGCCACATCTGCATCTGTCGCTCCAGGCCGGCGACGACATGATCCTGAAGCGCATGAAGCGCCGGCACCTGCGCGACGACGCGATCCGCTTCTGCGACGAGGCGCGCCGCCTGAGGCCGGACATGGTCTTCGGCGCCGACATCATCGCCGGATTCCCGACCGAGACCGACGCGATGTTCGAGAACTCGATCCGCCTAGTCGAGGAGTGCGGACTGACCCACCTCCACGTCTTCCCGTTCTCCCCGCGCAAGGGCACGGCGGCAGCCCGCATGCCGCAGCTCGACCGCGGATTGGTGAAGGAGCGTGCGGCACGACTGCGTGCGGCAGGCGATGCCGCGCACCGGCGTCATCTGGACAGCCTTGTCGGCACGTCGCAGCGCGTCCTCGTCGAGCGCAACGGCCTCGGCCGCACCGAAGGCTTCACCGTCGCCACGCTCGACTTCGGCGCACCGGGCGAGATCGTCGAGACGATCATTTCGGGCCACGATGGCGAACGGCTGACCGCCCGCGCCCCGCAGGCTGCGGCGGCGTAAGGGAAGCTCATGGCCGGATTCTTCAAGAAGATCTTTTCGTTCGGCAAGCCGGAGCCAGAGCCGGAAAAGACGCCCGACATCGCCGAGCCGGCGCTTGAATCGCCCGTCGATGCGGCCGCCCTGCCGGACTTTCTCCGCCCGGAAGATGGCGATACTACGCCGGCTAATGAACTGTTGCCGGCCCATGATGATCGGCCGGCGCCAGCGGCACTGAGCCCGACACATGACGACGGCCCGCAAGAACGGCCGCTCGCAGAACCGCCTCTCGGCGCCGATTCCCTCGAGCCAGCGCATTCCGCCGAAGAGCCGGCCGCGACGCCCCCTCCCCCGCTGCGGGAAGGGTTCGGGACCGAAAGTCTCACAGAGCATCCCGAACGCGACCCAGCTGACCAGCCGCCCGCCGAAGATCCCGAGCCGCCTGCTGCCGCGCCACAGCCTGACGTGCTCCCACCTGACGTGTCGGAGCCGGAGAGCGAAGCCGTTACGCCGCAGGCCACGGTCGAGCCAGGGACCACCGACGACATCCCGGCCCCAACGCCCGCGACCCCCTCCCCCTTGTGGGGAGGGATACAGGGTAGGGGTCTACCGGCGTCAACACCCGAGCCAGCGTCAACCCCATCCGAAACCGCGCAGCCGTCGCCTGCACCCTCCCAACCCTCTACCCGCATCAGCGTGGGCAAGACCGTCGAACGCCGCGCAGAAGTCGCACCGGTCACGCAAGCGCCGGCCCCGCGCGTTCCGTGGTTCCAGCGACTGCGAGACGGTCTCTCGCGCTCCTCGCGCGAGCTGTCGGGCTCCATCGCCGGCGTCTTCACCAGGAAGAAGCTGGACGAGGAGACGCTGCAAGACCTCGAAGACGTGCTGATCCGCGCTGATCTCGGCGTCGAGACGGCGATGCGCATCACCGATACCCTGTCCTCGACGCGGCTTGGCCGCGACGTATCGGATGCCGAGGTGCGCGCCGTCATGGCAGCCGAGATCGAGAAGGTGCTGAAGCCGGTCGCCATGCCGCTCGAGCTCGACCTGTCGCACAAGCCGCATGTCGTGCTGGTCGTCGGCGTCAACGGCACAGGCAAGACGACGACGATCGGCAAGCTTGCGGCGAAGCTGACGGCCGGCGGCCTGAAGGTCACGCTTGCCGCCGGGGACACCTTCCGTGCCGCCGCGATCGAGCAGCTGAAGATTTGGGGCGAGCGCACGGGTTCCGAGGTCGTCTCCTCGAAGCTGGGGGCCGATGCCGCAGGCCTTGCCTGGGACGCCTACGAGAAGGCCAAGGCAAACGGCTCCGATGTTTTGATCATCGACACGGCCGGCCGCCTGCAGAACAAGGCCGAGCTGATGGCGGAGCTCGAGAAGATCGTTCGCGTGCTCGGCCGGCACGATGCGGACGCTCCGCACACCGTCCTTCAGACCGTCGATGCGACGACCGGGCAGAACGCCCTCAATCAGGTCGAAATCTTCCGCAATGTTGCCGGCGTGAACGGACTGGTCATGACCAAGCTGGACGGCACGGCGCGCGGCGGCATCCTCGTCGGCATCGCTGCCAAGCACAGGCTGCCGGTCTATTTCATCGGCGTCGGCGAACAGGTCGACGATCTCGAACCCTTTTCCGCAGGCGATTTCGCCAAGGCGATCGCCGGAGTGTGAGACCATGAGCGAGCGTATCCTCGAACGCGACCCCTCGGACCCGAAGAAGAAGCAGGAGCTTTCCCCGCTGCCCAAGATGGCACTGGAGCTCGGGCCGCTTCTGGTCTTCTTCTTCGCCAATTCGCGTGGCGAATGGCTGGCCGAGCGCTTCCCGCTGCTGGGCGATCTCGGCGGCCCGCTGTTTATCGCCACTGCGCTGTTCATGCTCGCCGTCGCGATCTCGCTGACCGTATCGTGGCTGCTCACCCGCAGCCTGCCGATGATGCCGCTCGTCTCCGGCGTGGTGGTTTTCGTCTTCGGCGCGCTGACGCTCTATCTGCAGGACGAAATCTTCATCAAGATGAAGCCCACCATCGTGAACACGCTCTTCGGCGTCGTCTTGCTTGGCGGGCTGTATTTCGGCAAGTCGCTGCTGGGTTACGTCTTCGACAGCGCCTTCAAGCTCGATGCGGAAGGCTGGCGCAAGCTGACGCTGCGCTGGGGCATTTTCTTCCTGTTTCTCGCAATCCTCAACGAGGTCGTCTGGCGCGCCTTCTCGACCGATTTCTGGGTCGCCTTCAAGGTCTGGGGCACGATGCCCATCACGATCCTCTTTACCTTGTCCCAGATGCCGCTGATCATGCGCCACGCCGTGGAGGAAAAGTCGGCCGGCGGTTGAGCGGAGGGAGCATGGAGTTCATCACCACCAGGGACGAGCTGCGCAGCCACTACGGCGCAATGCACGACCTCGCGGCCAGGAAGGCGCTGCCTGCGCTCGATCCCCATGCAAGGCGCTTCATCGAGCGAAGCCCGTTCGTCCTGATCGGATCGTCCGATCTCAACGGAAATGGCGACGTGACGCCGAAGGGCGATATGCCCGGCTTCGTGCGCATTCTCGACGACAGGACGCTCGCCATACCGGATCGCCCGGGCAACAACCGGCTGGACACGTTCGAGAACCTGATCGAGAACCCGGCCGTCGGCCTGCTGTTCCTGATCCCCGGCATGAACGAGACGCTGCGCGTCAACGGTGCAGGCCGCATCACGGCCGATGAGGCGATGTGCTCGTCTTTCGCCATGGACGGCCGCTTGCCGGCAACCGTCCTGATCGTGTCGGTGAGGTCGTGCTACATGCACTGCGCGAAGGCGTTCCTCCGCTCGAAGCTGTGGTCCCCGGAAAGCTGGCCCGCGCGCGACGAGATGCCGACGCTGGGCGAGATCCTGCGCGACCAGATCAGGCTGTCGGAGACGGCCGGTCAGCTGGACAAGGGTCTGGACGAGGCCTACGCCAGATCCATGTGGTGAGGCCTCAGCCGATCCACTCGATCCAGCGACCGTGAAAGTCGCACCGCGCGAGGTGTCGTGTCTCGCCACCGGGCCAGCTCGTCAGGATCAGCGTCGCGAACCCGTCGGGCCCGCCAAGCGGCTCCATGCGCAGATGCGCGAGCGGCCTGTCGGTGGTAGCCCGTGACCCCGCCTCGGCCAGCAGAGCCGTGATCGCGTCTCGACTGTCCTGCGGCATGTATTGCCACATGATCGAATGGAACAGCACCGCAGCCTCGCCGTCGCGGCGCGACGCCAGCCAGCGTCCCACGAAATCCGGAGCGTCGGCCTGCTCGACGGCGGGTGGATGCGCCGCCGCGAGCTCGAGCGTAGCATCCAGCCGCGCGAGCCGTGCCGGCTGGTCGGCCCAGACATAGGACCGGAGCCGCTGGCGGGCCTCGGCGTTCGACAGATCGACGGGCGCGATGTCGCAACCGATGCGGCTGGCAATGTCGAGCGTGCCGTCCAGCGGCGGCATCGCCCGAACCTCGGGCGCGAGCTTGACCGGTGAATCCGACGGCCCGACCGCGAGATCGCCATAGCGGATCGCGAAGCGGTCGAGATTGAGGTTCAGCCCCGCGCTGGCGCCGATCTCCGCGATGGCGAGCGGCAGGCCGGTCTCGCGGGCGATCAGCAGGAGGCCGGGCATCAGCATGGCCGCGCGTGCGACTTCGTTGGTCTGCGGCGCATTGGCGAGAAAGCGCTCGACGAACGAATCGTGGCGGGCGATCGCCCCGCGGACGGCGTCGTCGATCGCCTCCGGCGAGGCCGCGCGCGGTGGATAGACCGCCGCAAGTTCGGCGTCCCGGTCGCCAAGCACCAAAGCGTGCAATGCGCCGGTCAGCCTGAGCACGAGCGCATCGGATCGCGGATCGCCGGGCCAGTCGAGCGCCAGCCGGCCTGTCGCCGTCGTCTCGTCGAGCAGGCGGGGCAGGGCACGGCAGAGATAGGCCGTGAAGGGCGAGCCAAGCCGGTCGCAGGCGCGCGCCTGTGGCTCGAAGGGGTCTTCAGCCGCCATCGGCCAGCGCAGCCTCGATTGCCGGAACGACCGCGTCCTGGAAGGACTGCACCGAGAACGGTCCGACATGCTTGTAGACGATGCGCCCGTCGCGCCCGACGACGAAGCTTTCAGGCACGCCGTAGACGCCCCAGTCGATCGCAGCGCGGCCGTTGCCGTCGACCCCGACGGCATCGAACGGATTGCCGAGTTCGCCGAGGAAACGGCGGGCATTTGCAGCCGTGTCCTTATAGTTCAGCCCGACGATCCGGATGCGCTCGTCCTCGGCGAGCCGCATCAGCATCGGGTGCTCCTGCCGGCACGGCGCGCACCAGGATGCCCAGACATTGACGAGCGTCACCTGACCGTCGAAGGCGGCGGAATCGAAGCCCGGCAGGTTGAGGCCTTCGAGCGGCGGCAGGCTCGTCGCGGGCGCCTCGGCGCCGATCAGCGCAGACGGAACGACCGAAGCATCGCGTCCCGACAGAAGCTGCGTTAGAAAGACGCCAGCCAGCGCGAGAAACACGATCAGCGGCAGGAAGACCGTCCACCGCCGCGGCTTGGCCTTCGGCTCGATATTCTCAGCGCTCACTTCGACGCTCCGGCCGACCGCCGCCGGACGCCGCGGGCTTCGAGGTCGGCCAGTTCGCGACGCCGCGCACGCGCCTCGACGACCAGCCAGCCGAAGACGCCCGCAAGCACGATGACGGTCGCCGCATAGGCAGCCGTGACATAGGCGACATGGCTCATCGCGCCACCGTCCGCTCGGCGCTGCGGGCAGCGAGCCTGCGCATCGCGATCACGCGCCGGCTCCAGATCTCGTTACGCATGGCCATGAGGTGGAAGGCGAGGAACAGGATCGTAAAGCCGATGGCCATGACGAGCAGAGGCCAGAGCATGCTCGGATGGATCGTCGGCCCGTCGAGCCGCATCACGGAGGCCGGCTGATGCAGCGTGTTCCACCAGTCGACGGAGAACTTGATGATCGGGATGTTGATGAAACCCACCAGCGTGACGATGGCCGCGGCCCGCGCCGAGCGCGACGGATCGTCGAGCGCGCGCGTCAGCGCGATGATGCCGAGATAGATGAGAAACAGCACGAACACCGAGGTCAGGCGTGCATCCCACACCCACCAGGTGCCCCACATGGGCTTGCCCCAGACCGAACCGGTGAAGAGCGCGAGCAGCGTGAAGGCGGCGCCGAGCGGTGCTGCCGCCTTGAGCGCGACGTCTGCCAGCGGATGGCGCCAGATCAGCGTGCCGAGCGCGCTGACCGCCATGATCGAGTAGCACATCATGGCGAGCCAGGCGAAGGGCACATGCACATACATGATGCGCACCGTGATGCCCTGCTGGTAGTCCTCGGGCGCCGAAAAGGCGAGATAGAGACCTGCAGCCAGGGTCAGCAGCGCGATCCCGCCCAGCCAGGGGATGAGCACATCGGCCAGCCGCAGGAAGCGCGTCGGATTCGCCAGATCGGTCAGGCTGCGAACGGGGGCTGCGGTGTCGCTCATGACAAGATCAATAAACCGCGCCTTGACGCCGCGCAATTGACCGCAATCAAAGCCGCGTGAGCCCTTTCGACGCGTCGGGCTTCATCTCGGTGACCTTGTAGGCTTCGCCGGCACGATCGTAGGTCGTCCAGCGCCCGACCTGGACGCCCATGTCGAAATGGCCGGACCGCATGCGGGTCCCGTCGGTGCGGAACCACTCCCAATAGCCGTGGGCAAGACCGTTCACCGTCTGGCCGCGGGCCCGCAACGTGCCGCTTTTGTGATGCTCGAGATGCTCGGTCGGCTGGCTGGCTGCGATGGTCATGGTGCGAAGTCTAGTCCGAAGAGCCCTTCAGCGCGAGGGCGGCTGCAAAGGGCCCGATGACGGCGAAGAAGAGTGTGATGGCGCAAAGGATCAGGAAGGGCGGCAGGAAGGGCTGCGGGTCGTTGACGGCGCCATAGGCCGCCGAAACGCCGAAGATCAGCACCGGGATCGCGATCGGCAGCACCAGCACCGAAACGAGCAGGCCCCCGCGCGGCAGGGAGACGGCGACGGCCGCACCCACGGCCCCAATGAAGGCGATGGCCGGCGTTCCGACCGCGAGCGTCAGCGTCGTCGCACCGATGCCGGTTGCGTCCATGTTCATGAACAGGCCGAGCAGCGGCGAGGCGACGACCAGCGGCAGCACGCTTGCCGTCCAGTGCGCAAGGCATTTCACCAGCACCGACAGCGCCAGCATGCGGTGGTCGTCGGCCATGATCAACAGGTCGAGCGAGCCGTCCTCGCGATCGGCCTGGAACAGGCGGTCGAGCCCCAGAAGCGTCGCCAGAAGCGCGCCGATCCAGAGAATGGCCGGCCCGATGCGGGCAAGCAGATTGAGGTCCGGCCCGACGCCGAACGGCACGACGGCGACGACGGCGAGGAAGAACAGGATGCCCACCAGCGCGCCCCCGCCGGCGCGGATGCCGAGACGAACATCGCGGATGTAGAGCGCTAGCATGGATGCCCGGCCCTGCACCGGCTGCCGAGAGGCCTCACGCCGGCGCTCCAAGGCGCAGCTCGGCGGCATCGTCAAGCCCAAGCGGCATATGCGTGGCCGCGACGATGATCCCACCGGCTTCCAGATGCTCGCGCATCAGCCCGGCGAAGCGCCGCTCGGATGCCTTGTCGAGCCCGGACGTCGGCTCGTCGAGCAGCCAGACGGGCCGCGCGCTGACGAGGAGCCGCGCGATCGCCACCCGTCTCCGCTGACCGGTGGACAGATAGCCAAATGGCAGATGGCCGATATCCTGAAGGCCGACCATCTCGAGCGCCTCCGCTGGCGAAAGCTCGGGCTCGCCCAGGAAATCCTGCCAGAACTGCAGGTTCTCGTTGACCGACAGCGCCGTCTTCATGGCATTGGAATGGCCGAGATAGTGGCAGGCACCGGCAAGGTCTTCCGTCTCGTGCCCTTCCAGCCGCACGCTGCCGGCGACCGGCGAAAGCAGGCCGGCGAGCGTACGCAGCAAGGTGGATTTGCCCGAGCCGTTCTCGCCGGTCACCAGAAGCGCGCCGCCCGAACTTGCCGTAAAGGAGACACCGTCGAAGACCGCCTCGCCGCCGCGTTCCGCACTCAGGCTGTCGGCGATGAGCCGCATGCGCCAATTCCCCTCTGTGGCCGCCGCAGCGCAGCATTTTCGCCGTTTGTCGGACTTTAAGTCTTCTACGAAATTCACTATAGAACCGGCAACCACGCCAGCGGTCGGCGTGCAAGTCAAATTGCGCCGAACCATCGTGCACGCCGCCTTGAACGGCAGGGACGCGGGGACCGGACAGCGGAAATGACCGTACCCGCAGCTTTGCGCGCGACATCCGTGCCACAGTCGTCCCGTTCCCCTTCGGCAGACCAGAATCGGGAATCGCACGTGACACAATCACTGGACAGCTTCAATTGCCGCAGAACGCTCACCGTCGATGGGAGCGACTACGTCTATTTCAGCCTGCCGGAGGCCGAGAAGAACGGTCTTGAAGGTGTCTCGCGCCTTCCCTTCTCGATGAAGGTGCTGCTCGAGAACCTGCTGCGCAACGAAGACGGCCGCTCGGTGACGAAGGAGTCGATCCAGGCCGTGGCGTCGTGGCTGACCGACCGCGGCACCGCCGGCGTCGAGATCGCCTACCGCCCGGCACGCGTTCTGATGCAGGACTTCACCGGCGTTCCGGCTGTCGTCGACCTCGCTGCGATGCGCGATGCAATGGCCTCGCTCGGCGGCGATCCCGAAAAGATCAACCCGCTCGTTCCCGTCGATCTCGTCATCGACCATTCGGTCATCGTCGATGAGTTCGGCACGCCGCTGGCATTCGCCCGCAATGTCGAGCTCGAGTACCAGCGCAACGAAGAGCGCTACAAGTTCCTGAAATGGGGCCAGCAGGCGTTCCGCAACTTCCGCGTCGTGCCGCCCGGCACCGGCATCTGCCACCAGGTGAACCTCGAATATCTCGGCCAGGTCGTCTGGACGAATGACGAGACCGCCGAGACGGTCGCCTATCCCGACACCTGCGTCGGCACCGATTCGCACACCACCATGATCAACGGCCTCGGCGTGCTCGGCTGGGGCGTCGGCGGCATCGAGGCGGAGGCCGCCATGCTCGGCCAGCCGGTCTCCATGCTGCTGCCCGAGGTCATCGGCTTCAAGCTCACCGGCAAGGTCAAGGAAGGCGTCACCGCCACCGACCTGGTGCTCACCGTCACGCAGATGCTGCGCAAGAAGGGCGTCGTCGGCAAGTTCGTCGAGTTCTTCGGCGAAGGCCTCTCCTCCATGACGCTCGCCGATCGTGCGACCATCGGCAACATGGCGCCCGAATACGGCGCGACCTGCGGCTTCTTCCCCGTCGACGGCGAGACGCTGCGCTACCTGACGACATCGGGCCGTGCATCGGACCGCATCGCGCTCGTCGAAGCCTATTCCAAGGCGCAGGACATGTGGCGCAAGGACGGCATGGCCGATCCGGTCTTCACCGACACGCTGGAGCTCGACCTCGGCTCGGTCGTTCCCTCCATGGCCGGCCCGAAGCGTCCGGAAGGCCGCGTCGCGCTCGGCGACATCGCGTCCAACTTCGCGACCGCGCTGACCAACGAGTACAAGAAGACGGTCGATCTCGAGAAGCGATGGGCGGTAAAGGGCGAGGAGTTCGAGATCGGGCATGGCGACGTCGCCATCGCGGCGATCACCTCCTGCACCAACACCTCCAACCCTTCGGTGCTGATCGGTGCGGGCCTGCTTGCGCGCAACGCCAACCGCCTCGGCCTGAAGCAGAAGCCGTGGGTGAAGACCTCGCTCGCGCCCGGCTCGCAGGTCGTCGCCGAATATCTGGAGAAATCCGGCCTGCAGAAGGAGCTCGACCAGCTCGGCTTCAACCTGGTCGGTTTCGGCTGCACCACCTGCATCGGCAATTCCGGCCCGCTGCCGATCGCGATCTCGGAAACGATCAACGACAAGAACCTGATCGCCGCCTCGGTGCTCTCCGGCAACCGCAACTTCGAAGGCCGCGTCTCGCCGGACGTGCAGGCGAACTACCTCGCCTCGCCGCCGCTCGTCGTCGCCTACGCGCTGGCCGGTTCGGTCAAGATCGACCTGACCAGCGAGCCGATCGGCGAGGATCGCGACGGCAAGCCGGTCTACCTGAAGGACATCTGGCCGACCTCGGCCGAGATCCAGCAGTTCATCGAAAGGCACGTCACGCGCGAGCTCTTCGCCTCGAAATATGCCGACGTCTTCAAGGGCGACGAGAACTGGCGCGCGGTGCAGGCGCCGTCCGGCCAGACCTACGCCTGGGACGACGGCTCGACCTATGTGCAGAACCCGCCTTATTTCGCAGGCATGCAGCAGAGGCCGGGCGCGATCGGCAAGATCGAGGGTGCGCGCATTCTCGGGCTCTTCGGCGACAAGATCACGACCGACCACATCTCGCCGGCCGGATCGATCAAGGCCGCCTCGCCGGCCGGCAAATACCTGACCGACCACGGCGTGTCCGTCGTCGACTTCAACCAGTACGGCACGCGTCGCGGCAACCATGAAGTCATGATGCGCGGTACCTTCGCCAACATCCGCATTCGCAATCACATGCTGGGCGAGAACGGGCGCGAGGGCGGCTACACGATCCACTACCCGTCGAAGGACGAGCTTTCGATCTATGACGCGGCCATGCGCTATGCGCAGGAGGGCGTGCCGCTGGTGGTCTTCGCCGGCGTCGAGTACGGCAACGGCTCGTCGCGCGACTGGGCGGCTAAGGGCACCAACCTTCTCGGCGTGCGCGCCGTGATCGCCCAGTCCTTCGAGCGCATCCACCGCTCGAACCTGGTCGGCATGGGCGTCGTCCCCTTCGTCTTCGAAGAAGGCGTCTCCTGGGCCGCGCTCGGCTTGAAGGGTGACGAAAAGGTCACGATCGAAGGGCTCGAGACCATCAAGCCTCGACAGGTGATGACCGCGCGCATCGAGTACGCCGACGGCTCGGTCAAGGACGTCACCGTCCATTGCCGCATCGATACGCTCGACGAGCTCGATTATTTCCGCAATGGCGGGATCTTGCATTACGTGCTGCGCGACCTCGCAGCCTGATCAACGAGACAGGCGCCCCTTCCTGGCTAAGGGGCGCTTGCGACGTCTGCGATCCGTGCTATCGCTCGGCGCATGGCCGAGAAGAAAGCCCATGAAGTCGAAGCCTGGCTGAAGCGCCCGGACGCAACGATTCCGATCGTGCTGCTCTATGGCACGGACCGCGGTCTCGTGTCCGAGCGCGCCGGTGCCTATGCCGCATCCACCGGCGTCCCTCTCGACGATCCTTTTTCGGTGATTCGCCTCGATGGCAACGACATCGACAAGGACCCTGAGCGCTTGGCCGTCGAGGCCGGAACCGTGCCGATGTTCGGCGGCGACAGACTGATCTGGATCCGCAATGCGGCGCAGGGGGCGGGGCTCGCCGGCGAGATCAAGGCGCTGACCGAGGCCCCGCCGCCCGCGACGCGCATTCTGGTGGAAGCCGGCGAACTTAAAAAGACGGCGCCGCTCCGCACGACCGTCGAGCGTGCACGGACAGCGATCGCGCTGCCCTGCTACGCCGATGAAAGCCGCACCCTCGATACACTCATCGATACGGTTCTGGCTGCGGCAGATATGCGCATAGAGACCGACGCCCGCCATCTTCTAAAGTCGAATCTTGGCGGCGACCGGCTCGCCACCCGGGGCGAGCTGGACAAGCTCGTCCTGTATGCCCAAGGGTCAGATGTCATACGCCGCGAGGACGTCGCCGCGGCCACCGGCGACTCATCCGAGACGACAGTCGATACGCTGATCGACGCCGTCCTGATTGGGGATCGGACAACGCTCGATCAGGCTTTCGCAGCGCTCGCCCGCATAGGCGGATTGGGGAGCGTGCCGACCTTTCTGCAACGGCAGTTCCAGCAGCTGGAGCTATGGTGCAGCGACGTGGACGCTGGCAAATCCGCATCGAGCGTGGTGGCCGGAGCACGTCCGCCGATATTCTTTAGCCGGCGTAAAATTGTCGAGACGGCGTTGCAGCGATGGAACTCGAAGGCAGTCGCATCGGCGAATGCAGCGATTTTCGAAGGCGTTTACCGGATGCGTCGTGACGGCACGTCCACGGGTGCAGAACTGCACCGCCTGCTGCTGCAGCTGTGCGCACTGCCGCGCTGAGGCTCAGGGCTTGAGCTTGCGGCAGATGTCGTCGAGCTGCTCCAGCGTCTTGTAGCTGATCGCGAGCGTGCCGCCTCGCGTTCCGTGCTTGATGGCAACCTTGAGCCCGATCGCGTCGCGCAGCGCCTTTTCGAGGGCCGCGGTATCGGCATCGACCTGCTTCTGACTCGCGGCCGGCTTTACCTCGGCTTGGCCGGCGGTCTGCTGGGCAAGCGCCTCGGCCTGGCGAACCGACAGCCCCTCCTCAACGATCCGCCGCGCGAGCCCGGCCGGATCGGCCGCCGTGACCAGTGTCCGGGCATGACCCGCCGACAGCGTGCCATCGACGATCATATCCTGGATGGCATCCGGCAGTTTGAGCAGGCGCAGCGTATTGGCGACGTGACTTCTGCTTCGGCCGATAACCTGACCGAGATCGGCCTGCGTGTAATTGTGGTGATCGATCAGCTGCTGATAGCCATTGGCTTCTTCGACCGGGTTGAGGTCGGCACGCTGGACGTTCTCGACGATCGCCAGTTCCAGAGCCGTTCGATCGCTGACTTCCCGGATGATGACGGGGATTTCCGTGAGCCCGGCGCGCTGGGCTGCGCGCCAGCGCCGTTCGCCGGCGATGATCTCATACTGCCCGACGGAACTTGCCGACCGTACGACGACGGGCTGCACGATCCCGTGGGCACGGATTGACTGCGCCAGATCGACAAGATCAGCCTCGGCGAAGTGACGCCTGGGATTATTGGGGTTTGGGACGACATGCTCGATTGGCACTTTGGTGTCGGCCGCGCGCACGGTGGTCGCGGCAGGCTCGATCGGCTTGTCCATCTCGCCGATCAGCGCGGCAAGGCCGCGCCCGAGGCGCCTGGAGGAATCCTGGTTCATTCTTGTCTCTCCAGTCGCGGCTAGGCAGCCTTGAGATTGCGTTCGCGGCGGATGACTTCACTGGCAAGCTGCAGATAGGCCTGGCTACCACTACAGCGCAGGTCATAGAGGATCGCCGGCTTGCCGTAGGAGGGCGCCTCCGAAATGCGGACATTACGAGGAATGACCGTCTCGTAAACCTTCTCGCCCATATAGGCCCGAACGTCCTCGACAACCTGGTTGGCGAGGTTGTTGCGACCATCGAACATGGTCAGGACGATACCCTGGATCGTCAGGCCGGGATTGACTGACGAGCGAATTCTCTCAACAGTTTCAAGAAGTTGTGAAAGCCCTTCAAGCGCGAAGAACTCGCACTGCAACGGAACCAGCACCGAATGTGCAGCCGCCATTGCGTTGATCGTGAGCAGGTTCAGCGACGGTGGACAATCGACCAGGACGTGGTCGTAGACCGGACACTCAGGATCGCGCAGGGCTGTTGCAAGCCGCTGCACGCGGTCTTTCGCAGATGAGATTTCCATTTCGACGCCGAGCAGATCGAGCGTCGACGGGATAATGTCCAGGCCCGGCACTGCCGTCGGCACACGGGCGTCTGCGACGCCGGCGCGGGCGGTGATCAGATCGTACGACGACACTTCGCGCGCGTTGCGATCGATGCCTAGACCGGTACTGGCGTTTCCCTGCGGGTCCAGATCGACCAGGAGGACGCGTTCGCCGATTGCTGCGAGAGCAGTCGCGAGATTGATCGCTGTCGTCGTTTTGCCGACGCCGCCCTTCTGATTGGCGATGGTGATGATACGCGGCTTTGGCTGCATCGAAGAGGCCTCATCAGCTCCGTACGGCTCGCCTCACGTCTCGAATCTGGAGAACCCGGCTATCGGCGTCCGTAACGCTGAAATCTTCTATCAGAGAAAATTGCCAGCCGTCACGCGCTTCGGCAATTTCGTTGGCATATCCACGCCCTTTTGGAAAAAGGCCGACAGCGCCTTGTGAGAACCACGGCTCTGCAATGCCCAGAAGATCAGCTAGACTGGCGAGGGCGCGCGCCGAAATGACATCGACCCGTCCGACGACATCATACGATTGCTCCACGCGCATCCGGTGAACGCGAGCGGAGGGGGCGAGCTCTCCAAGCACGTTCGTTAGAAACGATGCTTTCTTGGCATTCGATTCGACGAGATGTACCGATCGTTTGCTATCATGGGCCATGATCGCCACGACGGCGCCCGGCAACCCGCCACCAGATCCCAGGTCAACCCAACGCGACCATTCTTTCGGCGCCAGATGGCACAGCTGTGCCGAGTCCACGATGTGGCGCTCCCACAAATCCGCTACTGTCGTTGGTGAGATCAGGTTTATACGCTTCTGCCAGTGTCGCAACCGGTCCGCGTACGCCTCAAGCCTCAGAATCGTTTCACGTGAAACACCAGAAAATGGATCGATCATGCTGCAGCTTTGGAAGCCGCGCGTAGGCGACTTGCGATTAGAGCAAGGGCCGCCGGCGTCATACCTTCGATCGCCTGCAGCTGTGAGAGATTCGCTGGGCGAATGCGTTCGAGCTTGTCTTTCAGCTCATTGGAGAGGCCCGCCAAGCCTGCATAGTCGATATCCATGGGGATTGTGGTCTCGACGCTCTGACGCATCGCAACGACATCGCGCTGCTGGCGATCCAGGTAGACGGCGTATTTCGCCTGCGTCTCCAGCCTGTCTCTCACCGATGGCTCGATCGCATTGAGATCGGGAAAAATTTCTGCGAGCTGCGCCAACGTCACACCGGTAAATGCTAGCAACTGGTAAGCGGTGCGGCGCTTGCCATCCTGGGCCACAGCGATGCCGCTGCGCACGGCTTCCGAAGACGTCAGACTTTTGGCTCGCAGAGCGCGTTCACCGGCCTCCATGGCCAACCGGCTGGCTTGAAAGGCCACTGATCGCTGGCTGCCGCACATACCCGATGCCTCTGCCAACGGCGTAAGCCTCTGATCCGCATTGTCGATTCGGAGCGACAGCCTGTACTCTGCACGCGATGTAAACATGCGATACGGTTCGCTGACGCCCCGCGTCGTCAGATCATCGATCATGACTCCGATATAGGCTTCGGCCCGCGAGAGAACCAACGGATCTGCGCCGGCGGCCGCCAATGCAGCGTTGGCGCCTGCGATGAGTCCCTGCGCCGCAGCCTCCTCGTAGCCAGTTGTACCGTTGATCTGGCCCGCCAGAAACAGCCCCGGAAGGCGCTTCGTCTCCAGCGTCGGCAACAGCTCTCGCGGATCGATGTAATCATACTCGATCGCGTAACCGGGCTGCAGAATCTCCACCGCCTCCAATCCCGGCATTGTGCGAAGCATCTGCAACTGGATGTCTTCGGGAAGCGATGTCGATAAGCCGTTCGGGTAGACCGTGTCGTTGTCCAGGCCTTCGGGCTCCAGGAAGACCTGATGGCCATCTCGGTCGCCAAACCGCACGATCTTGTCCTCGATCGACGGGCAGTACCTTGGACCGTTGCCTTCGATCGCGCCGGAGTAGACGGCCGACTTATTCAAGTTGGCCCGAATGACGTCGTGGGTCGCAGCTACTGTCCGGGTGATACCGCAGGCAATCTGGGGGTTTGCGATGGCACGTGTAAGCGATGAGAAGGGGATTGGATCCGCATCGGCGTGCTGCAGATCAAGGCCGCTCCAGTCGATCGATCGCCCTTTAAGCCGTGCGGGCGTTCCTGTTTTCAGCCGTCCCAAGGCAAACCCGGCCGCTGCGAGCGCGTCCGACAGCCGCTCGGCGCGCTTCTCGCCCATACGACCGGCCGGGAAGGTGCGGTCGCCAAGATGAATGAGGCCCTTCAGGAATGTACCGGTCGTCAGGACGACCGCGGCGGCTTCCAGCGTTCGGCCATCGCAAAGCTCGAGGCCGCAGACCTTTCCGTTAACGATACGAAACGCCGAGGCTTCGCCCTCGACAATTGTCAGGGTGCCATGATTGGCGAGAAGCTGCCGAACGGCTTCATGATAGAGCCTGCGGTCAGCCTGTGTCCGCGGTCCTTGCACCGCGGGGCCCTTGCTCCGATTGAGGAGCCGGAACTGAATGCCGGCCAAGTCGGCAGCGCGCCCCATCAGTCCGTCCATGGCGTCGATCTCGCGGACCAGATGGCCTTTGCCAAGACCGCCGATCGCGGGATTGCACGACATCGCGCCAATCTGGGCGGCGGACAGGGTCACCAGCGCAGTTCGCGCTCCGAGCCGAGCCGACGCAGAAGCGGCCTCGGCACCGGCATGGCCGCCACCAACGATGATCACATCGAATTTCGTCATGATTGTGGGATGCCCAAGCGGTCATGCCGAGTCAAGCGTTTCACGTGAGTCACCGTGTTTAGTGGGTTTCACGTGAATCACTTGCCGATGCAAAAACGCGAGAAGATTGCGCCGAGTACGTCCTCCGGGTCGACGCGGCCGGTAATCCGCCCGATCGCGTCCGAAGCCAGGCGCAGGTCTTCCGCGAGAAGAACCGGTTCCTCCTGCTGCAGGGCGCGTACGAGGTGCCCGTCCGCTTCACGAAGCAGGGCGACATGCCGCATGCGCACCGGAGCGAGCTCAGCCGGCTGACTACGGCGGGCATACTCACCAATAAGGTGGATAAGCCGATCCAAGCCCACACAGGTTAGCGTGGAGATCGCCAGCCTCGTGTCCAAGGCATGTGCGGAAACGAGATCCGCCTTGGTCGTGATATCGACCACGTTCGGACCGGGCGGTGGGATCACGGGGCTGTACTCCCCGTCGACTGCGGTAAGCTGCAACACTAGATGCGCTTTCGCCGCTTCGGCCCGAGCACGCTCAATACCCAGACGCTCGATCTGATCATCAGTGTCGCGCATACCGGCGGTGTCGACGAGGACGACCTTTTGACCGTCGATGTCGAGCGCAACCTCGATCGGGTCGCGCGTCGTCCCGGCAACAGGCGTGACTATGGCGATGTCCCGTTTGGCGAGCGCGTTCAGAAGACTCGACTTGCCTGCATTGGGTGCGCCAACGAGAGCAACCCGAAATCCTTCGCGGACTATCTCGTGAGAGCGCTCACTGCTGATCGTTTGACCGATCAGGGCGCGGAGACTGTCAATAGCATTGCGAAGTGCGACGCGATCAAAGGTGACGTCACCCTCGTCGGAGAAGTCCAGATCCGCTTCAATCGACGCACGCAGACCGAGCAGTATCATCTGCCAGTCGTCATAGTGCGCATAGGCTCTCTGAACACTGCCGCTCAGTGCCAGCTGCCGTTGTGCCTCGGTCTCAGCCTCAATCAGATCCGCGAGCGCTTCCCCCTGTGCCAGATCGAGACGACCGTTTTCGAATGCACGCAGTGTGAATTCGCCGCTTTCGGCCGGGCGCAAACCGTCAAGCCTGGAAAGCTCGTCGAGCACGGAAGCAATGACGGCGCGTCCACCGTGACAGTGCAGCTCTGCGACATCCTCGCCGGTAAAGCTTCCTGGGCCTTCCATGTACAAGACGAGCGCGTGATCGAGCATCTCGCCGTTTCGGCGACGAATCGATCGAACCGTGGCACGCCGCGAAGGGGGCAGATTGCCGCAAAGGCTGGCGACGACTGCAGCGACATGCGGCCCCGAAAGGCGAACGACCGCTACACCAGAGGGCAAAGAGCCGGATGACAGCGCGTAGATGGTGTCGGCCCGGCTCATGATCGTTCCGCAGACGAATCGATCAGGTGTTCATCGAATCGAAGAAGTCGGAATTGGTCTTCGTCTGCTTGAGCTTATCGATGAGGAATTCGATCGCATCCGTCGTACCCATCGGCGCTAGGATACGACGCAGAACGAAGATCTTCTGGAGGTCCTGACGCTGCACCAGCAGGTCTTCCTTGCGCGTGCCGGACTTCAGGATATCCATGGCGGGGAAGATGCGCTTGTCGGCAACCTTGCGGTCGAGCACGATTTCCGAATTGCCGGTACCTTTGAACTCTTCGAAGATCACCTCGTCCATACGGCTGCCGGTATCGATCAAAGCGGTCGCAATGATGGTCAGCGATCCGCCTTCCTCGATGTTGCGGGCGGCGCCGAAGAAGCGCTTCGGACGCTGCAGAGCGTTCGCGTCGACGCCGCCGGTCAGCACCTTGCCGGAGGACGGCACGACGGTGTTGTAGGCGCGCCCGAGGCGCGTGATCGAGTCAAGCAGGATCACGACGTCGCGGCCGTGCTCGACAAGGCGCTTGGCCTTCTCGATGACCATTTCCGCCACCTGCACATGCCGGACCGCCGGTTCGTCGAAGGTGGAGGACACGACCTCGCCCTTCACGGAGCGCTGCATGTCGGTGACTTCCTCGGGGCGCTCGTCGATCAGGAGAACGATGAGGTACGCCTCGGGGTGGTTGGATGCTACCGAATGCGCGATGTTCTGGAGGAGCACGGTCTTGCCGGTGCGCGGCGGCGCGACGATCAGGCCGCGCTGGCCCTTGCCGAGCGGAGCGACGAGATCGATGACGCGCGCCGAGAGATCCTTGCCGGTCGGGTTCTCGGTCTCCATCCGCAGACGCGTGTCTGGGTAGAGCGGCGTCAGATTGTCGAAATGGATCTTGTGCCGGATCTTCTCGGGGTCTTCGAAATTGATCGTGTTGACCTTGAGAAGCGCGAAATAGCGTTCGCCTTCCTTGGGGCTGCGGATCGGGCCTTCGACCGTATCGCCGGTCTTCAGCGAAAAGCGGCGAATCTGCGAGGGCGAGATATAGATGTCGTCGGGACCCGGCAAATAGTTGGCGTTGGCCGAGCGCAGGAAGCCGAAACCGTCCTGCAGGAGCTCGACGACGCCTTCGCCGATGATCTCGATCTCCTGCATGGAAAGCTTCTTCAGGATCGCGAACATCAGTTCCTGCTTGCGCAGCACGCTGGCGTTCTCGACTTCGAGCGATTCCGCAAAGGCGATCAAATCCGTCGGGGATTTGCTCTTGAGTTCCTGGAGTTTCATTTCCTGCATCGAAAAAGCCCTCGGGGCGCGGACGGATCAATCTGGGGGAGGCGTCGAATGGCGAGCGGCGGTACGAACCAGCCTGTCCCCGGCATCCTGCTAGCGGAAGGACCGCAGTTCTAGACGCGCTCCGCCGAAAGCGCAAGAGCGCCGGTCAGAACGGTTTGACGATGACCAGGATGACGATGACGACCATCAGCAGGGTTGGCACCTCGTTCATGATGCGCCAGTGACGCGTCGGCTTCTCGTTCCGGTCCTCGGCGAATTTGCGCACCGCGCCGACGAAGTAGCCGTGCACGCCGGACAGCGCAAAAACGGCAACGATCTTGGCGTGCAGCCAGCCGCCGGAAAAGCCGAAGCCGCGCCAGGCAAGCCACAGGCCCAGAACCCAGGCAGCGAGCATGGCCGGCGTCATGATCGCCTTGAGGAGCCGCCGCTCCATGATCTTGAACGTCTCGGACTGCGGCGTGCCGCTGCCGGCTTCCGCATGATAGACGAACAGCCGCGGCAGATAGAGCATCGCCGCCATCCAGGCGATGATCGCGATCACATGGCCGGCCTTGACCCAGTCGTACAGCGCATCGGGCGTGAGAACGACAAAGGCGGCCGCCAGGGCGATCGCAGCGAGTATGAGAACGATACGCATCAGCGGGTCGCGCCCCGGATGCGCTTCAGCATCGCCTCGACATGCGCGATCGGCGCCTCGGGCGTGATGCCATGGCCGAGATTGAAGATCAGCCGGCCGCCGGCAAGCTCCGCGAGAATTGCATCGACGCCTTCATCCAGCGCCCGGCCACCCGCCACGAGGCGCAGCGGGTCGAGATTGCCCTGCACCGCGCCCTCGCGCTGCAAATCCTTCGCCTGGCCGAGCGGAACCGTCCAGTCGAGGCCAAGCACGTTGACGTCCGTCGCATCGCGGTAGCCCGAATAATTAGCACCTGCGCCTTTCGGGAACCCGATGATCGGCGTGTACGGATGCCTTGCACGCACCTGCCGCACGATCGAGGCGACCGGCCTGATGCAGAACCGCTCGAAGCTCGCGCGATCGAGAACCCCCGACCAGGAATCGAAGATCTGGACGCAATCCGCGCCAGCATCGATCTGCCGGATCAGATAGGCCGCACAGGCATCCGCCAGCGTCGCCAGCAGCCGGTCCATCGCTTCGGGCGTGCGGTAGGCGAAGAGCCGCGCCGGCGCCTGGTCCGGCGTGCCATGCCCGGCGATCATGTAGGTGGCAAGCGTCCACGGTGCGCCGCAGAAACCGATCAGCGTCGTCTCGTCGGGCAATTCGGCACGCAGGCGTCGCACGGTCTCGTAGACCGGCGCCAGATGCTCGTGCAGCCTTTCTGCAGACAACCGCTCGACCTCTTCGGGCGCGATCGGCGTCATCATCGGCCCGCGGCCTTCCTCGAACCAGAGATCGCGGCCGAGTGCGTGGGGAACGACGAGGATGTCGGAAAACAGGATCGACGCATCGAAGCCGAAACGCCGGATCGGCTGAAGCGTCACTTCCACGGCGAGATCGGGCGTGTAGCAGAGGTCGAGGAACCCGCCGGCCTTCTTTCGCGTTTCGCGGTATTCCGGCAAATAGCGGCCAGCCTGGCGCATGAGCCAGATTGGGGGTGGAAAGACGGTTGCGCCACGCATCACTTCCAGCGCTTTCCGCGTCGCCGTCATCCGCTATCCCCCGCCCATCTCTAAAACAAAGAAATCCCTTAATGGGATTCTTATGATTCTACGACTCTGTCGGTAACGGGAATAGTCGGCGATGCCCAGTCCGTCCAAGGATCGCGGCACCGGGCAAGATCGCCGACCGTCGGACTCATGACGGCCTGGGAAGATTGGGGATCAGTCGGATTCGTCGAAGGATTCCAGTCGCAAACGCTTCGGCAGAGTCACGGTGCCCAAATCGGTCGATGTGAAATCCGGCCAGCTTGTCCCCAATCCGCAGCGCACTGGACGAAACGAACCAGCGCGGCGTCGCATTGTGGAGAACTCGCCTTTTGTTAAGATGGCGTTAATCGGCCGCCCGGTCGTCCACCGCTTTATCCACATCCCTCCACAAGGCACCCACGGCGGCTGTGAACAGACCCCAGAGCTTCTTCCACCTCCATCTCATTTCGGACGCCACCGGCGAGACGCTTCTGGCCGCGGGCAGGGCGGCGGCCGCGCAATATCGCGATGCGCGCGCCGTGGAGCACATCTACCCGCTGATCCGCACCGAAAAGCAGCTGACTAAGGTGTTCGAGGCGATCGAGAGCCAGCCCGGCATCGTGCTGTACACGATCGTCGACCAGACGCTGGCGCTGCTGATCGATCGGCACTGCGCGATGCTCGGCCTGCCTTATGTCTCGGTGCTGGAGCCGGTGCTCGGCGTGTTCCAGTCCTATCTCGGCGCCCCCGCCGGCCGCCGCGTCGGCGCGCAGCATGTGCTCGACGCGCAATATTTCCGGCGCATCGAGGCGCTGAACTTCACTATGGAGCATGATGACGGGCAGCTGCCCGAAGAGGTCGACCAGGCCGACATCGTGCTGGTCGGCATCTCGCGCACGTCGAAGACGCCCACGAGCATCTATCTCGCCAATCGCGGCATCAAGACCGCGAATATCCCGATCGTGCTAGGTGTTCCGGTGCCGGACGCGCTGGTGCGCGCGCGCAAGCCGCTCGTCGTCGGGCTCGTCGCGTCGGTCGAACGCGTGTCGCAGGTGCGTGAAAACCGAATTCTGGGTACCGGCCATGATGCCGGCGACTATATCGACCGCGGGGTGATCACGCAGGAGCTGGCCTATGCGCGCCAGCTCTGCAAGCGCCATTCCTGGCCGATGATCGATGTCAGCCGCCGTTCGATCGAGGAGACGGCCGCCGCCATCCTTGCCTTGAAGAGCGGAACCAACTAACCCCGCTGCGTTTCGAGGACAAAGCCCATGCCCGCCAGGATCATTCTCGCCTCCGGCAGCCCGTTCCGCCGCAAGATGCTGGAGGATGCCGGCGTGCCCTTCGAGCAGGTTCGCCCCGAAATCGACGAGCGCGCGGTCGAACAGGCCGTGGCGGGAAGCGGGCTGACGCCGGCCGACCTCGCCGAAATCCTCGCCGAGGCGAAGGCGACGGCGGTAAGCGAGCTTCACCCGGACGCGCTCGTCATCGGCTCGGACCAGACATTGTCGCTGGGCGAAGACATCCTCCACAAACCGGCCGACATGGAAGAGGCGCGCCGCCGCCTGCTGGCGTTGTCGGGGCGGACGCATGAGCTGAACAGCGCCGTCGTGCTCGCGCAGAACGGCGATGCTGTCTGGCGCCACGTCTCGACAGCGCGCCTCGCCATGCGCCATCTCGATCCTGGCTTCATCGGTCGGCACCTCGCCTCGGTGGGCGACAAGGCTCTGTCCTCGGTCGGTGCGTATCAGATCGAAGGCGAGGGCATCCAGCTGTTCGAAAAGATCGACGGCGACCATTTCACCATCGTCGGCCTGCCGCTTCTGCCGCTTCTCGCCGAGCTGCGCGCCCGCGGAGCGATCGATGGCTGAGCGCCGTGCCTTCGTCGTCGGGCACCCGATCGCCCATTCGCGCTCGCCGTTGATCCACGGTCATTGGCTGGCGCAGCATGGCATCGAAGGCTCCTATGGCCGCATCGACGTCGCGCCCGACGCGTTCGAAAGGTTCCTGACGACGCTCGGCACCCAGGGCCTCGTCGGCGGCAACGTCACCATCCCGCACAAGGAAGCAGCGTTTCGGCTGGTCGAGCGCCGCGATGGAGCCGCCGAGGCGATCGGCGCCGTCAATACGGTCTGGCTGGAAAATGGCCGGCTTATCGGGTCCAACACGGACGCCTACGGCTTTGCCGCCAATCTCGATCAGCAAGCACCCGGATGGCGCGATGCGGAAACCGCACTCGTGCTTGGCGCCGGCGGGGCTTCGCGCGCCATCGTCCATGCGCTGCGCGAGGCGGGTATAGAGCGGATCCTGATCGGCAACCGCACCGCGTCCCGTGCCGACGAACTCGCAAGCGCATTCGCAGCGACAGCGATCGCCTGGGACGACGTCCCTTCGCATCTCCCGGCGACCGACCTATTCGTCAACACGACCTCGCTCGGCATGACCGGCAAGGACAACTTCGATCTTCCGCTCGATGCGATGCCGTCGGACGCGATTGTCACCGACATCGTCTATGTCCCGCTCGAAACGCCGCTGCTGGCCAGAGCGCGGCAGCGTGGACTTGCGACCGTCGACGGCCTCGGCATGCTGCTCCACCAGGCCGTGCCGGGCTTTGAGCGCTGGTTCGGCGTCCGGCCCGTCGTCGATGCGGCGCTTCGCGACCTGATCGTCGCCGATATCGAGGGCGTGCGATGATCGTACTCGGCCTGACCGGATCGATCGGCATGGGCAAGTCGACGACGGCGCGCATGTTTGCCGAAGCCGGCATCCCCGTGCACGATTCCGACGAAGCCGTGCACCGCCTCTATTCCGGCATCGCCGCCCCGCTCGTCGAGGCGACATTCCCCGGCACCGTCGTCGACGGCGTTGTCGACCGCGCCGAACTCGGCCGCCGCGTGATCGGCGACCGCGAGGCGATCGCGCGGCTGGAAAAGATCATCCATCCGCTGGTCCGCGCCGATGCCGATGCCTTTCTGGAGCGCCACAGGGCGGCAGGCGCAGCGATCGCCGTGCTCGACATCCCGCTTCTCTTCGAGACCAACGGACGCGGGCGCGTCGACAAGGTCGTCGTCGTCACCGCCCCGGCCGAAGTCCAGCGTGAGCGCGTTCTCGCGCGACCCGGCATGACGGTCGAAAAATTCGACGCGATCCTCGCCAAGCAGGTGCCGGATGCCGAAAAGCGCCGGCAGGCGGATTTCGTGATCGACACGAGCGAGGGGCTCGATACTGCCCGCCGGCAGGTCGATGCCGTCATCCACAGCCTGGCCGGTTGATCCGGGCCCCAGGCCGCGCGACCTTGGCCATCTCACAGGGACGTTGATTCGCATGCGCGAGATCATCTTCGATACCGAAACGACCGGCCTCGACAATCGCGAGGACCGCGTGATCGAGTTCGGCGGGATCGAGCTCGTCAACCGCTTCCCGACCGGCCGGTTTTTTCACGTCTACATCAACCCGCAAGGCCGCGCCGTTCATCCCGATGCGCTCGAAGTGCACGGGATCAGCGACGCCATGCTGGCCGACAAGCCGCATTTCGGGTCGATCGCCAACGAGCTGGTTGAGTTTCTCGGCGACGCGATGCTCGTCGCGCATAATGCGAGCTTCGACGTCGGCTTCATGAACGCCGAGTTCGACCGCGTCGGCCTGCCGCGCATCGTGCCCGACCGCATCATCGACACGCTGGCGCTCGCACGGCGCCGGCATCCGATGGGGCCGAATTCGCTCGATGCGCTCTGCCGCCGCTACGGCATCGATTCCTCGCGTCGCACCAAGCATGGCGCGCTGCTCGATTCCGAGCTTCTGGCGGAAGTCTACATCGAGCTCATCGGCGGCAAGCAGGCTGCCCTCGTGCTCGAGGCGAGCACCACGATCACGATCGAGACCGACATGTCGGTCGTCCAGGTGAGCTACCAGCGCCCGCGGCCGCTGGAGCCGCGGATCTCTCCGGCCGAAGCCGATGCCCATGCCGCCATGGTCGCAAAGCTCGGCGACGGTTCGGCCTGGTCGAGACTTCTCGGTCTGGAACAGCCCGCAGCCTAAAGAAAAAGCCCCGGCGCTCGATGCGACCGGGGCCTTTTGCAAATGAACCCTGAAGGATCAGGCGTTGGCCGGCTGCGGCTTGCCGCGCGCCTGTTCCTGCGCCATGCGCTGCTGGAACATCTGCGCGAAATCGATCGGGTCGATCATCAGCGGCGGGAAGCCGCCCTGGCGGCTCGCATCCGCCACCATCTGGCGGGCGAACGGGAACAGCAGGCGCGGGCACTCGATGAAGAGGATCGGGAGCATGTGCTCCTGCGGGAAGCCGGCCACGCGGAACACGCCGCCATAGACCAGCTCGATGTTGAACAGGACCTGATTGTCGACCTGGGCCTTGGCGTTCAGCGTCAGCGTCACGTCATATTCGCCGTCCGTCATCGGGTTGGCATTGACGTTGACGTTGATGTTGATGTTCGGAGCCTTGTCGCGGGTGCGCAGGCTCTGCGGCGCGCCGGGGCTTTCGAACGAGAAATCCTTCACATACTGCGCCAGCACATTGAGCGTGGCGGCCTGCTGGCTTCCGTTGCCTGCGGCGGCGCCGGTCGGGTTTGGTTCATTGGCCATCAGCCGGTCGGTCCTTCTTCTTGCGCGGCGTTCGGCGCGCCTGGTGTCGAAATGCGGGCTTGGCTACCATGGTGCGCCAGACCAGACAAGGTTGCGGCGCCCGCCGCTCAGCGCGGACCGTCACGCCAGGGCGAGTCGCCCGAACCGCCATCGCGATGGAAGTCGGTCGCGTCGAGATCGATCTGGCCGCGTGGCTGTGCTGCCGGCCTGGCTGCCCCCGGCCGGCCCGGCGTGATCACCGTTACGTGCCGCGACAGGAAGCGGTAGACGCGTTCGCGCACCGGCGGGATGAACAGCAGGATGCCGAAGATGTCGGTGAAGAAGCCCGGCACGATGAGCAGCATCGCGGCGAGAACGATCATCACGCCATGGACGAGTTCGCGTCCCGGCGTGCGGTTCTCCGTCATGGCGAGCCGGATGCGCTGCACGGTGCCAAGGCCCTGCACGCGCAGGAGCAGCGCGCCGACGATGGCGCTCAGGAGGACGAGGCCGATCGTTGCAAGCACGCCGACCTGGCTGCCGACGATCACGAAGCCGGCAATCTCGATCAGCGGCAGGGCAAGGATCAGGAGGGGTAGAAACGATATTCTCACGACAGGTCCCGGGCTTTCGGCCGCCTGCGGCGACCTTCCAAGCCTTGACATAGTCATGATGCGCCCTGATTTGAATGATCGGGCCACGCGTTCTATATCCGGGCGTGCGGAGCGGCTATCGTGCCGTCCCGGGTCCGGCTAACCGGCCCTCAATCTCGACCACTGGCGGAAAGATATGGAATTCTTCGACTTCGGAACGATTTTCTTTCTGGTGGCGGCGGTGGTGATCTTCTACCAGCTGCGCAGCGTTCTGGGTCGTCGCACCGGCAACGAGCGCCAGCCCTTCGATCCCTATACGGCCGGCCGCCAGCGCCCCGAGGACAAGGCCGCAGCCGATGCCAAGGACAACGTCGTCGCGCTGCCGCGTCGCAAGGGCGAGCCGGCCGAAGCCGCCGACTACGCATCGATCGACGCCATGGCGGCGCCGGGCACCGATCTGAACCGTGGCCTCCGCGCGATCCGCGACCACGACGCCAGCTTCGACCCGAAGACCTTCGTCGAAGGCGCCAAGATGGCCTACGAGATGATCGTGATGGCCTATGCCGACGGTGACCGCCGCACGCTGAAGAACCTCCTGTCGCGCGAAGTCTACGAAGGCTTCGTCGCCGCGATCGACGAGCGCGAGAAGCGCTCGGAGAAGATCGAGTCTTCCTTCGTCGGCATCGACAAGATCGAGATCGCCGCCGCGGACCTGAAGGGCACCGAGGCCCACGTCACGCTGCGCATCGTCTCCGAGCTCATCTCGGCCACGCGCAACGGTGCCGGCGAGATCATCGATGGCGATCCGGAGACGGTTGCCGAGGTGAAGGACGTCTGGACGTTTGCCCGCGACACGCGCTCGCGCGATCCGAACTGGAAGCTCGTCGCGACCGAAGCCGAAGACTGAATCCGGCCGGCAAGGGGGCTCGCTTGGCCGTCTCCCCGCTCTTCGAGCCCATTTCCTTCGACGATCTGCCCGGCTGGCGAAGCGATTCGCCGGCCGCCGCGTTTTCGGCCTATCGTCTCTCGGCAGTCCGCCAAAAGGTGAAACCCTATCGGACCGGCTCGCTCGGCATCGAGGTCGCAGCCTTCGAACCGGCCAATGCCGCAGCCCGCGCAGTCGAACTTCTGGAAGACGAGGCTGCCAGAACCTTCTTCAAGAGCTGGTTCCAACCGTGCCGCATCGTGGCGGACGGCTTCGTGACCGGCTTCTATGAGCCGGTCGTCGAAGCATCGCTCGTGCCCACAGAGCGCTTCTGCGTTCCCTTGCTTGGCCGGCCTGCCGATCTCTTCGAAATCGATGAACTCGACGATCGCCCGCCGGGTCTTGCTCCCGACCTTCGCTTCGCCCGCCGCGATGCCGACGGACGCCTGAGCGCGTATTTCGACCGCGGCGAGATCGAGCGCGGCGCGCTGGCCGGGCGCGGGCTGGAGATCGCGTGGCTCGAAAGCTGCGTCGATGCCTTTTTCATCCATGTCCAGGGCGCGGCGCGGCTACGCCTTGCCGGTGGCAGCGAACGGCGGGTCACCTACGCCGCCAAATCCGGCCATGACTTTACGGGGCCGGGCAGGCTGCTCGTCGCGATGGGCGAGATCGCGCCGGATGCCGTCTCCATGGCGACGATCCGTGCCTGGCTCGCAGCGAACCCGGACCGGATCGACGAGATACTCTGGCAGAACCGCTCCTACATCTTCTTTCGCGAGGCCGAGGTCGACGACCCGGACCTTGGTCCGATCGCCGCAGCCAAGGTGCCGCTGACGCCCGGCCGCTCGATTGCCGTCGACCGGACGCTGCACACCTTCGGCACGCCGTTCTTCGTTCACGCACCGACGCTGGACGCTTTCGGCGCGGCGCCGTTCGCGCGGCTGATGATCGCGCAGGATACCGGCTCGGCGATCGTCGGCCCCGCGCGCGCCGATCTGTTCGCCGGATCGGGCGACGCGGCGGGCGACATCGCCGGTGGCATCCGCCACCCTGCGAATCTCTTTGCGCTGCTCCCGCGCACATTGTTCGGGAGACACTGATGGCAGGCGAGCGCAACCGGAAACTTTCGCGCGAAGATCGCGTGCTCTGGAGCACGGTGGCGCGCACCGTCAATCCGCTGCCCGGCCGCAAGATGCCCGAGCTTCCGCACACCGATCCGCTGCCTGACGTCCCGCGCGAGGAGGCGCGGCCGCTCCATTCCGAGCCGCAGATCAAGGGTATGCCGAAGCCGCCATCGCCAGGTGGCCTCGATCGCCCGACCCGCAAGAAGCTCGCCAAGGGCCGCCTGCAGCTGGAAGCGAGGCTCGACCTTCACGGCATGACGCAGGCCGAGGCACATTCGGTTCTGCTGGGCTTCCTCCACCGCGCCTACCACGAGGGTCGCCGGCACGTGCTCGTCGTGACCGGCAAGGGCTCGTCGCTCGGCAGCGAGGGCGTGCTGCGCCGCGCGGTCCCCGCCTGGCTGGCGACGCCGGCTTTCCGGGGCCTCGTTTCCGGCCACGAGGACGCCGCGCGTCATCATGGCGGGGGAGGGGCGATGTATATTCGTCTGCGCAAGCGCGAGGGCCAGCCGTGACGCCCTTCGGCGCGCATCTGCGCAGCCTGCGGGCGCAAAAGGGCGTCTCGCAGAAAGAGATGGCAAAGGCGCTCGGCGTCAGCGCGGCCTATCTGTCGTCGCTGGAGCACGGCCATCGCGGCAAGCCGAGCTGGGCGATGGTCCAGAAGGTCATCGGCTATTTCAACGTGATCTGGGACGAGGCCGAGGATCTGGAGCGTCTTGCCGGTGTCTCCGATCCGCGCATCGTGGTCGACACATCCGGCCTTTCTCCGCAGGCGACCGCATTCGCCAATCGGCTTGCCGCAGAAATCGGCGATCTCGACGCCGCCACGCTCGATGATCTGTCCGCCGTGCTTGACCGGCGGCTGAAACGCTAGAACAACGCCTCGATATCCTCGATACGGTCGTTCACCAGCCAGCCATAGTAGTTTTCCTGCGGCATGCGGGGTGCTTCGCCGCTGCTGCGTGCACGGTCGTTTGCGGTCTTGAGCGCGCGGGCCCGTTCGCGTGGATTGCCGACATTGTAGAGGGTTGCGGTGATGCCCGGATTGGCCGAGATGTCGAAACCGGCAATGTCGCGATAGGCCTCGATCGACACCTTGATGGTGGCGGCCATGTAGGCGAGCGTGGCGTCGGGGTCCATGATCGCCTTGTAGACGCCCTGCGGGTCGTCTGCGCTGATCCGGGGAAGCCCTGTCGTTTCCGTCACCAGATCGCTGACCTTGAGCGCGGTGAGCGGGTTCAGCTGTCCGAGCCCGAAGGTCTGCCCCGCATAGAAAGGCTGGAAGAACACCGCGCCGAACCGGTCCTGTGGAAACGACACACCGTCGACTGTCTTGCCCCGGAACGCGCTCTCCCAGACGCCTTCCCGGCATGCCCACAGCGAATAGCTGTCGGTGAACCGCGCGCAGGTCTCGAACTCCGGCCGCTCCACGAAGGCAACGATCGTCTCGCCCTTGTGCGAGAAGCCGAAGGAACTGCCAAGGTAGGAGACTGCCTTGACGTAGTAGGTCTGGAGCCGGTCATAGGCGTCGACATTGTAGGTATGCTCGCCGATCATGGCGGCGGCGAGATGGATCGGATCGATGCCGAAATCCGCCGCAGCCGCGCGCATCTTCTCGCGCAGCGCGGCGTCATTGCGCAGGAGCGCGATGATCTTCTCGTATTTGGCTTCGTAGGTGGTGCGCGCCGCACGCGTCCGACTTGCCGACCCGCCGGGTATGGCGGGCTGCTCCGCATTGCGGTTGCCGGGCGGAACCAGCGTCGCCGCCTGTGTCGCAAGGCTGCTGCCGAAGACGAGAACCGCCGAAAGAAGTGCTGCCCTGACCGCCATCATCGCCCGTTTCGCGAGATAATCCCTTCCGCGATCTAGTCCGCGCATGCAGCGGAGTCGAGGCACGATAGCGTGTGACAGGCCAGCCGGCGGCCGCAAGCCGCCGGCGCTGTTGCCCTTGCGCTACAGGATAAAGCGCGAAAGGTCCGTGTTGCGGGCAAGCTCGCCTACCTGGCGGTCGACGTAAGATGCATCCACCGTGACGCTTGTACCCGCCTGGTCGGGAGCAGTGAACGAGACCTCGTCGAGGACGCGCTCCATCACGGTCTGCAGCCGCCGTGCGCCGATATTCTCGACGGTCGAGTTGAGATCGACGGCGATCGCCGCGAGCCGGTCGATCGCGTCGTCGGTAAAATCGATCGCGACGCCTTCCGTGTTCATCAACGCGATATACTGCTTGATGAGGCTGGCTTCCGGTTCGGTCAGGATACGCCGGAAGTCGTCCTTCTCCAGCGCACGCAGCTCGACGCGGATCGGCAGGCGGCCCTGAAGCTCCGGCAAAAGGTCGGATGGCTTCGACACATGGAAAGCGCCCGACGCGATGAAGAGGATATGGTCCGTCTTCACCGGCCCGTATTTGGTCGCCACCGTCGTGCCTTCGACGAGCGGCAGCAGGTCGCGCTGCACGCCTTCGCGCGACGGCCCGCCGGACACGTCGTTGCGCACGGCCACCTTGTCGATCTCGTCGAGGAAGACGATGCCGTCATTCTCGGTCGCCGAAAGCGCGCGGCGGGTCACCTCGTCCTGGTCGAGCAGCTTGTCGGATTCGTCGTTGATCAGGTGCTTGTAGCTTTCCTTGACCGTCGTCTTCACGGTCTTCTTGCGCTGCTGGCCCATCGCCTTGGCGAACATGTCGTTGAGGTTCAGGACGCCGACATTGCCGCCCGGCATGCCGGGAATGTCGAAGCCGGGCATGCCGCCATTGCCCGTGTCGGACACCTCGACCTCGATTTCCTTGTCGTCGAGATCGCCCTCGCGCAGCTTCTTGCGGAAGGAATCGCGCGTCGCGGGGCTCGCCGTCTTGCCGACGAGGGCCTCCAGCACGCGCTCCTCCGCATTGAGATGCGCGCGCGCCTTCACGTCCTCGCGCATCTTGTCGCGCGTCAGGCCGATCGCGACCTCGACGAGGTCGCGGATAATTTGTTCGACATCGCGGCCGACATAGCCGACCTCGGTGAACTTGGTCGCCTCGACCTTGATGAAGGGTGCGCCGGCAAGCTTGGCGAGACGGCGCGAGATTTCGGTCTTGCCGACGCCCGTCGGCCCGATCATCAGGATGTTCTTCGGCATCACCTCTTCGCGCATCTGGCCGTCCAGCTGCTGGCGCCGCCAGCGGTTGCGCAGCGCGATCGCGACCGCGCGCTTGGCGTCCTTCTGGCCGATGATGTAGCGGTCGAGCTCGGAAACGATCTCGCGCGGGGAAAATGTGGTCATGAGCGGGGCTCTTCTCGGGATGTGTTGAATTGCATGATGAGGCTGTCGCCGGTCTTGCCGATGAGGGCGGGCACGGGGCTGAAGCCCGCCTTCTCGTAGGCACGGACGGCGCGGCCATTGTCCGGGTCGGGATCGATGATGATGGTGTCGAACCCTCGGCGGCGAAGCTGGTCGACGAACAGCGTCAGCGCTGCCGTCCCGATGCCTTTCGACAGGCGATCCGCATCGGCGAGCGACAGGTCGACACCGACGGCGTCGGAAGGAAGCTGCGCCAGCCAAGGGTGGTCGGCGATCCAATCCGCGTTCTGGTGATGTCCGATGAACCAGGCCTGGATGTAGCCGGACGGCGTTCCATCGAGCAGGACCAGATAAGGCTCGGTCGTGTCGCGCCCCTCGACCATGTCGCGGACGAATCCGATTTCTTCTTCAGGGTCGCCCCACCATTCGCGCCAGTGCGGCCTTGCCATCCAGCCGGCGAGCATCGGCAGATCGCCGGTCTCGACGCGCCTGAACGTGATTGCATGGTCGGCCATCGACGTCAGGCCGCGTCCAGCGTCTCGAGCGTGACGTTGGGGTTGGTGTAGACGCAGATGTCGGCGGCGATGCGCATGGCGCGCCGCGCGATGTCCTCGGCGTCGAGATCGGTCTCGGCGAGCGCGCGGGCAGCGGCCAGCGCGTAATTGCCGCCTGAGCCGATCGCCATCACGCCATGCTCGGGCTCGAGCACGTCGCCGGTGCCCGTCAGTGCCAGCGTCACCGACTTGTCGGCGACGAGCATCATGGCCTCCAGCCGGCGCAGATAGCGGTCGGTGCGCCAGTCCTTGGCAAGCTCGACGCAGGCGCGCATCAGCTGGTCGGGATATTGCTCGAGCTTGGCCTCAAGCCGCTCCAGGAGCGTGAAGGCGTCGGCGGTCGCACCGGCGAAGCCGGCGATGACGGTGCCGTTCTTGCCGATGCGGCGAACCTTGCGGGCATTGCCCTTCATGACGGTCTGGCCGAGGCTGACCTGGCCGTCGCCGGCCATCACCACCTTGCCACCCTTGCGCACGGTCACGATCGTGGTGCCGTGCATGATGATCTCGTTGGACATATCGCTCCTGATCCTGTCTCGGGCGGACCGCGAGGCATCCGCCGCCGGGCTTATGTATGGGCGCTCCGGCGGATTGCAAACCATGCGCGGAACCCGTGCTGGCCTTGCCGCCCCGAGGCTGGTAAGAGGCGCGGCAATCGGACCCTGCTGGAGTATCGGCACTATGGCCGCATCGGCTGCCCCACGCACCGCGAGCGTGAGCCGCGAGACCAAGGAAACGAAGATCGCCGTGACGGTTGATCTCGACGGCACCGGCCGTTCGCAGATTGCGACCGGCGTCGGCTTCTTCGATCACATGCTGGACCAGCTCGCGCGTCATTCCCTGATCGACATGACGATCAACGCAGAGGGCGATCTCCACATCGACGACCACCACACGGTGGAAGATGTCGGCATCGCGATCGGCCAGGCCGTGGCGAAGGCGCTCGGCGAGCGCCGTGGCATCCGCCGATACGCCTCGATCGATCTTGCCATGGACGAGACGCTGACCAAGGCGGCGCTGGATCTTTCCGGCCGCCCCTTTCTCGTCTGGAACGTGTCCTTCACGGCGCCCAAGATCGGCACCTTCGATACCGAACTCGTGCGCGAATTCTTCCAGGCCTTTGCGCAAAATGCCGGCATCACGCTGCACGTGCTGAACCACTACGGCGCCAACAGCCATCACATTGCCGAGACCTGCTTCAAGGCGGTGGCGCGCGCCTTGCGCATGGCGGTCGAGACCGACCCGCGCATCGGCGACGCCGTTCCGTCGACCAAGGGCACGCTGAAGGGCTGATCGCATGGCAAGCTTTGTCGTCATGGAGCCGCCGGGCAACGAAGGCCCGAGCGATCGCGCGGTGTTCGTCCGCGACGGGTTCCACTTTTTCGCCTTCCTCGTTCCGGTTCTTTGGTTTGCCGTCTATCGCTGCTGGCTGGCGGCGCTGGTTGCGCTGGCGATTGCCGTCGGCGTACCTGCCGCTGCCGGGATGCTCGGTTATCCGGAAGCGGCTGGCGGCATCCTGCTCGTCTCGTCGATCTGGTTCGGGCTCGAAGCCGGCAACGTTCGTGTCGCCGCGCTTCGCCGTCGCGGCTTTGCCGATGCCGGCGTGGTCGAGGCGGATCGTGCGTCGGACGCCGAAATCCGGTATCTGGCTGGCGCGGCCGATGAGGCGCCTGCATCCATCATGCAGCAGCAGCCACAGCCCTGGGGCACGACCGGCCGTCCGGTCCAGGCTGCCGCCGGCGGACCGGCGCTCGGCCTGTTCGGCTATCCGGGGAGGCGCTGATGCGCGTTGCGATCATCGACTACGGCTCGGGCAATTTGCGCTCTGCCACCAAGGCCTTCGAGCGCGCCGCGCGTGAAGCCGGCATCACCGCCGACATCGACCTGACCGACGATCCCGAACGCGTCCGCTCCGCCGATCGCATCGTGCTTCCGGGCGTCGGCGCCTTCGCCGATTGCCGCGCCGGCCTCGACGCGGTTCCCGGCATGACCGACACTCTGGTCGAGCAGGTTGAGAAGGGCGGCAAGCCGTTTCTCGGCATCTGTGTCGGCATGCAGCTGATGGCGAGCCGCGGTCTGGAGAAGATCGTGACCGACGGCCTCGGCTGGATAGCCGGCGACGTGAAGGAGATGACGCCGTCGGATCCGGCACTCAAGATTCCCCAAATCGGCTGGAACACGATTCACGTGAAACACGACCATCCGCTTTTCGCCGGTATCCAGACCGGCGAGGGGGGCCTGCACGCCTATTTCGTACATTCCTACTTCCTCGACGCAGAGCGAGCCGACGACGTTCTGGCCGAAGTCGACTATGGCGGCAGCGTCACCGCTGCGGTTGCGCGCGACAACATCGCCGGCACGCAGTTCCATCCCGAAAAGAGCCAGGCGCTGGGCCTCGCTCTCATCGGCAATTTTCTCGCCTGGAAGCCGTGAGCATGAGCGCCAAGAAAGGCTACTGGATGGGTCTGGTGTCGATCACCGATCCGGAAAACTATCCGCTCTACATCGCCGCCAACGCGCCGGCGTTTGAAAAATATGGCGGGCGCTTTCTCGTGCGCGGCGGACAAGCCGAAAGCCCCGAGGGCTTCGCGGCCACCCGCCACGTCATCGTGGAGTTCGACAGCTACGCGCAGGCGCTCGCCTGCTACCACTCGCCGGAATATGCCGAGGCGCTGAAGCTGCGCCGCATGTTCGCCACGGCCCACTTTGCCATCGTCGAAGGCGTCTGATCATGATCCTGTTTCCCGCCATAGACCTGAAGGACGGTCGTTGCGTCCGCCTCAAGCTCGGCGACATGGCAACCGCCACGATCTACAACGAGGACCCGGCAGCCCAGGCCAGATCCTTCGAGGATCAGGGCTTCGAGTGGCTGCACGTGGTCGATCTCGATGGCGCGTTTGCAGGCGAGAGCCGCAATGGCGCGGCCGTCGAGGCGATCCTGAAGGCGACCAAGAACCCCGTGCAGCTCGGCGGCGGCATTCGTACGCTGGCGCATGTCGAGGCGTGGCTCGACAAGGGCCTGGCCCGCGTCATCCTCGGCACCATTGCGGTCCGCGATCCGGACCTCGTCAGGGAAGCCTGCCGGCTCTTTCCCGGCCGCATCGCCGTCGGCATCGACGCCAAGGGCGGCAAGGTGGCCGTCGAAGGATGGGCCGAAGCCTCGTCGCTCGGCGTCGTTGAACTGGCCCGGAAATTCGAAGGCGCCGGCGTTGCCGCCATCATCTACACCGACATCGACCGCGACGGCGTGCTGACGGGCATCAACTGGGAATCGACCATCGCGCTGGCCGAAAGCGTCTCGATCCCTGTCATCGCCTCGGGCGGTCTTGCTTCCATGGCCGACATCGTTCGAATGACCATGCCCGACGCTGCCCGGCTTGAAGGCGCGATCTCGGGCCGTGCGCTCTATGATGGCCGCATCGATCCGGCCGCGGCGCTGGCCGTGCTGAAGGGCAGGGCGGTCGTCGAGCCCGCATTCTTCGAGGACCCGCGATGAGCCTCAAGGCCCGCATCATTCCCTGTCTTGACGTCAAGGATGGCCGCGTTGTGAAGGGCGTGAATTTCGTCGACCTGATCGATGCCGGCGATCCGGTCGAGGCGGCGACGGCCTATGATGCGGCGGGTGCCGACGAACTCTGCTTCCTCGACATCACCGCCTCGTCCGACAACCGCGAGACGATCTTCGACGTCGTCGCCCGCACGGCCGAGCGCTGCTTCATGCCGCTTACCGTCGGCGGCGGCGTGCGCAAGGTCGCCGACATCCGCAAGCTCCTGCTCGCCGGCGCAGACAAGGTCTCGATCAACACCGCCGCCGTCACCAATCCCGGCTTCGTCGCCGAGGCGGCCGACAAGTTCGGCAACCAGTGCATCGTGGTCGCCATCGACGCCCGCCAGATGCCCGGCGAAGACCGCTGGGAAATTTTCACCCATGGTGGCCGCACCGCGACCGGCATCGATGCGATCGAGTTTGCCCGCAAGGTGGTCGATCTCGGCGCCGGCGAAATTTTGCTGACCTCGATGGACCGTGACGGCACCAAGGCCGGTTACGACATCGCGCTGACGCGGGCCGTTGCGGACGCCGTGCGCGTGCCGGTCATCGCGTCGGGCGGCGTCGGCAATCTCGATCATCTGGTGGATGGCGTGCGCGACGGCCACGCGGCGGCCGTTCTGGCCGCGTCGATCTTCCATTTCGGCACCTACTCGATCGGCGAGGCCAAGCGGCACATGGCGGCGGCCGGCCTGCCGATGCGGCTCGACGGCATGGAGGCGGCAGTCGCGGCATGAGCGAATTCGATCTGAAGCGCCTGGAGGCCATCGTCGCGGACCGTGCGCGGTCGGGCGATGCGTCTTCCTGGACCGCCAAGCTCTATGCGGCAGGCATGGAAAAAGCCGCCAAGAAGATGGGCGAGGAAGCGGTCGAAACGGTGATCGCAGCCGTGTCCGGGGACGACCAAGGTCTTGTTTCGGAGAGCGCCGATCTCCTCTATCATTGGCTGGTCGTGCTGGCGGTGGCCGGCGTGCCGCTCGAGCGCGTCATGGCAGAGCTCGAACGTCGGACCGCCCAGTCCGGCCTCGCCGAAAAGGCCTCACGGCCGAAGGACTGAACGCGTCGCGAGACCGTGTCTGGAATGTGCGATGGACCAGCTCGTCCCTACGGAAAAATACTCTCCCTACCGCTTCTTCACGGCCGACCAGTGGGCCGGCTTCCGCGCCGACACGCCCCTGACGCTGACGGAGGATGAGGTCCGGCGGCTGCGCTCGCTGAATGACCCGATCGACCTCGACGAAATCCGGCAGATCTACCTGTCGCTCTCGCGCCTTCTCTCGGCCCATGTCGAGGCGAGCCAGCTGCTCTTCCGGCAGCGCGTAGCCTTCTTCGGCGGTTCTGATGCGGTGAAAAGCCCCTTCGTCATCGGCATTGCCGGCTCCGTCGCCGTGGGCAAGTCGACGACCGCACGCGTCCTGAAGGAGCTGCTCGCGCGCTGGCCGTCGAGCCCCAAGGTCGACCTCGTGACGACCGACGGCTTCCTCATGTCGAACGAAGCCCTGCGTCGCGAAAACCTGATGGATCGCAAGGGCTTCCCCGAAAGCTACGACGTCGGCGCGCTCTTGCGCTTCCTGTCAGCCATCAAGTCCGGCCAGCGCAACGTCCGCGCGCCGCTCTACTCACACCTGACCTATGACGTCCTGCCCGGCCAGTTCGTCACGATCGACCGGCCAGACATCCTGATCTTCGAGGGCATCAACGTGCTACAGACGCGCGAACTGCCGCGCGACGGACGCGCCGTGCCCTTCGTGTCGGACTTCTTCGACTTCTCGATCTATATCGACGCCGACGAAGAGCAGATCCACCAATGGTATATCGCGCGCTTCATGCGGCTGCGCGAGACGGCCTTCAAAAGCCCCGAAAACTTCTTCCATCGCTATTCGCAGCTCTCCGCCGATGCCGCGCAGGCGATCGCGGAGGGCCTCTGGGCCAACATCAATCTGAAGAACCTGCGCGAAAACATCCTGCCGACGCGCCCGCGTGCCGACCTCATCCTGCGCAAGGGCGGCGATCATCTCATCGAGGAAGTGGCGCTGCGGCGTCTCTGATCAGGCCGTGACGCGGCGCAGCGTCAGGTTGATGCGCCCGCCTTTCGGCAGAAGGCCCGACGTGCCGGGATAGATGCGATCGACGCCGTGGAAGCGCATGCGCGACGCGCCGCCGAGCACGACGAGGTCGCCGCTTTCCAGCCGGAACGACCGCGTCCTGCCGCCGCGCTCCGTGCCGCCCAGCCTGAACAGGCAGGCATCGCCGAGCGACAGCGAAAGGACGGGCGCGGCAAGCTCCGTCTCGTCGCGATCCTGGTGCAGGCCCATCTTGGCGGTGCCGTCATAGTAGTTGACGAGGCAGGCCTGCGGTGGCTGCGGCCAGCCGGCTTCCTCGCGCCAGATCGACAGGAGCGTCTCCGGCATCGCCGGCCACGGCGCGCCCGTCGCCGGATGCGTCTCCTGGTAGCGATAGCCGCGCTCGCGGTCGCTGACCCAGCCGAGCGGCCCGCAATTCGTCATGCGCACCGTCATTTCCTTGCCCGTGCGGGGCATTGCCGGCACGAAGAACGGCGCCTCGGCGGCGATCGCCCTCAGCGCTTCGACCAGCGCCTCCTGCGCGGCCCGGTCGAGATAGCCCGGCACGTGCCGAAAGCCGTCCGGCAGCGGCTCGATGCTCATTCGCCCGTCACCTTGCCGCGCATCTTCTTGATGCCGGAGCGGCCGGACTTCGCCTTCAGTCGCCGCTCGACGGCGCCGCGCGTGGGTCGCGTCTTCTTGCGCGGCTTGGGCGGCGGCTCGGCCGCCTTGCGCAGGAGCTCGACCAGACGGTCGCGCGCATCGGCGCGATTCTGCTCCTGCGTGCGGAACCGGTTTGCCTCGATGACGATCTCGCCCTCCTTGGTCGCCCGCTGGCCGGCCATTTCGAGCGCCCGCATCCGCACGCGCTCCGGCAGGCCCTCCGCATTGGCCGCGTCGAAGCGCAGCTGCACGGCGGTGGCCACCTTGTTGACGTTCTGCCCGCCCGGTCCGGAGGAGCGGATGAAGCTTTCCGACAGTTCTGCCGCGCGTACGAACACGCCCGGCGCGATCGACAGATCGTCCGTGCTCATCGCGTGAAAATCCTCAAAAAGGTCGGCTTGGCTGCACTCATCGGCGGACCATCGCATGCCGATCGCGGCAAAGAAAAGGCCCGCCGAAGCGGGCCCGATCGATGGGATGGTGGTCGAGCCTACTCGGCCGCCTCGGCGATCCGCGGCGCAGCGCCCCGGACATTCGCATCGACGTGATCCTCGAAGCGGCCGAAATTCGAGATGAACATCTGCACGAGCTTGCGGGCCTGGCGGTCATAGGCTTCCTTGTCGGCCCAGGTCGAGCGCGGGTCCAGGATCGCCGCGTCGACGCCCGGCACGGCCACGGGAACCTCGAAGCCGAAATTCGCATCCGTCCGGAACTCGACGCCCGAGAGCGAGCCGTCGAGGGCCGCTGCGAGCAGCGCCCGCGTCGCCTTGATGGGCATGCGCTTGCCGACGCCGTATGCGCCGCCGGTCCAGCCGGTATTCACCAACCAGCAATCCGCGCCATGCTCGTCGATGAGGTCGCGCAGGAGATTGCCGTAGACCGATGGATGGCGCGGCATGAACGGCGCGCCGAAGCAGGTCGAAAACGTCGCCTCGGGCTCCGTCACACCCTTTTCGGTGCCGGCCACCTTGGCTGTGTAGCCCGACAGGAAATGGTACATCGCCTGCGCCGGCGTCAGCCTTGCGATGGGCGGCATCACGCCGAAAGCGTCGGCCGTCAGCATGATGATGTTCTTCGGATGCGCCGCACGGCCCGAAGCGCTTGCATTCGGGATGAAGTGCAGCGGATAGGCGCAGCGCGTGTTTTCCGTCAGAGACCCGTCGTCGAAATCCGGCAGGCGGTTTTCGTCGAGAATGACGTTTTCGAGCACGGTGCCGAAGCGCTGCGTCGTGGCGTAAATCTCCGGCTCGGCTTCGGCAGAGAGGCGGATCGTCTTGGCATAGCAGCCGCCCTCGAAATTGAAGATGCCCTCGGGGCCCCAGCCATGCTCGTCGTCGCCGATCAGCGTGCGGCGCGGATCGGCCGACAGCGTCGTCTTGCCGGTGCCCGACAGGCCGAAGAACAGCGCAGCATCCCCCGCCGGCCCTTCATTCGCCGAGCAGTGCATCGGCATGACGCCCTTCTCAGGCAGCGTGTAGTTGAGGACGGTGAAGACCGACTTCTTCATCTCGCCCGCATAGGACGTGCCGCCGATGAGCACGAGCATGCGCTTCAGGTCGAGCGCGATGACGGTCTCGGTGCGGCAACCGTGACGCTCCGGATCGGCCTTGAAGGACGGCAGGTCGATGATCGTCAGCTTCGGCAGGAAGCCGGCGAGATCGGCGCGATCCGGGCGGATCAGGAGGTTGCGGATGAAGAGCGAATGCCAGGCATATTCGGTGACGACGCGCGTCGGCAGCGCATGACCTTCATCGGCGCCGCCGACGAGGTCCTGAACGAAGAGGTCCTTGTCGCGGGCATGCGCCACGAAATCCTGCAGCAGCGTCTCGAATTTGGCCCGCTCGATCGGCTTGTTGTTGTCCCACCAGATCGTGTCCTGCGTGATCTCGTCGCGCACGACGAACTTGTCCTTCGCCGAACGGCCGGTGTGCTGGCCGGTGCGCGCGACGAGCGCGCCATGGGCTGTCAGCTCGGCTTCGCCGCGGCGGATCGACTCTTCGTAGAGCCGGCCCTCGTCGAGATTGTAGAACACCGCGCCGGATGTCTGCAGGCCTGCTCTGTCGATTCCGTTCGCGGAATTCCTCGTGCCGAACTCATTCATGCTGATGCAAGCTCCTCCGATGGGAAAGCCGATGCGCGCCCGCCATCGCCGCACGCCGCCGCAAGGTGAGAAGCAGGAAAGACAAGCGATTTCAAATCATTAATCGATTTAAAGATTTTAGTTTTCAATTCAATCGGTTTTATCCGCCAGCCACACACGTGAAGCCGGCTTACGGCCGCTCGTGGACGCGCGCAGGCGAACCCGGCTGGCCCATGTGACATTAGCGGAAAACCGTGCCACAATTTGTACCTAATTTGTCCTCCAATAGCGCCTTTCCCGAAGCAGGAAGGGACACCGGCTCATGAGGGAGCAAGGCGATATGGCAACGATCGCGCTGGTAGACGACGACCGGAACATTCTGACCTCCGTTTCGATCGCGCTGGAATCGGAAGGGTACCGTGTGGAGACCTACACGGACGGGGCGTCGGCACTCGAGGGCCTGGGGGCTCGCCCGCCGAACCTCGCCATCCTCGACATCAAGATGCCGCGCATGGACGGCATGGAGCTTCTGCGCCGGCTGCGTCAAAAGACCGATCTCCCGGTCATCTTCCTGACGTCCAAGGACGACGAGATCGACGAGCTCTTCGGCCTCAAGATGGGCGCCGACGATTTCATCCGGAAGCCCTTCTCGCAGCGCCTGCTGGTCGAGCGCGTCCGCGCCGTCCTGCGCCGCGGCACGGCCAAGGAGGCCGCCGCCAAGGCGCCAGGCCAGCCGAGCCGCTCGCTGGAGCGCGGCCAGCTCGTCATGGACCAGGAACGCCACACCTGCACCTGGAAGGGCGAGCCCGTCACGCTCACGGTCACCGAGTTTCTGATCCTGCATTCGCTCGCCCAGCGTCCGGGCGTCGTGAAAAGCCGTGATGCGCTGATGGATTCGGCCTATGACGAGCAGGTCTATGTCGACGACCGCACCATCGACAGCCACATCAAGCGGCTGCGCAAGAAGTTCAAGTCGGTCGACGACAGCTTCGACATGATCGAGACGCTTTACGGAGTAGGCTACCGCTTCCGGGAAGTTTAGGATCGGCGACGATCCGCATTCCTGATTGCGGGAGCAAGTCATGGTGGCACACACGGATGAGCCGGCGCCGAGCGCGCCGGCACGGCCTTCGCCCGCCCGGCCCCGCGCCAGGGTGCGCGGGCTTGCGCGCGTGCGCCGCTTCTTCGGCCATTATGTCTTTTCGAGCCTCACCAAGCGCATCCTGATCCTGAACCTCGCCGCGCTCGGCGTGCTGGTGACGGGCATCCTCTACATGAACCAGTTCCGCGACGGGCTCATCGATGCCCGCGTGGAAAGCCTGATGACGCAGGGCGAGATCATCGCCGGCGCGATCGCGGCATCGGCCACGGTCGAGACGGACTCGATCATGATCGATCCGGAAAGGCTGCTGGAGCTGCAGGCCGGTGAGACGCTGCCGCCGACGGCCGGCCCGCTCGACCTCCTCGATTTCCCGATCAACCCGGAGCGCGTCGCACCCGTGCTGCGCCGGCTCATTTCGCCGACGCGCATTCGGGCGCGCATCTATGATCGCGATTCGAACCTGCTTCTGGATTCCCGCCATCTCTATTCGCGCGGCCAGATCCTGCGCTACGACCTGCCGCCGGTCGAGGAACGGCAGCCCGACCTGATCGACCGCGTCGAGGGCTACATCACAGGGCTCTTCCGCCGCACCGACCTGCCGGTCTATCGCGAGCAGCCGGGCGGCACCGGCGCCGCCTTCCCGGAAGTCGCCAGCGCGCTTCAGGGCAGCCCCGCGACGCTCGTGCGCATCTCCGAACAGGGCGAACTCATTGTCTCGGTCGCCGTGCCGGTCCAGCGCTATCGCGGCGTGCTCGGCGCGCTGATGCTGTCCACGCAGGGCGGCGACATCGACAAGATCGTCATGGCCGAGCGGCGTGCGATCTTCCGCGTCTTTGCCGTCGCCGCACTCGTGACGGCGATCCTGTCCATGCTGCTTGCCTCCACGATCGCCTCGCCGCTGCGCAAGCTCGCGGCCGCCGCCGTCCGCGTTCGGCGCGGCGCGAAGAGCCGCGAAGAAATCCCGGACTTTTCCGACCGCCAGGACGAGATCGGCAACCTCTCCGTTGCGCTGCGCGACATGACGAACACGCTTTATGCCCGCATCGAGGCGATCGAGAGCTTCGCGGCCGACGTGGCGCATGAGCTGAAGAACCCGCTGACCTCGCTGCGCAGCGCCGTCGAAACCCTGCCGCTCGCGCGCAACGAGAACTCGCGCCAGCGTCTGCTCGAAGTCATCCAGCACGACGTGAAGCGTCTCGACCGCCTGATCACCGACATCTCCGACGCCTCGCGCCTCGATGCCGAAATGGTCCGCGAGGATGCCGTCCGGCTCGATCTGAAGGCGCTGATCACGGAAGTGACCGCCACCGCCGGCGACGCGACCCGCCACCGCAAGCCGGTCAAGGTCGAGTTGCGCGTGGCGGGCAATCGCCAGTCGGCCAAGGATTTCATGGTGCTCGGTCACGATCTGCGCCTCGGACAGGTCCTGACGAACCTCATCGAGAACGCCCGCTCCTTCGTGCCGGACGAAGCCGGCCGCATCGTCGTGACGCTCTCGCGCACCAACAGCCGCATCCTCGTCACGGTCGACGACAACGGCCCCGGCATCCGCGCCGAGAACATCGACCGCATCTTCGAGCGCTTCTACACCGATCGCCCGGCCGGCGAGGCCTTCGGCCAGAATTCCGGTCTCGGCCTGTCGATCAGTCGCCAGATCATCGAGGCGCATGGCGGCACGCTGACGGCGGAAAACATCGCCGGCGGCAAGCCGGGCGAAGTTCGCGGCGCGCGTTTCGTCATCACGCTGCCCACGGAGCGATGAGCGGACCCGCTGCCACCGGCGCGCCAGCAAACGTCCACGCCACCGCGCTCGTCGTCGGTCGCGCCGGCATCCTCGTTTCGGGACCATCCGGGGCCGGCAAGACCACGCTGGCGCTCGAACTCGTCGCCACGGCACGGGCGCATGGCATCCATGCCGCGCTTTTGTCCGACGACCGCACGATCCTGCGCCGCGCTGGCCGCAGCCTGATCGCGCAGGCCCCCTCCTCGATCGCCGGGCTCGCGGAGATCTATTATCTCGGGCCGACGCGATTTGTCGCCTGCGCACCGGCAGTCATCGACCTCGCAGTGTCGCTGGTGACGGACGGCTCCCAACAGCGCTTTCCCGAGCCGGCAACGTCGCTTCAACTTGGCGTTGCCGTCCCGCATCTTGTGTTGCCTGCCCGTGGCGGGTTTCGCTCGGTTCTCGCCATCGCCGGCTGGTTGAAGGCAAGCGGCCACTTGTCGCAGTCTTTTGCCGGATAGAAGGGAAAAGGCCTCGATTGCGCCCGTTGCAGCCCTTTTTCACTTGTCATCGGCCTTCTGCTCGACAAGATTGCGCTTCCATCATCCGCGCGTGGAGCGGCTGGCGCCTTTGTTTCCGTTCAGGCGCATGAGACGGAGCCAATTTTGAAATCCAGGCAGATTGCTGGTCCCTGTTCCTGCGCTGCGGCGCACGTACGCAATCCGAGGATCCGGCGATGATCGGTGTGGTGCTCGTGACGCATGGACGGCTCGCCGAGGAGTTCCGGCAGGCCGTCGAGCATGTCGTCGGCCCGCAGGAGCATTTCCGCACCGTCTCGATCGGACCGGAAGACGATATGGAGCAGCGGCGCCGGGAGATCGTCGAGGCCGTTGCCGAGACCGATAGCGGCGAAGGCGTGATCGTGCTGACCGACATGTTCGGCGGCACGCCGTCAAACCTCGCCATCTCCGTCATGGTGCCGGGGCGCGTCGAGGTCATCGCAGGCATGAACCTGCCGATGCTGATCAAGCTGTCGAGTGCGCGCCGCTGCGACATGGAGCAGGCGCTGAACGAAGCGCAGAACGCCGGGCGCAAATACATCAACGTCGCAAGCCAGGTTCTCGCCGCCAAATGAGCTCTGTCTCCCGCGATCTGGAGATCGTCAACAAGCGGGGCCTTCATGCCCGCGCTTCGGCGCGGTTCGTCTCGCTGGTCTCAGGCTTCCGGAGCGAGATCACGGTCGCAAAGGACGGCGTCACCGTCGGCGGCTCCTCGATCATGGGTCTGATGATGCTGGCCGCGAGCCCCGGCTGCTCGATCCACGTGACGGCCGAAGGCGACGATGCCGAAGAAGCCATGCAGGCTATCACCGCCCTCGTCGCCGACCGCTTCGGCGAGGAAGCCTGACACACGTCGCATAGACGTATAACGATTTCTTTATGTCCTATTGTCGGAACCGGGTGCATCTGCTAGGTCACGCTGCAAACGGGCCGGGAGACCGGGCGCTTGCGCCGTCTCGCATGCCTGCACAATCAGGAGATTGACGATGGCACAGAACGACTTCGTGGTCGCAGACATCAAGCTTGCCGACTGGGGCCGCAAGGAAATCGAGATCGCGGAGACCGAAATGCCGGGCCTGATGGCCTGCCGCGAGGAATTCGGCGAGGCAAAGCCGCTCAAGGGCGCGCGCATCACCGGCTCGCTCCACATGACGATCCAGACGGCCGTCCTCATCGAGACCCTGATCGCGCTCGGCGCCGAAGTCCGCTGGGCGTCCTGCAACATCTTCTCGACGCAGGACCATGCGGCGGCGGCCATCGCCGAAGCCGGTATCCCCGTCTTCGCCATCAAGGGCGAGACGCTCGAGGATTACTGGGACTACACCGACCGCATCTTCCAGTGGTCCGACGGCCAGCCCTCCAACATGATCCTCGATGATGGCGGCGACGCCACCATGTACATCCTGCTCGGGGCCCGGGCCGAGGCCGGCGAGGACATCCTGAAGAACCCCGGCTCGGAAGAAGAGGAAATCCTCTTCGCCCAGATCCGCAAGCGGCTCGCCGCGACGCCCGGCTTCTTCACGCGCCAGCGCGACGCCATCAGGGGCGTCACCGAAGAGACCACGACAGGGGTCAACCGCCTCTATCAGTTGCAGAAGAAGGGCCTGCTGCCCTTCCCGGCGATCAACGTCAACGACAGCGTCACCAAGTCGAAGTTCGACAACAAGTATGGCTGCAAGGAATCGCTGGTCGACGGCATCCGTCGCGGTACCGACGTGATGATGGCCGGCAAGGTCGCCGTCGTCTGCGGCTATGGCGACGTCGGCAAGGGGTCTGCCGCCTCGCTCAAGGGCGCCGGCGCCCGCGTCAAGGTCACCGAGGTCGATCCGATCTGCGCGCTTCAGGCCGCCATGGACGGCTTCGAGGTCGTCACGCTGGAAGATGCGGCGCCGACCGCCGACATCGTCATCACGACGACCGGCAACAAGGACGTCGTCACGCTCGACCATATGCGTTCGCTGAAGGACATGGCGATCGTCGGCAACATCGGCCACTTCGACAACGAGATCCAGGTCGCTGCCCTGCGCAACCTCAAATGGACCAACGTCAAGCCGCAGGTCGACATGATCACCTTCGCCGACGGCAAGCGCATGATCCTGCTTTCGGAAGGCCGCCTGCTCAACCTCGGCAACGCGACCGGCCATCCGTCCTTCGTCATGTCGGCATCCTTCACCAACCAGGTTCTGGCGCAGATCGAGCTCTGGACCCGCGGCCAGAACTACGACAAGGCCGTCCACGTCCTGCCCAAGCATCTCGACGAGAAGGTCGCGCGCCTGCATCTCGACAAGCTCGGCGCCAAGCTGACCGAGCTCAGCAATGAACAAGCCTCCTATATCGGCGTCACGCCTCAGGGTCCGTTCAAGCCGGAACACTACCGCTACTGATCTTCCGGTCGTAAGATACCAGATGTTGATGCCTGCTTGACTCGTCGAGCAGGCATTTTCTTTTTCGCCTTCCTTTTCTTTCCGGCGATTCCGCAAGGGGTTAGAGTGCCCTGATTCGCGAGGTCCGGGCGCGAGCGGTACGGGGTGTGTCGCGCCGGTCCTGGTGTTCAGGCGGCGGAGAGGACGGGGACATGCCGGGGGACTGGCGAAGGGACATCCGGCGACCGGCCGGGCCCTTCAAAGACGATTCGGGACGACGCATCCGGCGCATGGCGCGGGGCACCGCCGGCGTGGGCGCGCTCCTGGCCGGGCTGGCGGCGATGCCCGCCCGCGCGCAGGACAATCCCTTCTCCATCATCGCAGGCGAGCTGGCGCTGGGCGTCGGCGACGTCGTGCAGCTGGCGCTCTTTGCCGGCGTCACGGGCGCCGCGATGTTCTCGGCGATCTGGCTGATCCGCGAGCGCGGCCGTGTCGATGCCGAGAACGGCACGCTCAAGGAGCGCCTGTCGGACACGACGCTTGCCCTGCAGCGCGCCGAGGGCCTTCTCAACCTCAAGGACCAGCGCCACCTCGTCTGGCAGGACGATCTGGACCGTGCCGAGATCGTCGGCGTGCTGCCGCCGGCCGTCGGCGCACCCGAGGATCGCGCGACTTTCCTCGCTTTCGGCCGCTGGCTCGAACCGCGCAGCGCCGCCACGCTCGACCACGCAGTGCGTGCGCTGCGCGAGACCGGCGCCGGCTTCGACATCGTGCTCGAAACGCTGAAGGGCACGCTGCTCGAGGCCCAGGGCCGCACGGCGTCGTCCTGGCGCGCGGTGCGCTTCGTCAGCCTGACTGACAGCCAGCGCGACCATGCCACGCTGCGCAACGAACTCCAGCGCGTCGGCGCCGAGCATGCGAGCCTGCTGGCACTGGTGCGCGAACTCGACGCGCCGGCCTGGCTGCGCGAAGCCGACGGGCGTCTGTCCTGGGTCAACCCGGCCTATGCGCGCGCCGTCGAGGTCGCCACGCCCGACGCCGCGCTCGCCGAAGGCCGCCAGTTCCTGGCCACCGCCGCGCGCGAGCAGATCGCCACACATCACCAGGCCGACCCGATCTTCGCCGGCGAACTGGCGACTGTCGTCCATGGCGACCGCCGCGTCTTTGCCGTCACCGACGTGCGCACCGACACCAGTGCGGCCGGTATCGCGATCGACCGGACGGCGGCCGACGCCATGCGGGCGGAACTCGAACGGACGATCGAAAGCCACGCCGCGACGCTCGACCAGCTCAACACCGCCGTCGCCATCTTCGACGAGCGCCAGAAGCTGCGCTTCTTCAACCAGGCCTTCCAGAAGCTCTGGGGTCTCGACACCGGCTTCCTCGAAAGCGCGCCCGACAATGCGCTGCTGCTCGACCGCCTGCGCACCGAGGGCCTGATCGCCGAGCAGCCGGAATGGCGGCGCTGGAAGGACCAGCTCCTTTCCGCCTACCGCGCCGTGGAGACGCAGGAGCATCTCTGGCACCTGCCCGACCGCCGCACGCTGCGCGTCGTCTCGAACCCGCAGCCGCGCGGCGGCGTGACCTGGGTGTTCGAGAACCTGACCGAGAAGATCGACCTCGAAAGCCGCTACAATGCGGCGATCCGCGTGCAGGGCGAGACGCTCGACAGCCTCGACGAGGGTGTCGCCGTGTTCGGGCCCGATGGCCGCATCCGGCTGGCCAACCCGGCCTTTGCCGACCTCTGGCGGCTGCCGCGCGAACAGGCCCGCACTGGAACGCATATCTCGCTCATCCGTGCGGCCGCCGAAGCGGTGGCGCGCACCAGTCCCTGGGCCGATCTCGTCGCCGCCGTCACCGGCTTCGACGAGGAGCGCCATGACCGCAACGGCCAGGTCGAGCTCGTCGACGGCACCGCTCTGCGCTACGCCGTCATCCATCTGCCCAACGGCCATGTGATGACGACCTTCGTGGACGTGACCGACAGCGTGAATGTCGAGCGCGCGCTGAAGGACCGCAACGAGGCGCTGGAGCGCGCCGACCGGCTCAAGAACGAGTTTGTCCAGCACGTCTCCTACGAGCTGCGCTCGCCGCTGACGAACATCATCGGCTTCACCGAGCTTCTGGGCCTGGAGACGACCGGCCCGCTCAACGATCGCCAGCGCGAATATGTCGGCCATATCGGCTCGTCTTCGTCAGTGCTGCTGACCATCGTCAACGACATCCTCGACCTCGCCACCGTCGATGCCGGCATCATGGAGCTGGAGATCGGCGAGGTTCAGGTGGCCGAGACGGTGAATGCCGCAGCCGAGCTCATTGCTGAGCGGTTGAAGGACCATGCGATCCGCCTCGAGATCGACGTCGCCCGCGCGCCGCGTGCCTTCATGGCCGATGAGCATCGTGTGCGGCAGATCCTGTTCAACCTGCTCGCCAACGCCGCCAACTACGCACCGGAAGGCGGCGCCATTCGTCTCTCCGCCCGGTCGAGCGACACCGGCATGGAATTTTCCGTCCACGACGACGGTCCCGGCATGTCGCCCGAGGTTCTGGAAACGATCTTCCGCCGCTTCGAGCCGCGCGCCAATGGCGGGCGCAAGCGCGGCGCGGGCCTTGGCCTCTCGATCGTCAAAAGCTTCGTCGAGCTCCATGGCGGCCGCGTGCGGATCGACACGAGTCAGGGTCGCGGGACCACCGTGACCTGCACCTTCCCGCTCGCTCCGGAGGGGCTGCGCCGCGCAGCCGAATGAGGTGGCACCGGCCCCGCTCTTCCTCGGCGACGAAACCGCGACGACAAGGCTCGGCGACGACATCGCCGCGGCCCTGAAGCCCGGCGATCTCGTCTTTCTCGTCGGCGATCTGGGCGCCGGCAAGACCAGCCTCGCCCGCGCGATCATCCGCGCGCTTGCCGACGATGCCGCGCTCGACGTGCCGTCGCCCACCTTCACGCTCGTCCAGCCCTACGAGGCGCGGCTGCCCGTGCTGCATGTCGACCTCTACCGGATCGGCGAAGCAAGCGAGGTGGCGGAACTCGGGATCGACGACGCGCTGCGCGATGGCGCAGCCTTGGTCGAATGGCCGGAGCGTGGCGAGGGCGTTATCGCGGCGCCGTCGCTGGTCGTCTGGCTGGCCGAGAAGGAAGCGGGTCGCGAGGCACGCATCGAAGGCAGCGAGGCGATGCTGGAGCGGCTTGCCCGCAGCTTCGAGATCCGCGCCTTCCTAGAAGCCTCCGGCGCCTTCGACGCCACACGCCGGCACCTGACCGGCGACGCCTCGGCCCGCGCCTACGAAACGGTGGCGACGGCTGGCAGCGGGCCGCGCATCCTGATGAACTCGCCGCGCCGGCCCGACGGCCCGCCGATCCGCGACGGCCTGCCCTACAGCCGCATCGCGCATCTCGCCGAAACGGTCATCCCCTTCGTCGCCATCGACCGCGTCCTGCTCGCCAACGGCTTCAGCGCACCCCGCATCGACGCGTTTGATCTCGACAGCGGCCTGCTCCTGATCGAGAACCTCGGCACCGATGGCATCCTCGACGCCGGGCGCAATCCGATCGCCGAGCGCTATGTGGCAGCGGGCGAACTGCTGGCCCGCTTCCACGAGTGTTCCTGGCCGCGCGAGATCGAGGTCGCGCCGGGTGTCGTCCACCGCGTGCCCGACTACGATCGCCGCGCGCTCCTGATCGAGACCGAGCTCGTGCTCGACTGGTATTTCCCATTCGCCGTCGGCCGCGAGCCGACGCCTGCCGAGCGGCAGGCCTTTACCGATGCGTGGACCGCCGCGCTCGACGGCATCGCGGACGCCGAGCAGAGCCTCGTGCTGCGCGATTATCACTCGCCCAACATCATCTGGCGCGACGACAGGACCGGGCTCGACCGGATCGGCCTGATCGACTTCCAGGACGCCGTCATGGGCCCGGCCGCCTACGATCTCGCCTCGCTCGCCATGGACGCCCGCGTCACCATCGATCCGGCCCTGGAGCGTCGCATCGTCGATGCCTATCTCGCCGCGCGCAGTGCGCCTGGTTTCGACCGCGATGGTTTCCTGCGGGCCTATGCCGTGATGGCGGCGCAGCGCAACGCCAAGATCCTCGGCATCTTCGTGCGTCTCGACCGCCGTGACGGGAAGCCGGCTTACCTTCGCCATCTGCCACGCATCCGCGACTATCTCGGCCGCGCGCTCGCCCATGAAGCGCTCGGTCCCGTCGCCGGTTTCTTCCGCGACGCCGGCATTCTCGACGGGGCCGCATGAGCCGCCCGAAAACCGCGATGGTGCTCGCGGCCGGCCTCGGCAAGCGCATGCGGCCGATCACGGACCGCATTCCGAAACCGCTGGTCGAGATCGCCGGCCGCACGCTGATCGATCGCGGGCTCGATGCGCTCGATCATGCGGGCGTCGAGCGGATAGTCGTCAATGTGCATCACCTGGCCGACCAGCTGGTCGCGCATCTCAGCCTCCGCGACCCGGAGATCATCGTTTCCGACGAGCGCGACGTGTTGCTGGAATCCGGTGGCGGAATCGTCCGCGCGCTGCCGCTCCTCGGCGACGAGCCCTTTTTCGTCGTCAACGCCGACACTTTCTGGATCGACGGGCCGCAGGGCGCGGAGCTCGATGCGCTTGCCCTTGCCTGGGACGCCACGCGCATGGATAGTCTCCTGATGCTTGTTCCGATCGACAGGACGACAGGCCACACCGGCAGCACCGATTTTCTCCGCGATCGCGACGGCCGGCTCTCCCGTGCCAAGAGCGATCCGGCCGGCTACGTCTACGCCGGCGCGGCGATTCTGCACCCGCGCCTCTTTGCCGACGCATCCGCTGACGCCCATTCGCTCAACCGGGAATTCGATGCCGCACTCGCCGCCGGCCGCCTCTTTGGTCATGTGATGGCGGGCGACTGGGTCACGGTCGGCACGCCCGATGCGATCGAACCGGCCGAGAGGACCGTCGAGCGCGCGCAGCGGGGCTCATGAGCCGGGCTGCGCCGCGGCTCTACACCATCGCGCCCGGGGTCCCGTTCCTGAGGACGCTGGCGGAGACCCTTCTTGCCGGCGATCTCGTCCCCGGCTGGAGATTCGGCGGCGATCCGCTGGTGCTTGCCGACGTCACCATCTACCTGCCCACGCGCCGCGCCGCGCGCGAACTGCGCAGCGCCTTCATCGATCTGTTGCCGGGCGGCGCGGCGATCCTTCCGGCGATCCGTCCGCTCGGCGAGTTCGACACCACGCCCGACATGAGCGAGGAGGACGCGGCCGCCCTGCCGGACCTGCCTCTGCCGGTCGGCGACCTCGAGCGCGTTCTCGCGCTCGCCCCGCTGGTCCAGGCCTGGAAGCGCCGCATCCCGGCCCAGACCGCAAGCCTCATCGGCGAGGACCTCGTCGTCCCGGCTTCGACGGCCGACGCGATCTGGCTCGCCCGTGATCTGAGCGCGCTGATGGACGAGATCGAGACCGAACAAGGCGACTGGTCGAAGCTCGCCACGCTGGTGCCGGACGAGCTCGCCGCCTGGTGGCAGCTCTCGCTCTCCTTCCTTGAAATCGTCACGCAGCACTGGCCGGATCATCTGGCCGCGATCGGCAAGTCGAGTCCCGCCGCCTGGCGCAATGCCGGCCTCAAGGCCGAGGCCGACCGGCTGCGCCGAAAGGGCTCGGCGGGGCCGGTCATCGCAGCAGGCTCCACCGGCTCGATCCCCGCCACGGCCGATCTGCTCGCAGCCATCGCCACGCTGGAACTGGGCGCCGTCGTCTTGCCGGGTCTCGACCTCGCGCTTGACGAGGAAGCCTGGCAGGCCGTTGCCGTGCCCGGCGCGCCGCCGGCCGGTTTCGGCCACCCGCAGACGCAGCTGAAGCGCCTGCTTACGCGTCTCGGGGCCGAGCGCTCCGACGTTGTTGCACTCGGGCAGGCCTCGAACCCGCTTAGCGCCCGCGCCGGCCTCGTCAGCGAGGCGATGCGCCCCGCCGAGACGACCGAGCGCTGGGCCGAGAAAGCGCCGTTCTTTGCCTCCGCGCTCGATGCCGGCGCACTTGACGGTGTCGATCTCGTGGAGGCGGCGAACGAGCGCGAGGAGGCGCTCGCGATTGCCATCGCACTGCGGCTGGCGATCGAAGAGGAAGGCCGCACAGCCGCGCTCGTCACCGGCGATCGCGCGCTTGCCCGCCGCGTCTCCGCCGAGCTTCGCCGCTTCGGCATCAAGGCCGACGATTCCGCAGGTACGCCGCTTGACCAGGCCTTGGCGGCGACGCTTCTCGCGCTCGCCGTCGAGACGGCCTTGCGACCGGGCGACCCGCTCGCCATCCTCTCCTTGCTGAAGCATCCCTTGCTCGCCCTCGGCCTGCCCCGCGAGATGGTGCGACGCGCTGCCGAAACGATCGAGCTGGTGGCGCTGCGCGGCGGCACCGGCCGCCCGGACATCGCGACGCTGGCTGCCGATTTCGACCGCAGGCTGCTGGAGATCGAGAATGCCCGCCTTCCCTTCTGGTGGGCGCGCATTGCGACCGTCGGGCGGCTCGACGAAGCACGCGCCGTCGCGTCGGCTCTCGTCGAGGCGATCCGGCCGCTGACAGCGCGCCGGGATGCAGCACCAGGCCAGATCGCCGACTGGACGCGCGCCTCCGTGGAGGCGCTCGAAGCGCTCGGCCGTTCCGAAACCTCGTCTCTCGCCGAGCTTTACGAAGGCGATGCCGGAACAGGCCTCGCCAACGCCTTGCGCGAGATGGTCCTGACGCCGGGCGGTCCAACAGTCGCCGCTGCCGAATGGCCGGAAGTGCTGACGGCTCTCATGGCCGGGCGCGTCGTCAAGCCGGGCCCCGGCGCCGACCCGCGCGTCCATATCTGGGGCGCACTCGAAGCGCGTCTGCAGAGCGTCGACCTGGTGGTGCTTGGCGGCATGAACGAGGGTTCGTGGCCGCGCCGCGCGGAGGCGGATCGCTTCCTGTCGCGCTTCATGAAGGCCGGCCTGTCGCTTGACCCGCCCGAGCGTCGCATTGGTCAGTCCGCCCATGATTTCGAAATGGCGATGGGCGCGACGCGCGTGGTCCTGACGCGCGCCGCCCGTGCCGGCGACGCGCCCGCCGTCGCCTCGCGCTGGCTGCAGCGGCTGCTGACCTGCGCCGGCAAGGACGCCTCGAACGCCATGCGCGCCCGCGGCCAGCACCTCCTCGACTGGGTCGTGCAGCTGGATGCTGCGCCCCCCGTGGACTACGCGCCACGGCCGGAGCCGAAGCCGCCGCTGGAGCATCGCCCGCGGTCGCTCTCGATCACCGAGGTCGAGACGCTGCGCCGCGATCCCTATGCCGTCTATGCGCGCCGCGTTCTCGGGCTCCATGCCCTCGACCCGCTCGTCCGCGATCCTTCCGCGGCAGAGCGCGGCTCGCTCTTCCACGACATCCTCCACCGCTTCACGATGGAGATTGCCGATCCGGCTGCGGCCGATGCACAGGACAGGCTCGTCGCGATCGGCCGCGAAATCTTCGCCGATGCCGGTCTGCCGCCGGACGTTAAAGCCGTCTGGTGGCCGCGCTTCCTGGCGATGTCCGGCGAAATCGTGCGCTGGGAGCGCGAGAACCGCGCAGGCGTGCTCGCCCGCCATGCCGAGATCGGCGCGAAGAAGACCGAGATTGGGCGCACCGGCGTAACGCTCTCCGGCCGCGCCGACCGCATCGACGAGCGCCCGCAGGGCCTCGCCGACATTCTCGACTACAAGACCGGCAGCTACCCGTCGAAGGGTCAGGCCCACACGCTTCTCTCCCCGCAGCTTGCGCTCGAAGCCGCGCTCCTGCAGCGCGGAGCCTTCGCCGGGCTCGGCAAGCTGACGGCGGCGGAGCTCGCCTATGTGAGGCTGAAGCCGGACGGCTCGGTCCTCGAGGATTCGATCCTCGAATTCGACCGCCAGCAGAAGTCTGCCGGTGAGCTCGCAGCCGAGGCCTGGGAGCGGTTGGAAAAGCTCGTCCGCTTCTTCCAGAATCCGGTGAACGGCTACAAGTCGCGCACGCTGCCCTTTCGCGAGGGCGACACGGACGGCGACTACGATCATCTGGCGCGCGTCCTGGAATGGTCTGCTGGAGCCTCCGGCTCGGAAGGTTCGGGCGAATGAGCCGCCGCTTCACCATCCCGCCACTGACGCGCGAAAAGCAGGGCCTTGCCTCAGACCCGCTCGCATCGGCCTGGGTGTCGGCCAATGCCGGCTCGGGCAAGACGCATGTCCTCGCCCAACGCGTCATCCGGCTGCTCCTGCGCGGCGCCGAGCCCTCGCGCATCCTCTGCCTCACCTACACCAAGGCGGCTGCCGCCAATATGGCGAACCGCGTCTTCGGCACGCTTGCCGGCTGGGCGACGCTGGGCGATGCGGAACTGACCGCAAAAATCGTCGAGGTCGAGAACGCGTGGCCCGATGCCGCCCGCCTCGCGCGGGCACGCCGCCTGTTCGCCGAGGCGCTTGAGACGCCGGGCGGGCTGAAGATCCAGACCATCCATGCCTTCTGCGAGGCGGTGCTTCACCAGTTTCCGCTTGAGGCGAACATCGCCGGTCATTTCGAATTGCTCGACGGCGAGATGGAAGCGGCGCTCGTCATCGAAGCCCGCCGCGAGCTGATCACGGGTGCGGCTGCCGGACATGACGCGCTCCTGGCCGGCGCCTTCGCCGACGTGCTTCTGCTCGGCCGCGAAAGCGGGCTCGACGCGCTGCTCACCTCGATCATCGGCCGTCGCGAGGAGATCGCGGCCTTCGTCGCCAAAATCGGCGGGCACGATCCGGCTTTCTCCGCTCTTTTTGCGGAGTACGGCTTCACCGGTGCCGAGACGCTCGACGACGTCACAGGCGCGATCTGGCCGGATGCCTATTTCAACCGCGCTCTGGCGATCGCCATTGCATCGCGCGCCGCAGCTGCCGGCAAGGCGACGGCACAAGGTTTCGCCGACGATCTCGCTGCCGCCTGCCAGCCGATCGACGCCCGCCACCGCCTCGACCGCCTGTTCGCACTATTCCTGACGAAGAAAAGCGGCGGCGTGGTCGAGGCGAAATCGCCGGGCCGGATCATGGCGAAGGGCGTCGGCGAGCATTTCCCGGACTTCGCCGACGAGTTCGTCCGCATGGCCGGTCTCGTCCGCGAGGCCTGCGACCGCGCAGCCCTCCTCGACATGTTGAAGGCGACGCGCGCCGCCCTCATCCTCGCCGACCGTCTGACCGCGATCTACCAGCGCCTGAAGAGCGCGCGCGGCCTGCTGGATTTCAATGATCTGATCGCGCGCACCGCGGCGCTGCTTGCGCGCGACGATGCCGGGCAATGGGTGCAGTACAAGCTCGACCGCGGCATCGACCACATCCTTCTCGACGAGGCGCAGGATACGAGCCCGGCGCAGTGGGCCGTGATCCGCTCGCTCGCCGAGGAATTCTTCGCCGGTCGCGGCGCGGGCGAGGAGCGCGGGCGCACCATCTTTGCCGTCGGTGACGAAAAGCAGTCGATCTATTCCTTCCAGGGCGCCGATCCCGACGCCTTTGACGAAAGCCGCCATGATTTCGAGCGCCGGGCCGCAGCCGCCAAGAAGCGCTTCGAATTCGTGCGGCTGAACCAGTCCTTCCGCTCCGTCGATGACGTGCTGCGCGCCGTCGATGCGGTCTTTGCCCGCGACGATATCCGCCAGGGCGTCTCGCGCGACCCGGTCTTCCGGCACGAGGCGTTGCGCGACGAACAGCCGGGCGAGGTCGAGCTCTGGCCGCTGGTCGCACCGGAAGCGGTCGAGACGCCGGACGACTGGACCGAGGCGATCGACCACGCCAGGGCGCCGGCGGTAAAGCTCGCCGACGCGATCGCCGACACGGTGAAGGGCTGGCTCGCATCCGGCATGCGGCTCGAAGGCACCGGCCAGCCGGTCAGGCCCGGCGACGTTTTGGTGCTGGTGCGCAAACGCGATTCCTTCATGCATGCGCTATCTCGCGCGCTGAAGAACCGCAACGTTCCGGTCGCCGGCGCCGACAGGCTGGCGCTGTCTGGCCACATCGCCGTGCGCGACCTGATGGCGCTCGGCCGCGTCCTGCTGCAGCCCGAAGACGACCTGTCGCTGGCAGCCCTTCTCAAGAGCCCGCTTTTCGGCCTCGACGAGGACGGGCTGATGGCGCTCGCCATGGGCCGCGAAGGAACAGTTTCGCTCGGGTCTGCGCTGCGCCACACCGCCGAGGCCGACGAAACGCTGCGGACGGTTTCAAACGCGCTTGATCGCTGGCGCGCCGAGGCGTCGCGCCTCGCGCCGTTCGACTTCTATGCCCGCGTGCTCGGCCGCGACGGCGGCCGCGGGCGCATCATCGCGCGGCTGGGGCACGAGGCGAGCGACGTGCTGGACGAGTTCCTCTCCTTCTGCCTTGCCACCGAGCGTCTTGGCCTTGCCGGCCTTGAAGCGCTGGTCGCGCTGCTCGAGGAAGGCGGGCGCGACATCAAGCGCGAGATGGACCAGACGCGCGGCGAGGTGCGCATCATGACTGCGCACGCCGCCAAGGGGCTGGAAGCGCCGGTCGTCTTTCTCGTCGATGGCGGCACCGCGCCCTTCTCGCACGGCCATCTGCCGCGCCTCGTGCCGGTGCGGTCCACACATGGCCACTGGCACGGACAGGGCTATCTCTGGCGCGCGGCAGGCGCGATGGAGAACTCGGTCACCCGCGCCGCCGCTGCCGACATCCGTCGCCGTGCCGAGGAGGAATATCGCCGCCTGCTCTATGTCGCGATGACGAGGGCCGAAGACCGGCTCGTCATCTGCGGCTATCGCGGCGTGAAGACGCCTGGAGACGGCATCTGGCACTCCATCGTCGCCGCCGCGCTTGGCGGCGCCGAGCACTCGACGCCCTTCGCGCATCCGGCGCTCGGCCCCGGCGCGCTGCGCTTTCGCGCGAGCCCCGAGCTGACGGCCCTGCGTGATGTCGAGGAGGTGGCCAGGCCTCGCAAGCCTGCGCCGATGCCGGCCGCGCTGCGGGATCCGGTCTCCGAGCCACCTGTGCTGCCGAGGCCGCTGACCCCGTCATCCGTGTCGGTTACCGTCGAGCCTGCCGATCCTGCGCCGCTGTCGTCGCCGGTGCTCGCCCTCGAGCCCGTCGGCATGGGGCTGGAGCGCGGGCTCGTCGTCCACAGGCTGCTGCAGGTCCTGCCCGACATGGAGGGCGACCATGCGGCCGCCGTCGAGCGTCATGTGGCGCAGGCCTGTGGGGGCTGGACCGAGCCTGACCGGCAGGCGCTCTGCGAGGAGATCCTCGCCGTCGTCGCCGACCCTGCCTTCCGCTCGCTTTTCGCCATGCCGTCGCGGGCCGAAGTCGGCATCATGGGAACCATCGAGATCGCAGGCCGAAAGCGTGCCGTGTCGGCCAAGCTCGACCGGCTCTTCGTGGGCGATGGCGAGGTTGCGATCCTCGACTACAAGACCAACCGCCCGGCCCCTGCCAATCTCGCCGGCGTGCCGGTGGAGCATGTCGCGCAGCTTGCGATCTATGCCGAGCTGGTCCAGGCCATCTATCCGGGCAGCAACGTGCGCACGCTTCTCCTCTACACCCACGCCCCGCGCCTCATCGAACTGCCGGCGGAGCGACGGGCGGCCGCCCTTGCGAGCCTCGCGCGGGCGTGACAGAACCTGCCTTGAATGGCGCGCCCACCACGCCCACATGCAGGGTAAATTCAGTCAGGAGACCGAAATGGCTACCGTGAAGATCGACAAGAACAGCTTCCAGTCCGGCGTTCTGGAAGCCTCCGAGCCGGTCGTGGTCGACTTCTGGGCGGAATGGTGCGGTCCCTGCAAGATGATCGCCCCCGCCCTCGAGGAAATCGCGACCGAGTTGGGCGACAAGGTGAAGATCGCCAAGGTCAACATCGACGAGAACCCCGAGCTTGCCGCGCAGTTCGGCGTTCGCTCGATCCCGACGCTCATGCTCTTCAAGGACGGTCAGGTTGCCGACATGAAGGTCGGCGCAGCGCCGAAGACGGCGCTCTCGTCCTGGATCAGCGGCAACGTCTGATCGTTTCGAAGACATTTGGAAAAGCCCGGCCTCGCGCCGGGTTTTTTCGTTTCAGGCGGGTGGCGTGCCGTTTTCGGCGAGCACTTCGCCTGCAAGATAGAGCGACCCGCAGATGAGGATGCGCGGCGCGACCTCGAGCCCGTTCCAGGTGTTACCCAGAAGTTCGAGCGCGTTGGAAACCGAATCGATCGGCTCGGCCGAAAGCCCGGCATCGAGCGCCCGCACCGCCAGCTCGTCATGGGGCACGCCGGCCTCGCTCATGCGCACCGGCACGGTGAAGACGTGCCGCGCCATGCCTTCGAAGGCGCGGAAGAAGCCGGTCTGGTCCTTGGTGTTGATCATGCCGCAGATAAGGAAAAGCGGCCGCGGATGGCGCTCCTCCTGCTCGGCCAGCGCTTCTGAAATGGCAAAGCCCGCGCCGGGATTGTGTCCGCCATCGAGCCAGATCTCGGAGCCCTTCGGCGCCAGCGAGACGAGCCGCCCTTCCGTCAGCCGCTGCATCCGGCCGGGCCAGCTTACGGTTTCCATCGCCCTAGACGCGATCGCATCCGTGATCTCGAACCCCGCCTGGCGCACGGCGCGGATCGCGGCCGCCGCGTTGGCGAACTGGTGGCGCCCGACGAGCTTCGGCCGGGTGAGGTCCATCAGCCCGGTCTCGTCCTGGTAGACGAAGCGCCGGTTCTCCTCGTAGCCGAGATAGTCCTGCCCGTAGATCGCCGCCGGGGCACCGAGCCGAGCGGCTGTGTCGATCAGCACGTCGCGCGCGGCGTCATGCTCCTGCTGCCCGATGATGACCGGCACGCCCGACTTGATGATGCCGGCCTTCTCGGCGGCGATGAGCTCGACCCGGTCGCCGAGATAGGCCTCGTGGTCGAGCGAGATCGGCATGATGACCGAGACCGCCGGACGTTTGATGACGTTCGTCGCATCGAACCGACCCCCGAGCCCGACTTCCAGCACCACGGCATCGGCCGGATGCTCGGAAAAGAGCAGGAAGGTGACTGCGGTCAGAAGCTCGAACACCGTGATCTTCTGCCCGCCATTGGCGTCGGCCGTCCGCCGCACGGCATCGGCGAATGTCGCGTCGTCGACGAAGCGCCCGCCGCCTGGCTGGCCGATCCGGTAGCGCTCATGCCAGTTGACAAGATGCGGCGAGGTGTGGACGTGGACCGTCCCCCCCGCCGCCTCGATCAGCGCGCGCGAGAATGCGGCCGCCGATCCCTTGCCGTTGGTGCCGGCGATATGGATCACAGGCGGCAGGCGATCCTGCGGGTTGCCGAGCGCGTCGAGAAGCCGCGTGATCCTGTCGAGCGAAAGGTCGAAGCCCTTGGGGTGGAGCCCCAGGAGCCGCTCGATCTCCTGCTCGGCCGTCAACGTGGTCATGAATGGTCCGCGGTCGCTCGGGGGCAGGGCGAAAGGCGGGCGCGCCGGCATGCGGCGCGCCACGTCAGGATGTCGTCAGGACGAAGCCTCGGCGGGCTCGCGCTCGGCGGGCGGCGGAAGCAATTCGGCCTCGCCGAGCGCTGCCGGCATCGGCGACTTCATCAGGATCTTGAGAAGCCGCGCGATCGTCTCGCGCAGCTCCAGCCGCGACACGACCATGTCGACCATGCCGTGATCCATCAGGTACTCGGCTCGCTGGAAGCCTTCCGGCAGCTTCTCGCGGATCGTCTGCTCAATCACGCGCGGGCCGGCAAAGCCGATCAGCGCGCCGGGCTCGGCGATGTGCACGTCGCCCAGCATGGCATAGGACGCCGTCACGCCGCCGGTGGTCGGGTTGGTGAGAACCACGACGTAAGGCAGGCCGGCTTCCTTCAGCCGGTCCACCGCGACCGTCGTGCGCGCCAGCTGCATCAGCGACAGGATGCCTTCCTGCATGCGCGCGCCACCCGATGCGGCAAACAGGATCAGCGGCCGCTGCTTCTCCAACGCCGCCTCGAAGCCGCGGATGATCGCCTCGCCGGCAGCCATGCCGAGCGACCCGCCCATGAAGGTGAAGTCCTGCACCGTGACGACGACGGGCAGGCCTTCGAGCTCGCCCACCGCATTGATGATCGCGTCTTCCTGGCCGGTCTTGGTGCGCGCGTCCCTCAGCCGGTCGATGTAGCGCTTCTCGTCGCGGAACTTCAGCGGGTCGGTCGCGACCTTCGGGTTCTCCAGCGTTTCGTAGTGTCCGCCGTCCAGGAAATGGCGCAGGCGCTCCTTGGCGGGAATGCGCATGTGGTGCCCGGAGGTCGGGATCACATACTGGTTCCCCTCGAGGTCCTTGTGGAACACCATCTCGCCCGTCTCGGGGCATTTGATCCAGAGGTTCTCGGGCATCTCGCGGCGCCCGAGCATCGAGTTGATCTTCGGGCGGACGAAATTCGTGATCCAGTTCATGGGCGCGATCCTCGTCGTGTCGTTCATCTGAAAGGAAATGGGACGTTCAGCCGGCCGTCGCAAGGCGCGCGCTGCGCACGCCCTGGGCGAGCCCGCTGACCAGCGTCGCCACGGCTTCCGCCGGATCGGCCGTCATGCGCCCGTCCGGCGTCAGCACGTTGGCAACCGCGTTGACGATCGCGGTGCCGACCACGACGCCGTCCGCCGATGCGCCGATCGCGCGCGCCTGCTCGGCCGTCTTGACGCCGAAGCCGACGCAGACCGGCAGGTCGGTGTGGCCCTTGATGCGGGCGACCGCAGCGCCGACCTTGGACGTGTCGGGAAGCGCCGAGCCGGTGATGCCGGTCATCGAGACGTAGTAGACGAAGCCGGACGTATTCTCGAGCACCTTCGGCAGGCGCTTGTCGTCGGTCGTCGGTGTTGCAAGGCGGATGAAGTTTATGCCCGCCTCCAGAGCCGGGATGCAGAGTTCCGCATCCATCTCCGGCGGCAGGTCGACCACGATCAGCCCGTCGATGCCGGCAGCCTTGGCATCAGTGAGGAAGCGGTCGACGCCGTAGATGTAGATCGGATTGTAGTAGCCCATCATGACGATCGGCGTGTCGTCGTCCTCGCGGCGGAAGTCGGCGGCCATCTTGAGCGTCTTGGCGAGCGTCTGCCCGCCCTTGAGCGCGCGCAGGCCCGCCGCCTGGATCGCGGGGCCGTCGGCCATCGGGTCGGAAAACGGCATTCCGAGCTCGATCACGTCGGATCCCGCCTTCGGCAGGGCCTTCATGATCTTCAGGGCCGTGTCGTAGTCGGGATCGCCGCCCATGAAATAGGTCACGAGCGCCGGCCGGCCCTCGGTCTTCAGCTTCGCCATGCGGCGGTCGATGCGGGTGGTCATGTCGGTCGGTCCTCAGGCGCCGGGCAGGAACGTCCTGCCGGGCTTCTCCTCGCTGCAGCGGATTAGCCGGCTGTCGAGCACGGCCGCATTACGGTGGCGGACGGCGCGCTGGTAGGCGGGGTCCTTGACCATGTCGATGAAGGCCTGCGCGCTCGGATAGCGGGCGACGAAGGCGAGGTCCCAGAGATCGCCCGCATCGTCGCCGATGAGCACGAGCTCCGGTTTGCCGACCCACGCCTGGCTGGCGCCGAGCGCGTCGAAGATCGGTGTCGCCTCTTCGGAATAGCGGCCGTAAGCATCGGCGCCCGACACGTCCTCGCCGGCTTCCGGATCGCTGTCCGCATAGGCTGCGCGATCGCGGAACTTCAGGAGGTTGAGCATCATCACCGGCCTGTCGAGCGGCAGCCCGTACATCGCCTTGAACTGCTCGCGCGTCGGGTTCAGATGCTGCATCAAAGACCCATGCCGAGGATCTTGCCGACGGTGAAGATGTCCTTGTCGCCGCGGCCGCAAAGGTTCATCACGATGATCTGGTCGCGACCCATCTTCGGCGCGCGCTTGACCACTTCGGCCAGCGCATGCGCGGGCTCCAGTGCCGGGATGATGCCTTCGAGCTTCGTGAGAAGCTGGAAGGCTTCGAGCGCCTCGTCGTCCATGATCGGCACGTATTCGACGCGGCCGGTGTCCTTCAGGAAGGAGTGCTCCGGCCCGATGCCCGGATAGTCGAGGCCGGCCGAGATCGAATGGCCGTCCTTGATCTGCCCGTCATCCGACTGCAGCAGGTAGGTGCGGTTGCCGTGCAGCACGCCCGGCGACCCGGCCGTCAGCGAGGCGCAGTGCTCCTCGCCCGAAAGCCCCTTGCCGCCCGCTTCCACGCCGACGATGCGCACGTCGCGATCGTCGAGGAAGGGGTGGAAGAGGCCGATCGCATTCGATCCGCCGCCGACAGCTGCGATCAGCATGTCCGGCAGTCGCCCCTCGGCGGCCATCATCTGCTCGCGCAATTCCTTGCCGATCACCGACTGGAAGTCGCGCACGAGTTCCGGATAGGGGTGCGGGCCGGCGGCCGTCCCGATCAGGTAATAGGTGTCCTCGACATTCGTGACCCAATCGCGCAGCGCCTCGTTCATCGCGTCCTTGAGCGTGCCGTGGCCGGACGTGACCGGCCGCACCTCGGCGCCCAGCAGCTTCATGCGGAACACGTTGGGCGCCTGGCGCTCCACGTCGGTCGCGCCCATGTAGACGACGCAGGGCAAACCGAAGCGCGCGCAGACCGTCGCGGTCGCCACACCGTGCTGGCCGGCGCCCGTCTCGGCGATGATACGCGTCTTGCCCATGCGGCGGGCAAGCAGGATCTGCCCGAGGCAATTGTTGATCTTGTGCGACCCCGTGTGGTTCAGCTCGTCGCGCTTGAAGTAGATCTTCGCGCCACCGAGATGCTCGGTCAGCCGCTCCGCGAAATAGAGCGGCGACGGCCGACCCGTATAGTGGGTGTTGAGATGCGCGATCTCGGCCCAGAAGCTCTCGTCCGTCTTCGCCTTGGCCCATTCCTGTTCCAGATCGAGGATCAGCGGCATCAGCGTCTCGGCGACGAAACGCCCGCCGAAAATGCCGAACATGCCTTCGCGGTCGGGACCGCTGCGGAAGGAATTGGGCTCGGGCTGCGTGTTCATGGACTTGGCTCTCGGCTCTGGGCCCGCCCGCGGCGGGACATGGGTTTCTGCACGCTGCCTGCGCGAAAGTAAACTAGCGCCGCGCCGCCTCGACTGCGGCGAAGAAGCCGGCGATGCGCCCCTCGTCCTTGATCCCCGGCGCGCTTTCCACGCCCGACGAGATGTCGAGCCCCGGCGGGTCGGCAAGCCTAAGCGCCGTGGCGACATTGCCGGCATCGAGCCCGCCCGACAGCAGGTAATCCGTACCTGCCGACAGGCGCGACAGCAGGCTCCAGTCGAACGAAACGCCATTGCCGCCGGGGAGGTCCGAGCCCTTTGGCGGCTTGGCGTCGAGCAGCAGGCGGTCGGCAATGTCGAGATAGGCTGGGACCTTGTCGAGATCCGCCGCGTCGCCGATCGCCAGCGCCTTCATCACCGGCAGCCCGTACCGCGCCCTGACAGCGGCGACGCGTTCCGGCGTCTCCTTGCCGTGCAGCTGCAGCATGTCCGGCGCTATGACCGCGACGATCGCATCGAGCGTATCGTCGTCGGCATCGACCGTCACTGCCACGGCCTTCGCCTTGCCCAGCGCCAGCTTCCGCAGCCGGCCGGCCTGCTCGGGAGAAACGTGGCGTGGGCTCTTCTGAAAGAAGATGAACCCCACATGGCTCGCCCCGCCGGCAAGCGCGGCGCTGACCGTCTCTGGCGTGGAAAGGCCGCAAATCTTGATGTCGAGGGGCATGGCGCGGAGATAGTCACTCGCGCCCCGAGAGTCGAGCGCCTTGCAGATTGAATTGGACGCTGCCAGTTTCCAGGCTTGCCAACCTCGCGAGCGAGCCTCGGACATAAGCCCAAACGACACTGACAAGCGTCAGCCCACTAAACCTCCGCGGCCGGCAGAGCCAACCGCCAAAGATGTCGCCGACAAAGCAGCAGCAGGACGATCCTTGGGTCGTTTTGAAGCTTTGCGCGGGCACGCCGGTGAAGGGCTGACGACAGACGAGATCATGCGGATGGCGCGCGACTAATTTCCTTCGCCGGTAAAGGTTCAGAACCGGATCGCCTGCAGCGCGCCGCCATTGCGCTTGAGCCAGGCGCGGGCTTCCTCGGTGCGCGGGCACAATTCCTTGCAGAGCGCCCAGAATTTCGGGCCGTGGTTCATTTCCTTCAGATGCGCCACCTCGTGGGCGACGAGGTAGTCGATGACGGCCGGCGGAGCCATCATGATGCGCCAGGAGAAGGACAGCGTGCCGTCCGCGGTACACGATCCCCAGCGGCTGGTCGTGTCACGGTAGCGGATCGCCTTTGCCTTGCGGCCGACCGAAGCCGTATGGCGCGCGACCAGCATCTCGATGTCACGCTTGGCCTCGCGCTTGAGGAGATCCGTAAGCAGCCGGCCGAGCGCTTCGCGCCGGCCATGGACGACGAGCACCGGCCCGTCCGCCTCGCGCGTCACCGTCACGGTGCCACGGGTCTCGGGCTGGTGCTTGATCAGGTGCGGCACGCCACGCAGCGGCAGCTTGGTGCCGGGCCGCAGCTCCGGCCGGTCGGGAAACTTGGCGAGCTTCGCTTCCAGCCAGCCCTGGTGCTTCTCGAGGAAGCGCTCGACCTCGCGCTGCGAGAGGCCTGGCGGAACAGTGATGCGGATGCCTTGGCCGCCGGCCTCGATGCGCAGGGTCAGCCGGCGCGCGCGCGAATTCTCCGCGATCGTTAGCGGCAGCGAGCGACCCGCAACCTCATGCAGGCGCGTCTGCGGGACGCGGGTCTGCGGCTGGCGTTTGAAGAAGGCGAAATTCATCGCGCCAAGCATATCCGATTCGCATGGACCGTGAGCCCGAACGAAAAACGGCGCCGGATGACCCGGCGCCGTCTGTTGATCGAGCTTATACGGCGATCAGTCGTTCAGAAGACCCGACCGGTCGTCATTGCGCGCGGGCATCGTGCGCGAGCGCTCGGCCATGAAGCGGTCGAACTCTTCCTGGTCCTTGGCGCGGCGCAGTTCGCGGACATAGGTCTCGAACTCCTCGCGCGCCTCGTCCAGGCGACGACGCTCTTCGTCGAGACGGGCGAGTTCCTTCTCGCGCCAGTCGTCGAAAGCGACGTTGCCGGTGCGCGCGGTCGGCGCCCAGGCGGCCGTCCTGCGCGCGCCGAAGATCGAATCGCTCACGCGATTGAACTCGCCCTTCACGTCGCCGAGCCGGTCGCCCCAGATGATGTAGGCAAGCATGGCGAGGCCGAGCGGCCAGAACACCATGAAGCCGACGACCATCAGCGCGATGGTGGCGGGCGTCCATGCCGGGCGGATCAATGCAGTCTTGGTCATCGCAACCGTTCCTTCCTTGAGAGGGAGCGGGTCCGATCGCCCGCTTGATCTCGACATGGGAAATCGATTGTGGCGATTCAAGAACGAGGCCCTGGCATCACGCGTGATCCTGCAGCATCGAGCCCGAGCACGATCAGCCCCGCCATCAGGCCCCAGAACGCCGAGCCGATGCCGGCGATCGCGAGGCCCGAGGCTGTCGTGGCGAAGGCGATCGTGGCGGCGACGCGCTGGTCGGGGCGTTCGAGCGCGATCGCCAGCGCGTTGGCGAGCGAGCCGAGCAGGCCGAGGCCCGCGACGAGCGCGATCAGGCTGGCGGGCAGCACTGCGAAGATCGCGACCAGCGACGCGCCGAAAAAGGCGAAGACGAGATAGGTCGCCGCATAGAACGGCCCTGTCAGCCAGCGTTGCGCGGGGTCGGGATGGACGTCCGGCCCGGTGCAGATCGCGGCCGAGATGGCGGCGAGATTGGTCGTCAGCGCGTTGAACGGCGCGGTCAGGAGCGAGACGAGGCCCGTTGCCGCAATCAGCGGCCCCGCCGGCGGCTCGTAGCCGGCCGCCTTCAGAACGGCGAGGCCCGACAGGTTCTGCGACGCCATGGTGACGAGAAAGATCGGCAGCGCGAGCCCGATCGTCGCCGCGAACGTGAAGCGCGGCCATGTCCATTCGAGGCTGGACGCCTGCAGCGCGGGCATCGTCTCTACCCAGCCGCCGAGAAACGCGATCAGGACCCCGCCGATGAGAACCGCGAGAACCGACAACGCCGGATTGAACAGGCGGATCACCAGAAAGGCTGCCATCAGCGGGCCGACGAGCCAGGGATCGACCGCCAGCGTGCGTGCCGCCTGCATGACGAAGACGACGACGATGCCGGCGAGCATGCCCGACGCGACAGACGCCGGAATGCGCGCGATCAGGCGCATCAGCGGTCGCGTGAGGCCCGTCAGCACGAGGAGAAGGGCGACGACGATGAAGGCGCCGACGGTCTCCGCCATGGTGAAACCGCTGCTCGCGGCAATCAGCGCCGCGCCCGGGGTCGACCACGCGGTGACGATCGGCATGCGGTAGCGCCAGGAGAGCCAGGCCGTCTCGACCGCCATCGCCAGGCAGATCGCCGTCACCCAGCTCGCCGTCTGGCCGGGCGTTGCACCGACGGCGTCGGCCGCCGCGATGATCAGCGCCAGCGTCCCGCCGAAGCCGACGATCGCCGCGACGAAGGCCGAAGCCGGGATCGAGGCGCGCATTCAGCTGCTCGCGCGCTCGACGAGGCTCTGGGCGGCCGACAGGATCATCTCGATGTCCTGCGGGCGCGACAGGCGGTGGTCGCCATCCCTGACGAGAGAGAGCGTCACGTCGTCGGCCGGCAGATGCTCGACCAGCCGCAGCGCGTGCGTGTGCGGGACGTCCGGGTCGGCCATGCCCTGGATGATGTGGACGGGGCAGCGCGTGTCGATGATGCCCGAAAGGACGCGGTTCGCTCGCCCGTCCTCGATCAGATTGCGCGTGTAGATGTTGGGCTCCGGCGAATACTCGGAGACCTCCTCGAAATAGCCTTGCGTTGCCAGCGCCTGCCGCTCGTCATCGGTCAGCGCTGGCTCCACCAGCTCGCTCGTGAAATCGGGCGCCGGCGCGAGCAGGAGCAGTCCTGCAAGCCGTCCGGCCGCGCCGCGACGTCCCAATTCCTGCGCCATGCGCAGCGCGATCCACGCGCCCATCGAGGAGCCGACCAGGACCTGCGGGCCGGTCGTGAACCGGTCGAATACGGCGAGGCTTTCGGCAAGCCAGAGGGAGATCGTGCCGTCTTCGAAGCGACCGCCAGAGGCGCCGTGGCCGGAATAATCGTGGCGGCAGAAGGCATGGTCGTTGGTCGCGGCCCATGCGGCGAGCGCTTGCGCCTTGGTGCCGGTCATGTCCGAGCGGTAGCCGCCGAGCCAGTGCAGGCCGGGCGTGCGGCCGGCGACGGTGCGCACGGCGATCTCCGCACCGTCGACCGCGATCGTGTGCCTGGCTTCGGACTGTAGGGTCATGGCTGGCGATTCATCCCTGTTTCTCGCCGCGATCGCGCCGGACGGGTGATTTTTCCCCGACCCTGTGCTATTGACACTGCGCCGCGCGCGCCGACATAGACCGCGCCGCTCGTGCGGCATATGCGTAAAGACGTCAACGGCCAAGGAGACCACGACCATTCGCAGACCATTCAAAGCAGCCGCCCCTGTCAAGGACGGCCCGCGCGCCAATCGCGAGATTCGCGTGCCGCAGGTACAGCTCATCGGCGCCGAAGGACAGAACCTTGGCGTAGTGTCGATTTCCGAGGCGCTCGGGCTGGCTGAGGAAGCCGGGCTCGACCTCGTCGAGATCTCCCCGAACCAACAGCCCCCGGTGTGCAAGATCACCGACCTCGGCAAGATGAAATATCAGGGCCAGAAGAAGGCCGCCGAGGCGCGCAAGAAGCAGAAGATCATCGAGGTCAAAGAGATCAAGATGCGTCCCAACATCGACGACCACGATTACGAGACGAAGATGAAGGCCGTGCGCCGCTTCTTCGACGAGGGCGACAAGGTGAAGCTGACCTTGCGTTTCCGTGGCCGCGAGATGGCGCATCTGGAACTCGGCATGAAGCTTCTCAACCGCGTTCGCGAGGAAGTCGTTGAGATCGCGAAGGTCGAGGCCGAGCCGAAGCTCGAAGGCCGTCAGATGATGATGGTGCTGGCACCGAAATGACCGTTCCGCCGGCCCCGGCGGGCCGGCTCAATCGTGAAAGGCAGCGGGTCCGGCCCGCAACCCAATGTCCAAGACTGGCGTCGAGCCGCTGGGCAGCTACCAGCACACACGCAGGATCGTGCTCGCCTGCTTGATCGCGTTGATCGTGGTCGGGCTTTTCTTCTGCGGGTCGCTTTACGGCGATGGGCGCCTGCATGAATTCGTCGAGGCGTTCGGCATCGGCCTGATCGGCGTCGGTATCCTGGGCCGGCTCTGGTGCACGATCTATATCGGCGGGCGCAAATCGGCCGAGATCGTCGCAAGCGGACCCTATTCGGTGAGCCGCAACCCGCTCTACGTCTTCTCGACGATCGCTGCTGCTGGCGTCGGCGCGCAGACGGGATCGATCGTCGTCGCTCTGTTCTTCGGCGTCGTGACGGCCTTTGCTTTCCACATCGTCATCCGCCGCGAGGAGCGTTTTCTGTCGGGCACGTTCGGCGTCGCCTATGCCGATTACGTCGCGCGGGTCCCGCGCTTCTTTCCCAGGCTCGGCCAGTTTCGCGATGCCGACCGTGTCGATGTCCGCCCGAAGCTCCTTTATACGACACTGGGCGACGGCCTGTTCTTCCTCGTCGCGATCCCGGCTTTCGAGCTGATCGAGCTGGCGCAGGACGGCGGCTGGCTGCCGGTCCTGCTCAGGCTTCCCTGAGCCTGTTGCACTCATCCCGCGCCCTCTGTATAAGGCCGCGTTCCGAACCGTCCGGCAGGGCATGCCGTGGCGGTTCACAATGCTTGAAAAGCCCGCACCAAAGCCGAACGAAGCGGCGACCGGCCCGAGAGGCAGGTATGCTTCGACCTCCGCGTGAGCGGACCGGCCGCGGGCGATAAGAACGGAGTAAGCAAAATGCCCAAGATGAAGACGAAGTCTTCTGCCAAGAAGCGCTTCAAGATCACCGGGACCGGCAAGGTCAAGGTGGCAGCCGCCGGCAAGCGCCACGGCATGATCAAGCGGTCCAACAAGTTCATCCGCGATGCGCGCGGAACGATGGTTCTCTCGCCGTCCGACGGCGTGAAGGTCATCAAGAACTACCTGCCTAACGGCGGCGGCATCTGAGCCGGACCCAGATTTAAGGAGATCATGACATGGCTCGCGTAAAGAGGGGCGTTACCGCCCACGCCAAGCACAAGAAGGTCCTTGCTCAGGCAAAGGGCTTCTACGGCCGCCGCAAGAACACCATCCGCATCGCCAAGCAGGCAGTCGAGAAGTCGCTGCAGTACGCTTACCGCGATCGCAAGAACCGCAAGCGCAATTTCCGTGCGCTCTGGATCCAGCGCATCAACGCTGCCGTCCGCGAGCACGGCCTGACCTATGGCCGCTTCATCGATGGCCTGAACAAGGCCGGCATCGAGATCGACCGCAAGGTGCTCTCCGACCTCGCCATCCACGAGCCGGCGGCCTTCGCGGCGCTCGTCGCGAAGTCGAAGACGGCGCTCGAGTACCTCAAGGACACGACCCCGAACGCTTTCGAAAGCGCCGTCGCCTAAGGCCGCGCGCTTCCCAAGCTTTCGGAAAACCTGATTGTGAGGAACCCGCGCTGGCAGCCGCCCGCGCGGGTTTTTCGTATTGGCAATGATGAACACACGACCATCAGTGCAGGTAGAAGACGAGGCGCATCTCGCGCCCGATATCCTGCGCCTGCTTGTCGAGAGCCGGGGCAGGAGGATCTCTTCTGCCGAGATCGGCGGGCGCAAGGTCTGGATCAAGCGCTATGACGCCGAGAGGCTGCCGATCGCCAAATGGCTGCACGGGAAAACCAATCCCGTTCTCGGGCCCTGGCCGTATCTGAAGTCGTCGCCGATACTGCCTGTAGCAGGCATGGCGGCGCGCGAGCGACGCAAGCATGCTGCCTTTCGTGCCGGCGGCTTTCGCGTTCCCGATATTGTCTTTGCCAATGATCGGGCGATGATAACCGTCGATGTGGGCAGGTCGCTCGATGACACGCTCCGCTCGGCAAGAGGCGATGCGGGTGCGCATGACGGGCTCCTCGTCGACGCGGCAGCGTCGCTGGGCAGCCTGCACTCTGCGGGGCTGTGCCACGGCCGTCCTCATTTGCGCGACTGCTACCTCGCCGAAGGCGGGATCGGTTATATCGATTTCGAGGAAGAGCCGGAGGCGGTCATGCCCTTGGCACATGCCCAGGGCCGCGATGCCTGGCTGGCCTTCTTCCATGTCGTGACGCGTGCCATGGACGTCTCGACGCCGTCGGTCGCCTATGACGCCTACCGGGACGCTGCGCCTGCTGAGACCGTAGCCGCGCTCAGTGAGCTGGTCGGGGCTTTCGGCCGAATTTCCCCCTTGCTGTCGCTTGCATCGAAGGTGCATGACGGCGGCGATTTGCGACGCCTTCGGGCAGCGACCGGCTTCCTCCAGGCCGCGCTTGGCAGGCAGGACCCATTGCAGGAGACACCGTCTTGACCGAAACCAACCTCGAAGCGCTCGAGACGACGCTCATGACCGAGATCGGCGCTGCCGGCGACGAAGCCGCGCTGGAGACTGTGCGCGTGTCCGCACTCGGCAAGAAGGGCTCCGTCTCGGAGCTCCTGAAGTCGCTCGGCGCCATGACGCCCGATGAGCGCAAGGACAGGGGTCCGGCGATCAACGGCCTCAAGCAGCGCGTCACCGACGCGCTCTCCTCCCGCCGCACGGCGCTTCGCGATGCGGCGATCGAGGCGCGGCTTGCGGCAGAGAAGCTCGACGTCACGCTGCCCGTGCGCCAGGCACCGGCCGAGCGCGGCCGCATCCATCCGATCAGCCAGGTGATCGACGAGATCGCGGCGATCTTCGGCGATCTCGGCTTCGCCATCGCCGAAGGCCCGGACATCGAGACCGACTACTACAATTTCACGGCGCTGAACTTCCCCGAAGGTCACCCGGCGCGCGAGATGCACGACACCTTCTTCTTCCCCGCCGATGCCAATGGCGAGGCGAAGGTGCTGCGCACGCACACCTCGCCCGTCCAGATCCGCACCATGGAGACGCAGAAGCCGCCGATCCGCATCGTCATCCCGGGCAAGACCTACCGCCAGGATTCCGATGCCACCCACTCGCCGATGTTCCATCAGGTCGAGGGCCTCGTCGTCGACAGGACGGCCAACGTCGCCAACATGAAGTGGGTGCTGGAGGAGTTCTGCAAGGCCTTCTTCGAGGTGCCGAGCGTGACGATGCGCTTCCGCCCATCCTTCTTCCCCTTCACCGAGCCGTCGCTCGAAGTCGACATCCAGTGCGATCGCTCGCGTCCGGGCGAGGTGCGCTTCGGCGAGGGCAATGACTGGATGGAGATCCTCGGCTGCGGCATGGTTCACCCGAACGTGCTGCGCGCAGGCGGGCTCGACCCCGACGAGTATCAGGGCTTCGCCTGGGGCATGGGCATCGACCGCATTGCCATGCTGAAATACGGCATGCCGGACCTGCGCGCCTTCTTCGATGCGGACGTGCGCTGGTTGCAGCATTACGGCTTCCGACCGCTCGACATGCCGACGCTGTTCGGAGGCCTGAGTTCGTGACGAGGCTGCATCGCGCATCCTGCCGCTGCGGCCTGATCGGGGCGGAGGCGAAGGTCGACCCCTTCCAGGTCTCCTATTGCCACTGCCGCGACTGCCGCAAGCAGACGGGCGCGCCGGTCATGGCCTTCGTCGGCTTCCATGATGGCGAGGTTGCGTGGCAGGGAGAGCCGCAGCGCTGGCGCGCCGGCGGCGTGGAACGCGCCTTCTGCGGCTCCTGTGGCAGCCAGATCGGCTATCGCGACGAGAAGCTGCCGGGCGAGCTCTATCTGACGCTCGGTTTCATGGACGAGCCGGAACGCTATCCGCCGACCATGCACGCCTTCGAGATGCGCCGCCTGCCCTTTCTCCACCTCGAAGATGATTTGCCGCGTTTCGACGGCTTCTCGATCGAGCGCTGACCAAGGACCAAACACGATGAAGTTCACCCTGTCCTGGCTGAAGGACCATCTGGAAACCGACGCCACGCTCGAGGAAATCTGCGAGCGGCTGACCATGATCGGCCTCGAGGTCGAGAGCGTCGACGACAAGGCGGCGCTGAAGCCTTTCGTGATCGCCAAGGTGCTGACGGCCGATAAGCATCCCGACGCCGACAAGCTGCGCGTCTTGAGCGTCGATGTCGGCGCCGGCGCCCCGATCCAGGTGGTCTGCGGTGCGCCGAATGCGCGCGCAGGTCTCGTCGGCGCTTTTGCGGCACCCGGCACCTATGTGCCTGGCATCGACGTCACGCTGTCGGTCGGCACGATCCGCGGCGTCGAGAGCCGCGGCATGATGTGCTCCGAGCGCGAGCTGCAGCTTTCCGACGAGCATGACGGCATCATCGACCTGCCGGCCGATGCACCGGTCGGCACCTCGTTCGCGTCCTACGCGAAGCTCGACGACCCGGTTATCGAGATCAATCTGACGCCGAACCGCCCCGACGCGACCTCGATCCACGGCATCGCGCGCGATCTCGCGGCCTCCGGCCTCGGCCGGCTGAAGACCGCGCCGGTGGATTCCGTTGCGGGCGACGGCTTATGCCCCGTCAAGGTGACGATCGAGGCGCCGGAGCTTTGCCCCGGTTTCGCGCTGCGCCTCGTGCGCGGCGTGAAAAACGGCCCGTCGCCGAAATGGCTGCAGCAGCGGCTGCTCGCGATCGGCCTACGCCCGATCAACGCGCTGGTCGACATCACCAACTACATCACCTTCGATCGCGGCCGCCCGCTGCACGTCTTCGATGCTACCAAGGTCGCCGGCAACCTCGTCGTCCGCCGCGCGCGCGATGGCGAGACCGTGCTTGGCCTTGACCAGCGCGAATACACGCTTACCGAAGCCATGTGCGTCATCGCCGATGATAATGGCGTCGAATCCATCGCCGGCATCATGGGCGGCGAGCATTCGGGCTGCGATGAGACGACGACCGACGTGCTGGTCGAATCGGCCCTCTGGGACCCGATCACGACCGCCCGCACCGGCCGTACGCTCGGGATCATCACCGATGCGCGCTACCGTTTCGAGCGCGGCGTGGACCCGGAATTCATGGTGCCGGGGCTCGATCTCGCGACCCGCATGGTGGTCGAACTCTGCGGCGGCACGCCGAGCAAGGCCGAGATCGTCGGCTATGCCGGTCACGAGCCCAAGCGCCTGGCAATGCCCGTCTCGGAGGTCAAGCGCCTGACCGGCCTCGACGTGCCGGCCGACGAAAGCCTCGACATCCTGGACCGCCTCGGCTTCGCGCCCAGGCGCGCCGGTGACGCGATCGAGGTGGCGGTTCCGTCCTGGCGGCCCGACATTGACGGCAAGGCGGACATCGTCGAGGAGGTCATGCGCATCAAGGGCGTCGACCTGATCGCCCCGCAGCCGCTGTCGGCTCCCGGCGCCGTCAATGGCCGCATGCTCACCACGCTGCAAAACCGCACGCGCGGTGCGCGGCGTGCGCTCGCCGTGCGCGGCATGATGGAGGCCGTCACCTGGTCGTTCATCCCGCGTGCCCATGCCGAGCTCTTCGGCGGCGGTGCGGATGCGCTGCGGCTTGCCAACCCGATCGCAGCCGACATGTCCGACATGCGGCCCTCGCTGCTTCCGGGCCTGATTGCGGCTGCGCAGCGCAACGCTGATCGCGGCATCGGCGACGTCGCGCTGTTCGAGGTGTCCGGCATCTACCTCGGCGACCGCCCCGAGGACCAGCGCCGCGTGGCCGGCGGCGTGCGCCGCGGCACGGCACGGCTCGAAGGCTCCGGCAGGCACTGGGCAGGTGCCGCAAAGCCGGTCGACGTGTTCGAGGCGAAGGCCGACGCGCTCGCCGTGCTCGAAGCCTGCGGCGCGCCGGTCGACAAGGTGCAGATCGAGGCCGGTGGGCCCGCCTGGTATCACCCCGGCCGCTCCGGCACGATCAAGCTCGGCCCCAAGGTCGTGCTCGCTTATTTCGGCGAGTTCCACCCGAAAGTGCTGGAAGCCATGGATGCCTCCGGCCCGCTCTGCGGCTTCGAAGTCATGATCGATGCGGTGCCGGAGGCAAAAGCCAAGCCGACCCGTACCAAGCCGCGGCTCGACCTGTCGCCCTTCCAGGCGGTCCGCCGCGACTTCGCTTTCGTCGTCGACCGGACGGTCGAGGCGCAGAGCCTGATGAAGGCTGCCGCTGCCGCCGACCGCAAGCTCGTCACCGACGTCCGCGTATTCGACGTCTTCGAAGGCTCCTCGCTCGGCGAGGGCCGCAAGTCGGTCGCGATCGAGGTCTCGATCCAGCCCGTCGAGCGCACCCTGACGGACGAGGATTTCGAGGGTCTCGCGAAGAAGATTGTCGAGAACGTCGCCAAGCAGACGGGCGGCGTCCTCAGGACCTGACCCGCGCGCGCCACAGGCGTCTCAGCGCCTGTTCGACATCGGCGAGGCCGGCGACATGCGCGTCGGCCTCGATTGTTTCCGGCCTCGTCCCGTAGCCGGCTTCCAGAAGCACCACGGCAGTGCCCGCCGCGCGTCCCGCCAGCGCATCCGCCGGCCCGTCGCCGACGATCGCGGTGTCCTGCGGCGAAACGCCGAGCATTGCGAGCGCTGCAATGAGCATGTCCGGCGCGGGCTTCTTCGCGATGCCGTCGCGCGCGCCTTCGACGGCTCCCAGATGCTCCGCAAAGCCGTAATGCACCGCGATTTCCTCGACGAAGGCATGCGGCTTGTTGGAGACGATCGCAAGCTTCACGCCCGCTGTCGCGAGACTTTCCAGAAGCTGGTGAGCGCCGGGCATGATTTCCGTCAGCCGCGTCAGGTGCCGCGCATAGATCGGCATCATCTCGGCCACGCGCGCTGACAGTTCATCGGCGTCGAGCCGCTCGCCATTAGCCGCGAAGGCCCGCGCGACCAGCGGCGCCACCCCGTCGCCGACCATGGCGCGAACCGCGTCGATCGGTAGCGCCGGATAGCTATGAACCGCCAGCAGGGCGTTGGTCGCGGCATGGATGTCCGGCACGGAATCGATCAGCGTGCCGTCGAGGTCGAACAGCACGGCCTCGGGCAGGCTCATACGCAGCGTCCGCCATCGACTTCGAGTGCGACGCCGGTGATCAGCGACGCCTCGTCGGAGGCGAGAAACAGCGCGGCATTGGCGATGTCCTGCGGGGTGGAGAAGCGGCCGAGCGGGATCGTCGAGCGGAACTTCTCGCGCATCTCCGGGGTGTCGGTACCCATGAAAGTCGCGAGCAGCGGCGTGTCGCCGGCGACGGGACAGAGCGCGTTGACGCGGATCTGATCTGGCGCGAACTCGACCGCCATGGACTTGGTCATGTTGACGACCGCCGCCTTGGACGCGTTGTAGAGCGACAGCCCCGGCCTCGGCCGCAAAGCGCCGGTCGAGGCCGTGTTGATGATCACCCCTCCACCCTGGCGGCGGAAAACCGGCACCGTCTCGCACGCCGCGATCCAAACGGCCTTCACATTGACGGCGAAGATGCGGTCGATCTGCTCTTCGGGAATGTCGAGCGTCGGCATGTTCGGGTTCGAGATGCCGGCATTGTTGATCATGATGTCGAGCCGCCCGAAGCGCTCGACGGCGGCCTCGACCATCGCGCGCATCTCGGCCCGGCTTGCGACGTCGGCGCGATGGAAGGCGGCGCGGCCCTCTCCGAAGCGGCTTTCGATCGCCTCCGCCACACGCCTGCCGCCGGCCTCGTTTAGGTCGTTGACGACGACGCTGGCGCCCTCCTCGGCAAAGCGCAGGGCAATGCCTTCGCCGAAGCCGGAGCCCGCTCCGGTCACGATCGCCACCTTGTCCTTCAGCCGCATTTGATCCTCCAGGTCACTATTCCGCCTCGTCAGTCTTGTATCGAAATGTCATGAGGGTAGGCTAGAACGAAGCGGCAGACATAGCGGAGGCAAGGCGCAGATGCGACCAGGACTGGCACGCAGGCTCACCGAGCGGTTCGACGAGGAGCTGCGGTTTTTCAAGGGCTGGATCGACAAACCGCGCGCCGTCGGCTCGATCCTGCCGACGAGCTCGGTAACCGCGCGGCGCATGGCCGAAGTCATCGATCCGTCTTCCGGCCTGCCCGTCCTCGAGCTCGGACCCGGCACCGGCGTCATCACCAAGGCGATCCTGGAACGCGGCGTGGCGCCGAAAAGCCTCTACTCGATCGAATATTCCGAGGATTTCGTCGAGCACCTGCGCGCGCATTATCCGGGGGTGAACATCATCCAGGGCGATGCCTTCAATCTCGACCGCACGCTCGGCGACAAGCGCGATCTCAAATTCGATTCGATCGTCTCCGGCGTGCCCCTGCTGAACTTCCCCATCGACCAGCGCGTGGCCTATGTCGAGGATCTGCTCGACCGCATGGCGCCGGGCCGGCCGATCGTGCAGCTCACCTACGGCCCGAAGTCGCCGGTGCCGGCAGGTCGCGGCAACTACGTCGTCGAGCACCTCGATTTCGTCTTCCGCAACCTTCCCCCGACCCAGCTTTGGGTCTACAGGCGTCCCATCGCAAGCTGAGCTTCGGGGGCGGCATGAGCGTGAAGATCCTGGTGTTTGCGGGCTCCGTCCGCAAGGGCGCTTTCAGTGGCCAGACTGCGGACGTCGCGCAGCGCGAACTGGCGCTGGCGGGCGCCGATGTCACCCGTATCTTCCTCGGCGACTATCCGATGCCCATCGTCGACCAGGATCTCGAGGCCGAAAAGGGCGTGCCGGAAAACGCCGTCAAGCTCGCGCGCCAGCTCGCCGCCCATGACGGTTTCCTGATTGCCAGCCCCGAATACAATTCCTCGATCCCGCCCCTGGTCAAGAACACGATCGACTGGGTGAGCCGCGTCCACAAGGATGGCGACCGGGCGCTCAAGCCCTATGCCGGCAAGGTCGCCGCGCTGTGCTCGTCTTCCGACGGAAATTTCGCCGGCGTGCGCGGGCTCTATCATTTGCGCTCGGTGCTGATGAATTGCGGTGTGGAGGTCATCACACCGCAATGTTCCGTGGCGCGTGCGCAGGACGCTTTCGACGACAAGGGTGATTTCCGCGAGGAGCGGCTGCGTGCGATGATGACGAAGGTTGCGTCAACGCTCGTCGAGCGCGCGGCCATGATGTCGGGCAAGCGCCTGTGAGCGCCGCCGACCACCTGATCGTCGGCCTCGACGTTCCCGACATCCGCACGGCCGAAACCGTCGTCCGCGAACTCGACGGCGTCGCGTCGTTCTTCAAGGTCGGCTACTGGCTCGCCTATGGCGGCGGGCTCGGCTTTGCCCGCGAACTCGTCGAGGACGGCAAGAAGGTCTTTCTCGACCTGAAACTTCTCGACATCGATAACACGGTCGCCGAAGGCGTCGAGAGCATCGCCTCGATGGGTGTCTCCATGCTGACGCTGCATGCCTACCCGAAGGCGATGCGCGCGGCGGTCGCGGCTGCAAAAGGCAGCGACATGACGCTTCTTGCCGTAACCGTGCTGACCTCGATGGACGGTGCGGACCTCGCCGAGGCGGGCTACGCCGAGACCGACCCGGCGAGCCTTGTCCTCAAGCGCGCGCGCCAGGCGCTCGACGCCGACATGGGCGGCATCGTCTGCGCGGCGACCGAGGCGGCGGGGGTGCGCTCGATCGTCGGTCCCGACATGGCGATCGTCACGCCTGGCATCCGCCCGGCTGGCGCAGACAAGGGCGACCAGAAGCGGGTGATGACGCCCGGCGATGCGATCGCGGCGGGAGCAAGCCATCTCGTCGTTGCACGCCCGATCATCGCGGCGCCGGATCGCCGCGCGGCCGCATCCGCCATCATTGGCGAGATGGAGACGGCGCTGCGCGCCTGAGGATCAAGAGGGAGGACAACATGCCGAAGGGATACTGGATCGCGCGCGTCGATGTGCGCGACGCCGAGCGCTACAAGGACTATGTGTCGACCGCAAAGCCGGCCTTCGAGCGCTTCGGCGCGAAGTTCCTCGCCCGCGGCGGCGCCACGCAGCCGCTCGAAGGCCAGGCGCGGGCACGCAATGTCGTCATCGAGTTCCCGTCGCTGCAGCACGCGGTCGACTGCTACAACTCCCCCGAATACCAGGCCGCAGCGGCTATCCGGCAGGAAGTGGCCGACGCCGAGATGATCGTCGTCGAGGGTTTCGAGGCTTGATTCAGTCGGCTTCGCCGAGGTCGATGAGGGCACCATCGACGATCTGGTAGCGGATGATGCACTCTTCCGGACCGGTCCGGCCACAGGCTGTACCGTGCGAGGCCACGACGAACGACGCCTCATCTGGCCGATCGAAATCTACCGACAGGCCGAAGATTGTCCCGTAGCGGTCGTAGCCGCCTTCTGGACGCGCGACCTGAAAGGCGATCGGGCAGCCGCCCGTGCCGCACAGATAGCGCATGTTGCGCTCGCTCTCGACATGCGTGAAGTCGAGCAGATAGTCGTTCAGCGCATCGCCGTTGATGTCGACAGGCGTGGCAAATCCCGGCTTGAAGACATGGGTTTCGCAGATCGATGCAATCTCCGCGGCTTCGCTCGCAAGCACGGTTTCGATGTCTGCGTTGGCTGGCATCGCCATGATAATGGAGGCGATGGCGGCTACGATTACCCGTCTTCGCAGGTGCCGCATGAGCAAACGCACTTGCTGTCCGTTAAGCGCTGAAAACTGCACCAAACTCCCCCACCGTCATCTATTGCATTGCAACAAAACGTTGATACGCTCGTTAGGACGATCAGCCCCGACCGGACGGGCCTGGCCACTTGGCCGGCCGAGGCGTCACGGGGGTATGAATGTATTACCAGCTTTATGAATTTAACCACGCCGCGATGCAGCCCTTTCGGGCCTACGCGGACTCGGTGAAGCTCCTCTACACCAATCCGCTCAATCCATTCACGCACACCGTCGTCGGGCGCTCGATCGCGGCCGCGGCCGAGCTCTTCGAGCGCACCACTCGGCGCTACGGCAAGCCGGCATTCGGCATCACCAGCGCCAAGGTGGACTTCAAGACGGTCCCGATCACCGAGCGCATCGTGTGGAAGACGCCGTTCTGCAACCTGATCCGGTTCGAGCGCGAGATGCCCGCCGGATCCAGGCCGCAGCCGAAGCTTCTGATCGTCGCGCCGATGTCCGGCCACTACGCCACGCTCCTGCGCGGCACGGTGGAATCGATGGTCGAGCATGCCGACGTCTACATCACCGACTGGATCGACGCGCGCATGGTGCCGCTGTCGGATGGCCGCTTCGACTTCGACGACTACATCGTCCACGTCGTGGACATGCTGCATCACCTCGGCGAGGACACGCATGTCATGGCGGTCTGCCAGCCATCGGTGCCGGTGCTGGCAGCCGTGGCGCTTATGGAGCAGCGTGGCGATCCGTTTGCGCCGGCTTCCATGACGCTGATGGGCGGGCCGATCGACACGCGCCGCAACCCGACCGCGGTCAACAAGCTGGCGCAGGAAAAAGGCATCGACTGGTTTCGCGACAACGTCATCATGCAGGTGCCGTGGCCGGAGCCCGGCTTCATGCGCGACGTCTATCCGGGCTTCCTGCAGCTCACCGGCTTCATGAGCATGAACCTCGACCGCCACCTGACGGCGCACAAGGATTTCTTCGTGCACCTCGTCAAGAACGATGGCGATTCGGCAGAAAAGCACCGCGACTTCTACGACGAATACCTCGCCGTCATGGACCTGACCGCCGAGTTCTATCTGCAGACGGTGGATACTGTCTTCGTCAGGCACGATCTGCCCAAGGGCACCATGGCGCATCGCGGCGAGAAGGTTGACTGCTCCGCGATCCGCCGCACGGCGCTTTTCACGGTCGAGGGCGAGAACGACGACATTTCGGGCGTCGGCCAGACTCAGGCCGCGCACGATCTCTGCACCAACCTGCCGGACGATATGCGGGCGCACTACCTCCAGCCGAAGGTCGGCCATTACGGCGTCTTCAACGGCTCGCGCTTCCGCTCCGAGATCGTGCCGCGCATCGTCGACTTCATGGCGACGCATGCTACGCGCGGCAAGCAGCGGTCCAAACCGAAGATCGTTTCGAAGAGTGCCGAGTAGGCCTCAGCCCCAGACGAGGATCGCAACCAGCCCGATCGTGCCGACGGCGATCCGCCAGTAGGCGAAGGGTGCGTAGCCGCGCTTCGATACGAAATCGAGCAGGCCGCGCACCACGATGATCGCCGACAGGAATGCGGTCACGAAGCCGGCCGCGATGATCGTCAGATCGTCGCCGGTCAGGATGTCGGCGTTCTTGTAAAGGTCGTAGGCGAACGCGCCGACCATGGTCGGCATGGCGAGAAAGAACGAGAACTCCGCCGCCGCGCGCTTTTCGACGCCCATCAGGAGCGCGCCGACGATCGTCGCGCCAGAGCGCGAGGTGCCGGGGATCATGGCAAGGCACTGGATCAGCCCGATGCGCAGATAGACGCCGAAGGGCAGGTCGGTGGCATCCATGTATTTCGGCGTCATGGCACGCCGGTCGATCCAGAGCAGCACGAAGCCGCCGAGGATCAGCATCACGCAGATGAGCAGCGGCGTCTCGAACAGCACTGTCTTGATGAAATCGTGCGCCAGCACGCCGATGATCACCGCCGGCATGAAGGCAATCAGGATGCCGAGAACGAAACGCTGTGTCTGGCGGTCGGACGGCAGTGCCTTCGCCATGCCCCACAGACGCTGGAAATAGACTGTGAGGATCGCAAGGATCGCGCCGAGCTGGATCAGCACCTCGAAGGACCGGCCAGTCGATTCGAAGCCGAGGAAATGGCCGGCGAGCAGCAGATGGCCGGTCGACGAGACAGGGATGAACTCCGTCAGGCCCTCCAGCACGCCCAGAAGCGCGCCGACGATCGTGTCGTTCATCAAAGGCTCTCCGTGAAGACCACTTTCTTGTCAGGGCTCGACTTCGCCCCTATAGGGTCGTGGCGCTGCCGTCCGCCCCGACTCACCCGGCCCCGAGACTTAAAGCGCCCGAAGCCCAAAGGCCATACAGCCCGCTCATGCTGACACTCTTCCACCAGCCACTCTTTGCCGCATGCCGCTTCGTGCGCCTCTGTTTTGCGGAGTACGGGGAGGAGCTTGCGCTGATCGAGGAGCGCCCCTGGCAGCGCCGCCGCGAGTTCCTGACGCTGAACCCGGCCGGCACCGTGCCCGTGCTGCTCGCCGAGGGCGACGTTCCGGTCGTGGGCTACGCGGCGATCGCCGAATATGTCGACGAGACCCGCGGCGTCTTGAAGCGCGACAAGCGGCTGCTCGCCGAAAACCCGCTGGCGCGCGCGGAGATCCGCCGCCTGGTCGACTGGTATCTCGTAAAGGCCGAAAACGACGTGACGCGCCATCTCGTGCGCGAACGCGTGCTCAAGCCCCATATCGGCGCCGAGCATGGCGGTGGCTCGCCGGATTCCGGCGCCATTCGCGCGGCCCGCGCCAACGTCAAGCAGCACCTGAAATACACCAACTGGCTCGCCGGCAGCCGCGTCTGCCTCGCCGGCGCCAAGCCGAGCTACGCCGACATGGCCGCCGCCGCGACCTTTTCCGTCCTCGACTATCTGGGCGAGATCGACTGGAGCGACTATCCGGCGGCGCGCGAATGGTACCAGCGCATGAAGTCGCGCCCATCCTTCCGCCCGCTTCTCGCCGAGCGCGTGCGCGGGCTCGCACCGACCTCGCACTACGCGGATCTCGATTTCTGATGAGCGCGGCGCAGGAAGCGACGAACCCCGCGGGGCTTCGACGGTTCCTGGAGCGCGAGGCCCGCGCCCAAGGTTTTGGCGCCTTCGGCATTACCGGGCCGGAAGCCGCGACGCCCTTGCCCCCGCGACTTGCCGAATGGCTTGCCGAGGGCCGCCATGGGTCGATGGACTGGATGGCGGAGACGGCAGAGCGCCGCGCCGATCCCTCGACGCTCTGGCCGGACGTGCGGAGCATCGTCATGCTCGGCATGAATTACGGGCCCGACACCGATCCGCTTGCCCTGCTCGAAGAGCGCGACCGCGCCGCGATCTCGGTCTATGCGCGCAATCGCGACTATCACGACGTGATCAAGGGCAGGCTGAAGACGCTCGCACAAAAACTCGTCTCGCGCGCCGGCGGCGACGTGAAGGTGTTCGTCGATACCGCCCCCGTGATGGAAAAGCCGCTCGCGGGCGCGGCCGGGCTCGGCTGGCAGGGCAAGCACACGAACCTGGTCAGCCGCGAGTTCGGCTCCTGGCTCTTCCTCGGCTCGATCTTCACCACGGCCGATCTGCCACGCGACGAGCCAGTGCCGGACAGTTGCGGCTCGTGTCGCGCCTGCCTCGACATCTGCCCGACGCAGGCCTTTCCGGCACCCTATCGGCTCGATGCGCGCCGCTGCATCTCCTACCTTACCATCGAGAACAAGGGCCCCATCGCGCGCGCTTTCCGCACGGCGATCGGCAACCGCATCTATGGCTGCGACGATTGCCTCGCCGTCTGCCCATGGAACAAATTCGCGAGCGTGGCAGCCGAGGCGAAGCTTGCTGCCCGCGACGATCTCAAGACACCGGCGCTCGGCGACCTGATCCGCCTCGACGATGCGGCCTTCCGCGAGCGCTTTGCAGGCTCGCCCATCAAGCGCATCGGGCGGGACCGCTTCATCCGCAACGTCACGATCGCGGCCGGAAATTCCGGTGACGCGGCGCTGGTGCCGGACTGCGAGCGCCTGACGGCCGATGCCTCGCCGCTCGTCCGCGGTGCGGCCGCCTGGGCGCTGTCGCGGCTGTGGCGCGAGGGCCGTACCGCCGACCTTGCCCGCGACCGGCTTTCGCGCGAGACGGATCAGCAGGTGCGCGCCGAATGGCAGCACATCATCGACGAGGAGACGATCGCCCCATGAAGCTCTTCCTGCTCGGCGCCGGCTATTCGGCGCGTCGGCTGGCCGAAAAGGCGAAGGACGAAGGCGCGAGCGTCGCCGGCACGACGCGCAGCGAGCAGAAGTTCGACCGGCTGCGCCGCTCCGGCGTCGATCCGGTCCTTTTCGATGGTCATTCGATCGGCCCGGAGATGGCCGCGGCGCTTCGCCAGGCCACGCATCTGGTCGTCTCGGTCGGCCCGTCGTCGGAAGGCGGCTCGGACGCCATCTTCGATCGCATCGCGAGCCAGGTCAGGGACACGATGCCCGCGCTTTCCTGGATCGGCTACTATTCCACCGTCGGCGTCTATGGCGACCGCGGGGGCGACTGGGTCGACGAGGAGAGCGAGTGCCGCCCGCGTCCCGGACGCTCGACCGAGCGGCTCGCCGCAGAGCGCTCCTGGCAGGCGCTCGCCGCCGCCTGCGGCCTGCCGATCGCCGTCATGCGCCTGCCCGGCATCTACGGTCCCGGCCGCAACGCCTTCGTCAATCTCGAGGAGGGCAGCGCAAGGCGCATCGTGAAAGAGGGCCAGGTCTTCAGCCGCATCCATGTCGAGGACATCGCGGGTACGACGCTTATGCTGGCCAAAGCGCGCCATGACGGCATCGTCAACGTCACCGATGACGAGCCCGCGCCCGCGCAGGACGTCGTCGCCTATGCCGCCGATCTGATGGGCGTCGCCCCGCCGCCGGAGATCGCCTTTGAGGATGCCGACCTGTCGCCAATGGCGCGGTCCTTCTACGGCGAGAACAAGCGCGTCTCGAACAGGCGTCTCAAGGCGCTCGGCTACGATCTCGTCTACGCCGACTACCGCGCCGCGCTTTCGGCCATGTGGCGCGAGGGCAACTGGCGCTGACGCACCGTCGTCGCCTGTCTTCGGGGTGCCTCGCACTGTGCTATGATTCGCGCCGGGACATGACGCTTCGAGGCCGGACATGCTGAAGCCACGCCATCTGCTCGCCGCGCTTGCGAGCCTTCTCATCAGCTTCGAGGCCACGGCTGTCGGCGCAGAACCGCTCGCCAAGGATCTTTTCGGCGCCAAGGCCTTGCCGGCCGCCACCGCTCCGGCCGCCCACGGCTTCTATTCCAAGGGGTGCCTCGCCGGCGGCATGGCAATCGCCGTCGACGGGCCGAACTGGCAGGCCATGCGCCTGTCGCGCAACCGGCGCTGGGGCCACCCGGACATGATCCGCCTCATCGAGCGCCTGTCACGCGAGGCGGCGCAGGATGGCTGGCCCGGACTGATGGTCGGCGACATCTCGCAGCCGCGCGGCGGGCCGATGCTTTCGGGCCATGCCTCGCACCAGATAGGCCTCGACGCCGACATATGGTTCACGCCGATGCCTGACCGTCGGCTGAGCGCGGCCGAGCGCGAGAACATCTCCGCCGTCTCCATGATCGCCGACAATTCGCTGAAGGTCGACGACCGCCGATGGACGCCGGCCCATGCAGCCGTCCTGAAGCGCGCGGCGAGCTATTCGGAAGTCGAGCGCATCCTCGTCCATCCGGGCATCAAGCAGAAGCTTTGCGAGACGGTCGGCGGCGATCGGCGCTGGCTCGCCAAGGTCCGACCCTTCTGGGGCCACGACTATCACTTCCACATCCGCATGAGCTGCCCGGCCGGCTCGCCCGGCTGCCAGGGGCAGGAACCTGTCGCGCGCGGCGAAGGCTGCGACCAGTCGCTTGCCTGGTGGTTCACCGAGGAGCCGTGGCGTCCGGCCACCGGCCCGCAGGAGCCGCGCGCTCGCGACGTGATGACCATGGCGGCGCTCCCCAATGCCTGCCGCGCCGTCCTGCAGGCCGAAGCACCCGTGTCGGAAGCAGCCGTCACCATCACCGGTCGCGAGACGCCGGCGCGCGCATCGGCCGCTTCCCCCAGCGTTCCAGCCAATGTCCCGGTGCCGACGCCGAGCCCGCTGCCCTGATCGCAGGGGATGCACGCGCCGTGCGCGCATGCTAGAGCGGCGTCGCAAGATCGCGGATCGGACGGGCATGCGCCAGCTTTTGACATCGAGGAACCCGGAGCGGATGGCTCCGGCCGCAGCATGACGAGCGCAGCCCTGCTGGAGCGCCTCGCCTTTCCCGTGCTGGTCGGAGACATCGGCGGCACCAATGCGCGCTTCGCGCTGTTGCCCGACGCGTCCTCCGAGCCACAACCCTTCCCGATTGTGCCGACATCGGCCAAGCCGACGCTGGAAGACGCCATCGAGCATGCCCTGTCGACGAGCGGCGCCGCACGGCCACGCTCGGCGCTTCTGGCTGTTGCCGGCCCCGTCGATGGCGACGAGTTTGCGCTGACCAATTTTCCCTGGCTGATCCGCCCGCGTGTGATGATCGAGCGCTTCGGTCTCGAGGAAGTCGTGATCCTCAACGATTTCGAGGCACAGGCTCTCGCCGCAGCCGCGCTCGGCCCCGACGATCTGATGCCGATCGGCGGCGGACGTGCCGATCCCGACGCCAGCCGCGTGATCCTGGGACCTGGCACCGGCCTCGGCGTCGCCGGCCTCGTGCGCGCGCTCGACCGATGGATTCCCGTCGCGGGCGAGGGCGGCCATGTCGATGTCGGCCCGCGCACGCCGCGCGAATACGAAATCTTCCCGCATATCGAGCCGATCGAGGGCCGTATCTCCGCCGAGCAGATCCTTTGCGGCCGCGGCCTCGTGAACCTCTATCGCGCGGTCGTCGCGGCGCGCGGCGGAGAGCCCGCCCTGTCGACGCCGCCTGAGGTCACCGCCGCCGCCGAAGCGCGCACCGATGCCGATGCCGTCGAGGCGCTCGATCTCTTCGTCACCTGCCTCGGCCGGGTCGCAGGCGATCTCGCCCTTGTCTTCATGAGCCGCGGCGGCGTCTTCATCACCGGCGGCATCGGCCAGAAGATCGCCTGGGCGCTGCAGCGGCCGCCTTTCCGCGCCGCATTCGAGGACAAGGCGCCGCATGGCGCGCACTTGCGGCAGATGCCCATCTATGTGATCACCCACCCGCTCGCGGCCATTGCGGGCCTGTCGGCCTTTGCATGCAGGCCTGAGCGGTTCGGCGTCTCGACGCGCGGGCGACACTGGCGCCGGTGACGGACGGCTTCGAGGAACGATCTTTGGCCAAGGGCAAGCCACCACGTCCACGCGTAGAACGCGGCGAGATCATCTCGATCATCAGGCGCGTCCTGTCCGAGAACGTCCGCACCTACACGCGCCAGTACGTCTTCGCCGCTCTCCTGCTGGCCATCAGCGGCGCGGCCACCGCCGTCATCCCGTGGATGATGAAGCCGCTCATCGACCGCATATTCTACCAGGAAGAATATAATCTCGTACCGCTGATCTGCGGGGCCATCGCCGGCGTGTTCGTCGTGCGCGGTTTCGCCGGCTACGGCCAGGCGATCATCTTTGCCAAGATCGGCAACAATCTCGTCGCGCGCTACCAGAAGCGCATCTTCGCCAAGCTGCTGAGCCTCGGCCTCGATTTCTACAACGACACCCGTTCCGGCCAGCTCGCCGCCCAGATCAACGCCAACGTGCTCGGCATCCGCACGCTCCTGAGCGCCACGCTGAAGGCGATCGCCGGCGATGCCGTCCTGCTCATTGCCCTTGTGGTCGTCATGGTCATGCAGGACCCGATGCTTTCGCTCGCCGGGCTCGTCATCGCGCCGCCGCTCTATTTCGCGGTCGACTATCTCACCAAGCGCATGCGTACGGTCTCGCGCCAGGCGGTCGAGATCAACTCCCGCCTTGTCGGCGCGATCCAGGAGACGACGCAGGGCATTTCCATCGTCAAGGCCTTTACGATGGAGGAGCAGCTCAGCAACCGGCTCGACGCGCTGATTTCCTCATCGGAAGAGCGCTCCAACAAGATTGCGCGCATCTCCGAGCGCATCACCCCGATCACCGAAATCCTCGCCGGCCTCGCCGTCGCGCTGGTCATCGGCTACGCCGCCTACCGCTCGCAGGCGACCGCCGAGCCGCCCGGTTCCGTCATCGCCTTCATCACGGCGCTGCTTCTCGCTTATGATCCCGCACGCCGGCTCGCCAAGGTCCAGGTCACGCTCGAGCAGGCGCTGGTCAATGCGCGCATGATCTACGAGATCCTCGATCTCGAGCCTGGCCAGGGCGACCGCCCCGGCGCCGACATGCTGACGGTCGGAGAGGCCGAGCTTCGCTTCGAGAACGTCTCCTTCGCCTATGCCAACGGCGTCCCGGTGCTCGAGGACGTCAGCTTCGTCGCGCAGGCGGGCCAGACGACAGCGATCGTCGGCGCGTCGGGCGCTGGCAAGTCGACGCTGATCGCACTCGTCCAACGCTTCTATGATGTCACCTTGGGCCGCATCGTCATCGACGGGCAGGATATCGCCGGCGTCTCGAAGGCCTCGCTGCGCGGCTCGATCGCCTATGTCTCGCAGCATCCGTACCTCTTCGAGGGGACCATCCGCGACAACATCCGCTACGGTCGCCCCGACGCGAGCGACGCCGAAGTCGAGGAGGCGGCGCGCCTTGCCCATGCCCATGACTTCATCATGGCCGCGCCGCAGGGCTTCGACACGCCTGTCGGCGAGAACGGCATCACGCTGTCCGGCGGCCAGCGCCAGCGCATCTCGATCGCGCGCGCCATCGTGCGCAACGCGCCGATCCTGCTTCTCGACGAGGCCACCTCCGCGCTCGACAACGAATCGGAAGCCCGCGTCCAGGCCGCAATCGACGAGGTCATGCAGGGCCGCACCACGATCGTGATCGCCCACCGACTTTCGACCATCGTCAACGCCGACAGGATCGTCGTCCTCGACCAGGGCCGAAAGGTCGAGGAAGGCCGCCACGCCGAGCTTCTCGCGCGCGACGACGGCGCCTATGCCCGCCTCTACAGCCTCTATCTCGAACGCCCCGACGCCGAGCGCGAACCGGAAGGAGCCGCCACCCCATGAGCAGCATTCGCATCGTCGTCGTCGGCGCGGCCGGGCGCATGGGACGCACCATCATCCGCACCATCGCCGAGACGGACGGCGCCGTCGTCTCCGGCGCGCTCGAGCCTGAGACTTCGTCCCATCTGGGCCTTGATGCGGGGCGGCTCGCAGGCCTCGACGACATCGGCGTCACCGTCACCGCCGACCCGCTGCCGCTCTTTGCCGCCGCCGATGCTGTCATCGATTTCTCGCGTCCGGCCGCAAGCGTGCTTTACGCCGGCTATGCCGCGCAGGCGCGGATTGCCCATGTTATCGGCACGACCGGCTGGCAGGAGCCGGAAGAGGCGGCCGTGCTCGCCGCCGCGCGCCACGCGCCGATCGTCAAGTCCGGCAATATGAGCCTCGGCGTCAATCTGCTGGCGATCCTCGTCGAGCAGGCTGCGCGCGCGCTCCCCGCGGAGGATTTCGATATCGAGATCGTCGAGATGCACCATCGCCACAAGGTCGATGCGCCATCCGGCACCGCGCTTCTGCTGGGGGAGGCGGCGGCACGAGGGCGAGGCATCGATCTCGCCCAGCATTCGGTGCGGGTGCGCGACGGCCATACCGGCCCGCGCGAACCTGGCGATATCGGCTTTGCCACGCTGCGCGGCGGCTCGGTGGTTGGCGACCATTCGGTCGTCGTCGCCGGCCCACGCGAGCGCATCGTGCTGACCCACAATGCCGAGGACCGCGAGATCTTCGCTCGCGGCGCGGTGCGGGCGGCGCTTTGGGCGCATGGCCGCAAGCCGGGGCTCTATTCCATGCGGGACGTGCTCGGGCTCTGAGCGCGGGTCGCCCTTGAATTTGAGGAGAAGGACATGACTGGAACGCTCGTGCTCGTCCGCCATGGTCAGAGCGACTGGAACCTGAAGAACCTGTTCACCGGCTGGCGCGACGTCGATCTGTCGGAGACTGGCAATGCCGAGGCCCAGGCCGCCGGCCAGCGCCTCAAGGCGCGCGGGCTCAAATTCGACATCGCCTTCACCTCCGCGTTGAAGCGCGCGCAGAACACCTGCGCCCACATCCTGCACGAGCTCGGCGAGGACGACCTGCACGTCATCCGCGACGTTGCGCTGAACGAGCGCGACTACGGCGACCTCTCCGGCCTCAACAAGGACGACGCCCGCGCCAAATGGGGCGAGGAGCAGGTCCATGTCTGGCGCCGTTCCTACGACGTGCCGCCGCCCGGCGGCGAGAGCCTGCGCGACACCGGCGCGCGCGTCTGGCCCTATTATATCGGCCGCATCCTGCCGGAGGTCCTGCGCGGCAGGACGGTGCTCGTCGCCGCCCACGGCAATTCGCTGCGCTCGCTGATGATGGTTCTCGATGGGCTCGGCCCGCAGGAGATCGTCGCCGCCGAGATCGCGACCGGCGTCCCCATCGTCTACCGCCTCAACGCCGATTCGACCGCTGCATCCAAAGAGGTTCTGACCGCCTGACGCAGCGGGCACCCGCTCGCCGACCGGATTTTTCGTATCCGCGAGAAATCCGCGTTGACAGCACCCTGCAGCCCCCTTACATCGGCGGCGCACACCTGCCCAGGTGGCGGAATTGGTAGACGCGCACGGTTCAGGTCCGTGTGCCGCGAGGCGTGGAGGTTCGAGTCCTCTCCTGGGCACCACTTTTCCCTCGCGCCCGCGCGGCCCGAGGACCTTAACCAGATCAGACACTTGCACCCTGCCACCGGCCGACGCCGCTGGCACACGCGGCCTGATCCGGAGGGTGTGTCAGCCTGGCCTCCACCAGCTGTGGAAATGGTGCACCGGGCCCCGTCCTGCTCCGATCGTCAGCCGAATTCCTGCGCCGAGCGCCGCATCGAGATAGGCCTTCGCATCGGAAACGGCGTCACGCAGGTCGAGACCCCTGGAAAGCCCTGCTGCAATTGCCGCCGAAAGCGTGCAGCCCGTCCCGTGCGTGTTGCGCGTGTCGATGCGCGGCGAGGCGAGTCGCAGCAGCCCCTGCCTGTCGATCAGCAGGTCGACGCTCTCGGGACCGCCGAGATGCCCGCCCTTGACGAGAACCGCGCCCGCGCCGAGCGCGAGGACCGCTTCGCCCTGGCGGATCATTTCCGCTTCGTTGGCAGCGACCGATCGTCCGGAAAGAAGCGCCGCCTCGGGCAGGTTCGGCGTGACGAGCCGTGCCATCGGCACGAGCCTCGTTTTCAGCGCCTCGATCGCGTCCTCCTGCAGCAGCCGGTGGCCGGAGGTCGCCACCATGACCGGGTCGAGCACCGGCCGCACGCCATGGTGCGCGAGCCGGCCGGCGATCGCGTCGATCGTCGCGACCCGCGAGACCATGCCGATCTTGGTCGCCCCGATCACGAGATCATCGAACACCGCATCGATCTGCGCGGCGATCATGGCCGCCGAGATGTCCTCGACCGCGCGCACGCCTTGCGTGTTCTGCGCCGTGATGGCCGTGATCACGCTTGCGCCATAGGCACCCAGCGCGGAGAAGGTCTTGAGATCGGCCTGGATGCCGGCGCCGCCGCCGCTGTCCGAGCCTGCGATGGTGAGCGCGATGGGCGTCACGCGGCGACCTCGCGCAAGGTCTCGTCGATCGCGCGCCGAAGGGTCGACGTCGCAGCCGCAATGTCGTCGGCGCGGAAGATGGCGCCGATGACGGCGACACCGTCAGCGCCTGCGCGCACGACCTGCCGCGCCCGTTCGAGATCGATCCCGGCAATCGCGCCGACGGGCAGGTCCGGCCTTGCCGTGCGCATTCGCTCCCGCAGCGCCGTGAACCCTTCCAGCCCGACCGGCGGTTCGGGATTGTGCTTCGACAGCGTTTCGAACACCCCGCCGATGCAGGCATAGTCGATCGGTGCGACGAGCGCTGCGCCGGCGTCAGCTTGGCTCTTGACCGTCAGGCCGATGATGGCATCCGGGCCGAGCAGCCGCCTTGCGCTTGCCGGATCCATGTCGTCGCGGCCGAGATGTACGCCTTCGGCGCCGATCGCGAGCGCGACGTCGATGCGATCGTTGATGACCAGCGGCACCCCGCTGCCCGCAAGCGCGAAGCGGATCGCAGCCGCCTGGTCGATCATCGCCCGTGCCGAAGCCAGCTTGTCCCGATACTGGATCAGCGTCGCGCCGTTCTCGGCCGCGCGGCGCGCGAGGTCGGGCAAGAGGCCGACGGTGCGCAGAGAGCCATCCACGATGGCGTTGAGCCTGTAATCAATCTTCGGCATAGGAAACCTTCGCAAGGGCGATGATGTCGTCTTCGGAAATGCCATGCAGGGCATCGAGAAGTTCGGGCTCGAAGCTGCCGGGGCCGCGCGCCCGTGCGCCCGCGATCCCGGCTGCGACGCCCACCACAAGCATGGCGGACGCGGCGGCATCGGCGGGCTCGTCGCCTAAGGTGAGGAAGGCCGCGATGACAGCACCGGAGAGACAGCCGGTCCCCGTCACGGCCGGCATCAGCGTGTGACCGTTTTCGATGGAAAGCGAAGACTTACCATGGGTAATTTGATCTGTTGCGCCGGTCACTACCGACACGATGGCGTGTGGCGACCCCAGAACCTCGTGCTCTGCCGTATTGGCCTTGAGCACTGCGGGTTGGTTACCCAGCAGCTGGCGCGCGTAAGCAGCGCGATCCGGCGAATATTCGCAATGCGCCGGATCGAGCACCCACGGCTTGCCGAGCGTCCGTGCCGCCTCGACAGCCGCATCGATGCCGAGCTGCCGCTGCCTGTCGAGCGTGCCGAGATTGACCACCAGCGCATCGGCCTTTTCGACGAAGCTCGCCACCTGCTCCGGCGCCGACGTCATGGAGGGGATTGCGCCAAGTGCCGAAAGACCGTCGGCGACGAGCTTCTGAACCACGGTGTTCATCAGGCAGTGGACCAGTGGACGGCGCGCGCGGAGCTGCGCGAGACGTTGCGCTGCGGCCATTGGCAGCGTTTCCGGCGTCGTCGGCATCAGCGGAGCTCCACAGCGATGGCATCGACATCCGGTGCGGCGTCGATCAGCCCGCTTTCGACGAGGAAGGCGCCGAAGCGCGCGTAGCGGCCGTGGTCGAGCGCAGCCGGGCGCTTGGCGAAGCGCGGCAGCGTGTCGACCCAGGCCTGCCGGTTGAGCGCGTCGTCGAGATCGGGATGGGCGCGGATGAAGAGGGCCCAGGCCTCGTCCGGATGATTGGTGAGATGGATCGCGCCCTTCTCGACCGCCTGCAGGAAACGCGTCAGCCGGTCGTCGTCTACAAGGTCCGGCCGGGTGACGAAGATCAATTCGTCATAGACCGGGACGCCGTGCTCCTCCGGATAAAAGGCGCGACCCTCGCTCTCGGCCAGCCTCAATTGCGTAAGTTCAAAATTACGGAAACCGCCGATCGTCGCATCGACCTGCCCGCCGATGAGCGACGACGTCAGGGCGAAGTTGACGTTGACGAGTTCGACGCTCGAAGGGTCGACGCCGGCGTCGGCCAGCATCCGGCCGAGGATCGCATCCTCGAAGCCGGAGACGGAAAAGCCGATCCGCTTGCCGGCGAGGTCGGCGATGGACCGGATCGGCCCGTCTGCGAGCACGGTCAGCGTGTTCAGCGGCGTTTCGACAAGCGTCCCGAACCGGACGAGAGGCAGACCGGCGGCATGGTCGAGATAGAGGTTCGGCTGGTAGTGGATCCCGATTTCCGCCTGACCCGAAGCGACCGCGCGAGGCACGATCGATGAGTCGGTCGGAGGCACCAGGGTCACATCGAGCCCGACATCTGCGAAGAAGCCGAGCTCTTCGGCGACGACGAGCGGCGCATGGTCGGGATTGACGAACCATTCGAGCAGGACGGTCAGCCGGTCCTGCGCGTTTGCAGGGCTGATGAGCAGGAGGCTCGCAAAGGCGGCAGCGGTGAGGTTGCGGATCATGAGTATGGTCTCGGTTGAAAGGATCGGTCGGGTTGTGCGGGGGCAGCCCAGGGCATGAGCCATGGTTCGATGAGGTCGACGGCGCGGCGGAGCACCAGCGCGAAGAGGGCAACGATCGCCATCGCGGCGAACATGGTTTCGGTCTGCATGCGGGCATTCGCCTGCACCATGACGAAGCCGAGGCCGGCCGATGCGCCGACCCACTCGCCGATGACCGCGCCGAGCGGCGCAAGCGGTGCAGCGACCCTGAGGCCCGAGACGAGTGAGGGCATGGCGAGCGGAATGCGGATGTCCGCGAACTCGCGCCAGCGGCTCGCAGGCGTCAGGCGCGCCGCATCGATGAGGTCGCCGGGCGTCCGCCGCAAGCCGTCGGCAAAGGCGGACGCGACCGGGAAAAAGATGATCAGCGTCGTCATCACGACCTTGGAGGCCATGCCGAAGCCGAACCAGAGCACCAGAACGGGCGCGAGCACGAAGACGGGAAAAGCCTGGACCACGAGCACGATCGGCCAGACGAGGCGGCCGAGCCGCGGCAGCAGCGTCACCGCGATCGCCGTCGCGATGCCGAGCGTGATGCCGGCAGTAAGGCCAAGCGCAATCTCGCCCAGCGTCACCAGCGCATTGTCGAGAAGATAGGCCCGGCGTGCGAGAACCGTACCCGCGACGTCAAGCGGCGCGGGCAGGATGTAGCGCGGCGGCGCTGCCAGCCACACGATCGCCTGCCAGGCGCACGCCAGCACGATCAGGGTTCGGAAGGCCGCCATGGCCGCGCGCGCCTAAGGTGTCGGCGGAGGGCTGGCGGGGCGAAACTGGACTGGCATTGGCGATCTCCCGACTTTCATCACGGAGATCCAGGTGAAGCGAAGAAGTGGGAAGACGGCCGTTTGGCCCCTTGTTCCGTTCCTACGCCGGCATGACCCGGATCAGGTTCAAGGGTCCGGCTCACCGCCGTCTCAGCACCGCATGGTGCACCCCTCGGAGTGGGCAGACCTTAGCCGGCGAGGGCCGAAGGCGTCAAGGATGGCGAAAACGGCGAGGGGTGGTGCGACAGCGAGCGGTCGAGCGCGGCGCGCAGCGTGCGCTTCAGCACCTCGAACTCGTGCGCATCGCGGTCGCGCGGATAGGCGAGGGGCACATCGATGACGGCATCGATAGTGCCCGGATGCGGCCGCAGCACCACGACGCGGCTTGCCACCACCAGCGCCTCCTCGATGTCGTGCGTGACGAGCACCAGCGTCGGCTTGGTCTCCTGCCAGAGCCGGACCAGATGGTCCTGCAGGCCCGCGCGCGTCAGGGCATCGAGCGCGGAAAACGGCTCGTCGAGCAGGAGCACGTTCGGTCGCGTGACGAGTGCGCGGGCGAGCGCGACGCGCTGTGCCATGCCGCCGGACATCTCGCGCGGCCATTTGGCGCCCTGCGCGCCGAGCCCGACGCTGTCAAGCGCATGCGCGACGCGCTCGCGTTTATCGGCCGATGCAACATTTTCGAGCCCGAAGGCGACATTGTCGGCGACGGTCAACCAGGGCAGGAGCCGCGGCTCCTGGAAGACGAGTCCGACGGCTGGATGCGGCTCGGCGATCGTTTCACCATCGACACCGACGGAGCCAACGGTCGGCGTTTCCAGCCCGGCGATCAGACGCAGGAGCGTGCTCTTCCCGCAGCCCGAACCGCCGACGATCGCAACGGCCTCGCCGGACCCAACCTGGAGCGTGAAGTCGCGCAGCGCGACGGTGCCGTTCGGATAGGTCTTGGACAAATGCTGGAGGTCGAGCATCAGCCGCGACCGCCATAGGAGTCCTGCCAGCGCAGGAACGGCGCGCTGATGGCGACGATGAGGGCGTCGGTGATCTTGCCGATGATCGCGAAGACGATGATCGCCGCGACGATCTGGTCCGGCTTGCCGAGCTGCTGTCCGTCGACGAGGAGATAGCCGAGCCCTTCCGACGCGCCCATGATCTCGGCTGCGACGACGAACATCCAGCCGAGGCCGAGCCCCGTGCGCAGCGCCAGAACCACGTTCGGCAGGATCGCCGGCACGAGGATGCGACGCACGAGCGCAGTGCCCTTCAGCCGGAAGATGCGGCCGACTTCGACGATCTTGCGATCGACGCCCATGACGGAGGCGGTGACGCCGAGATAGACCGGGAAGAACACGCCGACGGCGATCAGCGCGACCTTCGATTCCTCGAAGATGCCGAGCCACAGGATGAAGAGCGGCACCCAAGCGAGCGACGGGATGGCGCGCAGGCCCTGGATTGACGGGTCGATGATCGATCGGAACAGCGCCGAATAGCCCGCGATCGCGCCGATGGCGATGCCGGCGATCGAACCGAGCGCAAAGCCGACGGCAACCCGCCAGAGCGTCGCGCCGATGTGGACGAGAAGTTCACCGCCCTGCGACAGGCCGACCAGCGTCTGGATGATGCGGCTCGGCGGCGGCAGGAGCCGGCCTTCAGCGAAACCTGCCGCGACGGTCAGCTCCCACGCGATCGCCAGAAACAGCGGCAGCGCCGCACCGATCAGGATCGAGCGCGACGCGCCGCCGACGAATTGAAGCGTCCGGCCGCGAGGGCCGGACGCTTTCGAGCGGGTCATGGGCGGAACGAGTGCCGACACGGACGCCTCAGTTGGTGGGAAGCTGGAAACGCGGGTCGATGAGCTCGTCGGCCACCGCCTTCACGTCTACCGAAGCCTCTATCACGCCGGCTTCCTGAAGTGCCAGGCCGGCCTGCACGATCGTCTCCTTCTGCGCATCGCCGATCGCCGAATGGCTGAGATCGGTGCGCTCGATCTGGCGGGCGATCACTTCCTCGGGAAGCTTGGCGACGGCGACGAGCGCGGAGGTGAGTTCAGCCGGGTTCTCGATCGAGTGCAGCCGGGCGCGCTCATAGGCGGCGAGCACCTTCTCGACGATTTCCGGGTTCTCGTTCGCAAAGGCCTCGCGGACGTTCAGAATGCCCCAGCTGTTCAATTCCGGCCGGCGGTAGAAGAGGTCCGCGCCTTCTTCCAGCTCGGCGGCAGCCATCAGCGGGTCGAGCCCGGCCCACGCATCGACGTCGCCGCGCGAGAGCGCCGCCTTGCCGTCGGCATGCTGCAGCAGGACGAGGTTCACGTCCTTTTCCGTCAGGCCATGCTCGGCCAGCGCCCGGATCAGGAAGATGTGCGGGTCGGTGCCGCGGGTCACCGCGACGCGCTTGCCCTTCAAGTCCTCGACGCTCTCGATGTCGCTTTCGGCCGGACGCACGAGTGCGGTCCATTCGGGGCGCGAATAGACGTAGATCGACTTGATCGGATTGCCGTTGATGCGCCCGATGAGGGCTGCGGCGCCCGCCGTGGAGCCGAAATCGATCGATCCGGCATTGAGGAACTCGAGCGCCTTGTTCGAGCCCTGCGACTGCACCCAGCGGACGCTGACACCGTCTTCGGCGAGCGCCTCTTCGAGCCAGCCCTTTTCCTTCAGCACCAGGCCGACGGGATTGTAGGTCGCGAAGTCGACGGTGATCTGGCTGACTTGCGCTTGCGCAATGCCGGTGAAGCCGATTGCGGCGGCGCCCATCAGGGCAAGCACGGCACGGCGCGTGGTACGGAAGATGGTCATGACGGGCGGTCCTCTCCTGTGATGGCCGAACACTAGGGAGCGTGCGCGACTGGTGACACGCGCCCAATTCCAAAATGGGGGCCAGCGAAGAAATGAAATTCCGCAATTTGGCGGGATCGCGCGAAACCTCCCGAATCCAGTGGGTTACGCGGAGCCAAGGCCGAGCTGGCAGGCTGCCCACAGATCGGAAATCGGGCTTAGGGTTGCGATTTTCAGTTCACGCCATTATAAACAGTGGCAACATTGCGGCACGGCCAGTCTCTCTGGCGGCTGATCGCCGCATTTGTGAGAAATAGATGAGAAAGGATATTCAGTCGCGGCAACCGGCGATACGCCGGAGGCCCGATCATGTTTTTCTTATAATATGAAAACAAAAGTCAAAGCACGGAATGTCTACAGGATATTCGGAAGCAAACCCGATTATGCCATGGACATGCTGAAGTCGGGTTCCGGCAAGGAAGCGATCCTCGAGGAGACCGGCATGACGGTCGGCGTCAACGACGTCGGCTTCGACGTGGGCGAGGGCGAGATCTTCGTCGTCATGGGCCTGTCGGGCTCCGGCAAGTCCACGCTGATCCGCATGATCAACGGACTGATCAAGCCGACCTCCGGCGAGATCCTGATCGACGGAGACGACGTCGCAAACTGCAGCGCCGAAACGCTTCGCCGCGTTCGCCGCAACAAGGTGGCGATGGTGTTCCAGCACTTCGCGCTCCTGCCGCACAAGACGGTGCGCGAGAACGTCGCTTACGGTCTCAAGATCAAGGGCGTCGGTGCCGAGGAGCGCAATGCCCGCGCCGGGACCGCGCTCGGACAGGTCGGTCTTTCCGCCTATGCAGACAGCTATCCCGACGAATTGTCTGGCGGCATGCAGCAGCGCGTCGGGCTTGCTCGCGGCCTTGCCAACGATCCCGAAGTTCTCCTGATGGATGAACCCTTTTCGGCGCTCGACCCGCTCATCCGCCGCGACATGCAGGACGAGCTGCTCGACCTCCAGCGTACGCTGAAGAAGACGATCATCTTCATCACGCACGACCTCAACGAGGCGCTGACGCTGGGCGACAAGATCGCCATCATGAAGGATGGCCGGTTCGTCCAGGTCGGGACCGCGCAGGAAATCGTCGACAATCCTGCTGACGACTACGTCCAGGCCTTCACCGCCGACATCGACCGCTCCCGCGTCTTCACGGCCGGCAGCGTCGCGGTCGAGCCCGTCACGGTCGATCTTGCGAAGGACAGCGCTCGCGTGGCGATCGCCCGCATGGAAGACGCCAGTCTCGACGCGCTCTATGTGGTCGAGGGCGGCAGGCCCGTCGGCGCGGTCACCTACCGCGACCTTTCGGCGGCCGTGCGCGAGGGCAATGTCGCCATGGGCGACGTGCTCGTCCGCGACTTTCCGAAAGTCAGCCGCGCGACACAGCTCTTCGAGCTCTATGGACTGGCCGAGCAGGGCCTGCCGATCGCCGTCACCGGCCGCGACGGACGCCTTGTTGGCGTCGTGTCGCCGGAGGCGGTCTTCGCCAAGCTTTCGTCCGCACCCGCGGCAGCGGCCTGACCCTCAAGATGAAATTGAAGGGCCGCGCTCCGGCGCCGGCCCGAAAGGTACTATGAGACCCTCCGACTATCTCTCGCTGCCCGTTGCCGACTGGGTGAACACCCTCGTCCGCGACTGGCTCGTCCCGAACTTCCGCCCCTTCTTCCGGTCGCTGCAATGGCCGGTCTCGCAGGTGCTGAACTGGCTCGACGCGTTCCTGAACGCGACGCCGATGATCCTCTTCACCGTTGCGCTCGCGCTGGTCGCGTGGCGCACCGCCGGACGGGGCGTGGCGATCTTCACCCTGATCGCGCTCGTCTTCATCGACCTGATGGGCCTGTGGCCAGAGACGATGACGACGCTGTCGATGGTCGTCACGGCCGTCTTCTTCTGCGCCGTGGTCGGTATTCCGGTTGGCATTCTCGCCGCCGGCAGCGACCGTTTCCAGGCGATCCTGCGGCCGGTGCTCGACATCATGCAGACGATTCCGTCCTTCGTCTATCTCGTCCCGATCGTCATGCTCTTCGGCGTTGGCATGGTGCCGGGCATCATCGCGACGATCATATTCGCGCTGCCGCCGATCATCCGGCTGACCAATCTCGGCATCCGCAACGTCCGCGGCGATCTCGTCGAGGCAGCGCACGCCTTCGGCTCGACCCGCTGGCAGACGCTGTGGGAAGTGCAGCTTCCGCTGTCGCTGCCGACGATCATGGCCGGTCTCAACCAGACGCTGATGCTCGCTCTGTCGATGGTCGTGATCGCGGCCCTCATCGGGGCGGGCGGCCTCGGGCTCACCGTCTTCACCGGCCTTGGCCGCCTCGATGTGGGCAATGCGACGGCAGGCGGCATCGGCATCGTGCTTCTGGCGATCATCCTCGACCGCATCACGCAGGCGATGGGCGAGCGGCAGGCGATGCGCCGCGCCTCGCTCTTCGCGACGCTGAAATCCTTCCTGTCGCGCCCGGCCGTTGAGCCGGCAGGCACTCCCGAACGGGCAGGCTGAGGCCTGCTCCCGGCCGGCCAATCACGCCGGCCCCGAAGCGTCGCGGGATGCCCGCGGCGTCACCATCTCCGGCGCGGGCCGATCCGGTCGCGCCTTCAAGAAGACTGCAACAAGGAGAACTATCCATGCAGAGATCCACTCTCGCACGCATCCTCGCCATCGGTGTCTCGGCCGGCGCGCTGCTCGCAGCGCCGATGGCCGCTCAGGCTCAAGCCATGCCCGGCGAAGGCACGACCGTGCGCATGGCGCAGGCGACTTGGGACACGGCCTGGTTCGAGACCTCCGTCTACAAGCAGATGCTCGAGGAACTCGGCTACACCGTCGAGGGCCCGACCTCGCTCGACAACCCGCTCTTCTACCAGGCCGTGTCGCAGGGCGATGTCGACCTCTGGGTGAACGGCTGGTTCCCGCTCCACAACACCTACCTGCCGACCATCGAAGGCTCGGCTGAAGTTGTCGGAGCGGTCGCCGAGGGCGGGGCGCTCGAAGGCTATCTGATCGACCGCGCGACGGCGGAAGCGCTTCAGATCACCTCGCTCGAAGACTTCAAGCGCGACGAGGTCAAGGAGGCCTTCGATCGTGACGGCGACGGTCGCGCCGATCTGGTCGCCTGCCCGCCCGGCTGGGGCTGCGAGCTCAACATCGAGCATCATCTCGATGCCTATGAGCTTCGCGACCATGTGAACCCGATCAAGGCGAGCTACTCGGCGTCGATGGCCGATGCGATTGCGGCCTATGGCCAGGGCGAGCCGATCTTCTTCTACACCTGGACGCCCAACTGGACGGTCGACGCGCTCGTGCCGGGCGAAGACGTCGTCTGGATCGAGGTGCCCGAGGTGAACCTGCCTGAGGAGCTGATGGAACTCGCCGACGCGGCGACGCTGGCCGGCGTCGAGGGCTGCGTCGCCGATCCCTGCACGCTCGGCTTCCCGGCAAATGACATCCAGCCGGTCGCCAATTCGAGCTTCCTCGCGGAAAACCCGGCCGTCCGCGTCGTCCTGGAACAGGCGTCGATCCCGGTTGCCGACATCTTCGCACAGAACGCGCTGATGAATGACGGCGAGGGCGACCAGTCCGACGTCGACCGCCATGCGGCCGAGTGGATCGAGAACAATCGCGACCTCGTCGACGGCTGGCTCGAAGCGGCTCGCGAAGCCGCCAGCTGATCGCTTCGGCAGAGAATGCAAAAGGCCCCCGCCTCGTGCGGGGGTCCTTTTGCGATGCTGTCAGGCCGTCGGCATCACATGGACTTCGCGCACAGTTGCATGGGTGGCCGGGACAGCACGAAGATAAGCGCTTGGGCGACATCCTCGGGCTTCAGCCTGATGGGCTTTGCCTAGTCGAAGAAGGCGATGTCGACCATGCCGGGCGAGATCACCGTGCAGCGCCCGCCGCAGTCGTGCAGCTCGTCGGCGCTCGTCACCAACCTCCCTCATCCTGAGGTGCGAGCGGAGCGAGCCTCGAAGGACGCACCACGAACTCGCAGGCGCCCAAACGACCCCCCCTACTGCTCCATGACCAGCGCGCCGTTCTCGACCTTGTAGGTGCGCAGGCGGTTGAGGAAGCTCATCCCGATGAGGGTGGAGTTCAGCGCCCGGTCCTCGAGCACCACGGCATCGACGTTCTCCACATAGACCCGGCCGATCTGCAGGCTGGCGAGGCGGGCGAAGGCGGCCCTGGTGCGGCCGTTGGCGGTTTCGACCTCATGGACGAAATCGTCCGGCCCAAGCTCGAGGCCGATACGGCGTGCGGTGGTCATGTTGATGGCGACGACGGTCGCGCCGGTATCGACGACGGCGTCGACGTCACGCCCGTTGAGGCGGAAGCGGCTCGTGAAATGCCCGCGCTGGTCGCGGTCGATGCGTGCGCTGCGGCCGGCAAGGCTTTCCTCTGGTGCCGCGACGCGCACGGTCTGGATCACCCGCGGCACCGACCGGACGGGCTCGACCTGCTGGCCGTCTTCAGACATGCGCACGAAGACGTCCCGGTTGTTCTCGAACCAGGACGGGAACCAGGCGGCGGCGCCGGCGATCACGCCGGCAAGGACGAGCTTGCGCATCATGGCGCATACGATGCACGGCGGGTGCTCACCGCCGCCTTAAAGGCGGTTTGCGAGATGCGGTGAGAGTTAAGGCGCGGTTACTTCGTGCCGTACATGCGGTCGCCCGCATCGCCGAGGCCGGGCACGATGTAGCCCTTTTCGTTGAGGCGCTCGTCGATCGAGGCGGTCACTACGGGAACGTCGGGATGCGCGGTGGTGAAGCGCTCGATGCCTTCGGGGGCAGCGAGCAGGCAGAGATAGCGCAGGTTGGTCGCGCCGCGCTGCTTCAGCTTGTCGACGGCGGCGATCGCCGAATTGGCGGTCGCCAGCATGGGATCGACCACGATGACGAGGCGGTCTTCCAGATTGCTGGGCGCCTTGAAGAAATATTCCACCGCCTGCAGCGTGTCGTGGTCGCGGTAGAGGCCGATATGCGCGACGCGGGCGGCCGGCACGAGGTCGAGCATGCCGTCGAGAAGCCCGTTGCCGGCCCGCAGCACCGAGGCGAAGACAAGCTTCTTGCCTTCGAGCGTCGGAGCTTCCATTGGCTGCAGCGGCGTCTCGATCGTGCGCTTGGTCAGTTCGAGATCGCGCGTGACCTCGTAGCAAAGCAGAAGCGAGATTTCGCGCAGGAGCCGCCGGAAACTCGCCGTCGACGTATCCTTGTCGCGCATGATGGTGAGCTTGTGCTGCACCAGCGGGTGATCGACCACGGTCACGCCTGTCACGGTTCGGCTCATTCGATGTACTCCGGCTGGCTTTCGGTGAGGCGACTTTAGACGGCGCCGTGCGGCCTATACAGAAGCACGACCGCTGCGGCCACCACTTTTGCCTCTCACGCGGCGTCCACGCGCGCAAGCAGCGCCGCGCGGGTCGGCTCGTCGACATAGGCCGCCTCGATCGCGGTGCGGGTGATCGCGCGCAGATCCTGCGGCGTCAGCCCGAAATGGCGTTCCGCCTCTTGATATTCGCGGGCCAGCGTCGTCCAGAAATAGGGCGGGTCGTCGGAGTTCAGCGTCACCTTGCAGCCGGCGTCGCGCAATTTCGGAAACGGATGCGCGTCGAGCGAGGGAAACACTTTCAGCTCGATGTTGGAGACCGGGCAGACCTCAAGCACCACGCCTTCATCCGCGATGCGGGCGACGAGGTCAGGGTTCTCGATCGCGCGCACCCCATGCCCGATACGGCTCGGGCGAACGTGGTCCAGCGCGGCGGCGACGCTTTCCCAGCCGGCCAGTTCGCCGGCATGGACCGTGATGCCGAGGCCTGCCTCGCGCGCGATGTCGAAGGCGCGGGTATAGTCGGCGAGGTTGCCGTGGCGCTCCTCGCCCGCCATTCCGAAGCCGGTGACGAGCGGATGGCCGCAGGAGACCGCGAAGCGGGCCGCGTCGATCACCGAGTCCACTCCTAAATGGCGCACGCCGGTGACGATCATGCGGCCCTCGATGCCGGTCTTTTCCTTCGCGCGGCGCATACCCTCGCCGATGCCGTCGGTATAGGCCTCAGGCGTCAGTCCGGCCCGGCGGGCATGGTCGGGCGAGGTGAAGACCTCCGAATAGATGGCGCCGTCCTGCGCGATCGAGACGAGATAGGTCTCGGCGAGAAGCGCGTAGTCTTCGGGCGTCCGGAACAGGTCGGCTGCCGCGTCATAGGCTGCGAGGAAGGACGTGAAGTCGTGCCAGACGAAGGAGCCGTCGCGGATGACATCGCTCATGTCCTTCCCGTATTTGCGGGCCTGGGACAGAACGAGTTCCGGCGCCGCGGCACCCTCGATGTGACAATGCAGTTCGGCCTTCGGGATCATGCGGAACAACGCCTCCATGCGAGCCGTTCAGGACGCGGCTCTTGATCGCAGGCGCGACAATAGCGTGGGTGGGATCGATGGGCTATGGTCCGCCCGCCTTGCGGAGCGGCAGGGAACGGAAGTTGAAAGGCGATGGCTTCATGAGCGACGAGCGGACCACGGCGGCAGGCGGCATGGAAACCTCCTACGGGTTTCGCAGCGTCGCGCCGGGCGAGAAGCAGCCGCTGGTGGACCAGGTCTTCCACAAGGTCGCGCAGCGCTACGACATCATGAACGACCTGATGTCGGGCGGCCTGCACCGCGCCTGGAAGGATGCGATGGTGGCCTGGCTAAACCCGCCGCGCCGCGCCGGCTGGACCAGCCTCGACGTGGCGGGCGGAACGGGAGACATCGCCTTTCGCATCGTGGAGGCCTCCGACCGTCAGGCGCATGTAACCGTGCTCGACATCAACGGCTCGATGCTGGGCGTCGGACAGGAGCGCGCGGCCAAGCGCGGGCTGTCGGCCAATCTCGATTTCGTCGAGGCCAATGCCGAAGAGCTGCCCTTCGCCGAAGCGAGCTTCGATGCCTATACGGTCGCCTTCGGCATCCGCAACGTGCCGCGCATCGAAGTGGCGCTGGCGGAAGCATTCCGCGTGCTGAAGCCCGGTGGGCGCTTCCTCTGCCTGGAATTCTCCGAGGTCGACAACGCGCTGCTCGAAAAGGCCTACCAGGCCTGGTCTTTCAACGTGATCCCGCAGATCGGGCGCATGGTGACCGGCGACGCCGAGCCCTACCGCTATCTCGTCGAATCCATCGCCAAGTTTCCCCGGCCGGCCGATTTCGGCTCGGCGCTGGGTCGAGCCGGGTTTGAGCGCGTGACGTGGCGGTCCTATACCGGCGGCGTCGCGGTTCTTCATTCCGGCTGGAAGCTGTGAGCGGCCAAGCCCGATGAGTGCGCTCGCAGCCTATTTCCGGCTCGTGCGGGCCGGGTGGATTCTCGCCCGTGAAGGCGTGTTCGCGGCCCTGCCGGGCGAGCAGCTGAGCGGGCCTGCCAATTTCGGATGGCGTGTGTCGAAGATCGTGTCCCGGCGCCGCGCGCGCGGTGAAAAGCGCGCGGACCGCATGGCGCGCGCTGTGGACAGGCTCGGACCGTCCTATGTCAAGCTCGGCCAGTTCCTCGCCACGCGCCCGGACGTGGTCGGTGCGGAGGTCGCGACCGACCTCGCCGCGCTGCAGGACCGCATGGATTTCTTCCCCCAGCCGATCGCGATGGAAACGATCGAAGGCGCGCTGGGGCGCACGGTCCGGGACCTCTATGCGCGCATCGATCCACCGATCGCGGCGGCTTCCATCGCACAGGTGCACCCGGCCTGGGTGGTCGAGGGCGGCATCGAGAAGAAGGTCGCCGTGAAGGTCATCCGGCCGGGCGTGCGCCGGCGCTTCGCCAACGATCTCGAAAGCTTCTTCCTCGCCGCGCGCCTGCAGGAGCGCCACGTGCCCTCCACGAGGCGGCTGCGGCCTGTCGAAGTGGCGCGCACGCTCGCTCAGACGACCAAGATCGAGATGGACCTCAGGCTCGAGGCCGCGGCGCTGTCGGAACTCGCCGAGAACACCGCCGATGACCCCGGCTTCCGCGTGCCGCGCGTCGACTGGGAGCGGACCGGCCGTGACGTCGTCACCATGGAGTGGATCGACGGCATCAAGATGTCGAACATCGAGGCGCTGCGCGAGGCCGGCCACGACCTGCCGGGGCTCGCCGTCTCGCTGATCCAGTCCTTCCTGCGCCATACGCTGCGCGACGGCTTTTTCCACGCCGACATGCATCCGGGTAATCTGTTCGTCGAGGCCGATGGCACGATCGTCGCCGTCGACCTCGGCATTTCGGGCCGGCTCGGCAAGAAGGAGCGCCGGTTCCTGGCCGAAATCCTGTTCGGCTTCATCCGGCGGGACTATCGCCGTGTCGCCGAGGTGCATTTCGAAGCCGGCTACGTGCCGCCGATCCACGACGTCGATGCCTTCGCGCAGGCGATCCGCGCAATCGGCGAGCCGATCCACGGCCAGCCGGCCGAGACGATCTCGATGGCGCGGCTTTTGACGCTGCTCTTCGAGGTCACCGAGATCTTCGACATGGAGACGCGGCCCGAGCTCGTGATGCTGCAGAAGACGATGGTCGTGGTCGAGGGTGTCTCGCGCTCGCTCGACCCGAGCTTCAACATGTGGCGCGCGGCCGAGCCGGTGGTCGGCTCCTGGATCCGCGACAATCTGGGGCCAAAGGCCTATCTCGACGATGCTCGCGAGGGCGTGCAGGCGGTTATCGCGCTCGCCCGCCAGGCGCCCGATCTCGCGGCGCGCGCCGAGCGCCTGTCGCGCGAGATCGACACGATGGCCGCCAACGGCCTGCGCTTCGACGCGGCGACCGCGGATGCGATCGGCAAGGCCGAGGCGCGGCATACGCGTTCCCGTCGTGTCGCATTGTGGGTGATCGCCGTCTCCCTGGCCGCCATCGCCTGGCAGTTGGCCTGATTTGACTGCATTGCTGTCACTGCTTACATCTTGATGGGAGGAGTGGCTGGCATGGGCACGATCACCGTCCGGAAACTGTCCGACGACGAAATACGCGAGCTGCGCGTCAGTGCAGCGCAGCGAGGGGTTTCCATGGAGCAGGAAGCGCGCGACAGGCTGCGTCGTCCGCTGCCGACCGGTCAGACCAGCGAGCCGCACAGACCTGCCACGAGCACGTGGCAGCTCAAGGCTTCAAAGCAAGACATTCTTGCGCTTGGCGTGAAGCCGGCGCGGCCGGTCGATCAGAAAGCCGAAGCCGACGCACTCTACGACTATCTGCGGCCCGAATGACGTTTGCCGTCGACACGTCCGCGCTTGTCGCCGTGCTGCGTGCGGAAGAGGACGCCATCGACTTCGTAGATGCACTCGGTTCGGCGCCGCGCCATGTGATGAGCGCCGGCACCTATCTCGAATGCTGTCTCGTGACGACGCGCAAGGGCGACGAGACCGCCCGGCTCGCCCTTCTCATCGACCGTGTTGCGATCGAGATCGTTCCCGTGTCGGCTGACGAAGCCAGGCTCGCTGCCGCCGCCTTCGAGCGCTTCGGCCGCGGGTCCGGCCATCGGGCAAACCTCAACTTCGGCGACTGCTTCGCCTATGCGCTCGCCATGACGCGGCGGGTTCCGCTGCTGTTCAAGGGCGACGATTTCATCCATACGGACGTGACGCCGGCGCTGCCGGCAGCCGGAGCCGGGGCATGACCCTTTCAGACAAGCGCATTCTCCTGATCATCGGCGGCGGGATCGCGGCCTACAAGAGCCTCGACCTCATCCGCCGCCTGCGCGAGCGCGGCGCGAAGGTGCGCTGCGTGATGACCACGGCGGCGGCCGAGTTCGTCACGCCACTCGCCGTCGGCGCGCTGTCGGCCGACAAGGTGTTCACGGAGCTCTTCGACCGCGAGGACGAGCAGGATGTCGGCCATATCCGGCTTGCGCGCGAGACCGACCTGATCGTGGTGGCGCCTGCGACGGCCGACCTGATGGCCAAGATGGCGACGGGGCTCGCCAACGACCTCGCCTCAGCGGTGCTCCTGGCAGCGCGCGCGCCAATCCTGATCGCGCCCGCGATGAACCCGGCCATGTGGGATCATGCCGCCACGCGCCGCAACGTTGCGCAGCTCCAGGCCGACGGCATTGACTTCGTCGGTCCCAATGCCGGCGAGATGGCCGAAAGCGGCGAGGCGGGCGTCGGCCGTATGGCGGAGCCGCTGGAAATCGTCGCCGCGGTCGAGGACAGGCTTTCGGCCAAGGCTAAGCCGCTTGCCGGCAAAAGGATCATCGTCACCTCCGGGCCGACCCACGAGCCGATCGACCCGGTGCGCTATATCGCCAACCGCTCCTCAGGCAAGCAGGGTCACGCGATCGCCGCGGCGCTTGCCCGGCTCGGCGCCGATGTGCGGCTCGTCTCCGGACCCGTCTCGATCCCCGACCCGAAGGCCGTGACCGTCACGCATGTCGAGACCGCGCGGCAGATGGCCGAGGCGGTCGCGGCCGCCCTGCCTGCCGATGCCGCCGTGATGGTTGCCGCCGTCGCCGATTGGCGTCCTGCGTCGCAGACGGGCGCGAAGATCAAGAAGGTCGCGGGGTCCGCCCCGCCGGCGCTGGAGATGGTCGAGAACCCCGACATCTTGGCGGGCATCGGCCATCACGCGAACCGGCCGCGCCTCGTCATCGGCTTTGCCGCCGAGACCAACGACCTCCTGAAGCACGCCGAGGCGAAGCTCGCGCGCAAGGGTGCCGACCTCATTGTCGCGAACGACGTCTCGCATGACAGCGGTATCAATGCCGGCGGGGTCATGGGCGGGGCGCGCAACCGGGTCTGGCTGGTGGCGAAAGACGGTATCACCGAATGGCCGGAGATGGACAAGGCGGCCGTCGCCGACCGCCTCGCCGAAGAGATCGCTCGCCGGCTTTCCTGAACCTACGCCGCGCGGAAGCGGATCGGCTTGCCGGGCGCCATGGCCTCGGCCGCCCCGATGATCGCGCGGGCATCGATGCCGTGGTGACGGTAGAGATCGGCGATCGTGCCGGTCTGGCCGAAATGCTCGACGCCGAGTGCCCGCGTGCGCTGGCCCCTTACGCCGCCCAACCAGCCGAGCGTCGCCGGGTGGCCGTCGACGACGGTGATCAGCGCGCTGTTCGAGGGCGCATCGTCGAGCAGGCGCTCGACATGGCTGCGGGCGCCATAATGACCGCGCTCGCGGGCGCGCTGCGCCGCGGTGAAGCCGGCATTGAGGCGATCCGACGAGGTGATGGCGAGAAGGCCCACTTCGCGGCGATCCTCGGCCATCATGCCGACGGCCTCGATCGCCTCCGGCGCGACGGCGCCGGTATAGGCGACGATCACCTCGGCATTGGGGCCGGGTTTGCGCAGCCAGTAGCCGCCATTGATGATGTCGCGCCCGAGATCGTCATCGATCGTGCGCTTCGGCTGCTCGATGGTGCGCGTGGACAGCCGCAGATAGACCGAACCGCCGACGGAATCGCGCAGCCAAGAGGCCGGGTCCGGCTCGCCATCGCCATCGCGCTGCATGTAGTCGAAGGCAAAGCGCATGATCGTGGCAAGCTCATCGACGAAGGCCGGCTCGAAACTCGCGAGCCCGTCCTGCGCCATGCCGATCAGCGGCGTCGCGATCGACTGGTGCGCGCCGCCTTCCGGCGCCAGCGTCACGCCAGAGGGCGTCGCCGCGATGATGAAGCGGGCGTCCTGGTAGCAGGCATAGTTCAGCGCATCGAGGCCGCGCTGGATGAAGGGGTCGTAGAGCGTGCCGACGGGCAGAAGCCGCTCGCCGAAGATCGAATGGCTGAGGCCCATGGCGGACAGCATGATGAAGAGGTTCATCTCGGCGATGCCGAGTTCGAAATGCTGGCCCTGCGGCCCGAACTCCCATTTGTAGGTGGACGGGATGCGCTCGGCGCGGAAGGTGTCGGCCATCGTCTCGCGTGCAAACAGGCCGCGGCGGTTAACCCAGGCGCCGAGATTGGTCGAGACGGTCACGTCGGGCGACGTCGTCACGACGCGCGCGGCGAAGGGATCGTCGCGCTTGGCGATCTCGTGCATGACGAGGCCGAAGCCCTGCTGGGTCGACATGGCGGGCTGCAGATCGACGTCGAGCCGCTCCGGCACCGTGATCGAACCCGCCTTGTAGCGCCGGCGTCCCTTCGAATTGAACGGCACCTTGCCGAGGAAATCGCGCAGCGACGCCTCGTCGGCGTCCAGGCCCTCGCACGGCTCCCACTCGCGACCCTCGCGGATGCCCAGATCCGTACGCAGCGCCTCGACCTGCGTCGGCGTCATCAGGCCGGCATGGTTGTCCTTGTGGCCGGCGAGCGGCAGACCGAAGCCCTTGATCGTGTAGGCGATGAAGCAGACAGGCCGGTCATGCGCGCGCGCCGCCTCGAACGCCTCGACGAGCGACGGCAGATCATGGCCGGCGAGGTTGGTCATCAGCCGCGCCAGCTCGGCGTCGGATCGCTTCTCGATCAGCCGGGTGACGGGACCCTGGTCGCCGATCTCGTCCATCAGCCGCTTGCGCCAGGCCGCTCCGCCCTGGAAGGTCAGCGCGGAATAGAGCTGGTTGGGGCAGGTATCGATCCAGGCGCGCAGCTTGTCGCCGCCATCTTCCGCAAAGGCCTCTTCGAGCAGGCGGCCATATTTAAGGATGACCACGTCCCAGCCGAAATTGCGGAACATCGCCTCGAAGCGCTCCCAGAGCCCTTCGCGGACGACGGCATCGAGGCTCTGGCGGTTATAGTCGATGACCCACCAGGTGTTGCGCAGCCCGTGCTTCCAGCCTTCGACGAGCGCCTCGAAGATGTTGCCCTCGTCCATCTCGGCGTCGCCGATCAGCGCAACCATGCGGCCTTCCGGGCGCTCCGTGGCCAGCCCCTTGTCGCGCAGATAGTCCTGCGTCAGCGAGGAAAACAGCGTCTGGGCGACGCCGAGGCCGACCGAGCCGGTGGAGAAGTCGACGTCGTCCACGTCCTTGGTGCGCGAGGGGTAGGACTGAGCCCCCTTATAGGCGCGGAAGGCCTCGAGCTTCTCGCGCGTCTGGTTGCCCAGCAGATACTGGATCGAATGGAATATCGGGCTCGCATGCGGCTTGACGGCGACGCGGTCCTCGGGCCGCAGCGCCGCGAAATAGAGCGCCGTCATGATCGTCGAGAGCGACGCCGAGCTCGCCTGATGACCGCCGACTTTCAGCCCGTCGCCGTCGCGCAGATGGTTTGCATTGTGGATCATCCATGTGGAGAGCCACAGCACCTTGCGCTCCAGTTCGGCAAGGAAGGGCAGGCGCGGATCGGACTTGGCGGGCACGGCATCCTCCATTTCGGCACGACCGACAATCTAGGGCACGAAAGGTGCCACGTCCGGTCTATCTGTGGCGGCTTGACCTGCTACTGTGCCACGGATCGATCATACATTGGCCCGAATGGAGCGAAACGTGGCAGAGGAACGGCTCGACGAGATGGATCGCCGCCTCCTGGCGCTGATGCAGGAGGATGCGCGGCTGACGGTCGAGGAACTCGGCCGGCAGGTCGGGCTCTCGCCCTCGCCCGTCGCGCGCCGCATCAGGCGCATGGAGAAGGCCGGGATCATCAAGCGCTACGTGGCGATCGTCGACCAGGAGAAGGTCGGCCTGCCCGTCAGCGTCTTCGCATCGATCAAGCTGGAGCGGCAGCGCGAGGAAGAGCTCGACCGCTTCGCCGCCGCCGTCTCGCGCTGGCCGGAAATCGTCGAGTGCTACCTCATGACCGGGCAACGGGACTATCTGCTGCGGATCGTCGTGCGCGACCTGCCGGCCTACGAGGCGTTTCTCAAGGAGAAGCTGACCCGGCTCGAAGGCGTGGCATCGATCGAGTCGAGCTTCGCGCTCGGGCAGGTGAAACATGCGCATGCGTTGCCGATCGGGTGAGTAGGCGCGCCCCCTCCACCACTTCGTGGTTCCCCTCCCCGTAAACGGGGGAGGATCGGCGCCGGCGGGAGGCGTCGATCTGAAATGCTTTCTGCGAAGTGAAATGGGATCAGCGTTGCGGCCGGCCTCGACCTTACATCCTCCCCTGCGAAGCGGGGGAGGGGGACCACGAAGTGGTGGAGGGGGCGGCGGCCTTAGACCCTGTTCTATTGACCCCTAATGCGCCTCGTCCCAATTCGCCGCCGCACGCGCGTCGACCTTGAGCGGCACCCTCATCGACAGCGCCGGCATGGCTGCGTTCTCCATGATGTCGCGGATGACGGGGATCGCGCGGTCGACTTCGTCTTCCGGAGCCTCGAAGATCAGCTCGTCATGGACCTGCAGCAGCATCTGCGTGTGCTTCAGGCCGGCGTCGGCGAGGGCGCCTTCCATGCGCACCATGGCGCGGCGGATGATGTCGGCGGCCGAGCCCTGGATCGGCGCGTTGATCGCGGCACGCTCGTTGAAGGCGCGGACAGACGGGTTCGCGGAGGTAATCTCGGGATAGTGCGCGCGGCGGCCGAAGATCGTCTCGACATAGCCGTTGGCACGCGCAAAGGCCTTGGTCGCGTCCATGTAGTCCCGGATGCCCGGAAAGCGCTCGAAATAGCGCTTGATGTAGCTGCCGGCCTCCTCGCGCGGGATGGAGAGCTGGTTGGCCAGCCCGAAGGCCGAGATGCCGTAGACGATGCCGAAATTGATCGCCTTGGCGCGCCGGCGCACCTCCGACGGCATGCCCTCGACCGGCACCGAGAACATCTCCGACGCGGTCATCGCATGGATGTCGATACCGTCGGCAAAGGCCTGGCGAAGCTGCGGGATGTCGGCAACGTGGGCGAGCACGCGCAGTTCGATCTGGCTGTAGTCGGCCGAGATCAGCCTGTTGCCAGGCTCGGCGATAAAGGCCGTGCGGATGCGCCGGCCCTCGGCCGTGCGGATCGGGATGTTCTGCAGGTTCGGCTCGGACGAGGACAGCCGTCCTGTCGTCGTCGCGGCGAGCGCGTAGGAGGTGTGGACGCGCTTCGTCTCGGGATGGATGTAGCCCGGCAGCGCGTCGGTATAGGTCGATTTCAGTTTCGTCAGCTGGCGCCAGTCGACGATCTTGCGCGGCAGCTCGTGGCCTTCGGCGGCGAGGTCTTCCAGCACCGAGGCCGTGGTCGACCATTGGCCCGACTTGGTCTTCGAGCCGCCGGGCAGGCCCATGCGGCCGAACAGGATGTCACCGAGTTGCTTCGGCGAGCCGATCGTGAAGCGCTCGCCGGCGAGTTCGAAGATCTCGTCCTCGATGGCCGCCGCCTTCTGGGCGAACTCGCCCGAGAGCCGCGACAGGATCTGCCGGTCGACCGAGATGCCGCGCATTTCCATGCGCGCGAGCACCGGCACCAGCGGACGTTCCAGCCGCTCGTAGACCGACGACAGCCCCTTGGCGGCGAGCCGCGGCTTCAGGACCTGCCACAGCCGCAGTGTCACGTCGGCATCCTCGGCCGCATAGGCGGAGGCGAGCTCCAGCTCGGCATAGTCGAAGGTCTTGGCGTTCTTGCCCGTGCCGCAGACGTCCTTGTAGGGGATCGGCGTATGGCCGAGCCACCGCTCCGACAGCGTGTCCATGCCCTGCCCGCCGGTGCCGGCATCGACCACATAGGAGAGCAGCATCGTGTCGTCGTATGGCGAGACATCGATGCCGTGGCGCAGCATGATGACGAGGTCGTATTTGAGGTTCTGCGCGATCTTGAGGACCGCTCGGTCTTCCAGCAGCGTCTTCAGCGCGGCGAGCGCCTCGCGGGCGGGGATCTGGTTGTCCAGAAGCCCGCCGCCGAGGAGGTCGCCCGCGCCGGATTTGTGCGTCAAGGGCACATAGGCGGCGCGGCCGGGGCGCATCGCGATCGAGAAGCCGCAGAGTTCGGCCTGCATCGGGTCGAGCGACGTCGTCTCCGTGTCGAAGGCGACGATGCCGGCCTCGCGCGCTTCCTCGATCCAGTTCTTCAGCGTGGCGAGGTCGCGGATGGTCACATAGGTCGAGCGGTCGACCTTGGCGGCAACCGCGTCGGCCGCGCGCCTCTCGGCGCGCGCCTTCGGCGTCAGCTGGGCCGGCGCATCGGCAGCAGGCGCGACATCGCCCTCCTCGCCTGGCGCGACGCTTCCCGGCGCCGGGACGTCGAGGTCGGGCCCGTGCGCGGCCTCGCCCTTCTGGACCTCGACGTGAAGCGGCTCGATCTCGGCCGGCTCGGCGCCCGTCGCCTCGGCGACCCGGCGCGTCAGCGTCGTGAACTCCATCGCCTTGAGGAAGCCGATCAGCTTCGAGCCGTTCGGCGGCTGCAGGACGAGCGTGTCGAGCGCATCCGTCACCGGTACGTCGTCGCGCAGGCGCACGAGCTCGCGCGACAGCCGCGCCTTCTCGGCATGCTCGATCAGGTTCTCGCGCCGCTTCTGCTGCTTGATCTCCGAGGCACGCGCCAGCAGCGTGTCGAGGTCGCCATACTCCTCCAGGAGCTGCGCCGCCGTCTTCGGGCCGATGCCGGGCACGCCCGGCACATTATCGATGGAATCGCCCGTCAGCGCCTGCAGGTCGATCATCTTTTCCGGCGGCACGCCCCATTTCTCGATGACTTCCGGCACGCGGATTTCGCGGTCCTTCATCGGGTCGTACATCGACACCGTATCGCCGACGAGCTGCATCAGATCCTTGTCGGACGAGATGATCGTCGTGTCGCCGCCGGCCTCGCAGGCAAGCCGCGCATAGGTCGCGATCAGATCGTCGGCCTCGAAGCCTTCCATCTCGATGCAGGGCAGGTCGAAGGCGCGCGTCGCCTGGCGGATCAGCCCGAACTGCGGCACAAGGTCTTCCGGCGGCGCGGAGCGGTTTGCCTTGTATTCGGGGTAGAGCTCGTTGCGGAACGTCTTGGAGGAGTAGTCGAAGATGACCGCGAAATGGGTGGGCGTGACCCCGACTTCCGTGTCACGTGCATTCAGCATCAGCTTCCAGAGCATGTTGCAGAAGCCGGACACCGCACCGACCGGCAGGCCGTCGGATTTGCGCGTCAGCGGCGGCAGTGCGTGATAGGCGCGGAAGATGTAGCCGGAGCCGTCGACGAGGAAGAGATGATCGCCCTTTTTCATGGGCAAACGGGTAGCGCGCGCACCCCCGCCTGTCCATCGCGAAAGCAGCGCCCCAACACGGGCCGGAATGGCCTTAACACCATCACGCTGACGTTACGCAACTGTAATGTTGACGCCCTTGAAACGCCACGTTCGCAGGGCCAATTCAACACCAGCGGCAGTCATTGCCGTAGTCCGGATTTAAGGCCCGTCCCCCGCCTGCCGGACAAAGGGCAGCAGCCTCATCCCCCTCTCCGGGCTGCTGTCCTGTTTCGAGTAAGGCCGCCGTGGTTCCCCTCCCCACGGCGGCTTTTCGTTGGGCCAGAGCTTTCGATTTCAGACGTTGCCCATTAGGGTCGCCGCTTCCAGAATCGAAGAAGGTTGCCCATGTCCGCAGTCGATCCCGTCCTTTCCAAGCTCGACCAGAGCCTCGATGCCAGCCTGGAGCGGCTGTTCGCGCTTCTGCGCATTCCCTCGATCTCGACGGACCCGGCCTATGCCAGGGAGTGCCGGCGCACGGCGGAATGGCTGGTCGAGGATCTGAAGTCGATCGGGTTCGACGCGAGCGTGCGCGACACGACGGGACATCCGATGGTCGTCGGTCACCATGACGGCCCGGCGGGCAGCCCGCATGTGCTCTTCTACGGCCACTACGACGTCCAGCCGGTCGATCCGCTCGAACTCTGGAACGACGATCCGTTTGCGCCGAAGCTTGCCGAACTCAACGGCGTCAAGGTCATTACCGGCCGCGGCTCGGCCGACGACAAGGGCCAGCTGATGACCTTCGTCGAGGCGGCGCGCGCGTGGAAGGCCGTGCACGGCACCATGCCCTGCCGCATCACCGTGCTCTTCGAGGGCGAGGAGGAATCCGGCTCGCCGTCGCTGAAGCCGTTCCTGTCGGCCAATGCAGAAGAGCTGAAGGCCGATTTCGCGCTCGTCTGCGACACCGGCATGTGGGATCGCGAGACGCCGGCGATCTCGGTCGGCCTGCGCGGGCTCGTCGGCGAAGAGATCACGGTCAAGGCCGCCGATTTCGACCTGCATTCGGGCCATTACGGCGGCGCGGCGGCGAACCCGATCCGCATTCTCGCCAAGGTGCTCGCCTCGCTCCACGACGAGACCGGCCGCGTGACCATTCCCGGCTTCTACGATGGCGTCGAGGAGACCCCGACGCAGATCCTGCAGTCCTGGGAAGCGCTGGGCGAGACGGCCGAGAGCTTCCTCGGGCCGATCGGCCTCAAGGAGCCGTCCGGCGAAAAGGGCCGCTCGGTGCTCGAACTCATCTGGGCGCGTCCAACCTGCGAGTTCAACGGCATCCAGGGCGGCTATACGGGCAAGGGCTTCAAGACGGTCATCGCTGCGCAGGCCTCGGCCAAGGTGTCGTTCCGCCTCGTCCACAAGCAGGACCCCGACGCGATCCGCGCCGCCTTCCGCGCCCATGTGGAAAGCCTCATCCCGGCCGACTGCTCGGTCGAATTCGAGGAGCATGGCGGCTCGCCGGCGATCCAGCTCTCCTACGACACGCCCGTCCTGACGCGGGCGCGCGACGCGCTTTCGGAAGAGTGGAACAAGCCGGCAGTGATGATCGCCATGGGCGGATCGATCCCGATTGTCGGCGATTTCCAGACCATGCTTGGCATGGAATCGCTTCTGGTCGGCTTCGGGCTCGACGACGACCGTATCCATTCGCCCAACGAGAAGTACGACCTCGCCTCGTTCCACAAGGGCCAGCGCTCCTGGGCGCGCATTCTCGATGCGCTCGCCGACTACAAGCCGGCAGGTGCCAAATGACGACGATCCGCTCGCATGTCGGCGACCTGCCGGACCTGAAGCACTACGACGTCGACGCGGTCGCGATCGACACCGAGACGCTCGGGCTGAACCCTCACCGTGATCGGCTCTGCGTCGTCCAGCTCTCGCCCGGCGACGGAACGGCCGACGTCGTCCAGATCCTGCCGGGGCAGAAGAAGGCGCCGAACCTCGTTGCGCTCCTGAAAGACCGGAAGGTGACCAAGATCTTCCATTTCGGCCGCTTCGACCTCGCGGTACTCGCGTACACCTTCGGCGTGATGCCGGAGCCGGTCTTCTGTACCAAGATCGCCTCGCGACTGACGCGCACCTATACGGATCGGCACGGGCTGAAGGACATCTGCTCCGAGCTTCTCGGCGTCAGCCTGTCCAAGGTGCAGCAATCCTCCGACTGGGCTGCGGAGAAGCTGTCGCCGGAGCAGCTCGAATACGCCGCCTCCGACGTTCTCCACCTCCACGCGCTGCGCGAGAAGCTCACCTACCGTCTCGAGCGCGAGGGTCGGACGAAGGAGGCGGATGCCTGTTTCCGCTTCCTGCCGACGCGCGCGAAGCTCGACCTGATGGGCTGGCCCGAGGCCGACATCTTCGCCCATAGCTGAACTGACAAAGGCCCGGTCTCCCGGGCCTTTTCTTCATTCGGCAGGTGCTAGGCGCTTGTCGCGCGTTCTGGCGCCGTCGATATGCGCCCAGGCGGGGCGCTCGAACAGGAACATGCCGAAGCCGATCCTGCGAATGATCAGATACCCGATCACCGGGCCGACCACGGCGGCGATCAACACGAGCAGCGAAATCGTGCCGACATCGGTGATGATGCCGGTGCGTATCAGGATCGCACGCGCGATCGCCATCGGCAGGAAGAAGGCGAGATAGACGACGATCGAATGCGCGCCGAGCCAGGTCAGCCACCGGTAGCCGCCGCGCACGGTGACCAGGCTCGCCGAAAAGACGATAGCCAGCGCGCCGGCGATGCCGAGGAGGAGCGATATGACCGGGAGTTCGGCAAGCACGCCATAGGCTGTCGGGTCGAGCAGCGGCGCCGTGCCTGCCGGCACCGGCGCAAACGCCAGCACGGCATTGAAGAGGGCCCAGACGGCCATGAAGGCCAGCGTCGCGGCAATGTGGGCGCGTGCCCAGCCGGCCAGCCTGAAGATCAGGTCGGCGAATGCGTAGCCGATGAAGAAGTAGACGAAGCGGGCGCAGAACTCGTCGAAGACCAGGATGCCGGTGTGGATCGGCAGCATTTCGAGGATCGCGGCGAAGCCGAGCACGAGCCAGACCGGCAGGCGCTTCACCAGGCGGGTGAAGACGAAGAAGACCGGCAGGATGTAGATGAACCAGAGCGTGCCGAAGGGCTGTACGAAGGCGACCAGGTAATCGACAACCGTGGCCGCTGCACCCTGCTCGGCTGCCATGCCCGGCGCCTTGAAGGCGAACTGGATCGTCAGCCAGAGCACATAGAAATAGGCAAAGTGCACGACCTTGCGGTCGATGTAGCGCAGCCAGGGCCGGTCGATGACGAGGCCGAGAAAGAGGCCGGAAATCAGGAAGAAGTCCGGCATGCGGAAGGGCCGGGCGAACTGCACCACGTCGTGCATCCAGCCGCGCTCGTCCATCGCCAGCTCTACGCCCAGCGTCGCATGCATCATGACGACGAAGATGATGCAGATGCCCTTGGCGGCATCGACCCAGTCGATCCGCAGTTCCGCCGCGCTTCTTGCTGCAACCGACATGGCCGAGTTCCTTGCAGAATCCATCGGCTGACCTTCGCAGCAAGCTACGACTGATATGCTAATTGCGGCGGCCCATCGCAGAATGCGCTTAATGCATGGTTAGCGGCGCATAGCCTCTACAGCCAGCCGCGCTTGCGGAAATAGGCGAGCGGCAGGATCGCGGCGAGGATCATGAGGCCGATCGCGAACGGGTATCCGAAGCGCCAGTCCAGCTCCGGCATGTTCACGAAGTTCATTCCGTAGATGGACGCGACCAGCGTCGGCGGCATGAAGATCACGGCCGCGACCGAGAAGATCTTGATGATGGCGTTCTGTTCGACCGAGACGAGACCGACGACGGTGTCGAGCAGGAAGGTGGTGCGATCCGACAGGAAGCCGACATGGCTCGATAGCGAGGCGATGTCGCGCGTGAGCGACTTCAGCCAGCTGCGCACTGTAGAGCGTTTCCCTTCGACGACGGCGTTGGCCTCCACGTAAACGATCAGGCGGTTCAGGCCTGCAAGGCTCTCGCGCACCTTGGACAGGAAATCGCCTTCGCGCCCGATGGCCTTGAGGCCGGTGCGGAAATCGGCCGTCGACATCGGGCCACCCGTTCCCGACCCGTTGAGCAGACGGGTCGATTCGGCATCGAGGCGCATCGATACGCTTTCCAGCGTGTCGGCCAGCCGGTCGATGATCGCCTCCAGGAGACCCAGCAGGATCGTCATGCGGTCGCAGTTCTCGGAAACCAGGGCGTTGCCGGGCTTGGAAGCGCGCGAGGCGTAGAGCGCAAAGGCCTGCGGCGTCGAATAGCGGACCGTCACGAGATGGCGCGGGGCAAGCACGAAGGTGACCGGCGCAAGGCCCGGCGTGGGCGTATCCGCCCCATGCAGGACGGGGACCGTCAGGTAGACGGTGTCGTTCTCGACATAGAAGCGGCTCGATTCCTCGATCTCGCGCATCTCCTCGCGCGTCGGGATCGCGACGCCGGTCAGCCGTTCGAGGGCCTGGTCTTCCTCGGCGCTTGCATCGAGAAGATCGACCCAGACGGCATCGGCAGGCACCTCGTCGCCGACCCTGAGGTCATGCCCAACGAGCAGACCCGCTTCCACGGTGTAGGCCTTGATCATCACCACTCCGCCGGCACGTGACGCTGCCGGCGCTTGCTAGCATGACAGGTCGCCCATCCGCCAGCCGACAGCCTTAACGCCCCCTTAAATCGCCGCATTTAGCCTGCAGCGGTCCGATGACGCCGCACTCGGCTCGACAGGGGAAATCATGGCCAGCCGCAAGGGCGACAGACGCATCGAGCCGACATTTGGCGGCAGCGCGCCGGAGATCGAGACCGGAGGGTTCTCGCTGAGCGAGGAGGACCGCGTCGTGCCATCGTCGCGGTCCAAACAGAGCTCGCGCAAGAGCTCTTCGAAATCGGGCTCCGGCCGCGGCAAGTCGCGCAAGGCCCCGCGGCGCTCGTCGGGCGGGTGGTTCGGGGTCGCGCGCCGGCTCGTCTACTGGTCGCTGGTGCTGTGCCTGTGGGCAGGCATCGCCGGGGCCGGCACGATCGCCTATTTTGCCGCGCGCATGCCGGCGGCCGCGACCTGGGAAGTGCCGGACCGGCCGCCCAACGTGAAGATCCTGGCCGTCAACGGCGACCTTCTCGCCAATCGCGGCGCGACCGGCGGCGAGTCCATAGGGCTCCACGAGATGTCGCCCTATCTGCCGGCCGCCGTCATCGCCATCGAGGACCGTCGCTTCCGAAGCCATCTCGGCATCGACGTGCAGGGCCTGGCCCGCGCGATGGTCACCAACGTGACCGCGCGGCGCGTGGTCCAGGGCGGCTCCACGATCACGCAGCAGCTTGCCAAGAACCTCTTCCTGAAACCCGAGCGCACCATCGAGCGCAAGGTGCAGGAAGTGATGATGGCGCTATGGCTGGAGCGCGAATACACCAAGGACCAAATCCTCGAAATGTACCTCAACCGGGTCTATTTCGGGTCGGGCGCCTATGGCGTCGAGGCGGCCTCGCGGCGCTATTTCGGCAAGTCGGCGCGCGAGATCGGCCTGTCGGAATCCGCCATGCTCGCGGGACTGCTCGTCGCCCCCTCGCGGCTTTCTCCCGCTCGCGATCCGCAGGCGGCCCAGGCGCGCGCGCAGCTCGTGCTCGCCGCCATGCGCGATCAGGGCGTGATCGGCGACAGCGAGATGGCGAGCGCGATCAGCACGCCGGCCGTGCGCGCGACCGCCTACTGGACGGGCTCGGAGCATTACGCGGCCGACCGCGTGATGGGCGAACTGCGCAACATCATCGGCGAGATCCGCGACGACATCCTCGTCGAGACCACGATCGACCTCGACCTGCAGCGGCTTGCCGAGCGCTCGATCCGGCGGCTCATCGACGAGAACCGCGAGAAGCTTGCCGTCAGCCAGGGCGCGCTCGTTTCCATCGACGTGTCGGGCGCCGTGCGGGCCATGGTCGGCGGCTACGACTATGCGACCAGCCAGTTCGACCGCGCCTCGGAAGCGCGCCGCCAGCCGGGCTCGGCCTTCAAGCCCTTCGTCTACATGGCGGCGATGGAGCAGGGTTTCTTCCCCGACACGGTGATGATGGACGAGCCCGTCCGCTTCGGAACCTGGGCGCCCGAGAATTTCCGCGGCAAGTATGAAGGCCGCATGACGCTGGCGACCGCGCTTGCCAAATCGTCGAACTCGATTGCTGCGCAGCTGGTCATGCGCGTCGGGCCGGAAGCGGTCGTCGAAAACGCCTGGCGCATGGGCGTCGAATCGAACCTCGAGCCCAACGCCTCGATCGCGCTCGGCACGTCCGAGGTCACGCCGCTCGAACTGACGGCGGCCTTCGTGCCGTTCGCCAGTGGCGGGCGCCGGCCGGACGTGCATTTCGTCACGCGCGTCACGACCGATGCGGGCGAGGTGATCTTCGAGCATCGCCCTTCCAACGGGCCCATGGTGGCGCGCGCCGAGGTGATCGGCATGATGAACGCGATGATGGCCGAGACGCTCAAGGAAGGCACGGGCCGCAACGCCGATTTCGGCTGGCCGGCCGCCGGCAAGACCGGCACCAGCCAGCGCTCGCGCGATGCCTGGTTCGTCGGCTACACCGCAAACCTGACGACGGGCGTGTGGTTCGGCAATGATGACGGCTCCCCGATGAAGGACATCACCGGCGGCTCGCTGCCGGCGCATGCCTTCAAGGAGTTCATGGCCGCCGCCCACCAGGGCGTCCCGGTCGCGCAGCTTCCCGGAGACTGGCGCCCCGGCACCTTCCAGCGCATCGAGGACCTTCTCTCCTCCATGCCGAACGATGGCGGGGTTCCGGTCCAGGCGGTCTCGCACGACCAGTTCCCCACAGCCCCGGAACCCGGCACCACCGCCTCCATCGACCGCCCGATCCCGCCGGCCGGCGTGGGCGAGGCTCCCCGCGGCCGCATCGGCTCGATCATGGACGTGATCCTGGGGAATTAAGAGCCTGACGGCCCTATTGCGGCATCGTGGAGAGGTTGGAGAGGAGTTCGGCGACGTTGGCTGCCGAGCATTTCTTCAGGAGCCTCGCGCGATAGGCTTCGACGGTGCGGGGACTGACCGAGAGCATGCGGGCGATCTCCTTGGAGGTACGGCCCTCGCCCAGATGCATCACGATCTGGCGTTCCCGCGTCGTCAGCTTCAGGACGTGGCGGGTCTCGGAGAGGTCGGCGAAGCTCCACACGGCGCGCTTCAGGGGATCGTCATCGCGGGTCAGCGAGTGGCCGCGCACGCGGCACCAGAACAGCGCCCCGTCCTTGCGCGCCATGATGCGTTCGTCGGAATAACGGTTGGAGCGCTTCAGCGGCTCGACGCCGACATCGCGGATGCGCACGAATTCCTCGAAGGAGGGGTAGAGGACCGCGAAGGACTGGTCGATCAGCTCGTCAGCCCCATAGCCGAACATGGTCGCGAACATCGGGTTGTATGAACGGATCACCCGGCTCTCGGTGACGACGAGGCCGACCGGGGCACATTCGAAAGCGATCCTGTCGAACTCCGCGCGTGTGCTCATGGTGGCGTATTTCTACGATATTGCCCCGGTTGCGCCGGCCTGCCGATAATGCGGGCCGCATGACGCGAAGCCACATGCCTGCAAAGACGTGGCGCGCGCAAGGGAGGAAATCGTAACCGGTTGCAACCGGGCGCTGCCGTGTGGCTGCGCTTTTCCTCCCCGCATGACCAACGCCCGGCGAATGCCGCGCATCAGGTGGGAGGAAACCATGAAGACACTCATTTCCACGCTCGCCGTGGCCGCGATGCTGGCGGCGACGCCGCTCGCGATCGCGCAGGACGGCCCGGCGCGCATCGCGCTCATCCACGGCATGTCGGGCTCGCCGCTCGAGGCCTTCTCGCGCCAGACCCGCACCGGCTTCATGATGGGGCTCGAGTACGCGACCGACGGCACGATGGAGGTCAAGGGCCAGAAGATCGAGGTGATCGAGAAGGATTCGCAGTTCTCGCCCGACGTCGCGCGCGCGCTGCTCGCCGAGGCGTACGGCGATGACGACGCGCTCATCGCCGTCGGCGACACGTCGTCGGGCGTCGCGCTCGCCATGCTGCCGATTGCGGAAGAATACGAGCGCATCCTGATGGTCGAGCCCGCGGTGGCGGATTCGCTCACCGGCGCGCAGTCCAACCGCTACGTCTTCAAGACCTCGCGCAACTCGTCCATGGACATGCAGGCGCAGGCGCTTGCCCTGCAGCCCGACGAGAATCTGTTCGTCGCAACGCTCGCCGAGGACTACGCCTTCGGCCGGGACGGCATCGCCGCCTTCAAGCGCGCGCTGGAAGGAACCGGGGCGACGGTCGTGACCGAGGAATATGTCCCGCTGCAGACGACGGACTATACGGCCGTCGCCGAACGGCTCTTCACCGCGCTGCGCGACCAGGAAGGCCGCAAGGTCATTTTGATCTACGTGGCCGGTTCGGGTGACCCGATCGGCAGCCTGGCCCAGCTCCAGCCCGACCGCTACGGCATCGAGCTTTCGACCGGCGGCAACATCCTGCCCGTTCTGGCCGGCTACAAGCGCGTTCCGGGCATGGAAGGCGCGATCTACTATTATTACGAGGCGCCGGAAAACGAGATCAACGACTGGCTGGTCGAAGAGCACATGAAGCGCTTCAACGCTCCGCCGGACTTTTTCACCGCAGGCGGGATGGCCTCCGCGCTTGCCATCGTGCAGGCCCTGGAGACCGCGGAAAGCTGGGACACCGAGACGCTGATCACCACCATGGAAGGCATGAGCTGGGAGACACCCAAGGGCACCATGACCTTCCGGCCTGAGGACCATCAGGCGCTTCAGTCCATGTACCACTTCAAGATCCGCGTCGATGACGGCATTGAATGGGCGATCCCGGAGCTCGTGCGCGAGATCAAGCCGGAGGAAATGGACATACCGGTCGGCCGCAACAACGCCGAATAAGCCAAGGCGAAATACCCTCCACACACGGCGCATGGTCACCCTCCCCCGGACCGGGGGAGGGTCGGACGGCCGCAGCGCCAGTTCCACCCCTCCCGAGCTGGGGAGGGAGACCGCCTAAGGGGGGGGGGGGGGGGGGGAGGTTCGCATATCCGGATATCACCATGTCACCCACGCTCCGCACCGAAAACCTGACGATCCGCTTCGGCGGGCATGCCGCCGTCAACGGCGTGAGCTGCGCCTTTTCGGCGGGCGAACTGACGGTGATCGTGGGGCCGAACGGCGCCGGCAAGACGACGTGGTTCAACCTCGTCTCCGGCCAGCTGAAGCCGAGCGAGGGGCGCATCTTCAAGGGCGGGACCGACATCACGACGCTGTCGCCCGCAGCGCGCGCCAAAGCGGGCATCGGCCGCGCCTTCCAGCTGACCAATCTCTTTCCGCGCCTGTCGGTCCTCGAAAACATCCGCCTCGCCGTCCAGGCCAAAGCGGGCCAGGGGCCGTCGATCCTGCGGCGCGCGGATGCGCAGACCGGGCTGATCGAAAAGGCCGAGCGCTATCTGGAGGCGACACGGCTTGGCCCCGTCGCACATCTTCCGGCCTCTGCGCTGCCCCATGGCGACCAGCGCAAGCTCGAAGTCGCACTTCTGCTCGCGATGGAGCCCGACATCTTCATGTTCGACGAGCCGACGGCCGGCATGTCGGTCGACGAGGCGCCGGTCATCCTCGAGCTCATCGCCGAGATCAAGCGCGACCGGTCGAAGACGATCCTGCTCGTGGAGCACAAGATGGACGTCGTGCGTGCGCTCGCCGACCGAATCGTTGTGCTGCACAACGGCGAACTCGTCGCGGACGGCGAGCCGGCAGCCGTGATGGCGCTGCCGATCGTGCGCGAGATCTATCTCGGCGTTTCGGAGGAAGCTGCGTGATCCTCAGGCTCGACGACGTCCACACCGACATCGCCCAGTACAAGATCCTGCACGGGATATCTCTCGACGTCCCCGAAGGCGGCGTGCACGTGCTTCTCGGCCGCAACGGCGCGGGCAAGACGACGACACTGCGCACGATCATGGGACTGTGGCGTGCGCGAAAGGGTGCAGTGGTCTTCCGCCATCACGACATCACGGCACTGGCGACGCCGGACATCGCACGGCTCGGTGTCGCCTTCGTGCCCGAGAACATGGGCATCTTCGGCGGGTTGACCGTCGAGGAAAACATGAAGCTCGCCGCCCATGGCGGGCGCTTCGACAAGGACCGGCTCGCGCGCATCTTCGCTCTCTTCCCGGCCATGGAGAAATTCTGGACGCGGCAGGCCTTCGCGCTTTCGGGCGGGCAGAAGCAGATGCTCGCCATTTCGCGCGCGATCATCGAGCGGCGCGAGCTGATCCTGATCGACGAGCCGACCAAGGGGCTCGCTCCCGCCATCGTCGCCAACATGATCACCGCGTTCCGCGAAATCGCGGCGGAGACGACGATCCTGCTCGTCGAGCAGAACTTTCATTTCGCCCGCTCGCTCGGATCGACGGTCGCGGTCATCGACGACGGCCGCATCATCCATCGCGGATCGATGGCCGAGCTTGCGGCAGATGCGAGCCTGCAGAGCCGGCTTCTCAGCCTTTCGCTGGAGGCGCATTGATGGCTCAGCACCGCACATCGGCGCTGCAAGTACCGGGAAACCGCCCATGAAGTCCGCGTCCGCAACCTTCGACCGTCTTGGCGGGGTCTATCTCCTGCCCGTGATCCTGGCGCTGATCGCCTTCGTGATGATCGGGCGTCCGTCCTCCTGGGTGACGCTGACGGTGGCGGGGCTCGCCATGGGGATGATGATCTTCCTGATGGCGTCGGGCCTGTCGCTGATCTTCGGCCTGATGGACGTGCTCAATTTCGGGCATTCGGCCTTCGTGTCCTTCGGCGCCTTCATCGCGGCGAGCGTGCTGGCAGCGCTTGGACTGTGGGTGCGCGGCGACAGCGCCGTCCTCAACATCCTCGCGCTGATGGCAGCAATCGGGGCGGCCACGGCCTTCGGCGCGCTGGCGGGATGGGCCTTCGAGCGCATTATCATCAAGCCGGTCTACGCCGATCATCTGCGCCAGATTCTGATCACGGTCGGCGCGCTGATCGTGGCGGAGGAATTGGCGCTCCTGATCTGGGGCGGCGCGCCGGTGCAGGTGCCGCGACCGGCCGTCCTGAACGGCTCGATCATTCTGGGCGACGTCGCGATCGAGATCTACCGCATCTTTGCATGCCTGCTCGGCCTCGCCGTCTACGTCATCCTCCACCTCACGCTCAACCGGACGCGCATCGGGCTCCTCATCCGGGCGGGCGTCGAAAACCGCGAAATGGTGGAAGCCATGGGTTTTCGCATCGACCGCCTCTTCATCGCCGTCTTCATGGCCGGCTCGGCGCTCGCAGCCATGGGCGGGGCGATGTGGGCGGGCTACCAGGGGCTGATCACGACCGCGATCGGCTCGGAGATGATGGTGCTGGTCTTCATCGTGGTCATCATAGGCGGCCTCGGCTCGATCCAGGGCTCGCTGCTCGGCGCGATCCTCGTCGGGCTGATGGCGAACTACGTCGCCTTCCTGTTCCCCAAGCTCTCGCTCGCCTCCAACATGCTTCTGATGATGGCGATCCTGCTCTGGAGGCCATCGGGGCTGAAGCCGGCGGTGAAGGCATGAGCGTCGATACAGCGATGACCACGTCCCCACCTCACATCGATCGCGCGCGTACAGGCCGCCTGCTGGTCTACGCCCTTTCGATCGCCATCTGCATTATCCTGATGGCCGCGCCCTTCCTGTTTCCCGACGTTCGCGCGCAGGAGGTGGCGGCGCGCATCTGCGTCTTCATCGTACTGGTGGCGAGCTACGATCTCCTGATCGGCTATACCGGCATCGTCTCCTTCGCCCACACCATGTTCTTCGGGCTCGGCGCCTACGGCACGGCCATTGCGCTCCGGCAGATGGGCAATGGCTGGGACGCGATCCTGGTGGGTGGCGGCGCCGGCGTGTTGGCCGCCCTGGTGCTCGCGATCCTGATCGGTCTCCTGTCCCTGCGCGTTAAGGCGATCTTCTTTGCCATGGTCACGCTCGCGGCGGCATCGGTGATGATGGTGTTGGCAAGCCAGCTTTCGCAGTTCACCGGCGGCGAGGACGGCATGACCTACCAGATCCCGCGTTTTTTCGCGCCGGCCAACCGGCTGGAAAACGCCGACGGCGAACTGATCCGTCTGTTCGGCGTCGGGCTCACCGGCCGCGTCTGGCTCTATTATTTCGTGTTCCTGTCGTCCTTCGCGCTGTTCCTGCTGATGTTGCGCATCGTCGCCTCGCCGCTCGGCACGGTGCTGCAGGCGATCCGCGAAAACGAGATGCGGGCAGAGGCGATCGGCTACCGGGTCGTCGCCTATCGCACCGCGATCTTCTGCATCGCGGCCGTCATCGCCGCACTCGCGGGCGTGCTGCGCGCGGTATGGCTTCGGTACACAGGCCCGGACGTGACGCTTTCCTTCGACATCATGATCGACATCCTGCTGATGGTCGTGATCGGCGGGATGGGCACGCTCCATGGCGCGGTCCTCGGCGTCGTCATCATGACCCTGGCGCAGTTCTACCTCCGCGACCTGATGGCGCTCGGAGCCGAGGCCACGTCGAGCATTCCGCTCCTGCCCGAGCTCCTGCATCCCGAACGCTGGCTGCTCTGGCTCGGCATCCTTTTCATCCTGCTCGTCTACTTCTTCCCGGCGGGCATTGCAGGCACCCTGATGGGCAAGGGCAAAAAGCCATGACGACGCAGCGTTCCACCTACATCGCCGTCGACGGCTTCGAGCTTCATGTCACCGAATGGGGCGAGCGCGGCCGGCCGGCGCTGGTCATGTGGCATGGGCTGGCGCGCACGGGCCGCGATTTCGACGAGGCGGCGGCCGCGCTGTCTGAAGATTATTTCGTGCTTTGTCCCGACACGCTTGGCCGCGGACTGTCGAGCTGGGCGCGCGATCCGGCAGTCGACTATTCCTATGCGAGCTTCGGCCGCACGGCAGAGGCGATGCTCGACGCCTACGGCATCGAAACGACGCGCTGGGTGGGTACGTCGATGGGCGGGCTGCTCGGTGTCACGCTTGCCGCAGGGCTTCTCGCCGAGCGCATCTCGCATCTGGTGATCAACGATATCGGGCCGGACATTCCGGAAGCGGGTGTACAGCGCATCACCGACTATGTCGGCAACCCGCCGAAAGTCGCCACCGTGACGGAGCTCGAAGCCTGGCTGAGACGGTCCTACGCGCCTTTCGGTCTCAATACGGATGCCTTCTGGCGTCGCATGGCCGACACGTCGTCGCGGCGCAGCGACGACGGCCAGATAACCTGCCACTACGACCCGGCGATCATTGCGCAGTTCACCTGCCACAAGGCGGATCTCGATGTCTGGGTTTCCTATGACACCCTGACCCTGCCAACGCTGCTCCTGCGCGGGGAGACGTCGGATGTCCTGTCGGCGGAGGTTGCAGAGGAAATGACGAGGCGCGGACCGCGTCCACGCCTCGTGACGATGCCTGACTGCGGTCACGCGCCGACGCTCGCGACGGCGCGTGAGATTGCGCTTCTGCAGGCCTTTCTTGCGGGCTGATCAGCCGGCGGAGAGAATCTTCTCCATTTCGTCGACCGTGTGGTTGGTCAGCGTCTTGGACACTTCCGCGACGACACGGGACTCGACTTCCTTGTGCAGCTCCTTGCGCATCTCGCCGAGAACCATCGGCGGCGCCACGATCACGAGCTGTTTGAACTTGGTGCGGTGGGCCAGCTTGTAGAGCCGGTCGGAAATGTCCTTCGCGAAACGCTCCTTCTCGATGCGATGCCAGTCGGTCTCTTCGACTGCCGAACGGTGGTTGGGGCCCACATCGGGCATTCGACCCGGCCGGTCGGTGCCTTGGTCGCGCGTCGCGGGATTGTCGTCATGCATCTCGCGGAAGACCTGGAGGTGCGGATATTCCGCGTCGCCTTCGTTGCGCAGGAACAACGCCTTTTCCCCGTCCGCGACGACGACCCAGATATCGTGCTCGAGCTTGACTGCTGACATGATGCGCTCCTTGGCTGTTGAACTGAAATGCCAACGTGACCGCCGGCCTGTCGTTCCGCACGATTGCTCGATGCCGATCACCGCACCTGGACGGCGACACGGGGCTTTTTGCCATTTGCCGGCCAAGGGACTATATTGGGAGATGGAGCGGCGCAGATGCGTCGCCAAACTATGCCGGCCCACCTGCCGGCTTTGTCTGCCCAATCGGGAAGATGTGTCGGGGCCAGCGGCTTACGCCGTGTTGGTTCGTCCCTCATCCCCTATTCGAGAAGGAAGACCGTTGCAGGTATTTGTCAGGGAAAACAATGTCGACCAGGCGCTTCGTGCGCTCAAGAAGAAGATGCAGCGCGAAGGTATCTTTCGCGAGATGAAGGCGCGCCGCGCCTATGAGAAGCCTTCCGAGAAGCGCGCCCGGCAGCATGCCGAAGCCATTCGCAGGGCCCGCAAGCTCGCCCGCAAGCAGGCGCAGCGCGAAGGCCTTTTGCCGAAGAAGAAGTCTACCCGTCCGGTCGCCCGCCCAGCCCGGGCCGCTTGATCGGCTTGACACGCGAGGCGCCCTGCGCCTCGCGCCGTTTGCCTAGAAATCCTTGCGCCTGGTCTCGCTCCGTTCGAGCTCGCCCAGCAGCGCGCGCAGACGCGGCGGCAGGTCGTCATCGGCCCTGAAGGCCGGCATGCGCGAAAGAAGGCGTCGATTGCCTTCCCGTCGGATCTCCTTTCGGATCACGCCCGACAACGTCTGTTCGCTCTTCATGTCCTTCTTGTCCTGCATCGTCGTCAAACCTTGCATGACCTCTAGAACCCGGCTGGGACAGCGATGGTTCCGGCCAAACGCACGCAGTCGCGATGGACAGAGTGTCAGGGTAAAATTTTACTTAAACTTTAACTGAGCGGAATTTCGGGACTTTTCATTCCGCTTATATTCGCTCAGCGCAATATACGGCTAAGCACCTGCGCCGTGTAATCGACCATCGGCACGATGCGCGCATAGTTGAGCCGGGTTGGCCCGATGACCCCCAGCGCGCCGATCACGCGGGCATCCTTGTCGCGGTAGGGCGCCACTACCAGAGACGAACCGGAGAGCGAAAAGAGCCGGTTCTCCGAGCCGATGAAGATGCGCACGCCCGGGCCTTCCTCCGCCACATCGAGGAGCTGGATCAGCCCGTCCTGCGTCTCCATGTCCTCGAACAGGTGCTTCAGGAGGTCGAGATCGGCCTGCGCCGTGATGTTTTCGAGCAGGTTGGCGCGGCCGCGCACGATGAGGCGGGCCGGCAGGCCGCTCTCGGCGCCCGCCCACACGGCCAGGCCCTGCTCGATCAGGTCCTGCGAGAGCTGGTCGAGGGCTGCCTGCGTCTCCTCCTTGCGCCGCGCGATCTCAGCGCGCGCTTCGGCGAGCGTACGGCCTCGGATATGAGCGTTGAGAAAATTGGACGCCTCGTGAAGCTGCGAAACGGTGACGCCGGCCGGCAGGTCGACGATGCGGTTTTCCACGTCGCCATTTTGCGAGACGAGCACCGCCAGCGCCTTGGTCGGCTCGAGTTGGATGAATTCCATGTGCTTCAGCGGCACTTCGGACTTCGCGGTGAGCACGAGACCGGCCCCGCGCGACATGCCCGACAGCATCTGGCTCGCCTCGGTGAGCACGCTTTCGAAGGACTGGTCCGTATTCGAGGCCCGGACCCGGGTGTCGATTACCCGGCGCTCGTCTTCAGACAGGTCGCCGATCTCCATGAAGGCGTCGACGAAGAAGCGCAGGCCCTGTTGTGTCGGCAGGCGCCCGGCCGAAATGTGCGGAGCGTAGATGAGGCCGAGATGCTCCAGATCGCTCATCACGTTGCGGATGGTTGCCGGCGACAGCGATTGCGGCAGCATGCGCGACAGGTTGCGCGACCCGACCGGCTCGCCGTCGCGCAGGTAGCTGTCGACGATCAGCCGGAAGATTTCGCGGGAGCGCTGGTCGAGTGTCTGGAGCGTGCGGTCGCCTGGAATCTGGATCATGGCCCATTGGAGCGCGAAATGCCTCGGTGTGCAAAGATACGGTCCCGAGGCGCCGCGTTCAACGCCGGCAGGCGATTGCGGTCAGGCCGTTTTCCTTTGCCTCCATGGGGCGCGCGGTCTAGAACGCGGCCTTCCAGTTCCAGACAAAGGCCGATTCATGCGTCCATCCCGCCGAGAGCCCGACGAAATGCGCCCCGTTTCCTTCGAGAGGGGGATTTCCAAGCATGCCGAGGGCTCCTGCCTGGTGAAGTTCGGGGATACGCATGTGCTTTGCACCGCAAGCCTCGAAGAGCGCGTGCCTGCCTGGCTGCGCAACGCCGGCAAGGGCTGGGTGACGGCCGAATACGGCATGCTGCCGCGTTCGACGGGCGACCGCATGCGCCGCGAGGCCTCATCCGGCAAGCAGGGCGGGCGTACGCTCGAAATTCAGCGCCTCATCGGCCGCTCATTGCGCGCGGTCGTCGACCTGCAGGCGCTCGGCGAAGTGCAGATCACGGTCGATTGCGACGTGATCCAGGCCGATGGCGGCACGCGCACGGCGGCGATCACCGGCGGGTTCGTCGCGCTGCATGAGTGCCTGTCCTGGATGCAGGCGCGCCGCATGGTGCAGATCGACAAGGTCCTGAAGGACCATGTCGCGGCGATCTCCTGCGGCATCCATAATGGCGTGCCGGTCCTCGACCTCGACTATGAGGAAGATTCGTCTGCCGGCACAGACGCCAATTTCGTGATGACCGGCAAGGGCGGCATCGTGGAAGTTCAGGGCACGGCCGAGGGCGAGCCCTTCAGCCAGGAGGATTTCGACCAGCTGATGGGCCTCGCGCGCCGCGGGATCACGAGGCTCGTAGACCTGCAGAAGATGGCGATCGGGTAGGCTGTGATCTCGCCGTCACCCAAACCCTCCCGCATTCTCGAATCCGCTCTCTATGTCGACGATCTCGACGCGGCCGAGACTTTCTATCGCGACGTCGTCGGCCTCAAGCCGCTGACGAAGCTTGAAGGCCGCCACGTTTTCTTCCGCTGCGGCGACGGCGTACTGCTGCTCTTCGATGCCGCGCAGACCGTGCACCCGCCGGCACCCGATGCGCGCCTTCCCGTGCCGCCCCATGGCGCGACCGGTGCCGGACATCTGTGCTTCGCCGGCACCGCCGAAGAGATAGAGGCCTGGCGCGCGCATCTGGATCACCACGGCATCGCGATTGAGGCCGACTTTCGCTGGCCCTCTGCGAAGGACGAGCCGGCCGGAGGCCGTTCGATCTATTTCCGCGATCCGTCCGGCAATTCCATAGAGATCGCGGAACCACGAATCTGGGGGCTTTGATGCGCAGGCTGGATGGCGACAGGCTGGTGGTGGCGAGCCACAACAAGGGCAAGCTCGCCGAAATCGCCGAGCTGATCGGGCCGTATGGTTTCGAGGCCAGGTCGGCGGCCGAGCATGGTTTGCCGGAACCGGTCGAGGACGGCACGACGTTCGAGCAGAACGCATACATCAAGGCGTTCGCCGCGGCGCGCGCGACGGGCCTGCCCGCACTTTCCGACGATTCCGGCTTGGAGGTCGACGCACTCGACGGCGCGCCCGGTGTCTATACCGCCGATTGGGCCGAGCAGCCCGGCGGGGGCCGCGACTTCAACCACGCCATGCGCGTCACCGAAGACAAGCTCCAGGCGGCCGGCGCGACGACGCCGGAAAGGCGGACCGCGCGCTTCGTCTCGGTCATCTGCCTTGCCTGGCCCGACGGCCATGCCGAATATTTCCGCGGCGAGATCGAGGGCTCGCTGACATGGCCGCCGCGCGGCGAGATGGGGTTCGGCTACGACCCGATGTTCGTGCCCGAAGGCGAGACGCGGACTTTTTCGGAGATGACGCAAGGCGAGAAGAACGGCCTCGACGCGCCCCGCTCGCACCGTGCGCGGGCTTTCGCGAAGTTCGAGCAGGCGATGTTCGGGGAGACGGCGTGATTTCGTTGGCGTTCGAGCGCGGCCTCCTACCCCCACCCTGTATCCCTCCCCACAAGGGGGAGGGGGGCGCATACGCTACGCCCTTTGTTCACTCCAGAAAGCGCCTGCAGCTCAGTTTTCCGTCCCCCCTGTGGGGAGGGGTGTGGGGTGGGGGTCGCATGAACGTCGATACCACACGCTTCACACTGGAAACCCGAGCATGAGCGGGCCGGGGTTCGGGGTCTATGTCCACTGGCCGTTCTGCGCGGCCAAGTGCCCCTATTGCGACTTCAACTCGCATGTGCGCCATAAGCCGGTCGACCAGGAGCGGTTCGTCGCGGCTTTCGTGCGCGAGATGGAAACGATGCGCGAGCGCACGGGCCCGCGCAGCGTCACGTCGGTTTTCCTCGGCGGCGGTACGCCGTCTTTGATGAAGCCCGAGACGGTCGGCGCCGTGCTCGATGCGATCGCGCGACTGTGGACGGTACCCGCCGGCATCGAGATCACGCTCGAGGCCAACCCGTCTTCGGTGGAGGCTGCGCGCTTCCAGGGGTACAGGGCGGCCGGCGTCAACCGCGTCTCGCTGGGCGTGCAGGCGCTCAACGATCGCGATCTGCGCTTTCTGGGCAGGCTCCACACCGTCGAGCAGGCGCGCCACGCGATCGGTCTTGCGCGCGCGACCTTCCCGCGGCTCTCCTTCGACCTGATCTATGCGCGACCCGACCAGACGCTGTCGGCCTGGGAGGCGGAACTGCGCGAGGCGGTCGATCTGGCCGCCGATCATCTGTCGCTCTACCAGCTGACGATCGAGGAAGGCACGCCCTTCCACGCGCTCGCCGCCAGCGGCAAGCTCAAGGTGCCGGACCCGGAGCACAGCGCGGAGCTCTACCAGCTGACGCAGGAGGTGACGGCGGATCTCGGCCTGCCGGCCTACGAGATTTCGAACCACGCGCGGCCGGGCGCGGAGAGCCAGCACAACCTCGTCTACTGGCGCTACGGCGAATATGTCGGGATCGGCCCCGGTGCGCATGGCCGCTTCGTGGAAAACGGTCGCAGGATCGTCACGATCACCGAACGCATGCCCGAGACCTGGGCGAACCTCGTCGAGGCGCGCGGCCACGGGGTCACTGGCGGCGAGACGCTGACGCGTTCGGAGGAAGCGGACGAATATCTCCTGATGGGCCTGCGGCTTGCCGAGGGCATCGACCTCGCCCGCTACGAAGCGCTTGCCGGCCGCGGACTGCCACATGAGCGGATCGCGGTCCTGCAGGACGAGAAGCTCGTCGCGCCCGTCGGCAACCATCGCCTGCGCGCGACGCCCGCAGGCATGATCGTGCTCGACGCGGTCGTGGCCGATCTGGCACGCTGACGGCTCGCGCCGGGCGTACGAAGCTGCGAGGATGGCGCATCAGGGGAGAGGCTTCTTGAGCGACGAGACCGACCGCCAGGGCAGCTACATCATCGGTCAGGCGCCGTTTCGCGCCCGGCCGCTCGAACCCGCGCTCTACATCGTCGCGACGCCGATCGGAAACCTGTCCGACATCACCGTGCGCGCGCTGGAGACGCTGGCTGCCGCCGACGTGGTCGCCTGCGAGGATACGCGCGTTACGCGCATCCTGCTCGACCGCTACGGGATCGCGCGGCGCACCACGCCCTATCACGAGCATAATGCGGCCGACGCCGGCGCCCGGCTGGTCGAACGGCTCAAGGACGGCAAGAGCGTCGCGCTCGTCTCGGATGCCGGAACGCCGCTCGTCTCCGATCCCGGCTACAGGCTGGTCGAGATGGCGCTCGAGGCCGGCATCCGCGTGGTCCCGATCCCTGGCGCATCGGCGCTTCTCGCGGCGCTGTCCGGTGCCGGGCTGCCGACGGACACGTTTCTCTTTGCCGGCTTCCTTGCCTCCAAGGCCGGCCAGCGCCGGGCGCGGCTCGAAGAGCTTTCGCCCGTGCCGGCGACGCTCGTCTTCTACGAATCGCCCCGCCGGCTCGACGACACGCTTGCCGCGATGGCCGAGACGCTCGGCGACCGCCGCGCGGTCGTGGCCCGCGAACTGACCAAGACGTTTGAGGAGTTCCGCCGCGGCACGCTCGGCGAGCTTGCTGCTCACTATGTCGAGGCGGGCGCGCCGAAAGGCGAGGTCGTGATCTGCGTGGCGCCGCCTGTCGCGCAGGACGTCGCGGTAGAGGACGTCGACGCGATGCTCGCAAGCCTCGTCCCCGAGCTCGGTGCCTCGCGCGCTGCCGCGGAAGCGGCCAAGCGCACGGGGCTGAAGAAATCCGATCTCTACCGCCGGCTGATGGATATGAAGGCCGATGGCTGAAGGCCGGCGGCGGACCCGGCAGAAGGCCTTCTCGCTTGGTCATGGCGCGGAGCGGCTGGCGGCGCTGGCCCTGATGCTGAAAGGCTACCGGATCATCGCACGCCGCTTTCGCACGCCGCAGGGCGAGATAGACCTGATCGCGCGACGCGGCGACGTGCTTGTGTTCGTGGAGGTGAAGGCGCGCGCCACGCTCGTTGCAGCGATGGAGGCCGTGACGCCATCGGCGCAGCGCCGGATCGAGGCGGCCGGCGATCTCTGGCGCATGCGGCTGCCCGATGCAGGCCGGTTGTCGGTGCGCTACGACCTCGTCGCCGTGCTGCCGTGGCGATGGCCGGTCCACGTCGAAAACGTGTTCCACGGTCGCAGATGACATAACGCGGGCGACCGCCGACCCATGTTCGACCGTTTTGAATGGAACCTTTCGCAATCCGGCGCATTTCAGCGCCATCGACTGGAAGTCTGCAGGCAAGTCAACTTGAAACAAATCAGCGTATTGGTTGTGGAAGACGAAATCTTCGTCGCCGCGGAGATGGAGTTTGTCATCGAGGACATGGGTCTTCGATGCGCGGGCATCGCTGCGGATGCAGCCGACGCCCTTCGCCTGGGCGCGGACGCCGACATCGCCCTCGTTGATCTCAACCTCCGCGATGGCGGAAGTGGACCGGAAATCGGCCGACAGCTCGTCGACCGCCATGGCGCGACGGTCATCTTCGTGACCGCCAACCCGTCTCAGATCGAGGCTGGTGTTCCAGGCGCGCTCGGTGTCATCGCCAAGCCGCTTGCCGAAGAGGAGCTGCGCTCGACCATCGCCTATGCCATGGCGTCACGCTTCAGCCTGCCCTGCGACCTGCAGCCGTCGCGGCTGCGCATCTTCGACGACACCTCGTCTCAGACGTCTGCCGCTGCCTGATCCTCGGTGCTGGCACCGCGTCTGGCGGAGCGGGTCAAGGCCCAGACCGGCAGCGCGATCTCGATGCGCAGGCCATCGTCGTCCCAATGACGTTCGATCTCGCCATTCATCTGGCCCTTGATGCTGAGCTCGATCAGCTTGGTGCCGAAACCGGACGGGCTTGACCCCTCCAGGCCCGACCGTCCGGTCTCCTGCCAGCTGATCCGGAAGGTCGTTCCGTCACGCACGCACCTGATGGACAGCCGGCCATCCTCGACCGAAAGCGACCCGTATTTGGCGGCATTGGTGCCGAGCTCGTGGAAGGTCAGCGCAAGCGGCGTCGCCGCGCCATCGTCGATCTCCACATCGTCGCCCGACAGGACGATCCGGTCGCCCTTGTCGTCGAAGGGGGCGAGCAGCGCCTTCATCAGCCCATGCAGCGAAGACCGCGCGCCGCCTTCGCCGTCCACGGGACGCGGACGCACGAATTCATGCGCGCGGCCGAGCGAGAGGATGCGATCGCGGATTTCGGCAGCGAACTCCTTGGCCTGCGGATGGGAGCGCGCCGTCAGGCTGACGATCGACCCGAGCACCGAGAAGATGTTTTTGATGCGGTGGCTAAGTTCCTGCGTGATGATCTCGCGCTCGTCGGCTGCGAGCCGGCTTTCATGGATGTCGGTGCAGGTGCCGAACCACCGCGTGATGCGGCCGTGCTCGTCGCGGATGGGCAGCGCGCGTCCGAGCGTCCAGCGATAGGTGCCCGAATGGTGCCGGAGCCGGTATTCGATCTGGTAGGGCTCGCCCGTAGAAAGTGAATGCTGCCAGCGACCCATCGCGCGCTTCTGGTCCTCGGGATGGAACATGTCGTTCCAGCCTTCGCCGTCGGTGGACCCGACCGGCACGCCCGTGAACTCGTACCAGCGGGCATTGTAGTAATCGTGCAGGCCGTCGGGCGTGGTCGACCAGACCATCTGCGGCATGGTGTCGGCAATGGCGCGGAACTTCGCCTCGCTTTCGCGCAGAGCCTCCTCGCGAGCGCGGATGATGGCCGACGCCGTTGCGATCGAATGGCTGATCCTCTGGAATTCCTCGATCTTCGACGCCCGCTCTTCCACCGGCTCACTATCGGCGAGCTGTGTCGCCTGGCCGGCGAGTTCGGCAGCCGAGCCGGAAATGCGGCGGGCAAAGACGGCCGCGAGCAGCAGGGACAGGCCGAGCGTCGCAAGACCGATGAGTGCGAAGAACTGCATCGAGCGCCACATCGGCGCGTTGATTTCGGCTGTGCGAACGCCGATGACGACGCGCCAGTCGGTGGCGACGGTGCGCGCATAGGTTCCGAAGACGGCCTGCCCGTCGATCGTGCGCGCATCCCAGGTCCCGCCGAGCCCGCGCGTGTTGCGGCGCAGGTCTTCGGTCGCCTGCTGGCCGACGAAGTCCTCGTGCCGCGTGTTGCGTGCGACGATGAGGTCGTTGCCATCGACGATGGCGATCGTCCAGCTCTCGGGGAGGTTCGCGCTCGCAAGCAGCTGGCTCATGCGGTCGGCAGGAACCGTCAGGCTGAGCAGGTAGAGCGGGCGGCGATCGTCGCGAATGACGGTATCGACGGCAAAAAGCGGCGTACCGGACACCGCGCCTAGGAAGAGGTCAAGCACAAGGGGACGATCGGCCGCGATCACCTGCTGGTCATTCGGCGACGGCGTGCGCGGAAGCGGTTCGCCGAACGGCACGCGCACGTTGAGAAGCTGCTGGCCGTCGAGAGCACGAAGGACCGCGTTGACGCCGAGCTCTTCGCGAAGCCGGGTCGCTCGTGCATGGAAGGCGGCGAGGTCGCCCGCGAAGAGTTCCGGCGAGACGGCCAGCACCTGCAGGGCCGAGGTGAGACCGAGAAGTTCGCGATCGACGGAACTGGCCAGCGTGCGCGCAGCGGCCTCTGCCTCGTTCTCGATGCGGTCACGCTCGGCGAGGGCCAGACTGCCCAGGATAAAGGCCACGAAGACGAGGATCGGCAGGCCGAGCGCGGCCGCGAAAAGCGCAAGCTGTCTTCTCAAGGCGTGCCCCGCATGGTTTGCCGATCGCAATTTTCCCCGGAAATCCGCGTGGCCGCAACTGCGCGCTGGCGATTTCACGTACAGGCGCCATAAAAGGCGGGGTCCCGTAACGGAAGGTCGTTGCAATTTCGCGTGGCCGCTGACCGCTTCACCGTAGCCCCGGAGAACCTCCGAGTCGCCGTCGAAGAGGTTCGCAGTGGCCACCGTACAGCTCGCACCGGCAAGGCGTGGAAGGACCTGTCAGGCGAACATCCCTTTGCAAGACCGCAATCCCCTGCCGAAAAGGCACGAAAGCTTGGATTCGCGGGCTTGCACACCTATATTTTACGCATGTACGGCGGCTGATTCGCCCCCTTCAAACGGCGCTCCGGAGCGTCCCTTCAAGACGAAAGCACCCGATGACGGAAACCCCCGAGACGAATGCCGGCGCGGGCGCCGAGTACGGCGCCGATTCCATCAAGGTTCTCAAGGGTCTGGATGCGGTGCGCAAGCGTCCCGGCATGTATATCGGTGACACCGATGACGGGTCAGGCCTGCACCACATGGTCTACGAGGTGGTCGACAACGCCATCGACGAGGCGCTCGCCGGCCATGCCGACAAGGTGACGGTCACGCTCAATCCGGATGGTTCGGTCACCGTGACCGACAACGGGCGCGGCATTCCGACCGATATCCATACGGGCGAAGGCGTTTCGGCGGCCGAAGTCATCATGACCCAGCTGCATGCCGGCGGAAAATTCGACCAGAATTCCTACAAGGTCTCCGGCGGCCTGCACGGCGTCGGCGTTTCGGTCGTCAACGCGCTGTCGGTCTGGCTCAGGCTCAGGATCCGCCGCAAGGGCCGGATCCACGAGATGAGCTTCACGCATGGCGTCGCCGACGGCCCGCTCGAGGTCACGGGCGATGCCGGGTCCGACACGGGTACGGAGGTGACCTTCCTGCCGTCGCAGGATACCTTCACCATGGTCCAGTTCGACTATGGTACGCTTGAGCACCGGTTGCGCGAGCTCGCCTTCCTCAACTCCGGCGTCTACATCGAGCTGACCGATGCGCGCCACGCCGACATCAAGCGCGCGGAGCTGCGCTACGAGGGCGGGCTCGACGAATTCGTGAAATATCTCGACCGCGCCAAGAAGCCGCTCATCGCGGCGCCGATCTCGATCCGCGCCGAGCGCGACGGCATCACCGTCGAAGTGTCGATGTGGTGGAACGACAGCTACCACGAGAACGTGCTGGCCTTCACAAACAACATCCCGCAGCGCGACGGCGGCACGCATCTGGCGGGCTTCCGCGCGGCGCTGACGCGACAGGTCAACGGCTATGCCGAGACGTCCGGCATCGCCAAGAAGGAGAAGGTCACGCTCACCGGCGACGACTGCCGCGAGGGGTTGACGGCGGTGCTTTCCGTCAAGGTGCCGGACCCGAAATTCTCGTCGCAGACCAAGGACAAGCTGGTTTCGTCCGAAGTTCGCCCCGTCGTGGAAAGCCTCGTCAACGAGGCGCTGGCGACGTGGCTCGAAGAGCATCCGGCCGAAGCCAAGGTGCTGATCGGCAAGGTCGTGGAAGCAGCTGCCGCCCGAGAGGCCGCGCGCAAGGCGCGCGAGCTCACCCGCCGCAAGGGTGCGCTCGACATCAGCTCGCTGCCCGGCAAGCTCGCCGACTGCCAGGAGCGCGATCCGGCCAAGTCCGAAATCTTCATCGTCGAGGGTGACTCGGCGGGCGGCTCGGCCAAGTCCGGCCGGTCGCGCCAGAACCAGGCCATCCTGCCGCTGCGCGGCAAGATCCTGAACGTCGAGCGCGCGCGCTTCGACCGCATGCTGTCGTCGGACATGATCGGCACGCTGATCACCGCGCTCGGCACAGGCATCGGCAAGGACGAGTTCAACGCCGACAAGCTGCGCTATCACAAGATCATCATCATGACCGACGCCGACGTGGACGGCGCCCATATCCGCACACTTCTCCTGACGTTCTTCTTCCGGCAGATGCCGGACCTGATCGAACGCGGGCACCTCTACATCGCCCAGCCGCCGCTCTACAAAGTCACGCGCGGCAAGTCGGCTCAGTACATCAAGGACGAACGCGCTTTCGAGGACTTCCTGATCGAGTCCGGCCTCGACGAGGCGCGCCTCGAGCTCTCCGACGGCGAAGTGCGCGCCGGAGCGGATCTGCGATCGGTGATCGACGATTCGCTTGCCGTGCGCTCGCTGATGAATGGTCTGCACACGCGCTACAATCGATCGGTCGTCGAGCAGGCGGTCATCGCCGGCGCGATGAGCGCGGCGGTGCTGGCCGATCCGACGCGGGCCCATGAGGCGGCGGCCTCCGTGGCCGAGCGGCTCGATGACATCGCCGAGGAGACCGAGCGCGGCTGGCAGGGCCGTCTCAACCCGGCCAATGACGGCACGGGCGGCTACATCTTCGAGCGCACCGTGCGCGGCGTCCGCGAGCATGTCGTGCTCGATGCGGCGCTGATCGGATCGGCCGATGCGCGCGCGCTCGACCGCTATGCCGAGCGTCTGCGCGAGATCTTTGCCAGGAGCCCGACGCTACGCCGCTCCGACAAGTCGGAGCGCATAACCGGGCCGGTCGCGCTTCTCGACGCAATCTTCTCGACGGGGCGCAAGGGCCTCTCGCTGCAGCGCTACAAGGGCCTCGGCGAGATGAATTCCGAGCAGCTCTGGGAGACGACGCTTGATCCGTCGGCGCGCTCGCTCCTGCAGGTGAAGGTCGCCGATGCGACCGACGCGGATTCGCTCTTTGCCCGGCTGATGGGCGACGAGGTCGAGCCGCGGCGCGAGTTCATCCAGGACAACGCGCTCTCCGTCGCCAATCTCGACGTTTGAGCTGATCGTGACCATGCAGCCCGTCGTGCAGTTCCTGCGCCTGCCGCATGGCGCAGGGCTCGACCTGCCGCGCTACGAGAGTGCCGGGTCCGCCGGCATGGATCTGCGGGCGGCGGTCGATGCCCCGCTCGTCCTGCAGCCCGGCGAACGCCATGCGGTGCCGACCGCGCTCGCCATGGCGCTGCCGGATGGCTTCGAAGGTCAGGTCCGGCCGCGCTCGGGCCTGGCGTTGAAGAACGGGATCACCTGCCTCAACACGCCCGGAACCATCGACAGCGATTATCGCGGCGAGGTGAAGGTCATTCTCGTCAATCTCGGCGCCGAACCTTTCGAGATCACGCGCGGCATGCGCATCGCCCAGCTTGTCGTCGCACCCGTCACGCAGGTCACCGTTGCCGAGGTGACGAGCCTCGACGAGACGGTGCGCGCCGGCGGCGGCTTCGGCTCCACCGGCACGGCCTGAAATCCCTTTGAACCATCGCCGCCGGCCCGCGTTCAGCGGGTACGGGAGGCATGTCGATTTCAAGAAGGGAATTCGAAATGGCCACGAAAGATTTCAGGATCATGATCCTTGCCACGAACGGCTTCGAGCAGTCGGAGCTGGAGGTGCCGCTGGGCGAACTCAAGGAGCGTGGCGCGACGGTGCATGTGGTGTCGCTGGAGTCCGGCGAGATCAAGGGTTGGGACGAGGACGACTGGGGCTCGCCCGTCGCCGTCGACCATGTGATCTCGGACGTCAGCGCCGATGACTACGACGCGCTGGTGCTGCCGGGCGGGCAGATCAACCCCGACCTGCTGCGCGTCGAGGACAAGGCGATAGAGCTGGTGAAAACCTTCGCCGCGAGCGGCAAGCCGGTTGCCGCGATCTGCCACGCGCCGTGGCTGCTGGTGCAGGCGGACCTGCTCAAGGGCCGCAACGCGACCTCCTACCACTCGATCCGCAAGGACGTGGAGAATGCCGGCGCAAACTGGCACGACGAGAAGGTCGTTCGCGACGGCAACCTGATCACGTCGCGCAAGCCGGACGATCTGACGGCCTTCGTCGATGCGATATGGGATGCGCTGGAGGAAGGCGGCTCGCACCGCGCAGCAGCCGAATAGGCTCGACGACGGACGCGAATTGGGGGCGGCCTGCGGGCCGCCCTTTCTCGTTTGGAAGCCGGCAAATCCTTCCGACCGATCAGCGATTGCCCGCGCGCGCTAAATCGGATTAGAATTCTTTACCTCATGCAGAGGGGGGCCCCGTTCATAGAACTGTCATGAGACAGGACTACCGCAATCGGGGGCGTCCAAAGGCGTCAGTCAACGGAGAGGGATAATGTTCAAGAGCACGGGTACCGCGCTGTCGCTGACAGCTGCCATTTTGATGGTGTCGACGACGCTGTCGTCCGCCCAGGATCTGGCCGAACTCGAGGCGGCCGCGAAGGCCGAAGGCATGCTGACCACGATCGCGCTGCCGCACACCTGGTGTGGCTATGGCGACGTCATTGCCGGCTTCAAGGCAAAATATCCCGAGATCACCGTCAACGAGCTGAACCCGGATGCCGGCTCCGCCGACGAGCTGGAAGCCGTTCGCGCCAACAAGGACAATGCCGGCCCGCAGGCCCCCGACGTGCTCGACGTCGGCCTCTCCTTCGGCCCGGCGGCGCAGCAGGAAGGTCTCCTGCAGCCCTACAAGGTCTCGACCTGGGAGACGATTCCCGACGAAGCCAAGGAAGCCGACGGCCACTGGTACGGCGACTATTACGGCGTGATGTCGTTCCTGGTGAATACCGACATCGTCGAGAACGTGCCCACATCCTTCGAGGACCTCCTCAAGCCGGAATATGCCGGCATGGTCGCGCTTGCCGGTGATCCGCGCACATCGAACCAGGCGATCCTGTCGGTCATGGCTGCTGGCATGGCCCGTGGCGCCGAGCCGGGTCCGGCATCGGCCGAGGCCGGCCTGCAGTTCTTCAAGGAACTCAACGACGCCGGCAATTTCGTGCCTGTCACGGCTCGCGCCGGTACGCTCGCACAGGGCACCACGCCGATCGTGATCGCCTGGGACTACAACGCGCTCACCTGGCGCGACGGCTTCGAGGGCAACCCGGAAGCGGAAGTCGCCGTGCCGTCGGATGCCGTGCTCGCCGGCGTCTACGTGCAGGCGATCAGCGCCTATGCTCCGCACCCCAATGCCGCGAAGCTCTGGATGGAGTATCTCTATTCCGACGAAGGCCAGCTCGGCTGGCTCGCCGGCTACTGCCACCCAATCCGCTTCAACGACCTCGTCGCCAACGACAAGGTCCCGCAGGAGCTGCTCGACGCGCTGCCGCCGGCAGAGGCCTATGAGGCCGCCGTGTTCCCGACCATCGAGCAGGTGAACGCCAATTCGGCCGCCGTCACCGCCGGCTGGGATACGATCGTCGGCGCGGACGTCGTCGATTGATCGGCTGAACTCTTCGTGCCCGGCGCCTCGCGCGTCGGGCACGTTCTTACCCGGGGGCGGGCCTACATGATCGACATGGTCGAGCGACGGATGACGGCATGCGCTGGCTAGGCGTCCTGCCCTTCCTCATCTTCGTCAGCCTGTTCCTGCTCCTGCCGACGGCTCACATCGTCGTCGGCGCGTTCCGCACGATCGACGGCTCGTTCACGCTCGACAATGTGATGGCGCTGAACCAGCGCTCCATCCTCAACGCCTACTGGCTGTCGATCCGCGTCTCTTTCTTTTCGGCAATCCTCGGCTGCCTCATCGGCTTCGCCATGGCTGCCGCGATCACCTTCGGCGGCCTGCCGCGCGCCGTGCGCTCGCCGCTCCTGACCTTTTCGGGCGTCGCCTCGAACTTTGCCGGCGTGCCGCTTGCCTTCGCCTTCATCGCGACGCTCGGTCCCGTCGGCCTGATCACGGTCTGGCTGCGCACCGAATTCGGCATCAACCTGCGCGCCATGGGTTTCAACCTTCTGTCCTCGCAGGGGCTGATCATCACCTATCTGTTCTTCCAGATCCCGCTGATGATCCTGATCATCACGCCGGCTCTGGAAGGGCTGAAGCGCGAATGGCGCGAGGCTGCCTCGGTGCTGGGCGCGACCGGCCTGCAATATTGGCGCATGGTGGCGCTGCCGATCCTGTTTCCCTCGCTGCTCGGCACCCTGGCGCTGCTGTTCGCCAACGCCTTCGGCGCGGTCGCGACGGCCATCGCTCTCACCGGCTCTTCGCTCAATCTCGCGCCGATCCTGCTGTTCGCGCAGATTCGCGGCGACGTTCTGGGCAATCCAGGCCTCGGCTATGCGCTTGCGCTCGGCATGATCGTGATCACCGGCCTCGCCAACACGGTCTACATCGTGCTCAGGACCCGGTCGGAAAGATGGCTGAAATGACCCGTTTCGTCGCCTGGACCATTTTCCTTCTCGGCTGCCTGTTCTTCTTTCTGCCGCTCCTCGGCACGGTCGAGTTCTCGCTCTCTATGCGGCGCGAGGGCTACACGTTCGACGCCTATCGCTCGGTGCTGGAGAACGCGAATTTCCGCGCGACCTTCGGCTATTCCGCGCTGATGGCGGTGATGACCATCGTGGTCGGCGTGCTCCTCGTCGTGCCGACTGCCTATTGGGTGCGGCTGCGCCTGCCGCGGCTGCGGCCGGTGATCGAGTTCATCACGCTCCTGCCGCTGGTGATCCCGCCGATCGTCATCGTCTTCGGCTATATCCGGCTCTACAACACCTCGTCCTTCCTGCCTCTGACGGGCAGCACGACGGGAACCAACATTCTGCTTCTCTTCGGCTATGTCGTGCTCGCGCTGCCCTACATGTATCGCGCGGTCGATACGGGCCTGCGCTCGATCGATGTCGCGACGCTGACGGAAGCTGCGCAGAGCCTCGGGGCCGGCTGGGGCACGATCCTCGCGCGCATCATCCTGCCAAACGTTCTCGTCGCCGTCATGTCGGGCGCCTTCCTGACGTTCGCTATCGTCATCGGCGAGTTCGTGCTGGCGGCCCTTCTCAACCGGCCGGCCTTCGGTCCGTTCATGCAGCTCATCGGCGCCAACCGCGCCTACGAGCCGGCGGCCCTTGCCGTCATCGCCTTTTCCATCACCTGGCTGTGCATGGGGCTGATCCAGCTCGTCACCCGCCTTTCCCCCCATCTTGCAGCGAGCCGCTGACCCCATGGCCTTTCTCCGGCTGAATGCCATCGACAAGAGCTTCGGCGCGACCCGCGTGGTCGAGAATTTCAATCTCGACGTCGAGAAGGGCGAGTTCGTCTCCTTCCTCGGACCGTCGGGCTGTGGCAAGACGACCGTGCTGCGCATGGTCGCCGGGTTCGAAACGCCGTCGGCGGGCACGATCGAGATCGCCGGACGCGACGTGACGCGGCTGCGCCCGAACCAGCGCGACATCGGCATGGTGTTCCAGGCCTACGCGCTCTTCCCGAACATGACGGTCGGCCAGAACATCGCCTTCGGCCTCAAGGTGTCCGGCGCGTCGCGCGCGGAGATCGACAGCCGGGTGAAGGAGATGCTCTCGCTCATCAAGCTCGAGCATCTGGCGGACCGCTATCCCTACCAGCTCTCGGGCGGGCAGCAGCAGCGCGTGGCGCTGGCGCGCGCACTTGCCCGCAAGCCCTCGCTGCTCCTTCTCGACGAGCCGCTCTCCGCGCTCGATGCCAAGGTGCGTGTGTCGCTGCGCGAGGAAATCCGCTCCATCCAGAAGACGCTCGGCATCACCACCATCTTCGTCACGCACGACCAGGAGGAGGCGCTGTCGATCTCCGACCGCATCGCGGTGATGAATGCCGGCCGCGCCGAGCAGGTCGGGGTGCCGTTCGAGATCTACAACCGCCCGTCGACGCGTTTCGTCGCGTCCTTCGTCGGCACGCTGAACGTGCTCGATGCGACGGTGCGCGATCCCGCGACCGGCGCGCTCGACATCGAGGGATCGCCGGTCACCCTCGGTCGCCCGATCGACGGCGCCAAGGCCGGCGATACGGTGGCAGCCGCGCTGCGTCCCGAAGCGCTGGCACTCGGCGTCGAAGGCGATGGCCGCCAGGCGCTGACCGGCAAGATCCGCGATGTCGCCTTCCTGGGATCGGTCATCCGCGTGCGCGTCGAGATCGGCAGCAAGCTCGTCTCGCTGGACACGTTCAACCGCCCGTCCAAGCCGCCGCCCGCCGAAGGCGAAACGGTGTCCTTGACGTTCATGCCCGGCGAGGTTCTGATCCTCGGCGCATAACAAGCCAGAGGGGCAGCGCACGTGTGGTCGGGTATCTTTCCAGCAGTCACGACGAAATTCACCGCGGATGACGCGCTCGATCACGCCGAGATGGAGCGCTGCTTCGCGCTCTACATGGATGCAGGCTGCGACGGCCTGATCGTCTGCGGCTCGCTCGGCGAAGGCCCGATGCTGCACCATGATGAAAAGCTCGACGTGCTGAAGACCGCAAAGGCGCAGGCGCGCGGCAAGCCGGTTCTGCTCACCGTCAACGAGGCGGCGACGCGTGATGCGGCGGCGCTGGCCAGGCGCGCGGCGCAGGCCGGCGCCGACGGGCTGATGGTGGTGCCGAGCCCGATCTACCACACCAACGAGGACGAGACGGTCGCGACCCTGAAGGCCGTCGCCGAAGCCGGCGACCTGCCGGTGATGATCTATTCCAACCGTGTCGCCTACCGGGTCGACGTGACGATTTCGACGATGGAGAAGCTCGCGGGCGATTCCCGGTTCGTTGCGGTCAAGGAATCCTCCGACGACATCCGCCGCTCGATCGACATCGTGAATGCCTTCGGCGACCGGTTCGACCTCTTCACCGGGGTCGACAATCTCGCCTTCGAGGCGTTGTCCGTCGGCGCGACAGGCTGGGTCGCGGGTCTCGTCACGGCCTTCCCGCGCGAGACGGTCGCGATCTGGAAGCTGATGCAGGCCGGGCGCCGCGACGAGGCGCTTGCCATCTATCGCTGGTTCCGCCCGCTCCTCGACCTCGACGTGTCGTCCTACCTCGTCCAGAACATCAAGCTGGCCGAAGCCATCGAGATCGGCTCGACCGAGCGCGTGCGCATGCCGCGCCAGCCGCTTGCCGGCGAGCGGCGCAAGTCGGTCGAAGCAATCGTGCGGTCCGCCATCGAGTCACGACCCGCTCTCCCCGCCTTTTGAACTGTGCCGCCGCGGAATTGTGCAGGTGCGGAATTTGCCTTTGCAAAGGGCTTTTCTCGCTCTACCAATAGGGACAACGACAAGGTCGCCGCAAAGGTGACAGCGGGGAACAGAGCAGCATGGAATATTTTCTCCAGCAGCTGATCAACGGGCTGACGCTGGGGTCCATCTACGGGCTCATCGCGATCGGCTACACGATGGTCTACGGCATCATCGGCATGATCAACTTCGCCCATGGCGACATCTTCATGATCGGCTCGTTCATCGCACTCGCGGTGTTCCTGCTGCTGACCACGGTGCTCGGCTTCACCTTCCTGCCGATCGTGCTGATCCTGGTGCTGGTGGTGGCGATGCTGTTCACCTCGGCCTGGGGCTGGACGGTGGAGCGCGTGGCCTACCGGCCGCTGCGCGGCTCGTTCCGGTTGGCGCCGCTCATCACCGCCATCGGCATGTCGATCGTGCTGCAGAACTTCGTCCAGGTCAGCCAGGGGGCGCGCGTCAAGCCGCTGCCGCCGCAGATCCAGGGCGGCGTGACGCTGGTCGAGGCCAACCCGGCGGCCGGCACCATCGCGGTGCAGCTCTCCTACATGCAGATGATCATCATCTTCACGACCTTCGCGCTGATGACGATCTTCACGCTTCTCATCACGCGCACGGCGCTTGGCCGCGCCCAGCGCGCCTGCGAGCAGGATCGCAAGATGGCGTCGCTTCTCGGCGTCGACGTCGATCGCACCATCTCGCTCACCTTCGTGATGGGCGCAGCGCTCGCCGCCGTTGCAGGCTTCATGTTCCTGCTGCTCTACGGCGTGATCGACTTCTACATCGGCTTCCTCGCCGGCGTTAAGGCGTTCACGGCAGCCGTTCTCGGCGGCATCGGCTCGCTGCCGGGCGCCATGCTCGGCGGGCTCCTGATCGGCCTGATCGAAGTGTTCTGGTCGGGCTATTTCTCGGTCGAGTACAAGGACGTCGCGGCGTTCTCGATCCTCGCGATCGTGCTGATCTTCATGCCGTCCGGCCTGCTCGGCAAGCCGGAGGTCGAGAAGGTCTGATGGCCATGGCGACCGCACAGCCCGCTGCCCTCACCGAACCGGTCGGCGCGCAGCGGAAGGGCGAGGCCCGGCGCGACGGTACGCCGCCGGAGAAGCCCGCTCCTTCGAAATTTTCGGGCGCCGTCCGCGACGCCTTCTTCGCGGCGATCCTCGCAGGCGTGCTCGGCCTGTTCTTCCTCGGCCTGCGCACCGATATCGCGCCGGGCGGCCTTGCGATCACCACGCGCTGGGGTCTCTGGTTCACCGCGATCGCGATCGTCTTTGCAGGCCGCCTGCTCCTCAACCTCTTCGTCTTCGGGCGCACGCCGTCGGCCAGAACCGCGACGCGCAAGGTCGCGGCAGGCGGCGGGCTCGAGATCGGCAAGTATGTTGGCTGGCTTCTGTTCGGCTTCGCCTGCGTCCTGCCGTTCTTCTTCATGTGGGCGTTTCCGGGCCGCGAGCGGCAGTTCATCGACCTGTCGATCCTGATCCTGACCTACGTGATGCTCGGCTGGGGGCTGAACATCGTCGTCGGCCTCGCCGGCCTTCTCGATCTCGGCTACGTCGCCTTCTATGCCGTCGGCGCCTATTCGTTCGCGCTGCTCTCGACGCATTTCGAGTTCATCGGCTTCTGGGTGGCGCTGCCGCTGGCCGGCCTGCTTGCCGGCATCTGGGGCATGGTGCTCGGCTTTCCGGTGCTGCGCCTGCGCGGCGACTATCTCGCCATCGTGACGCTTGCCTTCGGCGAGATCATCCGCGTCGTGCTCCTGAACTGGTACGAGTTCACCGGCGGTCCGAACGGCATTTCGGGCATCCCGAAGCCGACCTTCTTCGGGCTCGACTTCGTGCGCGGCGAGGACGGGTTCGCTGCCTTCTTCGGGCTCGAATTCTCGACCATCCACCGGTTCATCTATCTCTACTACATCATCTTCCTGCTCGCGCTTGTCACCAACCTCGTGACCATGCGGCTCCGCCGCCTGCCGGTCGGCCGGGCCTGGGAAGCGCTGCGCGAGGACGAGATCGCCTGCCGTTCGCTCGGCATCAACACGCGCAACACCAAGCTGACGGCCTTTTCCATCGGCGCGATGTTCGGCGGCTTCGCCGGCTCGTTCTTCGCAACCCGCCAGGGCTTCATCTCGCCGGAAAGCTTCACCTTCCTCGAATCGGCGATCATCCTCGCGATCGTCGTCCTCGGCGGTCTCGGCTCGCAGCTTGGCGTGGTGATCTCCTCGATCGTGATGATCGGCGGCATCGAACTCCTGCGCAACATCGGCTTCCTGACCCAGATCTTCGGGCCGAATTTCGAGCCGACCCAGTACCGTATGCTGATCTTCGGCCTCGCCATGGTGCTGATCATGGTGTGGAAGCCGCGCGGGCTGATCTCAAGCCGATCGCCGTCGGTGGTGCTCAAGGAAAAGAAGAAGATCGGCGCCGACATGGTCGCGCAGGGTGAGGGCCACTGATGAGCACGGCTGCATCCATGGCGACGTCCAAGACGGCGCGCGGCTGGCAGGACGATCCGGTCCTGACCGTCGAGCACCTGACCATGCGCTTCGGCGGCCTCGTCGCCGTCAACGATCTGTCCTTCGACGTCGGGCGCGGCGACATCACCGCGCTGATCGGCCCGAACGGCGCCGGCAAGACGACCGTCTTCAACTGCATCACCGGCTTCTACAAGCCGACGCAGGGCCGCATCGTCATGCGCCACGGCCGCGGGCGCCAGGAGCAGGCGGTCGAGGAGGTGACGGCCGGCGGCAAGAAGTGGAGCGGCGGCAGCGACGGCATCTACCTTCTGGAACGCATGCCGGACCACGAAATCTCGCTTCAGGCCAAGCTCGCCCGCACCTTCCAGAACATCCGCCTGTTCGGCGGCATGACGGTGCTCGAAAACCTGATGGTCGCCCAGCACGGGCCGCTGATGGACGCCTCGAAGTTCACCGTCGGCGGCATCGTCGGCATTCCGGGCTTCCGGCGCGCCGAAAAGGAAGCGGTCGAAAAGGCCGTCTACTGGCTCGAGCAGGTGGACCTGATCGACCGAGCGGACGATCCGGCGGCCGACCTGCCCTATGGTGCGCAGCGGCGGCTTGAGATCGCGCGCGCCATGTGCACCAACCCGCAGTTGCTCTGCCTCGACGAGCCCGCCGCAGGCCTCAACCCGCGCGAATCGGCCGAGCTCAACGACCTCCTGCGCTTCATCCGCGAGAAGCACGGCACCTCGCTGCTTCTGATCGAACACGACATGGGCGTCGTCATGGAAATTTCGGACCACATCGTGGTTCTCGACTACGGCGTGAAGATTTCCGACGGCACGGCGGAAGATGTGCGCAACGACCCGAGCGTGATCGCGGCCTATCTCGGCGTCGAGGATGAGGAGCTTGCCGAAGCGCCCGACGTTCGCGCCGTCGTCGCCGAGGCGATCGGCGACGATGCTGTGCTTCCCGGCCCTGACGGAGCGACGCGATGAGCGACGCGCTTCTCTCCATTCGCGGCGTCGAGACCTATTACGGCAAGATCGTCGCGCTTCGCGGGGTCGACGTCGAGGTCAATCGCGGCGAGATCGTCGCCATGATCGGGGCCAACGGCGCCGGCAAGTCGACGCTGATGATGACGATCTGCGGCAATCCGCAGGCCCGCACCGGTCAGATCGTTTATGACGGCACCGACATCACGACCATGCCGACGCACCACATCATGCGGCTCGGAATCGCGCAGTCTCCGGAAGGCCGGCGCATTTTCGCGCGCATGACGGTGATGGAAAACCTGCAGATGGGCGCCTCGCTCGTCGCGCCGGAGCATTTCGACGACGATCTGAAGCGGGTGTTCGAGCTCTTCCCGCGCCTGAAGGAGCGTGCGACCCAGCGCGGCGGCACGCTTTCGGGCGGCGAGCAGCAGATGCTGGCGATCGGCCGGGCGCTGATGAGCCGTCCAAGGCTGCTTCTCCTCGACGAGCCGTCGCTCGGGCTCGCTCCCTTGATCGTCAAGCAGATCTTCGAGGCTATCAGGGAGCTCAACCGAAGCCAGGGGCTCACCGTGTTCCTCGTCGAGCAGAACGCGTTCCACGCGCTGAAGCTTGCCCATCGCGGCTATGTGATGGTCAACGGCAAGATCACCATGAGCGGCACGGGTGCGGAACTTCTCAAGCGCGAGGACGTGCGCGCTGCCTATCTGGAGGGCGGCCGTCACTGACGGCCGGAACGCTGATGGAACTCGCCAATTCCTGGCTCTGGGAAGTCTCGCTCTTCGAATTCATCCTGGTGACGATCGTGCTTGCCGGCGGGGCCGCCTACATGACCGGCCGGGCAGCCGCGATCACGTGGACGCCGGTGCTGCAACTCGTCCTCTATATGGTGCTTCTGGCGGCTGCGACGCGCTTCATTCACTTTGCGCTTTTCCGCGGCACGCTTCTGAGCTTGTATTACTACGTCATCGACCTCGCCGTGCTGATCGTGATCGCCTTCATCGGCATGCGCGTGACGCGGGCGGGCCAGATGTCGCGCCAATACGGGTTCCGTTACCAGCGCAGCGGGCCGTTCGGCTGGAAGGTGAAATGAGAAAAACGGGCCGCCGGCATGCCGGCAAGGCCTTCGAGTTCCGGCAGGGGCCGGACAAGTGCAGCCGCCACGATCAAGCCAGAGGCGGATGCATGGCAACAAGTCGGCAGAGCTTGTTCAGTGTAATGGGAGCTACAAGATGAAGAAGGCACTTTTGGCAGGCGTCGCGCTCAGCTTCGCCTTTGCAGGTTCGGCATCCGCCGACATCATTATCGCGACGGCGGGCCCGATGACCGGCCAGTACGCCTCGTTCGGCCAGCAGATGAAGGCCGGCGCCGAAATGGCGGTTGCCGACATCAACGCCGCAGGCGGCGTGAACGGCGAGCAGCTGACGCTCCAGATCGGCGACGATGCCTGCGACCCGCGCCAGGCCGTGGCCGTTGCCAACCAGTTCGCCGCTGACGGCGTGGTGTTCGTTGCAGGCCATTTCTGCTCGGGCTCATCGATCCCGGCTTCGGAAGTCTATGCCGAGGAAGGCATCATCCAGATCTCGCCGGCCTCGACCAACCCGACCTTCACCGACAACCGCCCGGGCGACGGCATCTTCCGCGTCTGCGGCCGTGACGACCAGCAGGGTTCGGTCGCCGGCGAGTTCCTCGCTACGCAGTTCGCCGGCAAGAAGGTCGCCTTCGTGCACGACAAGACCGCCTATGGCATGGGTCTCGCCGACGCTACGATGGCAGCCTACGAGGCAGCCGGCGGCGAGCCGATCCTGTATGAAGCCTACACGGCCGGCGAGCGCGACTACACCGCTCTCGTTTCGCGCCTGAAGCAGGAAGGCGCGGACGTGCTTTATGTCGGCGGCTACCACACGGAAGCCGGCCTGATCGTGCGCCAGATGCGCGAGCAGGGCATGAACACCGTGCTCGTCTCGGGCGACGCGCTCGTCACCGACGAGTACTGGGCGATCACCGGCGATGCCGGCGAAGGCACGCTCATGACGTTCTCGCCGGATCCGCGCAAGAACGAGGCGATCATGCCGCTGATCGAGAAGTTCCGTGCAGCTGGCGTCGAGCCGGAAGGCTACGTGCTCTACACCTACGCCGCGATCCAGGCTTGGGCCGCCTCGGTCGAGACGGCCGGTTCGACGGATTACGAAGCCGTCGTGACCGCGCTCAATGACGGCACGTTCGACACGGTTCTCGGCACGCTCGAGTTCGACGACAAGGGCGACGTCACGCTCCCCGGCTACGTCTTCTACGAGTGGAAGGCCGGCACCTACGACTACCTGACGCAGTAAGCTTCGGCAGTCATCTGATGCGAAGGGCCCGGCACTGCCGGGCCCTTTTGCATTTGGCGGGGTTACGAGGCGTGAAGGCGGGGCTGCAGAGGGCCCGTTGACTCTTGATCGATTCGGAGTCGTAATAGAACAAAATAGGAACATAAGGCGTGGATCGAGCCTCTCACCTCCACGCGCTGCGGCAGGCTGTAGCTGCCTTCACCGAGCCTTCCTTTGCGAGGGCCGGGCGCCCCGTTGCGTTCGGTGCGCCTGGCCCGGACGAGGCTCTCGATGGCGGCCTGAGCCGGGGCGCAGTGCATGAAATCGTCGCCGGAGGCGGCGCTGACGCGCCGGCCGCGCTCGGCTTCGCACTGGCGCTCGGACTTCGCGCCACGCGCGAGGACGAAAACATCACGCGCCGCAGGACGGTGCGGCGGCAGCCCATCCTGTGGTTGCGCGAGAAGCTCTGCGAAATCGAGACAGGCAAGCTCTACCCGCCGGCGATCGCCGAGATGGGGCTGGCGCCGGAGCGGCTCGTCCATGTGCGGCTTGCCGACACCAGGGCGCTCCTGAGAGCCGCCGCCGAAGCCGCGCAATGTGCTGCGCTCGGCGCGCTCGTGGTCGAGCCCTGGGGCAATCCGGCCGTCCTCGACCTCACCGCGATGCGACGGCTTTCGCTCAAGGCCGAGGAGAGCGGCGTGACGCTTTTTCTCGTGCGCCCGGATGGCCGGCCTGGACCCGGCGCTGTCGAGACCCGCTGGCAGGTGTCTGCCGCGCCCTCTGGTGCGCTCGAAGCCAATGCGCCCGGCCATCCGGTTTTCGACATTCAATTGCTGCGTCGCCGGGGCGGGCGCGACGGGCTTTCCTGGCGTCTGGAGTGGAACAGTGACCGACAGTGCTTTGCCGAAGAAGCGCTATTGCGCCCTGTGGTTTCCGCGCCTGCCGACAGACCGGCTCGCCCGGCTGGCGCGGGCGCGTGGCGCCGCGCCGGATGAGCGGCCCGTCGTGGTGGCCGCGCGCGAAGGCGGGGCGATCCGCCTTGCCGCCGTCGACAGGCGCGCCACAGCACTCGGGCTCGGCCCTGGGCTCGGCCTTGCCGATGCGCGGGCGCGGGTGCCGGATATCGTCGTCCACGAGCACGAGCCGGAGGCCGACCGGCTGATGCTCTCCTGGATCGCCGACTGGTGCGACCGCTACACGCCGGCGATCGCGGAGCTTGCGCCGGACCTGCTGGTGCTCGAGATCGCCGGTTCCGCGCATCTCTTTTCGGGCGAGCGCGGGCTCGGCATCGATTTGCGCCGCCGGCTCGCGCGGATGGGCTTCGTCACCCGCGCCGCCATATCGTCGACGGCCCGCTCGGCGATCGCGGTCGCGCGCCATGGGCCGGGCGGGATCGTGCCTTCAGGCGGCGAGCGCGAAGCGGCGGCCGACCTTTCGGTCACGGCGCTGGACCTGTCGCCGGATGTGACGCTCGCCTTGCGGCGGGCCGGCCTCGCCACGCTCGGCGCGCTCGACCAGCGGCCGAAGAAGCCGCTCGCCGCCCGCTTCGGCGCCGATCTCGTCACGCGGCTTGCAGCCATCATGGGCGAGAGCGATCCGCCACTTTCGCTGCGCCGTCCGCTGCCGGATTTCCTCGCCGAGCGGCGCTTTGCCGATCCGATCGGCCTTGCCGAGGATGTCGAGGCGGCGATGCTGGAGCTGGCGGACGATCTTGGCGCGCAGCTTGCGACCGCCGGCCAGGGCGGTCGCGTCTTCGAGGCGAGCTTCCACCGGGCCGATGGCGCGGTGCGCCGCATCGAGGCGCTCTCCGGCCGGCCGCTGCGCGACGCGGCGGCGCTGGCAAAGCTGTTCTCCACGCGGCTCGACGCTCTGGCCGACCCTGTCGATCCGGGTTTCGGCTTCGACATGATCCGCCTGTCCGTCGTGCTCGGCGAGGCCTTCGAGGCGGCACAGGTCCATCTCGAGCCCGAGGAGGCCGACGACGAGGCACTGGCCGAGCTGATCGATCGGTTGACGGCGCGTTTCGGCACCGATGCGGTCGAGCGGTTTCGCGCGCTCGACAGCCATGTGCCCGAGCGCGCCGCCCGGCGCGTGCCGGCGATTGCCGGGGCGGACGACAATGCCTGCTGGGGCAAGGCGCGGGGCGAGGGCGAGCCTCCGGCGCGGCCGCTCCTGCTTCTCACCCCGCCGCAGCCGGTCGAGACCGTCGCCGAGGTGCCGGAAGGCCCGCCTTACCGGTTTCGCTGGCGGCGCGTGCTGCACGAGATCACGCGCGCCGAGGGGCCCGAGCGCATCGCGCCCGAATGGTGGCGCGGGCGAGAGGCGCTGACGCGCGACTATTACCGTGTCGAGGACCGGCAGGGTCGCCGCTTCTGGATTTTTCGGCACGGCATCTACGATCGCGAGACGCCGCAGCCGGGCTGGTACATTCACGGGCTCTTTCCATGAGCGCCTATGCGGAGCTGGCCGCAGCCACCAACTTCTCCTTCCTGCGCGGCGCTTCGCATGCGCAGGACATGGTGCTCACAGCCCTGCTCCTCGGCCATAGCGGCATCGGGATCGCGGACCGCAACACGGTCGCGGGCGTGGTGCGCGCCTTTGCGGCGATCGAGGATCTGCGCAAGGGCGAGGTGTTGGTCGAGAAGGTTCGCGAAGGCTCGGGGCCGGGCGAGTATGCCTGGGTCGAGCATGATTCCGGCATCGAGATCCCCTTCACCATGGACGAGATCATGGCGACCGCCGCGCGCTTCAAGCTCGCGGTGGGGACGCGCCTTGTCTTTGCGGACGGCACGCCCGACATCGTCGCCTATCCGGAAAATCGCACCGGGTGGGCCAATCTCTGCCGGCTGCTGACAATCGGCAACCGGCGCGCGGAAAAGGGCGAATGCATCCTGTCTCTGTCGGACCTTGCCGCCCATTGCAGCTCCTTTCTGCTGGTGGTGATGCCGGGCGAAGACGAGAAGGGCCTTGCGGGCCTTCTGGCCAAGCTCGACCAGGCAGGACCAGCCGGGCTGTGGCTCGGCGCACCGATGCTCTATCGCGGCGACGACCGGCGCCGGCTCGCGCGGCTGAAGCGGCTTGCAGGTGCCGCGCGCGTGCCGCTGATCGCCGTCAACGACGCGCTCTACCACACGCCCGCCCAGCGCGACCTCCAGGACGTCATCACCTGCATCCGCGAAGGCGTGACGATCGCCAATGCCGGGCGGCTCCTCCATGCCAATGCCGAGCGATATTTAAAGCCCGCAAGCGACATGGCGCGGCTCTACCGCGACGCGCCCGAGGCGATCGAGGAGACGCAGGTGCTGCTTGCGCGCATGGCGTTTTCGCTGGACGAACTGAAATATGCCTATCCGGAAGAGCCGGTCCCGCCCGGCAAGACGCCTCAGCGCTGGCTGGAGGAGCTGACCTGGAAACGGGCCGACTGGCGCTATCCGGAAGGCGTTCCGGACAAGGTGCGCTCCCAGATCGTCGATGAACTCGCGCTGATCGAGCGGCTCGACTACGCACCCTACTTCCTCACCATTCATGACATCGTCCAGTTCGCCGAAAACAGGGGCATCCTGTGCCAGGGGCGTGGCTCGGCGGCCAATTCCGCCGTCTGCTACGCGCTCGGCATCACGTCGGTAGACCCGGCCGAAAACAGGCTGCTCTTTGCCCGCTTCCTGTCCGAGGAACGCCGGGAGCCCCCCGATATCGACGTCGATTTCGAGCATGAGCGGCGCGAGGAGGTGATCCAGTATCTCTACAAGCGCTACGGCCGCCACCGCGCGGGCATCGCCGCCACCGTCATCCACTATCGCCCGAAAAGCGCCATTCGCGAGGTCGGCAAGGTGCTGGGGCTGACGGAGGACATCACTGCGCGGATCGCCGGCACGGTCTGGGGCAGCTGGAGCCGCGACACGCTTCCCGACGACCGCATCCGTCAGGCCGGTCTCGATCCGGCGAATCCCGTCATCAGGCGCGCGGTCGCCTTTGCAAGCCGGCTTCTCAATTTTCCCCGGCACCTCTCGCAGCATGTGGGCGGCTTCGTCCTCACGCAGGGCCGCCTCGACGAAATGGTGCCGATCGGCAATGCGGCGATGAAGGACCGCACCTTCATCGAATGGGACAAGGACGACATCGATCGGTTGAGGATGATGAAAGTCGACGTCCTGGCGCTCGGCATGCTGACCTGCATCCGCAAGGCCTTCGACCTTCTGGAAGAGCATCACGCTCGCCCGATCGACCTCGCCGGCGTGCCGCGCGACGATGAAGAGACCTACGCCATGCTCCAGAAGGGCGATTCCATCGGGGTCTTCCAGGTGGAAAGCCGGGCGCAGATCAACATGCTGCCGAGGCTGAGACCCGCAAAGTTCTACGACCTCGTCATCCAGGTCGCGATCGTGCGGCCGGGACCGATCCAGGGCGACATGGTGCATCCCTACCTTCGCCGCCGGCAGGGGCTGGAAGAGCCGCATTATCCGTCTCCGGCTCCACCGCACGATCCCGACGAACTTCGGCATGTTCTCGGGCGCACGCTGGGCGTTCCGCTCTTCCAGGAGCAGGCCATGGAGATCGCCATGGTCGCCGCCGAGTTCTCGGACGTCGAGGCCAACCAGCTGCGCAAGGCGATGGCGACCTTCCGCCACAACGGCACCATGCACCGTTTCGAAGACATGATGGTGGAGCGCATGGTGAAACGCGGCTACGAGCGCCAGTTCGCGCAGCGCTGCTTCGACCAGATCAAGGGGTTCGGCGAGTATGGCTTTCCCGAAAGCCATGCCGCCTCCTTCGGCAAGCTCGTCTACATCTCCGCCTGGCTCAAGTGCCACTATCCGGACGCCTTTGCCTGCGCGCTCCTCAACGCCCAGCCGATGGGCTTCTATGCGCCGGCGCAGATCGTGCGCGACGCGCGCGAGCACGAGGTCGAGGTGCGCGAGGTCGACGTGAATTTCTCCGAGCGTGACAACACGCTTGAGCCGTCGGCCCATCGGAAATACCGCGCGCTGCGCATCGGCTTTCGCCAGATCGACGGCTTTCGCGACGAATGGGGCGACAGGCTGGTCGATTGCCGGGGCGAAGGCTATGCCTCGGTCGAGGATATCTGGCGACGTACCCGGCTGCCGCAGCGCGCGCTGAAGCTTCTGGCGGATTCCGACGCCCTGCGCTCTATGGGGCTCGACCGGCGCGAGGCGCTCTGGGCGGTGCGCCGGCTGCCCGACGACGAGGCGCTGCCGCTTTTCGAGGCCGCGCGGGCCGCCGAGCTTGCCGGCGAGGAGGATGCGGCCCTTCCGCAGATGGCGCTGTCGGAGCATGTTGTCGCCGACTACCAGATGATCCGCCTGTCCCTAAAGGCGCATCCGATGCAGTTTTTGCGCGCGCACTTCGCGCGCGAGCGGATCACGAGTTGCAAGGGCCTCGACGCACTTCCGGACGGCGCCTTTGCGCGGACGGCCGGCATTGTTCTGGTGCGTCAGCGTCCCGGCAAGGGCAACGCCATCTTCATGACATTGGAAGATGAAACAGGCGTCGCCAACGCGCTCATCTGGGCGCGGCGCTTCGAGCGCTTCCGCCTGCCGATCATGGCGGCGCGGCTGGCGCTCGTGGAGGGCCGCGTGCAGAAAAGCCCGGAAGGCGTGGTGCACCTGATCGCGACCGCCGTCATCGACCGCACCGCCGACCTCGACCGGCTTTCCCAGACTCATCGCGCCGACCCGCCCTTCGCCCGCGCCGACGAAATCCTGCGCCCGCAGCACCCGAGAGGACCGGGCCACGGGCATCCGCGGGCAACGCGGATCGTGCCGAAATCCCGTGATTTTCACTAATGCGCGGAGCGAGCTGCTCGACACCGCCAGGCTTCGGCGCGCCGCGAGGCTAGATCGTCGCGGGCATGGGGGAGATCACCCGCAAACCACGAGCCGTCCGACACGATGTACCGGCGAACGACATTTCAAGAGACAGGCCCACCCATGGCACGCACGATCCTCATAACGGGCGTCTCCTCAGGGATCGGACAGGCAAGCGCGGGGGCTGCTCGGTGGGCCGAGCCTCGAAGGACGCGCCGCCCGATGCTCAGTCCGAGATCGTGATCCGCCGCAGCACGGCCTTTCCAGGCCTCGCCCGTGTATCCGCGATCCGGTAGGCGGCGCGCACCGCGTTCGCCGCTGCCTCCGCCGCGTCCTGCGAGCGCGCATGCACCAGCGCCAGCGGATCGCCTTTTTCCACCTGCGCCGAGATCGGCGCCAGCCGGGTCAGCCCCACGGAGGGGTCGATCCTGTCCTGCGGGCTCCGGCGTCCGCCGCCGAGCTCCACCACCGCAAGTCCGATCTCGCGGGTTGCCACGGCCTCGACGAAGCCAGCCGTTTCGGCAGTCACTTCGAGCGTCACCGGCGCTTGCGGCAGATGCGCTTCCATCCGCTCGGTGAAATCCGCCGGCCCGCCGAGCTGCGAGACCATGCGGCCGAAAATCTCCGCAGCCTGTCCCGAATCCAGCGCGGCAAGCGCGATCTCGGCGGCCTCGCGGTGCGAGCCGGCCCGGCCCGACGAGATGAGCATCTCGCCGGCAAGCGCCATCGTCACGTCGAAGAGGCGCGGGTCGCGGTGGCGGCCGGTGAGGAAATCGACGGCGTTGGCGACCTCGACGGCATTGCCGGCGGCCGATGCCAGCGGCTCGTTCATGTCGGTGATGAGCGCCGCCGTCGGCAGGCCGGCGCCCTCCGCCACCTCGACGAGGCTGCGGGCGAGCGCGGTGGCGTCGCGGCTCTTCGCCATGAAGGCGCCGCTGCCGGACTTCACGTCGAGCACCAGCGACTGGAGCCCCGCGGCGAGCTTCTTCGACAGGATCGAGGCCGTGATCAGCGGAATCGATTCCACCGTCGCTGTCACGTCGCGGATCGCATAGAGCCTCCCGTCGGCCGGTGCGAGGTTGCCCGTCTGGCCGATGATGGCGCAGCCGCAGGCGCGCACGGCGGCTTCGAAAGCCGCACGGTCGGGCTGCGAGCTATAGCCGGGGATGGCGTCCATCTTGTCGAGCGTGCCGCCGGTATGGCCGAGCCCGCGGCCGGAGATCATCGGCACGTAGACGCCGCAGGCCGCAACGATGGGAGCGAGCATCAGCGAGACATTGTCGCCGACGCCGCCGGTGGAGTGCTTGTCGGCGACTGGCCCCGGCAGGTCCGACCAGTCGAGCACAGTGCCGGAATCGCGCATCGCCAGCGTCAGCGCGACGGCCTCCTCACGGTCCATGCCGTTGAGATAGATCGCCATGGCAAGCGCAGCTGCCTGGCCTTCCGAGAACGAGCCGTCGACGAGACCCTGCACGAAGGCCCCGATCTCGGCCGTCTCCAGCCGCGCCTTCGCGCGCTTGCGCCGGATGATTTCCTGGGGGAGCATCAGGCGGCTTGACGGGCTTTGGGGGTTGGTGCGGGCACACCCCCCTCTGCCCTGCCGGGCGTCTCCCCCTCAAGGGGGGAGATTGGCTGGCAGGCAGGCCGCGACCTCGTTTCAACCCCGGCACGCGTCGCCGGGCGACCACCGGTTAGCCGATCTCCCCCCTTGAGGGGGAGATGCCCGGCAGGGCAGAGGGGGGTCTCGCGAGGCGCAGCCACCCGATCACCCATTCCAGCCATTGCCGAACATATGTGTGAGGATCGCCGCGAGCCGCTTGCCGCCGAGCGGTGCCATCTCCTTGGTCTCGTCATGCGAGAGTTCCGCGCCCGTCATGCCGGCGGCGAGGTTGGTGACGACGGAGCATGCGGCGACGCGCAGGCCGAGGAAGCGTGCGAGGATGACCTCGGGCACCGTCGACATGCCCACCGCGTTCGCGCCCATCACGCGCGCCATGCGGATCTCCGCCGGCGTCTCGAAGGACGGCCCGGAAAACCACATGTAGACGCCCTTGTGGAGCGGTGTGTCCGTCTCCGCAGCGGCCTTTTCGATCGCGGCGCGCATGCCGGCGTCATAGGCTTCGGTCAGGCCCACGAAGCGCTGGTCGGTCGGCTCGCCGATCAGCGGGTTTGTCCCCGAGAAGTTGATGTGGTCGGTGATCAGCATCACCGAGCCGGGTGCCATGTCGGGCTCGAGCGATCCGGCCGCGTTGGTGAGGATCAGCCGCTCGATGCCGATCGCCTTCAGGGCTTCCAGCGACGGCCGCATGGCTGCGGGATTGCCGTGCTCGTAATAATGCGCGCGGCCGGACAGCATCAGCACGTCGGTGCGCCCGAGCCGGCCTGCGACCACCTCGCCGGCATGGCCGGTCACGCCGCTTCTCGGGAAGCCTTCGAGATCGCGATAGGGGATGCGAACCGCGTCGCGGACCTCGCCCGAAAGCGAGCCGAGCCCGGAGCCGAGCACGAGCGCAGTGCGGGGCGCGCGGCCGTGCAGGCGGTCGATCAGCGTGTCGACCGCGCTCATTTCAGCGTATCGCCTGCAAAGCCATGCGGCAGCATCTCGCCCATGGTGACGGTTTCGACGATGCCGTTCTGGTCGCAGAGATGCAGCAGCGTGTCGGCCTGCGTGAATTCAGCGAGCCGCTGCCGGCACCCGCCGCACGGTGTGATGCGGTCCATCTTCTCGGCCACCACCGCAATCTCGGTGATCCGCCCGCCGCCGCCCATCACGTAATGGCCGAGCGCGGTCGTCTCCGCGCACCACCCTTCCGGATAGGACGCGACCTCGATGTTGGCCCCGGCAAACACGCGGCCGTCTTCGGTGCGCAGTGCAGCGCCGACGGGAAACTTGGAATAGGGCGCATAGGCCTTTTGCATGGCCTCGCGCGCGGCGTGGAAGAGATCGTTGGTCATTGGGTAGCCGGGCGTATGCCCCCTCCACCACGCTTCGCGTGGTCCCCCTCCACCGTAAACAGGGGAGAATCAAGCCAATCCTCGGCCGCCACGCGGATCCTCCCCTGCGAAGCGGGGGAGGGGGACCACGAAGTGGTGGAGGGGGCGACACTGTTATTCATCTCCTCACCGCTCCTTCACATAAGGCACGCCGCCCGCACGCGGCGGGATGGCGCGGCCGATGAAGCCGGCAAGCAGGATGACGGTGAGCACATAGGGCAGCGCCTGCAGGAACTGCGCAGGCACGCGGCCGACATAGGGCAGCGGCGAGCCCTGCAGGCGGATCGACATCGCGTCGAGGAAGCCGAAGAGCAGGCAGGCGAACATCGCCGGCACCGGCTTCCACTTGGCGAAGATGAGGGCGGCGAGCGCTATATAGCCGCGACCCGCCGTCATGTCCTTCACGAAGCCCGCGCCGATCGCCATCGACAGATAGGCGCCTGCAAGCCCGCACAGGATGCCGGTGCAAATCAGCGCGCGGTAGCGCAGCCAGGTGACGGAGATGCCGGCCGTGTCGACCGCGCCCGGGTTCTCGCCGACCGCGCGGATGCGCAGGCCGAAGCGCGTGCGGAACATCACCCACCAGGTGAGCGCGACGGCAAAGAAGGCGAGGTAGACGAGAATCGAATGGCCCGAGATGAGTTCGGCATAGATGTAGCCGACGAAGGGCACGTCGCGCAGCGCCTCGGCCCCCGGCAGCGTGATGGCGCCGAAGCGCTGGTCGCCGGTGAGCGACGGCGTGCGCCCGCCTTGCGCGAACCAGGCCTGTCCCAGGATGATCGTGGCGCCCGCCGCGATGAAGTTGATGGCGACACCCGAGACGATCTGATTGCCGCGATGCGTAATCGAGGCAAAGCCATGGACGAGCGCAAACGCCGTCGAGACGAGGATGGCTGCGGCAAGTCCGAGCCAGGGCGAGCCGTAGACGGCGGCCACCGCAGCACCCGCAAAGGCTGCAGCCAGCATCTTGCCTTCGAGCCCGATATCGAACACGCCGGCGCGCTCCGAATAAAGCCCGGCGAGGCAGGCGAACATCAGCGGGATCGACAGGCGGACGGTGGAATCCAGAACCTGGATGAGGGCGGTGAAGAAATCCATCGTCACGCTCCCTCGCGCTTGGCGTCGCCGACCCGGGACTGTCCGGGCGTGAGGCTGGCGAAGATCGAGGTGATCGTCGGCCGGAACATGTGCTCCAGCGCGCCGGCAAACAGGATGACGAGGCCCTGGATGACGACGATCATGTCGCGGCTGATGTTGGGCATGACGAAGGCGATCTCGGCACCGCCCTGGTAGAGCACGCCGAAGAGGATTGCGGCAGGCACGATGCCGGCCGGATGCGAGCGCCCCATCAGCGCGACCGCGATGCCGACGAAGCCGGCGCCGGTGACGAAGTCGAGCTGCAGGCGGTTCTGGTCGCCCATCACGGGGTTGAGCGCCATCATGCCGGCGAGCGCGCCGGAGATCAGCATGGTGATGAGCACGATGCGCGTCTCGCCGATGCCGGCATAGCGTGCGGCGCGCGGGCTGTGGCCTTGCGTGCGGATCTCGTAGCCGAGCCGCGTGCGCCAGATGAGCAGCCACACGAGGAAGGCGCAGATGAGCGCCAGGATGAAGGAGATGTTGAGCGGCGACGAGCGGATGGTGAAGCCCATGGCCTCGAACACCCAGTTGAGCTTGGGCAGCTGCCCGCCTTCGAGGAAGGTGCGGGTCTGCGGCGCCATCGACCCCATCGGCTTCAGCGGCCCGACGAGCAGGTAGACCATCAGGCTCGCGGCGATGAAGTTGAACATGATCGTGGTGATCACGATGTGGCTGCCGCGCTTGGCCTGCAGAAGCGCCGGGATGAAGGCCCAGAGCGCACCGCAGCATGCGGCCGCGACGATCGCGAGCGGGAAGGTCAGCCACCAGGGAAGGAGCGAATCGAAGGTCAGGCAGATGAGCGCGACGCCGAGCCCGCCGACATAGGCCTGGCCCTCGCCGCCGATGTTGAAGAGCCCGCCATGGAAGGCGACGGCCACGGCAAGCCCGGTGAAGATGAAGCTCGTCGCATAGTAGAGTGTGTAGGCGATGTTCTGAGGCCGCCCGAACGCGCCTTCGATCAGCACGCCCGCCGCCTGGATCGGGCTCTCGCCGGCCAGCATTACGACGATGCCGGAGACGAGAAACGCGATGACGACGTTGATGAGCGGGATCAGGCCGTAATCGGCCCAGGCCGGCAGCCGCGCGAAAGGCGCACTCATTCCGCAGCTTCCTTCTTTTCCACGCCCGCCATCAGGAGACCAATCTCGCCCTCGTCGGCACTGCCATCGCGCTCGCCGACGATGCGGCCGTCAAACATGACGAGGATGCGGTCGGCGAGCGAGCGGATCTCGTCGAGCTCGACCGAGACGAGCAGCACCGCCTTGCCCTGGTCGCGCATGTCGACCAGCCGGCGGTGGATGAACTCGATCGCGCCGACATCGACGCCGCGCGTCGGCTGGCCGACGATCAGCACGCCGGGGTCCTTCTCGATCTCGCGCGCCAGCACGATCTTCTGCTGGTTGCCGCCTGAGAAATTGGCGGTCTTCAGCCGGTCGTTCGGCGGGCGGATGTCGTATTTCGCGATCTTCTCGCGCGCATCCTTGCGGATCGCCTCGATGTCGAGGAACGGGCCTTTGAGATATTCCGGCCGGTCGTGATAGCCGAGCAGAGCGTTTTCGTATTCCTCGAAGGCGAGCACGAGGCCGACATAGTGCCGGTCCTCCGGCACGTGGGCGAGGCCGCGGTCGCGCAACTCGCCGGGGTCGGCCCCACCCGTGACGTCGATCGGTCTGCCGTCGAGGAGAACGGTGCCGGAGGCCGCCTTGCGGATGCCGGAGATGGTCTCCATCAGCTCCGACTGGCCGTTGCCGGCGACACCCGCAATACCGACGATCTCGCCGGCGCGCACGTCGAAGGACACGTCCTTGACGACCGTCACGCCGCGGCTGTCGACGACGGTGAGGTCGCGCACCGAAAGCTTCACCTCGCCGGCGTTCGACGCACCCTTGTCGACGCGCAGCAGCACACGGCGCCCGACCATCAGCTCGGCCAGCTCCTCGACGGTCGTCTCGGACGTCTTGCGCGTCGCCACCATCTGGCCCTGGCGCATGACGGAGACGGTATCGGTGATCGCCATGATCTCGCGCAGCTTGTGCGTGATCAGGATGATCGTCTTGCCCTGCGCCTTCAGCTGCGCGAGGATTCGGAACAGGTGGTCGGCTTCCGCCGGCGTCAACACGCCGGTCGGCTCGTCCAGGATCAGGATTTCCGCGCCGCGATAGAGCGCCTTGAGGATCTCCACGCGCTGCTGGATGCCGACGGGCAGGTCTTCGATGACCGCGTTCGGGTTGACCTCGAGGCCGTATTCCTTTTCCAGCCGGATCAGCTCCGACCGCGCCTTGGCGATCGAGGATTTGAGCAGCGCCTCACCTTCGGCGCCGAGGATCACGTTTTCGAGAACGGTGAAATTCTGCACCAGCATGAAGTGCTGATGGACCATGCCAATGCCCTGGCGGATCGCGTCGTCGGGCGATTTGATCACCGTCGGCTTGCCGCCGATCAAGATGTCGCCGCTGTCGGCCTGGTAGAACCCGTAGAGGATCGACATCAGCGTCGACTTGCCGGCGCCGTTTTCGCCGATGATCCCGTGGATCGTCCCGGCTTTCACGGCGAGGTCGATATCGCGATTGGCGCGGACGGGACCGAAGCTCTTCGAGATGCCCTTGAGCTCGATCGCCATTTCCGTCATGTGCGCAGGACCCTTGGAAAGGTGAGCATCAGGCCCGAACGCGTAGCATGGGGACGGGCAGCCGCCAATTCCCGGCAGCCCTGCAACTCTCGACAAAACTGGGCCGCCTTGTCAATTTCCGCATCGTCAACAGCGAGCAGCCCATGAGCGAGAAGACACCGCCCGGAACGCGCAGCGACTACCGCGCCTTCCGCACCATCCAGACGCGCTGGATGGACAACGACATCTACGGCCACATGAACAACGTGGTGCATTACTCGCTCTTCGACACGGCGGTGAATGGCTGGCTGATCGACGAGGGCGTGCTCGATCCGCATGGCGGCGACCAGATCGGCCTCGTCGTCGAGACCGGCTGCCGCTACCGCGCGGAAATGGCTTTTCCCGATGTCGTGACGGCAGGCCTTCGGGTCACCAAGCTCGGCACGAGCTCGGTACGCTACGAGGTCGGGCTGTTTCGCAACGAGGAAGACCAGGCAGCCGCCGAAGGGTTCTTCATCCACGTCTATGTCGACCGGCAGACACGACGGCCAAAGCCGCTTGGCGATGGACTGCGCGCCGTTTTGGAGGGCATTTTGGCATGAGCACGGACGATCGCATCACCGAACTCGAAATCCGCGCCGCCGAGCAGGAAAAGACGATCGAGGAGATGTCCGCCCAGATCGCCGAACAATGGCGGCGGATCGAGGCGATGCAGCGCAAGCTCGACCAGCTGACCGACCGCTTCCTGGCGCTGGAAGCCCATGCCGGGCCGGACGTGCCGGTGACCAAACCGCCGCACTGGTAGGCCCGGAACGCGAAACGGGGCGCCGAAGCGCCCCGTCCGTCGCGGGTGGGCTGAAGCCCGCGCCAGTAGATTACATGGCCGGCAGGACGGCGATGTCGCGCAGCGAGCCTTCGATGCCGGTCAGCTCGACCGCCATCTCGGCTGCGCCCGTCTCCAGGTTCACCGTGTAGAGGTTGCCGCCGGTGGCAAGCCACGCGGTGTTCTCGCCGCCTTCGGCTGCCCAGATGTCGAACGCGACGGTATCGCCGAGGTCGATGCCGAGTTCGCCGATCGTCGCCAGCGTGCCGTCATTCGGCGCCGTCTGGCGCAGGAGCGCGCCGAGGCCGGTGTCGATGTCGTACATCGCGGTGCTCTCCGGCGCGGTGCCGCCGATCACGCCATTGGTGTAGGCGGTGGCTGCAACCATGGGCGTTGCCGAGGCATTGGCGTCGGCGGCGTCGAAGTTCAGCGAGCCGTCAACGGTGGTCTCGCCGGTCTCCGGGTGGACGCGCAGATTGGTGCCGTCCTGCCCCATGACGCGGATGCGGTCTGCGGCCGGGTTAAAGTCGACCATGCCGTCGACGCCGTCGGGCAGCGTTTCGCTGAGCGTGCCAACGGAGGTGGCCGCGCCGGACTGCAGGTCGATCGTCACGATCGCGCCATCAGCGCCGATGCCGTAGAGCTGGCCGTTGGCCGGGCGCACGTCGATGCCGTGCAGGCGCTCGACGCCTTCGACCTCGACGGTGTTGCTGACTTCACCGCTTTCGCTGTCGAACCAGACCAGCGTCTTGTCGTCGACGAGGCCGACGACCGGTGCTGCCGAGGCGGCACCGGCGACTGCGAGCGAGGCTGCACCGGCAAAGAGGCCGATCGAAATCTTGCGAAGGATGGGGGACATACAAATTCTCCTCACGTTAAACTCTCTGTCGCAAGGCTGGACGAGGGGGTGCACCGTTGAGGCGTGCCGTCGCCTTGCACTGCCCTTACCCATGGCGGGCGCCTCTGGATGCACCGGATGCAATTTTTTTTTGAGCCTGCTGCATCGCGTTGTGGTTGCGGCGTGTATCGTGGCCGAGGGACGAGAAGACGAGGATCGGTTTGCTGACCAGCGAGAAGACTTGTGAAGACCTGATCGCGCGGGTTTCGCGCGGCGACAAGGGCGCTCTTGCGGCCCTGTTCGAGGCCGAGGCCGGCCGTATGATCGCCATCGCGAGGCGGATCGTTCGCCGTGTCGATCTCGCCGAGGAGGTCGTCCAGGACGCTTTCGTCGTGGTCTGGAACAAGGCTGCGAGCTTCGATCCTGCGCGCGGCGCCGGCCGCGCCTGGCTGACGACGATCGTGCGCCGCCGGGCGCTGAACCTGATCCGCGATGGCTCGCGCATGGATTTCCACGATGGCGAGACGCTTGCCGCGCTGGGCGACCGGGCCGCGGAAGCCGAGCAGGCCTATGACGCCCTGCCGGACACCGAAGCCCTGAAGAAGTGCCTCGCGCAGCTCGAACCCGCGCGCCGGCGGTCGATCGTGATGGCCTATGTCGTCGGCTTCACCCACGGCGAGATCGCAGCCCGGCTCGGTACGCCGGTCGGCACGGTCAAGGCCTGGATCCGCCGCGGCGTCATCTCGCTGAAGGAGTGCCTGTCATGACGACGCACGACCCTTCGGCCCTCGCCGCCGAGTTCGCGCTCGGCCTCCTCGAAGGCGCCGATCTGGCGGACGCCGAGCGGCTTTACGAGACCGACGAGGCCTTTCGCTTCGAGGTCGACATGCTGGCCGGCAGGCTTTCGAGCCTGGACGATACGGTCGCTTACGAGACGCCGTCCCCGGCGCTCTGGTCGCGTATCGAAGGCGCGATCGCCGAGCCTGCCGCCAAGCCTTCCGTCGTCATCGGCACGCCGCATCCGCGCCGCACGCCGCCCGCCGCATCGCCGAAGCCAGCCGGACGTGGCGCGTACAGCTTTGGAGGCGCGCGCGGCGCGGCGATGGCGGCCGGTTTGGCTGCCGCGCTTGCCGTCGGCTACACCGGCGCCATTCTGACAGTGCCGACTCCGGAACCCGTCGTCGTTGTCGTGCTGTCGGACGAAAACAACGTGCCCGGCGCCATCGTGGAGGCCTATGCCGACGATGCCGTGCGCATCGTGCCGCTGGCCGAATTCAACGTTCCGCAGGGCAAGACGCTGGAAGTCTGGACGCTCTACGATCGCGAGGTCGGACCCGTCTCGCTCGGCACGTTCGACCGGCCGCAGGAGATCAGGCTGACGGGGCCGGACCAGCCGGTGCCGCAGCCCGCTCAGCTCTATGAGATCACGCTGGAAGATGCTCCCGGGTCGCCGATCGGGCGACCGACCGGGCCGATCCTGGTCAAGGGCCTGGCCGTGCGTCCGCCTGGCCGCTGAGCCGGCCGAACAGAAGCAGGCCCATCGCAAGCAGCCCCGCCAGCGATATGGCGGCTAGAAAGGCGCCGAAGGCGGGCCATCCCGCCTGCTCGATGACGAAGGCGCCCGCCGGCGGTCCGATGAGCGTTGCGATGCCGCCCGCCTGGCACACGAGCCCGAGTGCGGCGCCGACAGACACCCCATCGGACGCTGCCAACGGTGTAGCCGCAAAGATCGCGGAAGCGATGACGCCTGACGCCACGCACAGCACGATTGCCGCCAGCGTTGCCACCATCGGCGCGGCACCGACGAAGGCTGCCAGCGCGGTCGCGATCGAGACGCCGAAGCCGATCGCGGCGATGATGGCGATCCCGCGTCCACTTCGTCCTGTCACGAGCACGCCGGCAATCAGATTGCCGACCGGCACGGTCAGGACGATCGCTCCGGCACTGACCATGAGCACGTCGCCTGACGCCGCAAAGGTCGGCAGGAACGCAAACAGCGCTACGGAGAACAGGACAAAGGCACCGAAGCCGGCAGCTAGCAGCAGGATCGGTGCAGTCGCCGGCGATGCACTATTCTCCTGTAATGGGTCGCGCGCCAATGGCGGCTCCAGGCCCGGCAGGAGGGCAAGGCCGATGAGCGCGAGAACGGCGTAGAGAGCCGTCATCAACGCCAGGAACGTCTCGGGAGCGATGGCCGGCAGCAAGGTCAGCGCGAGAAAGTCCGATCCCGCGAACCCAAGCGGCACGAAGCCGCTCCATACGGCCAGAACCGGCGCCTGCCAATTGACCGGTGAAATGCGCGTGAGAATGGCCGGCAAAGCTATGCAGAGAATGCAGTATCCGGCCCCCTCCAGAAGCCGGGCCGAAAACAGGGCCAGCGTGCCGTCGGCCACCGCAAACCAGGCGCCGCCCGCGATCATCAGGGCCGAGCCGATGCCGATGCTAGTGCGTCCGCTCGTTTTCCCGATCCACACGCCTGCGGGCAATGCGACGAGCGCGACGAAGATGCCGAGCAGCGCCGTCAGCCAGCCAATGGCGACGAGTGACAGCCCTTTTTCAGCCTGGAACCACGGCACGAGCGGCGCGAGCTTGCCGAGCTGCGCACCGGCGAGGATGCCCGCGAAAAGCAGGATCGCGATGGCGGCGAAGCGCCTTGGGGAAACTGTGGTTGGCATGCGCGGCCCCGATAACGGTTCCGCTTACCCACTCGCGATTGCCGCTTCAACCGCAACTCGCTGGTCCAACGAAAAAGGGCCGCCGGAGACCGGCAGCCCTTCGTCAGTTGATGTCGGCTTTGATCAGAACGGGCAGGTGTTGTCCGACGAGAAGTCGTGGACCTCGACCGTGCCGGCGATGATCTGCGCCTTCGCCTCTTCGACGGCGGAACGCATATCCTCGGTGATCAACTCTTCGTTGAACTCGTCGAGTGCGTAGCCAACGCCGTCTTCTGCGAGGCCCAGATTGCGGATGCCGGTTTCGAACTCGCCATTATGCGCGTCCATGAACGCCTGGTAGACGGCGACGTCGACGCGCTTGAGCATCGAGGTCAGAACGTGGCCGGGATGCATGTAGTTCTGGTTGGCATCGACGCCGATGCCGTACTTGCCGGCGTCAGCGGCCGCCTGCAGCACGCCCACGCCGGTGCCGCCGGCAGCGTGATAGACGACGTCCGCGCCCTGCTCGATCTGGCTGCGCGTGATCTCGGCGCCACGCGTCGGATCGTTCCAGGCTGCCGGCGTGTCGCCTGTGTAGTTGCGGATCACGTTGGCATCCGCGTTGGCTGCCTTCGCGCCCTGCACGTAGCCGCACTCGAACTTGCCGATCAGCGGGATTTCCATGCCGCCGACGAAGCCGACCGTGCCGGTTTCAGACTTCAGCGCCGCCAGCATGCCGACGAGGTAGGAGCCTTCCTGTTCCTTGAAGACCACCGAGCGCACGTTGGGCTGCTCGACGACCATGTCGATGATGGCGAACTGCGTGTCGGGGAACTGCGGTGCGACGGTCTCGAGCGCGGACGCCCACGAGAAGCCCGCCATGACGATCGGGTTGCGGCCGTCCTCGGCGAAGCGCAGAAGCGCCTGTTCGCGCTGCGCGTCATTCGAGATCTCGAACTCGACATATTCGATGCCGGTTTCGGACTTGAACAACTCGGCGCCGGTGTAGGAGGCCTCGTTGAAGGACTTGTCGAACTTGCCGCCGAGATCGAACAGCAGGCCCGGCTGAATCTCGTCCTGTGCCATGGCCGGGAAGGAGATGGCGGTGGCGGCCAGCAGGCCGATGACGTAACGCTTCATGTGATCCACACCCTGTCGGTTATCGGGTTATCGTTTTTCGTGCGGCCCTCGCGCGCCTGTTCAAGGCATGCGTTTCCGCTTGCGAGGCTCTTGCGGCCCGCATGGGCGGCAATGTTGCATGCCGCCCGACAAATTTCACCCGGAATCTTGAGGGTACGCCTGCCGGCTCAGGCGCTTGCCGCCTGCCGCTGCGGGATGGCGCAGGCGACGCCGGTACCGCGCAGTCCGCAGTAGCCGTTGGGGTTCTTCGACAGATATTGCTGGTGGTCGATCTCGGCGTAGTAGAACTCCGGCGCCATGGCGATCTCGGTCGTGATCCGCCCACGGCCCGCACCCTTCAGCGCCGCCTCATAGGCATCGCGCGAGGCTTCCGCCTCGGCAAGCTGTTCCGGGGTCGTGGCATAGATCGCCGAGCGGTAGGTCGTGCCGACATCATTGCCCTGGCGCATTCCCTGCGTCGGGTCATGCTCTTCCCAGAAGATGCGCAGGAGTTCGCCATAGGAGACGAGCTTCGGGTCGAAAACCACCTTCACGATCTCGACATGGCCGGTCAGCCCCGTGCAGGTCTCTTGATAGGTCGGGTTCGGCGTGATGCCGCCCTGGTAGCCTACCGCCGTTACCCACACGCCCGGCGTCTGCCAGAAAAGCCGCTCGGCGCCCCAGAAGCAGCCCATGCCGAAATAGGCGATCTCCAGCCCGTCGGGATAGGGCCCCTTGAGCGGCCTGCCGTTTACGTGATGCTCGCGCGCCGTCGGCAGCGGCGTGTCGCGGCCGGGCAGAGCATCGGCTGCGGTGGGAAGCTTTGTCTTCTTGTTGAGAAGATCGCTGAGGAAGAACATCGGACGGGTCCTTTCGAAAGGGCGGGCTAGCTGCGCAGCGGAACGACGCGGCGACGCGGCTGGCGGCCGAGAATGAAGAAGATGAGCGCGATCCCGGCAAAGACCGCGAAGCCGGGCAGGGCGAGAAGCGAGACCGTCACCGGGTCCCAGAGCGCGTCCATCGCGCCCGAGAGGTTGCGTTGGAGCGCGGCGAGCGTCGAGGGAGACATCGCCTCCCACGTCACGCCGAGCGGCGTCGTCACGAGCGCGTTCTGCGCCAGCGACCGCGTCGCATCGACGACGGCGAGGATGACGGCGGCCGCGAGGCTCGCCGTGGCGACAATGCGAAGCAAAAGCCGGATCGGGCCCATCTCAGCACATCCGCAAGCGGAGCTCCCACAGCAGCAGGCGCGCGGCCCACATTCTGATCCAAGAGATAGGACGCCCACCCCTCGCGCGCAATCGCACGCTCTTCACCATGCCGGGAGGACATCCTCGCCGGCGTCTCCGAAAAACCCACCTGCAGGCTTCACATCAAGCCGCTAATCGACTAGATCACGCGCGTTCCCGAAGGACGCCCCGCGTTTCTTCGACGGAGAGGTGGCCGAGTGGTTGAAGGCGCACGCCTGGAACGCGTGTATACGGGAAACCGTATCGAGGGTTCGAATCCCTCTCTCTCCGCCATAGTTCTGGGCTAGCTGGCGAAGTCATTCTCATTGTTCCGCCTCGGCGGCATCGCGGCTGCCGATCGACGTCGCGCGGCGAACTCTTGTCGGTCTTGGCATGGAGAATGGGCGGCCGGGGTTGTTGTCCATGGCGCCGTGCGCGATGGCGTCGACATCCCCGCGGCATTTGGCGGATCGTCTTTCGTCCTGGCGAGCACCTCTGCAGTAACGCCGACGGAACCGTGATGTCTCCCACCCAGTCAGCTGATTCACCATAAAGCAGGATACCGGCGGCTGATGATGCTCGAGTTTCTGGCGCTGGGTTCAACCCGGGAGCACCACGGCCGCGCTCAGGCCCGGGGCGCGCGGCGACAGGACGATGTCTCCACCATGCTGGCGGGCGATCGCCCGGGCGATGGAAAGGCCGAGCCCGCTGCCGCCGGTCTCGCGCGAGCGGGAGCTTTCGAGGCGGAAGAAGGGGGCGAACACCTCTTCGATGCTGTCGATCGGAATGCCCGGCCCGTCATCCTCCACGAGGATCTTCACGCTCGCCGCCTCCGCGACGAGGCTGATTTCGGCGCCGCCTGCGTAGCGCATGGCGTTCTCGATAAGGTTGCGGATGACGCGCCGCAGCCCGTCGGGGCGGCAGCGATAGGTGATCCGCGCGCTGGGCTTGAAGCGGACCGGCTGGCCGATCTCGACGAGGTCGTCGCACACGCTTTCCACGAGCGCGGTCAGGTCGATCGTGCGCGTGGGCTCGGTACTCGCCTCCTGCCGCGCCAGCGCGAGCGCTGAATCCGTCATCACCTGCATCTCGTCGATCGTGTCGAGCATGCGCGTCTGCACCTCGGCATCCTCGACGAGTTCCGCGCGCAGGCGCAGGGTGGTCAGCGGCGTGCGCAGATCATGGCCGATGGCGGCAAGCATCCTCGTCTGGTCGGTGACGAAACGATGGATTCGCTCCTGCATCCGGTTGAAGGCGACCGTGGTGCGGCGGATGTCCTCGGGCCCGCGCTCGATGAGCGGCGACACCGCCTCGCCACGCCCGAGCGTGTCGGCCGCCTCGGTCAGCCGGCGCAGCGGTCTCGCGATCCGTCGGACCGTCAGGAACCCCGCCAGCGCGACGATGATGGCGGCCAGCGTCAGCGACAGCGGCAGATGCGTACGCCAGACAGATGGCGAGATCGTCTTGTAGTAGGCGGCATTGAGAAGCCGGCCGTCCCCAAGCGGCACGATCACGCCGGCGCCGTTCATCTTGGCGAAATCCAGATGCCTTGCCAGGACCGGCAGCTCGCTCTGGTCCGACGCAGGCGTCGTCCATGCTGCGCCGGACAGGAAATAATGCGGGTCGGCGCCGGCAGGAAGCTGGCTCTCCTCAGGGAGGCCGGCAGCACTCGCCCCCTCGGCCTCCGCCAGCAGTTCGGCGAGCGGGATCTCAAACTGACGGAAAGCCTGCCGCACCCAATCGTCGAGTGTCACGGAGCTGGCATCGGACACCCAGAACCGCGACGACTCCGTGCTGCTGATGCGGATGAGGTCCTGGCGCAGATCCGTCGGCACGGTCTCGACGAGCCGCGACACGGCAGCCGCCCGGCTGCTGATTTCGGCGCGCGCGGCGGCGCGCAGATCGGCCTGGAGATAGTCCCACAGGATCGCGAGGCTGATCGCCTGCGAGGCGAAGAGCGCGATGAGCATCCAGGACAGAAGTTGCGCCATGAGGCTCTTCTGCCAGAGGGCGAGCAGCGGCCTCATTCCGCATGGACCTCGGGCAGGAAGGAGTAGCCGCCGCCGCGATGCGTCTGGATGATCGTCGGGTTCTTCGGATCGAGCTCGACCTTGCGGCGCAGGCGGCTGATCTGGTTGTCGATCGACCGGTCGAACGGGTCGGCTTCCCGGCCGGCGGTCAGGTCGAGCAGCTGGTCGCGGCTGAGGATCATGCCGGGGTGGTCGACGAACACCTTCAGCAGTCGGAACTCGGCCGTCGACAGGGGAACGCCGATCCCGTCATCGCTCTGCAGTTCGCGCCGGGCGAGGCTGAAGACCCAGCGGTCGAAGCGCATCGAGCCGGCCCGCCGGGCCGCCCGCTGCGGCGGCAGGCTGTTGACCCGCCGCAGGACCGCCTTGATGCGGGCAAGAAGCTCCCGGGAGGAGAACGGCTTGATGAGGTAATCGTCGGCGCCGAGTTCGAGGCCGATGACGCGGTCGGTTTCCTCCGTTCGGGCCGTGAGGAAGATGATGGGAATGGCAGGCCCCGACCGCGCACGAAGCTCGCGGCAGAGCGTCAGCCCGTCCTCGCCCGGCATCATGACGTCGAGCACGACCAGGTCGGGCGCGCCGCGTTCGACGAGCCGTCGCAGCGCCGTGCCGTTCTCCGCGGTCGAGACGCGGTAGCCCTGCTGCTGGAGATACTTGCCGACGAGATCGCGGATTTCGCGATGATCGTCGACGACGGCGATGTGGGGCACATGCTCCATGGTGGGTCTCAAGCCTGGACAGACCTGCTTATAGCGCCGTCCGGGGCGGGCCGCTCGGCCGAAACTGTATCCGATTGTATCAGCATCGTGGACGTGGAAGCTCGCGGCCGTTGCGCCCGTTACAATTCGATACGCTCCGCGACATGGCCGGCACAGCCACGCGACGCAGCCGGTCTAGCTTGATTCTCGAAACAGCGGGTTCCTCCAGTGTGTCCGGCGAACTGCCGCCCGGGCATCGACCTCCGCCCCCTGCTTCCGGAGCGCGTCGGGCATCAGCTCGCGCCTCCGTCATCTCATTCCCGGACGCTGGCGGCTCGAATTTGTCCGGCCGCGAAGCGTCGCCATCAGGAGCCCGTCATGGTCGCCTTCACCGTCAACAACAGGCGCGCCGATCTGTCGGTCGATGCCGACAAGCCTCTGCTCTGGGTGCTTCGCGAGGACCTCGAGCTGCTCGGCCCGAAATATGGCTGCGGCGTCGCGCAGTGCGGCGCGTGCCGGGTGCTGATCGACGGCGTCTCGACGCCGTCCTGCGTCGTTCCCGTCGGCACTATCGACGGCGCGTCGATCGTCACCATCGAAGGTCTCGCCGATGCGCAGGGCAATCTCTCGATCGTCCAGCAGGCCTGGATCGAGGAGCAGGTGCCGCAATGCGGCTTCTGCCAGCCGGGCTTCCTCATCGCGGTCACGGACCTTCTGCGGCAGAACCCCGATCCGACCGACGAGGAGATCGACGCCGCGATCACCAATATCTGCCGCTGCGGGACCTATCCGCGCATCCGCCGCGCCATCCACCGCGCAGCCGAACTCGGCCGCGCCTGAAGGAGCCGACCATGCCGAAGTTGCTATCCCGCCGAGCCTTCCTGTTCACCGGCGCCGCGCTTGGCCGCACGGCCCTTGTCGCCGCCGTCGGCGGCGTCGGCTATCTCGCCACCGTCGATGTCGACGGACTGCATGGCGGAGGTCTCGACGGCGACCGGGCGAGCCTCAACGCCTTTGTCGTCCTTCATTCCGACGGAAGCGTCGTCATCAGCGTGCCGCGCGCCGAGATGGGGCAGGGGATCCATACCGGCCTCGCAATGGTCGTGGCCGAGGAGATGGACCTGCCCTTCGACGACCGGATCCGGGTCGAGTTTCCGACCGAAGCCCATCCTGCCTATTCGACCTGGTTCAACGTGTTCCAGGTTCGGCCCGAAGAGGCGAGCGGACCCGTCGTGTGGGCCGGCAGGCGCGTGCTCGGCCTGCTCGGCTTCATCTCGACGGGCGCCTCGTCGTCGACGATGTCTCTGTGGCACCCGATGCGCGTCGCCGGAGCCTCGGCACGCCAGATGCTGATCGATGCGGCGGCAGCGCGCCTCGGCGTCCCGGCGTCTGCGCTCACGACGAGTGACGGCTTTGTCCGCCACGAGGCTTCCGGCCTCAGAATGTCCTATGGCGAACTCGCAGCCGCAGCCGCGATCCTTCCGCCTCCCGCCGATCCCGTTCTGAAGCGGCGCGCCGACTGGCGGCTGATCGGCACGCGGCAGCCGCGTGTCGACCTGCCGGCGAAGGTTCGCGGCGAGCCGGTCTTCGGCATGGATGTGGTCCTCCCGGACATGCTCTACGCAGCGATCCGCCATGCCCCAGTGTTCGGCGCGCGCGTGGCGAGCATCCGCAACGAGGCCGAAATACGCGCTGCAGCAGGCGTGCTCGATGTCGCGATCGTCAACGAGCGCCAGGTCGCCATCGTGGCCGGTTCCTGGTGGCAGGCGGAGCAGGCGGCCTGGCAACTCGACGTGGCATGGACCGGCACCGAGCACGATGCGACGTCGAGCGCCGACCTGTCAGGCCGCCTCCACGCGGCACTCGACGTGGCCGATCCCTACGCAATCCTCGACGACGGGGACGCGGCCGCCATCATCGACGCCAATGCGGGGTCCACCGTCGAGGCGACCTACGAGGCGCCCTTCGTGGCGCATGCCTGCATGGAGCCGATGAATGCGACCGTGATCGTGCGCGAGGACGGGTCGGCGGAGGCCTGGGTCCCGTCCCAAGGCCCGGTCAACATCCGCGTGGGCGTGGGAACGGGCGCCGGCTGGGCGGGCGTCGACGTCGCATCCGTCATCAGCCATGTCACGATGAATGGCGGTGCGTTCGGCCGCCGCAGCGACCAGGACGTCGTCGCGCAGGCGGCCTTCCTGGCAGCCCGTCACCGGGGCCGGCCGGTCAAGCTCATCTGGTCGCGTGAGGAGGACATCTCGCGGGGGCTGTTTCGCAGCCATGCCGCGGCCAGGCTTCGCATGGCGCTCGGCGCGGATGGTCGGCCGCTTGCCTATGATGCGGTGGTGGCGACCCAGTCGGTCATCCAGTCTGTCGCGAGCCGGAACCTGCCGTTCAACCCCGGACCCGACGGAGACCGGCTCTCGGTCGAGGGGCTCGACAGACTGCAATATGCCGTGCCCGCGCGTCGCGTGCGCAGCCAGAACGTTCCAAGCCACATGCCGATCGGGCTCTGGCGATCGAACGGCTACTCCTTCAACACCTTCTTCACCGAAAGCTTCGTCGACGAATGCGCGCTGGCAGCCGGTGCCGATCCGCTCGCCTATCGCCGCGCCATGCTGCGCGACAGCCCGCGGCATCTCGCGGTCCTCGACCGCGTCGCCGAGGTCGCGGGCTGGGGAAGCCCGATGGCGCCGGGGCAAGGGCGCGGCATCGCGATCGAGGAATGCTATCGCAGCGTCATCGCGCAGATCGCCGAGGTCACCGTCGCCGGGGACGGCGAGGTGCGCGTTGACCGCATCGTCTGCGCCATCGATGCCGGCCTCGTCATCAATCCGGATCAGGTGATCGCGCAGATACAGGGCGGCGCGCTCTTCGGCGCGACGAGCGCTTTGATGAGCGCGATCACGATCCAGGACGGTGCGGTCATGGAGACGAACTTTCACGACTTCCCGGTCCAGCGTCTCGCCAATGCGCCGGATGTGATCGTCGCCATCGTCGACAGCGACGAGCCGCCCTGCGGCGTCGGCGAACCGGGCGTCGTGCCCGTCGCCGCTGCCATCGCCAATGCCATCTTCGCCGCGACCGGCAGACGCCTGCGCACCCTGCCGCTGGCCGTCACCGAGACGATCGGCGAGCGGTGGACCAGGACGCTCCTGCGAGCCTGAAAACTGATAAGTACACATTCGAAGGATAGTACTCATGAAGACCAGATGGACCCACAAGGACATCCCGCCACAGCGTGGCCGCACAGCGGTCGTGACCGGCACCGGCGGTCTCGGCTATGAGGACGCGCTGGCGCTGGCGCTTGCCGGCGCCGACGTCCTCATCGCCGGCCGCAACCCGCAGAAGGGCGCCGAAGCCGTCAGCCGGATCAGGCAGTCCTATTCCGGTGCACGCGTCGATTTCGAGCAGCTCGACCTCGGCAGCCTGGCATCGATCGCCGCCTTTGCCGGGCGCCTCGCGATGCGTCGCGACAGGATCGATATCCTGATCAACAATGCCGGGGTGATGACGCCGCCGACGCGCCAGCGGACGACGGACGGTCTCGAACTGCAGTTCGGCACCAACTATGTCGGCCATTTTGCCCTGACCGCCCGGCTGATGCCGCTTCTCCAGAAGGCGGCATCGCCCCGCGTGGTGACGCTGTCGAGCGTGGCCGCGCGCCAGGGCCGCATCGACTTCGACGATCTGCAGGCTGAAGTGAACTATCAGCCGATGCCCGTCTATGCGCAGTCCAAGCTCGCCTGCCTGATGTTTTCCCGCGAGCTTCAGCGCAGGTCCGACGCGGCGCATTGGGGCATCGAGAGCATCGCGGCCCATCCCGGCATTTCGCGCACCGACCTCCTCCACAATGCACCCGGGCGAAGGAGCGCACACGGGCTCGCACGAACCTATCTCTGGTTCCTGTTCCAGCCGGCGGCCCGCGGAGCCCTGCCGACGCTCTACGCCGCCACCGATCCGTCGGCGCGGGCCGGAGGCTATTACGGGCCGACAGGCATCGGCGAGGTCCGCGGCTATCCGGGCGAGGCAAAATTGCCTGCTGCCGCCATGGACGAAGCCGTCGCGCGGAGGCTGTGGAATGAGACGGAGGCCCTTGCTGGTCTTGCCTTCGACGATTTCGCAAAGCCACGGGACCTGCAAGCCGGGATTTAAGCGCTTCCGGCCTGGCCCTCGGGGTAGGCCTCCCCGGCGGTCCGGGACGCGGCCGCGTTCGGACGGTCGTTGCGACCATGGCCGTCCCCATGTGAAGCTCAGGCTTCATGGCCCCGTGCACCCTCGACCGCGGCTGCCGGAACGCTGCCCAGCGCACTGTCACCCACATAGCGGGTATAGCGTCGCAGCCGGAGAGACATCTAGGCGCCTGGTGCGGCCGGCAGTAGCCTGCATACTGAGCGTTGAGGGTCGGCAGTGGTCATCAGGACGGACTGGAAGCAGGTGGTGCTCTTGCTTGCCGCCGGCGTTGTCGGAGCGACGCAGCTGGCCAAGGTCGCAATCGCCGCGCCGCTGCTTCGGGTCGATCCGGGCGCGAGCATCGTCGTTCTCGGCTGGATCGCCGGTGCCTACTCCATCATCGGCGTCATCGGCAGTCTGATGGTCGGCTTCGTCGGCGCCTCGCTGCCACTTCGCCGTCTTGTCGTCGCAGGCCTGCTCGTACTGGCCGGATCGAGCGCGCTGGGGAGCCTCGCAACCGGGTCTTCGTGGCTGATCGCCAGCCGGCTTGTCGAGGGCATCGGCTTTCTCCTCGTCGCCGTAGCGTGCCCTGCTTTGCTGCGCCAATGCACGCAACCTCGTCATCACGCGTTCGTCCTGGCAGCCTGGGCCGCATACATTCCCCTGGGTGGCGCCATCGTCCTGCTCGTCGCGCCGTCGATCATGGACGGAGACTGGAGGCGCCTCTGGGTGTGGGGCGCGATGGCGGCGTTGATCAATGCGGCTGGATTGCTGTTCATCCGACCAGCCGCCGGGCACCAGTCGCCCGGCGCGGTCACCGCCAGCTGGCATGATCTGGCAAGGGTGCTGACCTCGCAACCGGCGCTCCTGCTCGCCGCGATGTTCATGCTCCACGGTGTTCAGTTCTACGCGCTCCTGACCTTTCTGCCGACCTTTGCGGTCGATCGCCTGGGGCTGTCGCTGGGCGCTGCCGGGGCGACGACGTCTGTTGCCCTGCTCGGCGCTGTCGCCGGCAATCTGCTCGGTGGGGTCCTGCGCCAGCGCAGGATTGCAGCCGGCACGGTGACCAGCCTTGCATTCGTGGTCGTCATGGTATGCGGGACGCTCATCTTCATGCCCGGCTCGCACGTCGTCGTCGTGCTTGTCGCTGCGCTCGTGTGCTTCACGCTGACGGGGCTTCTACCCTCGACGGTGATCGCCAGCATGCCGGACTATGCAGGATCGCCAGCCCGCGCGGTGATGGCCATGGGCCTCGTTCAGCAGGCTTCGTCGATGGCAGCGGTGTTCGGTCCCGTGCTGCTTGCGGGATGGGTCGATCACATCGGATGGGAGCGCGTGAGCCTGCTCTACCTTGGCATCGGCTTGCTGGGCGTCTTGACGGCTCTGCGCCTGCGCGGGCTCGAGGCTCGCGCAGCGCTGCAGCCTGAAAGTGCCAGTGACCGGATTTAGATGCTGGCGTCAGGTCGCCGGTCGGGAGCGGGGGCGGCCATCGATCCCGGATCCGACCGCAACGCACCGGTATCGGCGTCAGCCGCAGGCCCGGATGACTGCGCAGCGCATCAGATCCCCGTACCGGCTCTCAGCTCCTTCGGGAGCGGCGAGGCATAGGGTGCCCGCGCCGTTCGTGCTTCAAGATCGGCGCGGGCCGCGCTGATCAGGTCCGGCGTCTCGATCAGTTCGATAGCGCTGGCGGCGAGTGCCTTGGCGGTGTGGATCATGCCCTTGTGCGCCATTGGCGACTTGCCCTGGGCTGTCAGCTGCCAGGAATGGCCGGGCGTTCCGATTGCCTGGGTGGCGCCGGCGATCTGGGCGAAGGGCACGACCCAGCTGACGTCGCCGAGGTCGGTCGAGCCGAGCATGGGCACGCCGCGCGTCGCGAGCGGCACGATCAGATCGCACAGCGGCTTGTCCGACTGCGCGACGCCGGCAGACAGGAACGCCACTTCGATGTCTTCCGCAGACATAGTCGCCTGCATGCGTCGTGCGAAAGCCCGGTCCTCCTCGTCGAAATCCGTCGGGCCGAGATGCTCGAGATTGCGGTGGAGAAGCGCGTAGAGCGTCGGGTTGTCGAGAACGTCCGACATTGCGGTGACGACCGACGAGCGCATCTTCGTTTCGGTCATCAGCGCGGCGCCTTCGGCGACCTTCTTCACCCGCTCGACGAGCTTTTCCATGTCGACGCGCTTGAGCGCGCGGACGGAGTAGCGCACGACGGCCTTCGCCTGCACCACGTTGGGCGCGCGGCCGCCGCTGTCGAGGATGGCGTAGTGGATGCGGCTGTCGGACGGGACATGCTCGCGCAGATAGTTCACGCCGACATTCATCAACTCCACCGCATCGAGCGCGCTGCGTCCCAGATGCGGCGCCACGGCCGCATGCGAGGCGCGGCCGGTGAACTCGAAGTCGATCATCGTGACGGCCAGCGTCAGAGGCGGGATGATCCCGGTAAAGTGCATCGGGTGCCAGGAGAGCGCGATGTCGACATCGTCGAAGACACCGTCGCGGACCATGAAGGTCTTGGCGGCTCCGCCCTCTTCGGCGGGGCAACCATAATAGCGGATGCGGGCCTTGGTACCCGTGCGCTCCAGCCAGTCCTTGACGGCCGTGGCGGCGAGGAGCGCGCCGGCGCCAAGCAGATTGTGCCCGCAGCCATGCCCGTTGCCGCCCGGCTCGATCGGCTCGGGACGATCGAGACCGGCAACCTGGCTGAGGCCCGGCAACGCGTCATACTCGCCGAGAATTGCGATCACGGGGCCACCCTCGCCGGCCTCGCCCATCAGGGCGGTCTCGATGCCGGCGACGGCCTCGGTCACGCGGAAGCCGTGCGCCTCGAGCGCAGCCTTGTGCGCCGCAGCCGAGCGATGCTCCAGATAGAGCGTCTCGGGCGTATCCCAGACGGCGTCGCTCAGCGCGATGAAGTCTTCCTTGCGGGCATCGACGAGATCCCAGGCGGCATGGCTGTTGGCGGCGTTCATGGCGCTGCTCCTTGTTGGCTTCTTCAGGCGTGATGGCAGGCGACGCGACCGGCCCCGGTGGGCAGCAAGGCCGGAACCTCGCGCCGGCAGATGTCGGTCGCTAATGGGCAGCGCGGGTGAAAGGCGCAGCCGGGCGGCGGCGAGATCGGATCGGGGATTTCGCCTTTCGGGACCGCCGCTTCGCGCCCGAACGCATCCATGCGCGGGGCCGCATCGAGAAGCATGCGCGTGTAGGGATGGCGCGCGGAGGTGAACAGCTCCTCGACCGGCGCGTCCTCCACCAGGCGGCCGAGATAGAGCACCCCGATACGATCCGCCATGTGGCGCACGACGGTGAGATCGTGGCTGATGAAGACGTAGGTGAGGCCGAACTCGTCCTTGAGATCGCTCATCAGGTTGAGGACCTGTGCCTGCACCGAGACATCGAGCGCCGATGTCGGCTCGTCGCAGACGATCAGTTTCGGGTTGGATGCAAGCGCACGCGCAATGCCGATGCGCTGCCGCTGGCCACCGGAAAACTGGTGCGGAAAGAGCTTTGCATCGTCGACCGAAAGGCCGACCTTTTCGAGCAGTTGCTCGGCCAGACCGTCGGCCTTCCCGCCCTGCGCGGTGACCGGCTCGGCAATGATGTCGCGCACGCGCCAGCGCGGATTGAGGCTCGCATAGGGGTCCTGGAAGACCATCTGCACGCTGCCGCGATTGCTTGTAGTATCGAAGGGCTTGCCGTCGATGAGCACGTCGCCGGCCGTCGGGTTCATCAGGCCGACCACCATGCGCCCGATCGTGGTCTTGCCCGAGCCGCTTTCACCGACCAGCGCGAAAACCGTGCCGCGGGCAACATCGAAGCTCACATCCGTCACGGCCTTGAGCGTGCGCTTCGGCAGGCGCTCGATCAGGCGGTTGAGGAAGGGCGGCGATACGTCGAAGACGCGGGTGAGATTGCGCACGCTGACGAGCGCATCTTCTGGCTCAGTCGAAGCCGGCATCGTTGCAGCAGTCTGTGTCATGGCGTCGGCCTCAGCGGAAACCAGCAGGCCGCGCGGCCCTGAGGGTCGTCGGCAAGCCGTGGCCGCGGATCGATGCGGCACTTGTCAGCCGCGCGCTCGCAGCGCGGGTTGAAGGCACAGCCCGCTGGAAGCCGCCCGAGCCGCGGCATGGAGCCCGGTATCTGGCGCAGCCGCCGCAGTCCGAGCGATGCCAGCGGCGTCGATGCCATCAGCCCGTGCGCATAAGGGTGCGAAGGGCGCTCGATCACGTCGCGCACCGGACCGATCTCGGCGATGCGCCCGGCATACATGACCGCGACGCGGTCGGCGGCCTCGGCGATTACGCCCATGTCGTGCGTGACCAGCATGACGGCAACGCCGCGGTCGCGGCAAAGCCGCTTGAGCAGCGCGATGATCTGCGCCTGCACGGACACGTCGAGTGCCGTCGTCGGCTCGTCGGCGATGACGAGGCTCGGCTCGGCGCACAGAGCCAGCGCGATGACGACACGCTGGCGCATGCCGCCGGAGAACTCGTGCGGATAGCTGTCGATGCGCTCGGCTGCGGCGGGAATGCCCACTTCCTGCAGCATCTGGATCGCGCGCTGCCGGGCATCCTTCTTCGAAAGCGGCAAATGTTCGAGGATCGTTTCGGCCAGTTGCTGGCCGACGGTCAGGAGCGGGTTGAGCGAGGTCAGAGGGTCCTGGAAGACCATGCCGATGCGCCGGCCGCGCACGCGACGCTTGGCTTCGGGCGCCAGCGCGTCGATTCGCTCGCCCATCAGCCAGACTTCGCCGCCGCTGATGTGGGCCGGACGGCTGAGCAGGCCGATCACGGCATTGCCGGTCATCGACTTGCCGGCGCCGCTTTCGCCTACGACGCCGAGAATTTCGCCCGGCGCGATGTCGAAACTGACGTCGTCGACCGGCTGCTTGATCCCGTCGCGCGAGGGGATCTCGACCGAGAGGTTGCGGACCGAGAGAACGGGAACGGCCATCCGGTCAGCCCTTCAGGCTCGGGTTGAGCGCATCGCGCAGCCAGTCGCCCAGGCTGTTGACCGCGAGCGCGAGCAGGAGAAGCGTGATCGCCGGGAAGAACAGGATCCACCATTCGCCCGAGAAGGTGAATTCCTGCCCGATGCGGATCAGCGTCCCGAGCGACGGCTTGGTCGGCGGCGCGCCGACGCCGAGGAACGAGAGCGTGGCTTCCGCGATGATCGCCAGCGCCAAGCTGATGGTCGCGATCACGAGGATCGGGCTCATCACGTTGGGGAGGATGTGGCGCAGCATGATCGTCAGCGGTCCCTGCCCGGCGAGCTTTGCCGCCAGGACGAAGTCCTTGTTCTTCTGGACCATGGTCGCACCGCGGACGACGCGGGCGAACGGCACCCAGTCCGACAGGCCGATCGCGATGATCAGCACCCAGATCGCCATCTGGTCACGATACTCGACGGCCGTGATGCCCTTGGCGACGCCGAAGATCAGCATTGCGATCAGGATCGCCGGAAAGGTCAGCTGGATATCGGCGATGCGCATGATGATGCTGTCGACGCGGCCGCCCACATAGCCGGCAAGCAGGCCGAGCGCGACGCCGAGCACGAAGCCGAAGGCGACCGCAAGCACGCCGACCATCAGCGAGATGCGCAGGCCGTAGAGGATCGTCGAAAAGACGTCGCGGCCCTGATTGTCCGCGCCGAGCGCGAAGAAGTCGCCCGTGAACGCATTCTCCCGCATCGGCCGCGAGAAGCCGTTCATGAGATTGAGTTCGCTCGGGTTGAACGGGTTCTGCGGCGTGATCCACGGCGCCAGAAGGGCGGCTCCGACAAGAATGACGACCACGACCGCGGAGACGATCGCCGCCGGCGACGTGCGGAACGACCAGCCGATGTCCGACGCCCAGAGGGCGGAGAGGCGGGACCTCATGCCTTGCCTCCCGTCGTCCGCAAGCGCGGGTCGACCGCAAAATAGAGCATGTCGACGATCAGGTTGATGGCCACGAAGACGAGCGAGATCAGCATCAGATAGGCCGCCATGACCGGGATATCGACGAACTGGATGGAGTTGACGAAGAGCAGACCCATGCCCGGCCACTGGAAGACCGTTTCGGTAATGATGGCAAAGGCGATGATGGAGCCGAGCTGCAGACCGGTCACCGTGATGACAGGCACCAGCGTGTTGCGCAGCGCGTGGTTGAAGTTTATCGCGCGCTCCTTCAGGCCGCGCGCCCAGGCGAAGCGGATATAGTCCTGACGCAGCACTTCGAGCATTTCGGCGCGCACCAGCCGCATGATGAGCGTCATCTGGTAGAGGCCGAGCGTGATCGACGGCAAGATGAGCGCGATCAGGCCCGACTTGGTCAGGAAGCCCGTCGTCCATCCGCCGACATTGACCGTCGCGCCGCGTCCGAAGCTCGGCAGCAGGCCGAGCTGCACGGAAAAGATGTTGATCAGCGCGATGCCGATGAGAAAGGTGGGCAGCGAAACGCCGATCAGCGACGCGGTCATGATGCTCTTGGCGATCAGGCTGTCGCGCTTGATTGCGGTGAACATGCCGAAGACGATGCCGAAGACCAGCGCCAGAGTGCCTGAAACGAGCGCGAGTTCCAGCGTCGCCGGTGCACGTTCGGCGAGAATGTCGGCGACCGGCCGGCCTTGGCGGTAGCTGACACCGAAATCGCCCTGAACCGCCTTCTGCAGGAAGATCGCATATTGCGTCAGGAAGGGCCGATCTAGCCCAAGCTCCACGCGCATGCGCTCCACATCGGCCTGGGTGCGCTCCTGGCCGAGCATGTTGTTGATCGGGTCGCCGACGAAACGGAACATGGCGAAGGCCACCAGCCCGACCACGAGCAGGACGAGGACCGACTGGCCGAGACGCCTGAGAAAGAAAACGATCATGGGATCAGGCCGGAACCGCTGGCGTACCGGAAGCCCGCGGCGAAGCGGGCGATCGGCACGGCGAAGAACATGACGGGATGAGAAGGCCCGGATCGGGCCTGCCGCGGGCGCGACCCTGCTCCTGGAAAAAGCGGGGGCGCACGAAAAACGCGCGCCCCGACTGTCGGGATCAGTTGATCTCGAAGTACTTGATGCGGGCCTGGTTGTCCGGGTCGACGGTCACGCCGTACTTGTCCTTCATCGCCCAGTTCAGCATCTGATGGTGGACCGGAATATACACCGCGTCCTCCTTCACCGTAGCCCACATCTCCGCAACCATCGCATCGCGCTTTGCGACGTCCACCTCGGCTGCGATCGCCTTGATCTGGGCGTCGAGTTCGGGGTTGGAGTAGCGCGTGCTGTTCCAGCTGCCATAGGCGTCCGTGCGCGTATGGTAGAGGAAGTTGAAGATGTACTCGGAATCGTAGCTCGGCACGCCCCAGCCGAGCATGTAGAAATCCGTCTCGAGCGCGCCGATCTGCGGGAAGAACTGCGCCTTGGGCGTGGCGTTCAGGTTCACCTTGATTCCGACCTGCGAGAGCATGCCGACGGCTGCCTGGCAGATTGCCTCGTCGTTGATGTAGCGGTCGTTCGGGCAGTCGAGCTGGATCGAGAAGCCGTCCGCATAGCCGGCATCCGCCAGCATCGCCTTGATCTCGTCGACGTTCGTCTCGGGATAGGCATTGAGCTCCTCGCTCCAGCCATTGACGAAGGGCGGCATGATGACGCCGGCCGGTACGGACTGGCCGCGCATGACGACCTGCTGGATGGCATCGCGGTTGATCGCCATGCTCATCGCCTGGCGCACGCGGACGTCTGCGAGCGGGTTCTTGCCGTCGATGTTGCCGGCAACCAGAGTGTCCGACACGTTGAGGCCGAAGAAGATCGAGCGGTTCTCCGTCTGCGTTTCGACCTTCAGGCCGCCGTTCGACTTCACGCGCTCGATGTCCTGAACCGGCACGTCCTGGATGAAGTCGAGCTCGCCGGACAGCAGCGCCGAGACGCGCGTCGCGGCATTCTGGATCGGCGTGAAGACGATCTCGGTCGCGTCGACCGGGAAGGTTTCAAGACCCCAATAGGCGTCGTTGCGCTGCATCACGGTGCGGTTGTCCTGCTCGCGCGAGACGAGCTTGTAGGGACCCGTACCGTTGACGTTGGTCGACGCAAAGGTGACTTCGCCGGCCGCCACGTTCTGCGGAACGGTGGCGTTGTTGGCCTCGACCCAGCCCTTGTCGAGCATGAAGATCGAGGTGAGCGCGGCCGGCAGAATCGGGTTCGGCCCGTTGGTGACGATCTCGACCTCGTAAGGACCGGTGGCGCGCACTTCGGCCACGGATGCGATGAGGCCCTTCATCTGGCTCGCCTGCGACTTCGCACGCTCGAACGAGAACACGACGTCCTCGCTGTCGAATTCGGCGCCGTCATGGAAGGTCACACCTTCGCGCAGCTTGAAGACCCAGACTGTCGGCTCGCCATCCTTGATCGCCCATTCGGTCGCCAGCGTCGGCTCAAGTTCGCCGGTCGGCGCACGCGAGACGAGCGGCTCCATCATCTGCGACTGCAGCATGATCGTCACGCCTTCGTTCTGGGCGTGCGGGTCGAGCGTCAGCGCGTCGCCTGCGAGGCCCCAGCGCAGCGTCTCGGCGCTGGCGGCAGTGGCGAGCAGGGCAATGGCGGTACCTAGGAACAAAGTTTTCTTCAAAACGGACCTCCCTCAAACCGCTAAGCGGCGGCACGCAATGTCGCAAGGCGAACATTTGTGCGCTAGGTAAACATCACTTTCGCGGGTTGCCAAGCAAATTTTACAGCGGGCGCCTGGAGTTCACGCGATCCTGTGCACGGCCCTCGGCAAGGCGGACAGCACGCGCGGACCGTTATCCTGGAGGATGACAATGTCTTCCAGGCGAATGCCGAAGCGTCCGGGCAGGTAAATGCCGGGTTCGATCGAAAACACCATGCCGGCTTCAAGGATCGTCTCGGATGTCGAGGTCAGGAAGGGCGGTTCGTGAACTTCGAGGCCAAGCCCGTGGCCCGTCCGGTGGACGAAGTACTCGCCATAACCCGCTGCCGTGATCACATCCCGCGCAGCCTGATCCACCAAGCGCGCCGGCACGCCGGGACGAGCGGCGCGCATCGCCGCCTGCACCGCCTCTTCGACGACAGCATGCACTTCGGCGTAGCCTTCCGGGCCGTCGCCGACGATGGCCATGCGCGTCATGTCGCTCGAAAAGTGGTCCATGGACCCGCCAATGTCGATGACGATTGCATCTCCGGTTTCGATCTGGCGGCTTCCGGTCGAATGATGGGGATAAGCCCCGTTGGCGCCGCTGGCGACGAGACCGAAGGAGACCGAAACACCGTTATCCACAAAGGTTTGGCGGATCACCGCTGCAGCTTGGCGCTCGGTCATCCCTGGCCTGATTGCTTCGAGGCCGGCAAGCATCGCTTTGTCGGCGATGGCTGCAGAGCGCAGCAATTGCTGCAATTCGCTTTCATCCTTGCGCATGCGCAGTGCGCCGACGGTGTCGGAGGCGAATGAGCAATCGGTAATGCCGAGCGCGCGCATCAACAGGAGCGCCGCATCCGCGCGTGCCGTCTCGTCGAGAGAAAGCCTTGCACCCTGCCTGACGCCGCATGCGTCGAGCGCCTGGCCCAGCGCGCCGACCGGGCCGTCTTCGTCCTTCCAGGCGAAGCAGGGCAGGTCGGTATGGGCCCGCATGTCCTCGGCATTGACGGACGGGACAAGCACCGCGGCCTTGCCCTGTGCCACGAGGAGCATGGTGGCCCGCTCGTCCGGGTGCGGATGGTAGCCGAGGACCCAATGCATGTGCGCACCAGGGGTCAGCGCAACCACGTCCACCCCGGTATCGGCCATGATCATCCTCAGGCGGTCCAGTCGCGCGTCGACATTGCTCATACCCATCACTCTCCAGAATTTCGCACACACGTTCGTATAACGCACACGTGGCTGAAGCGATGTCGGTCGTCAAGAACCAGCGGGTATCCTGGCTCTGGTCCTGGACACTCGCGTTTCGCAACTGAAACCTGGCCTGAGGTGCCAGTCGCCGCGTAATGCGCGAGCGGCCGGCACGGCGTCCATCGAATACGCGAATATACTCCTCAACGCAGCGCACGCCGCAGTATATTGCGAAGACATCCGAAGGCGGCATAATGCAGCCGATGTCATGTCCGATGGGCAGGAATTCATTACTGCATGGAAAATCATAGTATTAGCCGGTGTCGCCCCCAAACCGAAAATCATACTGTTGACATTTGCCTGCAAGTTGGTGGAAATTCGTTCTATACAGAGGCTTCGCGGTGCGACGTTGGTAGGCCCTGGCCGGATTGCGCTTAACCGTGGAATTTGATCTCGGTTATGCCCGCAGTTGGTAGGTGTAGGATCCGTCGTTGGGCTCTCGTTTGCGAAACGTAACTATAGTATCTGTCTGCTATAATAGTTCTTTGGTTGTTCGGAGGCTGTTAAAAACAGTTCCGATCGGTGTATCGACCGTGCTCGTGGATAATGCATCAGGCGACATTGCGGTGACCAGGCAGGTCGCTAAGACGCACGGCGCTGAACTCATCGAGCTTTCGGACAACATAGGCTTTGGTCGGGCCTGCAATATTGCCGCGAAACGCGTGCCGACCGAGTTTTTGTTATTCTTGAACCCTGATTGTCTACTTGAGCCCGATGCGCTTTTGCACCTTCTAGCAGCAGCTGCTGAATATCCTAACGCAGTCGCATTCAATCCGGCGCTGCAAGGCGCGAATGGCCGGAGCTATTTCAAGCGCGGCTCTGTCCTGCTCGCCCGGAATCGCTGGCATGCTCGAGGCGCGCCACGTCACGATAAGTCAGTCCCTGTTCTGTCCGGAGCGGCGCTTTTCGTGCGCCGATCTGCGTTTGAAGAGGTCGAAGGATTTGACCCGGCAATTTTTCTTTACCACGAAGACGATGATCTCTCCCTGCGACTGGCCAGGCTGGGGGATCTGATGTTTATTCGAAATGCCGTGGTCCGTCATGATGCGGGCAGTTCGAGCCCGCGAACGCCGTCCATCGCTGCGCTCAAGGCCTGGCACATGGGGCGTTCACGCGTATACGCGTCGCGAAAGCACGGCCTAGCCCTGCCCTTCGCCCGGCCTCTCTTGCAGGCAATGGCACAGGCGTGCGCCCCCGATATAGTGTTTTCGGCACGCAAAAGAGCCAAGCAAATCGCTTTTCTTCGCGGCGTCTTGAGCATGCGTCCATCCCGTGGAAGGCACCCATGATCCGTTTGTGGAAGATCAGGCGGGAGACGCAGCGCGTCGTGCGCCAAGCAGTGGAACTGCCGGTCGAACTCGCGCGAAGGGTCTATTTTCGTCGCTGGTATGATCTCGTGACGTCTAGATCTGTTAGGCGGACGATCGGATCGCTCAGGGACGCGCCGGAGATGGCTGTCTACGTGATCTATCCGACCATCGGAGTACAGACTTCACACATACGCGCGCTTGACGAGATGCTGTCGCAGGGCATTGCGCCCCTGGTCGTCTCGAACAAGCCCCTGAGCGATGATGAGCGCGCTCTCTTGGCGTCCAAAAGCACCATGGTTCTTGAACGCCCCAACGTTGGTTATGATTTCGGCGGCTACCGCGACGGGATTCTCGAACTGGCCCCGAAACTAGGCGGCCTGGATCGTTTGTGGATACTCAACGATTCCTGCTGGCTGGTTCCCCAGCCGACCAGCTGGTTCGAGGACGCTCGGCGGATGGACGTCGATTTCGTCGGGGCTGCATCAAATTATGGCCTGCCGCGCTCGCAGGTCGATCGGCTTGCGGATTCCGCCGGGACCTACTCGGTTCTCTTGCGCAACTATCATCTTGCCTCATTCGCGCTGGGGATCGCACGAACGGTCCTTAGGGACCCATCGTTCCTGCGATTTTGGTCGAAACTCGATATACGTAACAGCAAGAGACAGACGGTTCGGCGCGGCGAGATCGGTCTTACGCAATGGGTGATCGCAGCAGGTTTCTCGCACGCCGCGACGTCGCGGGAAGATCGCCTCAAGGCAATCCTGCAGGGACAGGATGACGTTGCGCTCGACAGGATCGCGGCCGAAATCGTTGTGTTGGAGGATGCGCGATTGTGGGAGCTGCGAGGCTCCGCCTTCCGTCACCATCTCAGCCGGCCCGAGGGGCGACGTGACCGTCTGAACTACGCTCTGACCGCCATCGCGCGTCAGGGCAGCGCTTACGCGCTGGCCGGCTACAACATCGACCACGGGTTCCAGTTCCTGAAGAAGTCGCCTGTATGGCTGTCCGAGCCGTCTGCCCGCACCATGGCGACGATCATGAGTCGGATTAAAGGTCCGGCCGGCGATCTCATCCGCGCGGAGGCTGGCAGATTGCGGGAAAGCCGATCGCTGCCGCCGGTAGACGCAAAGGTGGGCATCGACATGCCGCTGCAAGAGCTTGGTCAACCGCTGCCGGCACAAGTGCCATGAAGGGCATCATCCTCGCCGGAGGCAGCGGAACGCGCCTTTATCCCGTTACCTTGGCGGTCTCGAAGCAGATCCTTCCGATCTACGACAAGCCGATGATCTACTATCCGCTGAGCGTGCTGATGCAGGCAGGGATCCGCGACATCCTGATCATCTCGACCCCCCGTGACCTGCCGCTTTTTCGCGACCTGATCGGGGACGGCTCTGCCTACGGCATCGATGTCAGCTACGCCGAGCAGCCGCAACCGAATGGACTGGCGGAAGCCTTCATTATCGGACGCGAGTTCGTCGGTAATGCCTCGGTCGCGATGATACTTGGTGACAACATCTTCTTCGGCGCGGGTCTGTCGGAAGTCTGCGCCGACGCAGCAACTCGGGACGAAGGCGCTACCATATTCGCCTATCATGTTGATGATCCCGAGCGTTATGGCGTGGTCGAGTTCGACAAAGCGGGGAAGGCCTTGTCCATTGAGGAGAAGCCGACGACGCCGAAATCGCATTGGGCCGTGACTGGACTTTATTTCTACGACAACGAGGTCGTGGAGATTGCTCGGACAATCAAGCCCTCGCAGCGTGGCGAACTCGAGATTACGAGCGTTAACAATGTCTACCTCGAGCGGGGCAATCTCAACGTTAGGCGGCTTGGGCGCGGGTATGCTTGGCTCGACACCGGGACGCACGGCAGTCTCCATGAGGCCTCCTCCTTCGTGCGCACAATCGAACATCGGCAGGGTATCAAGGTTGCTTGCCCGGAAGAGATCGCGTTCGACCAGGGATGGATATCAGCGGAGGACATTCTGCGGAGGGCCGACGGGCTGGGCCGAAACGAGTATGCCGCCTACCTGCGACGGCGTGTGCGGGAGCTTATGGAGACCTGAGGATGGATGTTCGCGAGATCGGCTTCGGCGAAGTGCTGGAGGTCTTGCCGGTGCGCCATCGCGATGCGCGCGGGTTCTTCAGTGAGACCTACAACGCGGGGATGTTGACCCAGCACGGGATCGATCTCGTTTTCACGCAGGACAATCATTCTCTGTCCGTCGAAGCCGGCGTCGTCCGGGGGCTTCATTATCAGTTGCCGCCATTCGCGCAGGATAAGCTGGTGCGCGTCGTCCGCGGACGGATTTTTGATGTCGCAGTCGATTTAAGGCGGTCGTCACAGACTTTCGGGCGGTGGGTCGGCCTTGAGCTGTCTGCCGAGCGCGGCAACCAGATTCTCATTCCCCGCGGCTTCGGGCACGGCTTCGTGACGCTCGAGCCCAATACCGAGGTTTTCTACAAGGTGACGTCCGGCTACGCGCCCTCCGCCGATCGATCAGTCCGTTTTGACGACCCAACGATCGGTATTGAGTGGCCAACGCTCGGAGACCCGTTCACGCTGTCGGACAAGGATCGTAGCGCTCCATTTCTTGCAGATGCCGAGGTTTTTCCTTGAGTGCGCTATCGTTATCCGTACTCGTCACCGGCGGTGCCGGCTTCATCGGATCGGCCGTCTGCCGTCATCTGGTGGCACAGGGCTATCGCGTCACCAATGTCGATAAGCTGACCTATGCGGGCAATCTGGCATCGCTGCGTTCGATCGAAAGCATGCCCGGCTACAGGTTCGAGCGTGCAGACATCAGCGACGAACGCCTCATGCTTCATATCCTGGAGCGCGACGAGATCGACATCGTTATGCATCTGGCGGCAGAGAGTCATGTCGACCGTTCGATCGACGGCCCGGGTGCATTCGTCGAAACCAACATCGTGGGGACATATAAGCTTCTGAACACGGCGCTCGAATATTGGCGAGGCCTGCCCGACGACCGCCGCCAGCGGTTTCGGTTCCACCACGTATCCACCGACGAAGTGTTCGGCGACCTGCCCTTCGAGGGTGGGCTCTTTACCGAAGAGACGCCATATGCGCCCTCTTCGCCGTATTCCGCGTCGAAAGCTGCTTCGGATCACCTCGCGCGCGCCTGGCACGCGACTTACGGGCTGCCTGTCATTCTTTCCAACTGTTCCAACAATTACGGTCCGTATCAGTTTCCTGAAAAGCTAATCCCGCTTGTCATCGTCAACGCGCTTGAAGGCAAGCCGCTGCCGATCTACGGCGACGGCGCGAATATCCGGGACTGGCTGCATGTCGAGGATCATGCGCGTGCGCTCGAACTCGTGGCGACGGGCGGAACCCACGGCGAAAGCTACAATATCGGGTCCAAAGGCGAGCGGTCGAACCTCGCTGTCGTGCAGGCAGTCTGCGATGTGCTCGACCGCAGGCGCCCGCGCGCCGACGCGAGCTCCTACCGCGCGCAGATCACGTTCGTCACCGACCGCCCGGGACATGATCGCCGCTACGCCGTCGACGCCTCCAAGATCAGGCGCGAACTGGACTGGACACCGAACTGGACGTTCGAGGCGGGTCTCGAGCAGACGATCGACTGGTATCTGGCCAACCGCTGGTGGTGGGAGCCGATTCGCGCCGGAACCTATGGTGGCGACCGGCTGGGTATCGCTGCACGATGAAGATACTCGTCACCGGCAGGCACGGCCAACTCGTGCGGGCGATGGCGCAGCTTGCGAATCCGGACGTCGCAATCGTCACCGTCGGTCGACCGGAGCTCGACCTCCTTGCACCGGGCACGATCGACGCCGCCATTGACCGGTACCGGCCGGACGTTGTCGTCAACGCGGCCGCCTATACGCTTGTCGATCAGGCCGAGTCGGAGGCTAACCTCGCCTTCGCCATCAATTGCAGGGGTGCAGGACATGTCGCCAGGGCGGCGGAGCGGTTCGGCCTGCCCGTAATCCACGTCTCGACCGACTACGTCTTCGACGGGACCAGGGCGGAGCCTTATCGCGAAGACGACGAACCAAACCCGCAATCGGTCTATGGCAGATCGAAGCGGCAGGGCGAGGAATTGGTCCTGGCGATCAACCCGCGCGCTACGATCGTCCGAACATCCTGGGTCTACGCGCCCTGGGGCCGCAATTTTGCGCTGACCATGCTGCGGCTCGCAGCCGAGTGCAAATCGGTGCGTGTGGTTGCCGACCAGATCGGTTCGCCGACCTATGCGCCCGATCTTGCATACGCCATTCTCGCAGCGTGCCACCGCCTTCGCGCGAGGCGGGAAGACCCGAGCCTGCATGGCATCTTCCACGTGACGAACGCCGGAGCAACCAGTTGGGCCGGCTTCGCGGAGGAGATCTTCCGCCAGTCCGCCGCGCATGGAAGCCCGTCCGCCCACGTCGACCCGATTACCACCGCCGACTATCCGACACCGGCCGCGCGCCCGGCCGATTCCCGGCTCGTCGGCGCCCGCTTCGTCGAGACCTTCGGCTATCAGCTTCCGCCATGGCAGGATGGCGTAGGACGGTTTCTGCGTGCCCTGGCCTAGACGCAGCGAAATTTTGCGCCCGGGTGCGGCCTTCCTTATCGACCAAATACCTCGCCAAATTGGTCGAGCGCATGTTTCCGTCGATGCCAGTGCAGGAAGGTTTGTGACGGCCACGTAGACCTGTCTGTCGGCAGGATCGGCAATCGCTCCGGGCTGTTTCGGCTCAGGTAGATTATAGCGTCGCCACGTGCGAGGAAGCGGTACTGCTCGTCGAGGCCGAGAAGTCCCGTTTCGATCAGTCGATGGACCGTCGGCGATGCCATCGACGTGTTCGCCGTCGTATCAGGCCCGCCGGCCGCAATCGGACGCCAATGCGACCATTCAGTGCCCGGCCTCCCGTCCTGGGCCTTTAAAGCGAGGCCGTCTACGATGCAGCGGTTGGCATAGGCTGCGCGTGTCGCATCGCGAGCGGCAACCGAGCGCAGCAGCGCGTTGATCGTCAGAACTCGTCTGGGCCTCACACTTTCAAAAGGGGCCTGATCTTCCTCGAAGGCTTGCGTCGTCGCCGGGGAAAAAGCCGAAGCTTCGAGGATCGACAGCGCTTCTTCGCGAGGAAGGTGCCGCGCTGCGCGCTGGGCGTAGGAGCGCCAGTTGCGGTCGCGCAAAACCGTCTCGTGGAGTATGCGTCCGAAGACCGGCACTGCGAGGTCGAAGCGCACGACATCGGCAATTGTCAGGGTATGCCGATTGGGCTTCGGTCCAGGAGCATGGTCGACGACCCGCGCAGCGGCGATGTACTCGCTGCCGGAATTGCCCCTGCCCGGGCGCCAGAGAACGGCAAGGCAGTTGCCGAGCGGCCATGGATCGACGGGCCGACTTGAGCTGAAGGCGACAAGGAGCCGGTCATCGGTCAGTGCCGGATCGCCATCCAATCTGATTGCGAGATCTGCCAGTCTGCCGCCCCCTTGGGGTGGCATTGTCCACAGGCGACCCTACGCAAGACAGCGATGAGGGATTGAAGGGGCGCCGTCCGATACAACCTGTAAGGGTGGGCGCGGCGCTCGACGCCTACCTCTTCGGCAGACCCTTCGGCGGGAGTTCCCGTTTCTGGGCGGCGATGCGGAAGGGGGCGTTGGGGGCGCCGTAGCCTTTGTAGCCGCCGCGGCGCTCGACGATCTCGAAGAAGAAGCCGTCGCCGTGGACATGGCTGTAGAGCTGGAAATATTCGCCCGCGCCGTCGCGATCGTAGAGGATGCGGTGCCGCTGCAGGCGTCTGGTCGTCTCGGCGTCGAGCCCGAAACGCGCGGCGAGGTCGTCATAGTAGTTCTGCGAGATGTCGAGCCCCGTGAAGCCGAGCGCTTCGAGCCGCTCTGCGGTGGCGAAGATATCGTCGCTCGCCATCGCGAGGTGCTGCACCGACGAGCCGAAGCTTTCCGCCACGAAACGCCCGGCGAGCGTCTTGCGATTTTCCGCGCCGTTCAGCGTCAGGCGCAGGGCCGCGTCCTCGCTCTCGATCACCTGGCTGCGCACCAGCCCGCCCGGATCGACGACGTCGACCATCGGCGATTTTTTCGCGCGGAAGATCGATGTGTAGAAGAGCACCCAGGAGAGCATCTCCTCGTAGTTCATCGTCTGCGCCACATGGTCGATGCGCGTGAGCGCGGCCTCGCTCGTATCGTCTGCCGCAAGCGCCTCGAACTCGACGTCCCAGACCGAGGCGAGGTCGCCGCCGTCGATGAAATAGATCACGCCGCCGCCGATGCCGCGAATCGCCGGGATGCGCAGCTCGCCCGGTCCGCGTGCCTCCGAGAAGGGCTCGGCGCCGAGTGCGCGGGCGCGTTCGACCGTCGCCGCCGCATCCGCAACGCGCAGGCCGATCGCATAGGCCGACAGGCCATGGACGAGGTAGGAGGTGTGGGCGAAGCCCTCCTTTTCGGTGTTGACGACGATGTTGATGCCGCCCTGGCGGAAGAGGCGGACGTCGCGGTTGCGGTGCCGGCCGCGCTCCACGAAGCCCATCGACGACAGCATCGCGATCAGCCGCTCGGCTTCCTCCTCGTCGGCAGCGAACTCCACGAATTCGACGCCCTCGACGTCGATGCGCGGCGGCAGCGACGGAACGGGCAGGGCGATCGAGGGTTCGGAGCGGCCGACCTCGTCCATCAGCGCGATCAGCGAGCGTCGGCCGTCGATGGCGATCGACTTCGGCGAGCCGCCGCGAAACTGGTCGTTGAAGATCTCAAGCGACAGCGGTCCGTCATAGCCGGTCGCGGCCACCGCGCGCATGAAGTCGGTGACGGCGAGGTCGCCCTGGCCCGGCATGGTGCGGAAATGGCGGCTCCAGTAGAGGAGGTCCATTTCGATCCGCGGCGCGTCCGCAAGCTGGACGATGAAGATGCGGTCGCCGGGGATGGCGCGGATCGTCTCGACATCGGTCTTGCGGGCAAGCGTGTGGAAGGAATCGAGGATCAGCCCGACGGCGGAATGGTCGGCGCGCCTCACGATCTCCCAGGCATCGCGGTGGTCGTTGACGTGGCGGCCCCAGGCGAGCGCCTCATAGCCGACGCGGATGCCGCGCTTAGCTGCCCGCTCGCCGAGTTCGCGCAGGTCCGCCGCCGCGCGGTCGATGCCGCCGAGAGACAGCGGCGAGACGTTCGAGCAGATCAGCATCAGCGACGTGCCGAGCTCCTGCATCAGGTCGAACTTGCGTTCCGCGCGGTCGAAGGCCCGTGCGCGTTCGGGCTCCGGCATGCCCTCGAAATCGCGGAAGGGCTGGAAGAGCGTGATCTCCAGCCCCTGGTCGCGGATCATATGGCCGACATCGCGCGGGCTGCCGGGGTAGGTCAGGAAGTCGGTCTCGAAAATCTCGACGCCGTCGAAGCCCGCCGCCGCGATCGCCGCCAGCTTCTCGTCGAGCCCGCCGCTGATCGAGACGGTCGCAATCGAGGTCTTCATGCAGCGGCCTCCGTCTGAGGCTGGGCAAGCGCTGCGCGCAAGGCCCGGTGATCGACCTCGCGGCCGGTAAAGAGCCGGAAGGCGTCGACGCCCTGGTGGAAGAAGAGCTCGTAACCGGACAGCGTCTCGAGCCGCGCGGTCCTGGCATCGTCAAGGAATTCGGTGTCGACGGGCGTGTAGACGGCGTCGAACGCCCAGGACGCGGTGCGCATCAGCCGCGCCGGGAACGCGGTGCCGGGCTTGCCGGTCATGCCGAGCGGCGTGCAGTTGATGAGGCCGGCCGCCCCGTTGCAGGCCTCGTCGATCGTCCCGGCGATCGCGACCTTGATTGCGGCTCCGGTGCCGCGCAGCGAGGCGGCGAGCGCCTCGGCCTTGGCGCGGTCGGGGTCGAAGACGGAAAGATGGGTCGCGCCGAGCGTGTCGAGCGCAAAGGCGATCGCCTTGCCGACGCCGCCGGCGCCCGCCATGGCGACGCGGCCGGGCAGGTCCTGCCCGAAGCGGCCGCGCCAGCCGGCGATGAAGCCGGAGCGGTCGGTGTTGAAACCGTGCGGACGCGGGCCGTCGAAGATCACGGTGTTGCAGGCGCCCAGCCGCGCCGCCCCTTCGTCCTGCACGTCGAGCTTGGCGACGACGAGTTCCTTGTAGGGATAGGTGACGTTGATGCCGCGATAGCCGTTCTCGACGCAGCGCTCGAAGACGGCATCGAAGGACAGCCCGAGATCGGCCGGGACCAGGCGCTCATAGCTGACCTCCAGTCCGCAAAGTTCGCCTGCGAGCCTGTGAAGGCGCGGCGATTGCGAGCGGGCGATGCTGTCGCCGATGAGGCCCAGCCTGATCCTGTCCATGATGTCTAAGCTCCCGGCGCAAGGATGCGCTCCGATGCGATCCTACAGCCGAGGGCAATGATCGATCAACACAGGATCGACGTTTTGTCGGAGATTAATGCAAACCTATGATCATCATTTGATCGTACCGGTCGCCAGCGCGTGCTCCACCCCGCCCTCGACATGTCGAACGAGCGTTGCGACGGCCGTCTTCGCGTCGCGGGCCAGGGCTGCGTCGTGCATGACGCGGTGCTCTTCGGCGGCGATGTCCCCGCGAAACGAAAGCGCGATCATCTGGTAACGCAGATACTTGTCGAAGATCGCGGCATGCGTCTCCATCAGCACGCGCGAGCCGCAGGCGGAGATCAGCGCCTGGTGGAACTCCCAGTCGTAGCGCTTCCAGAGCGCGGTATCGCTGCGGTCGCCCTCGCGCATCCGGCGCTCGAGCGAGGCGAGCTTGTGATGGGCGGCGACCACGCGGCCTTCCCATTCCATGTCGCCGGCGGCAAACGACTGCTCCAGCGCATGGCTTTCGAGAAGCAGGCGCAGGGCCGCGATCTCGCGCAGGTTCCCGATCGAGACCGCCGCGACCTCGAAGCCACGCTGGCCTTCGGCAACGACGAGGCCTTCGGAGGTCAGCCGGTTCAGAATTTCGCGCAGCGTGCTGATCGAGGCGCCATAGGTATCGCGCAACCGGTCGAGCTTGAGCTTGGAGGCGGGCAGGAGCCTGCCGAAGACGATGTCGCTGCGGATGCGGCGATAGGATAGTTCGCCGATCGTCTCGATCGCCTCGCCATCGCCCGGCTCCGTGGCCGAGAGATCCTTTGCCGCTGCCTGCCTGCCCAAACCGTTTCCTCCTCAGGCTGCAAGCAGCCCGTTGTCGAGCGTATGTCGCACGCAGGCCTCGATATGTCCCTTGAGGATCGCGACCGCCCGGTCGGCACGGCGCTCCAATGCGCAGTCGAGAAGTTCGCGGTGCTCCGCGGCCGCCACCTGCCCACGGAAGATGACGGCGATGATCTGGTAGCGCAGGTACTGGTCGAAGATCTGCGCGTGGGTTTCCATCAGCGCGGTCGAGCCGCAGGCGGCGATCAGCGCACGATGGAACTCCCAGTCATAGCGCTTCCAGTCGACGGTGGCCGCCCGGTCGCCGGCCAGCATCCGCGCTTCCATGCGCGCCAGCTTGTGATGGGCGGCGACCACGCAACCCTCCCATTCGACGTCGCCGCGCGCGAACGACTGGCGCAGCGCGTGGCTCTCCAAGAGTTCGCGCATCGCCGCGACCTCGCGGAAATTCTGCTGGCTCACCGGCGCCACCTCGAAGCCGCGCTGGCCCTCGGCCAGAACCAGCCCCTCGGACGAGAGGCGATAGAGGATCTCGCGCAAGGTGCTGACGCTCGCGCCATAGGTCGCGCGCAGCCGGTCGAGGCGCAGCCGCGTGCCCGGCACGAGGCTGCCGAAGATGATGTCGTGGCGGATGCGGCGATAGGCGGTCTCGCCTGCCGTATCCGGCTGGAGATGGTCGGTTTCCATGCCCGCTCCGGTTCGCCATATCACATGCCAGTTGCGCGATGCGGCGGCAAGCCGTCGCTTGCGTGATGCGCAATCAAATGACGGAAATGAAATCATCCGATGAAATGGCCATCACCTATTGATCTGGATAGTGTCTAGTGGCATGACTTCGGTCGAAGGACATCCGGAACGTGTCCGGTGTGCCGAGACTTCTAGGGAGGTAGACCATGCTTCAGACTTTGACCCGGCGTGCCATGCTTGCAGCAGGCGCCGCCGTCCTCGCGCTCGGCCTGACCGGCGCTGCATCGGCCCAGGACAAGGTGCAGCTGCGCTTCTCGGCCGTGTTCTCCGACCAGGACATCCGCGCCGAAATGATGAAGCAGTTCGCCGAGGCGATCGGCGACGATTTCGATTTCCAGGGCTATTACGGCGGCACTCTGTTCCGCCAGGGCACCGAGCTCGTCGCTCTGCAGCGCCGCAACCTCGAAATGGGCAACATCGCCCCGCAGGACATCTCCAGCCAGATTCCGGCCTGGTCGATTCTGACCTCGGCCTATCTCTTCCGCGACGCCGATCACCTGCGCACCTTCTTTGACAGCGAGGCGGGCGCCGAGATGAAGCAGCTCGTCGAAGACCAGCTGCGGGTGAAGATCCTCGGGCCGACCTATTTCGGTGCGCGCCATATCGGTCTCGTTCGTGAGGCGCCGATCAACACGCCGGCCGACCTTGCCGGCGTCAAGCTGCGCATGCCCGGCGGCGAAGCCTGGCAGTTCCTTGGCCAGTCGCTCGGCGCGAACCCGACCCCCATGGCCTATGCCGAAGTCTATACCGGCCTCCAGACCGGGGCGATCGACGGCCAGGACAACCCGCTGCCCAACGTCCAGAACATGAAGTTCTACGAGGTCATGAAGCAGATCGCGCTGACGAGCCATCTCGTCGGATATGACCTCCTGACGATCTCGCTCGACAGCTGGAACGCTCTCTCGCCCGAGCAGCAGGAGCGCGTGCAGGCGGCCGCCGACGAGGCGATCGCCTGGAGCAACGAGCAGCACGTGACGCAGGAAGCCGAACTTGCCGAGTTCTTCAAGGAGCAGGGCCTGAACGTCTACACGCCCGACCTCGACGCCTTCCGCGCCCATGCGCAGGAAATGTACCTGTCCTCCTCGCTCGCCGAGAGCTGGCCCGAGGGCATGGTCGAGCGTATCAACGGCCTTTGATGAAACCGTCCCGGCCGGCCCGTCATGCGGGCCGGCCGCTGGTTACTCACGCCCGACCGCCAGGATCGTCCGGACCGGATGACCACCGGCAGACGGGCGATCGTTTGCGCCTTCGAGGATCAGCCGATGAGCGACATGCCTGACCCGACTTCGTCGCCGGAGCGCCCGAGCGAGCATCCCGTCCTCGCCTGGCTTCGCCGGCGCGCGGAGAACGCCATCGTCCTGATGCTGTTCGTGATGTTCGCCGCCTTCATGGCGCAGATCATCTTCCGCTATTTCTTCAACCTGCCGATCGGCTGGGCATCCGAAATGACCGTCGTCATGTGGCTGTGGCTGGTGCTGTTCGGGGCGGCCTTCGTGGTCCGCGAGCAGGAGGAAATCCGCTTCGATATCCTCTATGGCGCGGTGTCCAGCGGCAAGCGGCGGATCATGGCGATCCTGTTCTCCACCGGCCTGCTCGTCGCCTACGGCTTCTCGTTTCCCGCCGTATGGGACTACGTCACCTTCATGAAGGTCCAATCGACAGCCTACATGCATATTCGCTTCGACCTTCTCTTCTCCGTCTACATCCTCTTCGTCGTCGCCGTCATGATCCGCTATGCCTGGATCCTCTGGAACGCCGTTCGCGGCCCCGCGCCGGAAGAGTTCGATCCGACCAAGGCAGGTTCCGGCGTATGACGTCCTCCTTCGCGCTGTCCATCTGGGCTCTCATCATCCTGAGCGTGCTCGGCCTGCCCATTGGGCACGCCATGATCGCGGCCTCGATCTTCTATCTCTACATGGCCGGGCTCGACATGGGCACGGCCGCCGAACAGCTGCTCAACGGCATGTTCACGAGCTATACCATGCTCGCCGTGCCGCTCTTCATCCTGGCCGCCGAGCTGATGAATTCCGGTTCGATGACGGTGCGACTGCTCAATTTCTGCAACGCCGTCGTCGGCCGCTTCCGCGGCGGGCTCGCCCAGGTCAACGTGCTGCAGAGCGTGATCTTCGCCGGCATGTCGGGATCAGCCATCGCGGACGCTGCCGGCACCGGCAAGATGATGCAGCGCATGATGACGGCGAACAACAAGTACACGCCGAGTTTCGCCGCGGCGCTCACGGCCGCTTCGTCGGTCATCGGCCCGATCATTCCGCCGTCGATCCCGCTCGTCATCTATGCGCTCGTATCCGACGCCTCGATCGGCTTCCTGTTCCTCGCCGGCATCCTGCCCGGGCTGCTCATCGGCCTGTCGCAGATGGGCATCATCGCGGTCATCGCGCGCAGGAGAAACTTCCCCACGGAAGCGCCGGTGCCGGTCTCCAAGCTGCCGGGTATCACCTTCCGCGCCCTGCCGGCGCTGATGCTGCCTGTCGTGCTCCTGGTGGGCCTGCGCGGCGGCGTGATGACGCCGACCGAAGCCGCTTCGGTCGCCGCCGCCTATGCGCTGCTCGTCTCCGTGGTGATCCACCGCGATGTCGGCCTGCGCGAATTCTACACCTCGCTGCTCAATGCGGCTCGCACCACCGCTTCGGTCGGCATGCTGATCGCCGGCGCGCTCGTCTTCAACTACGTGGTCACGGTCGAGAACATCCCGACCAAGCTGAGCGGCATCCTGCTCGCCTACGACCTGACGCCGCTGACCTTCCTCCTGCTGGTCAACATCGTCCTTCTTCTTCTCGGCTGCCTTCTGGAAGGCACGACGATCCTGCTCGTTATCGTGCCCGTCTTCATCCCGACCGCGCAGGCGCTCGGCATCGACATGGTGCATTTCGGGGTCGTCGCCGTCCTCAACATCATGATCGGCCTGATCACGCCGCCATACGGGCTGCTGCTTTTCATCATGACGACCATCTCCGGCGCGCCGCTGAAGGCGATCGTCCGGGACACGATGCCGTTCCTGCTCGCAATGATCGGCGTGCTGATGCTGATCACCTTCGTGCCGTCGATCGTCCTCTTCGTGCCGCGCATGTTCGGCTATTCGGGCTGACGACGATGACGAAACCGATCTACGTCCTCAACGGTCCGAACCTCAACCGCCTCGGCAAGCGCGAGCCTGCGATCTACGGGCACACGACGCTCGCGGAAGTCGAGACGATGTGCCGGACGGCAGCCGGCGAGACGCCGGTCGTCTTCCACCAGTCGAACCGCGAATACGAGCTGATCGACTGGATCCACGAGGCGATCGATGCGGAGGCCGCGGGCATCGTCATCAACCCGGCCGCCTTCACTTTCACCTCGATCGCCATCCTCGATGCGCTGAAGCAGTTCGATGGACCGATCATCGAGTTGCACATCTCCAACGTGCACCGCCGCGAGCCGATCTACCACAACTCGCTGGTCTCGAAGATCGCGACGGCCGTGATTGCCGGGCTCGGGCCCAATGGCTACCGCACCGCCGTCGAAGCCATCATCCGCATGTAGGCGCCGAGGGGCGTCCTTGCGGCTCGCGCCTGTCTCAGGCCGCCTGAGCCATGCGCTCGGTCGCCAGCCGGTACGAGATCGCTTCGGCGAGATGGATGCGTCCGACTGCATCCCGGCGATCGAGGTCGGCCAGCGTGCGCGCGACCTTGAGCACGCGGTGAAAGCCGCGCGCCGACAGCGCCAGCTTCTCCGCAGCATCCGCAAGCAGCGCCAGCGCCGGCTGGTCGGCAGCGGCGACGTCTTCGATGAGGCGGGCGGGGCACTGCGCGTTGGTGGTGGACGCGGACAGGCCGAGCGCGGCGTAGCGCTCCGACTGGATCGCGCGTGCCGCAGCCACGCGTTCCGCCACCGGCGCGCTCGCTTCGCCCGAGGCAGGCCGCAGCATGTCGCTTGCCGACACGGCGGCAACGTCGATGCGCAGGTCGATGCGGTCGAGGAACGGGCCGGACAGCCGCGCCTGATAGTCGCCCGCGCAGCGCGGACCACGCGCGCAGCGATGGCCAGGCTCGTTCGCCATGCCGCAGCGGCACGGGTTCATGGCTGCGACCAGCTGGAAGCGCGCCGGATAGACGACGCGATGGTTGGCACGCGCGATCACCGCCTCCCCGGTCTCGAGCGGCTGACGCAGCGCATCGAGCGCCTGTGCGGAGAACTCGGGCAATTCGTCGAGGAACAGCACGCCATTGTGCGCAAGCGAGACCTCCCCCGGCCGCGCGCGCAATCCGCCGCCGACGAGCGCTGCCATGGACGCCGAGTGGTGCGGGCTGCGGAAGGGGCGCCGGTCCGTGAGCCTGCCGCCGGCGAGCTCTCCGGCGATGGACGAGACCATCGAGACTTCGAGCAGCTCGCGCGGCGAAAGCGGCGGCAGGATCGAGGGCAGCCGCGCCGCCAGCATCGACTTGCCCGCGCCGGGGCTGCCGCTCATCAGGAGATTGTGCCCGCCGGCCGCAGCCACTTCGAGCGCGCGGCGCGCCGTCTCCTGGCCGCGAATGTCGGCGAGATCGGGCAGGTCGGTTGCGGGCGGTTGCATGATCGCCTGTGGCCGGCCCAGCACCTGCGTGCCGCGGAAATGGTTTGCGATGGCGATCAGGCTGCGCGGCGCGATCACGTCGATATCGGCGCCCGCCCATGCGGCCTCCGAGCCGCAGCCATGCGGGCAGATCAGGCCCTTGCCGAGACCGTTGGCGCCGATCGCTGCCGGCAGCACGCCGGCAACAGGCGCGATCGTGCCGTCGAGCGACAGTTCTCCCAGCACGACATAGCCGGATAGCGCATCGCCCGGAATCGCGCCCAGCGCGGCCATCAGCCCGAGCGCGATCGGCAAATCGTAATGGCTGCCCTCCTTGGGCAGGTCCGCAGGCGCGAGGTTCACCGTCACCTTCTTCGACGGCATCGAGAGGCCGGAGGCGTGCAGCGCCGCCTGCACCCGCTCGCGGCTTTCGGCCACTGCCTTGTCGCCGAGGCCGACGATCTGCATGCCGACCTTGCCCGGCGCGATCATCACCTGCACGTCGACGGGAACGGCCTCGACACCCGAAAAGGCAACCGTCGTCACATGCGCGACCATAAACGCCCCCGTCCGATCAACTGCCGCTAGGGAAGCACACTGATCCGGACAAGACAAGAACATTATGGGAACGCGCAAACGTTATGCGTGTATCCAGGTTGCGTGAGGTAGAGAAAATGAGAACATCGGGCATGGTGACTGCCAGATCGGTCACCTGTTTGCGGCGACCCGCGTCTCCACCGCGTCCCAGAAGAGCGCCGCAATGTCGGCGCCGCCGAAGCGCTTCACCTCGCGCACGCCGGTTGGCGACGTAACGTTGATCTCGGTCAGGTAATCGCCGATGACGTCGATGCCGACGAGCGTGAAGCCGCGCCGACGGAGCTCGGGTCCGATTTCCGCGCAGATCTCGCGCTCCCGCGGCGTCAGTTCGGTGGCTTCTGCCCGGCCGCCGACATGCATGTTGGAGCGCGAATCGTGCTCCGCCGGCACACGGTTGATCGCGCCGACGGGCTCGCCCTCGATCAGGATGATGCGCTTGTCGCCCTTGCGCACGTCCTTGAGGTAGCGCTGAACGATGAAGGGCTCGCGGAACATCTGTGTGAACATCTCCAGGAGCGAGGCGAGGTTGCGGTCGCCTTCCTGCAGATGGAAGATGCCGGCGCCGCCATTGCCGTAGAGCGGCTTCACGATGATGTCGCCATGCGCCTTGCGGAAGGCGTCGACCTCGCGCGGATCGCGGGTGATCAGCGTTTCGGGCATCAGGTGCGGAAACTCGGTGACGAAGATCTTCTCCGGACTGTTGCGCACCCACGCCGGGTCGTTGACCACCAGCGTCTTCGGATGGATGCGCTCCAGGATGTGCGTGGTCGTGATGTAGTTCATGTCGAAGGGCGGGTCCTGGCGCAACAGCACCACGTCCATCGTCGAAAGATCGGTCGCGACCGGCTCGCCGAGCGTGAAGTGGTCGCCCTTGACGTCGCGCACGGCAAGTTCCTCGACAGCCGCGACGACCTTGCCGTCACGCTGCGAAAGCCGGTCGGGCGTGTAATGGTACAGCGCATGCCCGCGCCGCGCTGCCTCCAGCGCAAGTGCGAAGGTGGTGTCGCCGGCAATCGAGATCGAGGCGATATGGTCCATCTGGATGGCGACGGATAGCGGCACAGTTGGCTCCCGGGCAGGTCTCAAGGCTGCGCCCCTCTAGACCATTTCCGCGCCAAGGGGAATTCGACCAAACGGAGGGCGATGCCCGATACCCTTCCTCAACGCTTTTGTGCAAGGGTCCAGAGGGGTAGCGGGGTGCAAAGAGTGCAGGAAGGGCCGATGAGGTCGCCGTCATCCGCGTGGATGCAGCAGGGCGGCAGTGCCGAAGCGGGTCTGACCGACCCCCTGACGGGGCTCGGGACGGCGCGGCGCTTCGCCGACAAGATCGAACGCCTGGTCCTGGAGCGTGCGGACGATCCCGCACCCTTTGCCGTCGGCATCATCGATCTCGACGGATTTCGTCCCATCAACGATCTCTTCGGCCGCAAGGCCGGCGACGACATCCTGCAGCAGGCAGCCAGTCGGTTGCGCGCCGCGCTCGACGACAGCTGCTCGGTCGCGCGCGTCGGACCGGACGAGTTCGCGATGCTCTGCCCGCTCACCTTCTCCGAACAGGCGATGGAGCGGGCCGCGCGCATGATGATCGAGGTGCTGTCGGCGCCTTACGATGTCGGCGGGCGCATGGCGCGGCTGTCGGCTTCTGTCGGCTGCGCATTGCTGGAGGCACCGGGCGAGACCGCCGACTGCCTGCTCTCCAAGGCCGAGACGGCGCTCTACCATGCCAAGCGGGCGGGCCCGGGGCAGGTGATCGTCTACACGCTGGAGATGGAGGAGGCGGCGCGCCGTCTCGCCCATGTCGAGCAGGCGCTCAGGCGTGCCGTCGCGGCCGGCGAGGTCGAGCCGTTCTACCAGCCGATCGTCGATCTCGCCTCGCGCCACATCGTCGGATTCGAGGTGCTCGCGCGCTGGAACGACGAGGAGCTCGGCGCCGTCCCGCCTTCGACCTTCATCCCGATCGCCGAGGAGCGCGGCATCGTCGCCGAGGTGATGCAGTCGCTCCTGCGCCAGACGACGCGGATGGCGGCGAGCTGGCCGGGGCACATATCGCTGGCCGTCAACCTGTCGCCGTCGCAGCTTCTCGACCAGGCGACCGCACGCCAGATTTTCTCGATCCTTGACGAGACGGGCTTCGACCCGCGCCGGCTCGAGGTCGAGATCACCGAGACGGGCCTCATGGGCGACCCCGGCTCGGCAGCAAAGCTCATCAACGAACTGCGCAGCGCGGGCATCCGCATCGCGCTCGACGATTTCGGCACGGGACAATCGTCACTGGGCCGATTGCGCGAATTCCAGTTCGACAAGCTGAAGATCGACCGCGCTTTCGTATCGGCGATCATCGAGGATCGCGTCGCCGATCACATCGTCCAGGCGATCCTGGCAATGGGGGATGGGCTCGGTCTGGATGTGGTGGCCGAAGGCATCGAGTACGAGGCGCAGGCGGGGCGCCTGCTCGCGCATGGCTGCCCGAAAGGCCAGGGCTATCTGTTCGGCCGGCCCGCCGACGCGACCCGGACGGCCGCGCTTATCGGGCGCCAGGGCGCGCCGGCTCTTTATCCGGCGCTGCCCTGAAAAACGGCCTAGCTGGACTGTTCCATGCAGATCGGGGTGTGGCCGGCGCTGATGAAGCCGAGCTTCTGCGCTGCAGCCTTGGAAACATCGATCACGCGTCCCTTGATGAACGGCCCGCGATCGTTGATGCGCACGACGACCTCACGGCCGTTGCGCTGGTTGACGACCTTGACCTTGGTTCCGAATGGGAGGGTGCGGTGCGCGGCCGTCATGGCGGCCGGGTTCATGCGCTCGCCGGAGGCGGTCTTGGAGGTCAGCGCATACCACGAAGCGCTGCCGCATTGGGCCTGGGCGGGAAGGGTGAGAAGCGGGATGGCGACGAAAACGGTAGCCAGTGCGGCGATAGGCCGGGCAATGGACATGCTTTGGGATTCTCCCGAGCTGTTGACACTGGGAGGCCCGATAAAGGTGGGAACGGCCGCAAAGAAGGCAGAAACGTGCGGGTTGCAACACGTTTGGAGTCGCGAGGACTCTCGCTGTTACTGGTTGTCTTGTTGGTCGGAGGTGGTTGTAACGCTCAATTCGCGGAAGAAATAGCGCTGACAAGCAGGTTGTTTTCCTCGCGCAGGCTCACCCACCGACCGGTGTGGGCACTGTCCTGGCGCTTGAGAAACCTGTAGCTCGTCTCGCTCCAGAGCTTCATCTCGTCGTTGAGATTGTCGAGGATGTAGTCGCCGCCCTCGGTGCGCACCGTCAGGACTGCGTGGCCTTCACCATCCTCCTTGCGCACCACGGTAATCAGAAGATTGGCAAGCGAGATGCCGGCTTCGGCAAGCTGCCGGCGCTTTTCGAGCGCATAGTCCTCGCAGTCGCCAACGCCGCTGGTCGGGTATGTCCAGTACTCGTCGCGGCCGTAGATCTCGAGGTCGCTCATGGGCCTGACCTGCTGGTTGACCGTCAGATTGACGTCGGCAACGAGCGACTTGACGGTTGCGTCCATGCGCAATCGGCTGCGATCGGTCGGGCGGATCGCGCATTCCTGCGGCAGGCGCTGGCAGAATTCGTAATGGCCGATCGGCTGGGAGGTGAGGTCGCCGACGGACATCGATCGGTTCGCCTGTGCGGGAACCGTCTGCGCCGTTGCGGCCACGACCATGGCGACAGCCGCCATCGACGACCGCCAAGCCGTTGGAAAACCACCCATTTCTCGCCCACCCCGTTCACGGGAATTATCTTTAACAAAACGTTAAGTGTGATTTGGCGGGCTTGTCAACGAATGGGGGACCTCACGCTTTCGGCATGGTTACCGCGCGCAAGGTGTGTTGCTCCAATCCCACAGGGCGGGATGGCAGACTAGGTAGAAAACCATGAGAAACGGGGAGAAGGCGCAGCCTGGCGACCGTCGCCGGATCAGCCGGCGTCAGTCGCGCCGGTAAAGCATCCAGTTCTTGGAGAAGTCGCCCTGCGCGAGCGTCGCAAAGCGCGTCACACGGTTGCGGCCGTTCGTCTTGGACGCATAGAGCGCCCGGTCGGCCTTCACGTAGAGATCGTGTGGGCCGTCCGCTTCGGAGGCCATGCACAGGCCGAAGGAGAGCGTGATCGGACCGTAATCGGTGCCATTCGTGGCATTGACGAAGGGCGTCTGCTCGACGGCTGCACGGATTTCCTCGGCGTGCTTTGCCGCCGCCTCCTCGCTGGCGCCGTCGATCATGATGGCGAACTCCTCGCCACCTGTGCGCGCGAGAAAGATGTTGGAGCGCCCGCGCGCCTGCATGATGCCGGCCACGATCTGCAGGATCCGGTCGCCGACAGGATGGCCATATTTGTCGTTGACCGGCTTGAACCGGTCGATGTCGGCAAGGATCAGCGCGCTGAACATCACCTTCTTGCGGTCGTCGTAGAGACGCGCAATGGCGCGGTCGAAGGCGCGGCGGTTGCCGAGCTGCGTCAGCGCGTCGGTATCGGCGAGACGACGGTACTCGTCGAGCTTGGCGCGGACCTCTGCCAGCTCGTCGGACTTCTCTGTCATCGAATCGGCGATCTGCCGTCCCTGCGCGATCGTGCTGTCGGTCGCCTTGCTCATCAGCTCTACGATGCGCTGCATGAACTCGCGCGAAATCGTCTGCCGGTTGGCGAGCCCGCTCGACGTTTCATCGAGCAGCCGGCCGTACCGCTCCAGCGACGAGCGCTCCTGGCGCAAAAGTGCGAGGATTTCATCGAGCTTGGAGCCGACGGTGACTTGAGCTTCTTCCATCAGCTCCGAGGCATTGGTCCGGCCGAAGAACGTGGCCGACAGGCCATCGAGCTGGGCCTGGTTCGGCCGCACGCCGAACCCGGCGAGCGTCGAGGCGAGCGCGGAAGACGGATCGATCAGGGCGCCGTAGTAGATTTCATAGTTCTGCGGCAGAGGCAGGACGCCGGCCCGCCGCATGGTGGCGATGGTCGCGCCGCCCATGTCGACGCCAGGGACGTCCGCAGGATCTGTAGCCTGAAGCCTCTGTTCCCCCAAAACACAACACCCCGCTGCCCGAGCCCCCGCTCTCCCGCCTCCGCATGCGGCGACGGCAGGTCCGACCCGGACGTCACCCAACGTCATGATCTTGACGTCAACCTAGATGGGCAGCGCCTAAATCTTCGTTAAGCGGCAAGTTTCGGACAAGTTTCATGGGCCGGACAACTTGTCCGGACTACATCTTAGACTTGCACGTCTGGGGCATCTTCGAGGGCATCGCGGAAGTGGCGGCGCAGCTTATCCGGCCGATCCCCGAAGAGTTCGTCAGCGAGATCGACCGTTTCGGCCTCCAGGGCGCGACGCTTCTCGTCAAGCAACTCGCGAAAGAAGGTCAGGCGAAGCGGATCGGGGATCGAGACGCCGCCATCCTCGACCAGGCCGGACATGACGGCGATGTCGTTGAGTTCGCCGAGCCGATCGGCAAGCCTGTCGATCTGCTTGCGCCGCGCCCCGGCGTCGCCGGGCCAGATCGCGCGCAGATAAGCGAGATGGGCCGAATGCCGCTTCACCGCCTTGCGCAGATCATGGAAATCGTCGGCCCGTCCGCGTCTCGCCGCAAGCGCCGCTGCGGCCTCGGCATCCTTCCAGCTGCGCTTCACGCCGCTCGCAAACACTCGGGCGGCCTCGCGCGGGCTGTCGGGCAGACGCCATCCGCGCACGGCCTGTCCGGCTTCTGCGCAGGACAGGATCGCGGCGCCGATGGCCGGTCGCAGCATTTCGGGGTCCGAGCCGACGGACTGCTTTTGGCGGTCGAAGGCAGCCCGGATTTCATCCAGTTCGCCGGTACGGTTCGCCTCCGGGAACTCGGCGATGAAACGATCGACCGTCTCGACGAGGGCAGACGCCTCGCGCGGGCCCGACAGGAGACGCGACGTATCGCGCCAGCGGCGATCCTCGGCCTGGCAGAAGCCGCGATCCGCCTTGCGCATCAGCGCCAGCAGGGCACGGATGCGCTTGATGCGCTTGCGGCTCTCGTGCAGCCCCTTGTGAGGGTCGTCAAAGGCGGAGACCAGAAGTTCGCCGGTCTTGACGATCTGGTCGAGCATCGCCGTCATCACCTCGCCGCGCGGCGAACCAGTGGGATCGAGGCGAAAACTCATGCGGCAGGCTCCGGCAGGCCGTTCCGGGAAAGGGCGGCGTTGTAGTAGCGCGGATCGTCGGTGACTTCGAGGCCGATCCAGTCGGGAAAGGCTGTGACGGTAAACGCGTCGGGATGTTCGAGCTCGGCAATCACGAGGCCGGACAAGGCGCCGTCGAAGACATCGACTTCGAAGAGATGGCCGCCGTCCGCAACCTCAAAGCGCTCCTTGGCGATGACGGCTCCGAGCGCGAAGGGCCGCATGGCGATCGCGTCATCGAGGGGGATGTCATATTCGAATTCGTGCCGGCGATGATCGGCACCGCCGAATTTGAGAGTGAGATAGGCTTTCTCGCCGGCAATCCGGACACGAGCGCCCCGCGAGGGCCCTTCGGCGACATAGAACTGGATCAGCCTGTTGCCGTTTCCGGCCTTCGTGCGCCACGCGTCGGAGCGCACGAGGAACTTTCGCTCGATTTCGATACCCATGGCCGATCAAAGCCTGTCTGGCCGGGCGCCGCAAGCGGCACCTCCCTCCCCGAAACCCTGCCTTGCATCCGGAACGGGGGAGAAGGAGACTGCCGCATCGCGGGCGGCATCCGCATGCGCTCCGAAATCACGGGCAGGATAGCGCAATGCGGAGTTGGTGAAACTTACTCGGCGGCTGCGAGATTGATCCCGCCCTGCGCGCGCGATGTCAGCTTCTTGTCAGCAGCCTTTTCCTCGGCGAGGTTCTTTTCGAGCTCCGCCGCGCAGTCCGGACGGCCCAGCTGCTTCGCCCATGCGATCAGTGTGCCGTAGCGCGTGATCTCGTAGTGCTCGACAGCCTGGGCGGCCGCGATGAGCGCGGCATCGAGAACCTGCTTGTCCTCGATCTCGCCGGCAACTTCGTCGGCCTCCTTGAGGATGCCGTCGATGGCCGGGCAGTGGACGGCCTTTGCCTTCACGCCGTGCATCTCGAAGACCTTCTCGACACGCTCGATCTGGCGGCGCGTCTCGGCCAGATGCGCCTCGAAATCGGCCTTGAGCGAGGCGTCTGTCGCCTTCTCGATCATCTTCGGCAGGTTCTTCTCGACCTGCTGCTCGGCATAATAGATGTCGCGCAGCGTGTGCACGAAGAGATCGTCCATCGTCTTGATGTCTTTGGAGAAAAAGCCCATCTCGTCTTCCTTTCGCGGATTGTTGTCATTCGGGCCCCCAGCTCCTGGCGGCAGGCGCTGCCCATGTTCCGGGACTGCGAAGTGAACGCGCCGCGGGTAAAGCGGTTCCGGTTTCGACACGCGATCGGGTGTGGCCGCGATGCCACGCCGACGTGGGCTTCAGAGAACGGCGTCGGCCGAACGGCGCTCTGCCACGAAAATGCCCCAGGAAGACCTCTTGAAGGCCTCCGGGATTAACGACCGATTCACCGAAGGTTCATCATCCCGATCTAGGGTAGCGGTCACGTCGCCCGCTTGGGCTTCACGCTCCATTTCAGGATGTCGAGTGTCATGTCGGTTTGGTCATTTGTTGCGGCAGTGCGTGAGTTTCTGATCCCGTCCTACCGGCCGGAGCGCCATTACATGCGCGGTCCCGGCCCGGCATGCGCACGCCGTATGGGCGGTGCGATGCAGTCGCGCGGCTGACATTCTCCAGAGACGCGTTCCGTCAATCCTCGGCGGGCTCGACCACCTGCCTGGCGCGTGGCCGCAGCCGCTTCCACAGCGACCATAGCGTCGGGGAATTCTTGATGCGCCGCTTGGCGGTGGCGACGGAGCGCATCGCGACCGCGCGCACGGAACCCTTCGCCGAAACCGGAATGATGGCGTTGGTCAGCGGATCGGCATCGCACCAGGCCAGCTTGTAGGCATCCGACCCCACACCGAGATCGAAGCTCGAGAAGCCGCTGGCGCAGAGCCTTGCGATGAGCTGGTGCAGCACCTGCTTGCCGATGCTGAACGTATTCAGGTCGGGCCGGGACAGGAACGAATTCATGAAGCTGCTGTACCGCCCGTCCTGCGTCACGCCGACATAGGCGGCAACGACCGTGTCGCCGGCCGTCAGATAGTCGAGCCGAAGCTCGCCCTCCGCAGCCGCCTTGTTGAGGAAGCTGCGCGCACCGTCCGTATCGAAGAAGTTCGGGATGCCGGCCGTCACGGCGCGGTCGCGGCGAAAGCTTTCCACGGCATGGAGGATCGTCTTCGCTTCCGTCTCGCTCGAAGCCGTCGACAGCTTCACCGGCCCCAGCGACTGTTCGAGCTTGACCGCAAGGCGGCGAAGCTTGCTTTCCGCCTTCTTCGACCGGCGCTGCTGCAGGACGATCTCGAAATCGGGGTTCAGGTCGGTCACGAAGGACGGGCTTGCGGCCGGCGCGGATTTCAGTTGCGAAAGCGTGTTGGCCTGCCCCCGCCACGAGACCGGCTGGTTGGCGAACTCGAAGATATCGATCCCCGAGATACGCGCCACCTCGGCGAGGATTTCGCCCCACTGCGAAACGGACGGGCCTTCATCGACGCCGGCGAGGATCGGCATGTTGTAATTGTTGTGGCGGTCGCCGAGGAAGATCGCCGTTCGGCAGCCGGTCCGCTGGACGATGCCGAGCGGCAGGAGCGCCACGGTCGACCCGTCGCGCGTAACCTCGACGATGAGCGGGACGACGCCCTGCGTCGCTCCGATCGTCTCGACCCATGCCTTGACCCAGCCGAACCGTTGGTAGGGGGTGAGCCGTCCATGCTCCTGCAGGGCGAGCCAAAGCGGACGCACGCCTTCGAAGCCGTCATGGATGACGGTGCGATGGATGCTGTTGGACCGCGTAAGCATGGTGGGGAGGGCCGCCCGCCTGAAGTTGATTGCGTCTCTATACGACTGGATTTGTTGCAATCCTTATAACGGGCAGCCTCGAACTGGAGTTTCGTACGGGTTGCATCCTCTCGTCCCGGTGGTTAACCCGAAGCCTCAGGTTTGAGGGGAGGAGCCCGTCAATGTTCGATCTGACAGGCCGCAAGGCGCTGGTCACCGGCGCGTCCGGCGGCCTCGGGCTGCATTTCGCGAGCGTGCTCGCCGCACAGGGCGCCCATGTCACGCTCGCCGCCCGCCGCGCCTCGGCACTCGATGCGGCCTGCGCCGCGATCCGCGAGAAGGGCGGCCACGCGGACGCGCTCGATCTCGACGTGACCGACGCATCCAGCATCGAGGCTGCCGTAGCGGGGATCGAGGGCGGACCGGACATCCTGGTCAACAATGCCGGCATCTCCGGCGCCGCACCCGCGCTGGAGATCGACGAGGCCGACTGGGACCGCGTGCTCGACACCAATCTCAAGGGCTCCTTCCTGATGGCGCAGGCCGTCGCACGCGCCATGCGCGAGGCAGGCAAGGGTGGCGCGATCGTCAACATCGCCTCGATCCTGGGCCTCCGCGTTGCCGGTAACGTCGCGGCCTATTCGGCCTCCAAGGCCGCCGTCATCCAGCTCACGAAATCGCTGGCGCTCGAATGGGCGCGCCATGGCATCCGCGTCAACGCGCTCTGCCCCGGCTATGTCGAGACCGACATCAACCGCGATTTCTTCGCGACCGCCGCCGGCGAGGCGCTGGTCAAGCGCATCCCCATGCGCCGACTGGCCAAGGCCGGCGAACTCGACGGCGCGCTCCTGCTGCTTGCCTCTAACGCAGGCTCCTACATCACCGGTACCGCCATCGCAGTCGATGGCGGCCACCTCGTTTCATCGCTCTGAAGGACGACGCGCGCATGGACTTCACGATCTCCCCCCGCATCGAGGACTATCAGCGCCGCGTCGCGGCCTTCGTGGACGAGCACGTGCTGCCGCTGGAGGCCGACCGCGCCAATTACGATGCGCATGAAAACATTCGCATCGACGTGCTCGACACCGTCCGCGCCAAGGCGAAGGCGCAAGGTCTCTGGTGCCTGCAGTTGAAGCAGGAGACCGGCGGGCAGGGGCTGGGCAAGATCGGTATGGCCGTCTGCTACGAGGCCATGAACCGCTCGATCTTCGGCCCCGCCGTCTTCAATTCTGCCGCACCCGATGACGGCAACATGATGGTGCTGGAGGCGACCGGCACGCAGGCGCAGAAGGAGCGCTGGCTGCAGCCGATCGTGCGCGGCGAGGTTCGCTCCGCCTTCGCCATGACCGAGCCGGATCCGGGTTCGGGCTCCGATCCGTCCATGATGCTGACGAGGGCCGAGAAGAAGGGCGATCGCTACGTCATCTCCGGACGCAAATGGTTCATCACGGGTGCCGAGGAAGCCAGGCACTTCATCTTGATGGCGCGCACCTCCGACGATCCACGCAAGGGCCTCACCGCCTTCCTCTTCGACCGCGACCAGCCGGGCTGGTCGATCGAGCGGCGCATCGACATCATGGGCCCCGAAGAGCATGGCGGACATTGCGAGCTTCTCTTCGACGGCCTCGAAATCCCCGAGCATGACGTTCTGATGGGCGAGGGCGACGGCCTCAAGGTCACCCAGATCCGCCTCGGCCCAGCACGCCTGACGCATTGCATGCGCTGGCTCGGCCTCTCCAAGCGCTGCGTCGAGATTGCGACCGAATATGCCGCGCGCCGCGAAGGCTTCGGCGTCCGCCTCGCCGACCGCGAATCCGTGCAGCTGATGCTGGGCGATCTCGCCATGAAGATCGAGATCGGCCGCATGCTCGTCATGAAGGCGGCCTGGGCGCTCGACCAGGGATCGTTCGCGCGCAAGGAAGTCTCGATGGCGAAGATCCAGGTCGCCAACGTGCTGCATCAGGCAGCCGATGTCGCGATCCAGATCAACGGCGCGCGCGGCTATTCGAAGGACACCAACCTCGAATGGATCTACCGATACGCGCGTCAGGCACGCCTCGTTGACGGCGCCGACGAAGTCCACAAGATGGTGCTGAACCGGTTCCTGGAAAAGGAAGGTCCGGCCTTCTGGAGCTGGCAGCCGGGCGAAGCCTGAGGAGACGCGCATGTTCCGCTGGGGTGTCCTGTCGACTGCCAGGATCGGCCGCGAGCATGTGCTCCCGGCCATCCAGGAATCACGCAATGGCGTCCTCAGGGCTGTTGCCAGCCGCGATCTTGCCCGCGCACGGCCGCTCGCCGACCGCTTCGGCGCGCCGCATGCTTTCGGCTCCTATGAGGAGCTGCTCGCGTCGCCGGAGATCGACGGCGTCTACATTCCGCTGCCGACGGCGCAGCATGTCGAGTGGACAGGAAAGGCGATCGAAGCCGGCAAGCACGTGCTCTGCGAAAAGCCGATCGCGCTGAAGGCCGCCGACATCGCGCCTCTGAAGCGGGCGGCCGCGGCGCGCGGCGTGCTGGCCGTGGAAGCCTTCATGGTCTTCTACCATCCGCAATGGCTGAAGGTGCGCGAGCTGGTCCAGGGCGGCGCGATCGGGCGCCTGCGCCACGTGCAGGGCGCGTTCTCCTATTTCAACGTCGACGCGAACGACATGCGCAACCGCGTCGAACTCGGCGGCGGCGCGCTGCCGGATATCGGCGTCTATCCGACAGTCACGACGCGGCTGGTCACAGGCCGCGAGCCGACCCGTGTGCGCAGCGTCGTCGAGCGCGATCCGCGCTTCGGCACCGACATCTATGCCGACGTCACCGCCGATTTCGGCGATTTTCACCTGAGCTTCTACTGCTCCACGCAGATGGCGCTGCGCCAGTCCATGGTGTTCCACGGCGAGACGGGCTTCATCGAGGTTCATGCGCCGTTTAACGCGGGCGATTTCGACCATCATCGCATCGAGCTTCACGACCAGAAGCGCGCCGAGGCCCGCGTCTTCCGGTTTCCCGGAACGCGGCAGTACCGGCTTGAAGTCGAGGCCTTCGCCGACCGCGCGTCCGGCGGCGAGGCGGCCGTCTTCGATCTCGACCAGTCCGAGGCCAACCAGAAGGTCATCGACGCAATTTACCGCGCCGGAACCCATGATGGCTGGGAGCCGATCGGCTGACCTCCCTTGATTTCCGCGGTCCGAACATCGATATCGGGCGCAACCCTCAAGGGTACACGATTTCGAGCGGCAGGATGATGAACGAGAACCACGAAAAGGACGCCAACGCAGCCGCGCGCGCGGCCAATGAAGGCGCAGCCCATCAGGGCTATGACGAGGCGGCACAGACCGCCGGCGAGGCTACCGAGGAGGACGTGCTCCTCAAGCTTGCGGCCGAGAACGAGGATCTGAAGGATCGCGCGCTTCGGCTAGCAGCCGAAATGGAGAATCTGCGCCGGCGCACAGCCCGCGACGTGGCAGATGCGCGCTCCTACGCAATCGCCAATTTCGCCCGCGACATGCTGGCGGTCTCCGATAATCTGCGCCGTGCTCTCGATGCCATTCCGGCCGAGGCCAAGAGCGGCGACGATGCCGGCTTCCGCGCGCTCATCGAGGGCGTCGAGATGACCGAGCGCGACATGCTGTCGAAGCTCGAGCGCCACGGCGTCAAGAAGATCGAGCCGGAAGGCGAGCGCTTCGATCCGAACTTCCACCAGGCGATGTTCGAAGTGCCCAACCCGGACGTTCCCGCCAACACCGTCGTGAACGTCGTCCAGACCGGCTACGTCATCGGCGAGCGCGTGCTGCGCCCGGCCATGGTCGGTGTCTCCAGGGGCGGCCCGAAGGCTCCAGTCGAAACGCCGGTCGAGCCCGGCCCGCCGGATCCGGTTGCCGAGAAGGACGCCTGACGGCAAGAGTCTGACCGGGGGAGGACAGGCTTTGGACGCGATCGTCCTTCTGGATTATGCCGGCGTGGCGGTGTTCGCCGCCACCGGCGCGCTTGCCGCCTCGCGCAAGCAGCTCGACCTGATCGGCTTCATCTTTCTGGCCGCCGTCACCGGCATCGGCGGCGGCACGCTGCGCGACCTGATCCTCGGCGTGCCGGTCTTCTGGGTCATCCAGCACCTTTACATCCTCGTCTGCGTGACGGCGGCCATTGCGGTCTTCTTCACCGCACATCTTCTGGAATCCCGCTACAAGCTGCTCCTCTGGCTCGATGCTATCGGGCTCGCCGCCTATTGCGTCTTCGGCGCCTACAAGGGGCTGCTGTTCACCGGCTCGCCCGTCGTCGCCGTGGTCATGGGCGTCCTGACGGCAACCTTCGGCGGCATTCTGCGCGACGTGCTCGCCGAAGAACCGTCCGTGCTGCTGCGGCCTGAAATCTACGTGACCGCGGCGCTGACCGGCGCCGTCGTCTATGTGCTCCTTACCGTCTTCGGCGTGCCGCTCTTCGTTGCGGCCCTGCTCGCCTTCCTCGCATCCTTTGCCGTGCGCGGTGGGGCGCTCGCCTTCGGCTGGACCTTTCCGCGCTATCGCAGCCGGCCCGGCCGCGCGCCCGAGGATATCCCCTGACACCCGCCAAACCGTTGCCCTGTCACGGTGAATCCGGCTGCGACAAAACTGTCATGCAGCTGTAACAAACCGGGTCTAAAGCCTCTCCGCGACGCCAGAGCGCGTCCTGAAATTCCGACAGGAGTAGGCTCTCATGACCAAGTTCTTCCTCGTCGCCTCGGCGGCTTCGCTCGCCATCGCGGCGACAGCTGGCGCTGCGAATGCCCAGTCGCGCGACACGATCCAGATCGCCGGCTCGTCCACCGTTCTCCCCTTCGCCTCGATCGTGGCCGAAGAGTTCGGCAACGCCTTCCCCGAGTTCAAGACGCCGGTGGTCGGCTCGGGCGGTTCCTCGGGCGGCCTGCGCCAGTTCTGCCAGGGCGTCGGCGAGAACACCATCGACATCGCCAACTCCTCACGCCGCATCCGCACCGGTGAGGTCGAGGCCTGCAACGCTGCCGGCGTCAACGACATCCGCGAAATCCAGATCGGCTATGACGGCATCGTCTTCGCCGTGGCCGCCGACAAGGGCGACTTCGCTCTCGAGCCGGTCCACGTCTACAAGGCGATCGCCGCCCAGGTTCCGGTCGATGGCGAGATGGTCGCCAACCCCTACACCTCCTGGAACCAGATCGACGCCTCGCTGCCCGACCAGCCGATCGCTCTCGCGATCCCGGCTTCCAACCACGGCACCCGCGAAGTCTTCGAAGAGCGCGTGACGCATGCGGGCTGCGAGGCGGCCGGCCTGCCGGAAATGGAAAAGGAGGCGATGGACGCCGCCTGCGCGACGTTCCGCCAGGACGTCGTCGTCGAGATCGCCGGTGACTACACCGAGACGCTCGCGCGCCTGCAGTCGAACACCGACACCGTCGGCGTGTTCGGCCTCTCCTTCTACGACCAGAACCGCGACACGCTGAAAGTCGCGACCGTTTCGGGCGTTACCCCGTCGCTCGAGACGATCGCATCGGGCGAATACCCGGTCTCGCGTCCGCTCTACTTCTACGTCAAGGGCGAGCATGTCGGCGTCATCCCCGGCATCGCAGAATATGTCGAGTTCTTCCTGTCGGAGCAGATGGCCGGCACCGGCGGCATGCTCGAAGCAGCCGGCATGATCCCGTCGCCGGCCGAAGAGACCGAAGCCGTTCTCGCCGCCTTTACGGCCGGCGAAGCGACCACGGTCGAGACCCTCGGCCAGTAAGCCGGAAGACCAAGGGAGGTCGCGGACACGCGGCCTCCCCTTTTGCTTCGTTCGCCGATGGCGTAAGAGCCGCGGCGCACTCGAATGGAAAGGCGCCTGCCTTGAACTCGGCCATCGTCGCGGTCATTCTTCTCGTGCTGCTCGGGCTGGCCTATCAGGTCGGCGCAGGCGGCAGCCGGCGCCTGGTCCCGGCCTCCGGCAAGCTCCATTCCCGTCCGCACTATCACGGCGCTCTCGTCGCCATATGGGCGCTCGTTCCCGCCCTCCTGGTGCTCGGACTCTGGGCCCTGTTCGGATCGGCCGCCAGCCGCGCCTACATCCTGACGCAACTGCCGCCGGAACTCTCGGGCCTCACCGGTCCGGACCTGGAAGCTACCATCAACCGCGTGCGCCAGCTCGCCATCGGTTACGGCGTCGTCGGCCAGCCGGTCCCGGCCGAAGTGGCCGCCGGCGAGGCGCTTCGCCAGTTCAACTTCCTGACCCGCGCGCTCGTTCTCGCAGCCGCTGCCGGCACCGGCGCGATCGGCCTCTTCATGGCCCGCAGCCGCATCCGCAGCGACCTGCGTGCCCGCAACGAGGTCGAGCGCGTCGTCACCGGCCTGCTGCTCGCGTCCTCGGCGGTCGCCATTCTCACAACCATCGGCATCGTCGCCTCGCTTCTGACCGAAGCGCTTCGCTTCTTCACCTTCGTCAGCCCGATCGACTTCTTCTTCGGCACGGTCTGGCAGCCCGGCTTCTCGACGACGGGTGCTGCCGGCGGCCGTTACGGCCTGCTGCCGCTTCTGTGGGGTACGCTGATGGTCGCCACCATCGCGATCCTCGTCGCGCTGCCGATCGGCCTGATGACGGCGATCTACCTCTCGCAATACGCCTCGAAGACGGTTCGCAACTGGGTCAAGCCGATCATCGAGGTGCTGGCCGGCATCCCGACCATCGTCTACGGCTTCTTCGCGCTCGTCACGGTCGGCCCGTTCCTTGCCACGATCGGCCAGTCGGTGGGTCTCGACATCCGCGCGACCAGCGCGCTCACGGCGGGCATCGTCATGGGGATCATGATCATCCCCTTCATCTCGTCGCTTTCGGACGACATCCTGCGCCAGGTGCCGCGCGCCATGCGCGACGGGTCGCTCGGCCTCGGTGCGACACAGTCCGAGACGATCAAGCGCGTCATCCTGCCGGCCGCCCTTCCGGGCATCGTCGGCGCCTTCCTGCTCGCCGTCAGCCGCGCCATCGGCGAGACGATGATCGTGGTGCTGGCCGCCGGCAACAGCCCCTTCATCCGGCTCAATCCGGGCGAGCCCGTCTCCACGGTCACGGTGACCATCGTCAACCAGCTCACCGGCGACACCGATTTCGCCTCGCCGCAGTCGCTGGTCGCCTTCGCGCTGGGCCTGACGCTCTTCGTCATGACCCTCATCCTGAACGTCGCGGCGCTCTTCATCGTCCGTCGCTACCGCGAGCAGTACGAATAGCCATGGCCACCACAACGCACACGCCGCTTCCCAGGGACGAGGCCCAGGCAAGGCGCCTGGAGCGGATCCGCAACGGACTCTCGGCGCGCCACGCCCGCGAAAAGCGCTTCCGCGCCTACGGCCTCGCGGCGATCCTCGCCGCGCTCGCCTTCGTCGGCATCCTCTTCACGATCATCCTGTCGAAGGGCATCTCGGCCTTTACGCAGGCGACCATGTCGCTCGAGGTCTATTTCGACCCCGAGATCGTCGAGATCGACCCGCGCCCGGTGCAGCAGGCCGGCCAGTCGCCCGCGGCCTATCGCGCGGAAGTACTCGCCTGGGAGCGCCGGGTCACGATGGTGAACTGGAACCGTCTCCTGCAGGCCGCCATCGAGCAGGCCGCGCCGGAGGTGGAGGCGGACGCCCGGTCGATCCTGTCGATCATCGACGGCAACGAACGCTTCAAGCTGCGCGACATGGTCGTCGCCAATCCGGGTATCGTCGGGCAGCGGGCGACCGTGTCCATGCTTGCCTCGGCGAATGCCGACAACTGGCTCAAGGGCAATATCGACCGGTCGCTCGGCGACGCGCAGCAGCAGCTGTCGCCGTCGGCCCGCGCGCTCGCCGACGAGATGCTCGAAGACGGCACGATGCGCTTCGCCTTTGCCTGGCACATCTTCACCAATGTGGACTCGCGCTCCGCTCCGGCCGGCGCCGGTCTCGCAGGCGCCTTCGTCGGCTCGCTCTACATGATGCTCGTCGTCATCGTGCTCGCCGTGCCGATCGGCGTCGCCAGCGCGATCTATCTGGAAGAGTTCGCACCGAAGAACCGGGTGACCGATTTCATCGAGGTCAACATCAACAATCTCGCGGCCGTACCCTCGATCGTCTTCGGCCTGCTCGGTGCGGCGGTCTTCATCAACTACTTCCGCCTGCCGCTCTCCGCACCACTGGTCGGCGGCCTGGTGCTGACCCTGATGACGCTGCCGACGATCATCATCGCGACGCGCTCGGCACTGCGCGCCGTGCCGCCCTCGCTAAGACAGGCCGCGCTCGGCCTCGGCGCGTCGAAGACGCAGATGGTGTTCCACCATGTCCTGCCGGTCACCTATCCCGGCATTCTGACGGCCACCATCATCGGCGTCGCCCAGGCGCTGGGCGAGACGGCGCCGCTGCTTCTCATCGGCATGAGCGCCTTCGTGGCATCGGTGCCGGCGACGCCGCTCGACCAGTCGACCGCCCTTCCCGTGCAAATCTACCTCTGGCAGGGTAACGAGAACCGGAACTTCTTCGAGGCCCGGACTTCGGCTGCCATCATCGTGCTGCTGGCGCTCATGCTGACGCTCAACGCACTCGCCATCTTCCTGCGTTCGCGACTGGAGAAACGCGGATGACCACCGAAGCCCACCCGGAGACGACCGTCATGCACATGGCAAAGGATGGCATCGTGGCCAATACCGAAACCCCGACATCGACGACCGGCGCCCGCGCGCTCCTGAACCAGACCCGCACGCGCGTCACCGCGCGCGACGTGAACGTGTTCTACGGCGCCAAGCAGGCCCTGTTCAAAGTCTCGGTCGACATCCCCGATCACGCGGTCACCGCCTTCATCGGCCCCTCGGGCTGCGGCAAGTCGACCTTCCTGCGCTGCATCAACCGCATGAACGACACGATCGAGGGGGCCCGCGTCGAAGGCCGCATCGAGCTCGACGGCCAGGACATCTACGACCCCAGGCTCGACGTCGTCGAACTGCGCGCCCGCGTCGGCATGGTGTTCCAGAAGCCGAACCCGTTTCCGAAATCGATCTACGAGAACGTCGCCTACGGTCCGCGCATCCACGGGCTTGCGTCGAAGAAGGCCGACCTCGACGAGATCGTCGAATCGAGCCTGCGCAAGGCGAGCCTCTGGAACGAGGCGAAGGACCGCCTGAACGAGCCGGGCACCGGCCTTTCCGGCGGTCAGCAGCAGCGCCTCTGCATCGCGCGCGCCATCGCGGTGTCGCCGGAAGTCATCCTCATGGACGAACCCTGCTCGGCGCTCGATCCGATCGCGACCGCGAAGATCGAGGAACTGATCGACGAGCTGAAGCAGAACTACACCATCGTCATCGTCACGCACTCGATGCAGCAGGCGGCCCGCGTCTCGCAGCGCACGGCCTTCTTCCACCTCGGCAATCTCGTCGAGGAAGGTCCGACGGAAATGATGTTCACCGCGCCGTCCGACAAGCGCACGCAGGACTACATCACCGGCCGCTTCGGCTGAGCATTCGCAAGGGTCCGTCGTCATGGGCGAACATATCGTCTCCTCCTTCGATCAGGAGCTTACCGAGATCGACCGGCTGATCCGCCGCATGGCGGAGCTGTCGGCCTCGATGATCGAGGCGGCGACCGCATCGCTGCTCAATGCAGACACGGCCGCCGCGCAGCGGGTCATTTCCGATGACGTCATCATGGACGAGCGCCAGCGCGAGCTCGACGATCGCGCGATCACGCTGATCGCCAAGCGCCAGCCGATGGCGCAGGATCTGCGCTCCGTCGTCGCCGCGATCCGCATGGCGGCCGATCTGGAGCGCATCGGCGATCTGGCCAAGAACGTCGCCAAGCGCGTCGGCGCGGTCGGGCAGGCCGCCTCGCCAAAGGCGCTCTCGCATTCGCTTGATACGATGACGGTCATGGTCGTCGAGCAACTGCGCGGCATCACCCGCGCCTATGTCGAGCGCGATCCCGAGACGCTGGTGACCCTGCGTGCCGAGGACCGCGCCATCGACGTGCAGTACACGGCGATCTTCCGCGAACTCCTCACCTACATGATGGAAGACCCGCGCCACATCACGGCCTGCACGCATCTCCTGTTCTGCGCAAAGAATTTGGAGCGCATCGGCGACCACGCGACCAACATCGCCGAGAACGGCTATTACGTGATCACGGGCCGGCAGCTTCCGCTCCAGCGGCCCAAGACCGACGAGACGTCGCTGTCATAGGTTAGGCAGGTTCCGGAGCGCCAGGCGCTCCGGTCCGGCCTCATACCTCGAGCGAAGTACAGGCCGTCTTGATCCTGTCGATGTTCGTACGATAGGCGGCCTCGCTGCCGCCCTTGAACACGGCTGAGCCGGCGACCAGCACGTTGGCGCCGGCGCGCGTGACGAGCGGCGCGGTCTCGGCCGTCACGCCGCCATCCACCTCGATGTTGATCGGCCGGTTGCCGATCATCGCCTTGATGCGGCGGATCTTCTCGACGACCGCCGGAATGAAGGCCTGCCCGCCAAAACCCGGATTAACGCTCATGACGAGCACGAGGTCGAGCCGGTCGAGGACGTATTCGATGACGTTTTCGGACGTCGAGGGATTGAGCGAGACGCCGGCCTTGCAGCCGAGATCGCGGATCGCCTGCAGCGAGCGGTCGAGATGCGGCCCGGCTTCCGCATGCACCGTGATGATGTCGCAGCCGGCATCGGCGAAGGCGCCGAGATAGGCATCCGTCGGCGAGATCATCAGGTGGCAGTCGAAGACGATGTCTGTCGACGCCCGCAGCGCCTTGATCACGGCCGGGCCGTACGAGATGTTCGGCACGAAATGCCCGTCCATCACGTCGAGATGAATCCAGTCGGCGCCCGCCGCCGTCACGTCGCGGACTTCCTGGCCGAGCTTTGCGAAATCGGCGGCGAGGATCGATGGGGCGATGAGCGGAGCAGAGTTCATGGATGAGCGTTCCCGATAGGCCAGCGCCCGGCATCGCCGGGTCGTGGCCTTCGGAAAGCCATGCCGCCCCTCAAGTCAAGGGCAAAGCGATCCTGCGCCGCCTGTGTCGCAGGGCGGGCGGCTATTTCCAGTAGCCCGCCATCCAGTCGAAGGTCTGCGCCGTGATCCGCGCCGCGATGTTCGACGTCGCTGTCTCGGCGACGTCGATGGCGTGGATGGTGCGCTCGCGGGTGGCCGTGTCGTAGGTGTAGATCGGCGCGCCGCCCGTGCCGTAGCTCGTCGCGCAGCCATGTTCGATCCATTCCGGCCGCACCTGTGCCGCCGGCACGTCGCAGTTCGACCGCCACTGGCTCGCAGCCGGCTCCTTGTCGTAGGGGTATCCGAGGATGTTCGCGTTGAACGCGGCGAGCGCCGGGTCGTATTCCACGCCGAACCAGCCTGCATAGTCGCCCGCCGGCTCAGCCAGGATCAGGAGCGCGACGTCATAGGGCAGGACCGAGCCGTAGCTGCCATTGTACCCGCTGATATAGCCGTCGAGCAGATGCGCCGTTTCCCAGTCGTAGACGCCGAAAGGCGTGTCGTCATAGGTGTTGGCGCCGGGCGCGAACAGGAACTGGTCGGCCCAGCCGCCCTGGTGGTCGTAGAGGCAGCTCGCGGTCGTCAACACGGTGCGCGGGCCGATGAGCGCGCCCGAACAGGTATAGACCTCGCCGCTGGCGGCGACCGCCTCGATGATGCCCACGGCGGAGAACGGAAACTGCGTCGTGTCCGTGATCCGCACCCTGTCGTCACGCCCGAAGACGGCGCGCGGCGCCTCGGCGGCGGTCGTGCCGGTGCCCGCGGCGCCCTGCTGCTTGCCGCGGATCGTGCGCTGGAGGCTCTCGGAGGCGGGCTCTCGCGTTTCCTCGCCACCCTTGGTGCGGGTTATCGTCGTGTAGGCGTCGACCGGCGCTTGCCCGTCGAGCCCTGAACTCCGGCTCGATTCCGCCGGGTCGAACTGTTGCGGTTCGAGCGCCTTCCCGGCGCTGCGAAATGTCAGCGCCGACGTGCCTGTCCGCGCGCCCGAGCCCTCGCGGGACTGGCCGAAACTCTGCGCATGCACACTCGCGGTCATCATCAGCATGGCGAGCGCGCTCGACATGCAAGCCGTTGCAATCCTGGTCATCATAGTCTCCCCAAGCCACAGAAGAGATGCGCCAGCATTCTCGCAATCATGTCGACATGATGGAAGGGCGGATTCCGGCGCACATCCACATTTTCCGCCACGATCCAGCCGCGAAAAGACCCCCGGTTGCAGCCGCAATTCCTCCACGATCGAGGCGAAAATCCCCTTCCGTTCCGTCATGTGCGGGCGTTAGATGGGATTGGGCTTGGGGCTGCGTCGCAGGACGACGTGCTCCTTTGGGATGAAGTACCTCAGGAGGTTCATTTGCATATTCTCAGGAAATTCGGCTGGCTGGCCACGGCATCTTGCGTGGCTCTGGCTAGCATCGCGCCGACCGGCGCGGCCTTTGCGCAGACCGAGGGCATGGCGCCGCGCGCCGAGCTTTCGCCGATGAAGCGCGTGCCCGAGGCTCGCGCCGCCTATACGGCAGAGCAGGGCGACGACGAAGGCTCGCGCGTTTTCGGCGGCTTCGAGGCAGCACCCGGCGCGCATCCGTTCCAGGTGGCGCTTCTGACTCGGGACAATCTGGACAGCGATCCGATGTCCCAGTTCAACGCGCAGTTCTGCGGCGGCAGCCTGATCGGAGCCGAATGGGTGCTGACGGCGTCGCACTGCATCGTCGATGATCAGGGCGTTGTGCCGGCCAATTCGGTCACGATCCTCGTCGGCGCGACCGACCTCACCGAAGGCACCCGCTACGAAGTCGCGGAGATCATCGCGCATCCGGACTACAACCCCAATACGCTGACCTCCGATATCGCGCTGATCCGCCTCGCATCGCGGACCAACGCCCCGACGGCCAGGATCGCCGGCAACTCGCCGTCGACCGGCGTCGCCACCGTCACGGGCTGGGGCCGCATGGAAAACGGCTACTTCCCGATCCGGCTCATGCAGGCCGATCTGCAGCTTCAGCCGAACGCGACCTGCAATGCCGGCCTCAAGGACATCTACACGCGCGACATCGCCGGCATCCTGACCTACTGGTCGGGCCGCATGCGCTATTCGCCCGAAGGCGTGATGTCGGCAGCCGGCGCGCTGCTCCAGACCATGTCGGATCCGCTCAACGACACGATGATCTGCGCCGGCACGGCGGATGGCATGCGCGACGCGTGCAACGGCGATTCCGGTGGTCCGCTCTTCGTGCGTGAAGGCAATGACGTGGTTCAGGTCGGCGTCGTTTCTTGGGGCGATGGCCCGATCGATGCGGACGTCTATTGCGGCCACAAGGGCGCCTACGGCGTCTATGCCGACGTCGCCCACTTTGCCGACTGGATCGGTCAGCACACCGGCATCCGCCCCTGAGTTGCGGCGTGTCAGATGTGAGTTGAATGCGAAGGCCCCGGTTTCGTCCGGGGCCTTTTTCGCATGGGGGTGGCGCGCTTCACGATCGCCCTTCCTCTCTCCGCGTGCGGAGTAGAAGGGCCGCACGATTACCCGCGCCGCCGCTTGCGCTTGCGGCCGTAGAGTTCCAGCCGGTGATGGACGATGTCGTAGCCGAGTTCCCGGGCGATTTCGTCCTGAAGCTCCTCGATGCGCCGCGAGTGGAATTCGATGACGTCGCCGGTATCGAGGTCGATGAGGTGGTCGTGGTGTTCGCCCGCCGCCGGCTCGAAACGGGCCGGCCCGCCCGCAAAGGCGTGGCGGTGGATGGCGCCTGCCTCTTCGAGCAGCTTCATCGTGCGGTAGACGGTCGAAAGTGAAATGGAACTGTCGAACCCGACCGCGCGACGGTGGATCTCGACTGCATCCGGATGGTCGCCGGCTTCCTGCAGGATCGACAGGATGACCTTGCGCGGCCGCGTGATTCGCACGCCGGCGGCGCGCAGATCGGCCTCGTAATCAGGTTTGGCGGGCGCCGTCGTCTCCATGAACCGGACTATGCTTCAGATGCTTCTGCGTTGCAAAGGCGTCTCCAGTTGCAAACGATTTGCATTTGCATTGACGAAGGGCCGGGCCTGCGCTACATCCATGCTGTCCTCAGTCCGAACCGGTTGATCGCATGCGCTCCCGACTTCGCTTCGCCTCCGTTCTTTCCGCAGCCCTTGCCGGGCTGACGCTCGTCCTGCCCGCCGCCGCGCAGGATGAGCCGTTCAAGGTCGTGACCACCTTCACGGTGATTGCCGATATGGCCCGCAATGTCGCCGGCGATGCGGCTACGGTGGAATCCGTGACGACGCCCGGCGCGGAAGTGCACAATTACCAGCCGACGCCCGGCGACATCCTGCGCGCGCAGGATGCCGACCTCGTGCTCTGGAACGGGCTCAGTCTCGAAACCTGGTTCGAGCGCTTCCTCGCCAATCTCGGAGACGTGCCGGGCGTCGTCGTCTCCGATGGCGTCGAGCCGATCGATATCGCGGAAGGCCCCTATCAGGGCCGGCCGAACCCGCATGCCTGGATGTCGCCGACCGACGCACTGACCTATGTCGCCAACATCCGCGACGCGCTGGTCGAGCATGATCCCGACAATGCCGCGACCTACGAGGCGAATGCCGCGGCCTATTCGGCCGAGATCGAGGCGGCCGCAGCCCCCATCCGCGCCGCGCTCGAAGCGATCCCGCAGGAGCGGCGCTGGCTGGTGACGAGCGAGGGCGCCTTCTCCTATCTCGCCCGCGATTTCGGCCTGCGCGAACTCTATCTCTGGCCGATCAATGCCGACGGACAGGGCACGCCGCAGCAGATCCGCCGCGTCATCGACACGATGCGCCAGAACGACGTGCCGGCGATCTTCTCCGAGAGCACGGTGTCGCCGGACCCGGCCGAGCAGGTCGCCCGCGAGACCGGCGCGCGCTATGGCGGCGTGCTTTATGTTGATTCGCTGAGCGAGGAAGGCGGCCCCGTGCCGACCTATCTCGACCTCCTGAAGGTGACATCGGCCACAATCGCCGAGGGCCTCGCCGAATGAACGTCGCCGCACCCCGTACGACGATCGATGCCGCCGCTGCGGACGGGCTGGTCGTCGACGGCGTGACGGTGACCTACAGGAACGGCAATACGGCGCTGCGGGACGCGAGCTTTTCCGTGCCGCGCGGCTCGATCGCGGCACTCGTCGGCGTCAACGGCAGCGGCAAGTCCACCCTGTTCAAGGCCATCATGGGCTTCGTGCCGCTGGCCCGCGGCAGCGTCTCGATCCTCGGCGATGCGGCCGGCCGCGCGCTGAAGCGCAACGTCGTCGCCTATGTGCCGCAGGCCGAGGAAGTCGACTGGAACTTCCCCGTCCTCGTCGAGGACGTTGTGATGATGGGCCGCTACGGGCACATGAACATGCTGCGTATCGCCGGCAGGCGCGACCGCGAACTGGTCGATGCCGCGCTCGAGCGCGTCGGCATGACCGCCTATCGCAAGCACCAGATCGGCGAACTGTCCGGCGGGCAGAAGAAGCGCGTCTTCCTCGCCCGAGCACTCGCGCAGGAAGGACAGGTGATCCTGCTCGACGAGCCTTTCACCGGCGTCGACGTGACGACCGAGCAGGCGATCATCGAACTGCTGCGGGAGTTGCGCGCCGAAGGTCGCATCATGCTCGTCTCGACGCACAATCTCGGCTCCGTGCCGGAATTCTGCGACCGCGCCGTGCTCATAAACCGCACGGTGCTCGCATCGGGCCTGACCGAGGACGTCTTCACGCATGACAATCTGCGCGAGGCGTTCGGCGGTGTGCTGCGCCACTTCATCCTCGGCGGCGCGGATCTGCACGATGACGAGGACGCGCGCCGCCTGACCGTGCTCTCCGACGACGAACGCCCCTTCGTGCTCTATGGCGGCGAGGGGCGCACGCTGACGGAGCGCGACCCGTCCGTGCCGGACACGGAGCCGCGATGATCGAGACGCTCGTCGCGCCCTTCACCTATGGCTACATGGCCAACGCCATGTGGGTCTCGGCACTGGTCGGCGGCGTGTGCGGCTTGCTCTCCGCCTATCTGATGCTCAAGGGCTGGTCGCTCATCGGCGACGCGCTTTCGCATTCGATCGTGCCCGGCGTCGCCGGCGCCTACATGCTGGGTCTGCCCTTCGCGCTCGGCGCGTTCCTCTCCGGCGGGCTGGCGGCCGCCGCCATGCTCTTCCTGTCGCGCCAGACGCGGCTGCGGGAGGATGCGGTCATCGGGCTGATCTTCACATCCTTCTTCGCCCTCGGCCTGTTCATGGTGTCGATCTCGCCGGTGCCGATAAACGTCCAGTCGATCGTGCTCGGCAACATCCTCGCCGTAACCCCGGCCGACACGCTGCAGCTGATCATCATCTCCGGCGTATCGCTCGCCGTGCTCGCACTCATCTGGCGCGACCTGATGGTGACCTTCTTCGACGAGAACCATGCCCGCTCGATCGGACTGAGGCCCGGCCTTCTCAAGGGCATCTTCTTCACGCTGCTTGCGGCCTCGACGGTCGCCGCTCTCCAGACCGTGGGCGCGCTGCTGGTCATCGCCATGGTGGTGACGCCAGGTGCCACCGGCTACCTCCTGACCGACCGGTTTCCGCGGCTGATCCTGATCGCCGGCACGATCGGCGCAACGACGTCTTTCCTCGGCGCATACGCGTCCTTCTTCATCGATGCCGCACCCGGCGGCATCATCGTCGTCTTCCAAACGCTGATCTTCCTAGCCGCCTTTTTCTTTGCGCCGCGCCATGGGCTCCTGACCGCGAGGCGCACGGCACGCCGGGTGGAGGGCCCGTCGTGATCGAGACGCTCTTCCTGCCCTTCCAGTTTCCCTTCATGCAGCAGGCCTGGGCGATCGCGCTTCTCGTCGCGCTGCCGATGGGGCTGCTCTCGCCGTTCCTGGTGCTCAAGGGCTGGTCGCTGATGGGCGATGCCATCGGCCATGCCGTCCTGCCCGGCATCGTGCTCGCCTTCCTCGTCGGCGCGCCGCTCGCCTTCGGTGCGTTTCTCGCCGGTATGGCCTGCGCGCTCGCCACCGGCTATCTCAACGAGAATTCGCGCATCAAGGAAGACACGGCCATGGGCATCGTCTTCTCCGGCATGTTTGCGGCGGGTCTGGTGATGTTCTCGATGGTGCAGACCGAGATGCATCTCGACCACATCCTCTTCGGCGACATGCTCGGCACGACCTGGCGCGACGTGGGCGAGGCAGCGCTGATCGCGGCCGGCGTCGTCGGCGCGATCCTGCTCTTCGGGCGCGACCTGGCGCTGCACGCCTTCGACGCGCAGCATGCGCGCGCCATCGGGCTACCCGTGCGCTTCCTGCACTACGGCCTGCTGGCGCTGATCTCGCTGACGGTCGTGGGCGCGCTGCAGGCCGTCGGCATCATCCTGGCGATCGCGCTTCTGATCGCTCCCGGCGCGACTGCAAGCCTCGTCACGCGCCGTTTCGGGCGCATGGTCCTGCTGTCGGGCGCCATCGCGCTTGTCTCGGCCCTGTTCGGTGTCTGGATCAGCTTCTTCGTCGACAGCGCACCCGCACCGACGATCGTGCTCGTGATGACGGGCTTCTTCATCGCCGCCTATGCCGCCTCGACGGTCGGCCGACGCGGCAAGGCTGCCTGATCAGCGCTCCCCGAAGGATTCGAAGAAATCCTTCATGCGCGCGAAGAACCCGCTCGATTGCGGCGAGTTCTCGGTCGACGACAACTGCTCGAACTCCTCGAGCAGCTCGCGCTGGCGCCGCGTCAGGTTCTGTGGCGTCTCGACCGCGACCTGGATGTAAAGGTCGCCGATGTCGGCCTGGCGCAGCACCGGCATGCCCTTGCCGCGCATGCGGAACTGGCGCCCGTTCTGCGTGCCTTCCGGCACCTTCACACGCGTCTGGGTTCCGTCCAGCGTCGTCACCTCGAACGAGCCGCCAAGCGCCGCCGTCGTCATAGAGATCGGCACCTTGCAGTAGAGGTCGGCGCCGTCGCGCTGGAAGAACTCGTGCGGCTTCACCGACAGGAAGATGTAGAGATCGCCCGACGGCCCGCCGCGCAGGCCAGCCTCGCCCTCGCCGGCAAGGCGGATGCGCGTGCCGTCCTCGATGCCCGCCGGAATGTTGACCGACAGCGAACGCTCCTCGGTGACGCGGCCCTGGCCCGCGCATTTGCGGCAGGGATCGGAGATCGTCTGGCCGCGGCCCTGGCACTGTGGGCAGGTGCGCTCGATAGAGAAGAACCCGCCGGTCTGCGCGCGCACGCGCCCCGCGCCGCCGCACATCGAGCAGGTCGCAGGCTGCGAGCCGGGCGTTGCGCCGGTGCCGGTGCACTCGTCGCAGATGACGGAGGCCGGCACGCGGATCTGCGCCGTCTTGCCGGTAAAGGCCTCGGCGAGGTCGATTTCCATGTTGTAGCGCAAATCGGCGCCGCGATCGCGGCCCTGCTGCTGGCGGCGGCGACCGCCCATGACGTCGCCGAAGAATTCTTCGAAAATGTCGGCGAAGCCGCCGGCTCCAAAGCCGCCGCCTGCCCCGCCCGGGCCGCCATTCTCGAACGCCGCATGGCCGAACCGGTCATAGGCCGCGCGCTTCTGCGGGTCTTTCAGCGTCTCGTAGGCTTCGTTGATTTCCTTGAACTTCTGCTCCGCAGATGCGTCGCCCGGATTGCGGTCGGGGTGAAACTGCATGGCGAGCTTGCGATAGGCGCTCTTGAGCTCCTTCTCGTCGGCACTCTTGCCGACACCCAGCGTCGCGTAGAAGTCAGCCTTCATCTCGGTTTCCGCAATCCTGTGATGATCTTGCACTGAGCGGCAGTTCGCCGGCCCCCATCTAGGTAAGCCTGATCGTCCATGCCAGCGGCTGGAGAGACATAGAGCCGGGAAATCCGGTCTTCAAACAAGAAAACCCGGCCGCTCGGCCGGGTTTTCCCGAAAATCTGGCCCTTAGGCCGACTTCTTCTTGTCAGCGTCCTCGTCGATTTCCTCGAAATCGGCATCGACGACGTCTTCGCCTGACTTCGCGGCATCTGCGCGGGCGTCCGCCTCGGCAGCCTCGGTCTGGCTCGCCTCGTACATCGCCTGGCCGAGCTTCATCGAGGCTTCGGCGAGCGTCTGCGACTTCGCCTGGATCTCGTCGGCATCCTCGCCGTCGACCGCCGTGCGAAGACCCGCGATCGCATCCTCGATCGCCTTGCGCTCATCGGCCGAGACCTTGTCGCCATATTCCTTCAGCGACTTCTCGCTGGAGTGCAGGAGCGACTCCGCCTGGTTGCGAGCCTCGACGAGACCGCGACGCTTCTTGTCCGCCTCGGCGTTCGATTCCGCGTCCTTGACCATCTTCTCGATGTCGGCGTCCGAAAGGCCGCCGGAAGCCTGGATGCGGATCTGGTGCTCCTTGCCGGTGCCCTTGTCCTTGGCCGAGACCTGCACGATGCCGTTGGCGTCGATGTCGAAGGTGACCTCGATCTGCGGCACGCCGCGCGGTGCCGGCGGAATGCCCATCAGGTCGAACTGGCCGAGCATCTTGTTGTCGGCCGCCATCTCGCGCTCGCCCTGGAAGACCCGGATCGTCACGGCGGACTGGTTGTCCTCGGCCGTCGAGAAGGTCTGGCTCTTCTTGGTCGGGATCGTCGTGTTGCGCTCGATGAGGCGCGTGAACACGCCGCCGAGCGTCTCGATGCCGAGCGAGAGCGGGGTCACGTCGAGAAGCAGCACGTCCTTGACGTCGCCCTGGAGCACGCCGGCCTGGATGGCTGCGCCCATGGCGACGACCTCATCCGGGTTGACGCCCTTGTGCGGCTCCTTGCCGAAGAACTGCTTCACGACTTCCTGGATTTTGGGCATGCGGGTCATGCCGCCGACCAGCACCACTTCGTCGATCTCGCCGGCATTCAGCCCGGCATCCTTCAGCGCCGCCTTGCACGGTCCGATGGTGCGCTGGACCAGATCGTCGACGAGCTGCTCGAACTTGGCGCGCGTCAGCTTCATCGTCAGGTGCTTCGGTCCGCTCTGGTCGGCCGTGATGAAGGGCAGGTTGATCTCGGTCTGCGAGGCGGACGACAGCTCGATCTTGGCCTTCTCGGCGGCTTCCTTCAGGCGCTGGAGAGCGAGCTTGTCGTTCTTCAGGTCGATGCCCTGGTCCTTCTTGAATTCGTCGGCGAGGTAGCTGACGAGGCGCATGTCGAAATCCTCGCCGCCGAGGAAGGTGTCGCCATTCGTCGACTTCACCTCGAACACGCCGTCACCGATCTCAAGCACCGAGATGTCGAACGTGCCGCCGCCAAGATCGTAGACGGCGATCGTCTTGCCGTCCTTCTTGTCGAGGCCGTAGGCGAGGGCCGCAGCGGTCGGCTCGTTGATGATGCGCAGCACGTCGAGGCCGGCGATCTTGCCGGCATCCTTGGTGGCCTGACGCTGGGCGTCGTTGAAATAGGCGGGAACCGTGATGACGGCCTGCGTGACCTTCTCGCCGAGATAGCTTTCGGCGGTTTCCTTCATCTTCTGAAGGATCATCGCGGAGATCTGCGACGGCGAATAGCTCTTGCCCTGGCCTTCGACCCAGGCATCGCCATTGTCGCCCTTCACGATCTTGTAGGGGACGAGCTTCTTGTCCTTCTCGGTGACCGGGTCGTCATAGCGACGGCCGATCAGGCGCTTGATGGCGAAGAAGGTGTTTTCGGGATTGGTGACCGCCTGGCGCTTGGCCGGCTGACCGACGAGGCGCTCGTCGCCATCGGTGAAGGCGACGATCGACGGCGTGGTGCGCGCGCCTTCCGAATTCTCGATCACCTTGGCGTCCTTGCCGTCCATGACGGCGACGCAGGAATTGGTCGTTCCGAGGTCGATGCCGATTACTTTTGCCATTGTCTTCTCTCCTTCAGCAGGCCGTCGTGGACCCATCTGGCGTTCCGGTGACAGCCCCTTGGTTCAGTCTGTGGCGGGCGGGAAGGGCGCCTTCGGACGACCGACCCGCAGCGTTGGAGGGTATATAAGAAGCCGCATTTTTGGCCGCAAGCTTCTCCTGCAAAGCATTTTGCGGCTCGTGCGGCGGTGCTCTCATGCCTTGGTAGAAGGTGGGGACGGTTGTCATTGACCCTCTGGTCGCGGCATGGTCAAAGCGAGCCAAAAATAGGGCCAGGGAGGTATTTTGGATGGCGGATCAGGTCAAGGCCGGCGCGCTTACTGTCGACAAGGTGCTCTACGACTTCATCGTGAGCGAGGCATTGCCGGATACCGGCATCGACGCCGACACGCTGTGGGAGGGGTTCTCGGCGATCGTCCATGATCTCGCTCCGAAGAACCGCGCCCTTGTCGCCCGCCGCGATGAGCTTCAGGCCAAGATCGACGCCTGGCACCGCGAGCACGGCATGCCTGCCGACATGGGCGTCTATGAAGGCTTCCTGCGCGCGATCGACTACATCGTCCCCGAGGGTGCGCCCTTCAAGGTCGCGACCACCGACGTCGATCCCGAGATCGCCACCATCGCCGGGCCGCAGCTCGTCGTCCCCGTCATGAACGCGCGCTATGCGCTCAATGCCGCCAATGCGCGCTGGGGCTCGCTCTATGACGCGCTCTACGGCACCGACGCCACTCCCGAGGACCAGGGCTTCGAAAAGGGCCGACAGTATAACCCGAAGCGCGGCGCGCGCGTCATCGACTGGGCGCGCGGCTTCCTCGACGAGGCGGCGCCGCTCGAAAACAAGGCGAGCTGGCGCGACGTCGCGGGAATGCGCGTCGAATACGCCAAGCTCCGCCTGACGCTGAAGGACGGCGCGAAGATCGGGCTCGCCGACCCGGACCGCTTCGCCGGCTATCTGGGCGATGCCCATGCCCCGCAGCGCGTGCTTCTGAAGAACAACGGCATCCACGCCGAGATCCGCATCGATCCGACGTCGGAGATCGGTCGCACGGATGCCGCCGGCATCGCCGACGTCTGGCTGGAATCGGCGCTCACCACGATCATGGATTGCGAGGATTCGGTCGCCGCCGTCGACGCGGCCGACAAGGTCGTCGTCTACCGCAACTGGCTCGGCCTGATGAACGGCACGCTGGAAGAGGAAGTCACCAAGGGCGCCTCCACCTTCGTGCGCAAGCTCAACGAGGACATCAAGTACAAGGCGCCGGACGGGCTTTCCTTCCTGCTCAAGGCGCGCTCGCTGATGCTCGTGCGCAATGTCGGGCACCTGATGACCAACCCTGCCGTCCGTGACAGGGATGGCAACGAGGTGCCGGAAGGCATCATGGACGCGATGTTTACCGCGCTGATCGCGCTGCACGACATCGGTCCCGGCGGCCGCCGCCAGAATTCGGCAGCCGGCTCCATGTACATCGTCAAGCCGAAGATGCATGGCCCCGAGGAAGTCGCCTTCGCCGTCGAGCTCTTCGGCCGCGTCGAGGAGGTGCTCGGCCTGGCGCCCGACACGCTCAAGATGGGCATCATGGACGAGGAGCGCCGCACGACGGTCAACCTCAAGGAGTGCCTGCGCGCCGCCTCCTCGCGCGTCGTCTTCATCAACACCGGCTTCCTCGACCGCACCGGCGACGAGATCCACACCTCGATGGAAGCGGGCCCGATGATCCGCAAGGCGGACATGAAGCAGTCGGCCTGGATCCAGGCCTACGAGCAGTGGAACGTCGACATCGGCCTGGAATGCGGCCTGCAGGGCCACGCCCAGATCGGCAAGGGCATGTGGGCGATGCCCGACCTGATGGCCGCCATGCTGGAGCAGAAGATCGCCCATCCGAAGGCCGGAGCGAACACCGCCTGGGTGCCGTCGCCGACGGCTGCCACGCTGCATGCGACGCACTACCACAAGGTCTCGGTCGCCGACGTCCAGAAGAAGCTGAAGTCGCGTCCGCGCGCAAAACTCTCGGACATCCTGTCGATCCCGGTCGCGCAGCGTCCGAACTGGAGCCCGGAAGACATCCAGGCCGAACTCGACAACAACGCGCAGGGTATTCTCGGCTACGTCGTGCGCTGGGTCGAGCAGGGCGTCGGCTGTTCCAAGGTGCCCGACATCAACGATGTCGGCCTGATGGAAGACCGCGCCACGCTGCGCATTTCGTCCCAGCACATCGCGAACTGGCTTCACCACGGCGTCGTCACGGAGAAGCAGGTGATGGAGACCATGCAGCGCATGGCCGGCATCGTCGACAAGCAGAACCGCATGGACCGCAACTATCGCGCCATGGCCCGCGATTTCGACGGCTCGATCGGCTTTCAGGCCGCCTGCGACCTCGTCTTCAAGGGCCGCGAGCAGCCCTCCGGCTACACCGAGCCGGTGCTGCATGCCCGCCGCCTCGAATTGAAGGCGCGCGAAGCCAAGCGCCGCATCCGGTAGCCGGGCGAGGGGGCGAGCATGAGCCTGCTGGTCATCGACACGGCCGCGAGCGTCTGCGCCGCCGCCGTTCTCGACGCCTCCGGCGCCGTGCTCGCCGAGCGCTCCGAAACCATGGAGCGTGGCCATGCCGAGCGCCTGATCCCGATGGTGGACGAGGTGCTGGCGCAGGCCGGTCACGGCTACGCGCAGCTGACGCGCATCGGTGTCAGCGTCGGGCCGGGCTCCTTTACCGGCGTGCGCGTCGGCCTGTCGGCTGCGCGCGGGCTGGCGCTTGCGCTCGGCATCCCGGCAATCGGCATCACGACGCTGGAGGCGATCGCCGCCGAAGCCGTGGCTGGGTCCGGCGGCGGTCCCGTTTTCGTTGCGATCGATGCGCGCCGCGACGAACTCTACGTCCAGTATTTCGACGGCGATGGCCAGTGCGTCTGCGCGCCCCATGCGGTCGCGATCGACAGTGCCGAGCGGTGGATCGCGGGTATGCCCGGGCTGAAGCTTGCCGGCTCCGGCGCGCCTCTTCTGGCGGCGCGCACCGGCGTCGAGACCGTCTCCCCGCTTGGCGCGACCGCATCGATCGCGACCTATGGCCGGCTAGCGGCGACCCGTACACCGAGCGACAAGGCGCCGACGCCGCTCTATTTGCGCAGCGCCGACGCCAAGCCGCAGCAGGGCTTTGCCGTGGCGAGGAGCCTGGCTTCGTGAAGCTTCCACTCGGTTTCGGCCGGCGCGACTATGCCATCGAGCATGCCGCTTCCGCCGACATTCCCGCCATCGCCGATATCCACGCCGAGGAGTTCTACCCGCCCTGGAGCGAGGCCGAATTCGAAGCCATGCTGGCAGAGCCCGCGATCACCACGCTGGTCGCGCGCGAAGTCGGTCGCAAGGCGAGGCCCGCCGGCTTCGTGCTGGTGCGCAAGGCGGCCGATGAATCCGAGATCCTGACCATCGCGACCGCTCTGGCCCACCGCAGGCAGGGCGTCGGCTGGGCGCTGATGGATGCCGCCCTGCGCGCCATGCACGGCGATCGGGTCGCGGCCATGTTCCTCGAGGTCGACGAGACCAATCATGGTGCGATCGCGCTTTATCGCAGGCTCGGCTTCTTCAGGGTGGGCGGCCGGCCGGATTACTACCTGACGGCGGACGGCTCGCGGCGCAGCGCGCTCGTCATGCGCCGGGACCTTCGCTGAGGCCATGCCCGCCATGATCCGCGTCGGTCTGCTGCTCGCCTGGTTCGTCGCAGGCACGCTCGTGCTCGCCGCCGTCCAGTTCGTCGCGCTGCGCACCGGCTGGATCAGCACGTGGCGCGCGCCGCGGCTCTGGCACCGCCTGATCCTGTCGGTGCTGCGGGTAAAGGTCCATGTGGAAGGCGCGCCGGCCGGCCAACGGCCCTTGCTGGTCGCCGCCAACCACATTTCCTGGCTCGATATCCCAGTGCTCGGATCGACCGGCGACCTGCGTTTCATCGCCAAGCAGGAGATGAGCGGCTGGCCCGGCTTCGGCACGATCGCGCGGCTGAACCGGACCGTCTTCGTCGATCGGGAAGCGAGGCGCCGGAGCGGCGAGCAGGCAAGCGAGATCGGCAGCCGCATCGCATCGGGCGATGCGCTGGTGCTTTTTCCCGAAGGCACCACAGGCGACGGCAATGGTATCATGCCGTTCAAGTCGAGCCTTTTCGCCGCGACCCGGCTTGCCGCGAGCGAAGGCCGGACCGTCTGGGTGCAGCCGGCCGCGATCGTCTATTACGCCCGCAGCGGCATCCGGCTCGGCCGCACGGAGCGCACCGAAATCGCCTGGATCGGCGACGTCGACCTCGCGCCGCATGTGCTGACCATCCTCAAGGCGGGCATCATCGACGTGCGTCTTCGCTATGGAGAACCAGTCGCCGTCGAGCCGGGCGACGACCGCAAGAAGCTTGCGCGGCGCATGGAGGCCGACATCAGGCGCATGATGTCCGACCTGCAGCGCAGCGACCTCCTCCTGCCGAAGTGATTTCACCTGCAGCCGAAATGCTGTAGGGAGCCCGCCCATGAGCGAACACAGCGAAGCCCTGAGCCAGACGCCGCGCGAGCGGCGCGTCTTCGTCAAGACCTATGGCTGCCAGATGAACGTCTATGACAGCCAGCGCATGAGCGACGCGCTGGCCGCCGACGGCTATCGCGCCACCGACGAGATCGGCGAGGCCGATCTGGTGCTGATCAACACCTGCCACATTCGCGAGAAGGCCGCCGAGAAGGTCTATTCCGAGCTTGGCCGCGTGCGCCAGCTGAAGGCCGAACGCGAGGCAGCCGGCCACGAGATGCTGGTCGGCATTGCCGGCTGCGTGGCGCAGGCAGAAGGCGAGGAGATCGTGCGCCGCGCGCCGGTGGTCGATCTCGTGCTCGGGCCCCAGACCTATCACCGCCTGCCCGAAATGGTCGCCCGCGCCCGCAGCGGCACCAAGGTCGTGGAGACCGACCACACGCTCGAAGACAAGTTCGCGCACCTGCCGGCGCCGCAGCGTGCGCCGACGCGCGCCCGCGGCGTGACCGCCTTCCTGACCGTGCAGGAAGGCTGCGACAAGTTCTGCACCTTCTGCGTGGTGCCTTACACGCGAGGTTCGGAAATCTCGCGGACAGTCGCGCAGATCGTGGCGGAGGCCGAGCGCCTGGCGGAGGCCGGCGTGCGCGAGATCACGCTTCTCGGCCAGAACGTCAATGCCTGGCATGGCATGGGCCCGGACGGCCGTGAGTGGGGATTGGGGCGGCTTCTCTACAGGCTGGCCGACATCCCCGGCGTCGCGCGCCTGCGCTTCACGACCAGCCATCCGCGCGACATGGATGACGATCTGATTGCCGCCCATCGCGACCTGCCGGCGCTGATGCCCTACTTGCATTTGCCGGTGCAGTCGGGGTCCGACCGTATCCTGAAGGCGATGAACCGCCGCCACGTCGCGGCCGACTATCACCGTCTCGTCGAGCGCATCCGCGATGCGCGCTCCGACATCGCGCTCTCCGGCGATTTCATCGTCGGATTTCCCGGCGAAACGGATGCGGATTTCGAGGCGACCATGCGGCTCGTCGAGGAGGTGCGCTACGCCGCCGCCTTCACGTTCAAATATTCGCCGCGCCCGGGAACGCCTGCAGCCGACATGGAGTTTCAGGTCGAGCCTCAGGTGGCCGATGAAAGGCTGCAGCGGCTGCAGGCCCTGATCGCACGCCAGCAGCGGGAGTTTCAGGAATCCCTCGTCGGCCAGGAGATGGACGTGCTGATCGAGAAGCCGGGTCGTCGGCCAGGGCAGAAGGTCGGACGATCGCCCTGGTTACAACCGGTGATTCTTGATGAAACGCTGGGCGAAATCGGTGACATTGTGAGTGTGCGAATCGGGCACACGGAAGCAAACAGTCTTTTCGCCGCTCCGCCCGGGGCGACATGAGGAGAACAGCTTGAGCGCAGCGCCTGAGGTGACCAGCCGTCCTACCGGGGCATCCGATCTCGCGCACATCGCGCTCACATTCGACGACAATCGCCTGGCCAGCGCCCTTTATGGTCAGTTCGACGAGAATCTCGCGCGCATCGAGCGCCATCTCGGCGTCGATATCCACTCCAAGGGCAACCAGCTCTCCATCAAGGGTCCGCCGACGGCGACGGAACAGGCGCGCCGGGCAATCGATTATCTCTACGAACTCGCCCGCAAGGGCGCGGTCCTGACAGCTTCGGAAGTCGATGGCGCGCTGCGCATGGCGTCCGGTCCCGACGAGCAGCTTTCGCTGCCCACCATGGAAAAGAAGGGGCGGATGTCCGCAGCCCAGATCTCGACGCGCAAGCGCACCATCTATGCCCGCTCCAAGAACCAGGACGCCTATATGCGCGCACTGGATCGCTCGGAACTGGTCTTCGGCATCGGCCCGGCCGGTACCGGCAAGACGTTCCTTGCCGTCGCGCATGCCGCGATGCTGCTCGAGCGCGGCCAGGTCGAGCGCATCATCCTGTCGCGGCCGGCCGTCGAAGCCGGCGAGCGCCTCGGCTTCCTGCCGGGCGACATGAAGGAGAAGGTCGATCCCTACCTCCGCCCGCTTTATGACGCGCTCTACGACATGATGCCGGGTGACCGGGTCGAGCGCGCGATTACGGCCGGCGTCATCGAGATTGCGCCGCTCGCCTTCATGCGCGGCCGTACGCTCGCCAATGCCGCCGTCATCCTCGACGAGGCGCAGAACACCACGCCGATGCAGATGAAGATGTTCCTGACGCGTCTCGGCGAGAATTCGCGCATGATGGTGACGGGCGACCCGAGCCAGATCGACCTCCCGCCCAACCAGCGCTCCGGGCTGGTGGAAGCCATGCAGGTGCTCAAGGACCTCGAGAACATCGTGACCGTGCGCTTCGACGACACCGACGTCGTGCGCCATCCGCTGGTCGCACAGATCGTGCGTGCCTATGACCGCGCCTTTGGAACCTGACATCGCTGTGCAGATCGGACCGATAGACGCGATCCTGGTCGTCGAAGCCGGGACATGGTCTGATGCGTCAGTCCTGGCACAGCTTGTGCAGACGGCGATCGAGGCGGCGCTCGCCGAGACCGGGGCGCAGGGCAACGAAACCGAACTCGGCATCACCTTCACCGACGATGCGGCGATCTCGACGCTGAATGGTCAATGGCGCGGCAAGGAAGGGCCGACCAACGTCCTGTCCTTCCCCGTCATCGACATCGAGCCGGGTGACCCGTTCCCGCCTGCCCTTGGCGACATCGTGATCGCCGAGGAGACCGTCCGGCGCGAGGCGGAACTCGATGGAAAATCCTTCGAGGACCATCTCACGCATCTCGTGATCCATGGGTTCCTTCACCTTCTCGGCCACGACCATATCGAGGACGACGAGGCCGAGATCATGGAGGCGACGGAAACGCGGGCGCTGGCGCGCCTTGCAATTTCCGATCCCTATGCGTAATTCAATGTCCCGCAATTCGTGAACGAGACGATGAACACCAAGGATACGCCCGTTGCAGAGCCGGCCTCTGCGGAACGGGCTGATAGACCGGCCGAAGACGGGCAAAGTACCGCCGCCGGCCAGTCGGTCGGCAGGACTTCGATCCTGAGGCGCCTCAGCGCCGCTTTCCGCCCCCGTGGCGGCTCCTCGATCCGTGAAAACCTGGAAGATGCTCTCGCCGGCCAGGACGTTGGCGGCGAGTCCTTCTCGCCCGGCGAACGGGCCATGCTCAACAACATCCTGCGTCTGCGCGAGGTGCGCGTCGAGGACGTCATGATCCCGCGAGCCGACATCGAGGCGCTGGAGATCGACACCACGATCGGCGAACTCCTCGTCCATTTCGAGCGCTCCGGCCATTCGCGCATGCCGGTCTACAAGGAGACACTCGACGACCCGCGCGGCATGGTCCACATCCGCGACGTGCTGGCCTACATCGCCCGCAGCGCCAAGGCGAAGAAGCCGCGTGGCCGCAAGGCCGCAGGCAGCACCGTGGTCGCGGCGCCGACGCAGCCGGCGGCAGGGTCATTCGATCTCGCCAATGTCGATCTTTCCAAATCCATCGGCGACCAGTCGCTGATCCGGCCAGTGCTCTTCGTGCCGCCCTCCATGCTCGCCTCCGATCTGATGACGCGCATGCAGGCGAGCCGCATTCAGATGGCGCTCGTCATCGACGAATATGGTGGCACCGACGGTCTCGTCTCGCTCGAGGACATCGTCGAGATGGTGGTCGGCGACATCGAGGACGAGCACGACGAGGACGAGCCGATGATCACCAAGGCCGGTGACGGTGTCTTCATCGTCGACGGCAAGGCCGAGATCGACGAGGTCGCCGAAGCCATCGGCGAAGGCTTCGCCGCCGGCGAGCACGGCGAATATGTCGATACGATCGGCGGCATCCTGTTCAACGCGCTCGGCCGCGTGCCGACGCGCGGCGAAGTGGTGCAGGCGATCCCCGGCTTCGAGTTCCATGTGCTCGACGCCGACCCCCGCCGCGTCAAGCGCGTGCGCATCGTGCAGTCGCGCGGCATCGAGCGCCGGCGCAGGCCGCAGCGCGCCGCCGCGCCGCGTGATCCGGAAGTCACCGAGGAGGCCGCCGAATAGCCGGCGGTTTCTTCTCCCGCCCCGGTGATCTACTAAGGGATCGTCGAATCGGGGGACGAACGCGACGATGGAGCGACTGGCCGGCCGCGTGATCTTGCTATGGGGCTGGCGCAGGTTTCTCGTCGCCCTCTTCGCCGGCGCCGTTCTGGCGCTGACGATGCCGCCCTTCGACTTTCCGGCGGCAGGCTTTGTCTCCTTCCCGCTACTGGTCTGGCTGCTCGAGGGCGAGCCCGACGGCGCGCTGCCTAGGTCGCGGCGGTGGCGCTCGGGTTTCGGCGTCGGATGGTGGTTCGGCTTCGGCTATTTCCTGGCCGGTCTCTTCTGGATCGGCAATGCGCTGATGGTCGAGGCGGATCTTTTCGGCTGGGCCGTTCCGCTCGCCGTCATCGGGCTGCCCGCACTTCTCGCCGTGTTCTTCGGCATCGCCACACTGGTCGCGCGACGCCTGTCGAGCGGCGGCATCGGCCGGGTGCTGGCGCTCGCCTTCGCGTTCGGCCTCGTCGAATGGCTGCGATCCTTCGTGCTCACCGGCTTTCCCTGGAACGCCATCGGCTATGCGGCGATGCCGGTCCCGCTGATGATGCAGAGCGTCACGCTGGTCGGGCTGTCCGGCGTGACGGCGCTGGCGGTCTTCGTCTTCTGCGTGCCGGCCATGCTGGTCGAACGCCGCGACAAGCGGTTGGGAATCGCGCTCGCCCTGTTCATCGTCGCCGTCCATCTCGGCTACGGCGCCTGGCGAATGTCCACGCCTATCGGCGGCGAGACGCTCGCCGTGCGCATTGTCCAGCCGTCGATCGCGCAATCGTCCAAATGGGACGAGGACCGGCGCGACGAGATCTTCGCGACGCTGATCGACCTCACCGGGCAGCCGGCGATCGAGGCCGGTGCTGAGCCTCGCCTCATCCTTTGGCCCGAGACGGCTTTCCCGTTCCTGCTCTCGGAACGCCCGGACGCACTGGCGGCGATCGCGGATGTTCTTACCGACGAGCAGTCGCTGATGGCCGGCGCCGTCAGGATCGAGCCGCCGACGCAGACGCAGCCGGGGCGGTTCTACAATTCGGTCCTGACCTTCAACGGCACCGGCGAGATCGTCGATGCCTTCGACAAGGTCCATCTCGTGCCCTTCGGCGAGTATGTGCCCCTTGCCCCCATCCTGCAGCGGTTCGGGCTGGGCCAGGTCGCCAGCGCGTTCCCGTCCTTCTCGGCCGGTACGCAGGATCGTCTGATAGACACCGGCCAGGGCATCCAGGCGCTGGCCTACATCTGCTACGAGGCGATCTTCCCGGCCTATGTCGGCGACGGGCTTGCCACGGGAGCGCTGCTCGTCAACGTCACCAACGATGCCTGGTTCGGCGTGACGCCCGGCCCCTACCAGCATCTGCGCCAGGCCCAGTTGCGGGCAGTGGAGGCGGGACGTCCAATGCTGCGGGCCGCCAACAATGGCCTGTCGGCGGCATTCGATGCCCGCGGGAGGCTCGTTGACGGCTTTGCCCTCAATGCCGTCGGCGCGCTCGACGTCTCGCTGCCGATGGCGACCCTTGAAACTTCGCCGCGGGCAGCCTGGTGGACCGGCCTCGCGCTGATTGCGCTTTTGGGTGCAGTCGCGACGATCCTGCATAACCGAAGTGCGGGAAAGCTTCATTGACAGGCACTATATTAGAAACCCATATGAGTTTTAGCCCTTTCTCATGCGTTCCGGCCCAGTCGCTGGGAAAGGATGCCAGTCAGACTGCTCCCGGTTTCGGGGGCAGCTCGTCCATCCATGCAATTTGGGCTCGAGAGGACTGCTGCCATGGTTGACAGCAAGAAGCGCCCAAACCCGATCGACATCCACGTCGGCAGCCGAATCCGCATGCGCCGCAACATGATCGGAATGAGCCAGGAAAAGCTCGGCGAGAGCCTCGGCATCACTTTCCAGCAGATCCAGAAATACGAGAAGGGTACCAACCGCGTCGGCGCGAGCCGCTTGCAGTCGATCTCGTCGATCATGGGTGTCCCGGTCGCCTTTTTCTTCGAAGACGCACCGCGGGGCGACGGCGCCGAGGGCCTCTCCGAAGCGCCCCAGGCCGATTTCGAGACCGATTTCCTGAACAGCCCCGAAGGAATCCAGCTCCAGCGCGCCTACGCCCGCATCAAGGATGCCAAGGTGCGCCGCCGCGTTCTCGACCTCGTCAAGACATTGGGTGCCGCCGAGGACGACTAGCCGGGGAACCGCTTTTCCTTGACCCCTTTCGCCCCTCTTGGCAAAGAGGAGCCCGCCTGCCCGCCAATGGCGCGGCAGGCATCATTTCGAGAGGGGACACCCGCCTTGCGTCAGAACTATTCCTTCACCAGCGAATCCGTTTCCGAAGGGCACCCCGACAAGGTGTGCGACCGCATCTCCGACGAGATCGTGGACCTCGTCTATCGCGAGGCGAAGAAGACCGGCGTCGACCCCTGGACCGTTCGCGTGGCCTGCGAGACGCTCGCCACGACCAACCGCGTGGTGATCGCCGGCGAGGTCCGCGTACCGGAATCGCTGATGAAGACCGACAAGGCCGGCAACAAGGTCATCAACCCGGCCAAGTTCAAATCCGCCGCCCGCAAGGCGATCCGCGCCATCGGCTACGAGCAGGACGGCTTCCACTGGAAAACCGCCAAGATCGACGTGCTGCTGCACTCGCAGTCCGCCGACATCGCGCAGGGCGTGGACAACGCCTCCGACAAGCAGGGCGAGGAGGGTGCCGGCGACCAGGGCATCATGTTCGGCTATGCCTGCACCGAGACGCCCGATCTGATGCCGGCGCCGATCTATTACAGCCACAAGATCCTGGAACTGCTCGCCGCCGCCCGCCACAAGGGCGAAGGCGACGCCGGCAAGCTCGGCCCCGACGCCAAGAGCCAGGTCACGGTCCGTTACGTCGACGGAAAGGCGGCTGAAGCGACCCAGATCGTGCTGTCCACCCAGCATCTGGATGCGTCCTGGGATTCCAAGAAGGTCCGCAAGGTCGTCGAGCCGTTCATCCGCGAGGCGCTTGGCGACCTGAAAATCGCCGACGACTGCAACTGGTACATCAACCCGACCGGCAAGTTCGTCATCGGTGGTCCGGATGGCGATGCAGGCCTCACCGGCCGCAAGATCATCGTCGACACCTATGGCGGTGCCGCACCCCATGGCGGCGGCGCCTTTTCCGGCAAGGACACGACCAAGGTCGACCGCTCGGCAGCCTATGCCGCGCGCTACCTCGCCAAGAACGTTGTGGCGGCGGGCCTTGCCGAGCGCTGCACGATCCAGCTTTCCTACGCCATCGGCGTTGCCCAGCCGCTGTCGATCTATGTCGACCTGCACGGCACCGGCAAGGTCAGCGAGGACGAGATTGAGGCAGCGATCCGCGAGATCGTCGACCTTTCACCCTCCGGCATCCGCCGCAAGCTCGACCTCAACAGGCCGATCTATGCGCGCACGGCGGCCTATGGCCATTTCGGCCGCAAGCCCGGCCGCGACGGCGCCTTCTCGTGGGAGAAGACCGACCTGGTGCCGCAGCTTCGCCAGGCGCTGAAGAAGAAGTGATCGACGAACCGCGCCGCAGCCGCTCGACGGAGGCCTTCTACGGCCGCCGTCGCGGCAAGACCCTGCGGCCCATGCAGTCGGGAGCACTGGGGCGCGTTCTCGACGCGCTCGCGCTCGACCTCGACAGCCCTGCACCGACGGACTTGCGAACCCTATTTGAGGCGCAGGTCGCGACCGTTTGGCTGGAGATCGGCTTCGGCGGCGGCGAGCATCTGGAACACGAGGCCCGACGCCTGCCGGAAACCGGCTTCATCGGCGTGGAGCCTTTCGTCAACGGCATGGCCAAGCTGACGGCCTCCCTCGATGAGGTGCCTGTCAGCAATGTGCGTCTGCACGACGACGACGCGACGGTCCTGCTCGATTGGCTGCCGGAGGCTTCGCTTGACGGCATCGACCTGCTCTATCCCGACCCGTGGCCGAAGAAGAAGCACTGGAAGCGGCGCTTTGTCAGCCCCGTCAATCTCGACCGGTTCGCGCGCGTCGTGAAGCCCGGCGGTAGCTTCCGCTTCGCATCTGACATCGACACCTACGTCAACTGGACGCTGATCCACATCCGCGACCACGGCGCCTTCGACTGGCTGGCCGACGGGCCCGAGGACTGGCACACGCCGTATGAGGCGTGGCCCGGCACGCGCTACGAAGCCAAGGCAATCCGCGAGGGGCGGAGGCCGGCCTACCTGACGTTCAAAAGGCGCTGATCAGCGCCCGACGCGGTCGAACTGGTCCGGATTGATGCCGAGGCGCTCGAGATGGCGGCGCGGCGCAGGGCGACGGGCCTCGGCAGCGGCCGAGACGGCTACCGCGCTGCGCACGAGGCCGAAAAACTCGACGATGCTGGTACGGGCGGACATGGGTCATTCCTTTCATTGTGCGGTGCACAATAAATAAAACCCGCAGCACCGTAGAAGAATGCTCTCTGATGCATCGCAGCCATGCGCACGGCGTAGGCTTAAGGGCCGCCATCATGCCCCTCGCTTGAAATCGGCGGCGGCATGGCGTATAGACGCTCCAAATTCTTGGTCGATACGGCGAAGAGTGGGTCCCACCGGTCCCGCTCTTTTTTGTTTCCTGCATCGGCCATCGCAAAGGAGACTGGATGAGCGACGCCGTGACGACCACGCCCGAGGACGACCGCCTGATCCGCGAGACCGGCATCGATGCGCGCATCGCCGCGATCGTCCTGCCGGCGGCGCGCGCTGCGGGCTTCCGGCTCGTCCGCGTGCGGCTTTCCGCGCAGAACGGCCTCACGCTGCAGATCATGGCCGAGCGCCCAGACGGTACGATGACCGTCAGGGACTGCGAGGATCTGAGCCGCGTCGTCTCGCCGGCGCTGGATGTCGAGGACCCGATCGAGAAGGCCTATCATCTCGAAGTGTCCTCGCCCGGCATCGACCGGCCGCTGGTGCGCCGCTCCGATTTCGAGGTAGCCAAGGGCCACATCGCCAAGATCGAGACGGCGATCCTCATCGGCGACCGCAAGCGCTTCCGCGGGCGCATCGCCGATGTCACGGAGACCTCCGTGATGATCGAGCGCGACCAGGCGAGCTATGGCGACGAGCCGACGGTGGAAATTCCGCTCGATGCGCTGTCGGATGCGCGCCTCGTGCTCACCGACGAGTTGATCCGTGAATCGCTGGCGCGCGACAAGCAGGCGCGCCGCATGGCCGAACGCGACGACGACGACGCGCCCGAGGCCGGGACCGAAGACGACAACTGATTTTTCGAAGAGGCGCCGGGTCGAAGAGACCGGGCCTCAAGGGAGACGATGATGGCAGTCAGTGCAAACAGGCTCGAACTTCTGCAGATTGCGGACGCGGTCGCGCGCGAGAAGTCGATCGACAAGCAGATCGTGATCGCCGCCATGGCCGATGCGATCCAGAAGGCGGCGCGCTCGCGCTACGGCCAGGAGAGCAACATCCGCGCCGACATCAATCCCGGCACCGGCGAGATCAAGCTGCAGCGCTTGATGGAAGTCGTCGACACGGTCGAGGAATACGACCGCCAGATCTGGATCGAGGACGCCCGCAAACGCAATCCGGACGCGCAGGTCGGCGACTTCATCGCCGAGCAGCTGCCGCCGATGGATTTCGGCCGCATCGCAGCGCAGTCTGCCAAGCAGGTCATCGTGCAGAAGGTGCGCGAAGCCGAGCGCGATCGCCAGTATGACGAGTACAAGGACCGCATCGGCGAAATCGTCAACGGCACCGTCAAGCGCGTCGAATACGGCAACGTCATCGTCGATCTCGGCCGCGGCGAGGCGATCATCCGCCGCGACGAGCTGATCCCGCGCGAGCTCTACAAGTATGGCGACCGCGTGCGCGCCTATGTCTACGACGTGCGCCGCGAGCAGCGCGGCCCGCAGATCTTCCTGTCGCGCACCCATCCGCAGTTCATGGCGAAGCTCTTCACCATGGAAGTCCCGGAAATCTACGACGGCATCATCGAGATCCGCTCGGTTGCCCGCGATCCGGGCTCTCGCGCCAAGATCGCCGTGATCAGCCGCGACTCCTCGATCGATCCGGTCGGCGCTTGCGTCGGCATGCGCGGCAGCCGCGTCCAGGCGGTCGTGGCCGAGCTCCAGGGCGAGAAGATCGACATCATCCCGTGGAACGACAACGCCGCGACCTTCATCGTCAACGCGCTGCAGCCGGCCGAAGTGACCAAGGTCGTGCTCGACGAAGACGCCGAGCGTATTGAAGTCGTGGTCCCCGATGACCAATTGTCTCTGGCGATCGGTCGTCGCGGCCAGAACGTGCGTCTGGCTTCGCAGCTGACCGGCTGGGACATCGACATCCTCACCGAGGAAGAAGAGTCGCAGCGCCGCCAGAAGGAATTCGTCGAGCGGTCGACGCTGTTCATGGACGCCCTCAACGTCGACGAGATGGTCGGCCAGGTCCTGGCGTCGGAAGGCTTCACCTCGGTCGAGGAAGTGGCCTACGTCGATTCCGACGAGATCGCGTCGATCGATGGATTCGACGACGAGACCGCCGAGGAAATCCAGTCGCGCGCCAAGGAGTATCTCGACCGCATCGAGGCCGAGCATGACGCCAAGCGCCGCGAACTGGGCGTCGAGGACGAACTGCGTGACATCCCGGGCGTGACGACCGCGATGATGGTCGCGCTCGGCGAGGACGGCGTAAAGACGGTCGAGGATTTCGCCGGCTATGCCGTCGACGATCTCGTCGGCTGGAAGGAGCGCAAGGACGGCGAGACCAAGCTGTTCGACGGCGTGCTGTCCAAGTTTGCGGTCAGCCGCGCCGATGCCGAGCAGATGGTCGTCGCAGCGCGCCTGAAGGCGGGCTGGATCAGTGAGGACGATCTCGTTGGCGACGCCGAAGAGGCCGAGACGGAGCAGGCGGACGCCTGATTGGGTGACGAGGTCCGACGAGGTGAACGACAGGACCTGCATCGTCACGCGGCAGGCGCTGGAGCCGGACGAGATGATCCGGTTCGTCGCCGGCCCTGACGGGCAGGTGGTGCCCGACCTGAAGCGCAAGCTTCCCGGTCGTGGCTGCTGGGTCACGGCCCGGCGCGACATGGTGGACAAGGCCCAGGCGCGCAAGCTTTTCGCACGCGCGCTGAAGGAGCCGGTGGAAGCGCAGCCGGAGATCGGCGCGCTGGTGGACCAGTTGCTGGCGCGATCCGCGCTCGGCGCTATGGGCCTCGCCCGCAAGGCGGGCAGGCTCGCTCTTGGCGCCGCGAAGGTCGAGGCGACGATCCGCTCCGGCGAGGCGCTTTGCGTGCTGCACGCAGCCGAGGCGCAGCCCGACGGCGTGCGAAAGATGGACCAGGCCCGGCGTGCGACAGTGCATCTCGGCGGGCCTGAAATCGCCTCCTACAAACTCTTTTCCGAAGAGGAAATGGGTTTGGCATTGGGGGGTGCAAATGTGATACATGCAGCCGTTCTTGCCGGCGGACCCGGCGAAACGGCGCTAGAGCGCCTGATTGCGCTCGACCGGTACAGGGGCGGGCCTCCTGCTGCCGGACGACGGCACGACGGAAGCGGCGAAGGACCCGACGCCGCAGAGGATACGGAATGAGCGATACGAAGACCGGCGACGACAAGACCTTGAGTGTCGGCACGAAAAAGACGCTGACGCTGAAGCGGCCCGGCATGGAACAGGGCACCGTGCGGCAGAACTTCTCGCACGGCCGCACCAACACGGTCGTCGTGGAGACCAAGAAGCGCAAGTTCTCGCGTGGTGACGAGAAGCCGGAGACGCCGCAGGTCGCGCTGAAGCCGCGCGTCGCGACGCCGTCGGCGCCCGCGCAGACCGCACCGCGCCCGGCTCCTCAGGCTCCCACCGTCGAGCGCGGACGCACCTCGTCCAGCGCCGGCGTCGTGCTGCGTGATCTGTCCAATGACGAGATGGATGCCCGCCGCCGCGCTCTCTTGGATGCGCAGGCCCGCGAGTCCGACGACCGCAAGCGCGCTGCAGAAGATGCGCAGCGCCGCGCGGAGGAAGATGCGCGCCGTGCCCGCGAGCGTGAGGAATCCGCCCGTCGCCAGGCCGAAGAGGAAGCCCGTCTCAAGGCCGAGGCGGAAGCCCGCCGCCGCGCCGAGGAAGAGGCTGCCCGCCGCACGCCCGCAGCGGCTGCCGGTGCTGTGGCCGTCGCTGACGAGGAAGAGACTGCCACGACTGCACGTCGCGGCCCGGTCGTGCGCCGTCCCGGCGCGCCGGCTCCCGTCAAGGTGGATGCAACCCCGCCGAAGCCGACCCGCGGCAAGGGCGAGGACGATCGTCGTCGCGGCAAGCTGACGCTGACGACGGCGCTGTCGGACGACGACAAGCGCGGCCGTTCGCTCTCCTCGATGCGTCGCCGCCAGGAGAAGTTCAAGCGCGGCATGCAGCAGGAGACCCGCGAGAAGATTTCGCGCGAGGTCATCCTGCCGGAGACCATCACCATTCAGGACCTCGCCAGCCGCATGGCCGAGCGCGCGGTCGACGTGGTGAAGTTCTTCATGAAGCAGGGCCAGATCATGAAGCCGGGCGACCTTCTGGACGCCGACACGGCCGAGCTGGTCGCCGTCGAGTTCGGCCACACGGTCAAGCGCGTCGCGGAATCAGACGTCGAGGAAGGGCTTTTCAACGTTCCCGACGCGGACGGCACGCAGAAGTCGCGTCCGCCGGTCGTCACGATCATGGGTCACGTCGATCACGGCAAGACCTCGCTGCTCGACGCGATCCGCAATGCCAATGTTGTCTCCGGCGAAGCCGGTGGCATCACGCAGCATATCGGCGCCTACCAGGTCGAGAAGAACGGCCAGAAGATCACCTTCATCGACACCCCCGGCCACGCCGCCTTCACCGCCATGCGTGCCCGTGGCGCACAGGCGACCGACATCGCGATCCTCGTGGTGGCGGCCGATGACAGCGTGATGCCGCAGACGATCGAATCCATCAGCCACGCAAAGGCTGCCGGCGTCCCGATCATCGTGGCGATCAACAAGATCGACAAGCCGCAGGCCGACGCCCAGAAGGTTCGCACGCAGCTCCTCCAGCACGAGGTGTTCGTGGAATCGCTCGGCGGCGAGGTGCTCGACGTCGAGGTGTCGGCCAAGACCGGCGCCAATCTCGACAAGCTGCTTGAGGCGATCCTGCTGCAGTCGGAAATCCTAGAGCTCAAGGCCAATCCGGACCGCACCGCCGAAGGCGTGGTCATCGAGGCCAAGCTCGACAAGGGCCGTGGTCCCGTTGCGACCGTGCTCGTTCAGGCCGGCACGCTGAAGCCGGGCGATATTCTCGTCGCCGGCGACCAGTGGGGCCGCGTGCGCGCACTCGTCACCGATAAGGGCGAGCAGATCAAGGAAGCCCCGCCGGCGACCCCGGTCGAGGTTCTCGGCATCCAGGGCACGCCGCAGGCCGGCGATCGCTTCGCCGTCGTCGAGAACGAGGCGCGGGCCCGCGAGATCGCGGAATACCGCCAGCGTCTCGCCCGCGAGAAGGCCGTTGCCCGCCAGGCAGGCCAGCGCGGCTCGCTCGAGCAGATGATGTCGCAGCTCCAGACCAGCGGCCTCAAGGAGTTCCCGCTCGTCATCAAGGGCGACGTGCAGGGCTCGATCGAGGCGATCGTCACGGCGCTCGACAAGCTCGGCACCGACGAGGTCCGTGCGCGCATCGTCCATTCGGGCGCGGGCGCGATTACCGAAAGCGACATCTCGCTCGCCGAGACGTCGAATGCGGCGATCATCGGCTTCAATGTGCGCGCCAACAAGCAGGCGCGGACCGCAGCCGAGCAGTCGGGCATCGAGATCCGCTACTACAACATCATCTACGACCTGGTGGACGACATCAAACAGGCCATGTCCGGCCTGCTGTCGCCCGAGCGCCGCGAGACCTTCCTCGGCAATGCCGAGATCCTCGAAGTGTTCAACATCACCAAGATCGGCAAGGTGGCTGGCTGCCGTGTCACGGAAGGCCGCGTCGAGCGTGGTGCAGGCGTCCGCCTCGTCCGCGACGGCGTCGTCATCCACGAAGGCACGCTCAAGACCCTCAAGCGCTTCAAGGACGAAGTGTCCGAAGTGCCGGTCGGCCAGGAGTGCGGCATGGCGTTCCAGAACTACGAGGACATCCGTGCCGGCGACACCATCGAGTGCTACCGCGTCGAGATGATCACGCGTTCGCTCTAAGGCGCCGTTAGGATCGCGGCGCAGGCCTGAAGGTCTGCGCCGCCTCTGAATTTTCCACGCGCGCGGCGGGTTCAAGCCCCGCCGGCCGCGCCGTTGCAGGTGACCATCATGTCCAAACCGTCCCAGGCTGGGCCCTCCCAGCGCCAGCTTCGCGTCGGCGAACAGGTGCGCCATGCGCTGTCCGACGTGCTTCAGCGCGGCGAGGTGCGCGACGACCTGATCGAGATGACGGTCATCTCGGTCTCCGAAGTGCGCATGTCGCCTGATCTCAAGATCGCGACCGCCTTCGTCGCGCCGCTGGCCGCCAAAGACGACCAGGCCGTCATCAAGGCGTTGGCGAGAAACGCGAAATTTATCCGTGGCCGCGTCTCGGGCGCGCTGCGCCAGATGAAATACATGCCGGAATTCCGCTTCCGGCTCGACACCAGCTACGACAACATGGCCCGCATCGACGCCCTGCTGCGTTCTCCCGAAGTCGCGCGCGACCTCGATGCGGAAGAGGAGAACGAGGACTGATGGCCCGCCAGCAGCGCAAGAAGAAGGGCCGCCCCGTCTCGGGCTGGCTGATCCTGGACAAGCCGGTCGGCATGGGCTCGACCGAGGCGGTCTCCAAGATCAAATGGCTCTTCAGCGCCGACAAGGCAGGCCATGCCGGCACGCTCGATCCGCTCGCCTCCGGCATGCTGCCTATTGCGCTCGGCGAGGCGACGAAGACGGTGCCGTATGTGATGGAAGGCGCCAAGGTCTACCGCTTCACGGTAAGCTGGGGCGAAGAGCGCTCGACGGATGATCTCGAAGGCCATGTAACGGAGCGCTCCGACCAGCGCCCCGACGAAGCGGCGATCCGCGCGCTCCTGCCGAACTATACCGGCCTCGTCATGCAGACCCCGCCGCAATTCTCCGCGATCCGTATCGCCGGCGAGCGCGCCTACGATCTGGCGCGCGAAGGCGAGACGGTCGAGATCCCCGCGCGCGAGGTCGAGATTTCGCGCTTCGACCTGATCGAGCGGCCGGACGAGAACCAGGCCATCTTCGAGATCGAATGCGGCAAGGGCACCTATGTCCGCTCGCTGGCGCGCGATCTCGGCCGCGATCTCGGATGCTACGGGCACGTCTCGCTCCTGCGCCGCGTCGAGGTCTATCCCTTCGGCGCCGACGACATGGTCACGCTGCCCGAAATGGCAAAGGCGCTTGGCCGCGAAGGCGATCTGCGCGAGGCGCTCGACCAGCGCCCGGAGGGCGACGAACTGGCCGCGCTCGACGATCTGCTCCTCGATACCGGTGCAGCGCTCGCCGATCTTCCGCAGGTGTCGCTCGCCGAAGACGCCGCCCAGCGCGTGCGCATGGGCAATCCGGTGATCATCCGCGGCCGCGATGCGCCGCTCGATGCAGACGAGGTCTGCGCCAACGCGCGTGGAAAGCTCCTGGCGGTCGGCGCGGTCGAGGCCGGCATGTTCCATCCCCGCCGGGTCTTCACCGCCTGAAGCGGCAGGCGTCCGCCGATGTCAAAGATCATTGCCGCTACCGGCGACCCCGCCTAGACTGATCTGCGTCGGCGCTGCGCCGGCAGCGGCGGCAAGGATCGAGGGTTGGCGAAAGCGGACGACAACCGGCAGGAGGCCAGGCGCGCCTTCTGGCCGAAGCCAATCGGCGCGTTCCTGTTCGCGCTGGTCGCCGTCGTGCTCGCGCCGGCCTTGCTTCTGTCCGGCTACCTCCTGCAGCGCAACTCGCAGGCGCAGTCCGAAATCGTCGGCGTGCTTGCCGAAGCGACGACCGGCTCGATCGCCGAGACGCTCGACCGCGAGTTGACCAGCATGATGACGACCTTGCGCGTCATCTCGACGGCGAACTCGCTCGGCAATGGCGACTATGCCGAGTTCTACCTGCGCGCCCGCGCCGCGCTGCTCGGCACCGACATGGTCCTGCAAATGGCGGATGCCGGAGCCGACCTCGTCGTGGACACGAGCCTGCCTTTCGGTGCGACACCCCCGCCGGTCGTCGACCCCGAGCCGATCGAGCGTGCACAGCGCGCCGGCGAAGGCGTCGTGTCCAACGCCTATTACGACGAGGAAGGAACGCTGCTTTTCTCGGTGATCCTGCCCTGGAGCGCCACCGGCGAAAATCTCGGCCTGATCCTTGCGCGCCCCACCGACAGCCTGGCGCCGGCGCTCACCAGCCAGAACCTGAGGGGCGGCTGGAATGCGGCCGTGATCGACGGTCGCGGCATCGTGCTGGCGTCGTCCTACGCCTCGTCCGGCATCGGCAGCCGCTTCTTCCTGCATGACGAGGAAATCGTCCGCTCGGGCGCCGTCGATGCGATCCGCCAGGTGGACGGCGTCGATTATCGCACTGTGGCCAAGCCCTTGAGGCTCGCCAGCTGGCGCGTCGTGCTGTGGGCGCCGGCAGCAACCTTCGAGGAGCCGGTGCGCCGGGGCTTTGCGACGCTGGTCGCCGGCGCGTTCGGCATGGCGGCGCTTGGCGCTCTGGGTGCCTGGCTGCTCGCCGGCCAGATCGCCAAGCCGGTCCGCCGGCTCGCCGAGGATGCCCACAAGCTCGGCATCGGCGAGAGGGTCGAGGCGGTCAACCACCCCGTCACCGAAATTGCCGTCGTCTCGCAGGCGCTGGCGCAGGCGAGCTGTGACCGGCAGGCGGCTGAGAACGAAGTGCGCTTCCTGATGCGCGAGGTCGCGCACCGCTCGAAGAACCAGCTCACCGTCGTCTCCTCGATCGCAAAGCAGACGGGGCGCAACGCTCGCAGCTTCGCCGAGTTCGAAGACGCGTTCCAGAAACGCATTCACGGTCTCGCGCGCTCGACCGACCTGCTCATCGCCGGCGGCGTGGCAGGCGTCGAACTGAAGGCGCTGGTCGAGGCGCAGCTCGAACCGTTCCGGCCGGATGGTGCCGATCGCTGCGCGGTCGATGGGCCGCTTCTGAGGCTGTCGAACCAGGCGGCGCAGACCTTCGGCATGGTGCTGCACGAACTGGCGACCAACGCCTCGAAATACGGGGCGTTTTCCGTGCCTACCGGAAAACTGTCGGTGGACTGGACGCTCAGGCTCGACACGATCGAGTTCGTCTGGCGCGAGCAGACGCCGCGCCGGCGCAAGCGCGTCGAGGGCAAGGGCTTCGGCACCGAGGTGCTCAACCGCATGCTGACGGTCGCGCTCAGCGCCGAAGTCGAGCGCACGCTAACGCAGACGGGCCTGGCGCTGCGCATCGTCATGCCGCTCGAGGCCGTCTCAGCGGAAGCCGGCAACACCGGCGCCTGAGCGCCGATCGCCCCGCCCGGCAGGGGGGCTGGCATTCTCGGGCGTTTTCGCCTATATGCGCCGCAGCATTGCCGCGGACGCGCATGCTGACGAACGGCCCCTGCTGGACGACATCCCGGCCGAGGGCGACTTTCCCTTCCCTTTTCAGAAAGGATCAACCGATGTCGATCACCGCAGAACGCAAGCAGGAACTCGTCAAGGAATACGCAACCAAGGCAGGCGACACCGGTTCGCCGCAGGTCCAGGTCGCGATCCTGTCGGAACGCATCCGCAATCTGACCGAGCACTTCAAGGACCACAAGAAGGACAACCATTCCCGTCGTGGTCTTCTCGCGCTCGTTTCCCAGCGCCGCAGCCTCCTCGACTACCTTCGCAAGAAGGACGAGGCCGGCTACCAGGAGCTGATCAACAAGCTCGGCCTGCGCCGTTAAGCAGACCAAGCCGGCGGTGCGGCAACGCTCCGCCGGCTTTTCTTAAAGCGCCGATGTGGCGCTGACCCCGCGGACCGGCAATGAGGCCGGATGCGGGATGGGCCCCGGACAGGTCATGGGGCAGGATTGCAGGCCGCTTTCCGGGCAGATGCCCGAGCAAGAAAGCGTCCCGTTGTCTTGCCCGTGGCTCGTTCGAAACACGAAGCCGGAAAGGCCGGTTCCCGCGAGCCCGCGGGGGCCTTTCCCCTATTTGAGGATAAGACATGTTCAAGCATCACAAGGTCGAAATCGAGTGGGGCGGTCGTCCGCTCGTCCTGGAGACCGGCAAGGTCGCCCGCCAGGCTGACGGCGCCGTCATCGCCACCTATGGCGAGACCGTCGTCATGGCCACCGTCGTCTCGGCCAAGGAGCCGAAGCCCGGCCTCGACTTCTTCCCGCTGACCGTCAACTACCAGGAAAAGACCTTTGCAGCCGGCAAGATCCCCGGCGGCTACTTTAAGCGCGAAGGCCGTCCGTCGGAAAAGGAGACGCTCGTCTCCCGCCTGATCGACCGTCCGATCCGCCCGCTCTTCGCCGACGGCTACAAGAACGACACGCAGATCATCGTGACCGTGCTCCAGCACGACCTCGAGAACGATCCGGACGTCGTCGCCATGGTCGCGACCTCGGCTGCGCTGACGCTTTCTGGCGTGCCCTTCATGGGCCCGATCGGCGGCGCGCGCGTCGGCTACATCAACGGCCAGTACAAGCTCAACCCGCATGTCGACGAGATGCCCGAGTCGAAGCTCGACCTCGTCGTCGCCGGCACGGCCGACGCCGTCATGATGGTGGAATCGGAAGCCCACGAGCTTTCCGAGGAAGTCATGCTCGGCGCCGTGGTCTTCGGCCATGAAGGCTTCCAGCCGGTCATCGACGCGATCATCAAGCTCGCCGAAGTGGCCGCCAAGGACCCGCGCACGCACGTCGCGCCGGATCACTCGGCGCTCGAAAACGAGATGCTCGAGATCGTCGGCAACGAGCTGCGCGAAGCCTACAAGATCACCGACAAGCAGAAGCGCTACGCCGCCGTCGACGCCGTCAAGGCGCGCGTCAAGGAGGCATTCGCTCCCGCCGAAGGTGCGGAGCCGCGCTACACCTCGGAACAGGTCGGCTCGGTCTTCAAGGAACTGCAGGCCAAGGTCGTTCGCTGGAACATCCTCGACACCGGCTCGCGCATCGACGGCCGCGACCTGAAGACGGTCCGCCCGATCGTCGCCGAAGTCGGCCTCCTGCCGCGCACCCACGGCTCGGCGCTCTTCACGCGCGGTGAGACGCAGGCGCTGGTCGTCGCCACGCTCGGCACCGGCGAGGACGAGCAGTACATCGACTCGCTCACCGGCACCTACAAGGAGAACTTCCTCCTTCACTACAACTTCCCGCCCTTCTCGGTGGGTGAGACGGGCCGCATCGGCTCGCCCGGCCGTCGCGAGATCGGCCACGGCAAGCTCGCTTGGCGCGCCGTGCACCCGCTGCTGCCGGCGTCCGACCAGTTCCCGTACACGCTGCGCATCGTCTCGGAGATCACCGAGTCCAACGGCTCGTCCTCGATGGCGACGGTTTGCGGCACGTCGCTCGCCCTGATGGATGCGGGCGTCCCGCTCAGCCGTCCGGTCGCCGGCATCGCCATGGGCCTGATCAAGGAAGGCGAGCGCTTCGCGGTTCTCTCCGACATTCTCGGCGACGAGGATCACCTCGGCGACATGGACTTCAAGGTGGCCGGCACGGATGCGGGCATCACCTCGCTCCAGATGGACATCAAGATCGACGGCATCACCCGCGAGATCATGGAAATCGCCCTGGAGCAGGCCAAGAGCGGCCGTCTTCACATCCTCGGCGAGATGTCGCAGGCCCTGTCGGAGAGCCGTGGCCAGCTCGGCGAGTTCGCGCCGCGCATCGAGGTCATGACCATCCCGACCGACAAGATCCGTGAAGTGATCGGCACCGGCGGCAAGGTGATCCGCGAGATCGTCGAGAAGACCGGCGCCAAGATCAACATCGAGGATGACGGCACGATCAAGATCGCTTCGTCGAACGGCAAGGAGATCGAGGCCGCCAAGAAGTGGATCCACTCGATCGTCGCCGAGCCGGAAGTCGGCGCGATCTACGAGGGCACGGTCGTCAAGACCGCCGATTTCGGCGCCTTCGTGAACTTCTTCGGTGCCCGCGACGGCCTCGTCCACATCTCGCAGCTCGCCAACGAGCGCGTTGCGAAGACCACGGACGTCGTCAAGGAAGGCCAGAAGGTCTGGGTCAAGCTCATGGGCTTCGATGAGCGCGGCAAGGTCCGCCTGTCCATGAAGGTCGTCGACCAGGAGACCGGCCAGGAAGTCCCGCGCGACAAGAAAGCCGAAGCCGAAGCCTGATCGGCTGGAAGCTGCGGAACAGCGAAAGGCGCGACCTTCGGGTCGCGCCTTTTTCGTTCATGGGGCGGTGCGTCCTTCGAGGCTCGGCTTTGCCGAGCACCTCAGGATGAGAGAGGTGGGTGCATCTCTGTCCGGTGAGGTATCTCCCGGCTCGCAAGAGGCGGAGCCGATTGCCAAGCGGGCTGGTGCCTGAACACAACCTCCCTCATCCTGAGGTGCGAGGCGAAGCCGAGCCTCGAAGGACGCACCGCAAAACTCGCAGCCTCAGTTCGCCTTCGCCCGGCACTCCGCACACAGCCCGCGGATTTCCATCGTCGTGCGCGAGGCCTGAAACCCGCGTCCCTGCGACCAAGCCTGGAGCCGCTCCTCGACGATCGCGTCGGAGAACTCTTCCACGCTGCCGCAGGTGTCGCAGATGGCGAAGCCCGTCAGGCCGTGGGAATGGTGGTGCGGGTGCGCGCAGGCGACGAAGGCGTTGATCGATTCCAGCCGGTGCACCAGCCCCTCGGCGAGCAGCTTTTCGAGCGCGCGGTAGACCTGAAGCGGCGCGCGAAAACCGTCGTCGCGCAGGCGGTCGAGGATCGTGTAGGCCGAAAGCGGCCCGCCCGCATTGGTCAGCGCGCCGAGCACGAGCGACTGGTTGCGCGTCAGCTTCTGGGGAAGGTTCATGGGACCATCCTCGCCGATTCCCCGTCGCGCCGGAAGAGCCGCGCAACCGGCAGCAGGCTGACGAGGAAGAGCAGGAGCGCCGCGACCACGATCGACGGGCCCGACGGCGTGTCGAAGCGCAGCGAGCCGAAGAGACCGCCTGCGACCGCCAGCGCGCCAATCGCCGACGCGATCACCGCCATCTGCTCGGGCGTGACGGCGAAGCGCCGCGCCGTGGCCGCGGGGATGATCAGGAGCGAGGTGATCAAGAGCACGCCGACCAGCTTCATCGCGATCGCGATCACCAGCGCCATCATCAGCATGAAGACGATTCGTGCGCGATCAGGCGCCATGCCTTCGGCGGCCGACAGTTCTTCAGACACGGTGGAGGCAAGAAGCGGCCGCCAGAGCCAGACCACCAGTGCCAGGATGATCGCCCCGCCGCCATAGATCATGGCGATGTCGGTGCGCGAGACCGCGAGGATGTCGCCGAAGAGGAAGCCCATCAGGTCGACGCGGATCCAGCTCATGAAGGCGACGAGCACGAGGCCGAGCGCCAGCGTCGAATGCGACAGGATGCCGAGAAGCGCATCGGTCGACAGCGCGCCGCGCTTCTGCAGCGCCAGCAGCGCGACGGAAACGAGCGCGGCGACGACGAAGACGCCGATCGTCAGATCGATCTGGAACAGGAAGGACAGTGCGACGCCGAGCAGCGCCGAATGCGCCATCGTGTCGCCGAAATAGGCCATGCGCCGCCAGACGATGAAGCAGCCGAGCGGCCCGACGGTGATCGCCAGGCCGATACCGGCGACGAGAGCGCGGGTGAAGAAATCGTCAAGCATGGTGCGGGCCGTGCGAATGTCCGTGGTCGTGCCCATGATGGTGATCGTCGTGAGTGTGATGGCCGTCTTCCGGATGGCAATGGTCCGTCACCGACCCGTCGGAATGCAGCACGCGGCCATCCGGCAAGTGGGTATGGTCGTGATCGTGACGGTAGACGGCGAGCGTCTCGGCTGCGCGTGTGCCGAAGAGCTGCAGATATTCGGGCGACGCGACGACCGATTGCGGCGTGCCGCGGCAGCAGACATGGCCGTTGAGGCAGATGACGGTGTCGGTATCGGCCATCACCACATGAAGGTCGTGCGAGATGAGCAGGATACCGCAGCCCGTGCGGTCGCGGATGTCGCGGATCAGGCGGTAGAGGGAAACCTCGCCGGCAAAGTCCACGCCCTGCACGGGCTCGTCGAGCACCAGCAGGTCCGGCTTGCGGCAAAGCGCGCGGGCAAGCAGCGCGCGCTGGAACTCGCCGCCGGACAGGGTCGTGACCTGGGCGCCTGAGAGATGCGCGATGCCGACGGCGTCCAACGCGTCGGCGACGTCCTTGTCGGGGACGCGGTTCGTCAGGCTCATCAGACGTTTGACGGTGAGCGGCAGCGTCCAGTCGATGGTGAGCTTCTGCGGCACATAGGCGATGCGGATGCCGTTTTTGCGCGTCACCGTGCCTTCGTCGGGCGAAAGCACGCCGATCGCGGTCTTGGCCGTCGTGCTCTTGCCGGAGCCGTTCGGGCCGATCAGCGTGACGATCTCGCCGCGCCGGACTTCCAGATCGACCCCGCGCACGAGCCAGCGCTCTCCGCGCCGGATGCCGGCGCCGGCGAGCGCGACGAGCGTTTCGGCATGGGTTGATACCGTGCGGTCGAGCATGACGGGCCTTTCGGGGTTGCGCCTAGCATATGGCATACGTTATAGCGTGACGCAATCGAATGTAATATCATTACACGCACCAAGGAGTCCTCGATGATCCCCGGCGCACGCCACCTCGCCGTTGCAGGCATTCTCCTCGGAACTACGTCCCTTGCCCAGCCGGCATTGGCGCTGGAAGGCGTAGTGGCTTCAATCAAGCCGGTCCACTCGCTGGTCGCGGCCGTGATGGAGGGCGTGGGCGAGCCGCAGCTGCTGGTTCAGGGCGCTGGCTCGCCGCACACCTACTCGCTGCGCCCGTCGGAGGCTTTCATGCTGGAAGGCGCGAGCGTGGTCTTCTGGGTCGGCGAGGGGCTGGAAATGTTCCTGGAGCGCCCGCTTGAAACACTGGCCGGAAATGCGACCGTGGTGACGCTGTCGGAAGCCCATGACCTCGTGAAGCTCCCTTACCGCGAAGGGGGGCCGTTCGAGACCCACGATCACGGCGAGGATCACGCCGGCCACGATCATGGCGCGGAGGCCGAGCATGAGGGCCATGATCATGCACACGACGACCATAGCCACGCGCACGAACATGCGGCCGCGGCTCACGACGATCACGCACATGAGGGTCACGACCACGCCTCGGAGGCGTCGGCCGACAGCCATGACGGCCACGACCACGCCGCGGGCGACGGTCACGACCACGGCCACGGCGCCTATGACATGCACATGTGGCTCGACCCGCAAAACGCCAAGGCCTTCGTTCATGAGATCGAGGAAGCGCTCGCAGCAGCCGATCCTGCCAACGCGGAGCGCTACGAGGCGAATGCCGCAGCGCTCATGGAGCGCTTGGACGCTCTACAGGCGGAAACCGCGGCCGCGCTGGAGCCCGTTCGCGACCGCTCTTTCATCGTCTTCCACGACGCCTACCAGTATTACGAGCGGCGCTTCGACATCGAGGCGGCAGGCTCGATCACGGTGAGCCCCGACATCATGCCGGGCGCGCAGCGCCTGCAGGACATCCAGGCCCGTATTCGCGCCACGAATGCAGCTTGCGTCTTTGCCGAGCCCCAGTTCGAACCCCGCCTCGTCGAGGTCGCGATCGAAGGCACCCAAGCCCGCGCCGGCGTTCTCGATCCGCTCGGTGCCGATCTCGCCGATGGACCCGAACTCTATTTTGAACTGATCGGGAACCTGACCGGTTCGCTGGTAGAGTGCCTGTCGGCAGCAAGCTAGTCGGACAGGTAAAGGACGCTGCTCGCCAAACCGCAGCAGCGTCCCTGGAAACGACAAAAGCCCCGCTTCCGCGGGGCTTCGTCTTCGTCGCTTATGCAATGGATAGGGCAGGGAACCCGATCAGTTGCGCGCCAGCCAGCCGTCGATTTCGCGCTCGGCTTCTTCCTCGGACTTGCCGTAGTGAGCCTGAAGCTTGCCGGCCAGTTCCTTGCGCTTGCCCTGGACGACGTCGAGATCGTCGTTCGTGAGCTTGCCCCACTGCTGCTGGGCCTTGCCCTTGAACTGCTCCCAGTTACCTTCGACCTGATTCCAGTTCATCGCGTATCTCCTTGATATCGCCGGCAGGTATGCGCCGGCTCTGTGCAGGGAAAACGTCTCGGCCCGAGCCGGGTTCCCCAAAAGAGCCAACAAAAAACCCGCCGGCGTGAGCCGGCGGGTCTTTCGATCTTTGTCAGTTCGCGTCAGAAGCGTCTGATCAGCTGTCGCTGCCCTGCTTCTTCAGCGCGGCGCCGAGGATGTCGCCGAGCGAAGCGCCGGAGTCCGTCGAGCCGTACTGTGCGACCGCTTCCTTCTCCTCGGCGATTTCCAGCGCCTTGATGGAGACGGCGAGCTTGCGCGTCTTCTTGTCGAACTGCGTCACGCGGGCATCGACCTTCTGGCCGACCGAGAAACGCTCGGGGCGCTGCTCGTCACGGTCACGCGACAGGTCGGAGCGCTTGATGAACGATTCGAGGTCGTGATCGACCAGACGAACCTCAAGGCCGCCGTCCTTGATGGCGGTGACTTCGCAGGTGACGACGGCGTTCTTGCGCAGGTCGCCGGTCGTCGCTGCCTCGCCGACCGCGTCACGGCCGAGCTGCTTGATGCCGAGCGAGATACGCTCCTTCTCGATGTCGACGTCGAGAACCTGAGCCTTGACCATGTCGCCACGGTTGTACTCTTCGAGCACCTGCTCGCCGGGACGGTTCCAGTCGAGGTCCGACAGGTGGACCATGCCGTCCACGTCGCCGTCGAGGCCGATGAACAGGCCGAACTCGGTCTTGTTCTTGACCTCGCCTTCGACCACGGCGCCGACGGGGAAGTTGCGGGCAAAGGCTTCCCACGGATTTTCCAGCGTCTGCTTGAGGCCGAGCGAGATGCGGCGCTTCTGGGGGTCGACCTCGAGAACGACGACCTCGACTTCCTGCGTCGTGGACAGAATCTTGCCGGGGTGCACGTTCTTCTTCGTCCAGGACATTTCCGAGACGTGGATGAGGCCTTCGATGCCCGGCTCGAGCTCGACGAACGCACCGTAGTCGGTGATGTTCGTGACGGTGCCGGAGATCTTCTTGCCCAGCGGGTACTTGCCGCCGATGCCTTCCCACGGATCCGCCTCGAGCTGCTTCATGCCGAGCGAGATGCGGTGGGTTTCCTGGTTGATGCGGATGATCTGCACCTTGACCGTCTGACCGATGTTGAGGATCTCGGTCGGATGGTTGACGCGGCGCCAGGCCATGTCGGTGACGTGCAGCAGGCCGTCGATGCCGCCGAGGTCGACGAACGCACCGTAGTCGGTGATGTTCTTGACCACGCCCTCGACCACCTGACCCTCTTCGAGGTTCTGGACGATCTCGGAACGCTGCTCGGCGCGGCTCTCCTCGAGGACCGTGCGGCGCGAGACGACGATGTTGCCGCGGCGCTTGTCCATCTTGAGGATTTCGAAGGGCTGCGGGTTGTGCATCAGCGGGGTGACGTCGCGGATCGGACGGATGTCGACCTGCGAACGCGGCAGGAAGGCCACGGCGCCGTCGAGATCGACGGTGAAGCCGCCCTTGACCTGGTTGAAGATGACGCCTTCGACGCGCTCGCCCTTGTTGAACTTCTCTTCGAGCTTGACCCAGCTCTCTTCGCGGCGAGCCTTCTCGCGCGACAGCATGGCTTCGCCCAGCGCGTTCTCGATGCGCTCGACATAGACCTCGACCTCGTCGCCGGGGTTCAGCTGGCCGTCCTTGGCGCGGGCGCCGAATTCCTTCAGCGGGACGCGGCCTTCGACCTTCAGGCCGACGTCGATGACGGCCATGTCCTTTTCGATCGCCGTGACGATGCCCTTGACGACGGAGCCTTCCGCGAGATCGCGATCGTGGAAGGAATCGTTGAGAAGGTTCGCGAAATCGTCGCGGCTCGGGTTCATTGTAGACATTGGTGCTCCTGGAAGCCTGTCGGGGCGATCCTCGCCGCGGGACAGGCACTGCGCCCTTGGTTCGTGTTGCGATGTGGCCCGTCCCGCCATGGGGGCGCAGAGTGCAGGTCGGAGCCGGTCTCTTGAATGCGTCAGGCGTTCGCGATCGCCTTGTCGACGATGGCACGAGCCGCCTGGAAAGCGGCTTCTATATCCATTTGCGACGTATCCAGCAAGTGCGCGTCGTCCGCCGGCTTGAGGGGCGAATCGGTGCGGCTGGAATCGCGCAGGTCGCGGCGCTCGATGTCGGCGCGGATGGCGTCCTCGTCCGCCTCCTGCCCGCCCGCCCTGATCTCGGCGGCGCGGCGCGCGGCGCGCACCGCCGCGCTCGCCGTGACGTAGAGCTTCACCCGGGCGTCCGGGCAGACGACGGTGCCGATGTCGCGCCCGTCGAGCACGGCGCCCGGCATCACGCCCGCGAATGTGCGCTGCTTTTCGACCAGCACCCGGCGCACCGCCGGTATGACGGCGACCCGCGAGGCGGCCTCGCCGATCTGGTGCGCCGCAAGCACGCCCGCATCGAGCTCGGAAAGATCGAGCCGGCCGGCCACCTGCTCGGCCAGCGCCGCGTCGTCGAGCGGCAGGTCTTCCGTCAAAAGCCGCTGCGCGACCGCGCGATAGGTGAGCCCGGTATCGAGATGCCGCAGCCCGTAGGCCGCCGCCAGCCGCCGCGCGAGCGTGCCCTTGCCGGAAGCGGCCGGGCCGTCGATGGCAATGATGAGGGGGGTGTCGCTCATCAGACCGCGCGCATCAGGCCGCCATCGACCCGCAGGCTCTGGCCGGTGATATAGCCCGCGGCATCGGAGAGCAGGAAGGCGATCGTGCCGGCGATCTCCTCGCTGGTACCGTAGCGCTGCATCGGCACGCCGGCGCGCCGCTCGTCTGTCTGCGGCAGGCTGTCGATCCAGCCCGGCAGGACGTTGTTCATCCGCACATTGTGCGCGGCATGGATGTCGGCAAAAAGCTTTGTGAAAGCGCCGAGCCCGGCGCGGGCCACCGCCGACGTTGGGAACATCGCGGCGGGCTCGTCGACCCAGGCCGTGGAGATGTTGACGATCGCGCCGCTCTTCTGGGCGATCATGATCGGCGCGACGAGCCGGACGGCGCGAACGACGTTCATGAAATAGACGTCGAACCCGTCATGCCATTGCGCGTCGGTGATCTCGAGCAGCGGCGCGCGGGGGCCGTGGCCTGCGCCGTTGACCAGCGCATCGATGCGGCCATAGCGCTGCATCGTGAGATCGACGAAGGCCTTGAGATCGTCCGGCGAACGGTTCGAGCCGGTGAAACCGACGCCGCCGAGTTCCTGGCCGAGCGCTTCGCCCTTGCCGGAAGACGACATGACCGCGACCTGATAGCCGTCGGCGGCAAGCTTGCGCACGGCCGCCGCGCCCATGCCGGAACCCCCGCCGACGATCATCGCGACTTTAGTGGCGCTCATGCCGAAACCTCGTGATCGATCGTCCCGCCGAGCTTCGCCATGATGTCCATGAAGGCCGGGAAGCTGGTGGCGATCATGGTCGCGTCATCGACGGTCACCGGCTTTTCAGCCGCAAGCCCCATGACGAGGAAGCTCATGGCGATGCGGTGATCGAGATGGGTCGCGACCGTGCCGCCGCCGAGACCCTTGCCGCCTGGCTTGCCGGTGACGGTCAAGGACGCCTCGCCGGCACGGTGCTCGACGCCGTTCGCTGCAAGGCCGGCCGCCACGGCTGCGAGACGATCGGATTCCTTGACGCGCAGTTCCTCCAGCCCGTCCATGAAGGTCTCGCCTTCGGCAAAGGCGGCCGCCACCGCCAGCACGGGATATTCGTCGATCATCGACGGCGCGCGCTCCGGCGGCACGCTCACGCCCTTGAGGCGCGAATGGCGCACGCGCAAATCGGCGACCTCCTCGCCGCCGGCCGGCCGGCGCTCGACGGTCTCGATGTCGGCGCCCATCTCGATCAGCGTCGTGATGAGGCCCGTACGTGTGTCGTTCATCAGCACGTTCTCGACGATGATGTCGGAACCGGGGACGACCAATGCGGCGACGATCGGAAAGGCGGCCGAGGACGGGTCGGACGGCACCGCGATCGAGATGCCGGTCATCTTCTGCCGGCCCTCAAGGCGGATGACCCGCGCGCCCTCGCTGTCGATCGTGATGTCGAGCTCGACGCCGAAGCCCTGAAGCATGCGTTCCGTATGGTCGCGCGTCGCGACCGGCTCGATGACCGTCGTCGTGCCCGCCGTGTTGAGGCCGGCGAGAAGCACGGCCGACTTCACCTGCGCGGACGCCATCGGCACGCGGTAGGAGATCGGCGTGGCATGCTTGGGGCCGGCGAGCGTCAGCGGCATGCGGTCGCCCGGTGCGGCGTCGAGCACCTGCACGCCCATCAGGCGCAGCGGATCGAGCACGCGGCCCATGGGGCGCTTGGAGAGCGAGGCATCGCCGGTAAAGCTCGTCTTCATGTCGTAGGTGCCGACGAGGCCCATGGTGAGCCGCGCGCCCGTACCGGCATTGCCGAAATCGAGCGGGGCCTCTGCCTGCAGGAGGCAGCCATTGCCGACGCCGTCCACCGTCCAGTCCGAGCCGTTCCGAGAAATCGTCGCGCCCATGGCGCGCATGGCGTCGGCGGTGCGCAGCACGTCTTCGCCTTCGAGCAGCCCCGTCACATGCGTGCGACCCGAGGCGAGCCCGCCCAGCATCAGCGAGCGGTGCGAGATCGACTTGTCGCCGGGCACGCGCACGCGCCCCGAAAGCGCGCCGGAGGCGCGTGCGGTTGCGGGCTGCGGCTTCGCGTGGCTTGTCATCGAAATTGCGTCCTGGAGCTTCGGGTGTGCGGCTTGCGGCGCGGAACGGGCCGGGCCATAGCATGCGTGCGCCGCCCGGTCACGTCCCATGCGGGCAAGGCGGCGACATAGGCTTTGACAGCCTTCGGTCCTTTGGATAAGGGGACCGAAATTCGAAAAACAGACACCACGGCAAGGGCATGGGCCCAAGGCCGTTTCTGCCGGACTGCGACCCTGCGACCGGCACTCTTGCGACGAGGCTCGAAGTGGCGAAACCCGACATTGGCACCAAGCGCATCTGCCCCGAGACCGGCAGGAAATTCTACGATCTCAACAAGGACCCGATCGTCTCGCCCTATACGGGCGTGAGCTATCCGCGCTCCTACTTCGACAGCAGCTCGCGCGTCATCGAAGAGGAAGAGGAAGTCGAGGAGAAGGAACTCGACGCCGAGGAGGGCGCAGCCGAGGTCGTTTCGCTCGAAGATGCCGAGGACGATGACGGCAAGGACGAGATCCCCGGTATCGAGGACGAGGAAGACGTCGAGATCGACGATGACGACGACGACACGTTCCTCGCCGACGAGGAAGAAGAGGATGACGACGTCACGGGCATCATCGGCGTCGGAGATGACGACGAGGAAAGCTGAGGCTCGGCGATTGGGGCTTGCCATTCGCGCAAGCCGTCGCTAGAAGCCGCTTGCCGCCGACCAACCGGTGGTGCGCATGGGCCGGAAACGGCCCGCGAGTGGGGCCATAGCTCAGTTGGGAGAGCGCTTGAATGGCATTCAAGAGGTCGTCGGTTCGATTCCGATTGGCTCCACCAAATTTTCCCGCCGAGCCTGTCGATCGAGCCCGGCGGATCTTCACCAAGACAATCAACGCATCACCGTGTCATTGCGAGCATCCCTGATTGATGCTAGCAGAGACGCCGGGTTCCGTTTCTCTGCAGAGCATCTCATGGGCAAATACCGCGACCACCGTGACTCCCGCCGTCGGGGCTTCGGTGATGAAACTCCTGAACTTCCACCAGAGCCGAGCTATTTCGCATCCCGTCCACAGCGGTCGGCTGCCCCGATGGGCGGTTCCGGCGGCGGTGCACTGGCTGACGCCGAAGTGCTGTGGTTCAACGCCGACAAGGGCTTCGGCTTCGTCAAGACGTCCGATGGCGTCGAGGCCTATCTCCACATCCGCGTTCTCGAGAACAGCGGCCAGCAGCCTGTCGGCGAAGGCCAGCAGCTAAAGGTCCGCATCGAGGACGGCCAGAAGGGCAAGCAGGTCACGCAGGTGCTCGAGGTCTCGGGTTCGCCCCGCGCCCCGGTTCGCCAGCCGCGCCCCGGTGGCTTCCAGCCTCGCGAGAGCGGGCCGGAGCAGGAGGCCGAAGGCACCGTGAAGTGGTACAATTCCGAGAAGGGCTTCGGCTTCATCGGTGTGCCGGGTGCCGAGAAAGACGTGTTCGTCCACGCTTCGGCGCTGACGCGTTCGGGAATTGCCAGCCTCGTCGAAGGCCAGGCCGTTTCTGTGAAGTACGCCCAGGGCCAGAAGGGCCTCGAGGCCCGCTCGGTCCGCGTCCTCTGATACATCTCCAGCCCATGGCCGTCGCTCAAACGGCGGCGGCCATGGCGTCGGGCCTGCCGCGATGAAGCGCAAGCTCGACCTGCGCACCGGCAAGCCGGTCTGGCTCGGCTACCGGGCGCCCGCGGTCGATACCGCGACCATCTCCAGATCTCTCTCGACGGACGTTCTCGTCATCGGGCTCGGCATTTCGGGCGCGATGCTTTGCGATGCGCTGTCGCAGGCGGGTCTCAAGGTGATAGGCGTCGATCGGCGCAAGCCCCTGACCGGGTCCACGCCTGCGACGACCGCGCTCGTGCAGTTCGAGATCGACCAGCCGCTCAGCATTCTTTCGGGCAAGATCGGCAAGGAGCGCGCGACCCGCGCCTGGCGACGCTCGCGGCTGGCCGTCACCAATCTGCACGCGCGCATCCTCGATCTCGAGATCGATTGCAGGGCAGCGCTGCGGCCTTCGCTCTATCTGTCCGGCACCGAGCTGGGCGCGACCGAACTCGACGTCGAGGCCGAGGCGCGGATGGAGGCAGGTCTCTACGCCCGTCGCCTCAAGCCGGCCGAACTCGAGGCGCGCTACGGCATCGCGGGGCGCTCGGCCCTCGTCAGCGAAGGCAATCTCGCGCTCGATCCGCGAAAACTTTCCGCCGGGCTGCTCAATGCCGCTGCCGAGCGCGGCGCGCGCTATTACCGCTCTGCCGAAGTGACCGGCATCAAGCCGTCCGGAGGCGGCACGGTCGCGACGCTGTCGACCGGCGAGACGATCGAGGCCGCCAAGGTCGTGGTGGCGACCGGCTACGAGCTTCTCGATCTCATGCCGAAGGTCCCGCACCGCATCGTCTCCACCTGGGCGATCGCCACGCGCAGGCAGCCGCGCGCGATCTGGCCGCGCGAGGCCTTCATCTGGGAAGCGTCCGAGCCTTACCTATATCTGCGCGCGACCCATGACGGGCGCGTGATCTGCGGCGGCGAGGACGAGGATTTTTCCGACGAAAAGCGCCGCGACGCCCTGATCGGCGACAAGACGAAGGCGATCTCGCAGAAGCTCAAGCGCCTGATGCCGGAGCTCGACGTCGAGCCGGAATTCAGCTGGGCCGGCAGTTTCGGCACGACGGCGACGGGCCTGCCCTTTATCGGAAGGCTGCCGCGCAAGCCCGGACTGTTCGGCGTCATGGGCTATGGCGGCAACGGCATCACCTATTCGCGCATCGCGTCGGAGATGATCACGACGCAGATCCTCGGCGGAACGGACCCGGACGCCGATCTCTACGCCTTCGAGGCTTGAGCCTCGCGCTTGAGCCGCTCGCGCAAGTCGCGCTTCAGGACCTTGCCGTAATTGTTCTTCGGCAGCGCGTCGGTGAAGACGTAGCGTTTGGGCTTCTTGAACCGTGCGATCTGCGAGATGCAATGCGCATCGAGCGTGGCGTGGTCAGGCGTATGCCCCTGTCGAGCGACTATGAAGGCGACGACGATCTCGCCCCATTCCGGGTCGGGCGTGCCGACGACGGACACCTCCTCGACGGCCGGATGGCGCAGCAGCGCCTCCTCGACCTCGCGCGGATAGACATTGGAGCCGCCTGAAATCACCACGTCCTTCGACCGGTCGCGCAAAGTGAGATAGCCGCGCGCGTCGAAAGAGCCCATGTCGCCGGTCCGCAGCCAGCCGTCTCGGACCGTCTCGGCAGTGGCGGCAGGGTTGTTCCAGTAGCCCTTCATGACGACGTCGCCCTTGACCATCACCTCGCCGATCTCGCCAACCGGCAGCGGTGCGCCGTCTTCGGAAGCGACCAGGACCTCGACGCCGGTGCGCGCATGCCCGACCGAGGCAAGGACGGCATCGTCCGCGGTCTCGTGATCCCGGAGGGTGAGACCGGTGATCGTCATCGGCGCTTCGCCCTGGCCGTAGATCTGGCAGAGCACAGGGCCGAGCACGGCGCGTGCCCGCTTCAGTTCTGCCAGATACATCGGCCCGCCGCCATAGACGATCGAGCGCAGATTGCGCGGGCGCGAGCCGGTCCGCTCGGCTTCCATGCGCAGCCGCTGCACCATGGTCGGCGCGAGAAACATGCCGCAGGACGGGTGCGCGTCGCAGAGCGCAAGCGTCTCGGCCGGCTCGAAGCTGCGCGAGGCCGGGATCACCTGCCGCGCGCCACGCGCGACATAGGCTGGGATGTAGGTGCCGGACCCGTGCGACATGGGCGCCGCATGGATGATCGAACTGTCCCGATCGATCCGCTCCATGTCTGCGAGATGTCCGACCGTCATCGCCACCATGTTGCGGTGGCTGAGCATGGCACCCTTGGAGCGCCCGGTCGTGCCGCTGGTGTAGAACAGCCATGCCAGTGCCTCCGGATCGGAGCGCACCGGCCCGGTCCATTGCTCCGCGAAGAGCGCCTCGTAGGGCGCCGAGCCGATCTCGATCATCCGCACGGCCGTACCCGCCGCCCCGGCGAGGGCTGCGGCGAGCTTCGGCGAGACGAATGCCAGCGCCGCCCCGCTGTCGGCGAGGATGTCGGCGGCCTCGCGCGGGTGCAGCTTCGCATTGATGGGCACGGCGGCCATCTCGGCCGCCCAGATCGCAAACAGCAGTTCCACATAGGCCGGCGCGTTCTCGGAGAACACTGCGATGCGGTCTCCCGGCGCATGCTTCTGCCGCAGCGCAGCGGCGAGCCGAAGCGCGCGGTCGCGCAACGCGCCATAGCTCCAGATGAGTCGTTCACCCTCGAACACGGCCGGCTGGTCGGGCAGTCGCGTGGCAGTCTGGTCGAGGAGCTGGAAGAGATTCACTGAACGCTTCTCCTTGTTTTCCGGCATTCTGGATCGCCAAGGCTAACCTGAGCTAAAGGGTGCGATTAGTCTGGACAAAGTTGCGCCGGCTTTCTGCATCGATTACTCTGCGGAAAGTCCGGCGAAAAGACCGGTTCCACTCAACAACGATGGGGATCGCGATGATAAAGCGTGAGATCGTCCCGTTGAACGCGCTGCGCGCCTTCGAAGCCGCTGGCCGTCATCTCAGTTTCGTGGAGGCTGCAGCGGAGCTGCACGTGACGCCGGCGGCGATCAGCCATCACGTCAAGATGCTGGAGGATTTCGTCGGCACGCCGCTTTTCGTCAGGCGCCACCGATCGATCGAGATTACCGATGCGGGTAGGTCCTGCCTCGACCAGCTGCGCGAGAGCTTTCAGCAGATCGAGAGCGTGACCCAGCGCCTGCGCCATGCAAGCCGCTGCGGCCCCTTGCGGGTTCGCGTCGCCTCCTGCCTGGCGTCCAAATGGCTCCTGCCCCGGCTCAACGATTTCTTCGCCCGGCATCCGGAGATCGATCTCGAGGTCTCCGTCTCGAGCCAGATCTACCAGTTCCGCTATGCGGAAATGGACGCGCTCCTGCGCCTGCGCTGCGGCGACTTCAACGGCATGAACGTCGAGCCTTTCATGACCGAGCATGTCTCACCGGTCTGTACGCCGGAGTTCCTGCGCCAGCACGGGCCGATCCGCAGCGCGGCCGACATCGCCCGCCTGCCGCTCGTGCATGATGACACGCTGAACGTCATCCCGACCTTCCCGACCTGGTCGACCTGGCTGCGCCAACAGGGCGTCGAGATCGGGGACGACCTGCCTGGTCACCGTTTCGACTTCTCGCCGATGGTGCTGGATGCGACGCTGGAAGGCCGCGGCATCGCGCTCGGCCGCAGCGCGCTCGTCGCGGACCATCTGGCGGCTGGTCGCCTCGTGCGCCCGCTCGGCACCGACTATCCGGTGACGCATGATTATTTCCTGATCTACCCGCACGCTGCGCCCAAGCAGAAGCAGATCCAGATCTTCCAGAACTGGCTGCGAGCCCAGGCCACCGAGACCGGTCGGGTCTGGAGCGGCCGCGACATGCGTCGCAGCGCGCTCTATCACGAAAGCTTCGAGGCCGCCTGAGGCGGCCTCCTTCCTTCCATCGTCCTGCGCGAGCGGCTCACGCCGCAGCGGCTGCGAGCCGCTCGGCCTTGGTCGCCCCGAAGCGGACGGCTCCCCAGATCCCCGTGACCGTGATCAGCGACGCCAGCGCCATCATTGCGGTCCACAGGCGCGGGTCGCGGGCGTGCAGATAGGTCGTCCCGCAATAGTGGAAGATGCCCGCGACGACGAGCACCACCGCCCAGGCAAGCGTCAACGATGCCGGCGTGAACCGTCTCCGCGCGGCTTCCGAGGCCGCGTCGGTCGACTTGTCGGCGGCCAGCATGTCGAGGATTTCGTTCTCGTCCATGGCGGATGACTTGGTGGGGACGGTGACCGATGGGTCGGTCTCCTTCGCCATCCGCGCCTTCATGAACCGGGCGATCCAGCCATCGGAGGCAAGCTCTGCGGCCGCACTTTCCTCCGGCTGCGGCGCCGGCTTGCGCACCAGCGCCGTTCCGCGGTCCCGCGTCGCCCAGAAATACGCCGTCAGCGCCACGACGAGCGCGAGCCCGGCCAGGTCGGTGATCGGCTCCGGAATGAACAGCAGCGCCGAGGCGGCCGCACCGATCAGCCGCTCGATGACAGTCAGCTTGCGGAACAGATAGCCCGTCGTCACCGCCGCGAAACCGAGGAGCGCGAGAAGCGATGTGCCCGTCGCGACGATGATCTCCGGCCAGGTGCCGATCATCAGGATGGCCGGCTGATAGATGAACAGGATCGGCAGGAGCAGGCTGGAGACGCCCAGCCGCGCCGCGTGCACGCCCGTTTCGATCGGTTTCGAGCCCGCGATGGGTGCCGCTGCATAGGCGGTCAGTGCCACCGGTGGCGTGATGTTGGAGGCGATGCCGTAGTAGAAGGCGTAGAAATGCGCCGCCATCTGCGGCACGCCGGCAAGCTGCATGATCGGGATGATGGTGGCGGCCAGCGTCAGGTAGACGGCCGCTGCGCTCATGCCCATGCCCATGATGATCGCCATCACGCCGCAAAGCAGTACCAGCACCCAGAGATTGCCGTCGGCCAGCCTTGCTGCTTCCTGCGCCACCTGGAAGGACAGACCGACGGCGAAGATTGCGCCCAGCATGATGCCGGCCGCCGCAGCCGTGGCCGAAAGCCCGGCGGTGGAGCGCGCGGTTTCCTCAACGACGTTCATGAGCCGTGCCGGATCGAGCCGGTCGGTGCGCTGCAACAGCCCGATGACGAAGGTAACGCAGATGGTGAGCACGGCGACGAGGATGATCGAATAGCCCATCCCGAGCGCAAAGCCGATTACGACCAGTGGCGCGAGATAGTAGCCCTGCTTCCTCAGGATCGACATCGCGCTCGGCAGCTTGCCCTTCTCGATCGGCGCGAGCCCCAGCTTGCGGGCCTCCAGATCGACCGTCACGAACATGACGACATAATAGAGGATCGCCGGAATGATCGCCGCCATGACGATCTCCAGGTAAGGTCGGCCCATCAGGTCGGCCATGATGAACGCGACCGCGCCCATCACCGGAGGTGCGATCATGCCGCCATTCGACGCCGCCGCCTCGACGCCGCCCGCAAAGGCGCGTTTGTAGCCGAGCCGGATCATCAGCGGGATCGTGAAGATGCCCGTCGTCACGACATTGCCGATCGCGCTGCCCGACATCGTGCCGAGCATGCCCGATGAGACGACCGCAGCCTTGGCAGGACCGCCTCGGCGATGCGCGAAGAGCGCAAAGGCGAGCCGCGTGAAGAAGCGTCCTCCGCCGACCGCGTTGAGAAGCACGCCGAAGAGGATGAACAGCACGACATATTGCACCATCACGCTGACGGCGACGCCGAAGATGCCGGCCGAGCCGAGGAATATCGTCTGCAGGAGGCGCGTGAAGGAGACCGGCGCGCCGTAGAACATGCCTGCCATGTGGTCGGCATTGAGCGCGTAGAGCATGAGCACGAGGCAGATGACCACGAGCACCATGCCCACCGCGCGCCGGCAGGCTTCGAGGATCAACACGGTGAAGAGGATCGCCGTGAAATAGTCGATCGGGCGGAAGATCAGCGTCCGCATCGACCACGTCTCGATCTCGTTGAGGAAATAGATCTGGCACCAGAAGCAGCCGACAATGGCGAGCGCATCGACGATGCGGCCGGCGGCATAGTAGCGGCTGGTCCGCTCCAGGAGCGGCATGGTCAGGAAGACGAGCGCCAGCGCCGAGTTCACGTGCAGCGAGTTGAGAAGCTGGCTGTCTGGCGAATTGTAGAAGCCGATATAGACGTGGATGAACACGTAGAAAACGCAGAGCACGGCCACCAGCCAGTGGTAGCTCGTTCTGGCCAGAGGACGACCCGAGGAAGCGAAAAGATAGTCGGATGATGTGACCGGCTTGAGGGCAGGTTCCATGGGATGCTCCGCCTTGCGCCGCCTGCGGTTCCCGCGCGGACGGTCTTCTTTTTTGGGGGTGAGCGGACCCCGGCCCTGCCGGGCCGGGGCTATGTATGAAGTATCGTGCGCGGCCCTACTCGAGCACGCCGACCTCGCGGTAATAGCGCTCGGCGCCCGGATGCAGCGGCACTTCGTTCAGCGCCAGCGGATCGACATTGTCGATCTCCTGCGAGCCGGGGAAGAGCCCGTGGAACTGGGCGTACTGCTCGTTCATGAGCTTGGTGACCTGATAGACAAGTTCTTCGTCGACATTCGCGCTGGTGACGAGCTGGTTGACGAAGTACGGCACCGTCGCATCATGCTCCTGGCCGTGATAGGTCCCGGCCGGCACGACGGCGCTGGAGATGCCTGGCAGGATTTCGCCGAGCCTGGTAACCGCTTCCTCGTCCATCGAAAGCAGGTAAAAGCCCGGCGAACGCTCGACCTGCTGCAAGAGGCCGTAGGGGATGCCGCCGGCAAAGAAGCCGACATCGAGGCGGCCGTCCTGGTAGGCCTGGATCTCGCCGCCGTAATCGAGCGTCTCGGTGACGCCGCCGGCTGACCGGATGTCGGCGATCTCGAAGCCATGCGCCTGGATGGTCGGCTCGACGAGCTGATAGAAGATCTGTGCTTCCGGCCCGGTCCAAACGCGGTACGGGCCGTCCTTGAGCTGGCGCAGGTCGGTGATGGTGCCGGGGCGCGCGATGCCCTGCAGGGTCGAGCCGTAGAGCGTGATGATATGGCGAGCGTCCGGCGTCTCCACGCCGTAACCGCCCTTGCCGTCGAACACCTTCTTCACCAGCCAGGTATAGGCGATGTTGAATTCGAGTTCGCCGAGCTGGAGCATCGCCTGCGCCTGCTCGGAATCCGACGGCACCACGGTGGCGCGCACGCCCTCGACATTGGTGTTGATGAGCTCGGTCAGCTTGGCGGCGAAGAGCGGATAGGTGCCGGCGAGGCCGCCGCCCACGCGGGCGAATTCCTGCGCCATTGCCGAGCCGGCGATTGCCGTCCCGACCACAGCGGCCGCGGCCAGTTTCAAGATGCGCTTCATGTCAGTCTCCCATTCCCTGATCGAAGTTCCCGTTTCGATTCTGCTTCAGGCGGGTATCCGCCGGAGGTCTTCCGCACGCTTCACGAGTTCAGGCTTGATGACCTTGCCGCCGGTATTGCGGGGCAGTTCGGTCACGAAGTGGAAGTCGCGGGGAATCTTGTAGCTGGCGAGCGAAGCGCGGCAGTGCGCGTCGAGCTCGCTGCGGCTCGTCTGGCTTTCGTCTGCGACGACGAAGGCGACGACCTCCTCGCCGAACTGCTCCGACGAGACGCCGATGACGGCGGCATCCGAGACGGCCGGATGCGTGACGAGCACGGCCTCGACTTCGTTGGGATAGATGTTCACGCCGCCCCGGATGATCATGTCCTTGGCGCGGCCTGTGATGTGGAGATAGCCGCTTTCGTCGATGAAGCCGAGATCGCCCGGCAGGTACCAGCCTCCGCGGAAATAGCGCGTGGTTTCTTCCGGATTGCGGTGAAAGCCCTTGGGATGCCATGGCGCCTTGTGGGCGATGTGGCCGATCTGGCCGGCGGGCAGCACGTTGTCGTCATTGTCGAGGATGCGGATCTGCGAGCCCGGGATCGGCCGTCCGACGGAACGTGCGACCTCGTCGCCCTCGCGCCCATAGAGGATCGCGACGCCGCCGCCTTCGGTGGAGGCATAGAAGTTCATCAGGTTCGCATTGACGGTCTGCAGGAGATCGCGTCGCTCGGACGGATGGAGCGCCGAGCCCGAGCAGATCAGGAAGCGCAGCTTGCGCAGCGACCGCTTGATCTCTTCCGGCGATTCCGACACGCGGCGCAAGAGCGTCGGCACCAGGAAGGTGGAGGTCACGCCGTAGCGCTCGATGAGGCTCGCAATGTCCTCGGGCTTGTAGGGCGGCGGGCAGAAGACCACGGTCGCGCCGCCGAGCAGGTAGGACAGCGTGAAGCCGCGTCCCCCGCCGAAATACAGCGGCGTCGAGCAGAGATTGACGTCGTCGCCGTTGAACCCGAGCGCCAGCCACTCGCCGTAATGGCGCAGCATCATCTGGCGATGGGTGAGCTGCGGACCCTTGGGCGTACCCGTCGTGCCCGATGACAGCGACATCAGAAGCGGCTCGTCGGGCGAGAAATCGGTCGGCAGGACGGGCGCGGCCGTCGTCGCATCGATCGCCGCCGGATCGTGCAGGATGACCTGCGCCGTCGTCAGCCGGCAGGTCTCCGGCGCGTCTGTCACGGCATGCGCGGCGCCGAAGACGCGCGCGACATTGTCCTTCTCGACCGACGTCCAGCGCGGGTCCATGGGCAGCAGGATCGCGCCCAGCCGGATGATCGCGAGCATCATCACGACGTGGTCGACGCCGTCGCGCATGGTGAGCCCGACGATCTCGCCGCGCTTGACGCCATGTGCCTGGAGGAAGGCTGCCGCCTTGTGCATGGCGGGGCCGAACTCCGCCCAGCGCATTTCCCGCGTCGCGTCCACCAGCGCCAGCCGTTCGGCGCGGCGGACTGTGTTCATGTCGATATAGTCGGCGAGGTTGTCGTAGATCACAGTCCCATCTCCCGCGCGATGAGGTCGCGCTGCATCTCGTTGGTGCCTTCGCCGAAGGTGTAGAGGCGCCCGTCGCGCCAGTAGCGGTTCATCGGGCTCTCGGCCGCATAGGCCGCGCTCGCCATGATCTGCATGCCGTGGTCGGCGACGAACTGCAGGCATTCGGAGGCGATCACCTTCACGGCGGCCGCCTCCCTGCGGCAGCGCCGGCCGGTCGAGATCAGCCAGGCGAGGTGGTAGAGCGACAGCCGCGCCTGGTCGGTGCGCATCTGCATGTCGACGAGCTTGTGGCGCAGCACCTGGAACTGCGTCAGCGGCGCGCCGAACTGCTGGCGCTCCTTCGCATGCGAGACGGCAAGGTCGATCGCCGCCTGGCTCTGGCCGATGGCATTCGAAGCCTGGCCGGAGCGGCTGTACTGGAGCGTCGACATGACGACCCGGAACCCGTCATCAATGGTGCCGAGGACGGCATCGTCAGACACCTCGACGTCGTCGAAGGCAATGTCCCAGGAGGTGAGCGAGTTGTTGCCGACCTTGGGCAGCCGCGTCATGTGGATGCCCGGCGCATCGCGCGGGATCATCAGCGTGGTGATGCCGGCCTTGCCCGTGCTGCCGGGCGTCGTGCGGCAGGGCGTGACAAGATAGGAAGCGGTGTCCGCGCAGCTGATCCAGGTCTTGCGACCGCGCACCCGCCAGCCATTGGCCGTCCGCGTGGCGCTGGTGCGCATGGAAGCCGCGTCTGTTCCCGCTTCCGGCTCCGTCAGCGCCAGGCAGAACTGTACATCGCCTGCGATCAGCGCCGGCAGGATCGCCTCGCGCTGCGCCTCCGTGCCGGCTTCCATCAGCGTCATGCCGCCGAAATCGACGGTGATGGAGAAGAGCGTGGCGGCGATCGCGGAGTGGTAGCCGAGCCGTTCCTGGATCAGCACCACCGTCGACCAGTCGCCGGCAAGCCCGCCATACTTTTCGGGGAAGGGCACGGCGAGGATGCCGAGTTCCCCGAACCCCTTGAGGAGATGCTTCGGGAACTCGTGCGCCTGGTCGAGCTGGCGCACCATCTCCGGCGGAAACTCGCGCTCCATGAAGCGGTCGATGGAGCGCAGCATTTCCTGCTGGTCGTCGGTGATGGCGAAATCCATGGCCACGCCTCAGGCCTCGGCCATGCCCTGGAGGTTGAAGACCTTGATGGCGTTGTGCCGCATGAGGGCGCGGTAGGATTCCGGCCGCAGGTCCATGGCGCGGATTTCCTTGACCGCACGGACCGGCTCGATCACCGGCCAGTCGGTGCCGAACAGCACCTTTTCGCGGCCATAGGTGTTGAGGTAGTGGACGAGCTGCGGCGGCCAGTGCTTGGGCGCATAGGCGTCGACGCCGATATAGACGTTCTCGTGCTTCCAGGCCATCGAGATCATCTCGTCGGTCCATGGCACGCCGATGTGGATGCCGATGATCTTCAGCGTCGGGAAATCGATGGCGACCTGGTCGAGGCAGATCGGACGGCCGACGGAGGGCAGGCGGCGGGTCTTCGAATAGACGAGGTTGTGGCCGACCTGCAGCATCACCGGGATGCCGAGTTCCTCGCAGCGCGCGTAATACGGGTACCACTTGGCATGGTCGGGTGCGAGGCCGAACCAGTGCGGGTAGAAATGCGCGCCGACGAAACCGTACTCCTTGACCGCGCGGTCGAGGTCGCGAAGACCCTCGACGCCGCGCGTCGGATCGAGACCGGCGAGACCCTTGAGGCGGTCGGGGTACTGTGCGCAGACCTCCGCCACGCGCTCGTAGGAAATCTCGAACGAGCCTTCGACGCGCAGGTCGCCGCAGCGTACCGCGATCAGGAAGGACTGCTCGATCTCCGCCTTGTCCATCCGGCGGACATATTCGTACATCGAGGTGCCGCCGCGATATTCCTCGGGCATGCGCACCTGAGCCTTGAAGTTCTCGTCCAGCCCCGTCTGTCCGTTGCGCACTTCCTGCTGCGTGAACAGGTTGCAGACGATGTCGATCGCTCTCATTGAAGCTCCGCTGAATGCAGGGTTTTCCGTGGGGCTAAGCGTGCCCATCGACCCCACATGGCTCAACGGATTTAATCTGAAGCGTGGCCTAGTTTTTCTTGCGCAAGGCGCGGTCAACGATCGCGGAAGACCTCCGAAACGCAAATCGGCGCCGGGATGAACCGGCGCCGATGTCACGTCCTTGGGAGGATTGTGGAGCGATCAGCCGATGTCGCTGGCTTCGCGTCCACGGGTGATCTGCGAGATCGTCACGGCGAGGATCAGCGCACCGCCGTTGAAGACGTTGGTGACCCAGAGCGGGATGCCGAGCATGGTGAGCCCGGTAATGCCGGTTGCCAGGAAGTAGACGGCGACGATGGCGCCCCATGGGTTGAAGCGGCCGGGCAGGATGGTCGTGGCGCCGAGGAATGCCGCCGCGAAGGCCGGCAGCAGATAGTTCAGCCCCGAATAGGGGTCTGCCGAGCCGAGCACGCCGGCATATAGCACGCCGGCGGCCGCAGCGACCACGCCCGACGTGATCAGCGCACCGAGGCGCACGCGGTCGACCGCGATGCCGTTCAGCCGCGCGACCTCTCGTCCGCGACCGACGAAGAGCAGCCTGCGGCCGAGCGGCGTGTAGTCGAAAATGTACCACATCACGATCGCCGCCACGAAGGCGTAGTAGAAGGCGTAAGGAACGCCGAGGAAGCGCCCGCCGACCACCGCCATGATCAGCGCATTGTCGATGCCGCCGATGGTCGAGGAGTTTGTCAGCCACTGGACGATGCCGGTGATGAGCGACGTGGTGCCGAGTGTCACGACGAGCGAGGGGATGCGCACGTAGATGATGAAGAACGCGTTCACCAGCCCGACGGCGAGCCCGGCGCCGAGCGCCATGACGATCGCCCAGAGGATCGGCACCTGGTACCACACGTTGAAGACGCCGATGACGCAGGAGGAAAGCGTCAGCGTTGCCCCGACCGACAGGTCGTAGTCGCCTGCCGTCAGGGGCACGATGATGGCGAGTGCGAGCATCGCTGCCGGCGCATAGGAGGCGAACAGGATGGCGAAATTGCCCCAGTTCATGAAGGAGCGCGGCATCAGATAGCTGAAGAAGCCGATCAGAAGCGCCCAGACCAGAAGCAGGGCGACGCGCTCGAAGAGCCGTCCATAATTGACGGCTGCGTGGTCCTCGGACCTCGTGGCAGGAATGTCGGTCATGATGCTCGTGTTTCTCGGGGCGCGTTGGCCGTGTGAAGGTCGAGTTCGACGGAGGCGTAGCAGGCTTCGGCGAGGCCATCCTTGGTGATGCCTTCGCCCGTGATCTCGCGGTGGACGCGTCCGCGCGCGAAGACCAGCACGCGGTCGCAGATCTCGGCAAGCTGCTCGGTGTCGGAGGATGCGCAGACGATGGACATGCCCTCGGCTGCGGCGGCCTTGAGAGCCGCGAAGATGTGCGCGCGCGTGCCGACATCCACGCCTTGCGTCGGTTCGTCGAGAAGAAGCAGCTTCGGCTTGCGATTCATCCAGCGCGCGATCAGTACCTTCTGCGCGTTGCCGCCCGAAAGCGCGGAAAGCTTCATCTCCGGATCGTTGGGCTTCACCTCGAATTCGCGCCCGAGACGGATCGCGTCGCGGCGCATCGCGCCATTGTCGAGGCGGCCGGCGCGGAAGAACCGGCCGAGATCGGGCAGGAACATGTTCTCGAAGATCGGCAGGCTGCCGACGCCGCTCGCGCCGTTACGATCGCCGGGCAGGAGCGCGAAGCCCATCTCGATCGCGCGGCGCGGATTGAGCTGGGAAAGCGGCACGGCGGGCTGGCCTGCAAGCTCCACGCTGCCGCCTGTCGATGGCCGCGCACCGAAGGCGAGATAGGGCAGTTCCTCGTAGCCGGAGCCGATAAGCCCCGTGAGGCCGACGATCTCGCCGCGTCCGATCGAAAGGTCGGTGCGCTTCAGTGCCGGGCTTTCCAGCCCCGACAGGGTGATCGCGGTCTCGAAGCTGCGCGTTTCCGCGCGAACCGGTGCGGAGCGGGCGAGCGCCCGGCCGATGATGAGCTCCACCATCTGGTCGTGCGTCGCCTCGCGCGTGACGATCGAGCCGGCGAGATGGCCGTCGCGCAGGACGGTGGCGCGATCGGTGATCGACATCACCTCGTCGATGTCGTGCGAGATGAAGATGACGCTGGAGCCGAGCGCGGCGATCGAGCGCATCAGCTCGAAAAGCTTGGCGACGCCTTCCTGCGGCAGGAACGGGGTCGGCTCGTCGAGAAGGACGAGGCCGGGCTTTCCCGTGTGTTCGCAGGCCGTGCGGACCTCTTCGAAAGCGCGGACGATGGCCAGCAGCGCGCGGTCCACGGCGCTGATGCGATCGACGCGCTCATCAGGGTCGAGCGAGATGCCGAAGCGCTGCAGGGCTGCCAGTGCTGCCTGACGCTCGGCCTTCCAGTTGATCCGCGCACCCGAGGCCGTCACGAGGTTCGACATGCGCAGGTTCTCGAGCACCGTCAGCGTCGGGAGCAGCCCGAGATTCTGGTGAACGAAGCTCATGCCGAGCCGGCGAAAGTCGCCGGGGCCGAGCGGCAGCGAGACAGGCTCGCCGTTGAACTCCATCGAGCCGCCTCTGTCGGGGGCGTGGAAGCCGGCGAGGATCTTCACGAGCGTCGACTTGCCCGATCCGTTCTTGCCGAGCAGTCCGTGAACCTCGCCCGGCGCCACTTCGAACGACACGCCAGCAAGCGCACGCGCACCGCCAAAGGTCTTGGCGATGTTCGAAAGCTTCAGCACCGGCCGCGCGGGTTGCGCGGCCGGTGCGAGCGCGTCGGACGGGTTGATGTCCAACGCAGCGTTCATCAGTTGTCGAGGCCCCAGAGCGTCCGGAAGCCGGCGACATAGGCGTCGCCATAGCCGGTGTCGAATTGCGCCGGCGTGCCGGCCTCGGCAACGTTGTCCTTGTCGAAGATGTAGAACGGCACGTTCAGCGCCGTCGGGCTTTCGAGGCCGCAGGCATCGCGCAGATGGCCGTCGACGGTCGCGTAGGCGATCCAGTCGAGGCTCTCGCCGATGTTCATGTCGACCACGCCCTGTGCGATGTAGTCGAGCACGAAGGGCGTGCCGTTGAAGGTCGCGACTTTGATGTCGCCTGCACGGCCGGTCAGGCGCAGAGCCGGCACCACGAACTGCGACATGGAATCGTAGATCGGGATGATGACGTTGATGTCCGGATCAGCCTGTACTGCCGACTGGACGGCCGGCTGGATCTTGGTGCCCCACTCGGTCACGCCGACGTTGATTTCCTGCGCGATCTCGCATTCCGGGCAGTTCTCGGCGAGCACCGACTTGAAGCCTTCCACGAGCGGGCCGGTCGGCGGCACTTCGTTGGAAACGATCAGCGCGATGCGGGCCTTGCCCTCGGTGTTCACCGTTGCCCAGTTCGCAAGGATCTTGCCGACTTCGTTGAACCCGATCGTCAGCGAGGACGACACCAGCGGGTGCTGCTCGAAGGACGGATCGTAGAAATGCGAGGTCATGACCTTCACGCCGGCGTCGGTCGCGGCCTTGACCTGCGGCTCGACGGTGGCGGGGTCGATGCCCGAGATCAGGTCGATGATGTCAAACCCGTCGCGCACGGCGAACTCGAAGCCCTGAACCCACTGGCTCGGCTGACCCTGGTTCTCCCATTCGACCACTTCGAGGCCGAGTTCGGCGCCGACCGTCTTCATGCGGTCGATGATGCCCTTGAGGAAGGGGTTGGCGCTGTTGTTGGGGATCGACAGCATCTTCTTGTCGGCCGCGCATGCGCGTGCATCGAAGGGCTCGCCTGGTGCCGTGAACTCTGGCTTCGCCTGGTAGACGGCTAGCGCCTCGCGGGCGCGTTCGAGGCCGGCCGCAGCGTCCTGCGCGAAACCGAGCGACGTCGAAGAGGCAAGCGCCGCCAAGGCGATGGCGCCGGCCGTAAGGGTCCTGCTAAACATCATACACTCCCATTGTCGGAGGCACGCCAGCCAGCTCCGCCGGACAGCCCCACGGTATGAATACGCATTCAACAATGGACCATCGTTTTGGCCTAGTCAATTCTGTTCAAGACTGGATTTTTATCATGTCATCCAGTACTCGAATGAATAGTGTGGACAACGTAGGCTGTGTGCGGACCCGGGGCGGGGTGATGGATGAAAAGAAGGCAGACGCGCGTAACATCCTTTGACGTCGCCGCGCTGGCGGGCGTCTCTCAGTCCGCCGTTTCCCGAGCTTTTTCAGCAGGTTCGAGCATCGCAGCAGACAAGCGCGAGAAAATTCTCGAAGCCGCGCGCAAGCTTAACTACGTACCCAATTCGATCGCATCCAGCCTGACGACGAAGCGCTCCAACATCGTCGCAGTCGTTCTAGGAAACCTCGCCAACCCCTTCTACGTCACCGTGCTCAGCACCCTGATCCAGCAGTTGCAGGAGCAGGGGCGCCAGATCCTTTCCTTCACGGTGGATAATGGGGCAGACGCGGACGAAGCCCTGATGCGGGTGCTGCGCTACCAGGTCGACGGCATCATCATGACGTCGGCGCAACTGTCGACGCGCATGACGGGGATCTGCCACGAGCGCGGCATTCCGATCGTGCTGTTCAATCGCTACATCCCGGGTTCGGATGCGTCGGGCGTACGCTGCGACAATGTCGGCGGCGGTCGCATGATGGCAGAAGCCTTTCTGGCGGCCGGGGCGAAGACATACGCAATGGTGCTGGGCGATCCGAAAGGCACCACGAGCGGCGACCGCGCGCGCGGCTTTTCGGATGCGTTGGTCGACGCGGGCATTCCGCGCTCGCAGATCCGCGTCATCGAGGGACAGTCGTCCTATGATGGCGCGTATGCCTCCGTCCTCCGCACGTTCCGTAACGAGAAGCTGCCCGACGCCATCTTCGGCATCAACGACATCATGGCCATGGCGGCGATGGATGCACTGCGCCAGCGCCTGGGTGCCCGCGTGCCGGAAGACGTGATGGTCGGCGGATTCGACGATATCCCGGATAGCCGCCGCTGGCCCTACCGGCTGACGACGGTCCGCCAGCCGGTCGAGGAAATGGTCGAGGAGACGCTGGCCATGCTGCATCTCGACGATCCGGAAAAGCCCATCGAGCTTGGGGTCGACAAGACCGTGGCGAGCCGCCTGATCTGGCGCGACACCATTCCCCAGCCGAAGGACTGAGCGCGGCTCAGCGCATTTTGCCGGGTTTCAGAACGGCGAACCGACACCCACTGCACCTGGAAACGCTCAGCTCGCCTGCAGCTTGCGCGTCTTCAGGATGCGATCGTCGCGCCAGTGCTGGCGTTCAGGGATGTCCTTCACCGCCACCGCCGCTTCCATCTCGGCATGGATGGCCTCCACCATCTCCTCCGTCCACGGGTAGTCGGTGCGGGCATCCTCGCCCATGCGTCGCATCATCGGCCCGAGCTGGCCGACGAAGCCGCGGAATCCGCCTGCCGCATTGAGATGCGCGACCATGAATGGCCCGATCGAGGCCCAGCGCAGGGCAAGACCGTCGGTGATGACGCGGTCGATGTCGGCAGCGCTGCAATAGCCCTCGCCGACGAGATGGAGCGCCTCGGCGACAAGCGTGTATTGCAACCGGTTGAGGATGAAGCCGTCGATTTCCTTGTTGAGAACGATCGGCTTCATGCCGAGGCCCTCGAAGAAGGTCCGTGCGTGCCGGACCGCGTCCAGCGATGTCAGCCCGGTGCCGCAAAGCTCGACCAGCGGAATATGCGACGGCGGGTTGACCGGATGGGCGACCATGGCGCGCTCCGGCGCCTCGATATGGGTCAGGAACTCCGAGCCTTTGAGCGCCGAGGTCGACGAGCACAGGCGCGCGTCAAGCGGAGCGTGCGCCGCGATCTCCGAAAAGACGGCGCGCTTGATCTCGACATCCTCGCGCACGCTTTCCTGCACGTGCACGACGCCCTCGACGACCTCCGCGATCGAACCGCTGGTCTTGATGCGCGCGGAAATAGTCGCGGGCGGCTCGCTCAGCATGCCAGCCGCGTCGAGCCCGTCAAGCACGCGCGCGATGGTCGGAAGCGCAGTGGCCTTCAGCGCGTCCTGGTCACGGTCATAGAGCGCAACGTCATGGCCAGCGCGCGCGAAGACCACGGCCCAGGCCCGGCCGACGAGGCCGGCGCCGATGCAGGCAATCTTCGCCATGGTCAGACCGCCGGCGCGTCGTGGTCGCGCGCCCACTTCTTCTCGAAGTCCCAGACTTCCTGGAAGCCGATGAGCTTGTTGAACTCGGCAAAGCTGAAGAGCGGCACCTTGGGCGACAGCGAGGTGCCTTCGGTTTTGAGCAGCGTCAGCGCATTCTCTGCAGCCTGTGCGGCGGCGAGCGATGCCATCGCCGGGTAGATCGCCAGCGAATAGCCGATCTCTTCCAGCTCCTTTGCCGAGCGGATCGGCGTGTTGCCGCCATCGGCCATGTTTGCCATCAGTGGCGCGTTGATGCGGCGGCAGGCGTCGCGCATCTCTTCTTCGCTCTCCAGCGCCTCGAGGAAGACGACGTCGGCGCCGGCTTCCGCATAGGCGATGCCGCGGCGAACTGTTTCCTCATAGCCGTCGGTCTGGCGCGCATCGGTTCGCGCGATGATCAGCGTCTCGTCGCTGGTGCGCGCCTCGCAGGCGACCTTGATCTTCTCGACCATGTCGATCGTCGGCGTCACGCGCTTGAAGGGCGTGTGGCCGCACTTCTTCGGGAACACCTGGTCCTCGATCTGGATGCCGACGATGCCGGCAGCCTCGTAGCCCTTGACCGTGTGATGGACGTTGAGGAGCCCGCCATAGCCGGTATCGGCATCTGCGACGACGGCGGCGTTCGACACGCGCGCCAGCGTCGAGACGCGGTCGAGCATCTCGGTATAGCTCGCGATGCCGGCATCCGGCAGGCCGTAGGCCGACGCCGTCATCCAGTAGCCGGTGGCATAGACGAAGTCGAAGCCGACCTTGTTGGCGACGACGGCCGTGATCATGTCCTGGATGCCGGGCATCGCGACGAACTGCTTGGACTGGATCGCGGCTTTCAGGCTTGGCTTGGTCATGTGTTCGATTTTCCGATCTGGTCGAGATAGGCGATGATCTCGTCTTCCGAGACGACGTCGCCGTATTTTGCGTTCATGTCGAAGAGGTTGGCTTCATGCGGCGCGCTGTGGCGGTCGCCGACGGCCTCGCGCACGACGATCGGGATGAAGCCGTAGGAGCAGGAATCGACGCAGGTCGCGCGCACGCACCCGCTGGTCGAAAGCCCCGTATGGATCAGCGTGTCGACGCCCATCGCCGTCAGCGTCGAGGCGAGCGACGTGCCGAAGAAGGCGCTCGGATACTGCTTGGAGATGACGATCTCGTCCTCGCTCGGCGAAAGCCCCTCGGGCCATGCGCCCATCGGGCTGCCGGCGATGAAGTTCTTCAAGGGCTTGGCCTTCTGGAAGAAGCGGCCGCCATCGAGCGTCGACTTGTGATAGACGACATTGGTGTAGATGATCGGGATGCCGGCCTTGCGGGCGGCATCGCGAACCCGGATGCCGGATGCGAGCGCATCCTCGACGCCTGCGTAGAGATCGCAGTCCTTGTCGAAATAGGCCTGCACGAAGTCGATCAGGACCAGCGCCGGGCGACGCCCGAAACCGATGCGGTTGTCATAGGCCTTCTTGTAGTTGGCCAGCAGGTCTTCTTCGCTCATCCGGCTTCCTCCTGTGTGTCCGCGAAATGGGCCAGCTGCGTTTGGGAGAGGAAAAGCCAGGGCTTTGCGCCCTGGTGCCTCTCCTCGAAGCCGGCGATCGCGTCCCCGTCTTCTTCCAGGATGGAGCCGATTTCGTCCAGTCCGAGGAGCAGCGCGCGCTTGCGGTGCGGCTCGATGTCGAAGCCGATCTCGCGGCCGTCCGACAGCGTCACCGACTGGCTTTCCAGATCGACCGTGATCTCGCGCCCCGCCTCCGCCTCGGCCATGATCGCCGAATGATCCTCGCCCTTGGCGACGATCGGCAGCACGCCGTTCTTGAAGCAGTTGGCAAAGAAGATTTCGCCGAAGCTCTCGGCCACGACGCAGCGAATGCCGAAATCGACCAGCGACCACACCGCGTGCTCGCGGCTCGATCCGGTGCCGAAATTCGCCTGGACGACGAGGATCTTCGCATTTGTCCACGGTGCCGTGTCGAGAATGAAGGGCACGCCGTCCTTGGCGTGCCGGCGCTCGTGGAAGGCGTGCTTGCCCAGCCCCTTGCGCTCCATGAGCAGCAGGAAGCGCGCAGGGAAGATGATGTCGGTGTCGATGTCGGATTCCGGCAGCGGCGCGGCGACGCTTCTGATCTTCGTGAAGGCTTCCATGTCAGCGCACCTCGCGGACGTCGGCCAGTCGGCCGGCGAGCGCCGCCGCGGCGGCCATTTCGGGGCTCATCAGATGGGTACGCCCGCCAATGCCCTGACGACCTTCGAAATTGCGGTTCGATGTGGACGCGCAGCGTTCACCTTCGGACAGCCGGTCGTCGTTCATCGCCACGCACATCGAGCAGCCCGAATCGCGCCACTCGAACCCGGCATTGCGGAACACGCTGTCGAGGCCTTCCTGCTCCGCCTGGATGCGCACGGCAGCCGACCCTGGAACGACGATCGCAGTGACTCGCTCGGCGACCTTGCGCCCCTCGACGATCTTGGCGGCCTTGCGCAGGTCCTCGATGCGGCCATTGGTGCATGAGCCGATGAAGACGCGGTCGATCGCGATGTCTGTCAGCGGCGTTCCGGGCGTCAGACCCATATAGGCAAGGCTGCGCTCCATGCGCTTGCGACGCGCCGGATCGGCTTCCTTGGCCGGATCGGGGATGGACGAGGAAACCGGCAGCGTCTCTTCGGGCGTCGTGCCCCAGGAAACGTGCGGGGTGAGGCTCGCGACGTCGATGGTCACTTCGCGGTCGAACACCGCATCGGCGTCGGACGGCAGCGTATTCCAGTCCGCGAGTGCCGCTTCCCAGAGCGCGCCTTCCGGCGCAAGCGGACGGCCCTTTACATAGGCGAAAGTCGTCTCGTCGGGCGCGATCATGCCGACACGGCTGCCGGCCTCGATCGACATGTTGCACAGCGTCATGCGCGCTTCCATCGACAGATGCGCGATGGTGGAGCCGGCATATTCGATCGCATGGCCATTGCCGCCGCCGGTGCCGATCTTGGCGATGAGAGCGAGGATGATGTCCTTGACGGTGACGCCGTCGGGCAGCGGGCCGTCGAGATTGACGCGCATGCGCTTCTGCTTGCGCTGGCGGATCGTCTGCGTGGCGAACACGCTCTCGCACTCGCTCGAGCCGATACCGAAGGCGAGCGTGCCGAAGGCGCCATGGGTGCAGGTGTGGCTGTCGCCGCAGACCAGCGTCGCGCCGGGCAGCGTGAAGCCGAGTTCCGGCCCGATGACGTGGACGATCCCGTGGCGACGGTCGCGCATCGGGATGTAAGGGATGTGGTAGCGCGCGGAATTCTCGCGCAGCCGCTGCACCTGGCTCGCCGCCAGCCCCGGCATCAGCGGCCGGTCGCGATTGAGCGTCGGCACGGCATGGTCGGCGACGGAAATATGTGCGGCTGGTCGTCGCAGCGGGCGGTCATTATCCTTCAGGCCCTCGAAGGCCTGCGGGCTCGAAACCTCCTGGACGAGGTGCCGGTCGATATAAAGCAGGCTCGTTCCGTCGTCGTACTCGCGCACGACATGCGCGTCCCACACCTTGTCATAGAGCGTACGCCCGCCCATCCGGATTTCCTCCGTGTTGTTCCTTGACCGCGCATGCGCTTCGCTATCGGTTGCGAAAAAACCCCCTTGCGAAGCCCTGCACAGGCAAACTATGCTGGAATGAATACGCATTCAAGAGGCGATCACGTCCAAGCGCGTTTTCGTCCGGTGAAAGAAGAGGGGTCGAGTATGAGACTAGGCGTCGACGTAGGCGGAACCTTCACGGATCTGCTGCTTCACGACGAGAAATCGAAGCGCACCTACCAGGCGAAGACACCGTCGACGCCTGAGGATCAGTCGATCGGCGTCGCCAACGGCGTCCGCCTGATCTGCGAGAAGGCCGGCATCAAGCCGAGTGATCTCGAACTGGTGCTGCACGGAACGACGGTTGCCACCAACGCCGTTCTGGAAGGCAAGGGCGCACGCGTCGGCCTGCTCGTCACCGAAGGCTTCGAATACACGCTGCATCTCGCCAAGTCCTGGACGCCCGGCCCGCTTTTCGGCTGGATCGTCATGGACAAGCCCGATCCGCTCGCCTCTCTCGCCGACACCCGCGGCATCCCCGAGCGCATGAACGCGCAAGGCCAGGTCGTGCGCGAACTCGATATCGAGGCCGCGACCAAGCTGATCGATGATCTCTGCACCTCGGGCATCGAGGCGCTGACCGTTTCGCTCATGCATTCCTATGCAAATCCGAAGCACGAGCAGGTGCTGCGCGACATCATCGCGGAGCGTCACCCGAACATTCCGGTCTCGCTGTCCTCCGACATTCTGCCGGAATTCCGCGAATACGATCGCACCATCACGACCGTGATGAACGACTATGTGCGCCCGATCATGACGCGCTACCTCAGCCGCATCGAGGAACGCCTCGCCGCCCATGAGGTCGACGCGCATCTCCACATCGTGCGCTCCGACGGCGGCCTGATGTCGGCCAAGGCCGCGGCCGACCGTCCCGTCCACACCGTGCTTTCCGGTCCCGCCGGCGGCGTGACGTCGACGGTGATGGTCTCGCGCCAGACCGGCCTCAACCTGCTCGCCTTCGACATGGGCGGCACGTCGACCGACGTGTCGGTCATCATCGACGGCCAGCCGATCATCTCGCGCTCGACCGAAGTGGGCTTCTTCCCGGCCAAGGTGCCGACGCTCGACGTCCGCTCCGTGGGCGCCGGCGGCGGCTCGATCGCCGAGGTCTCCGAGGTCACGAACTCGCTACGCGTCGGTCCGCGCTCGGCAGGCGCGCGCCCCGGCCCGGTCTGCTACAGCCGCGGCGGCACCGAGCCGACCGTGTCGGACGCGAACGCGGTTCTCGGCTACCTGCCGCCCCGCCTGCTTGGCGGCGACATGGCGCTCGACATCGATTCGGCCCGCACGTCGATCGAAGGCATCGCCGGAAAGCTCGGCCTCAGCATCGAGGACGCCGCGAGCGGCATCCTCCAGATCGCCAACGAGGTCATGCTCGGCGCGCTGCGCGTCATCACCGTCCAGCGCGGTCTCGATCCGCGTGATTTCGGCATTCTTGCCTTCGGTGGCGCCGGCCCGCTCCACGCAAATGCGATGGCGGAGCTGCTCGGCTGCTACCCGGTCGTCGTGCCGAACAATCCAGGCGTGCTCTCCGCGCTCGGCTTCCTCGAGGCCGAGTTCAAGAACGAGTTCGTCACCACCTTCATCCGCTCCTCGCGCCTCCTGGAGCCGGCGATGGTGTGGGACCGCTTCAACGACCTGCAGACCCGTGGCCGCGAGTGGCTGGACGAGCAGGAAGTCGCTGAAGGCGACCGCCGCCTCGTCTACTCGCTCGACCTTCGCTACGAGCAGCAGGGCTATGAGGTCTCGGTCGAGATCGATCCGGATCTGGTGGCGGCCGGTGGCGCGCTGGAGCCTGTCTACGACAAGTTCCATGCGATCCACGAGCGCCTCTACGGCGTGCGCTTCCATGTGCCGGTCGAGCTCGTCGCCCTGCGCGTGGTGGCAACCGGCGCGACCCCGCCGGTCGACCAGCAGGCAGCGCTCACCGAGGGCAGCGGCGATCTCGCCTCCGCCCTGATGGAGACGCGCCCGGCCTATTTCGACGGCGCCTGGATGGACACGCCCAACTACGACCGCGCCAAGCTCGCCGTCGGCACCAAGGTCGAGGGTCCGGCGATCATCCGCCAGTATGACTCCACGACCGTCCTCTTGCCGCGCCACTATGCCGAGGTGGATCCTTTCGGCAATCTCCAGATCTGGCCCTCGAAGAAGGGGAACTGAGACATGACACTTAACGTCGATCCCATCACCCTCGACATCATCGAGAACGCGCTCAAGAACGCGCGCTTCGAGATGGACAACGTCGTCGTCCGCATCGCGCTCTCGCCAGCCGTGCGCGAGCAGCACGACGAGTTCCCGATGATCTGCAACCCGCGCGGCCAGATGATCGTGGGCCAGTTCGGCTCCTACATCCCGGCCGTCGTCGAGAAGTTCAACGACTTCGCGGAAGGCGACATCTTCGTCTGGAACGACCCCTACGCCTGCAAGGGCTCCATCTCGCACAACAACGACTGGTGCGTGATGATGCCGATCTTTCACGAGGGCGTTCACGTCGGCTTCTCGTCGATCTTCGGCCACATGACCGATGTCGGCGGCACGGTGCCGGGCTCCATGCCCGCCAACGCCCGCACGATCTGGGAAGAAGGCCTCCGCGTTCCGCCGGTGCGCATCTACCGCCAGGGTGAGCTGAACGAGGGCGTCCTCGACATCATGCTCAACAACACCCGCACGCCGGACATGAACCGCGCCGACCTGATGGCGCTGATCGCCGGCTGCCGCACGGCCGCCAAGCGCGTCAACGAGCTCTGCGACCGCTTCGGCCGCGAGACCTATCTCTCGGCCTGCGACCTGCTCATGGACCGCACGCGCGATGCCATGAAGGTGATCATCGAGAAGTACATCTTCGAAGAGCCGGTCACTTTCGAGGACTGGGTCGACGATGACGGCATCGGCAACGGCCCGTTCAAGATGAAGCTGTCGATCTACCGCCGCGACGGCAAGGCCGTGTTCGACTTCACCGGCACGGACGACCAGGCTCCCGGCCCGATCAACTTCCACATCCATGAAGGCCTGTGCAAGCTGTTCTTCGGCGTCTACATGATCATGGCGTTCGATCCCTCGATCAACTTCAACGAGGGCTTCTACGACCTGTTCGAGATCGTGCTGCCGGAAGGTTCGCTGCTCAACCCGAAGTTCCCGGCCGCGCTGTCGAACCGCCTCAACACGCACACGCGCTTCTTCGATTGCCAGGCCGGTGCGCTCGGCCAGCGCGCGCCGCATCTGTCGATGGCGGCGGGCTACGGCACCTCGCCGCACTTCATCTTCTCGGGCAATGACAGCGACGGAAAGTATTTCCAGCTGATGGAACTGCTCTTCGGCGGCGTCCCGGGACGTCCGCGCGGCGACGGCCTCGACGGCCATGCCTGGTGGCCGCTCTTCTCGGCGACACCGCTCGAATATATCGAGAACTACTATCCGGTTCTCGTCGAGAGCTACCGTCCGGTGAAGGATTCCGGTGGTGCCGGCCTGCACCGTGGCGGCGCTGGCATCGAGAAGATCTACCGCCTGCTCGAGCCGGGCAAGGTGTCGATCCACGACGACCGCGAGATCGTCCCGCCATGGGGCATCAATGGCGGCCTGTTCGGCGGCACCTCGTCCAAGGCGATCATCCGCGCCGGCTCGGACGTGGCCGAGAAGGTCCCGTCCAAGATCGACAATCTCGAGGTCGAGCCGGGCGACAAGATCGTCTTCATCACCGCCGGTTCGGGCGGCTGGGGCGATCCGCTCGACCGTCCGGCAGAGCATGTCGCGCGCGACGTGGCCTACGACCTCGTCTCCCGCGAGAAGGCCGAGAGCGACTACGGCGTGATCCTTGGCGCCGACGGCAAGCTCGACACGGCGAAGACCGACGCGCTGCGCGCCGAAATGCGTCGCAAGCGAGGCGAGCCGGAGCAGTTCTCCTTCGGCTACTTCCCACAGGCTGCGGAGTAAGTCCCGGCTACCGCTTGCATCCGTCAGTGGTTATGGTTTGAACGGCGCGGGCTTAGGCTCGCGCCGTTTGGCTATGCGGATGGGGGTTGTTGAATGCCGGGGAATCTGAGTGTCGAGGGACTGCGCGCGGCGGTCGAAGCAGGCGAGATCGATACCGTCGTCGTGGCGATCGTCGACATGCAGGGCCGCCTGATGGGCAAGCGCTTCCATGCGCGCCACTTCCTCGATTCCGCGATCGACGAAACCCATTGCTGCACCTACCTGCTCGCGACCGACCTCGAAATGTACACGGTCGAAGGCTACCAGGCGACGAGCTGGCGCGCCGGCTATGGCGACTACGCCATGCACCCGGACCTGTCGACGCTGCGCCGCATTCCCTGGCTTCCCGGCACCGCGCTGGTGCTTTGCGACGTGCTCGACCATCACGGCCACGAGGACATCGCGCATTCGCCGCGTGCTATTTTGAAGAAGCAGGTCGCCCGCCTGGAAGCGCTCGGCTACCGCGCCATGATGGCGACGGAACTGGAATTCTTTCTCTTCGAGCAGTCCTACGAGCAGCTTCGCGACGCCAGCTACCGCGATCTGAAGCCGATCAGCCCCTATAACGAGGACTACCACATCTTCCAGACGACCAAGGAAGAGGATGTGATGCGGGCGATCCGCAACGGGCTCTATGGCGCGGGAATTCCCGTCGAAAATTCCAAGGGCGAGGCGGAGGCCGGCCAGGAGGAAATCAACGTCCGCTACTCCGACGCGCTCGACACCGCCGACAACCACGTCGTCGTCAAGAACGGCTGCAAGGAAATCGCGTGGCAGAAGGGCAGGGGGCTGACGTTCCTTGCCAAATGGCACCACACCCGCGTCGGCTCGTCGAGCCACATCCACCAGTCGCTGGCGACGCTCGATGGCAAGCCGGCTTTCTATGACGCCGATGCGCCGCGCACGATGTCGAAGGTCATGCGCCATTACTGCGCCGGCCTCCTGGAGCACGCCTCGGCGTCCACATACTTCCTGGCCCCCTACATCAACTCCTATAAGCGCTTCCGTGCCGGCACCTTCGCACCGACGCGCACGGTCTGGTCGGTCGACAACCGCACGGCAGGGTTCCGGCTGTGCGGCGAGGGCACCAAGGGCGTGCGCATGGAGTGCCGCATCGGCGGCTCCGACCTCAATCCCTACCTCGCCATGGCGGCGCAGATCGCAGCCGGCATCGACGGCATCCAGCGCGAGCTCGAACTGCCCGATCCCTTCGAAGGCGACGCCTATGCGAACGAGAAAATCGGGCATATACCGCGCTCGCTCTGGGCGGCCTCGGCGGCGCTCGATTCCTCGCAGATGCTGCGCGACGCGTTCGGCGATGCGGTGATCGACCACTATGTGCGCGCCGCCAATTGGGAAGTCGAAGAATATGAGCGCGTCGTGACCGACTGGGAGGTCGCGCGCGGTTTCGAGAGGGCCTGAGGCCCGAAAGCTGGGGTGAAATCCGTGCCGAAGACATTGCAATGCATCTCGCCGATCGACGGATCGGTGTTCGCGGAGCGCGCCGCGCTGTCGCTCGACGAGGCCGCCGCGCGCGTCGGCCGCGCGCAGGCCGCGCGCCATGCCTGGGCTGCCCGCCCGCTGGAGGAGCGCATCGCGCTCGTCGTCGCGGGCATCGATCGCCTCGGCGCCATGAACGACGAAGTGACGACCGAGCTTGCCCATATGATGGGCCGTCCGGTGCGCTATGGCGGCGAATTCGGCGGCGTGCGCGCCCGCACCGACTACATGGCCGAAATCGCGGCCGATGCGCTCGCGCCGCTGGTCGTCGAGGAATCGGATGCGTTCCGCCGCTTCATCGCGCGCGAGCCGCATGGCGTCGTCCTCGTCGTTGCGCCGTGGAACTACCCGTATCTGACGACCGTCAACACCGTCGTGCCGGCGCTGATCGCCGGCAACACGGTGATGATCAAGCACGCCACGCAGACGCTGCTGGTCGGCGAGCGCATCGCGCGCGCCTTCCACGAGGCTGGCGTGCCGCAGGACGTCGTCCAGAACGTCTTCCTCGACCATGAAACGACCGCCGCGCTGATCTCGGCCGGAAGCTTCGGCTTCGTGAACTTCACGGGCTCGGTCGCCGGCGGCAAGGCCATGGAAAAGGCAGCGGCCGGCTCCTTCACCGCGCTCGGCCTCGAACTCGGCGGCAAGGACCCCGGCTACGTCGCAGACGATGCCGACCTCGACTGGGCGGTCGACGTGCTCGTCGATGGCGCGATGTACAATTCGGGCCAGTGCTGCTGCGGCATCGAGCGCATCTATGTCGTCGACAAGCTCTATGACGCCTTCGTCGAGAAGGCCGTGGCGCTGACCCGCGGCTACAGGCTCGGCAATCCACTCGATCCCGAGACAACGATCGGCCCGATGGCCAACCGTCGCTTCGCCGACACCGTGCGCAAGCAGATCGCCGACGCGGTCGCGGCCGGCGCGCGCACCCACATCGATCGCTTTGCCGAGGACGATGGCGGCACCTATCTGACGCCGCAGATCCTGACCAATGTCGACCACTCCATGAGCGTGATGCGCGAGGAAAGCTTCGGTCCCGTCATCGGCATCATGAAGGTGTCGGGCGACGAGGAGGCGATCCGCCTCATGAACGATTCGCCCTACGGCCTCACCGCCTCGATCTGGACCGCCGACGCCGACCGCGCCGAGGCGATCGGCCGGCGGCTGGAGACCGGCACCGTCTTCCAGAACCGCGCCGATTATCTTGACCCGGCGCTCTGCTGGACCGGCTGCAAGGACACCGGCCGCGGCGGCGCGCTGTCCGTCATCGGCTTCCACAATCTCACGCGTCCGAAATCCTACCATCTGAGAAAGCGCCGTCCATGAGCCCGAGGGCAAACTGGTCCTACCCGACCGCAATCCGTTTCGGCGCCGGCCGCATCGCCGAGATCGGCGACGCCTGCCGCCAGGCCGGCATCACGCGCCCGCTGCTCGTCACCGATCGCGGGCTGGCGAAGATGGCGATCACCACGCGCACGCTCGATCTTCTCGACGAAGCCGGCCTCGGCCGCGCGATCTTCGCGGACGTCGACGCCAACCCGAACGAGAAGAACCTCGACGCCGGCCTCGCGGTCTACCGTGCCGGCGGCCATGACGGCGTCGTCGCCTTCGGCGGCGGCTCCGGGCTCGATCTGGCAAAGATGGTCGCCTTCATGGCCGGCCAGACGCGCCCGCTCTGGGATTTCGAGGATATCGGCGACTGGTGGACCCGCGCCGACGCCTCCAAGATCGCGCCGATCGTCGCCGTGCCGACCACGGCCGGAACCGGCTCGGAAGTCGGTCGCGCGAGCGTCATCACCAACTCCGAAACGCATGTGAAGAAGATCATCTTCCACCCGAAGGTGCTTCCGACCGTCGTCATCTCAGATCCGGAACTCACGATCGGCATGCCGCCGGCGATCACGGCCGGAACCGGCATGGATGCGTTCGCGCATTGCCTGGAGGCTTACTCTTCGCCCTTCTTCCACCCGATGTCGGCCGGCATCGCGCTGGAGGGCATGCGGCTTGTGAAGGAAAACCTGCCGCGTGCCTATGCGGACGGCACCGACATCGAGGCCCGCGCCGAGATGCTCGCGGCAGCCGCCATGGGCGCGGTCGCCTTCCAGAAGGGCCTCGGCGCGATCCACGCGATCTCGCACCCGGTCGGCGCGCTCTACAACACGCACCACGGCACGACCAACGCCGTCGTCATGCCCGCCTGCCTGCGCTTCAACCGCCCGGCGATCGAGAAGAAGATCGAAAGCGCTGCCGCCTATCTCGGCATTTCGGGCGGCTTCGACGGCTTCCTCGGTTTCGTGACCGATCTCAACGCGACGCTGAAAATCCCGACCGGCCTCGCGGCCCTCGGCGTCAAGGCCGAAGACCTCGACCGCATCACCGACATGGCGCTCGAAGACCCCAGCGTCGGCGGCAACCCGGTGGAGATGACGCGCGAGAATACGCGCAAGTTGGTCGAAGACTGCATGTGAGGTGGGTATTGGGGTGAACGCCAGTACCCCCACCCCATACCCCTCCCCACAAGGGGGAGGGGGGCATCGACGCAGCGCCCTTTCCAGAACAGCGTAGTTTCGCGACGATCCGCAACGCCCAACGCCTCCCTCCCCCCTGTGGGGAGGGATTCAGGGTGGGGGTCGCGCCGACGTCGAGCCACACAAAAAAGGCCGGGATCGCTCCCGGCCTTGTCCGTTTCAAGCACGGTGCATCAGCGCTGGCGCTGCAGCCGCTCCTTGTAGATCTCGCCGCCGAAATCGACGTGGAGCTCCACGGTCTCGCCGTAGCTGTTGACCGCGATCACCTCGTGATGGCGCGGCTTGGCCTCGACATTGCCGACCCACTGATAGCCGCCGGCCTCGACGACCTGGCGAAGCTGCGCTTCGCTCGGCGCCGGCACGGAAGCGGCCGAGCGAGTGCCCTTGATCTCGACCTTGGTCACCTGCCCGTCGAGGCGGATGTCCATCTCCACCTCCTGGCCGTCGGCGTTGAAGCCCTCGACCTCGTAGTGGCGGCGCTCACGTTCGAACTCGCGGATGTCGGTGACATTGTCGCGGGCGAGCGCCTGGCGGATGGGTTCGGGCAGGAGCTGCGCGAAATCCGCCTGCACGGCCGGGCGCTCGGTCTCGACCTCGAGCTTGGTCACGACGCCTTCGGCATCGATGCGGATTTCGACCTGCCGGCCATCGGCGTCGCGGGCGTCGAACTCGAAATGGCGCGGTCCGCGCTCGTCGAGCTCGATATCGGTAAAGCCGAAGCCTTCAAGCGCGGCGCGAGCGGCCTGCTCGCTTTCCGCGCGCATCTCGGCGCGGTTCTCGCCGCGCGGGCCCCGCCCGGCGCGCCGCTCTTCACGACGATCTTCGCGCTCGGCCCGCCTTTCGTCGCGGCGCTCGTGACGCTCGGCGCGGCGGTCGTCGCCATTGGCGCGCGGGCCACCGGCCCAGGGCGGAGGACCATTCGGATCGCGCACGACGATCTCGGTGCCGTCCTGGCGCGTGATGCGGTACGCATCGAAGCCGTCGCCATCCGGCTCGCCGACGATGGTCAGGCGCTCGCCCTGCGTGACGGCGATGTTGTGGAACCAGCTCGGCCCGGTTTCGACCAGCACGCGGCCGGTCTCGTCCTCGAGCACGAACTTGTTGCCGAAGACGTCGGCGACCGTGCCTTCGATCGTCAGCCCGTCCTGGTTGCCGATCGAGCCGATGTCGACCTGCGCAGCGGCGATCGCGGGCACCGAGACCATGGCCAGAGCCGCGAAGAGTTTTGTCGTCATCTTCATTGCGTTTCTCCATTCTGGACGTGCGACAGGCACGCCCTCAATGTCGAATGGTCTAGCCGACCGCCACTGAACCCTCGTCAAACGGAGCCGTTCAGGGTTGGTTCAAGCAGAAGGCCTTATCCTTGTCGACATGATCAGATGCCCGCTCCAACTCTCGGCTGTACTCGCCGCCGTCCTTTGCGCCGGCGTGGTCCAGGCCGCGCCCGCTTCGGCGCCGGTGCCGCCGCTCGTCCTCGCGCAGCTTCAGGCGCCGGGCGAAGGCATGATCGATGTCCGCACTGCAATAGACCGCGTTCTGGCGCGTTATGTGGGCACGGTGGTCGAGGCGGAGCTGAAGCGCGGGCGGCCGGACGAGCTGACGGACGTCGTCTACGAGCTTCGCCTGCTCACGCCGCAGGGCAACATGCTGCGCCTCCGGATCGACGCCGCCAATGGCGATATCCTGGAGGTGGACGGGCGCGGATTGACGCGCGCAAGGAGACCGAATTGAGAGCGCTTGTCGTCGAGGATGAGCAAAGGATTGCCGAGCAGGTCGCCAATGCCCTGCGCGAGGCGGGCTTTGCCGTCGATGTCGCCCATGATGGCGAGACGGCTGAGTTTCTCGGCGCGACGGAAACCTACGACGTCGTCGTCCTCGACCTCGGCCTGCCGTCGCGCGACGGCATCGCGGTTCTCGAAAGCTGGCGCCGCGAGCGCCGGACCATGCCGGTCCTGATCCTCACGGCGCGCGACGACTGGTCGGAGAAGGTGCGCGGCTTCCGCGCGGGCGCCGACGACTATGTCGTGAAACCCTTCCGCATGGAGGAAGTGGTCGTGCGCGTGCGCTCGCTGGTGCGCCGCGCCGCAGGTCACGCAACCTCGATCCTCGAATGCGGCGGGCTCTCGCTCGACACGCAGCTCGGCATCTTCACGCTTGACGGCCTGACGCTGAAGCTGACCGCCTTCGAGGCGCGTATCCTGTCCTATCTGATCCATCATGCCGAGCGCTCGGTCACACGCACGGAGCTTTCCGAGCACCTCTACGAGCATGATGCGGACCGCGACTTCAACTCGATCGAGGTGATGATCGGCCGGCTTCGCCGCAAGATCGGGCGCGGCATGATCGAGACCATTCGCGGCCAGGGCTATCGCCTCACCGCAGGCGAGGAGCGCGCCGCTTGATCGCACGCTCGCTGCGGCTGCGCCTCATTCTGGCGGCAAGCGTGCTGACGGCGATCGCGATCGTGCTCGCCGGCCTCGTCATCGCGAACCTGCTGCGCCAGTTCGTCGAGCGGCAGTACGATTCCGGCATGAGCGCGACGATGATCTCCGTCATGGCGGCGAGCGAGGTGACGGAAACCGGAGCGCTCGCCGTCTCGCAGGTGCCGGTCGATCCGCGCTACGACCAGCCGCTTTCGGGCTGGTACTGGCAGATCGCCGATCCCGATAACGTTCTCATCCGCTCGCGCTCCTTGTGGGATGCCAATCTCGGGCAGGGCGCCGCCGAGCCGACCGGCGCCATCGTGACGGAAACGACGGTCGGGCCCGATGGGGAGGCATTGCGCATCATGCGCCGCGACTTCACGACGCCGGGCGGCACCGAGCCCTTCCGCGTGTCGGTCGCGATGCCGGCGACCGAGATATCGCAGGAGGTCAATGCGATCCTCTATCCGCTGGCGCTGTCGCTCGGGCTTCTGATCCTCGCCATCGGTGCCGCGATCGCCGTGCAGGTGACCGTCGGCTTGCGACCGCTCTTCCTGATGCGCGAGCGCGTCGGCGAGATCCGGCGCGGCGAGCGCCTGGCGCTGCCAGAAGACGGGCCCAAGGAGATCGCGCCGCTGGCAGCCGAGGTCAACGCGCTGATCGAGCAGAACCGTGCCATCATGGAGCGCGCGCGCACCCATGTCGGCAACCTCGCGCATGCACTGAAGACGCCGCTGTCGGTGCTGGCCAACGAGGCATCCCGCAGCGGCGATCGCACCGTGGCCGAGACGGTGGAAACCATGGACCGGCTCATCCGTCACCATCTGCGCCGCGCGCGCGCGGCGGCCGGCAGCGCGGCACACGCCCGCGCCGACATCGGCGAGGTGATGGGCGACCTTCTCGCCGCCATGCGCGGCATTTATGCCGAGCGTGGCCTGAAGTTCGAGGCGACCGTTGCGCCCGATGCGATCTTCGGCGGCGAGCGGCAGGACGCCGACGAGATGCTCGGCAATCTCATCGACAATGCCTGCAAATGGGCGGCCAGCCGCGTCACCATCACCGCACGTCGCGACGGAAGCTGGATCGTGCTCGACATCGAGGATGACGGTCCGGGCATGGACGAGGGGCAGATGGGCGTCGCGCTGCAGCGCGGGCAGCGGCTCGACGAGGGCAAGCCCGGCAGCGGGCTCGGCCTCGCCATCGTCGTCGACCTCGCCTCGCTCTATGGCGGCGCGCTTTCGCTCTCGCGTGGCGGCGCGGGCGGGCTCCTGGCCTCGCTGCGCCTGCCCGCCGCGCCCTGAGCGGCGGGTTTCCTTCGCAAGCCAAATGCGCTAGGTGCGGGCACTCCCGAGCAGGATTATCGCCATGACCGAAACGATCGAGCGCGCGGTGTCGCGGCGCCGGACCTTTGCCATCATCGCCCACCCCGATGCCGGCAAGACCACGCTGACCGAAAAGCTGCTGCTCTTCGGCGGCGCGATCCAGCTCGCCGGCGAGGTCAAGGCCAAGAAGGACAAGATCCAGACCCGATCGGACTGGATGAAGATCGAGCGCGAGCGCGGCATCTCCGTCGTCACCTCGGTGATGACGTTCGAGTATGGCGACAACGTCTTCAACCTGCTCGACACGCCCGGCCACGAGGATTTCGCCGACGACACCTACCGCACGCTCTCGGCGGTCGACAGCGCGGTCATGGTCATCGACGCCGCCAAGGGCATCGAGCCGCGTACGCTGAAGCTGTTCGAGGTCTGCCGCCTCCGCGACATTCCGATCGTCACCTTCGTCAACAAGATGGACCGCGAGGCGCGCAATCCGTTCGAAATCCTCGACGAGATCGAGGAGAAGCTCGCGCTCGACACCGCGCCCATCACCTGGCCGATCGGGCAGGGCAAGTCGTTTTCCGGCACCTATCATCTGGCCGAGAACGCCGTGCGCCGCGGCGATGACGAGGCCGAGCGGACGAAAGTCAACGGGCCGGATTCCGACCGTGTCGCGGGCCTCCTGCCGGAAAACGAGCGCGAGACTTTTGTCGAGGAGCTGGAGCTGGCGCGTGAGGCCTGCCGTCCGTTCGACCTGAAGGCCTTCCGCGAGGGCCATCTGACGCCGGTCTATTTCGGCTCCGCGCTGCGCAATTATGGCGTCCGCGACCTGATCGAGGCGCTCGGCGCGTTTGCACCGCCGCCCCGCGCGCAGGAGGCCGACACGCGCAAGGTCGAGGCGACGGAGGAGAAGATGACCTCCTTCGTCTTCAAGATCCAGGCCAACATGGACCCCAACCACCGCGACCGCATCGCCTTCGTGCGCGTCTGCTCCGGAACGTTGGAGCGCGGCATGAAAGCCAAGCTCGTGCGCACCGGCAAGCCAATGAGCCTGTCGGCGCCGCAGTTCTTCTTCGCCCGCTCGCGCATCACCGCCGACGAGGCCTATGCGGGCGATGTCGTCGGCATCCCGAACCACGGCACGCTCCGGATCGGCGACACGCTGACGGAGGGCGAGGAAATCCTGTTCCGCGGCGTGCCGAACTTCGCCCCCGAAATCCTCCGCCGCGTCCGCCTCGGCGACCCGATGAAGGCCAAGAAGCTGAAGGAAGCCCTCCAGCAGATGGCGGAGGAAGGCGTCGTCCAGCTCTTCTCGCCGGAAGACGGCTCGCCTGCCATAGTCGGCGTCGTCGGCGCGCTGCAGCTCGACGTCCTCAAGGAGCGCCTCAACGTGGAATACGGCTTGCCGGTCGATTTCGAGATGGCGCGCTTCACGGTCTGCCGGTGGATCTCCGGCGACAAGACGGAACTTGCCCGCTTCATGGAAGCCCATCGCGGCGACATCGCCCGCGATCTCGACGGCGATCCGGTGTTTCTCGCCCCACACGAATTCGGCCTCAACTACGAAGCCGACCGCTGGAAACAGATCGCCTTCGCGGCCATCAAGGACTATCAGGTCCGCGACGCAGCCTGATCAGTTCGCTGGAGGCGGAGGGCTCGACATGGTGCGCAAGCTGGTCATGCGGGTCGGGCGGTCGTTTTGTGCCGTCGGCGTGCTCATCGGCACCCTCTTCTTCGCGGTGTCGCTGACGCCGAGCCTGCTGCCGCGGTCGTTCCAGTTGCAGGGGCTGCTCTCCGGCGTCTCGTTTGCGGCCGGCTATGGCATCGGCGTCTTCCTGCGCTGGCTGTGGTTCTACATGGGCCTGCCGCCCTTTTCCCGACAGATCGAACGCTGGACGAAGTGGATCGCGGCGACGCTTTGCGGCGTCGTCACCGCGATCTTTCTCTGGAAGGCTTCCGAGTGGCAGGATTCGATCCGGACGATCATGGGGCTGGAGCCGGTCGAGGGCGCAAGGCCGCTCGAGGTCGGCGTGCTCGCCTTCGCCGTTTTCCTCGTCATCCTGCTTGTCGCCCGCTTCTTCGCCCTCATCCGCACGGCCGTTTCAGGCTGGATGAAGCGTCATATTCCCCCGCGCATCGCCAATGTGATCGGTGTGGCGGTGGCGCTCATCGTCTTTGCCTCCGTCGTCGACGGCGTCGTTTTCCGCTATGGCTTGCGCGCTGCTGACACCTCATTCCAGCAGCTCGACGCGCTGATCCAGCCAGACCTCGCGCCGCCCTCCGACCCGTCCAAGACCGGCAGTGCCGCCTCGCTTGTCGACTGGGACGCGCTCGGCCGCATGGGCCGCCGCTTCGTGTCTTCGGGGCCGGGCGCAGCCGAGATCGAGGCCTTCACCGGCGAGCCCGCGATCGAGCCGCTGCGCGTCTATGTCGGGCTTAACACGGCCGATACGTCGGCCGGCCGCGCGAGGCTGGCGCTCGAAGAGATGATCCGCATCGGCGCATTCGAGCGCGAGGTGCTGGTGATCGTCACGCCGACCGGCACTGGCTGGATCGATCCGGCGGCCATGGATACGTTGGAATATCTGCACGGTGGCGATGTCGCCTCCGTCGCCGTCCAGTATTCCTACCTGACGAGCTGGCTCTCGCTTCTCATCGAGCCGGGCTACGGCGCCGAGACGGCCAGGGCGCTGTTCTCGGAGGTCTATCGCACCTGGCGCGCGATGCCGCAGCAGAGCCGGCCGCAGCTCTACCTCCACGGCCTCAGCCTCGGCGCGCTCAATTCCGATCTGTCCGTCGATCTGTTCGATATCGTAGGCGAACCCTTCGACGGCGCGTTGTGGAGCGGGCCGCCCTTTTCCTCGCGCACCTGGCGACAGGCGACGGCCGATCGCGAGCAGGGTTCGCCCGCCTGGCTGCCGCGCTTCGGCGACGGTTCGGTGATGCGCTTCATGAACCAGGAGGGGCCGGCCGAAGGTATCGCCCCATGGGGCCCGCTGCGCATCGTCTACCTGCAATATGGCAGCGACCCGGTCATCTTCTTCGAGCCTGCCGCGCTCTACCGCGAGCCGGACTGGATGAAGGGACCGCGCGCGCCCGACGTCTCGCCGTCGCTCCGCTGGACGCCGGTCGTCACGCTGCTCCAGCTCGGCCTCGACATGGCGCTCGCGACGACGACGCCGATCGGTTTCGGCCATGTCTATGCCTCCGAGCATTACATCGATGCGTGGGTCGATCTCACCGAGCCTGCCTGGGCGGAGGACGATATTGCGCGCTTGAAGGCGTACTTCGCCGAAAGGCCGCGTCCCGAGGGCTCCGACTAGAATTGCAATCCTTGTAGGAATCGGGCCGGCTTCTCATATTCAGGTTACGCGAAACAAGGGAGCAGGCACCATGAGCCTCCGCATCAACCAGACCGCGCCGGATTTCACGGCCGAGACCACGCAAGGCACGATCCACTTCCACGACTGGATCGGCGATGGCTGGGCGGTACTCTTCTCGCACCCGAAGAATTTCACGCCGGTCTGCACGACCGAGCTCGGCGCGATGGCCGGCATTGCGCCCGAATTCGAGAAGCGCGGCGTCAAGATCATCGGCATTTCGGTCGATCCGGTCGCCGATCACGCCAAGTGGAAGGAAGACATCAAGGTCGCGACCGGTCACTCGGTCGACTATCCGCTGATCGGGGACAAGGACCTCAAGATCGCCAAGCTCTATGACATGCTGCCCGACGATGCGGGTGACAGCTCCCAGGGCCGCACGCCGGCCGACAACGCCACCGTCCGCTCGGTCTACGTCGTCGGCCCGGACAAGAAGATCAAGCTGATCCTCACCTATCCGATGACCACCGGCCGCAACTTCGACGAAATCCTGCGCGCGATCGACTCGCTGCAGCTGACCGCCAAACACCAGGTGGCGACGCCCGCCAACTGGAAGCAGGGCGAGGACGTGATCATCACGGCCGCCGTCTCCAACGAAGATGCCACGAAGCGCTTCGGCTCCTACGACACGATCCTGCCCTATCTTCGCAAGACGAAGCAGCCTTCGGCGTGATGCCGGCAGGATAGACGATTCCCAAGGCCGCCACCGGGCGGCCTTTTCGCGTTTGGCTCATGCGTCGTGGCCGGCTGCCTCATTGCTTGGCCCAGCCGATCGGGCCAGTGCTGGTCGGGCCTGGGAGGAGCAGGCGCGATCATGGACGCCACCGCGACTTCCGACATCGACGGCCGCTATGCCTGGACGCGCCTCGCGCTCTCGGTCCTGATCGCGACCGTGGGCTCCGTCGGCATGTGGTCTGTCGTCGTGGTGTTGCCGGCCGTGCAGGCCGAGTTCGGCGTCGCGCGTGGTGATGCCTCTTTGCCCTACACAATGACGATGGTCGGCTTTGCGCTCGGCAATGTCCTCATCGGCCGGATGATCGACCGGTCCGGCATTGTGCCGCCGATGCTGTTTTCGGCCGCCTGTCTCGTCATCGGCCATGCGGTCGGCGCGATGGCGCCGTCGCTCTTCGTCTACGCCATGATGCAGGCGGTCGTCGGCTTCGGCGCCGCCGCCACTTTCGGACCGCTGATTGCTGACATCTCGCACTGGTTCTCGAAGCGCCGCGGCGTCGCGGTCGCTGCGGCCGCCTGCGGCAACTATCTCGCCGGCGCGATCTGGCCGCTCCTGATGCAGGTCACGCTGCCGACCGAGGGTTGGCGCTTCACCTATATCGCGATCGCGGCGATCTGCTTCGTGCTGATCCCGCCGCTGACCTATTTCCTGCGTCGTCGCCCGCCACACCAGACAGCGGCAATCGGCACGCAATCGGCCGATCCGTTGCCGCCGCGCAGCATCGACCTGTCGCCGCGCGCGCTGCAGATGCTTCTGGCGGTCGCCGGCCTCGGCTGCTGCGTCGCCATGTCGATGCCGCAGGTCCACATCGTCGCTTACTGCGTTGATCTCGGCTACGGCGTCGCGCGCGGCGCGGAAATGCTGTCGCTGATGCTGGTCGGCGGCATCGCCAGCCGTCTCGTTTCGGGCTTCCTCGCCGACCGCATCGGCGGCGTGAAGACGCTCTTGATCGGCTCTGTGCTCCAGTGCCTGGCGCTCTTCGCTTACATCCCCTTCGACGGGCTCGTCTCGCTCTATGTCGTCTCGCTGGTCTTCGGCCTGTCTCAGGGCGGCATCGTACCGAGCTATGCGATCATCGTGCGGGAATATCTGCCGGCACGGCAGGCGGGCTCGATCGTCGGGCTCGTCATCATGGCGACGATCGTCGGCATGGCCTTCGGCGGCTGGCTGTCCGGCTACGTCTACGACCTGACGGGCTCCTACGAAGCCGCGTTCCTGAACGGGATCGGCTGGAACATGCTCAACATCGTGATCATGGTCCTGATCCTGTGGCGCACCGGCACGCGCCGCAACGTTGCGACCGCCTGATCAGAACGCTCTGAAGGTCAGCGTCGTCAGCGACCGCACGATGCCGGGCACGTTGGCGATGTGATCGTTGATGAACTTCCCGACATCGGTGGCGTCGTCGATGTAGACCTTGATCAGGAGGTCATAGTCGCCGCTGGTCGAATAGAGCTCCGAAGCGATCTCACGCTTGTAGATCTCGTCCGCCACCTCATAGGTGCGGCCGGGCTGGCACTGGAGCTGGACGAAGACCGGTCTCATGGGGAGCTCTTCTTGTTCATTTGGACGGCAGGGTCGGCGCTGGCGCTCAGCCTGTCAACAGCGTGCGGGTGAGCGCGCTGTCGGGATTGGCCAGCCCGTCGACGACCGTGAAATGGTGCCGATCGGGTTCGACATAGGCCGCCGTCTCCGCGCCGAGCCCGAGCCAGATGTTCGCCAGAAGATCGTTCTGCCGAATGAACTCGGCCCGCTCTGCAGCGCCGACGAAACAGGTCAGGCGCACGCCGTCCTTCGGCCGCAGCAGCGCCGGGCTCTCGGCCATCGCCTCCGCCTCGTCGAGCCGCAGCGCCTCGTTCATCTTCGCGGCCATCAGCGGTCGAAGGTCATGGACCCCGGAGATCGAGACGGTGTTGACGATGCGCGACAGCGTGCCGGCCGACAGCGGAGACGTAGCAGAGATCATCCGTGTGGCGAGGTGTCCGCCTGCCGAGTGCCCGCAAAGCCGGATCGGCCCGTCCATCCCGGCCGCGATAGCCTCGATCGCCTGGCCGATCTCGGCCGTGATTCCGGAGATGCGGATGTCTGGGCACAGCGTGTAGGTCGGCATCGCGACCGCATAGCCATGCGCGAGCGGCCCGTCGGCCAGATGCGACCAGATCGCATTGTCGAAGCGCATCCAGTAGCCGCCGTGGACGAAGATCGCGAGGCCGCGCGGCGTGCCCTCCGGCAGGAAGAGGTCGTAGATGTTGCGCGGCATCTCGCCATAGGCGATGCCGAGCCGTGCGCGGCCCTTCGCCACCATCGCCTCGCGCCAGGGCGTCGCCTTTTCCTGCCAGCGGCCGGGCCAGGACGCGCCGTCGGGGATGTGGGCGCCATTGGTGTAGGCGTCGTCGAAACTCTCGATGCGATAGGTGATCACGCTCATCCTCCCGGCCCTGTGCAGGCTCTCTCTTTCGCCTTATGACCATTGGCCGGAATTTTAAACGGGTGAGTTCTCGTGCAAGACGTTTTTTCGCGGACGCAGTCCCTCTTCGACCTGCCGGGCGGCATCATCTATCTCGATGGAAACTCGCTCGGGCCGCTGCCGAAAGCGGTCGGCGCCAGGCTTTCGGCCATGGTCGCCGACGAGTGGGGCGAGATGCTCATCCGCGGCTGGAACGAGGCCGGCTGGATGGACCTGCCGATGCGTGTCGGCGACCGGATCGGCCGGCTGATCGGCGCGCCCAAGGGCTCGGTCGCGACCGGCGACACGCTCTCGATCAAGGTCTATCAGGCGCTCGCCTCGGCGCTCGAGATGAACCCCGGTCGCCGCGTGATCCTGTCCGACAGCGGCAATTTCCCGACCGACCTCTACATGGCACAGGGGCTGATTGCCTCGCTGGGGCAGGGGCATGAGCTGAAAATCGTCGAGCCCGAGGCCGTCGAGGCGGCAATCGACGAGACGGTCGCCGTGATGATGCTGACCGAGGTCGACTACCGCACGGGCCGCCTGCACGACATGAAGGCGCTGACGGCAAAGGCGAAAGCCGCCGGCATCGTCACCATCTGGGACCTCGCCCATTCTGCCGGAGCGATCCCGGTCGACGTCGCAGGCGCCGGCGCGGATTTCGCTGTCGGCTGCACCTACAAATATCTGAACGGGGGGCCCGGCGCCCCGGCCTTCATCTATGTTCGGCCCGAGCTTGCCGACCGGGTCCGTCCCGCGCTCTCCGGCTGGCTCGGCCATGAGGCCCCTTTCGCCTTCGATCCCGACTACCGGCCGGGCGCCGGTGTGGAGCGAATGCGCGTCGGCACGCCGCCAGTGCTGGCGCTCGGTGCTCTCGATGCCGCGCTCGACGTCTGGGACGGCGTCACGATGGAGGCGGTGCGCGCCCGCTCGATCGAGCTGACCGAGCGCTTCATCGCCGAGGTCGAACGCCGCTGCCCCGGCCTCGAACTCGCCTCGCCGCGCGATCCGCAGCGGCGCGGCAGCCAGGTCTCGTTCCGCTTCACTGAGGGCTACGCGGCCATGCAGGCGCTGATCGCCAAGGGCGTGATCGGCGATTTCCGCGCACCCGACATCATGCGCTTCGGCTTCGCGCCGCTCTACGTCTCGATGGAAGACGTCGTCGCAGCCGCCGTCGCGATTGCGGAGGTGATCGACGGCAAGCTTTACGAGAGGCCGGAATTTCGCCGCCGCGCGAAGGTCACCTGAGCAAATTGCCGATTGGCAAGCGGCATCAAAACCGGGCAGGGTGCGTCCGGCAATTGTGAGGGGCGACAGGGGGGACAACCCTCGTGTCCCGGTGGGTCAATGGGAGTGGGTATCGATGAAGTCTCTGTTTGGTGCGGCCGTTGCCGCAGTGGCGCTGGTTGCGGCGGGCGCGGCGCAGGCCGAGCCGGTCAAGGTCGGCATGATCACGACGCTGTCGGGCGGTGGCGCGGGCCTCGGCATCGATGCGCGCGACGGCTTCATGCTGGCGCTGAAGCTCGCCGGCAATGACGAGATCGAGGTCGTGATCGAGGATGACGGCCAGAAGCCGGAACTCGCCGTCCAGATCGCCGACAAGATGATCCAGTCCGACCAGGTCGACGTGCTGACCGGCATCATCTGGTCGAACCTCGCAATGGCCGTCGTGCCGTCGGCCGTGGCACAGGACAAGTTCTACCTGTCCGTCAACGCCGGTCCGTCGGCGCTTGCCGGTGCCCAGTGCAACCAGAACTATTTCAACGTCGCCTACCAGAACGACAATTTTCACGAGGCGATGGGCCAGTTCGCAACCGAGACCTACGAGAACACGTTCATCATGGCGCCGAACTATCCGGCGGGCACGGATTCGCTGACCGGCTTCAAGCGCTTCTACAAGGGCGAGCTTGCCGGCGAGGTCTACACGCAGGTCGGCCAGACCGACTACGCCGCCGAGATCGCGCAGATCCGCGCCTCGGGTGCCGACTCGCTCTTCATCTTCCTGCCGGGCGGCATGGGCATCTCCTTCATGAAGCAGTACTCGGAATCGGGCGTGGACATCCCCGTCATCGGACCGGGCTTCTCCTTCAGTCAGGACGTGCTGCCGGCGATCGGCGATGCGGCTTTGGGCGTGAAGTCGTCCGCCTCCTGGGCCAAGGACATCGACAATGACTCCTCGCGCGCCTTCGTCGAGGCGTTCCAGGCCGAGTACAATCGCCTTCCGTCGATCTATGCGGCCCAGGCCTACGACACCGCGAACCTGCTCGTCTCGGCAGCCGCCGTCGCCGACGTGAAGGACGCCGACGCGTTCCGCGCCGCGCTCAAGGCCGCCGACTTCGAAAGCGTGCGCGGCAAGTTCAGCTTCAACACCAACAACCACCCCATCCAGGACATCTACGTCACGGAAGTGGTGAAGGAAGGCGACGTGCTCACCAATTCGATCATCGGTACGGTCTTCACCGACCATGCCGATGTCTATGCCAAGGACTGCACGCTGCAGTAGGCGGCTGGCCTCGCCCCTCCACCGCCTCAGGCGGTCCCCCTTCCCTGCTTCGCAGGGGGGATCAGGCGTCGAAGGCGGCCGCAACGCTCAGATCTTCCCCCGTCCACGGGGGAAGGGGACCACGCGAAGCGTGGTGATGGGGGCGTCCTGACTTCGAACTGCAGATCGCCGACCGTAGCCACGACCAGATCGAACCCTTGCAAACCGCGCTCCTTCTCGAACAGCTCCTGAACGGCCTCCAGCTCGGCTTCATGCTGTTCCTGATGGCGGCCGGGCTGACGCTGATCTTCGGGGTGATGGGCCTGATCAACCTCGCCCACGGCTCGCTCTACATGGTGGGCGCGTTCGCCTGCGCGGGCGTAGCAGCCGCGACCGGCTCCTTCTGGCTCGGCCTGGCCGCGAGCCTCGCGGCAGCCGCTGCGGCCGGCGCGGTGATCGAGATCGCGATCATCCGCAGGCTCTATGCGCGAGACCATCTCGATCAGGTGCTCGCCACTTTCGCGCTGATCCTTGTCTTCTCGGAAGGCACGCGCTGGCTCTTCGGCTCCTTTCCGCTCTACCTCAGCATCCCGCCGGTTCTGTCGGGCGCGGTGCCGCTGCCGGGCGGGTCGAGCTACCAGCTCTACCGCCTCGTCATCATCGGCGTCGGCATCGCGGTCGCCGTCGCGCTGTTTCTGCTGATCGCGAAGACGCGGCTCGGCATGCGCATTCGGGCGGGTGAGTCCGATCGCGAGATGATCGGTGCGCTCGGCGTCGACATCCGCACCCTCTACACGATCGTCTTCGCGCTCGGCGCGGCATTGGCGGGGCTCGCCGGCGCACTGGTTGGCGCCTTGCAGTCCGTACAGGTGGGCATGGGCGAGCCGGTCCTGATCCTCGCCTTCGTCGTCATCGTCATCGGCGGCATCGGCTCGATCCGCGGCGCGCTGGTCGGTGCGCTTCTCGTCGGCCTTATCGACACGCTCGGCCGCTTCCTGATCCCGCAGGCCTTCGGGCTGATCATGCCGCCTTCGCAGGCCGCGACCGTTGGCGCGGCACTCGCCTCGATGGCGATCTACATCGTCATGGCGATCATCCTGGCGCTGCGCCCGCAGGGCCTCTTCCCGGTGGCGCGTTGATGTCGCTGTCGCGCGAAACCGTCGTCTCGCTGGCGCTGCTCGTCCTTCTGGCAGCCATCCCGCTCGCAGCACTCCAAATGGGCGCGCCCTTCTACGTGACGCTGGCGACGCGCATGGCGATCCTCGCGCTCGCAGCACTCGGGCTCAACATCGCGCTCGGCCTCGGCGGCCTCGTCTCCTTCGGTCACGCCGCCTTTTTCGGCGTCGGCGGCTATGCGGCCGGCATCCTGGCCAGCCACGCCTTCTCCGGCATGCCGATCGATCTCGGCATCGTCGCGGTCTCGGGCACCAAGTCGATGCCGGTGATCTGGCTGGTCGCGATCGCCGCGTCCGGCCTGCTGGCGCTGCTGATCGGTGCGATCTCGATCCGCACCTCGGGCGTTTACTTCATCATGATCACGCTCGCCTTCGCGCAGATGACCTTCTATTTCGCGATCTCCTGGCCGGCCTATGGCGGCGAGGACGGGCTGTCGATCCTCGTTCGCAACGGCTTTCCGGGCGTCAACACGCTGGTCCCGCTCAACTTCTTCCTGATCTGCCTCGCACTGCTGGCAGCCGGCATGTTGCTCTTTGCCATGCTGCGAGACTCGCGCTTCGGCGCGGCCCTGCAGGCGACGCGCCAGAACGAGCTGCGCACCGCCTCGCTCGGCATCTCGCCTTACCGTATCAGGCTCGCAGCCTTCGTCATCTCCGGCATGGTCACGGGCCTTGCCGGCGCGCTCTATGCCGATCTCAACCGCTTCGTCAGCCCGTCCATGATGTCGTGGCACATGTCGGGCGAACTCATCGTGCTGATCATCCTCGGCGGCACTGCCCGCCTTGCAGGCCCGCTTGCCGGCGCCATCGTCTTCGTCCTGTTCGAATATCTGCTCGGCGGCTTCACCGAGCGCTGGCAGTTCTTCCTCGGGCTTGTGCTCCTCGGCGTCGTGCTCTTCGCGCGCGGCGGTATCGTTGGCGCGCTTGCCGGAAAGGCGCGCCATGGCTGAGCCGGTCCTCGTCCTCGACGGCCTGTCCAAAAGCTTCGGCGCGCTGAAGGCGACCGACGACGTCAGCCTCGACCTTCGCCCCGGCGAAATCCACGCGCTGATCGGGCCCAACGGGGCCGGCAAGTCGACGCTGGTCAACCAGATCGCCGGCATAACGCGCCCGGATGCCGGTACGATCCGATTCCTCGGGAATCGCATCGACGGCCTCGGTGTCGCCCAGCGCGCAAGGCTCGGGCTCGGCCGGACCTTCCAGATCTCCTCGCTCGCGCTCGACTTCACGGCGCTGCGCAATGTCATGCTGGCGGCGCAGTCGGTCGAGGGATCCTCCTTCCGCTTCCTGCGGCCCGTGATGTCCGACCGGTCGCTGCTCGATCCGGCGATGGCGGCGCTGGAGCGCGTCGGCCTCGGTGATCGCGCCCACGTGCCCGCTGCCGAACTGTCCCATGGCGAGCGCCGCCAGCTCGAGATCGCGATCGCGCTTGCGCTCGGCTCCAAGGCCTTCCTCCTCGACGAACCCATGGCCGGCATGGGGCCGGATGGATCGCGCACGCTGACCGGTTTCCTTTCCGAGCTCCGCCGGGAAGCGCCGATCCTGCTCATCGAACACGACATGGACGCCGTTTTCGCGCTGGCCGACCGCATCTCCGTCCTCGTCTACGGCCGCATCATCGCGACCGGGACGGTGGCAGAGATCCGATCCGACGCCGAGGTCCGCCGCGCCTATCTGGGGGAGGGTGATGGCTGATCATACGGTTTTGCCCTTCACCCACCCCCACCCCGCACCCCTCCCCACAAGGGGGAGGGAGGCCTCGACGCCCGCACTCTACGTGCCGATTCCGCATCCTATAGCTTGCAGCGCTGGTGACCCCCTCCCCCTTGTGGGGAGGGATACAGGGTGGAGGTCTCCCCGCGCCCACTGCCACCGGTTTCGCTTCGCCGTCCGCACGACCCATCCCGGAGCCAACCATGCTCCTTGAGGTCCAGTCCCTTACCGCCTTCTACGGCCCGAGCCAGGCGCTGTTCGGCGTCGATCTTGCCGTGGCCGAAGGCGAGGTCGTGGCGTTGATGGGGCGCAACGGGATGGGTAAGACGACGACGATCCGCGCGATCCTGGGCCTGACCCCGCCGGCCGGCGGCACTGTTCGCTTTGCCGGCGAAGAGATTGCCGGGAAGCAGCCCTACCGCATCGCGCGTCGCGGCATCGGGCTTGTGCCGGAGGGCCGTCGCTGCTTCCCGAACCTGACCGTTGCCGAAAATCTTCTTGCCGCCGCCCGCCCCGGCCGCTGGACGCTCGCCACTGTCGGCGCGCTGTTTCCTCGCCTGACCGAACGGCGCGACCAGTCCGCCCGCACGCTCTCCGGCGGCGAGCAGCAAATGCTGGCGATCGGCCGCGCGCTGATGACCAATCCGCGCCTTCTCATCCTCGACGAAGCAACCGAGGGGCTTGCTCCGGTCATCCGCCAGGACATCTGGCGCGCGATCCGCGAGTTGAAAACGCAGGGCCAGTCGATCCTCGTGGTCGACAAGACGCTTGCCGAACTCCTGCCGGTCGCCGATCGCTGCATTGTGCTCGAAAAGGGCCGGACCGTCTGGACAGGCCTTCCTGCCGGGCTCGGCAGCGACATCCAGGATCGTTTTCTCGGAGTCTGATGGAACCTTGGCGAACCCTGTACGTTCGCGATAGCGACGGACATGGGGCAAGCCGCCGGCGTCGGTGATCCGACGATCAGAAGAATGGCTGCGCCTGCGTCCACCTCGCCAGGGCAAACGGGGGCAGCCTGATGCAGTACGATCCCTATTGCGGACCCGCTCCCGATCCGGCGCTCTTGTGGCAGAGCTGGAACCTCGATCCGTGGCTGCTGTTGGCGGCCGTTGTCGTCGCCGGTGCCTGCACGATCCTCTCTTCGGTTAGCCTCCGTGACGGCATGAAATCGCCCTGGGCGACGCTAGGCTGGGTCGCGCTCATCATCGCTTTCGTGTCGCCGCTCTGCGCGTTGACGACGGCGCTCTATTCCGCCCGCATCGCCCATCACGTGCTCCTCGTCGCCGTTGCAGCTCCGCTGCTGGCGATGGCGTTTCCGGCGGGCCGACTTGTCCGCCGCGTGCCGCTTTCCGTGCTCTTTCTTGCCCACACGGTGCTGATGTGGCTCTGGCATGCGCCGGCGCCATATGCGTTCGCGCTGTCGTCCGATGCCGCCTACTGGCTGATGGAGGCGAGCCTGTTCGTCTCCGCCTTGGCGCTCTGGCAGGCCATGCTGGCGCCCTCACTGCATCCCGGACGCGCGCTTGCCGCCCTTCTAGGGTCGATCATCCAGATGGGCATGCTGGGCGCGCTCTTCACGTTCGCCCGCGAGCCGCTGTTCGAGGTCCATCTGACGACGACGCTGCCTTTTGGCCTGACGCCCCTGACCGACCAGCAGCTGGCTGGCATCCTGCTCTGGGTACCGGCCGCGGCGCCCTACCTCGTCGCAGCGCTCGCGATCGCGCTGCGCCTCATGCCGGCCTCGTCACGCAACGAGGCGGCATGATCGCGACGCTGAAGTTCATCCACATCGCGGCGATCGCCATCTGGTGCGCAGGCCTGATCAGCCTGCCGGGCCTCTATGCCCAGCGCGCCCATGCAAAGTCGGATGACCACCTCTATCGTCTGCAGGGCTTTGTCCGCTTCGCCTATATCTCGCTGATTTCGCCGGCAGCCTTCATCGCGGTCGGCACCGGCACGGCGCTGATCTTCGCGGCTGCGGTCTTCACGACGTGGTTCATGGTCAAGCTCGCCTTCGTCGGCGCGCTGGTCGTGATCCACGTCCTGACCGGCCTCGTCATAATCCGGCTTTTCGAGGACGGTGAGGTCTACCCGGCCTGGCGCTTCGTCGGCGTTACCATCGTCACGAGCCTCGTCACGGTGGCAATACTCGTCGTCGTGCTGGCCAAGCCGGACATCGATGTCGGGTTCCTGCCCGACCTCTTCTTCACGCCCGGCGCGCTCGGCGAGGCGCTTTCCGGCATCAACCCTTGGGCGAGATGATGAGGCCGACGCCGTGATCGAACACCAGCTTGCCCCCGTGCCAGCCGGCGAGGCCCGTGAAGATGCTCGCCAGCACCGAAAGGCCGAGGCCATAGGGCAGCACGAGGCCGGTATCGACCAGCCGCACGCCCCAGTTCATGCCGGCAATCGAGATCAGCGTCATGGCGGCGATCGCGTGCGTCCAGCTCGCCACGCGGCTGCGGATGCCGCGCACGAGAAGCAGTTCGAGCGTTCCGACGATGCCGGCAGCGACGCCGGTGGCGAAGGCGAAGCCCGCCGCCCAGGTACCAGCCCGCAGGAAGAACGGATCGCCCGAAAACCAGTAGAATACGTCGCTTCCGAGCGTGGCGATGACGAGCGCTACGGGGAAATGCACGCTCATGGCGTGGATCGGGTGGCCTGCGACAGCGACCGCCGAGCCAATATCGTGCTTGGCGACCTTCTCGATCACCGGGCTGTCGGTGTTGGCCACTTCGTTCATCGCTTGCTCCCGCCTGTCTCGCCTCTGAACAATTCTAGGCACTATAGGGTTCCTGTCGAGCGCGCCACGGCGCTGGGAGGGCTCGTCGTGCTCGCGGGCTGCAGCGGCCCGCTCTCGACGCTCGACCCGGCCGGCCCCTCGGCAGCCGCGATCGCGACGCTCTGGTGGATCATGTTCTGGGGCTCGACGGCGATCTTCATCGTCGTCATGGCGCTCTTCTCGATGGCGATCTGGCGCACCCGCTCCCTGCCGAGCCTGAAGGCGCGGACCTGGATCGTGCAGGGCGGCCTTGTCTTTCCCGGCGTGGTCGTCGGCGCGCTTCTCGTTGCAGCCCTCGTGCTCGGCGAGCGCATCATCGCAAAGCCGCTCGATAACCAGCCTCTGCAGGTGGCCGCCGAAGGGCGCATGTGGGCCTGGGGGTTCACCTACCCTGAAGGCGGCGAAGGCGAAACGGACGTGCTCCACATCCCGGCCGGCCGGCCCGTCGACGTGCTGCTGACGAGCCGGGACGTCATCCATTCCTTCTGGGTTCCGCGGCTCGCCGGCAAGATCGACGCGATCCCCGGCCACCGGAACGTCATCCGCATCGAGGCGGACCGGCCAGGCGTGTATCGAGGACTGTGCGCCGAATTCTGTGGGACCGGCCACACGGTCATGGATTTCCGCGTCCAGGCCCACGCGCCGGAAGAATATGAGGCCGCTTTGGCAGAAGCACTGAGCGGCGGAGAAACGCAATGAACGAGCCGGCGACGCCGAGGAACGCGATCGCGCTGCACAAGGCGCTGGATGCCATCTGGCGCACGGGGCCGGGGTGGCAGCGGCTTGCTGCCGTCAATCACAACGTGCTCGGCAAGCGCTTCATCCTCGCCTCCTTCGTGTTCTTCGCGATCGGCGGCGTGCTGTCGATGCTGATCCGCGCGCAGCTTTCGACGCCCGACAGCGCCTTCCTTGGTCCAGACATCTACAACCAGATCTTCACTATGCACGGCACGGTGATGATGTTCCTCTTCGCCATCCCGATGTTCGAGGGGATGGCGATCTACATGCTGCCGAAGCTTCTCGGCGCGCGCGACCTCGCCTTCCCGCGCCTGACCGCGTTCGGGTTCTGGTGCTACATCTTCGGCGGCTCGATCCTGATCGCAGCGCTGCTCGTCGGCGCGGCGCCGGACAGCGGCTGGTTCATGTACACGCCGCTTTCGTCAAAGTCCTATTCGCCCGGTATCAATTCGGACGTCTGGCTTCTCGGCGTCACTTTCGTGGAAATCTCCGCCGTCTCGGCCGCCGTCGAGATCACGGTGACGATCCTGAAGATGCGGGCGCCAGGCATGTCGCTCGACCGCATGCCGATCCTCGCCTGGTACCTGCTGGTCGTGGCGCTGATGATGGTCGTCGGTTTCCCGCCGCTGATCCTGGGCTCGATCCTGCTCGAGATCGAGCGCGCCTTCGACATGCCGTTCTTCGATCCAACTCGTGGCGGCGACCCGCTTCTGTGGCAGCACCTGTTCTGGCTGTTCGGCCATCCGGAGGTCTACATCATCTTCCTGCCGGCGGCGGGTGCCGTATCGACCATCCTGCCGGTCTTCGCCCGCCAGCCGCTGATGGGCTACCGCGCGATCGTGGTCGCCGCGATTGCGGTCGGATTCCTGTCGTTCGGCCTGTGGGTCCACCACATGTTCGCCGTCGGCATTCCGCATCTGGCGCTGGCCTTCTTCTCGGCCGCCAGCGCTCTGGTGGCGATCCCGACGGCCGTGCAGTTCTTCGCCTGGCTCGCAACGCTCGCCCATGGCCGCCCGCGCTTCGACGTGCCGATGCTTTACATCTACGGCTTCTTCTTCGTCTTCATCATCGGCGGGCTGACCGGCGTGATGCTGGCCATGGTGCCCTTCGACTGGCAGGCCCATGACAGCTATTTCGTGGTCGCCCACCTGCATTACGTGCTCGTCGGCGGCTTCGTCTTTCCCATGCTGGCGGCGACCTATTACTGGCTGCCGCACGTCAACGGGCGCCTGACCATGCATCGCCTGTCGATCCCGGCCTTCTGGCTGATTTTCATCGGCTTCAACCTGACCTTCTTCCTGATGCACCTGACGGGGCTGAGGGGCATGCCGCGCCGCGTTTACACCTATCCGGCGGATGTCGGCTGGACGTGGCTCAATCTTCTCTCGTCGGTCGGCGGGTTCATCCTCACCATGGGATTCGCGCTCGTACTGATCGACGTGATCCTGCAGTTCCGCTTCGGCAAGCGCTTCCGGCGCGATCCGTGGCAGGCGGGCACGCTCGAATGGGCGCAGCCGACGCCGCCGGCCTCCTACAGCTTCGCCTCGCTGCCCTTCGTGGAGACACGCGCCGACCTGCTCGAGCCGCGCGCGATCGGTCCTGCGCTCGCAGCCGGAAAGGGCTATCTCGGATTTGCCCGCAATGGCTGGATGGAGACGCTCGGCGTCGACATCACGACCGGCAGGCCGGACCAGGTAATCCTGCTGCCGCAGGTGACGTTCCTGCCGCTCTGGTCGGCGCTCGCGGTCGGCAGCTTCGTGCTCTGCCTGCTCTTTGGCCTCTACTGGTTCTCGCTGGTGCCACTCGCCATCGTGCTCGGCCTGATCCTGTCCTGGACGCGCACGACCGGCCTTTCGCGCGATCTCGGCCCCGTGCCGATCGGTCGCGGCGAAAGCGCGCCTGTGCATTATGAGGCCGCCGGCGCGCCGTCCTGGTGGGCGATGGTCTTCACGCTGGTCGCAAACGGAACGCTGTTCGCCTCGCTCGTATTCGGTGCGCTGTTCCTGCTGGTCGTGGCGCCGGACTGGCCGCCCGCGGAACTCGCCGATACCGGCCTGCTGATGCCGATCCTCACAGCGGCTGCGCTGCTTGCCGCCGCGGGCGCGGCGCGTCTAGGCCTGGCCCAGGTCAGGCGCGGCGAGCTCCCTATGTTCGTCCAGATCGCCGTCGCAGCTCTGCACACCGTTGCCACGGCCATCCTGCTGGTCATGATCCTGACCGCGTTGCCGGACCCGACGCAGCACGCCTACGCCGCGATCTCCTTCGTGACGCTCGCCTATGCCGCGCTGCATTCGGCGCTCGGCGTCATCTTTGCCCTCTTTGGGGCATCGCGGATCCGCTCCGGCTATGTCTCGGCGGCCCGGACGCTCGATCTGCGCATCGGCGTGCTCTGGCACGACTACACGGCGCTCACCGGCATCGCGGCGATCCTCCTGGTGGCGACGTTGCCCTTTCTCGTTCAGGTGGCGCCATGAGCGAGGCCGTTCCCGCCCGCCAGACGCTGTGGCTTCTTGCCGGATTCGTCGCCTGGAGCGCGGCCTTCGTCGGCCTCTACGCGCTCCTGTCGATCGGCTGCGCCTACGGCCTTGACGAGATCGATCTCGGTGCGGGCCTCGACGTCCTGCGGGCGCTGCTGCTCGCCGGCTTCGTCGCCTCGCTCGCGCTCGTGGCGGTGATCGCCTGGGCAACCAGGGTCTGGCAGGAAAGCGGGCGCATCGGGCGCTTCGTCGCCAGCACGTCCTGGTTCCTGTCGGTGGCCGCCGTCGGGTCCAGCATCGTCACCTACCTGCCGGTCGCCTTCCTCACGCAATGCAGCTGACAGGGATCGCTTTTGCCCGCTTCGCCATTGTATCGGCCATGAGCATTCCTATTGTCAGGAAGACGAACCCCTTGCGGCTCCGCCGCTGATCGACCACGCGCGCTTTTGAGGCGCATCTCGAACAGGAACTGAGCATGGCGGGACCCGAGCACGACCGGGACTGGTGGCGTGGTGCGGTGATCTACCAGATCTACCCGCGCTCCTTCCAGGATTCGACCGGCGACGGCATCGGCGACCTGCAGGGCATCGTCCGCCGCCTGCCCTACGTCGCCTCGCTCGGCGTCGATGCGATCTGGATCTCGCCCTTCTTCCGGTCGCCGATGAAGGATTACGGATACGACGTCTCGGATTATTGCGACGTCGACCCGATGTTCGGCACGCTCGGCGACTTCGACGCGGTGGTCGAGGAGGCGCACCGGCTGGGGCTCAAGGTGATGATCGACCTGGTGATCTCGCACACCAGCGAGGAGCATCCGTGGTTTCGCGAGAGCCGGGCGAGCCGCCACAATCCGAAAGCCGATTGGTATGTCTGGGCGGATTCGCGCGGCGACGGCTCGCCGCCCAACAACTGGCTTTCGATCTTCGGCGGTTCGGCCTGGCAGTGGGACGCGCGGCGCCGGCAGTATTTTCTGCACAATTTCCTTGCCGAGCAGCCGGACCTCAACTTCCACAACACCGAGGTTCAGGACGCGCTTCTCGGCTCCGCGCGCTTCTGGCTGGAGCGCGGCGTCGACGGCTTTCGCCTCGACACCATCAATTTCTACTTCCACTCGCAGGGGCTGGAGAACAACCCGCCTCTGCCCGAAGAGCAGCGCAACAATTCGATCGCGCCGACGGTGAACCCCTACAACTACCAGGACCATCTCTACGACAAGAGCCGGCCGGAGAACCTCGCCTTCCTCAAGCGCTTCCGGGGCCTGCTCGACGAATATGGCGCGGCCGCCGTCGGCGAAGTGGGCGACGCGCAGCGCGGGCTGGAGATCGTAGCCGCCTATACGGCCGGCGATGACGGCGTGCAGATGTGCTACGCGTTCGACTTTCTGGCGCCGGAAAAGATCAGCGCCAGGAAAGTGCGCACCGTGCTCGAACGCTTTGGCGAGGTGGCGCCGGACGGCTGGTCCTGCTGGGCCTATTCGAACCACGACACCGAGCGCCATGCGTCGCGCTGGACGGCCGACGAGTCCGACCCGCACGCTTTTCTGGAAGTCTCGACCGCGCTGCTTCTCTGCCTGCGTGGCTCGGTCTGCCTCTATCAGGGCGAGGAACTGGGCCTCGGCGAAGCCGACCTCGCCTTCGAGGATCTGCGCGACCCTTATGGCATAAGGTTCTGGCCGGAGTTTCGCGGTCGCGACGGATGCCGCACGCCGATGGTGTGGGATGGATCGCGACCCGCCGCCGGCTTCTCCGACGTCCGCCCCTGGCTGCCGGTGCCGCCGTCGCATTTCGGCCAGTCAGTCGAGATGCAGGAGAATGCCCCGACCTCGATGCTCGCGCATTACCGCCGGCTGCTCGCCTTCCGCAGGCAGCATCCGGTACTCGTCGGCGGGGAGATCGAGTTCCTCGACGCGGCCGGCGACGTCTGTGCTTTCCTGCGAACAGACGGTGATGAGCGCATCCTCTGCGTCTTCAATCTCGGCAGCCGCGAGGCGAGCCTCGATCTCGGCGGCCGCACAATTCAGGCACTGCAGGGCCACGGCCTGCGCGGCGCGGAAGTGGCAGGCGGCGTCATGAAGCTCGGGCCCTATGCCGGCTGGATTGGCCGCCTCGGCTGACGTTCAGCGACAAATTCCCGATCCGGTTTAGAGAGAACCCTTGACGGAAGGACAGCCGCGCCGTAGCAAGACGCAACGTTGTATACGTATGCAAGGCCGCTTGGCGGCCCCAGGAGGACAGATGGCGATCGAGTATCTCAAGCGTGGCAAGCCACAGGCCGAGCGGGCCGAAGACGATGCGAAGGTGCGCGCGAGCGTCGAGCAGATCCTCGCCGATATCGAGGCCCGGGGCGACGCAGCCGTGCGCGACCTGTCGCAGAAGTTCGACGGCTATTCGCCGGCCGCCTTCCGGCTCACCCCTTCGGAGATCGAGGCGGCGATGAGCAAGGTGTCCTCTCGCGACATGGAGGACATCAAGTTCGCGCAGGTGCAGATCCGCCGCTTCGCCGAGGCCCAGCGCGCGTCGATGACCGACATCGAGGTCGAGACGCTTCCGGGCGTGATCCTCGGCCACCGCAACATCCCGGTCCAGTCGGTCGGCTGCTACGTACCGGGTGGCAAGTTCCCGATGGTCGCTTCGGCGCACATGTCCGTGCTGACGGCGTCGGTTGCCGGCGTACCGCGCATCGTCGCCTCCGCGCCGCCCGTCAAGGGCGAGCCGCACCCGGCGATCGTGGCCGCCATGCACATGGGCGGCGCGCATGAAATCTACGTGCTCGGCGGCATCCAGGCCGTCGGCGCGATGGCGATCGGCACGGAGACGATCGAGCCGGTCCACATGCTCGTCGGCCCCGGCAACGCTTTCGTGGCGGAAGCCAAGCGCCAACTCTACGGCCGCGTCGGCATCGACCTCTTTGCCGGCCCGACCGAGACGATGGTCATCGCCGACGAGACCGTGGACGCCGAGATGTGCGCGACGGACCTGCTCGGCCAGGCCGAGCATGGCTATAATTCGCCGGCCGTCCTCGTCACCAATTCGCGCCGCCTTGCCGAAGGCACGATGGCCGAGATCGAGCGCATCCTGAAGATCCTGCCGACCGCCGACACGGCGTCGAAGAGCTGGGCCGATTACGGCGAGATCATCCTCTGCGATACCTATGAAGAGATGCTCGCCGTCGCCGACGACATCGCGTCCGAGCACGTCCAGGTGATGACGGACCGCGACGACTGGTTCCTGCAGAAGATGACGTCCTACGGCGCGCTCTTCCTCGGCCCGCGCACCAACGTCGCCAATGGCGACAAGGTCATCGGCACGAACCACACGCTTCCGACCAAGAAGGCCGGTCGGTACACGGGCGGGCTCTGGGTCGGCAAGTTCCTGAAGACGCACTCCTACCAGAAGGTGCTGACCGACCAGGCGGCAGCGGAGATCGGCGAGTACTGCTCGAGGCTCTGCATGCTTGAAGGCTTCGTCGGTCATGCCGAGCAGGCGAATGTCCGCGTGCGCCGTTATGGCGGCCGCAACGTACCTTATGGCGAGGCGGCTACCCACAAGGACGACGCGGCATGAGCGTGCTTCCCGCAACGCCGAGCTTCCGTCTTGACGGCAAGCGGGCGCTTGTCACCGGCGCCTCGTCCGGCATCGGCCTTGCTGCGGCAACGGCGCTTGCCGAAGCCGGCGCCGCCGTGACGCTCGCCGCACGCCGCAAGGCGCAGCTCGACGAGGCGGTTGCCGAGATGACCGCGCGCGGCTGGAAGGCGCAAGCGCTGCAGCTCGACGTCGCCGATGTCGCAGCCGTCGAGGCGGCCGTGGCCGAGGCCGAGCCGTTCGACATCCTCGTCAACAGCGCCGGCGTCGCGCGCCATTCGCCCGCGCTCGAAACAACGGTCGAGGATTTCGACACGGTCGTCGGCGTCAATCTGCGCGGCGCCTATTTCGTTACCCGCGCCGTGGCAAAGACGCTGATCGCGGCCGGCAAGCCGGGCTCGCTCATCAACGTGTCCTCGCAGATGGGCCATGTCGGCGGTCTCGATCGCGCCGTCTACTGCGCGACCAAGTTCGCCGTCGAGGGCTTCACCAAGGCGATGGCGATCGAGTGGGGCAAGGCCCGGATCCGCGTCAACACGCTCTGCCCGACCTTCATTCGCACGCCTTTTACCGAGGGCACCTTCGAGCGTCCCGAGCGCGTGGCCTGGATCGAGGAGAAGATAAAGCTCGGCCGCACCGGCACCGTCGAGGACGTCATGGGCGCGGTGCTGTACCTCGCTTCCGATGCCTCGGCGCTGGTGACCGGCACGGCGCTTCTCGTAGACGGCGGCTGGACGGCCGAATAGGTTGCGGCCATGCCGCAGCCATGCCTGACGAAATCCCCCGCATCCCTGCCTGCCGCGCCCGATCGGCGCGCGGCAGCGCCTTCCCCGGCGTGCACACCATGACCTCGCAGCGCGTCACGTCGCTCGACGTCGCGAGGCTTGCCGGCGTCAGCCAGGCCGCCGTCAGCCGCGTCTTCACGCCGGGCGCCAGCGCCTCGAAGGAAACCGCCCGCAAGGTGCGCGAGGCGGCCGAAAAGCTGGGCTACCGGCCGAACCGGCTCGCACGGTCGCTCAACACAGGCCGCAGCCGCATTATCGGGCTGGTGATCGGCTATCTGGAGAACCATTTCTACCACGACGTCCTGCAACGCCTGTCAGGCGAGTTGCAGGCGCGGGGCTACCACGTGCTCGTCTTCATGACCGGCCGCGTTGACGAGGATGTCGAGACGGTCGTCGATGAGATCCTCGATTACCAGGTCGACGCCGTCATCGCGGCCTCGGTCGGCATGTCGTCGGAGCTCGGCCGCCGCGCGCAGGCCGCCGGCGTGCCGGTTGTGCTCTTCAACCGCAGCCAGGACGATCCGTCGATGTCGGCGGTGACGTCCGACAATGTCGCGGGCGGGCGCAAGGTCGCCGACTTCCTCGTCGCCGGCGGCCACCGCCGCATTGCCTATATCGCTGGCTGGGAAGCAGCGTCGACGCAACGAGACCGCGAGCAGGGCTTTCGCGAAGGGCTAGCAGCCCACGGGCTCGAACTTTTCGCCCGCGCCTGCGGCGAGTTCGAAAGCGAAGCCGCCCGGCAGGCGGCGCTGGCTCTCTTTGCAGGCTCGGAGAAGCCCGACGCCGTCTTCATCGCAAACGATCACATGGCTTTCCCTGTGATGGACGTGCTCCGCCACACGCTCGGGCTGCGCATCCCCGAAGACGTGTCCGTCGTCGGCTATGACGACGTGCCGCCGGCGGCGTGGCCGAGTTACGACCTGACGACGGTCCGCCAGGAGACGGCCCAGATGGTGCGAGCCAGCGTCGACATCATCCTTGCCGGCATCGAGAACCGCATGGCGCCACCGCAACGTATCGTGCTCGACGGCCCGCTGGTCGTGCGCGGCTCGGCGCGCTTGCCGAAAGCCTAGAGTTCAAGCGGTGCGTTGGCGCTGCGCTTGTCTTCGACGGTCGTGAACGTAAGCGTCGTCTTGCCGATGTTCTCGAGATCGTGCGTCATCGATTCGCCCTTCGCGAAGCTCATGTGGCGCGTCATGCCGACGGTATAATCCATCTCGCCGACAGTCCCGTCCGGATAGCGCGAGCGCGCGCGTCCCACGGAGGTCGCGGTCCAGAAATAGTCGAGCACGTGGGTGTGGAAGGGCAGCCGCTCGCCGGGCTCGATCGAGATCAGCCAGATGCGATAATTGTCCGTTTCGTCGACCAGCGTGCTGCCGACGCGGCCGTTGCTGCCGGCTGATTTCAGCTCGTCATGGAGCGCCGGCGTCCAGTGCTTCGCCATATCGTCATTTTGCTGCAGCATGTCGCTTCCTCCTCGCCCGAGCCCTCTGGCCAATTGTCTTGGTCGCGTTATTTATATACTGATAAATAGCGATGCGCAAAGTGGGGGATGTCGGCGTGGCGAGGAAGGCAATCGTTTCGGGTGGTTCCATCGGCGGGCTGTTTGCGGCCAACATGCTGCGCAATGCCGGCTGGGACGTGACGCTTCTCGAGCGAACCGGCGTCGAGCTCTCGGGCCGCGGCGCGGGCATCGTCACCCATGATCTGCTCAACGCCCTGATCGTGAAGGCCGGCGCGACGCTCGATGATCTCGGCGTGAAGGTCGAGAAGCGCGTCGCCTTCGACCTGGACGGCAACGCCGTGCGCACGATCGATTATCCGCAGGTCGTCACCTCCTGGGACCGGGTGCACTCGCTGCTGCGGGCGCTGATGCCGGAAGGCACCTACAGGCTCGGCGTGACCGCTACCGGCTATCGCGATCTCGGCGACCGGGTCGTGTTAGATACGGCGGAGGAGGGGCCGATGGAAGCCGACATCCTCGTCGGAGCCGACGGGTTCCGTTCGGCGGTCCGCGCGACTATGTTGCCCGAAATCCAGCCGCGCTTTGCCGGCTATGTCGTCTGGCGCGCGCTCGCGCACGAAAAGGATCTGCCCGAGGACGTACGGCGCGACGTCTTCGAGCATTTCGGCTTCTTCGTGCCAGCCGGCACGCAGATCATCGGCTATCCGATCGCCGGCCCCGGAAACGATCTGCGTCCCGGACACCGCCGCTACAATTTTGTCTGGTACGCCCCGGTCAACGGCAGCGGGCTCGACGACATGCTGACGGACGCAAGCGGCACGCGTCATGATCTCTCGATCCCGCCGCCTCTGGTGCGCAAGGAGGTGCTGGACCAGATGCAGGCCTTTGCCGCCGCGCATCTGCCGAAGCCGTTCCTGGAAATCCTCGCGCGCTCGGAGCGCCCGTTTTTCACGCCGATCTACGACCACTGCTCGCCGGTCTTCGCCAAAGGCCGCGTGGCATTGTCCGGCGATGCCGCCTGCGTCGCGCGCCCTCATATCGGGATGGGGGTGACCAAGGCGGCCTGCGATGCCGAAGCGCTGGCCCGGCATCTGGGCAAGGGTGACGATGTGGTCGCAAGCCTCCAGGCCTATTCGGCCGAGCGTGTGCCGCAGTCGCGCACCGCGCACGAAATGGCGCAGGAGCTTGGCCGGCTGATCTTCGACAAGCCGGCCGGCGGCGAGAACCGCGACGGCCGCTCCCATCCCGACATCGAATGGATCATGGCGAAGACGGCCGTCGTTCCCGCCTGATCAGGTGACGCGCAGCTCCTCGTAGGACACCGCCACGTGCCGGCCATAGGCCGCCCGCACCGCAAGCGCATCGGCCCAGCGGAGAAGGTTGGCGAGATCATCTGGCACGAGCCCGCAGTCGCGCGCGCGGTGCATCAGGCTCCCGGCCGCGATATCGGCAAGGCTGAAGGCGTCGCCCGCGAGAAACTCTTCACGCGCAAGCCGACCATCGAGGATGCGCAGCGCAGCCGCGAATTCGGCGCTCGCCTTGGCCAGCACATCGGCGCTCCGCTCTGCCGGCCGCGTGCGCACGAGCTGCCAGAACGCGGCGATGAAGGGCGGCTGCAGCGTGGATGTGGTGAACTCCATCCACTGGTCCATGATGGCCGACGCCTGCTGAGAAGCCGGTGTCAGCCCCTGTCGGGCGGCAGGATGCCGCCCGAGATAGCGCAGGATCGCGTGCGATTCCCACAGGACGAACCCGTCCTCCTCGAGCACCGGCACGCGACGCGCCGGGTTCATGGCCCCGAACGCATCGCTGTCGGTGACGCCGTATCTGCCGCCCGCATCGATTCGCTCGAAGGCGAGCCCCGCCTCGTCGAGCGCCCAGAGGATCTTCTGGACGTTGACGGAGCTGGCACGCCCCCAGAGGCGGATGGTCACTTGATCGCCTGGGGATTGGCCGGCGAGCCGGCGCCGCCGGGCAGGTTGAGCGGCGGGGCGCAGAAGAAGAACTCGTAGACGCCGTCTTCGGCGCAGTCGTCGGCCAGTTCCTTGACGTAGTAGATCTCGCCCATGGCGATGCCGATCGCCGGGATCACCACCCAATGCCAGGGCTGGTTGGCTTCCGTCGTCTCGTTCGGGCGCACTTCGCAGCCCCAGGTGTCGGCGCAGATCGCCGCGATGTCGTGCTCGCGGATCCAGTAGCAGGTCTCGAAGGCCAGCCCCGGCGCGTCGCCGCCGGCATAGCCGGTCCAGTCGCCCTTCTTCAGGCAGTCTTCCTGGTGTCCGGTGCGCACGATGACGAAGTCGCCCTTGCGGATCTCGACCCCTTGCGCCTTCGCGCAGGCATCGAGGTCCTCGTTGGTGATGGCGTAGCCGGGTTCCAGCATGTCGACGCCCTTGAAGCGGGCGACGTCGAGCAGCACGCCGCGGCCGACGCATTTGTCGCGGTAGTTCTCGATGCCGTTCTTCTTCGCCCCGCGCGCGTCGACCAGCGTCGCCGGGTATCCGTTCCACATCTTGTCGTCGAGAAAGATGTGCGCGAGCGCGTCCCACTGCGTCGAGGCTTGGCAGGGCATGTTGATGGCGTCGTCGGCGTAGCGCAGATAGGCGCCGATGTCCTGGTTGCCTGCCGCCGCATCCGTGCCGGTCGCCAGCATGGTGTGGATCGGGTTCCAGCGGCCGCCGAACAGGCCGGACTGGATCTTCTGGTCGAGCGCCAGACCGAGCGCGAAGGTTTTGCCGCGGCGGATCAGCTTGGCGGCATCGATGATGTCCTGCGGCGTGACGTTGTTGAGCGTGCCGAGCTGGTCGTCATCGCCCCACCGGCCCCAGTTCGACAACTTGTCCGCAGCCTCGTAGATCGCAGCCCGGTCAACCTTCATCGCCATGTCGTCTCCTCCCACTAGATATTTATCGATCGATAAAGATATTCCACACTGGACGGTCTCGATCAAGCGAAACGCGCTTCCTTGCCATTGCCCGGCGCCTTCGAAATCATGCTAGAAGATCGGAACATCAGCGCAAGGCGGTGGAACAGTTGAAGGTCATCGAACAGCGGCCGAAGCGGCTTTCACCGGAGGAGCGTAAGAGGACGCTTCTGGAAAAGGCGATCGACTATTTTTCCGAAGAAGGCTTCGAGGGCGGCACACGCGAACTCGCGCGCCAGCTTGGCATCACCCAACCGCTGATCTACCGCTACTTCTCCACCAAGGCCGACCTCATCAACGAGGTCTACCATGCGGTCTATGTAAGCCAGTGGGACGATGGCTGGGCGCGCACCCTGCAGCAGCGGGACCGGCCGCTGCGCGAGCGCCTTCGCATCTTCTACGAGGGGTATACCAGCGCGATCTTCAACCGCCGCTGGATGCGCATCTTCTTCTTTGCCGGTCTCAAGGGGCTCGACATCAACAAGCGCTACATCGCGCGTGTCAGCGAGCATCTCCTGCGTCCCATATGCCGCGAGATGCGCGCCGAACTCGGCTTCGGCGCCGACGATCGGCCTCTTGCCCAGGCGGAACTCGATCTCGTCTGGATGATGCACGGGCTGATCTTCTACCAGGGCATCCGCGAACACATCTACAAGGTATCCGATCCGGTCAACCACGACTTCTCGATGGATGTCGCGATCGACATGTATCTGACGCAAGCCGGCGGCATCGTCAGCGACGTCTTTCGGGATGCGTCGCTCCAAGCTGTCGCCGTCGAGCCGACCGATCCTATGCCGCTGCCGGAAGCCCGAGCCGTCCGCGGTGGAAGATGAGCGGGTCGCGCTCGGCGTTGCTGCAATCCAGAACTTGGCCGACGAAGATTTCATGGTCGCCGCCATCGTAGCGGGCCCAGTGCTGGCACTGGAGCGTGGCGACCGCGCCATCGATCAGGGGCAGCCCGTCAAGGCCGCGCGTCCAATCGACGCCTGCGAACCGGTCCTCGACATTGCGCGAGAATGCCCGGCAGACCGGTTCCTGATCGCTGGCGAGAATGTTGACTGCAAACCCGCGGGCCGCCTGGAACACCGGCAGGCTCCATGCCTTGCGCGCTAGGCTCCACAGGACCAGCGGCGGCTCGAGCGAAACCGACGAGAACGAGTTGACCGTGACGCCGATCGGTTGGCCGGTCTCGGTGGTCGTCGTGATGACGGCCACGCCGGTGGCAAAGCAGCCGAGCGTCTTGCGGAAGTCGCTCGCGGCGATCGGGGAAAGGGGCTGCCGGACGGTCTGGTTCATCGTCTGCTCCATGGTTCTTCCACCCGAAACTAGCGCAAAGAATGATCAGGAAAAATTATAGTTTCTGACGTTCGACAGTACACGTCATGATGCAAGCCCCAGCTCGCGGGCGATCCCGGCGACGACCGCCACGCGTGCGGCGTTGTCCACCGCGACGCTGCCGTCCGGCTGACGGAAATTGTTCTCGAAGCCGACGCGGGCCTTGCCGCCCATCGCCATGGCAGCGCCAAGCGCGCGAGTCTCCGGCGGGCCGAAGGCGCACACGGTCCAGGCCGCCTTGTCTGCGAGCGAGCTTGCCCTGAGAACGGCGAGGTAGTCGGCAAGGTCTTGCGGCTGCGTGTCGTCGCCCCCGTAGCGCCCGAGCACGAAGAGGATGTCGAGATCCTCGTCCGGCACGACGCCGCGCTCTACGAGGCCGATGAAGCGCGTCAGCTCCGCCGGCGTGTAGAGGAGATGCTGAATCGCAAAGCCTCGCTTCAGACCGGCTGCGAGCGTTGTGGCGCCATGCGCCTCATACTCGTCAGAGGGGATAAGCTCGCGCATGGCAACGCTGATGGCTGGCGCCTGAACGGTCGCGAACACATCGGCGATCTCGTCGGGCGTGTAGCGGCCGACAGCTTCCGTCGTCACCTGGACGAGCAGCTGTCCGTCCGTCGCTTTCTGGATGGCGGCGACGGCGCTGTTATAGGCCGGGACGTCAAGCACGTGCCTGCCGTCAGCGTCGCGCACATGGATGTGGATCGCGCCGGCGCCGGCTGCGAGGCAGGAGACAGCCGTCTCGACCAGCTCCGCCTCGGTGACGGGCAGCGCGGGATGCGCGTCCTTGCCGTGCCGCGCCCCGTTGGGCGCGACCATGATCAAAGGGGTCCGCTTCATTCCGCTGCGACCCGGTCTGCCTTTGCGGTTTCCGCGGTGACGGCGGGCATCACCTTCTCGGCTGCCAGCACCATCGAGCGCCTCGCCAGCGCCGGGTCGGCCCAGTCCTTGCCGGCATAAAGCAGCGTGCCGAATTCGCCCACCTTGTCCTGGAAGGCGAGGATGTCGTCGGCGACCTTGTCAGGCGTGCCCCAGATGATCAGCTTTTCGCAGACGCCGTCGAGCGTGACCTCGTCGTCCGGCTGGTCGCGATACTCCTTGAAGAGTTCCAGCCGGTTGTGCTTGCGCATCTTGGTCAGGAGCTGGCTGTAGTAGAATCGATAAGGGCTGTCCGGATCGGTCGCGTAGCGACGCGCCGTGTCCATGTCGTCTGCGACGAACACGCTCTTGGCCACTCGCCAGTTGGCAGGGTCGGCCGGACGACCGGCGCGCTCGCAGCCTTCCTTGTATTTCGGCCAGTGCGAGGCAACCCACTGCGGCAGGAGGAAGTTCGCCGAGATCGGGTCCCAGCCGCGCGCGGCCGCTTCCGTCACGCCCTTGGAGAACGGCGCGACCGCGGTGACCACGATCGGCGGATGAGGCCGCTGCAGGGGCTTTGGCATGATGCCCTGGCCGATCTCGGTCAGCTGCGTGCGCTCGGTGGAAACCGTCCAGTACTTGCCTTCGAGATTGTAGGGCGCCTCGCGCTTCCAGATCTCCAGCACCATGTTGATGGATTCGAGGAACATGGCGTTGCGGTCATTGTCGAGATTGCCGAACACCTCGGCATCCGAGGCGAGACCGCCGGGGCTGATGCCGAAATTGAACCGGCCGTCCAGCATATGGTCGAGCATGGCCATCTGTGAGGCAATGGCCGCGGGATGGCTGTTGGGCATGTTCACCGTGCCGGTGCCGAGGCGGATCTGCCTGGTCGCGGCCGCAAGAGAGGCGACGAACATCGCCGACGACGTGATATTCTCGGCCGCGTCCGTCACGTGCTCGCCAACATAGCCTTCGGAGAAGCCGAGTTCGTCGGCCAGCAGGAAGGCCTCCCGGTCCTCGGCGAGGCTCGTGCGCCAGTCCTTGTCGACCGGATGGATGGGCATGGTGAAGAAGCCGATCTTCATGTCTCGAAATTCTCCGTGGAGTGTTCGAGCGCAAGGTAGGGCGCGGCGACCTTGCAGAAAAATAATACTATCTTAAAACCGCGATCATGGATCGTGATCCAGCAGGGCGGCGCGCATGTTCAACATCAGGCAGGTTCGATCGTTCATCGCCGTCCACGAGGAGCGGTCCTTCACGCGTGCCGCGCAGCGGGAGAACGCCACGCAATCCGGCATCTCGCAGCACGTCTCGGCACTTGAGGATCAGCTCGGTACGCCGCTCTTCGACCGCCGCCATGGCGGCCCCGAGCCGACGCCTGCCGGCCAGCTGTTCTACCGGCGCGCCATCGAGATGGTCCGGGCGATGGAGCAGGGCGCAGCCGAGGTGCGCGCCAGCATCGGTCAGATCACTGGCGAGGTCAGGGCTGGCGTCATGCCGACCTTCACCCGCTGCGCCCTGCCACCGGCGCTCGAGCGTTTCGTCGGCGAGCATCCCCATGTCCGTGTCGAGATCATCGAGGGCTACAGCGGCGCGCTGTCCGACATGGTGCGCGCAGGCGAACTCGACCTGGCGCTCGTGCCGGCCTCGGCCGACACGCGCGGGCTGACCGTTACGCCGCTCTGCACCAATCGCGAGATGCTTTTGTCCAGCCCCGACAGCGGGCTCGACCATCTCGGCGAGGTGCGGCTCGCCGATCTCGGGCCCATCGACCTGATCGTGCCGAGCTCGGTCAATGCACGTCGGCGCCGGCTCGAAACCTATTTCGCCGCCAACAATGTCCAGATCGGCCGGCTGCTTGAGATGGATGCCATGCTGGGCACGCTGCAGCTCGTCGCGCAGGGGCGCTGGATGACAATACTGCCCGGCGTCTTGTGTTTCGGCGATGCCGACGGTCGCGAGCGTCGCGTCAGCCAGATCGTCGACCCGCCGATGATAAACGAGTTCGTCGTGATCGAACCGTCCCGCCGGACGCTGTCGCAGCCGGCAGCCCTGTTCCTCGCGGCGATGCGTACGGAGATCGACCGACTGGGTCGCTTCCCGAATGGCTGAACGAAAAAGGGCGGCCCGAAGGCCGCCCTCTTGGATTTGTCTCGGGTCGATTTCAGAGCGCGACGGTCGGCAGCCAGGTCGCGAGCTGGGGCACGAAAAGCACCAGGAACGCTGCGATGAGGATCATCACGCAGTAGGGGAAGGCGCCCTTGAAGACGTGTTTGAGCTTGATGCTCGGATCGGGCACCGCGCCCTTCACCGTGTAGACCACCAGCCCGAAAGGCGGCGTCAGCAGGCCTGCCTCGATGACGAGGATGCCGAAGATCGCGAACGCGGTCGGATCGATGTTGAGCGCCATCGCGATCGGGGCGAAGATCGGCACCGTGAGCAGGATGATCGAGATGGAGTCGATCAGCATGCCCAGGATGATCCAGATCACGACCATCAGTCCCACGATCAGCACGATGCCGCCGAGCCCGAAGAACATGCTCTGGATGTAGTTGATCGCTCCGCCCATCGCGAGCAGGCGCGAATACATCGTCGCTGCGATGAGCAGCAGCATGATCGGCCCGGTCGTACGCGCGGCGCTGTAGATCGCCTGCATGAACTGCTTGCCGCGCATACCCTTTGCAAGGCCGAGGAGGAGCGCGCCAACCGTGCCGAAGCCTGCAGCCTCGGTCGGGTTGAAGACGCCGCCCCACAGCCCGCCGATGACGAGCACGACGAGCGCGAAGATGCCGATCGCGCCGAGGATTTCCGAGCGCGACAGCGGCCGGCTGTCCTGCGCCGAGGGCGGGTTCGGGGCGACGTCCGGGTTCATCTTGGCGTAGACGATGCAATAGGCGGCAAAGAAGAGCGCCAGGATGATGCCAGGTACGACGCCGGCCAGGAACAGCCTGCCGACCGAGGCCTCGGTCAGGATCGCCCAGACGATCAAGAGCACCGAGGGAGGGATCAGCATGCCGAGGCAGGCGCTGCCGGCAACGACGCCGACGGCATATTCGCGCTGGTAGCCGAGCTTGCGCATCTCGGGATAGGCGATGCGCGAGAAGGCGGCCGCCGAGGCGACCGAGACGCCGGTGACAGCTGCGAAGATCGCGTTGCCGGCGACGGTCGCAACCGCGAGACGCCCCGAGACGCGCCGCAGCGCGCGGTTGCAAACCTCGTAGAGATCGCCCGCCGCGCCCGATTTCGAGACGAAGTCGCCCATCAGGACGAAGAGCGGAATGACGATGAAGGTCTGGCTTCTGATCGCCTCGTAGGCGGAGCTCCCCAGAAGCGAGATCGCGACGTCGAACGAGCCGAGCATCAGGTAGATGCCGAGTGCGCTCGTCATGGCGAGTGCGACGGCGATGTGGAAGCCCATCAGGACCAGGATGACGAGCAGCCCGATCATGTACATGACGGTCGTGGCGGCCATCAGCGGGTCTCCTCGTTGGTGCTGCTCATGACGGAGGCGGCCTCGCGGTCGTAGGCGAGGATGCCCGGATAGGCGACCTCGTCCTCGAGCTTGCCAGTCAGATCGAGCCAGATCATCAGGACATAGGCGATGGCCGTCATGATTGCCGAGCCGATCAGGATGAAGTGGACGGGCCAGACGGGCACGCGCAGCGCGCCTTCGCCTTCGTACTCGCCGATGCGATAGGCGACCGATGCCGGGCGCCAGTCGGCATAGGCGATCAGTGCGAACAGCGCGAAGCCGAGCAGATACGCCAGGATCCGCAGAAAACGCCGGCCGTTGGGCCCCAGCAGCTCGTTGACGATTTCCGTGCGCAGCATCGAGCCGGACAGGACGGCCAGAGGCAGTTGCAGGAAGGTGATGGCGACGACCGAATTGCGGATCACCTCCGTGGTCCCCTGCAGCGGTGCCGAAAATACGGCACGCCCGATGACGTCGGCGACGATGACGAATGCGATGAGCAGAATCCAGAACGCGGATAACACGTGTATAACACGCGCAAGGCCCGCGAAGCCTTTCACCATGACAACCTCCCAACTCTCAAGGGATCAGGGCCTACGTCCGTAACGCGTAGCCGAATGCATCGAAGGACACAACTGAAATTAGCGACCGATAAATAACGACACGTGGCATCGGCCGATTGAACCGGCAGCGCGGGCAAGTTCGCGCGCCGCCGGATTGTCTCACCGTCCGGCGACCTCCTCCAAATCGCCCGAAGTCCCGACGCGCAGGCCGGTATCCTCGGACTGCTTGAGGATGTCAGGCGCCCATGCCACGCGGCCGCCATCGTCCGTCGTCTGCTTGGAGCCGATGATCGCCATCAGCATCGCATGGCTGTCGCCGATGTTGCGAAAGCCGCGATACACGCCGGGCGGGAAGGAGATCACGTCGAACGGACCGACCTCGATTTCCTTGTCGCCCTTCTCTCCCCAGTAGGCGGCCCAGCGCCCCGTGAGCGGCACGAAGACCTCGATGGTCTCGTGTGCGTGGAGGGCTGCGCCTTTGCCGGGCTCGGCACCGACATAGGTGATGCCGAAATAGCGGGAATCGGCGATTGCCGGAGCGAGAGCCGGATCCTCTGTTACGCCCCGGCCGATGACGTTGTAGATGTCGCGCTCGTATTTGGTGATGCGGGTGTCGACGAAGGCCTGCTTCGACGGCTTGAGCTTGTCGAAGCGCGCGACGCGCTTCTCCATCTCGGCCACGCTCGGCTCGTGAATGTCCATGTCTATCCTCCCTGTGCGACGCGCCGCATCTCGGCGCGATACCAGTCGCCGATCTCGGACGCGGTCATGAAGACCGCACCCTCGTGTCCGGCGATGTAGTCCAGCAGCTTCTCGACGGTGCCGATGCGGTGCGGCACCCCGGTGATGTAGGGATGGATCGAAATCGCCATGACCCGCGCATTGTCGGCACTTTCGGCCATTAGCCGGTCGAACTGGTCGCGGCCGCGAATGAAGAACTCTTCCGATGTGTGGTTCTGCAGCGCGAAGACCGGAATGTCGTTGATCTCGACCGTATAGGGCACGGTGGTGATCACGCCGTGCGGCGTGTCGATCTCCTGCGGCAGGTCGTCGATCACCCAGTCGGCGACATACTCGATGCCGTGCTCGCGCAACAGGTCGAGCGTCTCGTCCGTCTCGGTGAGGCCGGGGCTCTCCCAGCTGCGCGGGGCCTTGCCCCAGTAGGACGAGATCGCATCGACGGCACTTGCGATCGCGTCGCGCTGGTCTTCGAGGCTGTGCATCGGCTGCTGCACGAAGCCATGGCCCATGAACTCCCAGCCCGCATCCCGCGCCGCATCCGCGATGCGCGGATAGGATCGGCAGACATTGCCGTTGAGCGCGAGCGTTGCCGGCAGGCCGCGATCGGTGACCGCCTTCAGCTGGCGCCAGAAGCCGGATCGCATGCCGTATTCGTGCCAGGACCAGTTGGGCACGTCCGGGATGAGTGGCTTGCCCATCGGCGGCGGCAGAACGGTGCGCGGCATGGCGCGTTCGATGCGCCATTCCTCGACGTTGACGATGATCCAGACGGCGACGCGCTTGCCATTGGGCAGGCTGAGCTTCGGTCGGTCTATGCTGGCAACGTAGGGGATGCGATCGGACAAAGCCATGTCAGGCGATCCCGAGGAAGCGCGCGACCGGGTCGTTGAAGCCGGCGACATTGTCGATATTGGCGATGTGCGCCGCATTCTCGACGAGCGCGAACTCGGCGCCGGGCGTCTCCGCCGCCATCTGGCGCATCACGTCGGGCGGGCTGCCGGTATCGACATCGCCGCAGACGTAGAGCACCGGCATGGTGAGATTGCCAAGCGACTTGCGGAAGTCCAGCGTCTTCAAAGCAGCGGCACAGCCGGCATACCCTTCGGCGGTGGTGCGCAGGAACATCTGGCGGACGCTCTCGAGCTCGTCGGGATTATTGTCGCGCCAGGCCTGCGTGAACCAGCGTTCCGATGTCGGCGCCCAGAGCGGATCTATCCCGCTGGCCCGGATCGTCGCCACGCGATCGTCCCAGCTCTTGATGAAGCCGTCGGGCGCGTCGGCGCGGGCATCGCAGCAGATGAGACGGCTGATGCGGTCGGGATGTTTCAGCGAGACGCCGAGCCCTGTCATGCCACCGAGCGACAGGCCCATATAGTCCGCCTTCTCGACGCCGAAATGATCGAGAACCGCGATCGCGTCGGCCACCAGCCCGTCGAACGTGTAGGGTCCGGGAGGCGTGTCGGAACTGCCATGGCCGCGCGTATCGTATCGCAGCACGGTGTACTTCGAGCCGAGCATGTCGAGCTGCGGCTGCCACATGGCCTGGTCGGTGCCGAGGGAGTTGGACAAAAGGATCACCGGCGCGCCTCGGCCGGCTCCGCTTTGATCAGCCTCCAGTTGGAATCCGTCTCGATCGATCCTGACGCGCATGAAATCTCCTCCGGTCTTTCGACCACCTCATGATGCGGCGCGAGGATACCGGCCAAGGCTCCACGCTGAAATTATTTTGGCCGCTTGGTGATATCAGAAAAAGTGATACGCCTCGCATCGCCTTGAAAGGATTGACGATGGATGGTGTGCTGGTCCTCAGGCGGGACTATTGACGAGCACCCGGCGTCCGGTCAATGCTTAGCAGGTGATAAACAACCATCCTGGCTTGGTAGGTCCGACCTCGATGGTTGAGTTTTAGAGTGTCGACGTACCGTTCAGGGAGGAAAGCGTCACATGAAGTATGGTTTCAAATCGGGTCTCATGGTGGCAACGGCGCTCGGTGGCGTCATGTCGCTGGGCGCCACGGCTGCCAATGCCGAGACGTTCACGCTGCGCGTCGGCACCGGCCATCCGGCTGGCCCGACCGTCTATGTCAACATGGTCCAGGATTTCTTCGTGCCCGAGGTCAAGCGCCGCGTGGCTGAAGAGACGGATCACGAGATCGAGTTCATCGAGGGATATGGCGGCGCGATCGCCGGCACGGCTGATACGCTGGAGGCTGTCGAGACTGGTCTTCTCGACCTCGGCGCCTACTGCTTCTGCTTCGAGCCTTCGAAGCTCTTCATTCACAACTTCCCGTACTATGCCCCGTTCGGCCCGGAAGATTCCGTTACCGCGATCGAGACCGCACGAGCTGTCTACGACAAGGTGCCGTATCTGACGGAAGTATTCGAGAGCGACTACAACCAGACGCTTCTCGGCCTGTCGGGCTGGGACAATTACCACCTCGGCACTACCATGGAGTGGGACACGGTCGATGACCTCAGGGGCGTGAAGATCGCTGGTGCCGGCCCCAACCTGCCCTGGCTGGAATATGCCGGCGCGGTACCGGTCCAGTCGGCCCTGCCGGACGGCTACATGAGCATGCAGACCGGCGTCTACAATGGCTGGATCATGTTCCCGTCGTCCTATCTCGGCTATCGCTACTACGAGCCGGCACCGAACTTCACGCTGATCGGTTTCGGTGCCATGGCGGTCAACGGGCTGACCATGAACAATGCCTCGCTCGCTCGCCTGCCGGAAGAGGTCCAGCAGATCATCCGCGAAGTCGGCGTCGAATACGAGAAGAAGTCGGGCGAGGAACTGAATGCCCGACAGGCTGCCGGTCTCAAGGGGCTGGAAGAGGCGGGCGCCAATATCCGCGAGCTTCCGCAGGACGCCCGCGCCGGCTGGGCGCAGTCGCTGGCGCAGTATCCGAGCATCCAGGCCAAGGATGCGGATGGCCGCGGCCTGCCTGGCACGGAAGTTATGGAGGCCTATCTCGAGGCAGTTGCCGCATCGGGCCATACCTGGCTGACCGAGTACAAGCTCGGCGAATAAGATAGCCGTAGCTTACCAAATAGAAAGGCCGGATCATCGATCCGGCCTTTTTCGTTGGCAAGCGATTGGACCGCCCGCCGACGGGCGGCATGGTTACGGTCAGTCGACCGTGCCCAAGGCGCGCAGAATGCGCTCCGGCGTCATGGGCATCTGCGAAATCTTCGCACCCAGAGGCATCAACGCATCGTTGACGGCATTCATGATCGCGCCGGGCGCACCCGCGGTTCCGGCCTCGCCGGCACCCTTGGCGCCGAGTTCCGACGTCGAGGTCGGCGTCGTCACATGGGCAATGATGATGTCCGGCATCTCGGATGCCATCGGCACGAGATAATCGGCCATGGTGGCGTTCAGCAGCTGGCCGTCGTCTGAATAGACGCACTCCTCGTAAAGTGCGCCGCCGATGCCCTGCACCACGCCGCCGCGGATCTGCTCGTCGACGAGCTTCTCGTTGATGATCGTGCCGACATCCTCGACGACCCAGTGCTTGAGAAGCTTGACCATGCCGGTGTCCGGATCGACCTCGACATAGGACGCCATCGCGCCGTTCGTGAAGACGAACGGATAGTCGTTGACCTTGTAGTGGCGCGTCGCGATCAGCTCCGGCGACAGGCCCTTGGGCAACTCGTTGCCTCGGTAGTAGATCATCTTCGCCAGGTCGGCGAGCGAGATGCGCTCCTGCCCGTTCTGGTCGACGACCACGCCGCGCCTGATGTCGAGGGCATCCGGCTTCGATTGCAGGACCGCCGCCGCAACTTCCAGCACTTGGCCTTTCAGCGCCTTCGACGCCTGCAGCATGGCTTCGCCGCCGATGCCCGCACCGCGCGAGGCCCAGGTGCCGCCGCCATAGGGCACGACGGCCGTGTCGCCGGTCTTCACATGCACCATCTCGATGTCGACGCCGAAGCCGTCGGCGGCGATCTGCGCGAGGATCGCGTCGGTGCCCTGTCCCTGTTCGGTGATCGAGCTGGAAACATGCAGCGCGCCCGACGCGTCGAGCCGCGCCGTCGCGCCGTCCTGCGCCGCGATCGGCGCACCGCCGACGCCATAGAACATCGGGCTCGGATTGGTGACTTCCACCATCGACACGATGCCGATGCCGCGGTGTATGCCTTGCGCGCGCAGCGCGTCGCGCTCGGCCTTCAGCCCCTCATAATCCATGAGGTCGAGAAGCTTTGACAGGCACTGCTGGTGCGACAGGTCGGCGAACTTCATGCCCTGCGCCGACGTCGTTGGATAGGCATCGTCCGGGACGAGGTTGATGCGGCGAAGCTCTGCCGGATCGCGGCCCGTCGCAATTGCCAGATCGTCCATCACGCCGTCCATGATCGCCATGGCAATCGGGTGGCCGACGGCACGGTACTGGCAGGTGGGCACCTTGTTCTGGAAGACGACCCGCAGCCGGCCGCGATAGGACGGGATGCGATAGGGCGCGCCGGTGAGGTTGATCACCTGGTTGCCCTCGATGCCTGACGAGCGCGGATAGACGCTGTAGGGCCCGATGCCCGTGATGTCGTCGACATCAAGCGCCTGCAGCCTGCCCTCTGCATCGACCGCGGCCTTCACCTTCACGCGGTGCTCGCGCGCATGGATGTCGCTCTGGAAGCTCTCCAGCCGGTCGGCGAGGAACTTCACGGGTCGCTTGAGCAGCTTTGCCGCGCCCGCCGCCGCGATCTCGTCGCCATAGGTGTGAACCTTGATGCCGAAGGAGCCGCCGACATCGTCCGAGATGACGCGCACGCGGCCTTCCGGCACACCGAGATGCTTCGATAGCACGACCTGGATCATGTGCGGCGCCTGGCCGGAATAGTGCATGGTCAGGCGATCCTCGGCAGGATCGTATTCGCACAGGCACCCGCGCGGTTCGAGCGTCACGCCGGTGTGGCGCCCGAAGATGAAGGTGCGCTCGACGACCGTGTTGGCAGCATCGGCAAACGCCGCATCGACATCGCCGACATCGAGCTTGCGCTCCCAGCAGAGATTGCTGTCGAGCTGCGGGTGTATGCGCGGCGAGGTCGGCTCCAGCGCGCCTTCCATGTCGCAGACGGCCTCGAGCGGCTCGTAGTCGACCTCGACGAGCGCCGCTGCGTCCTCGGCCTGCGCGCGCGTGCCGGCGAGAACCATGGCGACGGGCTCGCCCTGCCAGCGCGCGACGCCGACGGCGACGCAATGCTGCGGCGGCGAGCGCATGCCGGCGAGATGCGTCAGGACGCCGACCCAAGGCGTCACGACCTTGGCGATGTCCTCGCCGGTCAACACGGCCGCAACGCCTTCCTGCTCGAGCGCTGCCGAGCCGTCGATCGAGACGATGCGGGCATGCGCGTGCGGCGAGCGGATGAAGACGGCGTGCAGCATGCGCGGCGCCGTCTTGTCGTCGATATACTTGCCGCGGCCCTGCAGAAGTCGGGTCACATTCGGGCGCGGGACGGACGAGCCGATATAGGAATTGGGGCGGTCGTACTTGCTGAGCGCGGTCATCGTGCGGCTTCCTTTGCGCGCGTCTCGGCCACGTCGGCAATCGCATCCACGATCGCCTGGTAGCCGGTGCAGCGGCAGTAGTTTCCGGAAATGTGGTGGCGGATCTCGTCGCGAGAGGGCACGACGCCCGGCTCGGCCAGAAGCTCGGCCGCCGTCATCAGCATGCCGGGCGTGCAGAAGCCGCACTGGAGCGCATGGTGGCGGTGGAAGGCGTCCTGAATGTCGGCGATCTCGCCGCTTTCGGAGATGCCCTCGATCGTGGTGACCTCGAGGCCGTCGGCCTGGACGGCGAGCATCAGGCAACCGCGCACGATCTGGCCGTCGACGCGCAGCGTGCAGGCGCCGCAGACCCCGTGCTCGCAGCCGACATGGCTTCCGGTGAGCTGCATGTTAAGCCGCAGGAAGTCGGCGAGGTGCTGCCGTGGCTCCACAAACGCCCGCACGGTCTCGCCATTCACCTTGACGCTGATCGCAATCATCTCGTCGCTCATGCGGCGGCTCCCTCGTTCATCGCTGCAAGCGCGCGCTTGAGCATCACGCCGGTCAAATGTCGCTTGGTTGCCTCGGACGCGTTGAGGTCGCCGAAGATGTCGATGCCTTCGCAGGCGAGCTTTGCGCACTCGTCGGGGCCTTCCCCGCGCGCAAATGCGCCCTCGGCGGCGGTAGCGCGCACCGTCCTGTCCGAAACGCCGAAGAGCGCGATCCGCGCACTGCCGCTGGACGCTTGGACCGCCACGCCGGCCATCGCGTAGTCGCCATGGCGGCGCGAGAGTTCGGCAAACCCGTGCCGGCTTCCTGCTCGAGGCTTCGGGATTTCGATCGCGACGACGAGGTCGCCTTCCTCGAGCGCGTTGTCGTAGAGCCCGAAATAGAAGTCATCGATCGCGATCGACCGCGGCCCGTTGAGGCCCAGCACGTGCACGGTCGCATTGAGCGCCAGCATGCAGGCCGGCATCTCCGATGCCGGATCGCCAAGCGCGATCGAGCCGCCGAGCGTGCCGCGGTTGCGCACGGCCGGGTGCGCGACATGGCCATAGGCCTCGGCGACCAGCGGCAGGAACTGCTGCACAAGGGCATTGCGCGAAATCGCGGCATGCGTCGTCAGCGCGCCGATGCGGATCGTGTCGCCGGTGTCGCTGACACCCTTCAGCGTCTCGATCCGCGTCAGGTCGATCAGCGTGCCCGGCGCGCCGAGCCGGAAATTCAGCGTCGGAACAAGGCTTTGTCCGCCCGCCAGATATTGTGCGCCGTCGCCCGCCTCGTGAAACAGGGTGACGGCATGCTCTGCGCTTTGCGCGCGTGCATAGCCGAATGCAGCCGCTTTCATGGCGCTCCTCCTCCTCTTGTGCCGGCCCTTCCTTGATCGGGGCCGTTGCCCATGCAGGCCAATACCGTTATCTATCGTCCGATAAATTACAAGAGGCAAAGGCGGCATTGAAGTGCCTGCGATGCCTCGATGGCCCAACGGTAGGAACGACCAGATGACGCATCCCATGCCCGGCGCCAAGGCGCCCGCACTCGACCTTCCGCTTGCCGGCGGCCGACGCTTCGTCCTTGCCGACCAGACGCCCGACACTTTCACCATGCTCGTCTTCTACCGCGGCCTGCACTGCCCGGTCTGCAAGGGCTTCCTCGGGAAGGTGGACGCAGCTGTCGCCGAGTTCGAAAAGGTTGGTACGAACGTCGTGGCGATCTCGATGGACCCGCAGGACCGCGCGGAGAAGGCTGTGGCCGAATGGGGCCTGCAGACCCTGAAGGTCGCCTATGGCCTGACGGAAGACGCAGCGCGCGCCTATGGCCTCTACATCTCGCAGTCGATCAAGGACGCCGAGACGGCGACCTTCGCCGAGCCGGGCCTGTTCCTGATCGACAAGACAGGCGCGTTCTACATGATCAACATCTCGAACATGCCGTTTGCGCGCCCCGACATTTCGGACCTGCCGCAGAAGATCGCGTTCGCGACCCAGAACGGCTACCCCGCGCGCGGCACCAAGGGCTGACCTCAGCCCGCGGACACGCCCGCCTCGGCAAAGGTCGCCATGCCATTGTGGCAGGCGACCGCGCCTTTCAGGATCTGGACGGCGAGACACGCGCCCGAGCCTTCGCCGAGCCGCATGCCGAGATCGAGGATCGGCTCCAGCCCGAGACGATTCAGGAGCCTGGCATGTTGCGCCTCCGCCGAGACATGGCCGGCGAGCACATGGGCGAGCCCGTCTTGCGCCAGCCTTGCCAGCGGGGCGACGGCCGCGGTCGCGACGAACCCGTCCACGACGATCGGGATCGAGCGCCGCCGCGCTGCGAGCGTTGCGCCGAGCATGGCTGCAAGTTCCCGGCCGCCCAGACAGCGCAGCACCTCGAGCGGATCGCCGAGGCGCTCGCGGTGCCGCTCCAGCCCCAGATCGACGACTGCCGCCTTGCGCTTCAGCCCTTCATCGTCGACGCCGGTACCCCGTCCGACCCATTCATCCCCGGTCCCGCCGAAAAGCCCGGCCGAGACGGCTGCCGCAGCGGTCGTGTTGCCGATGCCCATTTCGCCGAGGCAGACGAGGTCGGCGCTCTCGGGCACGGCATCCATGCCGGCCTGGACCGCCGCGAGAAACTCGGCCTCCGACATCGCCGGCTCGACCGTGAAATCCGCCGTTGGCCGATCGAGCGATAGCGGGATGACGCCGAGCGTCGCGCCGGCCGCCTTCGCAAGCTGGTTGATCGCGGCACCCCCGGCCTGGAAATTCGCCACCATCTGCACGGTGACTTCCGCCGGGAAGGCCGAGACGCCATGCTTCGTCATCCCGTGCGTACCGGCAAAGATCAGGACGTGCACAGCGTCCAGCCGCGGTTTCCCGGCTCCTTGCCAGCGTGCGAGGTGGATCGCCAGGGTTTCCAGCCTGCCGAGGCTGCCCGGCGGCTTGGTAAGCATTGACTGACGTTCTGACGCGCTTGCTTCTGCGCGGGCGTTACCGGTAGGCAGCGCTTGGCACAGCGCGCGCAGATCGAACATAGAACCCGGCATCACGACGCTCCCAGGACAGTCGCCGCGGAGACGAGGATGGCGGCTTCCGCGACCTGCTGCAGCGCCCCGAGAACGTCTCCCGTCTGACCGCCGATCTGCGCGTTGCAAAGGCGCGATAGGCCGACGAAGAGGACTGCAAGAAGAATTGCGCCGACGATGAACGGCGCGGGCGACACGAGCAGTGCGATCGCACCGATTGCCAGCGCAACGAATGCCGTGCGGTGTTCGACAGTCCCGACGCCGGCTGCCAGTCCATCGGTCCGCGCCGGAGGCACGAGTACGAGGAAGCCAGGCAATAGCGCGCGCGACGCGGCATGAGCCGCGATGATGACGAGGATGAGATCGAACGCGGGAAGCGGCGCGATGGCTACCAGCGCGGCCCAGCGGATCAGAAGCGAAAGCCCGATCGCGAGCACGCCATAAGTGCCGATGCGGCTGTCGCGCATGATGGCAAGCTTCGCCACCTGGTCACGGCCGCCGCCAAAGCCATCGGCCGTGTCGGCGAGGCCGTCCTCATGCAGCGCCCCGGTGGCGAGGATGCCGGCCGCCAGCGCCAATCCCGCGGCCACGCCCGCCGGCACGCCGAGGCCGAGCATGGACGCGAACACAGTCCCGGTGATCGCACCGATCGCGATGCCGGCGACGGGCGCCGCCCATAATGAGCCGGCAAAAGATCGCGTGATCGGAGCTTTGGGAAGCGGCAGGCGCGTGAAGAAGCCGAGGCAGAGGAGCACATCGTCCGCCAGCCTGCGAAGGTCGATCCTGTCACGCATCTCGGCCGCCCCTCAGCCCGAATCCGAAACTCGACAAGCATCTAGGAGGGGCTGAATCCCGGTGTCAAACGAAGTCGCGTGCCGGCCTTGCTGCCAACAGTGTATCGACTACTGTCCGCCCCGCGCAAATAGGCGCGGTCGCCTTCTGAATACGGACGTTCCCATGCAGCCCAGCCTCACGCTCATTGTCGGTGGAGCCCGCTCTGGCAAGAGCCGTCGTGCCGAAGCGCTGATCGAAGCGGTGCCGGGGCCCTGGACCTATGTCGCGACCGCCGAAGCCTTCGACGACGAGATGCGCGACCGCATCGACCACCACCGCGCGCGCCGCGATGCGCGCTGGAGGACGCTGGATGCGCCCCGCGACCTCGCCGCGACGCTCGAAACGATCGCGCCCGGCACGCCTGTCCTCGTCGACTGCCTGACGCTATGGCTGACGAACATCATGCTCGCCGGTGGCGACGTGTCCGACGAGTGCCGGTCGCTCGTCGACATCCTCGCCCGGCCGACCGGCCCGTGGGTCGTCGTCTCCAACGAGGTGGGTTCCGGCATCGTCCCCGAGAGCGCGCTCGCCCGCCGTTTCCGCGACGAACAGGGCCGCCTGAACCAGATGGTGGCAAGTGTCGCCGGTCGCGTCGAACTCGTCGTCGCCGGCATCCCGATGATCGTGAAGGATCTCGGCCGATGAAGATCATCGTCGCGCCGAAGTCGCGGCTTGAGGCCGCGATTGACGCGACCGGCGCAACCCATCTGATCGCGCTGGTCTCACCCTCGACGGAGTTCGAGAGGCCGCAAGAGACCGAGCCGGATGCCTGCCTGCACCTCTCCTTCAACGACATCGCCGAGAAGCGCGAAGGACTCGTTGCGCCGACGCGCGAGCACATGCGGCAGATCCTGAATTTCGCTGCCTCGGTTCCGGCCAGCCAGACACTGGTCGTCCATTGCTATGCCGGCGTCAGTCGTTCGACAGCGTCCGCTTACGCAATCGCCTGTGCCCGGCGGCCGGACCTCGCTGAATCGGCTCTGGCTGCCCGGCTGAGAACCCTGTCTCCCAGCGCCACGCCGAACCCGCTGCTCGTTGCTCATGCGGATGCCCTGCTAGGCCGCGAAGGGCGCATGGTGAGCGCCATCCATGCGATTGGGCGCGGCGCCGATTGCTTCGAGGGGGAGGTCTTCACGCTCGATCTGGCCGCGCTTTAGCGATTGGCGGCCAGCGCCACGCTCTTGATCTGCGCGACCACCGCGTCGCCCTCGGCAAGGCCAAGCAACCTGAGCGATCGCCGCGTGATGCGCGCGCGGATGGGCGCCGCGACATCCAACCCGATATCGAGCCTTATGCTCGCCTCATGCTCGTTCAGCGCGTCTATGCCTGCGACGCGCGCCGGCAGCGCGTTGAGAATGCTCGATCCCTCGTGTCGCGAGCGCGCGATCGAGACGTCGGCCGCCGCAATGCGGACGCGCACCGCGTCGCCGACCGAGAGCCGGTCGGCAAGCACCAGGAACTCGCGGCCAGCGATGCCGATGACCGCCACGCCGTCGGGCTCTCTGCGCAGTACCGTGCCGGCCAGGACCGCGGCAAAATCGCGTCGCGCCGCAAGCGGCGAGTTCGGCGCGCCGAGCACTTCGTCGAGCGGCCCGCTCGCGACAACGCGTCCTCCGCGTATCAGGACGAGATGATCTGCCAGCCGCTCCACCTCGGACATGTCGTGGGTCACGAGAAGGATGGGGACGCGCAGATTGGCGTGCAGCGCCTCGAAATACGGGAGGATGTCATCCTTGGCCATGCGGTCGAGCGCCGACAGCGGCTCGTCCATCAGCAGGAGCCTCGGCTGAGAGAGGAGAGCCCGGCCGATCGATACGCGCTGGCGCTCGCCACCAGAAAGGTTCTGCGGCGCGCGGTCGATCAGATGTCCGATGCCGAGCAACGCGACGATATCGTCGAAGCGTATGTGCGCATCGACCCCGCGCGCCCGCTTCTGCCCATAAGCGAGATTCTGACGCACGGTCAGATGCGGAAACAGGCTCGCCTCCTGGAAGACATAGCCGAGCGGGCGCTTGTGTGTCGGCATGAAGCGCGTCGCGTCCTGCCAAATCTCGGAGCCGATGCGGATGTCGCCGGAAACGCGGTTCAGTCCGGCGACGGAGCGCAGGACCGACGTCTTGCCGCAGCCGGACGGGCCGAACAGCGCCGTGATGCCGCGCATCGGCACGGCGAAATCGACATCGAGCCGAAACGTGCCGAGCGTGCCCGCCAGCCGGATCGCGATCCGCTCGGCCATCAAAATGCCCGGCGTCCGGACCGGCGCGCGAGCAGCGAGACGACGAGGATGACGACGAAGGAAAACGCCATCATCCCGGCCGACAGGATGTGCGCCTCGCGCCAGCGGAGCGTCTCGACGAAATCGTAGATGGCGATCGAAAGGACTTTGGTCTCGCCGGGGATGTTGCCGCCGATCATCAGGATCACGCCGAACTCGCCGACCGTATGCGCAAACCCGAGCACGGCGCCTGTGAGCAGCCCCGGCACGGCCAGCGGCAGCGCCACCGAGACGAAGCGGTCGAAGGGTGAGGCGCGCAGCGTCGCGGCGACTTCGAGCGGCCGGCGCCCCATCGCCTCGAACGAATTGCGGATCGGCTGCACCATGAAGGGCAGCGACGAGATGACAGATCCGACCACCAGCGCCTCGAAGGAAAAGGCGAAGGTGCGCAGGCCGACCCAAGGTCCAAACCAGCCACCGAGCCCCTGCGGCCCGAGCGCGACGAGGATATAGAAGCCGAGCACCGTCGGCGGCAGGACGAGCGGCATCGCGACGATCGTCGCGACGACCTCCTTCCAACGCGACTGCGTCCAGGCAAGCCACCAGGCGATCGGCAGCCCGACCAGTGCGAGGATCACGGTGGTGATGGCGGCAAGCTCGATCGTCAGGCGGATCGGCGACCAGAGTTCGGCAGACAGCGTTCCAACCCCTCAAGAACGACGGCGCCAAGCCATCAGGCCCGGCATCGCCAGCATGCTAGCCGATCACTCGGCGAGCGCGTAGCCATACTTCTCGATGATCGCGGACGCCTCGTCGCCCTTCAGGAAGTCCAGAAACGCCGCCGCTGCGGGATTGGCCTCGCCGGTCTTGAGCAGCACCGCGTCCTGCCGCAGCGGCGTGTAGTTTTCCTGCGGCACGACCCAGCGTGATCCGGTATCGGTCTGCGACACCTGGCCGAGCGCCACGAAGCCGAGCTCGGCGTTGCCGGTCTCTACGAACTGATACGCCTGGCCGATATTCTGCCCCTGCACGATCCTGGCCTGCAGGGCGTCGTAAACCCCCAGCGCCTGCATTGTCTCGACTGCCGCCTTGCCGTAAGGCGCCGTCTCGGGGTTGGCGATGGCGATCTGCTGGAAATCGCCTGCGGCGAGCGTTTCCGGCCCGGTCACCTTGCCCGGCTCGCTCGAATAGAGCACGAGCTGCCCGATCGCATAGGTGAACACGCTGCCCTCGACCCCATGGCCTTCGCTCACGGCCTGCGCCGGGCGGATGTCGTCGGCCGAGAGGAACACCTCGAACGGCGCCCCTTGCGTGATCTGCGTGTAGAACTGACCGCTCGCTCCGAACGACAACACCGCTTCGTGACCCGTCGCTGCGGCGAAAGCCGTCGCGATCTCGTTCGCCGCGTCGGTGAAATTGGCGGCGACGGCGACGTTCACCGTCTCCGCCTGCGCCGTGGATGCAAGCAGGCCGGCCGCGAAAAGGCCGAGAGCAAACCGACGCATATCTGTCCTCCGATATATTCAGCCGAATATATCGAAAGACGTATCGGACGATTGCGATCGATGCAAGCCGGCAAGGGTCTTCAGCCGCTCTCGATCTCCGCGTTCAGCGCCTCGATGTGGACTGCAGCAGCCTCTTCCGCGGCGCGCTCGACGGCGCGGAACCTGCCGATCACGGCAAGTCCCGTCTCGGTCAGCTGCGCCCCGCCGCCCTGCTTTCCGCCGGTCTTGGCCGCAACGAGCGGCTTGCCGAAGAGCGTGTTGAGCTCCTCCACCAGATCCCAGGCGCGCTTGTAGGACATGTTCATCCGGCGCGCTGCCGCCGAAATCGAGCCGTGGCTGGCGATGTTCTCCAGAAGCGCGACCTTGCCGGGGCCGAGCCTGCCGTTCCGCGCCAGATTGAGCCGCAGCGACAGGAGCGCGGTGTCCCTTGGTGGCTCCTTGTCACTCTTCGCCGGCATTCACCGCAGCTCCCGCATGTCCTGCCATGATACAGCGGAGACGCGCCTCGATCGATCGGGCACGAGCCGACTATTCCGCAGCCTCGCGCTGCGCCTCGTCCGGCGCGTCGGGGTGGCCGGGCTCCGTCTCGCAATCGAGATCGGGAAAGGCGATGACGCGGCGGCCGTGGAAGTCCGTGCGCACCACGAGCAGCCCGCGCTCCTCGAAATAGGCGAGCAGCCGCCGTGCCCGGCGCGGCGAATGACTGCCATAGGCGCGCGCCAGGGTAGCATCGGACGGGCAGGGCGCGCGCGCGATCGCGCTCTTGGCGACCATCAGGAACACGCCCTGCAAATCCTCCGGCAGGCTTTCCGACATCGTCAGCGCGGTCTGCCAGGCTTCGCCGCCGGCGCTCTTGTCGACACCCGCGCGCGCCACCGCCAGCCGGCGGCGAAAACCGCTGAGCGGCAGCGGTTCGCCGGGTATGCGTCGGATGCGGCTGCGCACGAGGAAGTCCTGGTAGAGCACGGCGTCGGATCGAAAGGCCGCATCCGGGTCGTCGAGGATCTCGCGCAGCACGCCTTCGATGCCCGCCTCGCGCTCGGCCTCGTCGAAAATCGGGAAAACCGGCTCGGCTGGCTGCTCGGGCGCGGGCCTCGGCCGCGAAAGCTGCGCGAGAAGGTCGGCCGTGGGGATCGGCTTCGGCGGCGGCGCGCGGCGCACGATCGCCGGCGTCTCGTCGGGGGAAGGCGTGAAGATCAATTCGCGCAGATCCTCGCTGGCATCAGGCAGCGGCATCAGTTTCGGGCTGGTCGAGCGCGCCGACGTTTCCACCGTGCCGATGGTGATCGGGAGCGGCCGCCGCGACAGAGCCGGGCCGAGCGCGACGAAATTGCCGCGCGCGAGCTCGCGAAACATCTCCGCCTGCCGCCGGTCCATGCCGAGAAGGTCGGCCGCACGCGCCATGTCGATGTCGAGAAAGGTCCGTCCCATCAGGAAGTTGGAGGCTTCCGCCGCGACGTTCTTGGCGAGCTTCGCCAGCCGTTGCGTTGCGATGACGCCCGCAAGCCCCCGCTTGCGGCCGCGGCACATCAGGTTCGTCATGGCGCCGAGCGAAAGCTTGCGCGCCTCGTCGGAAACCTCGCCGGCAACGGCCGGCGCGAAGAGCTGCGCCTCGTCGACGACGACGAGAACCGGATACCAGTGGTCGCGATCGGCATCGAACATGCCGCCCAGAAACGCTGCTGCGGCACGCATCTGCTGCTCGACGTCGAGTCCTTCGAGATTGAGCACGACCGACACGCGGTGTTGCCGCACGCGGCCTGCGATCCGCGTCAGTTCGATCTCGGACCGCGCGGCATCGATCACCTGGTGGCCGAACCTGTCGGCAAGCGTCACGAAGTCGCCTTCCGGATCGATGATGCACTGCTGCACCCACGGCGCGCTCTGCTCGAGCAGTCGGCGCAACAGATGCGATTTCCCGGAACCGGAATTGCCCTGCACGAGCAGGCGCGTCGCCAGCAACTCCTCCAGATCAAGCCCCGCCGCCGCACCGCCCTTGGCAGTGCCCATGTCGATATCGACCTTCATAGGCATCCCTTCTGGCCCCTTGTTTAGCACTCCGGGAGACGAGGCGCTAAGCGGTGTGCGGGGATTTGCACAGGCTGGAGCGGTCGCGCGCGACAGATTGCGGGCCAGCAGCCGGACAGATGCGCCATTATCGCGCGTTGATATCAGCTGGCCGCTGCGAGGTTAAAACTGGGCAGGGCCTGCCAGTCGGCTCGGGTCAGACCGTAGACAAGCTTGTCGTCCAGCGTTCCGTCGTGCAGAGGGAATTCCAGGCGCAAACGCCCTTCGAGCTGATAGCCGGAACGCTCGGTATTTTTGGCCGCTGATTTGTTCTGCGCGGCGATGACTGCGGAAATCTTGGCCACCTTCAGCGTTTCGAAGCAGTGATCGATCACGGGACGGCTGATCTCCCGCTGCAGGCCTCGCCCCCAATGCGCCTTCGGAAACACGATGATCAGCGTCGCGATGCCGGAAACTACGGTTATGCAGTGAAATCCGATTATTTCGTTCGACGCCCTCTCCACTATCGCCCGCATCTCCGTGCCGGGTCGCCGAGCCCGCGCGCGCAGGTCGCGGTAGTAGCGCCTGAAGGTCCAGTCTCCCGTGCGCATGCCGATATAGGTGAAGATCTCGGCCTCGTATGTCCATCCATATGTCCGGCGGGCGAGGGCCAGAGGTCCGATCGGCTGCAGGATCAGGCGTTCCGTTTCGATTGTGGCCCCCTTGGGTCGAAATGAAAACATCATGCTTCCTTTGCAGACAGGGTCGTATCCTCACCGAGCGGCAACTTTGAACCATCGCCGTCGATGACGCGTAACGCGCGCCCACGATCTCCACCGCTGTCTGAGCGACTTGAGAATTGTGCTGCCGCTTCGGTAGGCGGCAATCGTTGCGCGAGCTTCCTGCGCGATATCATCATGCCCAGCGTCTGAGGCTGCCTGCTCCAGGCGGCCAACTTCGGTCAGGAATGCGTCGTCCACGATCTTGAGATGACCCTTTCTCGGCGTGAACGGCGGAAATGTCGCTGCGCTGTCGAAACCGAGCACTTTCAGTGAGCGCATGACAAAGGCACATTTGTCGCAATGCCCGCAATTCTGTCTCGCACGGTTGCACACACGCAAATGCTCCATGACCACCGGATCATTCGAAATCTTCTCGATCTTGTCGAACCTCGAGACGAGCCCATGATGCTCGACGCGCAGCTTTGAGGAACTCAAAAGCGGGTCGAGAGCCGGATGCGATCCCCACGGACTTGTCCATGTGGCCTCGTTGCCTGACGAAGCGATCAGCAGTCGGTCTACCCGGTCCGACAGCATGTGGCCGATCGCCGCGAGAGCGCCGCCGTGATACTCGATCCAGCCGGCGATAGGATGAATGGCCTGCCGAACATTTGTCTCGATCACGATCGGTTCGACATCCTTTGCGGCCGCCACCTCGTGACACATTGCTTCAAGCCTGGCCGTCGCCGCGTTGTCGGATAAAGGTGCGTCGACGCCGAGCACCGTCACGATCGCGCTGAGATTTTGTCGCTCCGCAAGAAGCGAGTACGAGGAATCCACGCCGCCGGAAAAGAAAAGTGCGGCACCCTGCGCTCGAGGCCGCGCCGGCGGCTTACCGCGCGACGCGCGAACTTCGGCAATCTGGCAATCTGGCCACCAACTGTGAAAAAGGCCACCGATTTGTCCGGCGCGATCGAGCAGCTCATCGTCGACGGCGCCGTCGATGACCAGAGTAGCCCCGATTTCTGAAGCAGGGTAAATGCCCAGGCAGAACAGGGCGTCAGGATTGGGACGAAGAGCCTGCCCGGTTCGGCAGCGAAAATAGGCGTTGAACCGAGGCCGGCCCTCGGTTTCAATCACGACGTTGATTTCGCTTGGTTGCCCCTGCGGTTCAAACCGCAGCCTCATGGAACTGGTCATCGAACAATTATGGCTAAAAACATGATTGGCGCACCCGACAGGATTCGAACCTGTGACCTCTGCCTTCGGAGGGCAGCACTCTATCCAGCTGAGCTACGGGTGCGCGGTGTGGTCGGATAGGGACCGTGCATCTCCATAGCCTGAAGACGGTGACCCTTCAACCGGCAAAGCTTGGATCGAGCTGGTGCGGTGGGTGGTGCTTGGGGATTGCGGGGTGGTCGGCGCTCGCCCGTCACGCACATTTCACGAACCGCTCACGATCCTGTTTTAGAGAACTCTGAAACTCGCGTGATTCCATCCACGTTCCTGTGTTCAGAGACGCTGCTTGGCGCCTCTCCAAACCAGGAGAAGAGACATGAACACCCTCAAGATCACGACCATCGCCGGAATCCTTTCTGCCTCCTTCGCAGGCTTCGCCTTTGCGGATACGACCGGCTCGACCCCGGGACCCGACAGCGACACCTTTGCGACCGATGTCCAGGTGTCTGCACCATTCGTGGCGCCGCTGGCCTTCCGGTCCGGCGTGACGAATTCGCAGCCTGGCCGGGATTCCGACACCGCCGGCACCGATATGGGCGGCGGTATTCTCCCGGCGACGTCGGTGAACCCTGCCACCGTCCAGATGGACATGCCGGGCCGCGACACCGACGCGACGGCCGGCTGACACCTCCAGCGCAAGATAAATCGCAATCCTCCTCGGCCTCGTGCGGTCGAGGGGGATCGCGCACAATTAGCGTGGCGGCAGCCTTCGCCCCAAGCGCGCTCTCGGTCGATGCCGAGCTCGATCACCGTCGATCGTCAGCCATCCACGCGAGCAGGCGCCTTCGATACAGGCAACGCCACGGCAACGGAGGCGGCAGGACGTCTGGCTGCTTTGCTGACCGGCTGCTTCGCAAGGCCCCTCTTATCGGCTGACCAAGTACGGTTGAGCAGAGATCGTTTCGCGCTACAGCCTGAAGCCAATCACCCCGACCGCAGGACCGATCAGAAGAACGACATCCGCCCGCCGCTCTGGCGGGTGGCCATGGGCAGGAACTGGTCGATGAGCTGTTTCATCCGCGCATTGCGGTCGGCCGCGCTTTCCCCGCCCATGACGACGGCAACCACGCTGCGCCCGTCTCGGCGGATCGAGGTGGCGAGATTGTAGCCGGATGCCCGGATGTAGCCTGTCTTCAAACCGTCGACGCCCGCGACCTCGCCGATCAGCTCGTTGTGGCTGCGGATGGTGCGGCCGGCGTAAACGAAGGAGCGCTCGCCGAAATAATGGTAGTGGTGCGGAAAGCGCTGGCGCAGCGCCAGAGACAGCCGCGCCATGTCGCGCGCGCTGGTGCGCTGGCCGGGATCGGGCAGGCCTGACGCGTTGGCGAAGCTCGTCTGCGCGAGGCCGAGCGATCGGGCCCGCGCCGTCATCTGGCGCGCGAAATCGGCTTCCGTTACGCCGAGAAATTCGGCGACTGCGACCGCTACGTCATTGGCCGAGCGGATGACGAGCGCGCGGATGGCGCTGTCGACGTCGATCGTCTCGCCGGCGCGAAAGCCGATCTTGGTCGGCGGCTGGGCGCGCGCGGCATCCGAAACGGGGATCGGCGTCGCCTTCTGGATGCGCCCCTGGTCGAGCGCCTCGAACAGCATGTAGACCGTCATCAGCTTCGTGAGCGAGGCCGGATAGCGCGGCTGCTCGGCAGCATACTGGTAGAGCACGGCGCCGGTCGTGGCATCGACGACGATCGCCGCGTATTTCTCAGATTCGATCGGCCGCGGCGCGGTCGGGATCGCCGAGACGCAGGCTGAGAGGAAAAGCGCCAAAAGCGCCAGTGCGGCCGCCCGCATGCCAGGCCGACCCCCCGCAATTGCCCGCTTCACGCGAATCTCCAAGCCATGCCCACCCTCGTTGCGCGAAGCGTGCACCAGCGAGCCGGGCACGGCAACCGCGGTTGCGCGATGCCGTGGCCGATGATGCGCGGGCGCAACAGCTACTTCGCGACGCCGCCCCAAATCGCCTCGGCCGTCTGCACCACGAGGTCGAGCTTGCGGCGCTGGTCGTCCTCGGTGACCTTGTTGCCTTCCTCGGTCGAGGCGAAGCCGCATTGCGGCGCGATGCCGAGCTGGTCGATGTCGGCGAATTGCGAGGCCGCCTCGAACTTGCGCTTGAGGTCGTCGAGCTTTTCCAATTCGCCCGTCTTCGTGGTGATGAAGCCCGGCATCACGCGCTTCTTGCCCTTGGGGAGAAGACGCAGCGGCTCGAGCCCGCCCGCGCGATCGGTGTCGTACTCCATGAAGAAGACGTCGACGCCGGTCTGGTTGAAGATGGCGTCGGCGGCCGGGTCGTAGGCGCCCTCGGCGGCATAGGTCGAGACGAAATTGCCGCGGCACATATGCATGCCGATGATCATGTCGTCCGGCCGGTCCTTGATCGCCTCGTGCATCATCCAGGCATAGCGCTCGATCAGCCAGTCCGGGTCCTGCCCCTCCGCAGCCTTGGCCGCGCGGTGCTTGGGGTCGCAGAGATAGGCGAAGAAGATATCGTCCATCTGCAAATAGCGGCAGCCGGCATCGTAGAAGGCCTTGACCGCCTTGGCATAGGTCTTGGCGAGATCGGCAAAGAGCGCTTCGGGGTCGGCATAGTCCTTGACGTGGATGTCGGCCTTGGCGGTGCGGAAATGGCAGCAGCTCGGGCCGGGGATCGAGATCTTCGGCGTCACCTTCGTCACGGATGCAACGTAGCGATAGTGCTCCAGCATCGGGTGATCGTCGGGAAAGTCGAGCTTCTCCTTGATGGTCGGGAAGATCGGCCGGAGCTTCACGCCGTGGAACTGCACGCCTTCGTCGCGTTCCTCCATGTCGAAGCCGGTGAGTTCGCCCATGAAGTCGTAGTGCCAGAACGAGCGGCGATACTCGCCGTCGGTGACGACCGGCAGGCCGGCATTTTCCTGCATGCGCACGGCCTGGGCGATCGCCTCGTCCTCGACCTGCTTCAGCTCCTCGCGGTCGATCGACTTTTCGTCGAAGAAGCGCTTGCGCGCCTGCTTGACGCTATCGGGGCGCAGAAGCGAGCCGACATGGTCGGCACGGAACGGGGCGGCGGAAGCGGCCATGGATATCCTCCTGGAAATTGCGATCGGCATTGGCGCTGCCGTTAGCATGTCGAGCCAATCAGCGCCACTTGACATCAAGCTGTATACATACTGTACTTTCCAACATCGACGGAAGGGGAGGAGCCTTTGATGTCCGGAGAATCGTTTCCGCTGAACGCCTGGTATGCGGCGGCCTGGGACGTGGAGCTTGGCCGCAAGCTGACGGCTCGGAAGATCTGCGGAAAGCCGCTCGTCATGTACCGCAAGCAGGATGGCTCGGCGGTCGCGCTGGCCGATGCCTGCTGGCACCGCCTTTTGCCGCTGTCGCGCGGCGAGCTTCACGGCGATAACGTGATCTGCGGCTATCACGGGCTGGAATTCGACGATACCGGCAGGTGTGTATACATGCCGTCGCAGGACACGATCAATCCGTCGGCCTGCGTGAAGAGCTATCCGGTCGTCGAGCGCCACCGCTTTCTCTGGGTCTGGCCCGGCGATCCGGCCATGGCCGACCCGGCGCTGGTGCCGGACCTGCACTGGAACGACCATCCCGACTGGGCTGCCGACGGCAAGGTCATCCACGTCAAGTGCGACTACCGTCTGGTCCTCGACAATCTGATGGATCTCACTCACGAGACCTACGTCCACGGCTCGTCGATCGGCAACCGCGCGGTGGCCGAGGCGCCGTTCACGGTCACGCACTCCGACCGCACCGCGACCGTCACGCGCTGGATGCGCGACATCGAGCCACCGCCCTTCTGGCGCGCGCAGCTCGGCAAGCCGGGCAACGTCGATCGCTGGCAGATCATCAATTTCGAGGCGCCCGCGACGATCGCGATCGATGTCGGCGTCGCGCCCGCAGGCACCGGCGCGCCCGATGGCGACCGAAGCCAGGGCGTCAACGGCTTCGTGCTCAACACGATCACGCCGGAGACCGAGAGCACCTGCCACTATTTCTGGGCGTTCGCGCGCAACTACAAGCTCGACGAGCAGCGCCGCACGCACGAACTGCGCGAGGGCGTCGCCAACATCTTCCGCGAGGACGAGCTGATCCTCGAGGCGCAGCAGAAGGCGATCGAGGCGAACCCCGACCACGTCTTCTACAATCTCAATATCGATGCCGGCTCCATGTGGGCACGCAAGCTGATCGATCGTATGGTGGCGTCCGAGAAGGCGCCGCGGCTCGCGGCGGAATAGGGCTCATCCGTGAAGCGTCCGGTCCCCGACAAGGCCTCGTCGCAGTCGCTAAAGGCGCTGCTTGGCCTGCGCGAGCTCGTCTTTTCCGGCGAGGTCGAGCCCGGCGAGCGCCTGTCGGAGATCATCGTGTCGGAACGGCTTGGCCTGTCGCGCACGCCGGTCCGCGCCGCCCTCGCGCGTCTGGAGCAGGAAGGCATTCTCGAGGCGATCCCGTCGGGTGGCTATGCCGTCGGCGCGTTCTCGCCGGCCGATGTAGCGGACGCGATCGAGGTACGCGGCGTGCTGGAAGGCACGGCCGCCCGGCTTGCGGCGGAGCGCGGCGTCGCGCCCCTGCGCATGGCGCAGTTCAAGGCGCTCGTCGTCCGGCTGGACGAGATCGTCGCGGTAGAGCCGGCACGCATGGATTTCGACGGCTATGTCGCGCTCAATGCCGAGTTCCACGAAATGCTCGCCGCGCTGTCGGGCAGCCGCATCGTCGAGCGCGAGCTCGAGCGGGCCATGCGCCTGCCTTTCGCCGGACCGAGCGCGTTCCTCAACGCACAGACAGATGTGCCGGCCTTCCGTGCCTCGCTGGCCGTCGGGCAGGCACAGCATCGCGCCATCGCCACTGCAATCGAGATGCGCGAGGGCGCGCGCGCCGAAGCCGTCGCCCGCGAGCACGCGCGGCTCGCCCGGCAGAACCTGGATTTCGTTCTCGCCGACCGCACGCTCGCCGATCGCGTGCCGGGCCTGAGACTGGTCTCCGGCTGAGCGACGAGGGGAGGAAACCATGAAGGGCAGGCGCGAATGGAGGCAGGCGCGGGTATCGGCGGCACGAACGATCGCCGATGACGTGCGCCTCGTCGAGTTCGCCGTCGAAGGCGATCTGCCGGCCTTCGAGCCGGGCTCGCATTGCGAAATTGAGGTCGTGATCGGCGGCCGCCCGGCCTCGCGCTCCTACACCTGCCTGCCGGCCCCCGCCGGGCATCTGCGTGTGGCCGTCCGCCGGCATGCGAACAGCCGCGGCGGCTCGCGCTTCATGTGGGCGCTTGCCGAAGGCACGCCGATCCGCGTGACGGTTCCGGCCAACCGGTTCGAACTGTCCTGGCGCGCCTCGCACTACCTGCTCGTCGCCGGCGGCATCGGCATCACGCCGATCTACGGCATGGCGCGTGCGCTGGCCGACCGCGGCGCCTCGCTTCGGCTCGTCCACGGCGCGCGCAGCGCCGGCCAGATGGCCTTTGCCGACGAGCTTCGCACGACGCTCGGCGACCGCGCCGACTTCTTTGCCGGCAACGAAGGCCGCCGCATCGACGTTGCGGCCGAGATCGCCGCACTGCCGGAGGGCGCAGAGATCTACGTCTGCGGCCCGGTCGCGATGCTCGATGCCGCGCGCGCTGCATGGGCCGCCTCGGGGCGCCCTGTCAGCCGCTTCCGCTGCGAAGTCTTCGGCGATAGCGGACTCCTTCCCGAGACGGACTTCCGGGTCGAGGTCGCGGGCCACGGCCTCGCCGTCGAGGTCGCGCCAGACCAGACGCTGCTCGATGCGCTGATCGAGGCCGGCGTCGAGATGATCCATGACTGCCGGCGCGGCGAGTGCGGTCTTTGCGCCATCGAGATCGCAAGTCTCGACGGCACGATCGACCACCGCGACGTCTTCTTCTCTGCCGAAGAGAAGGCGGAGAACAGGCGCATGTGCGCCTGCGTGTCCCGCATCGTCGACGGGTCTGCTACCATCGACGTCGGCTACAGGCCGCAAGGAGCATCTTTCCGGCCAGAAAGTTCTGTCGTATAACAATTATCTGCTTCAGGGAGGATTGCAGTAATGTTGCGCTTAAAGACCATGCTCGTGGCGGCCGCGGCCGTCGGCGCCATGTCCGTTTCGGCCTTCGCGCAGGAGGTCACCCTTCGCCTTCACCAGATGCTGCCGCCGCAGGCGACCATTCCCGCCAAGGCGTTGACGCCCTGGGCCGAGAAGGTGCAGGCGGAATCCAACGGCCGCATCAAGATCGAGCTCTACCATGCCATGGCGCTGGGCGGCACGCCGCCGCAGCTGGTCGACCAGGTGTCGGACGGCGTCGTCGACCTCATCTGGACCGTGATCGGCTACACGCCGGGCCGCTTTCCCAACACCGAGGCCTTCGAGCTTCCCTTCATCATGACGAACGGCGAAGCGACCTCGCGCGCCTTCCATGAATATTGCGAGAAGCACTGCCAGGAAGACTTCGCCTCGATGAAGGTCATCGCCTGGCACACGCATGGGCCGGGCCTCATCCACTCCAAGCGTCCGGTCAATTCGCTTGAAGATATGGCGGGCCTGAAGATCCGCGGTGGATCGCGCGTCATCAACGAGATGCTGGTGGCGCTCGGCGCCGAGCCGATCGGCATGCCGGTCCCGGCCGTGTCGGAATCGCTCTCCAAGGGCGTCATCGACGCGACCACCATCCCGTGGGAAGTCACGCCCTCGCTGCGCGTGAGCGAGCTCGTCTCGAACCATGTCGGTTTCGCGGGCGCCAACGGCCTCTACACGCAGACCTTCGTTTTCGCGATGAACCCGGACTCCTATGAGCGCCTTCCTGACGATCTGAAGGCGATCATTGACGCCAATTCCGGCATCGAGACCGCGGCCATGATGGGCCAGGTCATGGATGCCGGTGACGAGGTCGGCCTCAAGATCGCACAGGATCGCGGCAACGACATCGTCACGCTCGACGAGGCCGAGACCCAGCGCTGGAAGGATGCCGCCGAGCCGCTGATCCAGAAGTGGGTCGACGAGATGACCGGCCAGGGGATGGACGCCCAGGCGCTCGTCGACGACGCGCGTGCGCTGATCGAGAAGAACTCCGCCGGCATGTAATCTGCCGATAGGACGAAAGCGTGTTCGAGCCGGTCGCGATCGCCGCGGCCGGCTCTTTCGTTTTGCCGTTCTCGTCGCCGGCCGGCGGCGCTAGACTGATGCGCGGAGGAGGACCGCAGCGATGAAGCGCTCTCGCATCAACGAGCTGATCAGGCAGGCCGAAGACTTCATGGCCTCGCATGGCGTGGCCCTGCCGCCTTTCTCGCGCTTCACGCCGGCCGAGATGCAGGCGCGGCGCGGCGAGCTTTCAAGGTTGATCGACGCGCGGCTCGGCTGGGACATCACGGACTATGGAGCAGGCGATTTCGACCGCCGCGGCCTGCTTCTCTTCACCGCCCGCAACGGCAACGCGGCCGATCTCGCCCTCGGCCGCGGGATGATCTACGCGGAGAAGATCATGATCTCCCGCGACGGCCAGGTCGCCCCGATGCACCGCCATGATCTCAAGGCCGAGGACATCATCAATCGCGGCGGCGGCACCCTGGCGCTGAAGCTCTACGCGTCGGCCGAAGACGGGTCGATCGACCGTGAAGCGGACGTCGAGGTGCCCGTCGATGCCGTTATCCGTCCTGTACCGGCGGGTGGCATCCTGCGCCTTGCACCCGGCGAGAGCGTAACGCTCCTGCCCGGGGTCTGGCACGCCTTCTGGGGCGAGGGTGCAGACGTCCTGATCGGCGAGGTCTCGACCGTCAATGACGACGAGACCGACAATGTCTTTGCTGAACCGATCAGCCGGTTTTCGACCGTCGAGGAAGACGAGCCGCCCTACAGGCTGCTCGTTTCGGACTATGCACGGTGGCTGGAGTGAGACCATGTCGGACCTCGCACATCTCGCAGCAACGCTCTTTCGCAAGGCCCATGGCCGCAGCCGCCTGATCGTGGCGATTGCCGGGCCGCCCGGCGCCGGCAAGTCCACTTTCGCCGAGGCGCTCGCGCCGCTGTTGCCGGCCGGCAGCGCCGCGATCGTGCCGATGGACGGCTTTCACTACGACAACGCCGTCCTCGACCGGCTTGGCCTTCGCCATCGCAAGGGCGCGCCGGAGACCTTCGATTTCGACGGCCTGCGCCATCTCATCGAGCGCCTGCGCAAGGCCGACGCGGCTGTCGCTGTGCCGTTGTTCGATCGAGCCGCCGATCTCGCCCGCGGCGGTGCCGCGATCGTCGCGCCGGAGACGCGCTTCTTGCTTGTCGAAGGCAACTATCTGCTTCTGGATGAAAGCCCGTGGTACGGGCTGGCGCCGCTCTTCGATCACACGGTCTTCCTCGACGTGCCGCGTGGCGAACTCGCACATCGCCTGGTCCGACGCTGGGTCGATCACGGAATGAGCGGAGAGGCCGCGCGCGAGAGGGCCTTCGGCAACGACATGCCCAATGCCGAACGCGTGCTCGGCGCGCGGCGTCAGGCCGATACGGTGATCGCCGGCTAGCTTGCCAGCCGCTCGGTGTTCGGCACCAGTCCGCCCATCGTCTCGATGAAGGCGACGACCTCGTCGAGCCCCTTTCCGCGCGAAAGGTCCGTGAAGCCGAAGGGCCGCTTGCCGCGCATGCGGCCCGCATCGCCCTCCATCACGTCGAGATTGACGTTCACATAAGGGGCGAGGTCCGACTTGTTGATGACGAGGAAGTCCGAGCGCGTGATGCCCGGCCCGCCCTTGCGCGGGATTTCCTCGCCCTGGCAGACCGAGATGACATAGAGCGTGATGTCGGCGAGGTCGGGCGAGAACGTCGCGGCCAGATTGTCGCCGCCCGATTCGATGAAGACGATGTCGAGGTCCGGGAACTTCGCGTTCATCTCGGCGATCGCGGCGAGGTTGATCGAGGCATCCTCGCGGATCGCCGTATGCGGGCATCCGCCCGTCTCCACGCCCATGATACGCTCTTCAGGCAGCGCCTGCAGCCGCGCCAGCATCATGGCATCCTCGCGGGTGTAGATGTCGTTGGTGACGACGGCGATCGAGTAGCGCTCGCGCATCGCCTTGCAGAGCTTTTCCGTCAGCGTCGTCTTGCCCGAGCCGACCGGCCCGCCAATGCCCACGCGAAGGGGTCCGTTCGCCATCGTCATGATCTGAAAAGCCTCGAATATTGCGTTTCGTGGTGCATGGAGAAGATGTCGGCGACGAGCGTGGCCGAGCCGAGATCGTCGAGGTCGGACTGGGCAGCCCGCTTTGCCGTATCGAGGATCGCCGGCTCGAGCCGTGCGACCAATGCCACAGCATCGCTTTGCCCCATCACGCCAAGCCGAATTGCAGCCTGCAGCATGTTGGAGGCAAACGCCTGGAGATATGCCGCCAGAACGTCGCCAAGCGGCAGCGAGGCCGCACCCGCGACTGCACCGATCGCGACCGGATAGGGCGCTTCGGCTAGGTCCGGCACGGCTAGGCCCTGCCAGTTGCGGGCGGCAGCCAGAAAGGCCGCGCCCTGCAGCATGGTCTCGCGATGACGCTCGGCCGACCCTGCCAGCGCTTCGGCCAGTTCGGCGACCTCGGCAAGGGCTGCTTCATCGCCGCTTGTCCGCCAGGCGGCCGCCAGCAGCACGGCATCGTTCCACGCCGCGCCATGCGCAAGCAGCGTCGCGATCCAGTCCTCGAGCGCGGCTGCGTCCGTAACGGCATCCGCATGGACGGCAGGCTCCAGCCCGCCGCTATAGGAGAATGACCCCACCGGGAAGGCGGGCGAAAGCATCGCCATCAGCCGGAAGAGCACGTTCGCATCAGGCATGGTTGTGCCCGTAATGCGGATCGCCGGGCATGCGCCCGAACCTGTCCGGCTCGCCGTGCCCGTGTCCATGACCATGGCCATGGTCGTGGCCGTGCGCGTGGCCGTGCCCGGAATAGGCGCCGCGAACGGGATGGAACGGTTCGGAGATCTCAGTGACCTTGGCTCCGAGCCCTTCGAGCATCGCCTTGATCACATGGTCGCGCAGGATCAGGATGCGGTCGGCCTCGATCTGGGCGGCGAGGTGCCGGTTGCCGATGTGCCAGGCGAGTTCCGCCAGATGCACCGCGTCATGCGCGCGGATGTCGTAGACATGCTCCTCGGCGGCGATGATCTCGGCATGACGTCCATCGTCCAGCACGAGCACGTCGCCGCTTTCCAGATGCACAGGCTCCGGCAGGTCCACGAGCACCTTGTCGCCATGAACGAGCTCGATCACGCGCCGGCGCAGATGCCGCTCCTCATGGTCGAGAACGGCGATGTCGAACGGGATCACGCGCCCGTCGCGCGGCAAATCGTGCAGGCGCACGAAGCCGCCGGCGCGGGGCAGGGCGGTGAAATCGGTGTTGATTGAAAGCTTCATGCCGCTGCGGTCTCCTTTTCGCGTGCAATCGCGCGGGCGAGCGCCGGGCGCTCCAGCAACCGGTCGAGATAGGCGTTCACTCGCGCCGATTTGATCTCGAACCGTGCGCCACGCGCCCAGCGGCCGCAATGGCCGAGAATGACGTCGACCGCCGAGAACCGGTCGCCGAGCGCATAGGCGCGGTCGCCGAGCTTGGCGTCAAGCGCTTCGACCTCGCCTGCGAAATCATGCGCCGCGGACGGACTGATGTTGGCGCGAAGCTCCTCCGGCAGGATGAACTTGTGCCGCGTTTTGATCCAGAGAGGGGCCTCGAATTCCGACTGCGCATAGATCATCCAGGCCATCATCTCGGCCCGGCCGGCGAGCCCCGGATTGGGCCCCATGCCGGCGTCGGCGTGCTTCTCGCCGAGATAGGCGCAGATCGCAGCCGAGTCGGTGATGATCAGATCGCCATCGACGAGTGCCGGCATCTTGCCGGTCGGATTGTAGCGCCGCATCGTCTCAGAGCGCATCTTGGCCGGCACGATCTCGTAATCCTGGCCGAGCTCTTCCAGCATCCACGTTACGCGCGTGAGCCGCGAGCCCGGTGAGCCGATCGCCTGGTACATCAGAACGTCTCCACGCGGTCGGGGTGAACGATTTCGATGACGCGCGAGATCAGATGCGGCGCGCTCGCCTCCCGCCAGGCGGCCAGATGCGGTTGTTTGGAATGCGCCGTCAAATCCTCGCGCGTCTCCCACTTCTCGACGAACACCAGCCTGTCGGGCTCCGCGAAGCTCTGGTGAAGGTCATAGGATAGGCAGCCCTTCTCCTTCAGCGTCTCGGCCCGGCAGGCCGCCGCCGGCGCTCTCAGCGCGTCGGCCGCTCCCGGCTTCGTCGTCAGCGTGGCAATTACATAGATCATGGTCGATCAGGTCCTCCCGGAAATCGGGCGGACCCTAGAACAGAAAATAGCGCTGGGCCATCGGCAGCACGGTAGCCGGTTCGCAGGTGATCAGCGCGCCGTCGGCGCGCACTTCATAGGTCTCCGGGTCGACCTCGATATGCGGTGTGGCGGAATTGAGCTTCATCGAGTGCTTGCCGATCCCGCCGCGCGTGTTTTCCACCGCGACGAGCTCCTTGTCGACGCCGAGCCGGTTTTTCAGCCCTGCATCGAGCGAGGCCTGCGAGACGAAGGTAACCGACGCATTGGTGATCGCCTTGCCATAGGCGCCAAACATCGGCCGGTAGTGCACCGGCTGCGGCGTCGGGATCGACGCGTTGGGGTCGCCCATGGGCGCGGCCGCGATGGAGCCGCCGACTAGAACCATGGCCGGCTTCACGCCGAAGAAGGCCGGGTCCCAGACGACGAGATCGGCGCGCTTGCCGATTTCGATCGAGCCAATCTCGCGCGAAAGCCCGTGCGCGATGGCCGGGTTGATCGTGTATTTGGCGATATAGCGGCGCACCCGGAAATTGTCGTTGTCGCCCGCCTCTTCGGCGAGCCGCCCGCGCTGGCGCTTCATCTTGTCGGCCGTCTGCCATGTGCGGATCAGCACCTCGCCCACGCGGCCCATGGCCTGGCTGTCCGACGAGATGATCGAGAACGCGCCCATGTCGTGCAGGATGTCTTCCGCCGCGATCGTCTCCTTGCGGATGCGGCTTTCGGCAAAGGCGATGTCTTCCGGGATCGATGGCGACAGATGATGGCAGACCATCAGCATGTCGAGATGCTCGGCGATCGTATTGACCGTGTAGGGTCGCGTCGGATTGGTCGAGGACGGGATGACGTTCGGCAGCCCAACCACCTTGATGATGTCGGGCGCATGCCCGCCACCGGCACCTTCCGTGTGGAACGCATGGATCGTGCGGCCCTTTATCGCCGAGACGGTGTCTTCGACGAAACCGCTCTCGTTGAGCGTGTCGGTGTGGATCATCACCTGCACGTCGTATTCGTCGGCGACCGTGAGGCAGCAATCGATGGCAGCCGGCGTGGTGCCCCAGTCCTCGTGGAGCTTCAGCGCGCATGCGCCGCCCAGCACCATCTCCTCGATGGCCGCCGGGAGCGACGCATTGCCCTTGCCCGACAGCCCGATATTCATCGGGAAGGCGTCGAAGGACTGGATCATGCGCGCGAGGTGCCACGGCCCCGGCGTGCAGGTCGTCGCCAGCGTGCCGTGCGCCGGGCCGGTGCCGCCGCCGAGCATGGTGGTGACGCCCGACATCAGCGCCTCCTCGATCTGCTGCGGGCAGATGAAATGGATATGCGCGTCGAACCCGCCGGCCGTGATGATCTTGCCCTCGCCGGCGATCACCTCGGTGCCGGGACCCACGATGATCGTCACGCCCGGCTGCGTGTCCGGATTGCCGGCCTTGCCGATCGAGTGGATGCGCCCGTCCTTGAGGCCGATATCGGCCTTGTAGATGCCGGTCCAGTCGACGATGAGCGCATTGGTGATGACCGTGTCGACGGCGCCGGCTGCGCGGGTCACCTGGCTCTGTCCCATGCCGTCGCGGATCACCTTGCCGCCGCCGAACTTCACCTCCTCGCCATAGGTGGTGAAGTCCTTCTCGACCTCGATGAAGAGCTCCGTGTCGGCAAGCCGCACCCGGTCGCCGGTTGTCGGTCCGAACATCTGTGCATAGGATGCGCGCGAAATCCTGGCCGGCATGATCAAGCCCTCGTCGAATGATTGGATGCAGCGCTCTGCCGCATCGGATGGCCGGAACCCCGCCTGTAGAGGGACGTTTCCGAAGCGTGGGGCGCGATCGGCCCCGATTGATTTTCAAGGAGAAGCGAATGTTTGTGATCGACCGGAAGGACGCGCGCTTCACGCATGCCGCCTTCGCGCTGGCGCTGCTGATCTCGGCTGCCGCACCGATGGCGACGCTGCACGCGCAGGGGCTCGATGCCGAAGGCGCCGTCGAGGCGATCGTGGGTTCCGACGTGGTGACCGACGAGGCGGCCGTCGCCGATGAAGGAGACCGTATCATCGCAGCAATCGGCAACGCGTCGGCGGCAGCGGAAGCCGTCCGCAAGAGCTTCAACCTCGACGAATTGTCGATCGTGCTTCTCACCGACCTCGACGAGCCGGGCAATCCGGTCGCAGCCGCGATCGAGGAAAATCGCGAATCCATCGCCACGCTGCGCATGGAGATCGAAAGCAGCGCGATCTTCTACCACGCCATCAACTCCAACGACGTGCTCCTGCAGAATGTCATCGCGCTGGAATTCGACGGCGAGGATGCCGTCGTGTTTGCCGTGGGCGGCCAGATCGTTCGCTAGGCGACCGCTCACAAAGGCCCCATGACCTGCTGGCGAAACCCGTAGACCGTGCGTCCGCCGGACAGCGGGACCAGGCGGACCATGCGCTCCTGTCCCGGCTCGAAGCGGACCGCCGTCCCCGACGCGATGTCGAGCCGCATGCCGCGCGCTTGCTCGCGATCGAAGCGCAGGGCCGGGTTCGTCTCATAGAAATGATAGTGGCTGCCGACCTGTATCGGCCGGTCGCCGGTGTTTGCTACCTTGATCTCAATGCCGGCGAGGCCGGCATTGAGCTCGATGTCGCCTGCTGCGGGCAGGATCTCGCCGGGGATCATCGTGGTCACCCCGCGATCGCGAGATAGAGGCCGGCGGCCGCCGTCAGCCCACCCGCGACACGCGCGAGTGTATCGCCATGGCGGCCAAGCACGATGCCTAGCGCCAGTCCTGCCGCATGCAGCAGCGCCGTACCCATGGCGAAGCCCGCGGCGTAGGCGAGCATGCCCGCTTCGCCCATCTCGCCGCCATGCGCATGGCCGTGGAAAAGCGCGAAAAACCCGACCAGCGCGGCCCCGGCCGCAGCCGGCAGGCGCAGCGCGAGCAGCACCACGAGGCCGAGCACGACGACCGAGGCAAGAATGAGCGGTTCGACGAAGGGCAGGCCGACACCCGCCATCGCCAAGGCGAAACCTGCAAGCATGGCGCCGACGAAGCCGGCCGGCACCGCCCACAGCGCCCTGCCTCCAATGACCGAAGCCCAAAGCCCGACCGCGACCATCGCGAGCAGATGATCGAGCCCGAACAGCGGATGCGTGAAGCCGGCCGCAAACGAGCCGTGCGCGACAGGGTCGAGATGCGCGAAGGCCGGCGCGGAGCCGGCGACGAGGGCGAGGGCGGCGATCAGGATGCGCCTTACGATCATGGTCAGTCCTTTCAGCGGATGGGTTCGTGGACGGTGACGAGCTTCACGCCGTCTGGAAAGGTCGCCTCGACCTGAACGTCGTGGATCATCTCGGCAATGCCCTCCATGACCTGGTCGCGGGTGATCACATGGGCGCCTGCTTCCATCAGCTCGGCGACGCTGCGCCCGTCGCGCGCGCCTTCCACGACGTAGTCGGTGATGAGCGCGATGGCTTCGGGATGGTTCAGCTTCACGCCGCGCTCGAGGCGTCGCCGCGCCACCATCGCGGCCATCGAGATCAGGAGCTTGTCCTTCTCGCGCGGGGTCAAATTCATTCCGGTCTCATCCTAGCTTGTCCAAATCTTGGGCAGGCCTGCCTGCCCGTTGAGCAGTTCGATCAGGGGCACCAGCCGCGCGCGAAGAGCCAATCCATTCCTTGTTGCAACTCTGGCAAGAAGCTTGCCAGTCCCCGCGACGCTCCAGAAGCTGGCGCCGCCGTCTTTGCCGAGAATGGTGCGCGCGGCGTCGAGGTGACGCTCCGCATCCGTGCCGACGAGAAGCAGCGTCGCGATGGCCTTCGCCGCGCCGCCCGTGGCGCTGCGGGCGAGGATGGCTTCGGGGTCGCCCTCAATGGCGAGGTCTTCGGCGTGGATCAACCGTCCGCCCACGCGGATGCGCCAGCGGTCGCGAAACAGCGCATGGCGGACGCTTTCGCCGGATGCCGCCCGGCCGAACAGCGTCGCCTCGAGGATGAGCGCCCGCGCGCCGGGCGCGAGATCGGCCTCGACCCGCCGCGACAGCGCGGAGCCGTCATAGACGATCGTTTCCTGCGGCAGCCAGGCGAGTGACGCACCCGCCGCCACGCCGAGCCGGCAGTCGATGCGCGCCTGCCCGCTGCCGGCCTTGTAGAGCTTCTCGCAGGCCTGCGTGGTGACCGAAACGGAAGCGTTCTCCGCGACCTCGATATCCCATCGAAGCCGGTCGCCGCCTGTCAGTCCGCCGGCCGTGTTGATGAGCACGGCTTCGAGCGGGTCGCCGGCCGTCCGCGGCAGCCTGATCTTGGCGGCGCCTTCCTGGAAGAGCCGCCCGATACGGCTGCGCCCGGCCACGCTTCTGGCGCTCAGCCGGCCCGTCGCGTCGACCCGCTGCAACGGCGCCACAACATCAGAAACCGCTGAAAAACAGGCATTCGTTGCAATAAGCGTCATCCGGTCCTATAGCCTCAGGGCACTTTCATGAGCGGCACCCCATGGGGAGGAGGTTGCTGCGCGGCGGCGTCGTCATGCTGCCAGCACGAAGACGGGGGTTAGACTTGACCGACCAACTGGCCGAAACGATCATCACCAAAATCAAGACGCATGCCAGTCCCGATGCGGGCGCGATCACGCTGGATACGGAGCTCGACGAACTCGGCATCCACTCGCTCGAACTGACCGAGATCATCTTCGACATCGAAGACGAGTTCGACATCCAGGTCGACATGAACACGTCCGATGCCTGGGACAAGCTGAAGAATGTCGGCGATCTCGTGGAAGCCGTGCGCGGCCTCGTCGCCCGAAAGGCCTGACCTTGGCGCCTCAGCGTCCGCGCATCGTCATCACGGGCCTCGGCGGCATCTGCGCGCTCGGGGCTGACGCTCCGTTGATCTGGTCGGCCATGGCTGAAGGTCGAAGCGGCATCGGCCCGATCACGACGACGCCGCTCTACGATCTGAAGATCGGCATCGGCGCCGAGATAACGGACCTGCCCGATCGCGGCATCGACCGGCGCCAGCTCGTCACCATGGACCGCTTCTCTCATCTGGCCGTGCTGGCTGCGCGCGAGGCGCTGGAGCACGCGCGTCTGGTCGTCGACGAGACGAATGCGCATCGCATCGGCTCGATCGTCGGCGCCGGCGTCTCCGGCATGGTCACGATCGAGGAGAACTATCGCAACCTGCTCCTGCACGGCAAAAGCCGGCCGGACATCTTCACCGTGCCGAAGGTGATGACGGGAGCGCCGGCTGCCCAGGTTTCCATGGTGTGCGGGCTGAAGGGACCCGTCTTCGGCGTGACCTCCGCCTGTTCAACGGCCAACCACGCCTTTGCGAGCGCTTTCGACCAGCTACTCCTCGGACGGGCCGAAGTCATGGTTGCCGGCGGCACGGAGACCCCGATCAACTGGGGCATCCTGCGCGCCTGGGAGGTGCTGCGAGTGCTTGCGCGCGAGACCTGCCGGCCGTTCTCGGCCGATCGCGACGGTCTTGTCATCGGCGAGGGCGCGGGCATCGTGGTGATGGAAACGCTGGACCATGCGCTCGCCCGCGGCGCGCCGATCCTGGCGGAATTCGCCGGTGTGGGCATGACGGGCGATGCCTCGGACATCGTCGCGCCGACCGTCGAGGGGCCCACGGCCGCCATGCGGCTGTGCCTCGAAGATGCAGGCCTTGCACCGGGCGACATCGACTACATCAACGCCCATGGCACCGGCACGAAGGCGAATGACGAGATCGAGACGCGGGCGATCCGCGCAGCCTTCGGTGAGGATGCGGACAGGCTTTCCGTTTCCTCGACCAAGTCGATGCACGCGCATTGCCTTGGCGCGTCCGGCGGGCTGGAAATGATCGCCTGCGTCAATGCCATTCGCGAAGGCCTCGTGCCGCCGACGATCGGCTACCGCGAGGCCGATCCCGCCTGCGATCTCGACGTCACGCCGAACGTCGCGCGCCGTCGCGAGGTGCGCGCGGCGATCTCCAACGGCTTTGCCTTCGGCGGCACCAACGTCACGGTCGCTCTCAAGCGCTACGAGGCCTGACGGACCGGCGAGACCGCATCGGTCCCGCCGGCGATGGCGTCAGTAGAACACCCGCCGGGCAGGCGCGCGGTGGGCAAAGCCGTCGAACGGCTCGCCTGTCCTGCGTGGCACCGCGAAGATGCGCGCGAACGGATCGAAGACTTCCGCACCGCTTCGTAAAGCAGGTCCCCGCGAAAGCCCGGGTCTGGATGGTGTCGTGGTCATGGTGGCGTCCTCGTTTCAGGAAGCCCCTCCCGCATCAATCGAATGCCATGCAACCGGTTAACCACCGCTTAAGCATGGCGTTAACGCCAATGGCTGGGGGAACCGCGACCTGATCCGCACGTTCTTGGCTCCGGAGATGAAATCGGAGACAGCGCCATGCGCGAGACAGAAGATCGAGTGACAGTGGTAAACACGGGCGGCAGCGGCGGAGGCGGCGTCATCGCAGGCGCGCTGATCGTGGTCGCCGCCCTGGTGATCGTGTTCTTTCTGTTCGGTGATAACCTTTTCGGCCTCGGTGGCGGCAGCGGCGACATCGATGTCGACGTCAACCTGCCGAACGTCGAGGCCCCGGCCGCGGCACCTGCGCCGGCACAATAACCAACCAGAGCTTCGGGCCGGACACTCCCTCGTCCAGCACGATGAGGCGGGTGCGCGAGATGATCGCGCGCCCGCCTTTGTCATTCGTCCAGCATGCGCCGCTGTTCGAGCGTCAGCGGCACGATCGACGAATCCAGCGGCTCCGCCGCCGGCTGTGGCGCCGGAGCCCGAACGGGAGCCGGCGACGCGCAGGCGACAAGGAGCGGCACGATCAGCAGGGCGAGCAGACGCATGTCGCGTGCAAAGCACATCGCGCCGTCCTGAGGAAGCCGCAAAGCTGGAATGCGCGACGCAAAGTTGCCTGTTTGCGTCATGCAAGCTAGGTGCTTCACGACCGCGTGATCGCGGACGAGGCGGAGAGGGACACGCATCATGGCAACGGTATCGATCGACGAGGCGCTGACGCGTGGCGGCGCGGGCGCCTTCCAGCGGCGGCTGCTCGGCATCTTCGGCCTCGTCTGGGCGGCCGACGCCATGCAGGTGCTGGCGGTCGGCTTCACCGCAGCCTCGATCGCCGCGACCTTCGGGCTGACCGTGCCGCAGGCACTGCAGACCGGCACGCTCTTCTTCCTCGGCATGCTGATCGGCGCCAGCGTCTTCGGCCGGCTCGCCGACCGCTTCGGCCGCCGCCGCATCCTGATCGCGACGGTTGCCGCCGATGCGATCATCGGCTTCGCCTCGGTCTTCGCCGGCGATTTCACCACGCTCCTGATCCTGCGCTTCCTCGTCGGCATCGCCGTCGGCGGCACGCTGCCGGTCGACTATGCGATGATGGCGGAATTCCTGCCGCCGAAGAACCGCGGCCGCTGGCTGGTCATCCTCGAGGGCTTCTGGGCCGTCGGCACCATCATCGTGGCGCTGACCGCCTGGGCGGCGAGCCTGGCGGGCGTGGCGGATGCCTGGCGCTACGTCTTCGCCGTCACCGCACTGCCCGCGCTGATCGGCTTCGGCCTGCGCTTCTGGGTGCCGGAATCGCCGATGTACCTGCTCGCCTCGCGCCGCGACGGCGAGGCGACGGCCGTCGTCGACCGCATCCTCGTCACGAACGGCGCGGCCCCTCTTGCGGCCCACGAGCGACTGACGCCGGCAGCGCCTGCGCAGAAGGGCGGGCTCTTCTCGCCGGCCTTGCGCCGCCGCACGCTCTTCATCCTGGCGATCTGGTTCCTCGTCTCGATCTCCTACTACGGCGTCTTCACCTGGATGCCGGCGCAGCTTGCCAATGAGGGTTTTGGCTTCGTGCGCGGCTATGGCTTCCTCGTGCTGGTCGCGCTTGCGCAGGTGCCGGGCTACGCGCTGGCCGCCTATGGCGTGGAGGCCTGGGGCAGGCGTCGCACGCTGATCGGCTTCCTCATCCTGTCGGCCGCCGGCTGCACGCTCTTTGCCGCCGCCGCCAGCCCGGCCATGATCGCCACGGCGCTTCTCACCATGAGCTTCGCGCTGCTCGGCACCTGGGGCGCGCTCTATGCCTATACGCCCGAGCTCTACCCCACGACGCATCGCGGCACCGGGATGGGCGCGGCCGGCGCGATGGCCAGGCTGGGCGGGCTCGCAGCACCCTCGGTGCTGGTCTATCTGTTCGTCCAGAGCCTCGCCGCGGCGATCGCGCTCTTCGCCGCCTTTCTCGCGATCGCCGCGGTCGCGGCCTTCATGATCGACGTCGAGACGAAGCAGAAGGCGCTGCAGTAGCGGCTCAGCGCGCCGGCGGGGGCGGGTCTGCCGGCGTCTCGCCGACGCCCATCCCCATACCGATTCCCATCCCGGCTCCGCCCATTCCGCCACCGCCGCCCCCACGGCCGCCGCCGCCCTCGCGCTGCCCGCGCCCGCCTGGCCCGCCGGAGGGCCGCGTCGGCCCTTGCGCGGGGATGATCACGTCGTCGGGTATAAGCCCAAGGTCGAGCACCTCGCGCACATGGTTGCGCAGCGACACGACGAGCGCGCCGAGTTCCACCACACGTCCTGCCGCCATGTCGCGCATGGCGGCTGCCGCAAGCGTCACCTGCTCGGTGGTGCCGAACAGCACCACGTCGGCCAGCGCCGCCTCCACCGCGTCGCGGATGCGCCGCGCCCGCTCGGCCCCCGGCGTCTCGCCGCCCGCGTCGATGCCAGCGTCGGCCGCGTCCGCCTGCCGCTTCAGGTCGCGCAGATGCGCAGGGTTGACGCTGAGCGTGCCGGTAAACGAGCCGCCCAGCACCTTGTAGGCCGCGATCAGCGCCTTCAGCCGCTCGTTGATCTGCCGGTTCTGCCGCTCCCGCCGTTGCTGGATCGTCATCATCATGATCAGCCGCAGCCCCATGCCGACCAGCGTGACGAGCATCAGCCCTAGGAGCGACAGCAGCACCGCCTGCCACGAACTGAAATCCAGACCCCGCATGCGCTCGTCTCCTCGTCTCGGGCGCCACTCTAGCGAGGCAAGGACGCGCCCGCGAGCGCCATCAGTCCGCCCGCATCGACGTCCCCCGACCCCCACCCCAAACCCCTCCCCACAGGTGGGAGGGGGACATCGACGCCGCACTCATCCAGCACCGCCCCACCAAGCAAAGCCGCGACGCCCAACGACCCCCTCCCACCTGTGGGGAGGGGTGTGGGGTGGGGGTCGCACCACCCTCTCCACCCAGCCCAGCCGCCACGCCCAACGCCTTCCTCCCCCTCGCGGGGAGGGTAAGGGTGGGGTACCCTCCACCGGCACCACACCAGCCCAATCCCCCGCACAGAGACGACCCCCATGCCCCGCTTCCTCGCCCTCTACACGATGCGCGCCGAAAACATCGCCCGCTTCCGCGCCTTGCCGAAATCCGAGCAGGACGCGATCGATGCGAAGGGCGTGGCGCGATGGAAGGAATGGGAAGCGGAGCACGCAGCCGCGCTCGTCGACCGCGGCGCCATGGTCGGCAAGACCCGCCGCGCGACCGCCGCCGGCCTCACGGATGCCGTCAACACGATCTGCGGCTATGTCGTGGTGGAAGCCCCCGACCTCGACACCGCCGCCAGCCTCTTCGTCGACCACCCGCATGTGACGGTGTTTCCGGGCGATGCGGTGGATGTGATGCCGTTTGTGACGTGAGGGGGGGGCTACCCGCACCGCCGACGTCTCCCTCCCCCTTGCGGGGAGGGTAAGAATGGGGGTGTCGACGCCTAATGCCGCACGCCAACTCGTCAGTGCAGCGTCGTGCTACTTCGCCAGAGCCTCGTAGACGCGCGAGAAGCGCTTTATGCTTTCGGCGTGCAGCCGCTCGACGGCCGGATTGACCTTGCCGCTGGCAGACTCCGACAGACGACGGAACTCGTCGGGCGAAAGCACGACAGCAACGTTTCGCCCCTGCCGCTGCACGCGCACGGGTTCAGCCTGGGCCATGTCGATCAACTCGCCGAAGCGACTCTTGGCGTCGGTGGCGGTGAAGGTCTTCATAGGCCGGCAATTAGCCAAATTGGCTAATCTGGCAAGAGGAGTGCAGAGCCAGGCTCGCCGGTCGCGTCGCCACGGTCAGCATGACTCGCCGCACTAGGGCAGCCGGCCTCACCGACGCCTTCAATACGATCTGCGGCTATGTCATGGTATAAGCCCCCGACCTCGACACCGCCCCTCTGTTGCAGGTTCACCAGCACGCCGGACCGTCAACCATCTTGTCGGCGGACATTTCACTGCAGCAAAATACTAGAAGTCAGCTTGCGTCGCATAAAGGCGAACAACCTACTCAAAGACTGAACCAGCGCCAACCAACGCGCAAATGCTATGAATTCAACAAAAGTAGCGGCCTATTTCAGAACCGAAATTGAATTGCAACGGATCAAATTACTGAACTAGAATGGAGCAAACTGGAGACCAAAATCATGGTTGGCGGTGCGGAGTCTGTAATGGCCAAATCGGGTATTGGCTTCTCGGCTGAACTAGGGCGCCGATTTGGAAGTGAAATATACGACGCCATAAGGCGTGGCGCAAAAAAAGCGACCGTATTGACCAAAGAGGTTATGGAAATCGGATTCTCCGAGTTTATCGCATCAAATACAGAAAGATGCGCTAATGTAAAAACAATAATAAACAGGTACGAACGGGTTCCGCTGCTCAATATTTATGAAGACTGCCTGCTTTCTATTGGAGATAAATCGTCACCGGAAAGTGAAGTCACAATAGATTATGGTGGAAACATCATAATACGAGGATCTGCAGGAAGCGGAAAGTCATTCTTAATGAAAAGGACGTTTCTGCGGATGATTGAAATAAATCGCGGCTACGTGCCTATATTTTTCGAACTACGAAGTTTGAATGACAGTAGCAAAGTAAATTTGCTAGAGAGTCTATTTGATTTCATGCCGCCGGATGCCGTACGAGACAAGAATCTTTTAGATCGCATGTTGCAGAAGGGGCGGTTCGTATTCCTATTGGACGGCTACGACGAACTTTACGAAAAAATTAAACAAAAAGTTTCGACACAAATAGAGAGAATAATCGGGAAGTATCCTAGGTGTAGAATAATTATATCAGGACGGTCTAGCGAATCGTTTGAGGCATGGCAGCATTTCAATGTTTATACCATTGAGCCGCTAACAAAGAAGTCATGCCTATCTCTGATCGGAAAGGCCATATTTCCCGATGAAGAGAAGGAGCGCTTTTATCGCAACGTAGACGAAAGTCTATTCGACACACATGGACAGTATCTATCAAACCCACTGATGACTTACGTCATGATGATGACTGCCGATAAGTTTAATGAGTTCCCTAGAGAGATGAGTTCGTTCTATGCAAAAGCATTTGAAACACTCTATTCAGGTCATGATATACTTAAATCAAATCAGTTTAAAAGAGAGGTTAAGTGCGGTTTAAAGTTCACAGAACTAGAAACGATATTGCGATACTTTTGTGCTGTATCGTATGCAGACTCAATATTCGAATATGACGACAGGTCAGTCATCAAATATCTTGAAATGGCATTAACTGTTGCCAAGATTGACAAAATGCCAGAAGATGTATTGGATGACATAACGGGCGCTTATTGTATATTGATTAGAGACGGCCTTAAATATGCGTACATACACCGTTCGTTCCAAGAGTATTTTGCGGCGCTAGGGGTGTCGAGTTCTCATAAAATTGATTTCTTCGAATACAATGATAAGGTCTTGTCCGCGCAAAGAGAGATCAATGGTTATATAGAAATACTCTCGGAGATCGCTAAAGAGAAGTTTGTATCGGAGTTTTTGATAAGAGCTCTTGAAAAATATGTTCACGAGATGGACGGTTTAGTTAAGGCAAGTCCGAAGAATTTTGTGCTTCGACATCTGGAAGAATACGGCGTATCAGGTGATGGTAGCGTTTCTTACATAGTTTTTCCTAGAGAAGTTTATAGAAGAAACTACGCGCTTGTTGTTGAGGTCCTGCCATTTATAGATAGTCGTTTTGCGTTCCGTCCCTTTCACGTAATCGAAGAAATTCGTGCGAACTGCAAAGGAGTAGAGACAGATCCGGAGCGCAACCGACTGCTTAATGATGATACTGTCGGCAGCTTTATGATCGAAAAAATGCTTAAGCGGGATATCTTGAAACTCAGGATGTATCGCTATTTCAAAGATAGACTTGCAGAAATAAAAAATTATGTTCGGGAAGTTAACGACGAATACCAGCGGGATCGTTTAAAAATACAGAGCATGCGGCAGGTTTTGTTCTCCAAAAAGTAATTACGGGAAATGGCGCGGCCCAAAATTTCAGCTGAGGAGTCGACAGGGGTTCTATTGATCTCAATAGGCTTCGCGACGATCACGCCGCCCCCTACCCATCCCCCATCTTCAACGCCTCGATGAACGCCGCCTGCGGAATCTCCACCTTGCCGAACTGCCGCATGCGCTTCTTGCCTTCCTTCTGCTTTTCCAGAAGTTTCCGTTTACGCGTCACGTCGCCGCCATAGCACTTGGCCGTAACGTCCTTGCGCAGCGCTGAGATGGTCTCGCGGGCGATGACCTTGCCGCCGATCGCCGCCTGGATCGGGATCTTGAACATGTGCTTGGGGATCAGGTCCTTGAGCTTCTCGCACATGGCGCGGCCGCGCTTTTCGGCGGCCGAGCGGTGGACGAGCATGGAGAGCGCGTCGACGGGCTCGTCATTGACGAGGATCGACATCTTCACGAGGTCGCCCTCGCGATAGTCGGTCAGCTGGTAGTCGAAGGAGGCGTAGCCCTTCGAGATCGACTTAAGCCGGTCGTAGAAGTCGAACACCACCTCGTTGAGCGGCAGATCGTAGGTCGCCATGGCGCGCTTGCCGACATAGGAGAGGTCGACCTGGACGCCACGCCGCTCCTGGCAGAGCTTCAGGATCGCGCCGAGATAGTCGTCGGGCGTCAGGATCGTGGCGCGGATCCACGGCTCCTCGATATGGTCGATGCGCACCACGTCCGGCATGTCGGCCGGGTTGTGCAGCTCCACCGTCGAGCCGTCGGTCATGGTCAGGTGGTAGACGACCGAGGGCGCGGTCGCGATCAGGTCGAGGTCGAACTCGCGCTCCAGCCGCTCCTGGATGATTTCCAGATGCAGCAGGCCGAGGAAGCCGCAGCGGAAGCCGAAGCCGAGCGCCGCCGACGTCTCCATCTCGAAGGAGAACGACGCGTCGTTGAGGCGCAGCTTGCCCATCGCGGCGCGCAGATCCTCGAAATCGGCGGCATCGACCGGGAACAGGCCGCAGAAGACGACCGGCTGCGCGGGCTTGAAGCCGGGCAGGGGGGCTGCCGTCGGGCGCTTGTCCTCGGTGATCGTATCGCCGACGCGCGTGTCGGCCACTTCCTTGATCGAGGCCGTGATGAAGCCGATCTCGCCGGGCCCCAGCGCATCCACCATCACCATCTTCGGCGTGATCACGCCAACGCGGTCGACCGTGTATTTGGCGTTGGTGCCGATCATGCGCACCGTCTGGCCCTTCTTCAGCTGGCCGTCGATGATGCGCACGAGCACTATGACGCCGAGATAGGCGTCGTACCAGCTGTCGACCAGCATGGCCTTGAGCGGCAGCGAGGCGTCGCCTTCCGAAGGCGCCGGCAGGCGGGTCACGATCGCCTCCAGCACGTCCTCGATGCCGATGCCGGTCTTGGCCGAGATCATCAGCGCGTCCGACGCGTCGAGGCCGATCACCTCCTCGACCTGCTCCTTGATGCGGTCGGGCTCGGCCGCCGGCAGATCGATCTTGTTCAGGACCACCACGATCTCGTGGTTGGCGTCGATCGCCTGGTAGACGTTGGCGAGCGTCTGCGCCTCCACGCCCTGGGAGGCGTCGACGACCAGCAGCGAGCCCTCGCAGGCGCGCAGCGAGCGCGAGACCTCGTAGGCGAAGTCGACATGGCCGGGCGTGTCGATCAGGTTGAGCGTATAATGCTCGCCGTCCTTCGCGTCATATTCGAGCCGGACGGTGTTGGCCTTGATGGTGATGCCGCGCTCGCGCTCGATGTCCATGGCATCGAGCACCTGCTCCTTCATCTCGCGGTCTTCCAGCGAGCCGGTGGCCTGGATGAGCCGGTCGGCAAGCGTCGACTTGCCGTGGTCGATATGGGCGACGATGGAGAAGTTGCGGATGTGGGAACGGGGTGTGCTCATGGTCGCGGCATTTAGCAGCCGCGAGAGGGCAGGCAAAGCGGCAAATTGCCATGGCGGCCAAGGCGTACCGGCCGGGACTGACCCTGCGTCTGCCCGCGCCCTTTGTTGCAATTGCTAAAAATCCGTTGCCTATTGCGGCGACGGAACAAAACCCGACAGGATTGCGTGAAGACAGACACCCCGCCCGTTCTGGATATCCGCGACCTCCACAAGAGCTACGGCGCGCTGGAGGTGCTCAAGGGAGTCGACCTCGTCGCCGAGCGCGGGCATGTAGTGTCGCTGATCGGCTCGTCCGGCTCCGGCAAGTCGACGCTCCTGCGCTGCTGCAATCTTCTCGAAGACAGCCAGCAGGGCGAGATCGTCTTCGAGGGCGAGCCGGTGCGCTGGAAGGGCGAGGGCATGCGCCGCCACCCCGCCGACCGCGCCCAGATCACGCGCATCCGCACCAATCTCGCAATGGTCTTCCAGCAGTTCAATCTGTGGTCGCACATGACGATCCTGCAGAACGTCATGGAGGCGCCGGTGACCGTGCTGCGCCAGGACCGCGCCGTGGTGGAAGAGCGCGCACGCGCGCTGCTCGCCAAGGTCGGCATCGCCGACAAGGCCGACGTCTACCCCGCGCAGATGTCCGGCGGCCAGCAGCAGCGCGCGGCGATCGCGCGCGCGCTCTGCATGGAGCCGCGCGCGCTCCTGTTCGACGAACCGACCTCCGCGCTCGACCCCGAGCTGGAGCAGGAAGTGGTCCGCGTCATCAAGGCGCTGGCCGAAGAAGGGCGCACAATGCTGCTCGTCACCCACGACATGCGGCTTGCCGCCGACGTGTCGGACCATGTCGTCTTCCTGCACCAGGGCAGGATCGAGGAACAGGGTCCGCCGGACGAGCTGTTTTCCGCCCCCAGGACCGAAAGGCTGCGCGGCTTCCTGAGCGCCACCGCAGCCTGATTGACGATGTAACCAGTTGGGAACAAGAAGGAAAAAGACTATGAAGACCATGCTTTCGGCCGTTGCGGCCCTCGCGATGCTCACCTCGGCTGCCTCCGCGCAGCAGATCGTGCGCATCGGATCGGAGGGCGCCTACCCGCCCTACAACTTCATCAACGACCAGAACGAGCTCGACGGCTACGAGCGCGAGCTCGGCGACGAGCTCTGCCGCCGCGCCGAACTGACCTGCGAATGGGTCATCAACGACTGGGATTCGATCATCCCGAACCTCGTCTCGTCGAACTACGACGCGATCATGGCCGGCATGTCGATCACGCCGGAGCGCGAGGCGGTCATCGCCTTCACGCAGAACTATCTGCAGCCTGAGGCATCCGCATACGTCGCGCTCGCCGAGTCAGATGACACCGTCATCGACGGCGTGGTCGCCGCGCAGTCGAACACCATCCAGGCCGGCCACGTCGCCGAGACGGACGCCACGCTGGTCGAGTTCGCCACGCCCGACGAGAGCGTCGCGGCCGTGCGCTCGGGCGAGGCCGACGCCGTTCTGGCCGACCGCGACTTCCTGGTGCCGATCGTCGAGGGCTCTAACGGTGAACTCGTCTTCATCGGCGAGCCGGTCCTGATCGGCGGCGGCATCGGCATGGGCGTGCGCCAGTCCGATACAGAGCTGAAGGCGACCTTCGACGCGGCGATTGCCGAGATGAAGGCCGACGGTTCGATCAACGAGATCATCAAGAAGTGGTTCGGCGAGGACGCCCAGACCTTCTGATGCTTCGCGCCGGGCGGGGGCCGAAATCCCCGTCCGGTCTTTCCTGACCCGGCATCGGGGGGCCGATGTTCGAATTCTGCGCCGATCCCGCGAGCCTGCCCGACTGGCAGTGGTTCTCCTGCTACCTGACGAGCGGGACGCATCTGGCATTCTACGCCTCTTTCGGCACGGTGCTCCTGCTTATAGCGCTCGCCGCTCCAGCCGCGCTGCTGCTCGGCTTCGGAGGCGCGCTGGCGCTGCGCTCGCGTGCCGCGCCGGTGCGGTGGGCCGGCACCGCCTACACGTCTATGGTGCGCGGCGTTCCCGACGTCATCTTCTTCCTCTTCGTGCCCATCGCGATCGACCAGACGGTCGAATATCTGATGCATCGGGTCCGCTGCCCGGACTGGGACCAGCCGATCCGGCGCGGCTCCGATTTCGTGGTCTGCGCGGCAGCCAAGGTGCCGCTGTCGTCCTCGCCGGCCTGGGTCCATGACGCCTACGCCTTTTCGCTGGCGCTGTTCGCCTTCGCGCTGGTCTTCGGCGCCTTTGCCGCCAACACGCTCAACGGTGCCATGAACGCCGTGCCGCGCGCGCAGGTCGAGACGGCGGAAGCCTATGGCATGACGCGTCGCCAGGCCTTCCGCCGCGTGGTGATGCCGCAAATGTGGCTCTACGCGCTGCCGGGCCTTTCCAACCTCTGGATGATCCTCATCAAGGCGACGCCCCTGCTCTTCCTGCTCGGCATCCGCGACATCGTCTTCTGGGCGCGCGAACTCGGCGGCGCGAAGACGGGGCTCTTCACCTACCCGCACCCCGACTGGCGCGTCTGGTACTTCCTGGCCGTGCTCGTCTTCTATCTGCTCCTAACCTGGGTCAGCGAGCGCGGCTTCTCGCGCCTGATGGACAGGCTGAGCCGGGGCCAGGCTACCGCCGGCGGTGAGAGCCTCAGGCGGGCAGGCGCATGAGAACCTGCGCGGAAAGCTTCGAGCTTTATGGCCTGCGCGCGCTCGGCCGCGAATTCGGCGAGCGCCTGCTGCCGCGCGGGCTCGACATCACGCTCTGCGACCAGGTCGCGCTCATCGCCTCGGGGCTGACTTGGAACCTCTATTTCGCAATCGTGGCGCTGGCGCTCGGCTTCGTGCTGGCGACCGGCCTCGCGCTGGCGCGCACCAGCGCCAACCCGCTTCTCGCCGGGCCGGCGCGGGGCTTCATCTTCGTTTTTCGCGGGTCGCCGCTCTTCATCCAGTTCTTCTTTGCCTATGAGCTCTTCGTGCTCCTGCCACGGCTCGGCTTCGACCTCTGGCTCGGCTTCACGACAATTACGGTCGAGACCCGCTGGCTGACGCGGGCCTCGGTCGGCGCACTGGTCGTGCTCTGGTTCAACACCGCTGCTTATACGGCGGAAATCTTCTACGGCGCGCTGAGGGCGATCCCGCGCGGCGACATCGAGGCGGCGGATGCCTACGGGCTGACGGGCTTCAAGCGGTTCCGGCGCATCGTCTGGCCCACCATGTTGCGCCTCGCCTGGCCGTCCTACACCAACGAGGCGATCTTCCTCACGCATGCGACGACGCTGGTCTTCTTCTCCGGCTTTCCCGCCTGGCAGCAATCGGGCGATTCGCTCTATTACGCCCGCTACTTTTCCGACCAGACGTTCAATCCCTTCGTCAGCTACCCGATCGTCGCGGCCTATTTCATCCTGATCACGCTGGCGATCATCGGCCTGTTCGGCATCGTGAACCGCCGGCTGAACAGACACATGCCGAAGGAACAGCGCTCGCGCATCCGCTTCGGCCCGAAATATGTCAGGTAGCGAGCGCCGCGACTGCGACGCCGACATGAAAGCCCGCATGGGCAACCATCGCGCTTTCGAGATCGCGCGTCGCATAGAGCACGCCGAAGCCGATGCCGAGCAGCGCGTTCCAGCCGATGGTGCGCACCACGAGCGCCGGTTCGAGCGGAATGCCCGCCGCCGAAAGCGAAGGCAGGTGCCCGGCGGCAAATATCAGCGCGGCGACAAGGATGCCCGCGGCGATCGCGGCCCGCGGTGGCGTTGCCTGCGCGCGCGCGATGATCGACCAGATGGCAAGCACCGCCAGGCTCATCACGCCCCAGCGCATCGTGATTTCCTCGACGATGCCGCCATAGAAGATGCCGAGCAGAAGCGATGCCGGGGCCCAGGCCTCCGCAAGCGAAGGCGGGGTCGCGGCCGCGTATTGCCAGAGTCCGCGCGTTGCATGATCGGCAAGCGCGATGGCCAGCCCGGCTGCAGCACCCGCTGCCAGAAGCAGGATGGTGTTGGCAGGCAGGACGCCGAGCTTCACGCCGGAGGCGCGCAGAGCGATACGCGAGGTGAAGCCGACCTGCGGCGCGGCAAGCGCGCCGAGGCCCGCGAAGACCACGAGCAGCAGCCCGGGATTGACGAGCAGCACCCAGGTAGGGACGCCCTCGACGGCGGGCAGGACCGGCAGCAGCGACAGGAGGCCGGGGATACCCGCGCCGATCAGCGCGAGCGCCGCCCAGCGCCTTTTCAGGCGGATCGGCGCCGGAGCCGCCGCGACCGTCTCATTACTCACATCGGCCCTCAGTCGTAGCGCAGATCACCCGCCTTCCCGCCGAAAACGCGGTAGGCGTAGAAGGAGTACGCTATGATGACCGGCAGCACAAAGCAGGTTCCGACCAGAATGATGCCGAGGCTCTCGGTCGCCGACGCGGCCTCCCATATCGTCAGCTGGTCCGGTACAACATACGGGTAGAACGAGTAGGCAAGGCCCGAGAAGCCGAGCGCGAAAATCGTCGCCAGCGTGAGGAACGGCGTGATGGCGTAGTGATCCTTGTCGTGCGGCAGCAGGAACGACAGCCGCCACAGCCACAGGAACAGCCCGCCGGTGACGATGGGCAGCGGCGCGAGCCACACGATCTCCGGCCAGGTGAACCATTTCTCGAAAATGCGCGGGCTGGCAAAGGGCGTGGCGAGCGAGATCGCGACCATGCCGATGGCGGTGAACAGAAGCGCGCCGCGCAGGAAGCGCACGGCCTTCTTCTGCAACTCGCCTTCCGTCTTGTAGATGAGCCAGGCCGCTCCCATCGCGGCGTAGGAGGCCGCCAGGCAGACGGCGACCAGCATGCCGAAGCCGAATGCGGTCCAGCCCTCCTCGAGCCCCAGCACGTACACGCCGAGCATGTAGCCCTGCGCAAGCGATGCCGTCAGCGAGCCGACGAAGAAGGAAACGTCCCACCGCCATTTGCGATGCACCGGCACCTTGGCGCGGAAATCGAACGCGACCCCGCGCAGGATGAGGCCGACAAGCAGCGCGAAGACCGGAAGATAGAGCGACGTCAGGATGATCCCGTGCGCCACCGGAAAGGCGACGAGCAAAAGCCCGACCGCCAGCACCAGCCACGTTTCGTTGGCATCCCAGAACGGCCCGATCGACGCGATCATCACGTCCTTCTCCTTCGGGCTCGCCATCGGGAACAGCATGCCGATGCCCAGGTCGAAGCCGTCGAGGACGACATAGATCAGAATCGACAACCCCATCAGCCCGGCAAAGATGACGGGTAGGGCGGTTGTCCAGTCGATCGAGCTCATTGATTTTGACTCCTCGAAGCAGCGCCGAAGTCGCCCCCTCCACCATGCTGCGCATGGTCCCCCTCCCCCGTAAACGGGGGAAGATCCGCCGGCCGCGCTGTCGGCGCTTTTAATGTAATTGTTGGAAGATCGTCAGACGCTGGATCCTCCCCTGCAAAGCGGGGGAGGGGGACCACCGAAGGTGGTGGAGGGGGCGCCGCACCGTCCTTTACGTAGTGGGCTGGGATCTCACCACCGGCCGCAACATCTGCAATCAGCCTCAGCACCCCATCCAACGAGCTTCGGTCCAGCACATCCGTCGCCGGAACCCGCAGAACCCTTAGTCCACGCTCGCTAAGCCAGCGATCACGCGCCCTGTCGCGCGACATCTGCTGTTCGAGGTCGTGATGCCCCCCATCCACCTCCACCGCGAGCTTGCGGGCAGGACAGTAGAAGTCGAGCACATAGCGCCCGACCGGATGCTGGCGCCGGAACCGTAGTCCGTTTAGGCGCAATGCCCGGAGGCAATCCCAAAGGATCACCTCCGGCAGGGACATCGACCGTCTAAGCGCCGATGCATTCTCTATTGTCGATTGGCCCGCCCGCATCGCGCCTACTCCGCCGGCGCGGCAGGCTGGGCCATGGCGCGGTCTTCGACGGCCGGCAGGGGCGACTTGTCGCCGTCCTTGGCGGCCTTCAGCGCGAGGTAGGTTAGCACGCTGAGATAGACGACCAGCAGCACGAGATAGAGCAGGATGTAGCCGGCCACCGTGAAGGCGACATGGGTTCCGGGGATCGGCGCGACGGCCTCGCCTGTGCGCAGGATGCCGGTGACCAGCCAGGGCTGGCGGCCGATCTCGGTCGTGTACCAGCCGGCAAGCGTCGCGATCCAGCCGGAGAACGCCATGCCGGCATAGGCGAAGAGAACCGGCTTGGGCAGCGTGCCGCGGCGGTAAAGGAAGAAGGCCGCAGTCCAGGAAAGCGCGAACATCGCAAAGCCGATGCCGACCATGATGCGAAACGCGAAGAAGACCGGCGCAACGGGCGGATGCTCGCCCTCGAAATCGTTGAGGCCTGGCACGATGCCGTCTGCATGGTGCTTTAGGATCAGGCTTGCGCCGTTCGGGATCGCGATCTCGAATCGGTTCTCGCGCGCCTCTTCGTCCGGCCAGGCGAAGAGAACCAGGGGCACGTTCGGCCGCGTCTCCCAGTTGGCCTCCATCGCGGCGACCTTCTGCGGCTGGTGCTCCAGCGTGTTGAGGCCGTGCATGTCGCCGGCAAAGATCTGCACCGGGATGAGCACCGCGCCCATGACGACGCCGGTGCGCAGCGCCTTCCACATCGATTCCGAACGGTCGCCGATGAGGTAGCGCAGGGACGACAGGCCGGCCATCAGGAACGCGACCGTCAGGCCCGAGGCGAGCAGCATATGGGTGAGGCGATAGGGGAAGGACGGGTTGAAGATGATCGCCCACCAGTCGGTGGCATAGGCCACGCCGTCGCGCATCTCGAAGCCGGCCGGCGTCTGCATCCAGGAATTCAGCGCGAGGATCCAGAAGGCCGACAGCGTCGTGCCGCCGGCAACAAGGACGGTCGCGAGCGTATGGATGCGGTTCGACACGCGGCGGAAGCCGAACAGCATGATGCCGAGGAAGGCCGCCTCGAGGAAGAAGGCGGTAAGCACCTCATAGGCGAGGAGCGGGCCGGCGATGTTGCCGACCGTTTCCATGAAGCCGGGCCAGTTGGTGCCGAACTGGAAGCTCATCGTCACACCCGAGACCACGCCCAGAGCGAACGACAGGGCGAAGACCTTCACCCAGAAAAAATAGGCACGCATCCAGGCCGTGTCGCCGGTCGCGTTGTAGCGTAGCTTGAAGAAGACCAGCACCCAGCCGAGCGTGATCGTGATGGTGGGGAAAAGGATATGGAAGGAGATGTTCGCCGCGAACTGGATGCGGGAGAGAACGAGGGGGTCCAATTCCATGGGATCACCAGCTTTCTGTCACTGCAGGAGACATAGTAGCGGGTGGATCGCGGGGACATAAGCCGTCCCGTCGCAGGGACGGAGTGTCGCGGCCGGGCCCAACTGGCCGCGACACTCACCCCAGCGGACCGGAAGGCCCGGTCGGAGTGATATGGATCATAACGAAGCTTTATCGGCGCACATCCCCCAAACAGGGTAGCCGCGAACTTTGAATACGAGATTCAAGAAAATGTGAGCAGACCCTGCCGGATGAGGTCGAGGGCAAGCAGCGTGATTCCGATGCGAAACCACCGCCTGAACGTCGCCTCCGGCAGGCTTTCGAGCAGCCGGGAGCCGTAGATCGTGCCGAGATAGCCGGTCGCGATCATCACGGCGACGAGCGGCAGCCACGCAGCGAAGGCGAAGCCGGCAAGCCCGAAGACGACGATCTTCAGGAAATGCTGCACGGTCATGCCCGCGGCATGCGTGGCGATCAGCGCCTTGCGATCGTCGGGCAGCACCTTGGAGAAGAAGGCCGAGAGCAGCGGTCCGGTCGCGCCCAGGATCATGGTGAGGAAGGCGGTCACCAGCGAGCCCGCGAGCAGCCCCGCCCGCCCGAGCCGCTCGAAGCCGGGGACGGACGCCCAGGTGACGAGAATGATGAAGGCTCCGAGCGCCGGCTTGAGGATCGCGTCGGGCACCTGCACGACAAAGGCCGCGCCGAAGCCTGCGCCGATCAGCGAGCCGATGACGAATGGCAGCCCGACCGACCAGTCGATGCTGGCGCGCTGGCGCCAGGCGCGGCCGGTGTTGGAGCCGAGCTGCACCGCACCATGGACGGGAATAAGCGCCGCCACGGGCAGGAAGAGCCCCATGATGGCAAGCATCGCGATGCCGCCGCCAAGCCCGAAGGCGGCCGTCAGCGCGGAAGTGAAGAAGCTGGCGACGACGAGGACCAGCGCCGCAAGGGGCGGCAACCCCTCCGGCAGCAGCGAGGCGAGCTCGCCCGTCAGTTCAGCCCTGCAGTCTGGCGCGGGAACTGGCCCGTCTGGCGGTAACGCCAGAGATAGCCGGGCAGGATCGCCTCGAGCCCCTGCGGGACGATGCCGATCGCCTCGAGCGTACGACCCTCGGCCTTGGCCTGCGGCGACACGACATTGTCTGTGCGCAGCATTTCGACCTGGTCCGAAGTCAGCTGCGGATTGGGCAGCACGCCCATGACCGAGCCCATGAGGGTTGCAAGCCACCAGGGCAGCGGCACGAGCACGCGCTTGCGCTCGATGACGGAGAGCATCGTCTCCATGCACTGGCGGAACGTCAGCGTCTCGGGTCCGCCGAGTTCATAGGTCGTGCCCGGCTCCACCTTGCCCTCCACGGCAAAGGCGATCGCCTCGGCGACATCGACGACGTAGACCGGCTGGAACTTCGTATGGCCGCCCCCGATCAGGGGAAGGGCCGGCGCGAAGCGGGCCATGTTGGCGAAGCGGTTGAAGAAGCCGTCCTCCGGCCCGAAGATGATCGACGGGCGAAAGATGATCGCGTCCGAAACGATCTCGCGAACGGCTGCCTCGCCACGCGCCTTGGTGCGGGCATAGAGCGCGCGAGACTGCGGATCGGCGCCGATCGCCGAAACGTGGATCAGCTTCGCGCCTGCCGCGCGGGCTGCCTCGGCGACCGAGCGCGCTCCTGCATCCTGGATCGCGAAGAACTTCTGGTTGCCGCTCTCGTGCAGGATTCCGACGAGGTTGATGACATGGTCGGCACCTTCGACTGCGCGATCCACCGAGCGGCGGCTGCGCAGATTGGCCGCCACGGCCTGGATCTGGCCGACGCTGCCGAGCGGCTGCAGATGATGCGCCGTGTTCGGGTTGCGGCAGGCGACGCGCACGCGGTAGCCGCGCCTGGCCAGCGCCCGCACCACGTAGCGGCCGACGAAGCCGGTGCCGCCGAAGATGGTGACGAGTTGCGGGACCTGGGTAACCGTTGTCATCAAAGCGCTCCTGGCGATGCCTGCCGCTTCATAGTGCCGAAAGTCGGCAATGGCAAAGGCTTCGATCGCCGCAGGATCGCCGGTGGACGAAGCCGGTCCTCAAGGAGCAAACCTGCAAAACCGCTTCGCTTTCCGCGAGCCTCTGGTCTAACCTTTCGCGCGGAGGCCATGGGAGGAACATTGTGAAGCTTGCAACGGTGAAGAATGGCAGGCGTGACGGGCGCCTCGTCGTGGTGTCGCGCGACCTGACGCGGGCGACGGACGCCTCGTTCCTGGTGCCGACGCTGCAGGCGGCGCTCGACGACTGGGCGCGCATCGCGCCGCATCTGGAAGCGCTCGGCGAAAGCCTCGAACACGGCTCCGTGCCGGTCGAGCGCTTCCACGAGCACGACGCCATGGCCCCGCTGCCACGGGCCTTCCAGTGGCTCGATGCGTCTGCCTATCGCACGCATGTCGAGCTCGTGCGCAAGTCGCAGGGCAAGGACTTGCCGGAGGATTTCGCCGAGACGCCCATGATGTACCAGGGCGGCTCCGACGCGTTTCTGGGCGCCCGCGACCCGATCCGGCTCGCCGATGATGGCTGGGGCGTCGACATGGAGGGCGAGGTCGCAGTCATCCTCGACGACGTGCCGATGGGCGCAACCCGCGAGGAGGCCGCCGCCGCGATCCGTCTCGTGGTTCTCGTCAACGACGTCTCGCTGCGCCGTCTGGCACCAGCCGAACTAGGCCGCGGCTTCGGCATGATCCAGGCAAAGCCGTCCTCGGCGTTTTCGCCGGTAGCCGTGATGCCTGACGAACTCGGTGACGCCTGGGATGGCGGCAGGCTGTCGCTGCCGCTCCAGGTCGACGTCAACGGCAGGGCGCTCGGCCGCGCTGATGCCGGCCAGATGCAGTTCGATTTCCCGGCGCTGATCGTTCATGCGGCGCGCACGCGACCATTGTCGGCGGGCACGATCCTCGGCGCCGGCACGGTCTCCAACGCGCAGCCCGGCGACGGCACAAAGACGGCGGCCGATGGCGCGCCCGGATACTCCTGCCTGATGGAACTGCGCATCGCCGAGACGCTGGCACACGGCAAGGCGCGCTCGGACTTCATGACTTTCGGCGACACGGTGCGCATCGAGATGAGGGACAGGTCCGGCCATTCGATCTTCGGCGCGATCGAGCAGACGCTCGAGCGCCACGATCGGCAGGCCGGCTGAAGCCCGGGAGCGCAGCGTTGGAACTCGGCATCTTCTTCTACGTGGTCTGCGGCCTCTGGGCCGTCGCCGTCATCGCCAACCTCATCCAAGCGACCCGCATCTGCTATGCTATCGAGGCACGCTCTGGACGTCCTGCGTTGAGAAACGGTGTTCCCGGCTTCGCCAACGTCCTGCCGGTCGCCTTTAACATGGGCGTCGCCAAGGATGAGGAGACGCAGGCGCTGCGCTGGGAGATGAACAAGCGGCTGCTGATGATAGCAGGCGGCTTCGTCGTGTTCTTCTTCTTCCTCGCCGTGGCGGGGCCGACATGAGCGTAAGGCAATGCGCCGCACCTCGATGCGGTGCCCAAAGGGTTGCGACGCCATAATTTATTGCTCATAGGTGTCGCGCAAGCGAGTTTTGGACCACGCTGGAGACGGATTTTGGACTTCGAGGCCTTTTTCGCGGAATCGCTGTCGCGGCTTCATTCGGAGGGTCGCT